>Ga0265293_10000083_pt1 | contig 212834 bp, 210 predicted proteins | sample Munlanlewell138R_FD_192505 | JGI IMG/M metagenome (GOLD analysis project Ga0265293, IMG submission 192505) | Leachate microbial communities from a municipal landfill in Southern Ontario, Canada - Leachate well 138R | ecosystem: Engineered > Solid waste > Landfill > Unclassified | place... | reverse complement strand
TTGGCATTGGGCCCTCGGCGCTGACGGAGGCCATGGGCATGCTCAACCACCATTTCGCAGCAGCCGCCTGATCGGCGCAGAGCGACAGCCTACCTCTGACTGCCGCCAATCTTTGCAACAGAGCCCGGAGTTCTTCCACGTCTGCCTGCCACCGGGTCGTGTCCTCATAGGCGGTGAAGATGAACTGTGCCGAGTTGATGACGTTCTTCTTCGCGGCGATTGATTGGTCGTTCCACTTGATGTCCCGCCACTCGGTCTTGCCAATCCCGATGAGCGCACGACCTTTGAAGTATGAGCCGGCGAGGATCGCCTGAACGTCGTCGAGGCCGACGTTCAGGTTGTTGAACCCTTCGCGGAGGTCCGAATCGTAATTCGACAGGTGCTCAGCCGGGACGGATTCTTTAATCCTGCGGCCGAGGTCGGTCAGCGAATCCCGCGTGATTACGCCCTGCCAGCTGAGGGAGGAGTGGCTCGGTGCGAGCTTCATCTTTGGCTGGAGCGCGTTGATGAACTGTGCCTGAATCACTTCCGGGTCGAGGTCTGGGTCGAAGATGACATGCAGGTTGACCCTCGCCAGTTTCCCGTCGGTGCCACCGAAGTGATCCAGCCGCAGTTCGATCACCGGGAAGATCGCTTCGAGGTTCTGAAGGCGTCCGCTCTTCCGTGCCTCGATGACACGCTTGTAGCCGTCCAGGAACCAGTAGTCATTGATGCCGATGACAGTCATGTCTTCTGGCAGAGCCTCAAGTTCATCGATGAACTGGGCCCAAGTCTCGTCGGTGTCGGCACCGTAGTGCTGAACGATGGAGGCTGGCGTGTGCACGTGAAGGTCCCAGATTCGCCACGCCGTGCCGCGTGCACGCTCCAGTCCTGCTGTTGTCACTTGCGTTCCTTCCGACCGACTCCGACGTCGGCCGAACCAGGAGGACCGCCGTTACGTGTTCACGTCTTCAGAGTATCGGCAGGCACCGACGCCGCACCGAGGCCGCGCCGCTGTCGGCGAGTCTTCGTCTTGTTCGGCGCACCTCCTGGGCAACGGACGTGGGGAGGAACCGACGATGACTGGCCTGAGTGATGCCGCGAAGGACGAACGCACCGCGCGCATGGTGTTGTCCATGCTCGTCGAGCCCAACGATCCGGTGACGGGCCGACTCTTGGCTCAGGTCGGGGCGGTGGAGGTGCTCCGGCTTGCCGAGCGCAACGGTGAGGTCAGTGGCCTCGACTCTGCGGATGCGCAGGTCTGGCGTGACCATTTCAACGCATCGGAGGCGCGGAGCATCACTGAGCGGCTCAGCCAGATTCAGCAGTCAGGAGTCCGAGCGCTGATCCCCGGCGACGCTCATTGGCCCGGTGCCCTCAACGACCTGGGGGAAGCTGCACCGTACGTGCTGTGGGTTCGCGGCGCGTCCTCCTTCCTGTCTCGTCCGTTGCGCGACTTCGTGACGATCACCGGAGCGCGGGCGTCTACCTCGTACGGGGATCATGTAGCTCGCGAACTCGCTGCCTCCGTCGCTGCTGACCACCGAGTTGTAGTTGCCGGGGGTGCCTACGGGATCGAAGGAGTTGCACATCAGACTGCTCTCGCAACAGGCGGTGATACCATCACCGTTCTCGCCAATGGGGTTGACCGGCCTTACCCTGCTGGGCACCGCGAGCTTCTCGACCGCGTGGCCCGTGTTGGGGTGCTGGTCAGCGAGGTTCCGCCAGGTACTGTTCCAACCCGACATCGCTTCATCGCTCGGGCACGCTTGATGGCGGCGCTCTCGTCGGCGACGGTTCTTGTCGAGGCCGGATTCCGCTCGGGCTCGCTGGCGGTGGCGCATCGCGCCTCGGAGCTGGGGCGAGGAGTGGGAGCAGTTCCGGGGCCGGTGACGAGCGCATCGAGTGCGGGACCGCACGGCCTGTTGCAGGCCGGTGTGGCGTCGCTTGTAACCAGCACTGCGGACCTTGCGAGACTCGTGGAACACCAGGGCTCGCGCCCTGCGCCGGCGCTGCACGCCGGACTCGCCAGGGATCAGATTCGTCGGCCTACATCCGAGTCCGCGCGGACTCTGTAGGAACTACACAGTGCTACGGGCTGGCACCGGAGTTCAGCGCTCGCTGTGAGCAAGTTCGAGCAGCGCCGGCGTGCCGCCACTCACGCACTGACGCCGCGCGCGGCATTCACGAGCGCGGACCTTCACGAGCATCACGAGACTCATTGGACCGAAGAGCGTCATCTTGAGCGCGTTCCAAATGCACACGAGTACGACGAGGTGGAGCCACCCGGGACCACCGCTGCCGGCGAGGGTGGTGCACCAGTGGGCGACGACGAGGTAGGGAACGGCCAAGAGCATCGCAGGGATGCCCCACTTGAGTCCCCGCCTTGTGCGAAGCAGATCAAGGACGATGTTGCTCGGCATGTAGCGCCGGAGGAAGTATCGGACCTCGACGCTCGCTGTCCACAGTAGGCGGATCATGGTGGGCTCCTCTCAACACGCGCCTGCTTCGTCGAGACGGTGCGTGGAGAGTGACCCGAGGGTCTGCCGCGAACGGCCCAAAGGTAAGGAGAAATCCGCCTCACCTCCAAGGCTACGTCTGTGGGCCGACATTGGGAAGGGGGAGTCAGATGGTTCGCCCTAGCTGCGACTGTGTGCGCGTCGGCCCGTGGGCGCTGAACCCTTCCGACCTATCCATCTCGGTGGCTGAGGACAACGCGCGATCTAGGCATACCTTCGCTCGCGCGGCGTCGATCTTCTGCGCCTCGGACACGGGCGGTGCCCCGAGGGGCGCGTCGTCGGTGATGCGGTAGCGGTCTCGGTAGGCGGCGACCACTCGCGCCGCCCTCCTCCATGCTGCGGCCCGGCGAGTGTCGCTCGGTGACGTACCGAGCGCTCTCATCCAGGGTGCCTCGTCGGTGAGAGCGCCATCAAGAACGGCGTCGGCGCGGGCTTCGATGAGTGCTTCTCGCTCATCGAGCGCCGCACGCATCTCGGCGTCGTGTACTCCGCCCGCGTGTGGCAGGAGCCCAGCGATGAGCCTGGGCGCTTTGCGGGCCCGTCCTGATCCGGCGGGGCGAGCGGTGGCACGGGCGACCCGGTAGTGAATGACCGCGGCGATGTCGTCAGCGTCGTCGAATCCGCGCGCCTGGACGATGCGTGGAAGCAGGGTCTCGACGTTGTGGTGGTTGGCTTCGGCGCGGCGGAGCTCTGCCGTGAGCGCTCCAAAGGCTTCGGACTCAACAGCGGCTTGGGCTTGCTCAGCAGTGAGGCTGGATGCACGGACGAGGGATGCCCAGCGGCCGTGTACGGGAGTACTCCTACGAGCGCAACGGACAGCGCTACGAAGGTGAGGAGTTCATCGCAACTCGCATCGGCCACGACCTGGCGCGCACGCGCTACGAGGTAGATCGAACCGAGCGCAACTCTGGCCGAAATGGCGCTGCCTTCACCGCGCCACAGCGTTCCGCTCCGTCGAACGCCGCGACCATCGGAATGTGAGCGGGGAGACCATGACCGACTCGCTCGGCCCCGAACACGATGACCTGCCGCCCGAGGCAGAAACACGGTCGCCTCGTTTCGATACTCCTGAGCCGCCGCATCCGGTCAACTGGAATCTACTCACGGCTAATGATCTTGAAACGGAGCTGCTCGAACTCAACCGCTGGGTGGACTGGCTTCGCCACACCTACGGTCTTACAGCCAGCGTCGTGCCGCCGTACTGGCATCGGCACCCCGAACTCCTCTGGGAGCTGTCCGCCCTGCACCTGCACTGGTTATCCGCCTACGACGCCGAGCAGGACGGCTCAGCGCCCCTCGGGTGGCACCGCGACTTCGCAGATGCACGAGCCCGGCTTCGAGACTGGGTCGCCGCCTGCGGCACACGCCTTGACAGGGATCGGCCAACCCGCCAGACGAGTTGGCCCGGAGAAGACCCCGCCGCGCCCGTCGAGGACTTACCCATCACAGACCGCGACGAAGACTTCGTGCGGTTCGTGCTCGATCAGGTCGCAGCGCGCCAGGAGGCCGAAGATGCCTTCTTCGCGGCCTTCGAATCTGACACCGGCGAGGTGTGAGCATGACGCGGCGGTACATACGAAAGACCGGGCAGCGTCAGCAGAGCGAGCGCGAGCTGACGATCCGCGCCGACTTCCACGAACCCCCCGACCTCGACAAGCTCAGCGAGTTACTCATCCGTATCGCGCTCCAACGGTCCGGGTCGTGCCCCTCGGGAGGAACGACGACATCGAAGCGCCCGCGTGCTTCAGTGGAGCCTTCGTCGTAGAATGTATGCATCCGTCGCGGATGGCGGATGTTGTGGTCCTAGCGCTTCGCCCTTGTGGCGAGGCAAAGCAAACGTGGCCGACTCGGCCTAGTCCTACAGCCTTCGGGCTCTTCTTACGATCAACATCCCTCGACTCATCAGTCCGCGTCGGCAGAACTAGTGACTGTGGAGAAGAGCCATGACGACCACCGATGCGAGCCGCGCCGCGATAGACAGTCTCGTTGCCCCAACACCGTTCGTTGGGGCGATCGCCGTCTCCTACCTCCGTGTCTCGACCAAGGAGCAGGCAGAGAAGGGCGGCAGCGCCGAAGGCTTCTCGATCCCAGCCCAGCGCGAGGCCAACCAGCGCAAGGCCGACCAACTCGGCGCGACCATCGTCGAGGAGTTCGTCGACGCGGGCGAGTCTGCCCGCAAGGCCGACCGGCCAGAACTGATGCGGATGATCCAGTACGTCACGAAGCACAAAACGAACTACTGCATCGTCCACAAGGTCGACCGGCTGGCCCGCAACCGCGCAGACGACGTGACCATCCACCTCGCGCTCAAGGACGCCGGGGTCACCCTGGTGTCAGCGACTGAAAACATTGACGAGACGCCCTCGGGGATGCTGCTGCACGGCATCATGTCGTCGATCGCCGAGTTCTACTCGCGCAACCTGGCCACGGAGGTCGTCAAGGGTCTGTCACAGAAGGCCGCGCAGGGCGGGACAGTGTCGAAGGCACCTATCGGATACCGCAACATCGGAGTGCGTGACGAGTTTGGCCGTGAGGTGCGCACCGTCGAGCTGGACGAGGAACGTGCACCGCTGGTTCGGTGGGCCTTCCAGGTGTTCGCGTCCGGGGATTGGTCGACGAGCCAGCTCCACCACGAGTTAGTGGCGCGGGGGCTGACGACAGCACCTTCCCCGCGTCGTCCTTCTCAGCCCATTGGCAAGTCGTCGGTGCATCGGATGCTCACGAACCCGTACTACAAGGGCTGCGTCCGCTATCAAGGCGTCACCTACGCCGGAGTCCACGAAGCGCTCGTCCCGAACGAGGTGTGGGATCAGGTGCAGACCGTGCTCGGCACTCACCGGTCGGCGGCGGACGCGACGCAAGTGCACGATCACTACCTGAAAGGCTCTGTGTTCTGCGGGCAGTGCGGCTCGCGCCTGATCGTGTGCAACGCGAAGAGTAGCCAGGGCACGATCTATCCGTACTTCGTGTGCGCGAGCAGGCACGGCGGTAGGGGTGACTGTACCCGTCAAGCGATGCTCATCGAGCACGTCGAGCGACTCGTGGAGCAGTTCTACGATCACGTCCAGATCAGCGCGGAGACCAAGCAGGCGCTCTCGTCGATGCTGCACGCACGGTTCGACGAGATGATGTCCGAGGGTGCCGCGGAACTGGCGGACCTCGCCACGCGTCGGACCCAGCTCGAAGACGAGCAGGAGAAGCTGCTCCGTGCTCACTACGCGGGAGCGGTCCCGTTGGAGTTGCTCAAGCGGGAGCAGGATCGGATCACGGCATCGCTGGAGACGATCCAGAACCGGATCGACGCCCACCACGGGGAGTACGCCTTCGCTCGGGCGAACTTGGACGACGCGTTGACTCTGCTGTCGAATGCGGCCGACATTTACAAGAAGGCTGACGACGCGAACCGTCGTCTGTGCAACCAGGCGCTGTTCACGGCGATTTATGTCGATGAGGACAACGACGTTCGGGTCGGCTACAAGACGCCGTACGACGGGCTGAGCATCGAAGGCTTGCAGGCCGACGCCCTCACCTGGGCCGCCGAGGCAAGAAAGTTGAGCCAGGCTCGAACCTCGACCAAGGGCGGTCCCTTGGTCGAAAGTTCAAACCTGACCCATTTGGGGTGACCGAGGGGATTCGAACCCCCGACCTCCAGGGCCACAACCTGGCGCTCTAACCAACTGAGCTACGGCCACCATGAACGTACCAGCATAGGGCACTTTCACGAAGGTGATGAAGTTGAGTTCGTCACTAGTTACAACACAAGCTGTACCGCCACTTCCACCCCTAGCTTAAAAGGTGGCAACATATAACGTCTTGCCCTCGTAGCTCAGCTGGATAGAGCAATTGACTTCTAATCAATAGGTCGCAGGTTCGAGTCCTGCCGGGGGCGCCCAATACTCGAAGAGGGACGCATGTCGATGGTACAAGCGATCTTGCAGTTCGACATGCCCGGCTTACGTTTGGCTTGTTGAACAAATGTCGAACGCAACGGTATCCTTAGATCATGTCCACCTCGATTGGTTTCCGCCCGACTGCCGAAGACGAGCGAATCCTCCGCGAAGCTGCGCGGCCCGGTGAGAGCACATCCGACACGCTGCGTCGTGCGCTGCGGCTGCTCGACCACGAGCACTGGCTCGAACGATTCCATGCTGACGCTGAGAAGCTTAAGGATGAAGACCTGAGCAGCGAGCCGGATGCCTGGTGATCCGCGGTGCGATATACCGCATCGACCTCGGACAACCTCGTGGTCACGAGCAACGCGGGAAGCGTCTGGGGCTAGTGGTCTCACCCTCGGAATCGCCCCTGTCGGTCGTTACGGTGATCCCAACATCGACGTCCGCTCGGCCTGCGATCCATCGGCCAGAGCTGGAGATCGCGGGACGACCGACGCGGTTGCTGGTTGATCAGATCCGATCGATCGATACCGACTACATCGTGGGTGAGCCCGTGGACTACCTCTCCCGCAACCAGTTGGCTGAGGTGGAGTTCGCTCTGGCACAGTACCTCGGCATCACCGGCACCGCACCGCCCAACAGGTAGGTCCCGGTTGCAATATCGTGCAATGGCGCGCTGGTAAGCAACACAGGTACAACCGCCACATCCACAGCCACGTTGGTTGATCTGCTGAACAACGCGGATGCCAGGGTCAGCAGCGCTGCCCGCCAGTTCGCTGCTCACCACCGATGCTCGATTAGCTAGTGCTCCAGTCGTAACGTACGAGATCAAGGTGCTGGTGTAGCCGCCGCTACGCCTACCACATTTGGCAACCTGAATTAGGAAACGGATACCGACTACTCGAGCCCGACTACGGCTCAGCCAAGATTGGCCTCATGCGTCATCAGGCAGCCATTACGGTATAAGGCCATGAGCCTGCACGATCACGTTTCTTCACTTTTTAGCTTGGAAGGCCAGGTAGCGGTAGTAACCGGGGCTTCCAGTGGCTTGGGTTATCGCTTCGCCAAAGTGCTTCACGCCGCTGGAGCCACGGTAGTAGCGGCCGCCCGACGTGAAGAACGCCTCAACCAGCTGGCCAGCGAATGCGGCGATGGCCTAATCCCAGTAGTAACCGACGTGGCCAACGACGATGATTGCGTCCAGCTCATCAACATTGCCGCCGATGCAGGGCCACTCGAAATCCTGGTCAACAACGCTGGCATTGGCGATCAGTTCGCAGCCGAAGATGAAGACCCGGCCCATTTTCGCCAAGTGTTGGAAGTGAACCTAACCGCCCCGTTTGTGCTTAGTCAGCTGGCCGCCCGCCGAATGCTTCCCCAACGCTCAGGTTCGATAATAAACGTGGCCTCAGTTCTTGGGCTGGTAGCTTCTGCCCCCATTAAACAAGCCTCGTACTGTGCCTCAAAGGGCGGCCTGGTCAACCTCACCCGAGAACTTGGCGCTCAATGGGCCCGCAAAGGGGTGCGAGTGAACGCCTTGGCTCCTGGCTGGTTTGTTTCGGAAATGACCGATGTCATGTGGGGTGATGAAGGCAGCATGAACTTCATTCAACGCAATACCCCCATGGGTCGTGGCGGCAACGAAGACGAACTCGACGGCGCCCTCCTGTTCCTGGCCAGCCGAGCTAGCACCTATGTAACCGGCCAGATACTCGCCGTGGACGGCGGCTGGACCGCCCGCTAAAACCAGCTGCACATAACATCAGCGAGCTGGTCAACGTCTCTGCGAGAAGGCTCCGCCCGCTAAAAGCACACATGACCCCCGCTACACCGGCGCCAAGCCGGCCCAAAACGAGCAACGGCGGCTACCTCACAACAGAAGTAGCCGCCGAAGCACAACCAGCTATAGCAGGTTTAATACCTAATTAAATCCGCTCGATAATAATCGCTGGGGCCATACCACCAGCTGCACACATGGTTACTAAACCAGTCTGCTTATCTTGGCGTTCCAGCTCGTCCAACACGGTGCCAATCAACATGGCACCAGTAGCGGCAATGGGGTGGCCAAGGGCAATCGCCCCACCGTTCACGTTGATCTTCTCACGGTCAATGCCCAAGTCGCGAATAAACTTCTCGGGCACCACGGCAAAGGCCTCGTTAACCTCGATCAAATCGATGTCGGAAAGGGTCATGCCCGCACGGCCAAGCACCTTCTTAGCGGCTGGCACCGGAGCGTTTAGCATAAGGGTTGGGTCATCACCCATGTTCGACATGGCCACAATACGAGCCCGCGGCTTTAGCCCGTGGGCTTTGGCGTATTCGGGGCTGGTAACCAAAATGGCAGCCGCTCCATCAACCACACCCGATGAGTTACCGGCATGGTGCACGTGTTGAATGTCTAGCCCCTCGTAACGACGCAAAATCATCGAGCGGAAGGTGTTGCCCTCCTCATCCAAAGGAATATCGGCTAGCTGGGCAAACGACGGTGACAAACCGGCCAACGACTCGATGGTGGTGCTGGGGCGGGGGTACTCTTCCCGATCCAAAATCACGGTGCCATCGGGGCGCACCACTGGCACTAAGCTCTTGTCGAAACGGCCCTCACGAATAGCTTGGTCGGCCCGACGCTGTGACTCGGCCGACAGCTCGTCCAACGCTTCACGAGAAATACCTTCCAAGGTGGCAATGGCATCGGCGGCCACACCCTGGTTCGACTGGGGATGCAATGCCCGCAGAATTTCGTTGCCCTTGTCCATAAAGGGCAGACGTGGCCCGCCAGCGTTGTTGGCAGCATAAGACGACATCATCTCAGCACCACCAGCGATCACCACATCTTCAAGCCCCGACATAACCGACGCAGCAGCCATACCAGTGGTGGTGATACCCGAACCGCAGAAACGATCGAGCGTGACACCACTTACTTTGATATCGAAACCAGCGCCTAGGGCCGCCATGCGGGCCAAGTCGCCCCCTTGGGTGCCGGTTTGCATGTGGGTACCAAACACCACATCGTCAATGTCGCTTGAGTTCAAACCGTTGCGCTCAGCAATAGCACGCAAAACGGTGGAGCCCAGCTCTTGCGGGTGCACATCGGCGAGCGCACCTTTACCTACTTTTCCAATACCACGAGGGGTTCGGACAGCGTCAATAATCCACGCTTCTGACATGAAATCTCCTTATAAGAGGGGGATCTACTGCTTAAGTATAAGTTTTATTACGTGACCGCTTGCATCATTATTCACCACACCTAGCCCATATACCGAACCGAGGGGTGACAGGTGGAAGCTACGCAGCGGCGACCTGCAACAACGAAGCGGGTGGCTAACCCTCGGCCACCGGCAAACGGTTGAACTGCGGCTCGCGCTGTTCTAAGAACGATTTAACCCCTTCCGCGAAATCGGGGCGACGGAAACTTTGCGCCATCAACGCCAACGACTCGCGTTCCGCGGCGCCCAAACCGTCGTGGAGCTGGGAATATACCTGGCGTTTCATCACCGCCATAGAACTAGGCGACGACATCCGAGCCAGACCGGACACATAATCACGCACATAAGGCATTAGCTCTTCGAGTGGCATTGAGCGGTTCACAAAACCCATGCGAGCCGCTTCTTGACCGTCAACCTTGCGCGACGAAAACAACATGTCTAAGGCATGGGCCGGTCCCACCTGGCGCGCCAACAGCCAGCTAGTACCAAACTCGGCGATTAGGCCCCGCTGTACAAACGCCGTCACAATCACGGCTTCATCGGCCATGAAACGCAGGTCGCACGACAACACCATCGGAACTGCCATACCAGCTACCGCACCGTTAATCGCCGCAATAACGGGCTTTTCGACCGCCATCAAATAGGTATACGCGCCAGCAAAATTATTTGTTACGACGTCCTCGCCAGCGTCGCTAGCGTCGCCATCGTCGCCAGCCCCGTTGTCTTTCGCGCCGCCGCTCAGTTCCGCCGAAATCGCTGCCGCTGGATCGTCCCCGTCGGTGGTTTCGCCCTGGTTGGCGCTTACTAAATTGGTTAACGAGGAAAGGTCGGCCCCAGCGCAAAAGCCTTTGCCAGCGCCGGTAATAACAATGGCCACTACCTCAGGGTCATTGGCAGCCGACTCTACGGCTTGGCGCATTTCGGTGGCCATCTTGCCGCCCCAAGCGTTTAGCTGTTGGGGGCGGTTTAGCGTAATAAGGCCCATTCCGTCTTGAACTTCATACAGAATATCTTCGTACACGTTGGTCTTTCTCCAAATCGACTTGAACGTACGTTAGTGGCGATTCCAGACGCCGGTCGGCCGAAAACGAATTTGGCACGCGCACACTTCAAACTCCCGAAAAACAACCAAAGCCGACCCTGTGGTTCCAGAACCTAGATTAACGGTCTTGAACACGGAGTCGGCTTTGGTGGTAAAGCTAGTAAAAGCTCACCTAACTAGTTAACGCCTATAAGGCTCGTTGAGGCCCAGAGTGGGTGACGCGAAGGTCTTACTCGTCGTCCATGTCGAAGTCCATGTCCATGAACATGCACTCCATCAGGCCACTGAAGATCTCAGCGACTTCTGGGTTCTCAAACATCACATCTTCACCACCGGTAAAGAGCGCGGCTGCAAAGGTGCGAGTGCTCTTTTCGTCGAAGACCTTGGCGACACAATCTTTGGCTTCGCTGCTCATATCCTCATCGGCACCCAGTTCTTCCAGTAGCACCTCACGGAAGTTAACACCGCAGCTACCGAATGAATCGTAGATTTTGTAGCCGTCGTCCATGGAAAGTTCGAGCTCGGACAGATCAAAGCTGTCGTTACGGTCGCTTAAGTCCTCCGGGGTTACACCATGATCCTTGAAGCGATTCACGCCGACGGTTTTCACCATTCCAGCGCTTATGCATTCAACCTGGGCGTCGGTCAGATTTAGCTCATCTTCAGAACGGTCGAAGCCCGATACCATAGCGTCGACATAGGGCTTTTCTTCAGCTGAAACACTCGGTGCTTTGGCGCTGCCACCCGAAGGCTTGTCGTCACTGGAACAAGCGCTCACCGTTAGCACCGCAAACGCTGCCACAACGGCCAGCACTGTCTTGAGACGATTCATTCACATTCTCCTATAAGGGTTACGGCAGTCGTCTACTAGTAGATTCCCCGCCAGATTATTGCTACGACCTTACCCTTGACGTCGATCTAAGCTGAAAGTTACAAGCGAGAATGAAATGGATGGGTGCAATGAGTCGTTATGGAATGACGGTGCCATTTGGCGGAGTGCCTTTGGGGGAACAACGAGAATGGTTTGAAGAGCTGGTAGATCTTGGCTACACCGACGCCTGGTCGGCTGAAGCCGACGGTGCTGACGGCTTCACCCCATTGGCTTTAGCTTCGGTTTGGGCGCCGAGCCTGCGTCTAGGTACAGCCATTATCCCTGCTTACACCCGTGGACCGGCTTGTTTCGCGCAAAGTGTTGGGTCAATGGCTCAAGCTGCCCCCGGACGTTTCGCCATCGGAATTGGTTCTTCGTCGAATGTGATCGTGGAAGGTTGGAACGGGATCCCCTTCGAAGAGCCATACCAGCAGGTTCAAGCCATGGTACGATTCCTAAGAGATTCCCTAACCGGTGAAAAGGTTACGAAAGATTACGGACGCTTTTCGGTAAGGAGTTTCCGACTAGGAGTAGTGCCACCACAACCAGTGCCGATTTTGGTGGCGGCGCTACGTTCAGGAATGTTGCGCTTGGCGGGTCGAGAAGGCGATGGCGCCATTATCAACTGGCTTTCGCCCGACGATGTTCTAACGGTGGTGCCCGAGGTGCATGCTGGCGCACAACAGGCGGGTGCGACGGCTGAAGAAGCCACCCAAAAAGAGATCGTGGCCCGCATCTTCGTGATTCCTAACCCCGACGCCGAAGTGGCCCGTGGGGTGGCCCGCCGCTTAATCGCCTCATATCTGAATGTGCCCGTTTATGCCGATTTCCACCGGTGGCTCGGCCGAGAAGAAGAGCTCACCCCAATGTGGGAGCTTTGGAGTGCTGGTGACCGCGCTGAGGCCTTAGAGGCTATTCCCGACCATGTGGTGGATGCTTTGGTGGTGCATGGAACGCCCGAGGCTTGCAAAGAAACCATCGGGCGCTACATGGAAAATGGGGTCACCACCCCGGCACTTGCGGTGATTCCCGTAGGGGTTGACCTACGAGAAAGCATTCGGGCGCTGGCGCCCAGCTAAGCGCCGATGTCGGTTTGTTTCCACTCGTTCCAATAGGTGATTTCTTCTACCGGACGGCGTTTGGCTTCCTTAAAGTCATCGCCGGTGTAGTACCCAATGGGAATGAGAGCCGCTTGGCTGACCGTGTTGGGAATACCCAACAGCTCGGCGGCTTCTTGTTCTTTGAACAAATGGATAGTGGTTAGCGCGGTGCCTAGCCCACGGCTGCGCGCCGCCAACATAAAACTCCACGCAGCGGGTAACACCGAACCCCAATATCCAGGGCCGTTCCCACGATCTAGAAGGCATGGAATCAACATGGCGGGCACTTCATGGAGTCGATCGGCTAAATAATCCGCAGAATCAGAAACCCTGGTTTCGGGGTTGAGACCCTGATCTTTGCGAGTCTGCTTTGACTGTTGCAGATACGGCCCCCAGCCTTCGCGGTACATATCAGCCAAGGCCTGTTTCTTGGCTGGGTCGTCTATAACAATCCAACGCCAACGCTGCGTGTTGCCACCTGTCGGGGCCTGTATTGCTACCCGTAAACAATCGGCAATTAGTTCCCGAGGCACCGGCGTGTCGAAGTCGAGCCGCTTGCGCACGGCTCGCGTCGTGGTCAACAGATGATCTGTTTGTTCCAAATCGAATTCAAAAGCCATTAAGGCCCCCTTGTGGTCTATGGGTTTATAGGTGGTCGAATGGTTGGATGATTAGGTATTTCGGCAGGTGAATCCCAATGCGTGCAGGTAACCCTAGCGGGCACCGAAGCCGCCGCCCCCACCGCCGCCGCCTCCACCGCCACCAGAAAAACCACCGCCCGAGCCAGAACCGCTCGATTGTGGGGTGAAGCTTGAAACCGATGATGACCCCACCTGGGAAGCGAAAGAACCGAAGTTTGAGAATCGGTTACCGCTAGTGGCGCTGGCCACATACCAGGGAGCAAAAGTCGTGGCAGAATTAGCGTCCATAAGCTCGGGGAATTGAACCGTTAAGCCTTTAATTAGGTCATCGGCGACGCCTAATGCCACCGCTGCCACCAGATAATGCTCCCACAGTGCCAGGTGACCAACCGGAGCTTCATCTAGACGAGAAAAGTCTTTCATGAAACGGCGCAGTCCGGTCCATTCCGCCAGGCGTCGTGTTCCCGCCGGGGTACGGGCTCGGTGTAGAAGTGCCAGTGGGATCAGCACTACTGCTGCCACTGCCGCCAAAATCATGGGAAGCCAAGCCTCGTTCAACAGCGCAATAAAGGCAATGCCAATCAATCCAGCCACAATCACGAAATGCCAAAAGAAAGCCCAACCTTTTCCGCTTTGGGTGTAATTGCGGCCCTTAAGGTTACTGCTGACATTGCTTTGGAACGTTTTCCAGAAACTGGCCGCCGCCGTTTGATGTTTGCGGTTCTGTTTCACCAGCTCCTCTTGAGTGATCACCGGTGAGTACTTAAATAGCCATCCCAAAGTGTCACGTTCAAAGTTGTTTAGTTGGTCATTTGGTGGATCATTGAGACGTACGAAACGGTGCTCAACCCGATCTTTAAGCAGCTTGCGTTCAACCGTTTCCTCTTCAATACGCATATAACCGCGGCGAGCTAAATCCAATACCGTGGCCGAATAGCCATCGGCGCTAACCGAGCCCCACGATAAGAACGCTTGGGCTACCGCGGGCGGGTCATCGGGTACTTCGCGCCAATAATCACCAATGTCATCTGGTTTTTTAGGATCGCGGCCCCACCGGTTCCAAATTAGATAGAAACCGCCAGCGGCCCACAACAGAATCGGTCCAATGGCCCAATTCAGGCCTTCCTCAATTTTGGCCCGTCGATTCTCAGCGTCAATAACGGCCTGGCGACGGGCATTAGCCTCATTCGCCCATGTTTCTTCTTCAGCCAAAATATTGGGGAGTAATTCTTCGCTGCCTGGCTCTAGTTGGAAACGATCAACCGGTATTGCCAAGCGGGTTTCGATAAATTCACCGGAGCGTGAGCCTTCGGCAATGTTGGCTACCGCACCGGAACCTTCAGGGAAAATTGTTCCATCGAGCGGCCCGTGTCCCCACACCAAAACCCCATCAGCGCCTCCCGGCACACTGATTTCGGCCGACCATTTATGCACGGTGGGCGACGTTGGCCCCACCCACTGGCGGTAGAACTCCACCACATCACTACCTACCGTCACAGCGTCGGCCAAGGTGTAACGCAGTTCGTAGGTGTGAATTCCGCTTCGAGCTGGGTAAATGTCCCATTCGATCAGGTTCTGGTTCGCCACCAAAATCTCCAGTGCTTCGCCATCGCGGTAGGCACTTACATTGGAAATAGTTCCACTTGGTGCCGAGCTGATTCCCGAACTGGCGGTCACAAAATCACGAGAACCCACGCTAAAGGGTGAGCTGTTAGCGCCTTTGAACTCGTAGGTCACGAACTCGCGAACGTCGACCAAACCGTTGGGCAACAACGTCGCGACGACATGAATTTCTTCAATCGAAAAAGTACGATCTTCGGCCGATGCCGCCGGTGCCAAAGCCATGATGGCGACCAACGTGGCCGCCAAAGCGCCCATCAGTCGATAGACCACCGACCATGATCTGGTCTGAGCTTGCGAGAATTTTGAAACCGAACGAGAGGGTGGGAAGATCCAGCCAGGAATTATCACGTTTAGCCTCGGAAACGATCTTGCAGCCGACGCATGCCTGCCAACCAGCGGTTGTAGTCAGAAGCTTTGCGTTGCATATAACCAGCTACCTCGGGGTGGGGGAGAATCAAGAACGTCTCCTCGCGCAGACCCTCGGCCACGATCTGGGCCACCTGGTCGGCTTCCAACATTCCATCGACGCCCGCGACACCTCCACCTTCTGACCCGGCGGTCATGTTGGTACGAACTGCTTGTGGTGCCAACACCGAAACCTTTATGCCCTGGCCACCATGAGTAATTGAAAGCCATTCGGCCAAGGCCACGGCCGCGTGTTTGGTGACAGCGTAGGGGGCTGAACCGATCTGGCTTAACAACCCAGCCGCGGAGGCGGTGTTGAGCAAATAGCCCGAACCCCGTTCGATCATGGCTGGCAGCGCCGCCCGAGCAGCGTAAATGTGGGCCATGAGGTTAATGTCAATAATTCTCTGCCAGTCGTCATCCGCCACTTCCACCCCACCACCGATGAAAATACCGGCGTTTGAACACACCAAATCAACCGGTCCAACCGCCTCAGCGGCCCGAATGAGGGCAATAACATCGGCTTCATTAGCGACATCGCAACGTTGGGTTACAACCGTGGTGCCCGTGCTGTCCAACTGCGACTTCACCTCATCCAGAGCATTTTCGGCAATATCGCCTAGAACCAACGTGGTGGCCCCAAGCGCGGCGAAACGCTTCGCTAGAGCTGCGCCAATGCCGTTGGCAGCTCCGGTAATAACAATGTTTGAACCGGCTATCTCCATGGCAGTTGATCTTAGATCGTGTGAGGGTCGCAGAGCGTTAGGGAATTATCACTTCGTTCGGTAATTGTTTCGCGTTGGCGACCGACTAAGTGAAGTTAAGACCACTATGATAGGTAAGCGTGGTCACACAGATTAGGCTCGTTCAGCAAACGACTCGGGAGGAATTGAATGACTAAGACGGCAGCCATCGATACCATCGCCGAGGCCTTGGCTCTAATCGATCAGGGGTTAGGAGATATTCAGCATCGCAACCTCATCTCAACTGATGAAGTGGCCGACTTGCTGCTTGACGTTCGGGTGCTTCTAGCCGCCCAAGATTTGGAAGAAGTTCTGGAAGGGCCAGTTCCAGTTCCATAATCTTTCAAACGGTCGATCCCCTCGATCTAGAACGTAGCTATCTAGAACGTAGCTATTGGCATCGCAACTAGCGATCTAATGTGGTGTGTTTGAACTCGTTCAGTTGTGGCCATTCCTGCAACATGTTGATGATGTTGTTCACAACCTCAATGGCAGGCTTACCATCAGCCGATGGTTCATCCATTAGCCGTACGAACGCGGCCTGACCATTTGCGATAAAGGTCGGCACACCCCAAACCGAGTTCTCGGCCACGGAAGCTTCATGCTCGCGCTGCACGGTCTTTAAGGCTTCTTTCGTGTCGACGAGCTCAAAAACCTCTTTCGCGGATAATCCAGAACCTTCAATGGCACCGCTCAGGTCGTCGCGACTAGCCAAGCTTCCGAAATCTACATGTCGCAGGTTAAACAGGTTGCGATGTAGGTCGTTGAAGGCCTCTGGAAAATGGTCCCGTACCGCCATAGACACCTCTAGCGCTAAGAGTCCAGTGTCGGATTCGGTGTCTTGCCAGGCACAGCCCGGGTCGCTTTCTTCGACTTTCGCTTGCGTAAGCGAAAACGGGCTGAAGTGAACTTTCCAGTCGGCTCCCTGGGCTAAGCCGTCAAGGATATGAAGGTGAGCAATTCGAGCGAAAGGGCAGCGATAATCAAAGGTCACTGTAAAAGAAGACATACCTAATTTAACCAGCGTTTCTTATGATCCCGGCGAATCAAGCGCTGGTAGAGGTGCTATTCGCACCGCAACTTCACCCAATAGAACCCCAAGTGCTGCACCGGCTAAGACGTCAGATGCATGGTGAATGCGCACATGAACGCGGCTAGTCGATACCAAAGCTGCCAGTGCGTACCACAACGGGGCTTGATGATTTTGGTCTGACAATAGACGTGCGGCCATAAAGGCGGAACTGGCATGGCCGCTGGGAAAACTTGAGGTCACCGGAATTCGTAGTTTGTAAGGACGAAGCGCGCTGGCCACCGGACGTGTCCGCCGAAACAGCGACTTCACGGCGCCATTTACCAGGGCCGACTCAACGCCTAGCGCAGCTGCTAGACGAGTGGCGCGGTGCCAACCTCGCTCGTGGTCTAACACACCTTGCGCCGTACCGGCTAGGTGCCAAATAAGGCTCCAATCACCAAGTGCCGAAGCCGAATAATAAAGCCGATCGATTGGGGCTACCCCCCGAATGTTCTCCCACCATTGGTCGACCAAATCGTCGGTGTTATGGATACGTTCAACTAGCGCGCCAATAGAAGATTGGCGAGAACGAGAACGAAAAAACTTGGACATTGAATCCTTGTACGGGTGCAACTGGCCAACAAAGGGACAGGACTAAACGCCAAAAGCGAGTCGAATCCGTGCCGCGAATCTACTTGGATCTTCAAGAGGCCCAAAATGCCCCACCTCGGGGTGCTCTTCGAGAGTGGCATTAGGCATTGCCGCCACGATCAAGTTAGCGGCGGCCGCGGTGTGGCTCTCTTCACCTCGAGCTACTGTGATCGGCACCGACATTTCACTTAGGTGTTCGAAAAGTCCATGGGTACCGCTAGTGCCATAAATAACGGCTTCGTCATCGCCCTGACATTTGAGCTCGACGCTACCGTCAGCCAGGTCAACAAAACCGTAATCTACATAGGCTTGTAAAACTTCGGGGTCTAGGGCGTTAAATGGAGGCTTTTGGGCATAGTTGTCGTAGGCAGCCTGGCGGGAATCAAAAACGTGACGGCGCTTGCGCGCCCCTTGAGCCATAGGGTTCTCGGCCGCTTCTGCTACATCGGTGTGGGCCTTAGGAAACACAATCGGCTCGAAACAATACAAGGCCGCAAAGGTGCCAGGATGGCTGTATTCGGCCAACATTAAGGCGGCGCCACCCTTAGAATGCCCAACCCCAAACAGTGGTTGGGGAGACCCCAGTGCCTCGATAACAGCACCGATGTCGCGGCCGAATTGTTGCCAATTGAACCCCGGCGGCAAGCTCGCACGGCTATCTCCGTGGGCACGCATGTCGACAGTGTAACAATGAAACGAATCGGCCAGGGCGTTCGCTATGGGCAGCCAAACCTTGCCGTGAAATCCGGTGGCATGAGCAAACAATAGTGTCGGCCCACTGCCACCTAGATCGTGATAGACAATTTCGGTGCCATCGCTCGAAGATACACGGTGTGATGTCACGGCTTAACTCTTATAAGCCCAGTTCGTCGCGGGCCAACGTTGTTAGGCGCTTGTAGTCGACCTTGCCGTTTACAGCACGACCAATGGTGTCAACCATGACCACATGTTTTGGTGCCTTATAACCAGCGAGCTGCGATTTTACGTGGTTGATTAGTTCGTCGGCCGAGGCTTGAGTGCCATCTTTAGCTTCCACCACGGCTGTTACAACTTGGCCGAATTTCTCATCGGGCACGCCCACGGCTACCGCGTCTGACACCCCGGGATGGGTTTTCAGAACCTCTTCCACCTCTTCAGGGAACACCTTCTCACCACCGGTGTTAATGCACACCGAGCCGCGACCTAAGAGGGTGAGCGTACCGTCGGCTTCTACCGTGGCGTAGTCACCCGGCATGGAATAGCGCTGGCCGTCGATAGTGATGAAGGTTTCGGCGGTCTTCTTTTCATCTTTGTAATAGCCAAGGGGTTGTAGCCCACCCACCGCTACACGGCCGATTTCGCCGGAACCTGGTTTTACGTCTTGGCCGTTGTCATCGATCACTCGAGCTTCGGTTCCAAGGTCAAATTTGGCGGTCTTGGCGGCCATTCCTCCACCCGAGATTGACTGACCCATGCCTAAGGCTTCCGACGAAGAAAAAGCGTCAACCAAGATCATGTCAGGATGATGTTTGAGAAGACCTTGCTTAACGCTTTCGCTCCACATGACACCCGAGGAGTTCATCATCTTCAAACTGGTAATGTCCCACTTGTTGGGGGAAGAGTCGAGGGCTGCCACCATGGGCTTGGTGAACACGTCTCCAACTACCGCCACACCGTTCACGCCTTCACGCTCAATGGTGTCGAGCATTTCTACCACGTCATAGGAACGACCGGCGAGCGTAACCACCGCGCCGCCGGTGAGCAGGCCAATCAAGGCGCTAAACCAGCCGGTGCCATGCATAATCGGACATGCGGGCAATGTGACTAAACCAGGGTCTGGCAGGCTAGCAGCGAAAGCTTCGTAGTCGGGTTCGCCAGCCAAAACCGCATTGTTGGGGCTTCCCAGACGTGAAATGAGATCTTCTTGTTGCCACATAACGCCCTTGGGCATTCCTGTGGTGCCCCCGGTGTAGAGCATCAAAATGTGCTCACCTTTACGACCCCATGGTGCAGTTACACGTTCGGGATGGGAAGTCGCCGCATCTTCATAGGGAGTGGCCCAATCCGGGCAGCTACCGTGCCCATCGTCAACCCAGAACCAACCCTTTACCCCTGGTACCCGATCACGAACGGCTTCAATCCGTTCCGAGAACACCCCGTGGAAAACAACCGCCACGGTGTCCGAGTTATCCCAAAGATATACCAGCTCTTCATCCATATAGCGGTAATTGGTGTTGACCGGAACTAGCCCAGCTTTAAATATTCCGAACTGTGATTCCATATATTCGGCACAGTTATAAAGATATTGCGCCACCTTGTCTTGCTCGTTTACACCCAAGCTCAACAAGGCATTGGCGAAGCCGTTCGCCCGTTCATCCATTTCTTTCCAGCTGCGATGGGTATCGGCGTGCGCCAGGGCCAGGCGATCTCCGGCCACGTTGGCGATGGTCTCCCAAACGTCAGCAAAATTCCAAGTAGTTAAAGCGTTAGTCCCCATGGAAGAGACATCTTAGAACTTTTCCCTCGGCTAGCGTGGCGTACGTGGATTTTGAACTGCCTAGCGACGATGATCCTCGTCGACTAGAGATACGTGAATGGTTGGCGAGGAACCCTAATCCAACCGGTAAAGAATTGGCGGAAGCAGGCCTGGTAGCACCTCATTGGCCCAAACCATATGGGCTTGATGCCGCGCCAATGCATCAGCTAATTATCGATGAGGAGTTGAAATCGGCCGGGGTGGCGCGGCCGAGCAACACCATTGGCATTGGTTGGGCTGGTCCCACCATCTTGCATGCCGGAACAGAGGAGCAAAAAAGCAGATATTTGCCTCCGCTGCTCTCCGGTGAAGAGATTTGGTGCCAACTCTTCAGCGAACCTGAAGCAGGTTCCGATTTAGCTTCGCTTCGAACTACCGCCACCAAAGATGGCGACACTTGGGTCATCAACGGCCAGAAGATTTGGAACTCGGGTGCGCACGCCTCGAAATTTGGCATTCTGATTGCCCGCACTAACGCCGATGTGCCCAAACATCAAGGTATTTCATACTTTATCTGCCCTATGGATGCACCGGGGGTAGAAGTGCGACCAATCGTTGACATGACCAGTGGCCATACCTTCAACGAAGTATTTCTTACCGATGTTCGTCTCGGCGCCGATGCCCTGGTGGGTGAAGAGAACCGTGGTTGGGCGCTTGCCAAGGTAACGCTAGGCAACGAGCGGGTTTCGCTTTCTAGCGGAGGTGCCTTGTGGGGTATGGGTCCCACCGCTGAAGATCTCTTGGATGTAGTGCGAAAATCTGGAGGCTGCACTGATCCGATCATGCGCCAAGAATTGGCTGCACTTCACATTGAATCGGAACTGCTGCGCCTAATTCGATTGCGTACTTTAACGGCGGCCATCAAGGGCGAAGCTCCGGGGCCCGAGGCGTCCATCCGCAAGATCTTGGCTGATGAGCATGGTCAACGCATCATGGGTGCTGCCAAGTCCTTGACCGGTGCCGGCGGCATGTTGTCGAGCCATGGACCAATGGGCGACGAACCTGCGTTGTGGCATTATGGCTTCTTGTTCGGCCCGGCCTTAACCGTGGGTGGTGGAACCGGTGAGGTGCAACGCAACATTATTGCCGAGCGCGTTTTAGGCCTTCCCCACGATCCTGGCGCATAATGCCATGAGTCCTATGCTAGTGGCGGCCTCGCCACGGTGGGGTTTAGCCAAAACCAGGAGACACCGTTTTCGTGCCTAATACCAAAAGTGAAGCCAACGACGAGCTGAAGCGCCACCAAAAAGTGGTAGCAACCACCGATCTCATTGGGGTACCCGCGGGCACCAAAGGCAAAGTTTTGCTAGTGAACGGAATCGGCCCTTGGATCCGTTACCGCGTGCTCTTTGAAAACAACGTAGAGCGCGGCAATGTGCTTCGCAGTGAAATCGAGCCACGGTAGGCGGCCAAGCGCTGGTCAAGTGTTCAGTCACGCTTGATGGGCTGTTTTGAAGTTAATGTTTGGCGGCGGTTCAACTAGGTTGAACCGCACGGCCAATTTTGGTGTCAGCTAAGTTTATGCCTCGGCCTCAACCAGGCGTTTTAGGTTTTCCAACGAGGCAGTGATGTTGCCTTCATGACGTTTGGGGAAACCGGCCAATCGCAAGGCCCAAGGGGCTTTCGAGGTTGATAGATCGAAAGTTTCGGTGACCAGTGAGTGGCCCGAAGGCAGTTCACGAATCGTGTAGCGCCAACGATGACCACCAAAGTGTGCCCAAGCGATGTTGTGATTCAGCTCGAATTCAACCACACGAGAGGTCATCTTGTAGCGCACACCGAACATTTTCATCGACATGCCAAAGCGATCACCGTTAGAAAGTTCGGTCGGCCCGAAAATAGCTGCCTTCACGCTTTGATCCCCCGAAATTTCGGCGTGGTGAGCAGGTTGGCGTAGGTAATGAAAAACCTGCTCTGGTCTGGCCTCAATTTCGATGGATGCCCAGGCTTGGTCGCGATCGCTGTGGCTATGCATGCCTGTTATTAAACCAGGTGATACGAATTAAGCTTGCCCAACACGGCTTCGGCTTCTTCAACAAAGCGCAATACCAGCTCTCCAGCCGGAACAACCTCTCCAATAGCGCCGGCGCCTTGGCCAGCTGGCCAAAACTCTTTAGATGGGTCAACTTCGGTGGAAGAATCGGCGCCTAGATGGTTGGCCCCATCGGTAACCGAGCGCATAAATTGCTGTGGAAAAGGTTGCAGCTCATCAGGGTTATCTTCCCAATATTGGGTGTAGTCGTTTCGTACCACCCGACATGTTTTACCGGTGTAGCCACGTGAAATTACCGTGCCGTCATCGGGCAGGTTAAGCAGGGTTTCTTTATAACCGGGGGTGGTCCGAGCCTCGGGCGTGGCGATGAAGCGGGTCCCAATCCAGACTCCGTCAGCGCCAAGTGACAACGCTGCTGCCAAACCCCGTCCGTCTACAATTCCACCAGCTGCCACTACCGGTACTCGATCGCCGACGGCATCTACAATTTGGGGCACTAATGCCATGGTGGCCACTTGACCAGTGTGTCCGCCAGCTTCGGTGCCTTGTGCCACCACAATGTCACAGCCTGCTTCCACCGCTGCAATAGCGTGGCGGACCTTGCCACACATATTCATAACCAGCACATTGTTGGCATGGCATAGGTCGATGACATCGCGTGGTACACCAAGGCCCGCCACAAATACTTCGGCACCACCATCGATAATGGCTTGTACCTTGGCTTCTAAATCGCCGGGAGAGGCCGTAAGAAGGTCAACTCCAAAGGGTTTTTGCGTGGCTTTCCTGACTCGGGAAATTTCTCCTACCATTTCGTCAAAACCCATGGTAGAAGCGCCCATGCAGCCAAAACCGCCAGCTTCGGTGACTGCGGTTACGAGTTCGTGATAAGAAACTCCGCCCATACCCGCCAGCATTACAGGGTGCTCAATTTGTAGAGCTTCAGTTAAACGTGTGCGTAACATGGCAACAGCGTAGCGCTCGGGCGAAAGCCACGACGCTGCGACTGCTTAGTTCCTAGGCGCGAATGCCGCTGGGCCGCTTAACGCTCCGCGTTTCCAATGTGAAGGCATAAAGGCAATACCGCGAGGAGAATCTTCAAATAACCAGCGTGCGAACTGTTGCCGGTTCCAAAGCGAGAGCCCGATCACTCTGATGGCGGTTTCAGCTCGCCACGGAGCAGCAATTATTTTATTTAACAGACTCGCCATGCGAGCATCGGCAAACAAGGTTTGTTGCAGTGCTTTCTCATAGGCCAAAGCCACGGTTTGCACCTCATCGACCGTCGGGCTAGAGCCCTGGGTTAAACCCACCGCGTCGGCAGCCAAACGTCCGCTTAACAAGGCTTGGCCGATGCCTTCGCCCGTTAACACGTCACCTGCTCGCACGGCGTCGCCCACGAAAAGGAAACGCCCCCAAGTAGGGGTCGCGGCGGTGACCCCGGCCGGAATAGGCCAAGCACGGTGGGTGTCTTCAGGCTCAGCGTGGGTACCAAGTACCCTTAGAATCGCTGGTCTTTTCAACAGCTCAGGCCATAGACGGGCTAGTTCAGCGCCCTTCATTCGCTCGCCTCTCAGCACCCCAAAACCCACGTTGGCGCCATTCTCACCAACTGGAAACGACCACACGTAGCCAGGCAACAGATCGGGTTCAAACCAAATATGAAGGTTGGATGAACCCGGTGCGGTGTTGGTGAAGTATTGGCGGAAAGCGTGCCATTCGCCTCGGTATCCACTTTGGGCGGCACCAAGCATCCGCGCTAATGGTGACCACATGCCATCGGCCCCAATGGCCCATCGGGCGCTTACCTCACCTAAGTTAGAAAAACCCAGCTTAACGGCGGTGGCATCTTGGCTGGCGCTGGTAAGTGAAGCCCCAGGGAAGAATTGAACCCCAGTTTCGATGGCGGTTTGCAACAACGCATCGTCAAGTTCCATACGCCGTGTTACCGCGGCAAAAACGCCGGGCCCCCTTGGCAATGGTAGCGAAACGATATGGCGATAAGGCGAATGTAAGACCGCCTCGGTGACCGTGGTCCATGACGGGACCACGGCCGGTTGAAACCCGAGACTTTCCAGCTCACGCAGGGCCAAGGTGGTGAGCCCATCACCGCAGGTTTTATCGCGTGGAAATTGTGCTTTGTCGAAAAGCCCGACGCTGAAACCTAAGCGTGTTAGATGAATAGCGGTTGCGGTGCCAGCCGGGCCAGCGCCAACAATCACTGCATCAAAATCTAGTTGGCTCATTCCTCATCGTCCGGTGACGCGGGGGAGCTGGGCGGCGGTGATGGCTCTTCAGGCTCGGTGGCTGGGGGTGTGGTGGGAGGTGGGGGTGTAGTTGGGGCTGGCGCCGTGGTGGGCACCGAAGATTCGCCCGAACAATTCTCGCCTTCCACTCGGCGATACAGAGCACTCACGCTGTCAACCTTGACCGTTCCGTCGAGGTAGCGGCGTGTTCTTTCGGTGCGCACCCGCGTGCAGGTGCCTTGGGGTTCTTTTGATTGCGCGGTCTGTTCAACATCCACATATTTGGTGGAATACAACGTCACCGTGATTTCAGTGTCGGTGTATGTCGGCCAAATCAATATGCCATAAGGCGTAGTGTTTCTAATCTGCAGGTCGGGATGCGGCCACGAAAGCGTAGCTTCTCGGCCGTAAGGGTAGCGACTGAAATAAATGGAGTGCGACTGGTATTCGCCATAATCCAACCCCGCGAAGAAAGCCGCGTTGAACAAAGCTGTGGTGAATTGCGAAATGCCCCCACCGAGCTGGTCGACCATCACTCCGTTGGTGATGCCCCCAGCGGCCACATAACCTTTTTCGGTAGTTCGTTGGCCGACATGGCCGTTAAGCGAAAAGGTTTCGCCCGGTAGAATCAACACTCCACGAGTGTCGTCGGCAATCTTGTGGATATTGGTAACACGGTTTTGGCAACAAGCATGAGCCGAGGTGAAGGTGGCTACAGGCTCGACTACACCCAAGCTTTCGGCCCATTCCAAACCTCGTTGCTCACCAGCTTGGCGCAATTCAAGGGTCACTCGGCTTTGGCCTGAGCGAATGGCAGTGTCAATTAGATCGGCCGAGTCGGCGCTACAACACATGGTGGAATCATCGCCGGGGGTAAAGACTACTTGGCCGTTTTCTACGCTGAAACGCGAATCGGTTCCCATAGAACCTGATTCTGAGAATGCACCTCGAACGTAATCGTCAAGCAGATCTTGGTTGAAAGACCATTTAACATCGCCGGGCTTACTGGCCGAATCCAATTCCACCCAGCCTCGCAGAACCTGTGGTTCAAAATGCTGTTCTTCATCTTCCACGACCACGGTTAGACCGGCCTTGGTCTGCTCATCGGCTTCTGCGATGGCACCTTGAACATCTTCATCAGCCAGTAGAGGCTGCACTGGTACTAGCGGCGGTGCCACCGAAATCACACCGTTATTGGCTCGAGCGGCTTCTTCCGTCAATACCGCTGCCAGCTCTTGAATGTCGATACCTTTACCTTCAACACCTGGAACCAAACTCAGCGTTCCAGCTTCGGCATCGATGCTTGGCTCAATGGCCGCAACCTTGCCCGGAATAGAAAGGGCAGCCACTTCGCTAGTCAAGGAAGTTTCATCCACGCTATAACGTGAGGTTACGGTACGGTCGCCAAAGAAGCTACCGACCCATGCTAAGGGGCGAACAATCACGTTGACCTGCGGTTTTTGCACCACCTTGGCGGTTGATTCGCGGTCGAAGCTAATTCCTAAGTCGATAGCGTTAACCGCTACGAATTGATCGGTTGAACCCAACCGCACCTCAGCATTTGCCAGCTCTTTCGATTTCTCATCGAGGTGAGCTTGGAGCTTTTCTTTGCTGAAGCCCGCGATATCCACGTCATCTAAGCGTGTTCCACGCGCAACCTGTTTCCCGTTGAACCCAGGATCCAAATAAGACGCCACCAATAATGCTGCATAGATAAGGACGAGCGCGCCAGCCGATACGGCTAATGCTAAACGTCCCCGAATCGAACGGGATTGTTGTGCCATTGTGCTACATATCGTACATATGTGCAGCGCAAGATAGGTATCGACAACGCAAGTTGAATTCTTGTATTCGTAGCGGTGTTGTGCCGGTCAGCTAGTACTGCTGACCGTTGGCCAAGAGCCGGTGCCAGGTGGCACACTTTAGTATCTACCCGTGCTGGCTCGACCAGATGTAATACGAGACAGCCGACAAACGATTCAGGAGAAGAATCACACGATGGGAATCCTCGACGGACGCGTAGCTATTATCACCGGCGCAGGCCGCGGCATCGGGCGTGAGCATGCCCTCATGATGGCCGAACAGGGCGCCAAAATTGTTGTTAACGACCTCGGCTCGGAAATGGACGGCTCTGGTGGCGGCTCTGGCCCAGCTGGTGAGGTTGTAGAAGAAATCCGTGGCATGGGCGGTGAAGCCGTTGTAAACGGCGATGACGTGAGCAGCTGGGAAGGTGCTCAGAACATGGTGAACCAGGCCGTTGAAACCTTCGGTGACCTGAACATCGTGGTGAACAACGCCGGTATTCTGCGTGACCGCATGCTCACCAACATGACCGAAGCCGAATGGGATGCCGTGATTCAGGTTCACCTGAAGGGCACCTTTGGTCCGAGCCGTTGGGCGGCTGCTTACTGGCGTGAACAAGCCAAGGCTGGCAAAGAAACCTACGGTCGTATTATTAACACCACCTCACCTTCTGGTATCTACGGCAACGTGGGCCAAACCAACTATGGTGCCGCCAAGGCAGGCATCGCGGCCTTCACCGTAATTGCCGCCCTCGAGCTGGCTCGTTACAACGTCACCTGTAATGCCATTGCCCCCGCGGCGCTCACTCGTATGACTGAAAACCTGGGCATGGGTCAGCTTCCTGAGGAAGCTAAAGAGCAAATGTCCCCCCGTTGGATTGCTCCCATTGTCACCTGGTTGGCTAGCCCCGAAGCCGAGAAGGTAACCGGTCGCGTCTTCGACGTTAGCGGTCGTGCGCTTTCAATTTCAGAAGGCTGGCACCGTGGCCCCACCTCGGAACCAACCGATGATCCCACCAAGATGGGTGCCATCGTGGCCGAGCTTATGGCCAATGCCCGCTTGAATGCTGACATGAGCGGTGCCGACGCTGAAGGCCCAGGCCGCCCAGGCAAGTCAATCTAATTATCAGGCTCATAGAGGCAAATAGGGGGTAGTAATGCCAATTAATCCTGATGCTGTTGGTTCTAAGGGTGAACCGGGTCGTCGAAGCTGGACCAGCAAAGATGCTTTGCTCTACGCCGTGAGCGTGGGTGCCGGAAGCCTTGACCCGGTCAACCTGGAACTTGAGTTCACCACCGAAAACACCAAAGGTGTCCAGCAACGAGTATTGCCCACCATGGCGGTCGTTATGGGTGCTGGCGGTGGCGGTATGGACAAGATCGGAACCTTTAACCCGGCCATGTTGGTACATGGTGAACAAGCCGTAACGCTGCATCGCGAGATCCCCGTTGAGGGCGAACTCGAATCGCAAGGTGAGATCACCGGCATCTACGACAAAGGCAAAGGCGCGGTTGTAGTAACCGAATCGCACGCCAAGCTCGTTGAAACCGGCGAACCACTATTTAGCACCCGTTCATCGGTCTTCATTGCCGGCGAGGGTGGTTTTGGCGGTGATCGTGGACCATCGGGCGCGGTTAACGTGGCTCCAGATCGTGACCCTGACCATGTGGTCACCTATACCACTCGGCCCGACCAGGCCCTCACCTACCGTTTGAATGGCGACCGGAATCCACTTCACTCCGATAAGTCTTTCTCGGACATTGGTGGATTCCCACGACCCATTTTGCACGGTTTGTGCACCTACGGATTCACCGGCCGTGCTTTGTTGCACACCTTGTGCGATGGAGACCCTGCCCGGTTCCGCCACATGGAAGTTCGATTCGCATCACCGGTTCTACCTGGTGACGAACTGACGATCCGCATGTGGAATACCGAAGCTGGGGAAGCGCTTTTCACCACTTCGGTTGGTGACAAGGTTGTTATCAGCAATGGGTTGTGCAAGTTCGACGCTTGATTAGGGGTTGGCTTTGCCAACCTCTTGCAAAACCGGGAACCACTTTGCACCTAGTGTTGGCCAGTACGGCCGCGTAAAACCTAAATTCCGTAGCGGCAGAGGTGGACTCGCAGCTTAGGGAGGTTAGCTAAAACAGTCTTGGCTGTTGAGGCTCGATCCCCCGAAGCTCGTCGTAGTCCACCTCTACGCATTTTATGCCTCGTTGGCTGGCCAGCTCCCAAGCTTGGGGTTTGATCGACTGTGCCACAAACATGCCTTCAACGCTGCCGAAGCTTGGGTCTTTGCGCAGTACTTCTAAATATCGGGTGAGTTGCTCAACCCCATCTATTTCTCCCCGGCGTTTTATTTCGATGGCGATCAAAGTGCCATCGCTTTGGCGACACATTAAATCGACCGGGCCGATAGCCGTTGGGTATTCACGCCGGATAAGGGCCAGATCATCGGCGATGGCTTGGGTGTTAGCCGCTAAAAGCTCTTGTAACTGAAGCTCAACGCCATCTTTCCTAAGGCCCGGATCGACCCCAAGTTCGTGGTTGGTGTCGCTAAAAACCTGGTCGATAGTGATGGTCAGCACTTCACCCTTGGCACCATGCACCACCCATTCCTCATCGCTTTCCACCAAACGATTTGGGGCGTTCATCCAGTTCAACGGTTTATAGGCACCACCGTCGGAATGAATGGCTACACAGCCGTCAGCTTTCACCATGATAAGGCGTTTGGCCATGGGCAAATAGGCATCAAGTCGGCCCACATAGCTGACCGAGCAGCGCGCAATAACTAGTCGCATGGTGTCATCACTTTAGGCTGGCACCGCGTTTGGCGAAACGTTCCCGGATTAACTCGCGGCGTTCTTGTAAATCACGATAGGTGAAGCTTGCTAGGTCGTCACTGCTATCGAGGCCCAAGCCCGCCTTCATAGCGGTGAAGTCAAAATCGACGCTGGTCGGGTCGACCCCTATATCGGCGGCAATGGTTTCGCCGTGGGTGGTAGCGAAATACATGGCAATTCTGCTGATCTCGGCGAACAGATCGATATCCGGTGCCAACCTCGAAATAGCGCCGTCCAAAAAGACCATGTTCTTTACAAAGAGCATGAGTTCTTTTGGGATGCGAGCGCCGTAACCTAACAAGGCTTTCACCACTCGTTGTAGTTCTTCCACCAATTCATCTGGTGAAAGCTGCGTGGGGTCAATCGGGCCTTTTTCGAGGTCTAACTCTACAATCACGGCGTCGAGGTCGGTGTCGGCGGGCAACGCACCTAGGTCACGAAGTGCGGCCAGTTGGCCGGTGATGTTATTTGTGCTGGCCGATAGCAACAAGCGTAGAAATGCTTTACGCCGGTTTTCATTGAGGCGACCGGTGATGCCGAAGTCTAAAAGGGCGGTACGACCGTCGCGAAGCACCAACAAGTTACCGCCGTGCAGATCACCGTGGAAGATTCCGTGCAGCATGGCACCTTCCATAAAGCCCACCATGCCGGTGCGAATAATCTCTTCGGTGTCGATACCCGCTTCTTGCATGCCAACTACGTCGTCAAAGGCAAAGCCGCTCAAGCGTTCCATCACTAGCACGCGACGAGTTACCAACCTCGGATGAGGTCGTGGGATCACATAGGTTCGTTGGTCAAGAGTGGCGAAGGTACGGGCCACATCCAACATGTTTTCGGCCTCAACTCGAAAGTCGAGTTCTTCGGTGATGGTTTCAGCAAATAACTCGACCAAAGCTGGTGGGTTGGCCAGCGCTACCACTGGGATGCGGCCCACTAGAAACGGTGCCAGCCACGACATTACCTGCAAGTCTCGGTGTACAACCTGGCCGACGATGGGTCGCTGAACCTTTACCACCACCTCTTCGCCGCTGCGGAGCTTGGCAACGTGAACTTGGGCAATAGAAGCGGCCGCTAAAGCGTCTTCTTGGATCCACTCGAAAACCTGGTCAATTGGTCGGCCCAAATCTTCTTCGATTACAGCACGCACCGCACTAAAGGGTTCCGCCGGTACTTGGTCGCGACATTTCTTGAATTCGTTGACCAGCTCGGGAGGAAAGAGGCCTTCGCCCGAGGAAATTATCTGCGCCAGCTTGATGAAGGTGGGGCCCAATCGCTCAATGGCCAAACGCATGCGCCGCGACAACCCGGCCCTCGACTTTGACCGGTCTCCAGAGCGTCGCTCTACCAAGGCCCAACCCACAACCGCTAGACCAAGGTGGAACACCACCACCATCAAACGTCCAAGCGGCGGTAAACGACGTTGGCGGGTGAGCGATGGAAGTTGGCGGCGCACCACATCTCGAACGGTTGGCACCGGGGCCCGCCAAGGCATGTTTTTGGGATCCACCAACCAGGGGGCGTGGTTGGAAAATGCGCCAATTGTTAGGTCGGTTGGCGGGTTGGAATCTAATGCCATCGGTTCTGGTACGTGGATCGCTGGAAGTGCTGATGTACGACTGCCAAAATGTCATCGGTGTATTCAGGACGACAGATTAGAAAGTCGGGCAGCCAGGGGTCGGGCTGATTGTAAAGCAGCGGTGCACCGTCGAGGCGTGCCGTGTATAAGCCTACGGCGTTGGCAACTCCAACCGGAGCGCACGAATCCCACTCGTACTGGCCACCGGCATGGGCATAAATGTCAGCCTCTCCGCTCACCACGGCCATAGCCTTGGCGCCCGCTGAGCCCATTGGAATTAGCTCGGCCCCAATGGCCTCAGCAATGAGATAACAGATGTGGGGCGGACGCGATCGACTCACCACCATCCGAGGTGGTCCCTCGTCACGTTGTGGTAGCTCAAGACCTAACCCACTTTGGTAGGTGACACCGACCGCTGGCAGTGCCACCGCCGCTGCCACCGGCCGGTTTTTTTTAACCAGGGCGACATGCACCGCGAAATCACGTCGCGGGTATTCACCGTATTCTCGGGTCCCGTCGAGCGGGTCCACAATCCAGGTTCGTTCAGCCCCAAGGCGCACCGGGTCGTCGGTGCCTTCTTCCGACAAAAGCGCATCACCGGGTGCCAGTTTCGCCAATGCCTGAGCGCACAGACGATGGGCTTGTGCGTCGCCTTGTTGCTCAATTGCCCATCGTGGTGCGCCCTGGGCCACCAGATCAGCCCGCAATGCCATTAACAATTCACCCGCCGCCGTGGCTACCTGCGCGGCAATGGCATGGTCATCTAAGGGTTCTTTGTGGTTATCGGTGGCGTTTGTTGACGGTGGATTCAAAGGCAAATTTAGCTCCGAGCTAGTGGCTTATATTTGATGCGATGCGGCTGATTGGCGTCGGCACCAAATTCTTTACGGCGGAACTCTTCATATTCTGAGAAGTTGCCTTCAAACCAACGCACCTGCGAGTTTCCTTCAAAAGCCAACACGTGGGTCGCAACACGATCTAAGAACCACCGATCGTGACTAATGATAACGGCACAACCAGCGAAGGCTTCTAAGGCGTCTTCCAATGCTCGCAGGGTTTCAACGTCTAGGTCGTTGGTTGGTTCGTCAAGCAACAGCACGTTTCCACCGCGGCTTAGCACCTTGGCCAGATGAACTCGGTTTCTTTCCCCACCCGAAAGTACGCCCACCTTCTTTTGTTGATCAGAACCCTTGAAGTTGAAGCTCGCAACGTAGGCCCGGCCGTTCAGCTCTCGACCCCCAACTTTGATTAAGTCTGAGCCGCCGGTGATTTCTTCATAAAGGGTCCGTTCAGGGTCAAGTTCGTCCCGTGACTGGTCAACATAAGCCAGCTGTACTGTTGGCCCCACCACAATCTCACCACCATCGGGTGTTTCGCTGCCGGTGATCATCTTGAACAAGGTGGTTTTCCCGGCACCATTGGCACCGATTACACCCACAATGCCTGCCTTGGGCAGGTCGAATGATAAATCGTCAATCAGCAAACGGTCGCCGAACCCTTTGGAAAGATCTTTGGCCTGAATAACCACATCACCCAAGCGTTCACCAGCCGGGATTTGAATTTGTAAGGCCTCGCCTCGGCCTTCATTGGCTTTTGATTCGGCCAACAATGCCTCGTAAGCACTCAGGCGAGCCTTACCTTTGGCTTGGCGGGCTTTCGGAGCCATGCGAACCCATTCCAATTCGCGAGCCAGTGTTCGTTGTCGAGCCGACTCGGTTTTTTCTTCTTGGGCCAAGCGAGCCTGTTTTTGTTCAAGCCACGAGGAATAGTTGCCTTCGAAGGGGTAACCCCGACCGCGGTCGAGTTCTAGAATCCAACCGGCCACGTTGTCGAGGAAGTAGCGGTCGTGGGTGATGGCCACCACCGTTCCGGCATAGTCGGCCAGGAACCGCTCTAGCCAGGCCACCGATTCGGCGTCTAAGTGGTTGGTTGGCTCGTCTAACAGCAAAAGATCGGGCCGTGAGAGCAACAAGCGACAGAGGGCTACCCGGCGGCGTTCACCACCGGAGAGGTGGGTTACCTCGCTATCGGAGGGCGGCAATCGCAACGCGTCCATAGCAATTTCTATGTTGCGCTGAAGGTCCCATGCTTGGGCGGCCTCAATTTTGGCTTCAAGGTCGGCCTGTTCGGCACCCAAGCGGTCATAGTCGGCATCGGGGTCAGCCCAGCCCGCCAGTACTTCGTCGTATCGGGTCAGCAATTCTGCTACTTCGCCCACCCCGTCCATCACGTTGCCTAAAACGTCTTTATCAGGGTTTAGTTGGGGTTCTTGTTCTAGTAACCCCACGGTGAAGCCAGCGGTTAGCCGCGCTTCACCCGTGTAGCCGTCATCAAGCCCGGCCATGATGCGTAACAGCGACGACTTACCGGAGCCGTTAGCACCAATGACACCAATTTTGGCACCAGGAAAGAAACTTAAATTGATATCAGAGAGCACGGTGCGGTCAGGAGGATAGAACCGGCTTAGCTTGTGCATCGTGTAGATGTATTGAGCGCTCATGGCTATTGACACTAATCGCTATAAGCCAAGTTCCCCTCGCCGCCATCGTGATCGTGTGCGGCGTGGTGCCGGTGTTAGCGATTAAAGCCGCGTGAGGAACCAGTAGACCCGAGCTATTTGTGCCTACCATCGTCAAATGATTCGTGCTGTGTTGTTCGATTTTGGTGGTGTGATACTTTCGAGTCCGTTTGAGGCCTTTGCTCGATACGAGGCCGAAAATGGCTTGCCGGCAGGGCTTCTTCGTCACATCAACTCAATTAATCCCGATAATAATGCTTGGGCCAAGCTAGAACGAAGCGAAGTTAACCGAGCCGAGTTTGCCCAACTTTTTGAAGCCGAGGTGGCCGAGTTGGGTCACCAGGTTGAGGGCGAGGTGATTCTCAGCCTGCTGAGCGGAGACTTGCGTCCGGCCATGGTAGAGGCTTTGCGTCGCACCAAAGAACGTTTGATGACCGCGCTTTTAACCAACAATTTCTTGGTACCTGCGGAAGCTAAAGGGCTGCCGGTTGGGGAAACCCGACCGAATCGTGCCGCCGCGATTGCCGAGGTGATGGCCCTTTTTGATGTGGTGGTGGAATCGTCAAAGGCCGGGGTTCGTAAACCCGATCCGCGCTTTTATGAGATTGCGTGCGAGCTGCTCGGTATTGAGCCGCATGAAGCGGTGTTCCTAGATGACCTTGGGGTGAATCTGAAACCGGCTCGGGCCATGGGCATGACCACCATCAAGGTGGTAGACCCCGAGGTAGCGATTCGTGAGCTCGAAGAGGTAGTTGGTTTTCCGCTAGGCACCTAGCGGCTTAAGGTGCCTAGCGAAATCTGAAATGTGCTGCTCGGCACTGCTGGATGCCGCTGGCGCCGAACGCTTAGGGCTTGAGCCGAGTTAGCTAAAAGCCTTGGTTAGTATTTGGCGCTGTTCAAGTACGTGCATGGCTGCCGACCCGGTTGCCGGACTTGCCGAGTCAGCGCGACTGACACGATAAATCTTGTGGCTGTCACCGTGGGGCCCATACAGGCGGCCCTTAACAAAGTTCCAGGCACCCATGTTCTTGGGTTCTTCTTGTAGCCAAACTACCTCGTGGGCGTTGCTGTAACGCTGCAGGATCTCAGCGATTTGTTCGCCGGGCCAAGGATAAAGCTGCTCGATTCGAACCACCGCCGCTGGTGCTCCAACCTCATCACGATGCGCGATGGCATCATGGCCAACCTTGCCGGTGGTGAGCACTACTTTGGTAATGCTGGCCGGGTCGGTGACGCTGGCATCGTCGATAACCTCTCGGAAATGCCCGGTGGTGAGCTCTTCGATGGGTGAATGCGCCGAACGGGCACGCAGCAACGACTTGGGAGTCATCACAATTAATGGGGTGCGACGTTCGCGATGCATTTGTCGACGTAGCAGGTGGAAGTATTGCGCCGAGGTGGTGGCGTTTACTACCTGGATGTTGTCTTGTGCCGACAAGGTCAGGAACCGTTCCAGACGAGCTGAAGAGTGCTCTGGGCCTTGTCCTTCAAAACCATGGGGTAACAGCATTACCAAGCCCGATAGCTGCTCCCATTTTTCTTCAGCTGCCACCAGGAACTGGTCAATGATGATTTGGGCACCGTTAGCAAAGTCACCGAATTGGGCTTCCCAGGCCACCAAAACATCTTGGTTGGCAACCGAATAGCCGTATTCAAAACCTAACGCCGCGTATTCGCTTAACAGCGAGTCGTAAATCCACAGCTGCGTGGGGTCTTTAGCCAGCATGCTAAGGGGCACATACTCGCGACCAGTTTCATAGTCGACCAAGGTGGAGTGACGTTGAGAGAAGGTTCCACGACGGGTGTCTTGGCCTGCCAAACGAACTGATACGCCTTCAATTAGCAGCGAGCCAAATGCCATCGACTCGGCTAGGGACCAATCAACCTCGCCATCGTGGAACATTTGATCGCGGTTCTTGAACTGGCGGGCCAGTTTGGGGTGAATTGTGAAGCCGGTGGGATGGGTGGACAGAGTTTCGTAAATCTGATTGATTACGGAACGCTCGACGCCGGTTTCAACGTGAGGCAACACACCGCGGGTGCCCCGTGGTGGTAGCGCTTCGGTGACCGGGGGAGGGGCCGTTTGACGGGTTTCGTCGAGGGCCTCTTGCAGCCTTGACTGGTAGTCATCAAGTGCGCCTTCGGCTTGTTCGAGGGTGATGTCGCCCCTCTTGACCAGTGCTTCGGTGTATATCTTTCGCACCGACCGGCGAGCGTCGATCTTGGCGTACATTTGCGGTTGGGTATAGCTCGGATCGTCGCCTTCGTTGTGGCCAAAACGCCGGTAACAAACCACATCGATGACCACGTCTTTGTTGAAGCGTTGACGATATTGGAATGCTAGTTTCGCCACATGAACGCAGGCTTCGGGATCATCTCCATTCACATGGAAGATGGGGGCTTGCACCATTTTCGCGATGTCGGTGGGATACTCCGAGGAGCGGGCGGAATCGGGTGGGGTGGTAAAGCCCAACTGGTTGTTGATGATCACGTGGATAGTGCCACCAACCCGGTAACCCTTAATGAGTGAGAGGTTCAGAGTTTCCGCAACCACGCCTTGTCCTGCAAAGGCAGCGTCGCCATGAATCAAGACCGGCAAAATCGGATAGTTGTCGGTCTCGGCGGTGTCCATGTGGGCGCGTGCCATACCCAACACCACTGGATTCACAGCTTCCAGGTGCGATGGGTTAGCGGCTAGCTCAACAGGAATCGTGTTGCCATTGCGGCTGGTAAAGAAGCCCGATTGACCCAGGTGGTATTTCACGTCACCGGAGCCTTGGATTGTTTCTGGGTCGATGTTGCCTTCGAACTCACGGAAAATTTGGTCGTATGACTTACCAACGATGTTGGCCAACACGTTGAGGCGGCCACGGTGAGCCATACCCAAAATCGCTCGTTGCTGATTCGAATCGGCTGCTTCGCCCACCAAAGTATCGAGAATTGGAATGGTGGTTTCGCCACCTTCTAGCCCAAATCGTTTTTGGCCCACATATTTGGTGGAGAGGAACTTCTCGAAAGCTTCAGCGGCATTCAAACGTTCCAAAATGTGGCGTTGTTCTTCAGGGCTGAAACTTGGTGAGACGCCCTCCACGTGCTCTTGAATCCAGCGCTTCTCGGCTGGTTCTTGGATGTGCATGTACTCAATGCCAATGGTGCGGCAATAGGCATCTCGCAACACATCCAAAATATTGTCGAGGCTCATACGTGGTCGGCCACCAACTGGGGCATAAAGACCAGCGCCGGTACCGGTAAGGAAGTCGCGATCCAAATCCCAAATGCTCAGCCCGTATGTAGCTGGGTCGAGTTCGGGGTGCATGGTCGGTTCTTCGCTTGAGAGGGGGTCAAGATCGGCAATGAGATGCCCCCGCACCCGATACATGTTGATGAGGGTGTTAACCGCAATTTGTTTCTCAATAGCCGAATCGGCTCGGTCAGCGGGGTTGGTGTCGCGCTGCCATTTCACGGCTTCATAGGGAATGCCCATGGAATGGAAGACGTCGTCGTAGAAGTTGTGTTGCCCCAACAGCAGCTCTTGAACGCGCTGCAAGAAGATGCCCGATTCTGCGCCTTGAATGATGCGATGGTCATACGTGGATGAGATAGTGATGACCTTAGAAAGCCCTAAATCAGCAATGGCACGAGGATCGGCGGCCTGATAGGCGGTCGGGTAGTCGATACTGCCCACACCCACGATCAGCCCTTGGCCAGGCATAAGCCGTGGTACCGATTGTTTGGTACCAATGGTGCCTGGGTTGGTGAGACTTACTGTGGTACCAGCAAAATCGTCGGGCGAGAGCTTATTGGTACGAACCTTACGGATTATCTCTTCGTAGGCGGTGTGGAATTCCGCGAAGTTTAAGGCGTCCGCCTCGCGAATACACGGAACCAATAAGGTGCGCGAACCATCAGATTTTTCCACGTCGACCGCTAGGCCCAAACCAACGTGTTTGTGGCGCGTGACGTACGGGTTAGCGTCGCTACCGCGTTCGAAGGTGGAGTTCATAACCGGAACGTGATCGGCGATGGCCCGCACAATGGCATAACCAATGAGGTGCGTGAAAGAAACCTTGCCACCTCTGGTCCGCCCCAGATAGCCGTTAATCGTCTTGCGGTTAATCTCTAGAAGTTTGGCGGGCACCTCACGAAAACTGGTAGCGGTCGGTACCGACAAGCTTGTTTCCATGTTTTCCACAATCCGTGCCGCCGCTCCGCGTAAACGGTCACCTTCAGGTAACTCTGCTGCGGGAGCGGGCTTGGTTGCCGCTGTGGCGGTGGCAGCTGAAGCGGTTGCTGTTGGTGTAGAGGTTGATGGGGCGGCCACCGGCGGAGTGTGTTGGGGTGCGGCCCCGGGGGGTGCCGAGGTGCCTCGTTGATAGTCGGCGAAGAATTCTCGCCAGCTTTCGCTAACCGAATTGGGATCGGTGAGGTATTGATCGTGCATCTCATCAACGAGCCAGGCATTAGGCCCGAGCGATGAACCGGAAGAAAAAGTAGATTCGGCCACAAGGCCATGTTATCCACGACAAGGCCATTGTTACGGCACTGTAACCCTACGTTCATTTAAAATGGCCCATACAGCATTGTTTTGGCGGGCTAGCTAGGGTCGTATCGTGCGAATTGCAACCTGGAACGTGAATTCACTGAACGCTCGGATGCCACGGGTAGAAGAGTGGCTAATCCAGGCTCAGCCGGATGTGGTGTGTCTTCAAGAAACAAAAATGGCTGATGCGGCCTTCCCGGCCCTGGCCTTTGAAGCTTTAGGGTACGAGTCGGTCCACCACGGATCGGGCCGGTGGAATGGAGTGGCCATCTTAAGCCGGGTTGGTTTGTCCGACCCTATGGTGGGCTTCGAACCGAGCATCGAACCAGACACCGATACTCGCCTCATTTCGGCCACTTGCGCCGGGATCAGAGTGACCTCGGTTTATGTGCCGAATGGTCGTGGCTTAGATGACCCTCATTATGTTTATAAACTTTCTTGGCTAAAGCGTTTGCGTGAGCACCTTGAAGCCACCACGTCGCCTGAGGTTCCAGTAGTGGTCTGCGGTGATTACAACATCGCGCCTACTGACATTGATATTTGGGATCCGGCGGCCTTCGCTGGGATGACGCATGTCAGCCAACCCGAACGTGAGGCCCTGCAAAATGTGATGGACTGGGGATTGATTGACACATTTCGTGCTCGTTATCCCGATACCCCAGGTCTTTATTCGTATTGGGATTACACGGCGGGGCACTTTCACAAACGAGAAGGTATGCGGATCGACTTTTGTTTAGCGTCGGCGCCGTTGGCCAACCTGTCAACCCTAGATTTGGTTGACCGGAATGCCCGCAAGGGCACTAAACCCTCGGACCACGCCCCGGTCATCGCTGAATACAACTATCCAGTTGGCCCCTAGACCTGTCTAATAGTTCAATCGAGGTTCAATGGACACGCCTTCCCAGCCCCCAAAGGAACAACCAAAGCCCAGATTTGGTTGGGCCGCGGCCTATATCGACGGGGAAGCTACCCACGAGTTGACTCCCTTGCGCCGTGCTCGTCGCGCTTTGGCTTTTGCTTTGCGAAGGGTGATTGATGCGTCGGTCTCGCGCACGGTGCCACAAGATCACCTAGAGGCGCTTACGGCCCAGCTTGAAGCAGCGGCTGAAGCCTTGGAACGTTACGACACCCAAGGGTTTACCGGTTATGCCGAGGCTGCTAATTCCCCAGAACCCAATGACGGGTTTATGGACAAGAGCCCAGTTTTGGGTCAAGCGAATCCGCTGGCACCGCCGCTTTACATGGACTTCTCTAAAGATCGTATCGAAGCGAGCGCCACGTTTGGTGCGGCTTATGAAGGGCCGCCTGGTTGTGTGCATGGCGGTTGGATCGCGGCCTCTTTTGATGAGGTTTTAGGTGCTGCGCAATCGCTAAATGGGTCGGGTGGTATGACGGCATATTTGAATGTGAACTACCGCTCACCGACTCCACTGCATGCCAAAGTGCATTTCATTGGTGAACTGATTAGTACCGAGGGCCGTAAAATCCTAACCCGTGGCACACTGTGGCACGGCGAAACGCTGTGCGCCGAGGCTGAAGGCCTATTTATTGCGGTCGATTTTCAACGCTTTGCCGAGATGCGCCTAAAACGCGATGCCACCTAGGCACGGAGAAGAGTCACGGTTTGCTCTTAGGGATAGTTAAAGATGACGTGACTTGGGCTCAAGAAATTCCCCCAAATCATTTAAGAGTTGAGCCTCTGCGAGAGCTTGTTCGTGAGATGCTCGAAAATGTAACTCTTAGGCGTGTTCGGCCACGATCCTAAGCAAAGCTTCGCCGTGGCGTTGTGCTTTAACCGGACCAATTCCGGGCAACGCCAACAATTCTTGGGGCAGCTCGGGCCGTTCGTTTGCCACTGCCACCAAGGTGGTGTCGGGAAAGACCACATAAGCGGGCACCCCAGCCGCTTTAGCTTTTATCGAGCGCCAAGTTCGCAACGATTCGAACAGTTCCTCATTATCTTTGCTAAGTCCGGCCGGTACCTTGTTTGGTCGTGAGCGACTCTGGCCGGCACTGGTGAGACCTGCGGTCGCTTTATAGGGCCTTCTAGCACCAATGTTGGCCACCCTTTGATCGTTGGCAGCAGTCTCAGAAGGCGGATTTAAGAGCAAAATTTGGTCGAGATACGGTGACGGATCGCGGTTAGCCACATGTTGACCAAATGAGCGTTCTTTGGCCCAGCTACAGTGCAGTTGAGTTTCGGCTCGGGTGATAGCTACATAAAACAGCCGGCGTTCTTCGGCCCTAGCAGCCAGGGTTTTGGCATGAGCGATTGGTACCAGGCCCGATTCCAGGCCCGCCAAATGCACAATCGGCCACTCCAAACCTTTGGCGGCGTGAAAAGTTGTCACATCAACTGCGTCGTGATCGGCTGAGTCTGAACCAACAGTGGCAATAAGCCAACGGTAGAAAGCCTCAGCGGTAGGTATTGGGTCGATCTTTTGATAGTCATAAGCCAAACGCAACAACATCTCTAGGTTGGCGTGGCGCTGCAACACCCGATCAGAAACTTCGGTATCTTCACGCAGCGAGCTGGTCTCGTCTCTGCTTGGTGCAGGCTCAGTTTCGCCAATGGCCGCGTTGGTCTCGCCCAACGCTTCAGCAAAATCGGCCACGGCTGCTTCAAAACGACCACCGTGATGCACTAATTGATCGAGCGCTTGTCGTACCTCAACTTGTTCCAACAAGCCCGCCCCACCTCGAACACGATGTGGAACCTGGGCTTTGGTTAAGGCTTCAGAAATCAGCGCGGTTTGGGCGTTAGTGCGCACCAACACCGCCTGAAATGACCAAGGATGCTGTGGAGCTTTGGCCTCTCTTATGGCCCGGGCAATTCCGGCGGCTTCTGCGCTATCACTCGTGAACTCCACCACCTTTGGTTCAGGGCCATCGGGCCGATTAGCACGCAACGGGTTCGGATTAGCGTCTTTGGCACCCAACACTGCATTGGCAGCCGAAAGTATCTGCGGGCTAGAACGATAATTTTCGGCCAATCGAACGGTGCCACTGGCTGGAAACCACTGTTTGAAGTTGATCAGATAGTCGGCATCGGCACCGTTCCAGGTATAAATGGCCTGGTTTGGGTCACCGACCACGCATAGGTCGTTTCGGTCACCTAGCCACGCATTGAGAAGAGCGAATTGCAAGGGGTTCACGTCTTGAAATTCGTCGACATAGAAATGGCGGTAGCGCCATCGAATAGCGGCGGCAATTGTGGGGTCTTGCATGTCGCGAATGGCCAAACCCAAAATATCGTCGAAGTCGATAGTGCGCCGCTGTTTTTTAACTTCTTCATAGCGGGCGTACAAGGTGGCCACCAGCTTCGGTGCTAGCGGAGGCGTGCGTTTCGCAGCCGCGGCCTTCGCTTCGTATTCGTCCGGTTGGATCTGTCGGGCTTTGGCCCATTCGATTTCGCTAATCAGATCGAAAATGTTTACGTCTTTGGGGGCGAAACTGCCTACAAAGCGGGCCTTGCGATCAAGTAGCTTCGGCGGGCGTATTCCCCGTTCGCTCCATCGAGTTTGCAGCTGGGCGTAAGCAATAGAGTGGAAAGTGCCCGCCGCGATTGAGTCGCGAAAACCCATGGCCGCTAAGCGTGTGGTTAGTTCACGTGCAGCCTTACGGGTGAAAGTGAGAGCCAGAATGTGGCGCGGGTCTGCAGCTTCAGTGGCTACCCGATAGCCAATTCGGCGCGTTAAGACCCGAGTTTTACCCGAGCCCGCACCCGCAATAATGCAAAGCGGAGCATGGGAACCTGTTACGGCTTCGGCCTGGGCCGTGTTTAGGTTCTCGAGGAGACGATTCGGATCCACTTCCCCTAGCCTAGTGAAGGGTTATGACACCCACAGGTAACGTCACCGGAGGAGACGGCATTGGCACACGAGCTTTCAATTACCGCGATTGGTGCTGATCAGCCTGGTGTGGTCGCAGGAGTGACCGGGGCTCTAGCAGCGCTGAACGCCAATTTGTTAGACACCTCAATGACCATCCTTGGCGGCCGTTTCGCCATGGTACTGATTGTTTCGGTGCCTAAGAATGTTCAGGCTGAAGCAGTGGAAAATGCACTGGAAGAACCCGCCAGTCGGTTGGGCCTAGATGTCAGCGTTCACGAAAGTAGCGTTACCTCACCAGCTGGTAGTGGTGAACGATTTAGTGTTTCCGTCTACGGCGGAGATAAGCCAGGTATTGTGCACCGATTTGCACAGGCACTGGCCGAAGCGCAGGTAAATATAACCGACTTGTCAACCCGTTTTCTCGGCGACTCGGACACCCCAGTTTACGCCATGCTGCTCGACGTGGCTTTTCCACCGGGTCTAACAATTGAGGCCGTTCGTGGCACTCTCTCTGCTCTGGCCAAAGAGCTTGACGTCGAATTTTCAATTAACTCAGCCGACGCTGACATTCTCTAATAATCATGATTCGTCCTGTTGTCGTGCTCCCGGACCATGTCTTAAGCACGCCTGCTAAACCCGTCACGAGCTTCGGCTCGGCCACTATTGAGTTGGCCAACGATTTGTTGGACACCATGCGAGCCAGTTCGCACAGTGTGGGCATTGCCGCACCTCAAATTGGTGTGAGCTTGCGTGCCTTTGCTCTCGATATCACCGGTCACAAAAAGGCGAAAAGCTGCCATGGGGAATTTGTGCTTTTTAATGCTCAAATCGTCTCGGGTGAAGGTCGAGAAATTGGTCGAGAAGGCTGTATGAGCGTGCCTTCATTAACCGGTGACGTGGCCAGATACACCTCGCTCGTCGTGCACGGCTTTACCCCTCACGGCCAGGAAGTGGAATACCATTGCGATGCTTTTGAAGCCCGGGCCGTGCAGCATGAACTCGACCATCTCGACGGCAAATTATTCCTCGATCGAGTGGTGGCGGCCGACCGGGTCTTTCAGCGGCGCGTCTACCGTTAAAGGTTCGCTGCTACGGGCTGGCTCGGCGGCTAGAGTGGCCACGTGGCCTTTCCTGAAGACTATCTACATCCTAACGAAGAGCTAATTCTTGATCTGAAACCCCATTGGTTTCGAATGTTGCCGACCGGAGGTGCCTTAGCGGCAGCCGTCATCGTCGGCGTTTTCATCTTCACTAAAACCAACGTTCAGGCCCTAAACATTTTGGCAGGACTGGCGATTTTGGCAACCTTGGCTTGGTTTATACAGGCCTATGTGGCTTGGACAAGCACTCACTTCGTGTTGACCTCTGATCGCTTAATTCATCGCCGCGGCGTGGTTAGCCGCTCGGGTATTGAAATTCCACTAGAGCGGATCAACACCGTGTTCTCGCATCAATCGATCTTTGAACGCTTGATTGGTGCAGGCGATTTGGTCATCGAATCGGCCAGCGCCGAGGGTCGCCAAGAGTTCGACGATATGCGCCATCCTGACACCATCCAAAATGAAATCTACGTGGCCATGGAAGCGAACCGAAACCGCACCTTTAACCAGAGCGTGGCCGCGGCAACGGCGGCGGCCCGTCCGGTTTCAGAGCCGGTAGATCCTCAAGCTTCCGTACCTGAACAGATTGAACAGCTGCATTCCTTGAAAGAGCGTGGCCTGATTACCGATGCCGAATTCGAGGCTAAGAAGGCCGAACTGCTTGGGCGCATGTAAGGGCCATTAACAGGTTGGGCTCTTGGTGGGTTGCCGAGGCCGTTATGAGGTTTCTAGCCTAGTTCTTCGATGGTGGCGGCCATCATCTCAAGGTGCTCTAGCTGCCAAGGGGCACGCATGGCCAGGTTGATTTGCTGCACACCAACATCTAGGTAGCGCCCCAGGTGGTCGACCATTTGTTGCTGCGACCCCATTAAAACTCCGGCTCGCACACCTTCAGCTAAACCGCCAAATTGTTCTTGTAGGTCGGCTTCGGTGGGGCACATTCCCACGTTAATAGCGGTGCGTATATCGGAAATGGAACGGCCAGCGGCTTCAGCGTGTTCGGTTAGCACATGGCGCTTATGCACGAAAGCTTCGGGCGAGGCGAAGGGAATGTTCCAGCCATCAGCATATTTCCCCACGATTTTAAGGGTCCGTTTTTCCCCACCACCTCCAATCCAAAGCGGCAGTTGGTCCCGCATGGGCTTGGGCTCGCATTTAGCATCGACCAGATTGAAGTGAGTCCCACTGAAATCGGTTGTTTCGTTCCGTAGTAAACCGAGCACGCATTGAGCCGACTCTTCTAACACGTCAAGGCGTACCTTGGGTTCTTCAAAAGGTATTCCATAAGCATCGAATTCGAACTTCGCCCAGCCCGCGCCCAGACCCATGGCGGCTCGACCGCCCGAGAGGTGATCGATGGTCACGATGGCATTAGCAAGCACCGCTGGATGACGATAGGCGGCGCAGTAGACGAGCGAGCCAACCTCAACCCGGCTGGTGCTCAGTGCCAAAGCAGCATGGGCGGCTACGGCTTCGTGGCAGTGTGCGCCGTCGAAATCAGCCGAGTAGAAGTGGTCCCAAATCGAGATCCAGTCGAAGGGCAACTCTTCAATCCGGGTCCAAAGCGAGCGTAGCTCGTCGATGCTTGTGTTTTGTAGCCCGGTGTGCACCCCAAAAATGGCTGACATCAATTTCCCCCAACAGGTTTTTACGAAGTTGCCATAACCATAGTGGCAACGTTCTTTGAATTCCGTGAGGTATACGTTGTACGCTGTCGCTCTACGCCGTATAGTGACTGTTGACACTACCACCACACACCATTAGACCAGCGGGTCCGTAATATCAGAGGGAATTATGTCGTTAGACACGAGCAACGATCTTGAAGCCATCTTGGCGGTGTCCAACACCGACCGTGATGAAGCTATTCACACCGTAAAAAATAACGCCGAGTCCATTTTCACCTGGGATTATGACAAAGGTTCTCGCCCAGCGTTGAACAAGCTGTATGAAAAGGCCAAGCACTCCCAGTGGAACGGTGAAACCGACCTTGACTGGTCAATAGAAGTTGACCAAGAGAAGCTTGTTTATGAAGGTGGCGGACCACCCTCAAGCGAGCAATTCATGCAACTTGGCGTCGACCTCAAAGGCACCGCGCTAGAAAAGTGGACCGAGAAGGAATGGTTGCAGTGGTCCATTCTGAACCAAAACTGGAGCCTCTCGCAGTTCATGCACGGCGAGCAAGGTGCGCTCATCTGCACCGCGAAAATTGTGGAAACCGTCCCCTGGATTGACGCTAAATACTATGGCGCCACTCAGGTGATGGACGAAGCTCGTCACGTTGAAGTCTTCGCGAAGTACCTTGATGAGAAAATGTCGGGTCACTTCCCAATCAACACCCACCTAAAGGCGCTCCTCGATGACATCATCGACGACAGCCGTTGGGACATGACGTATCTGGGTATGCAGATCATGGTGGAAGGACTGGCCTTGGCTGCTTTTGGTGTAACCATGCAGACCACCGGCGACCCATTGCTGAAGAAGCTGCTTCGCTATGTCATGGCCGACGAAGCTCGTCATGTGGCTTTCGGTGTTATCTCGCTGCAAGAGTTCTATCAGGGGCTCACTTCAGCCGAAATGATGGAGCGCCAAGAATTTGCCTATGAAGCGGCGATTCGTATGCGGAACCGTTTCTTGCAGCAAGAAGTTTGGGATGAAATGGGCGTTGATGTGCGTGAAGCCATCCGCATCTTCCAAAAGACTGATGAAGAGAAGAACAAGGATCCATTCCAGCAGCTACTCTTCTCGAAGATAGTTCCCAACGCCAAGAAGCTGGGCCTTCTTGATGCCAATGACGGCTGGTTGCGCAAGCGCTTCGATGTGCTGGGCGTAACACAGTTCGAAGACTGGGACGACACTGGTGCTGAGTATGAGAGCCTCGACTTCATTGCTCAAGACCGTGAAGCCGGACTAATTGAATAGACCGCTAAAAGTTGGTGGTTAAGGAAGCGGCCCCCAGCGGGGCCGCTTCTTTTTTTCTTATTCATCACGTGTCTTAGCTTGTGATGCCAAACTGGAAGCACGCGACGCAAGGTTGCGGCTTGATCTGAAGGAGAATCACTGCATGGGACCCTTGGCAGGCTTCAAAGTTATTGAGATCGCCGGCATTGGCCCCGGACCGTTTTGCGCCATGATGTTGGCCGATATGGGTGCCGATGTAATACGTGTGGACCGCTCACAATCAGTTCGTGGCGGAGATCCAGATAGTCCACCCGCAGATATTTTGATGCGAGGGCGGCGCTCAATCGGGGTCGACCTGAAGTCACCTGAAGGCGTAGAAACGGTTCTGAAGCTAATTGAAGGTGCCGATGCCATGCTTGAGGGTTTTCGTCCCGGCGTGGCCGAACGTTTGGGTATTGGCCCTGAAGAGGCCATGGCACAGAACCCAAAGCTGGTGTACGGACGCATGACCGGCTGGGGTCAAAGCGGCCCCTATGCACCAACGGCGGGCCACGACATCAACTACATTGCCCTGGCTGGGGCCCTTGAACCTATTGGTCGTGCCGGTGGACCTCCGGTACCTCCTCTAAACCTGGTGGGTGATTTTGGCGGTGGTGGCCTCATGCTGGCCTTTGGCTTAGTTTGCGGCATGCTCGAAGCACAAAAAACAGGTGCCGGACAGGTGGTCGATGCGGCCATGGTCGACGGTTCGGCCGTGCTGATGACCATGTTCCATGCCTTCAACGCTATGGGCATTTGGAACCCCGAACGTGGCACCAACTTGTTAGATACCGGTGCCCATTTCTACGACACCTACGAGTGTGCCGATGGCAAGTATGTTTCGATTGGTTCTATAGAGCCTCAGTTTTATGCCGAGCTGTTGCGGCTAACCGGTTTGAGCGAAGACGGCGATTTTACTGCTCAGATGGAACGTTCTCGCTGGCCTGAACTCACTGAACGTTTAGCAGGCGTGTTCCGCACCAAGACTCGTGATGAGTGGTGCGAGATCATGGAAGGCACCGACGTTTGTTTTGCGCCGGTACTGTCAATCTCAGAAGCACCCGAACATCCGCACAACAAAGAACGTGGCACCTTCGTTGAGGTCGCTGGTGTGGTGCAACCGGCCCCGGCACCCCGTTTCAGCCGGACTGAAGCGTCGATTCAGCGCCCGCCGTCTCATGCAGGGCAACACACCGATGAAATCTTGGGAGAGTTGGGATTAAGTACCGACGAGATTAGCCAGCTTCGAAGCTCGGGGGCCGTGGCTTAGGAGAGTCTCACCACAGCCAATGTCATAGCTTCGGCCTAGCATCAATGATGATCGAGCACACTCTGGTTCAGATGAGGTTAAGCGATGTTTGACAACTGGACACACCGTTCCTTACCCCAAGAAATTCATGGGGGTACCGGTGTGCTCGAACATTTAGGCGACCTGTTAAAGAGTTTTGGTGCTAGGAGAGTTTTGCTGGTTGCCTCTCGCCGAATGCTCGACTCCGAGCCTGGTGAATTAGTAACAAAACAGTTGGGTCGCATGTTGGCCGGAACGTTCAGCGAGACCGGGCCCTATGTCGATGCGCACACTGCTCAACACGCAGTCTTGTCGGCCCGATCGAGCGAAGCCGACACGCTTGTGAGTCTTGGCTCGGGTGCCAACATAGAAATGGCCAAAGCCATTGCTTTTTTTTCGGAAATGGAATCTGGCATGTCGGGCCGCAGCGTGGCCGATCGGCCCAAGTTCCCGCATGTAGCTATTCCAACCACCCTTAACGGTGCCCCATACACGGGCGAATTTTCTCTGATTGATTCCCACACTAAGCGTTCTAGCAGTGCTGGTTCGCCAACATCGACACCTATGGCGGTCTTGTTAGAACATAGTTTTCAATCAGATACCGATTCTGAATCGTTCATTTTGCGAGCCACGGTAGCTTTAGCGCACGCCATTGATGTCCTAACTGGCACCCAGGCGAGCCCCGAAGCACGGATGCTGGCACGGCAAGGCCTGATCGAACTGGCGCAGTGGCTACCAGAATTTCACGCTGACCCCAAAGAGTTCGGCTTGTTGGAACGCGTCATCGATGCCACCGTGGTTTGCGGTAGAGCGCGACAGAACGCTTCAGCTGGTTTTCAACATACCTTGGCGCAACTATTGGGTGCGCGCACCCTCTCTTCTTACGAATTGGTAAGCGCTTCGCTTCTGCCGTATACAACGGCGTTCATTTCTGATGTTCTGCCCGCCTCGACCTCGGAATTGCTTAACACGCTGTTCATGCACGAACCAACCGAGTTAGGCCTTCGGCTGAGTTGGTGGCTTGAAGATATCGGTGTGCACAATGCCTTTTATGATCTAGGAATTGATCACGAAGACATTGAAGCGGTGGCCCGCCAGGCAACGGCTCAACGCGGTGTGCAACTTTGTGCTCGTCCCGCTGGCGAGGGTGATATTTACGCCCTACTGAAAGAAGCTCTAGGTATTAAATAAGCACTACTCCCCACCCTGGCCACCACAGCTAGGGTCGGTAGGCGACCAAGGCGGGGGGATCTTAGCGACTGCTAAATTTGAAGGTCGGTTAAAGCCCGTTCGGTTAAGACTCGGGCTAAGTGCGCACGGTATTCAACGGTTGCGTTTAGGTCTTCGGTTGGTGAGGTGCCCTGGGCGGCTTGGGCCGCAGCGTCCTTAGCGTTGGCACCGGCGGCAATTGCCTCTTCCACGGCCGTGGCGCGAAGCGGGGTGGCGCCCATATTCACCAAGCCCACACCAGTGGTGCCATTGTGTACTGCGGCTACGGCCACGATGGCCCAATCTTGGGCCCGGCGATTGAATTTCTTGAAGCTCCACTTGCCGCCCGGCGTGGCGGGAAGTTCAATTTCGACGATCATTTCATCGGGGGCCAAAGCCGATTCGTAGTAACCAGTGAAGAAGTCGGTGGCAGCGATGCGACGTCGACCCTTTGGGCCAGCCACCACCATCGTTCCGCCCAAGGCCAACACCGCGGCGGGCAAATCTGATGCCGGATCGGCGTGGGCCAAAGTGCCGCCTAAGGTACCCCGATGGCGGACCTGTGGGTCGCCAACTTCAGCGGCTACTCCCTTGATAAGAGGGCAATACTCGGCTAATAGCTCGCTAGTTTCCACCAAGTGATGAGTAGTTAAGGCGCCGATTTTCACAGTGTCGCCTTCGTGGCGAATATAGGAAAGATCGTTGAGGCGACCCACGTCTACCAGAACTGAAGGCACGGCTAAGCGCAGTTTCATCATGGGAAGAAGCGAGTGACCACCTGCCAGTAATTTGGCTTCATCGCCGTGCTCGCTAAGTTGCTCTAAGGCATGATCAACCGATTCTGCTCTTACGTATTCGAAAGCTACGGGGATCACTCGCTAGCTCCTTCGGCGGCGGCCAAAACCGATTTCACAATGTTGTGATAGCCGGTGCAGCGACACAAATTGCCCTCCAAACCAAGCCGAACCTCTTCCTCGGTTGGATTGGGGTTTTCTTCCAACAGTGAGGTGGCAGCCATAACCATGCCCGGTGTGCAATAGCCGCACTGCAGTCCATGGTTTTCGTGGAATGCCCGCTGCATCGGGTGCATTTCACCCCCCTGGGCCATTCCTTCGATAGTTGTTATTTGGCATCCCTCGGCCTGCACCGCCAGTACAGTGCACGACTTAACCGACTGACCGTCTAAATGAACGGTACAAGCGCCACAAGAAGAGGTGTCGCAGCCAACGTTGGTGCCGGTCAACCCAAGTTGTTCCCTGATGAAATAGACCAGAAGTGTTCGGGGTTCGGCCTCTCCAGAGACGTCTTGGCCGTTCACGGTCATCTTGACCTGCATGGCTGTTCCTTTTGGTTCAGTAAACGTTCTTGAAGCTTAGCAGCGGTGACTTTCGACACAGCCGCAAAAGTCTTTAAAACGTTGTCTGAACACCACCGAGCGTCTCGACCGACCAACCGACCGACCATAGAGTGCTCGTGCAAGATAGGGTGCCCGCTCCGCCGAAGTCTTAATGTTTGGCGGAGCGGGCTATGGGGAGACAGCTACATGCTTATGGCGCCACGTTGACGGTGAACGTCTTGGCGTTCGGAGGTGGAACGCCGCAGCCACCGCTCTCATCGGAATACACCACGTTGGTGGATCGGCCAACGGTGTTAAAGCTCATGCTCACGGTTTCCCCTGGGCGCACGTCGAAAATGCCCAATCGAATGAGCTCGACGTCGTCATTGCGCACTTGAATACGGTCGCCTACTCGCACGTCTAACCACTCAGGGAGAATGTCGACTTCTTGGCGAAGTGCCAAACGCTTAGAAGTACCCGGTGGTATCACAAACTCGTGAGTGACGGGATCGTGGGGCTCGGTGGTGGTGGTAGATTCAACCTCCGGCGTAGCGGTTGAAGCCGCCACCTGACCTTGCGTGCTTACTACCGGATCAGCACTATTTCCGCAGGCGCTTAACCCCACTGTCACTACCAAAGCCGCTAGCGCAACGGCGGCTCTATTAGCAGCTCGGCGAGGGAAAATTTTGGCTAACAATCCATTCGTATCCATGTCACATCTCTCGAACTTCAGCGGTGACTTCAACCTCACCGGTAGATTCAAAATGCAGTGTCACCTTCACCGTGTCGCCAACGGCTAAGGCTTGTTTCAGCCCCAGAACCATTACGTGGTAGCCACCTGGCTCCAGGGTGACTTGCGACCCTGCTGGAATGTCGAGCCCATCAATTTGGCGCATCATTTTCATGCCACCGCCACCGTTGTTAGAGCTTGGCATGCCACCGCTCATTGAGCCGTGGTCGGCGTCGGCATCATCTTCGGTGCCACTATTCATTGACCCGGCCGAACCCATGTGATTGTCCATGTCGTCGGTGGCGTCGTCGTCTTCAACAACCACAACCTCGTGGATTTCAATTGCTTCAGCAAAGTCGTTGTCAGCGGAAACGTCGACTAGGCGGTCATCGTCACTGCCCCCATAAACCACCATGTAAATCGCTGTGTTACCATCCGCCATTCCCGGCCGGGCCCAAACATTTTCAATTCGAAGTGTTTCCCCGTTGGTGTCATCTTCGTCACCAGTCTCGGGGCCTTCAGTAGTAGTGGTGGTCTCGGCTACGGTGCTGGAACTGGCGGAAGGATTGTCATCTGATGAACCACAGGCAGTGGCACTAACCGCTAAAAGCAAGGCCAATGCTGTTCCAATACCAATACTCCGCCAGGTTCGCATGGTCGTATGGTTCTTCTCGTTAAAGGGGGATGTGGCTATTGTCACGATGCACTCTCCGTGCTGTTGTCTGAAGCACCCACCGCTTCAGGGATCTCATCACCAGGCCGTTCACCCTTTAAGAGCCGAGTGAGGTCTTGCTCTACCTCGGCCAAGGCATGGCCGAAGGGCCAAGCCAAGACAACGGTGCCAGTGTCATCAACGGCGTACAGATCGTCGGTGTGCGCCACCACGCGTTTGCCGTCTTGGTATTGAATTCGGTATGAAGCCCCAAAAGTGTTGGCGGCGGCGCGCAACAGCACGGGGTCCATGGTGTGGATGGCATGACCGTTTGGCACGAATTGCTGAATATAGGCGGAGAGGATTTCAGGCGAGTCGACCGAGGGGTCGATCGTGATCATGTCAACGTCGACCTTGGCGCGGTCGGTTTCACTCTGGCCATTCAGGGCTTTTTCAACATAAGCCAAGGTTGCCGGACAAATATCGGGGCAGGTGGTGTAGCCGAAATACACCAACCGGATGCCGCCGGGCTGGGCCACCATCGTGATTTCAGTGCCATCCGCTGCAGGCAAGGTCACCTCGGACACATCGAGGGGTGGATTACGTACGTAGCCCGCAAACTCTTTCGGTTCATCTGGTGTGGCCGCCAAGGTGTCGGTAGTGCTTGATTCCGACGGGTCGTTCGTCGCCTGGTTAGATGAGTTGCTATTTCCGCATGCCGTGACCAATAGCGCGACGGTCAGCATCAAGGCCGTGAGAAGTGAGCGAAACCGATTTGGCCGCTTGGACATTTTGCCCTCAAGTCGTTGCTAGAAGCGGAAATTTGTGTCTACTTCCAGGCTAAATTCGGCTCTCATTGAATTTATGGGGCAAAGGTCCCAAATGGGGTCGCCGATGGTCACTAAAGCCCTGATTTACAGGCGATTTTCGACTATTGAGCTAATGCCTGCCACAGGCTTGTATGCCACGACGCTAGGTAGCGCTGAATAGTTTCGAAAATTCGGTACTTGGCAGGGGAGGACTGAAGAGGAAACCTTGGCCGAAACCAGTACCGAGAGCACGTAGAATGCTGGCCTGTTCCTCGGTTTCAATGCCTTCGGCTACCCACAACAAACCAAGGTCGGCGGCCAGGGAAGTAACGGCGCGGATAATGGCCGCGCTGTTGGAGTCGTAGGTAATTTTGGCTACGAAAGATTGGTCGATTTTCAGGCGAGTAATCGGCAAACGCTGCAAATAGGTGAGTGACGAGTAGCCGGTACCGAAGTCATCTAGAGCAATTTGTACACCGGCTTCGCGTAGCGCCACGAAGCGTGCGGTGGCGGCGGGCCCGGCGTCTAAAAGCGTGCTCTCGGTGAGCTCCAGGGTTAAGGCCTCGGGTGGCAAATGTGAATTCTCAAGTGCCTCTAAGACCACGTCGATTAGGTTGGTTTGGTCCGCTTGGCGAGCCGAAATGTTCACCGATAGACCAAGAGGCCGGTTTGTTAGCGAACGGAGCTGAGCCACGTACTGAGAAGCTTCTCGTAAGACCTTTTCTCCCATGGGCACAATTAATCCCGAGCGTTCGGCTAGCGGAATGAAGGTGTCTGGCGGAACCAAACTACCATCATCGTTACGTAATCGCGTTAATGTCTCGACACCGATAATAGAATTATCAACCAAAGATACAATGGGTTGATAATGCAATACTAGGCTGCTATTTTCAATAGCGTTTCGCAATAAAGTTTCGGTCTCCCAGTTCCGATCGTTAGCTGCTCGTAGCTGCGCGTTATAAACCATGACTTGGCTCTTGCCGTCTCGTTTGCACTGATAAGCCGCCGCATCAGCTTGTTGCAGCCGCTCAAGCCCCGATTTAGCTGGGATTGATCCGTCGCTTATCCCTATGGAAGCGCTAATATACACACCGCCATCGGAGGTCTCAACCGGCAGTCTCAGAGTCGTTTGGATGCGCTCGATCAAATGGCTCTCGGGCGTAGAGCATACGTGTGGATTAAGGCATATTATTGCGAATTCATCGCCTCCAACACGAGCTACTATGTCGCCCTCCATCGACACGTTGCACAGTCTTTTAGCTACTTCTATTAGAATTTCATCGCCCACGAGATGACCGTGATAATCGTTAATTGCGCCAAGGCCATCAAGATCTAAAAACATAACGGCGTAGCAAGCATCACCTAATGTGCTGAGCTCGGCCAACAGGCGGGCGCGGCTAGACAAGCCGGTTAGAGGATCTTTACGGGCTGCTTCGGCGAAATGTTGAGCTAGTGAGTTGTCGTATCCGCTAAGAGGACTTACAACGGAGACCCAGCCACATAACTCATCTTGCTCACGTACCACGAAGGTAACCACCCGGGTGCTTACCAGCGTGCCGTTTCGTTTAATAAAACGGCGAATCGCTACGTTCTTTTCAACTTTGCCCTCGCGCAGTAGCTCTGTGCCCTGGGCTATTGAACCCTGATCATCGTGGTCAACTAGGCTCACCAAAGGGCGTCCAAGCAGCTCGCTTGCTTCATAGTCGAGCATGCTGGCCAATTGGTCGTTTACGGTGGTTATGCAGCCGTCAGCATCGGAAAAAACCTGGCCAAATGGGGCGTAATCGAAAACACCCCAAAATCGGGAAGCATGCCGGTCAGGGCCAGAAAACATGTTGTCAGCTCGGTTGAGTTTGTGGCACATGGCCGTGGCAGCTCTCTATCTATCAGCCAGCATTCGGGCCTATTACGGGAAAGTCCGATGCCACGTAAGTTATTAATGCGCTATTCAACCTGATTTACAGGGCCTTTTGACATGTTCACACTGTGAAAAGCGTAACGTTAGTGCCGCGCAAAGCTTAAGCGCCCTCGGCAGGACTCGAACCTGCGCACACGCCTCCGGAGGGCGATGCTCTATCCGCTGAGCTACGAGGGCTGGGCGTATACCATTATGGCACGTAAGCTTTCGAGTCCCCGCCCTCGAACGAGAGAGAATCTTTTGATACGAGACAACCTGGCTGAAAATCTCCGTTCTGTGCTAGTTGCGCTTGAGATTGAACCATTACCAACCGCTATTCATTTGGAACAACCTGCCAATCGTGAGAACGGCGATTGGTCATCAAACGTGGCTTTAGCTACTGCCAAGAAGGCCGGGTGGAACCCTCGTGAGCTGGCCACAAAAATCGCTGAGGCCTTGAACGCGAAACTGCCTACCCACGTGCAACGGGTGGAGATTGCTGGGCCTGGGTTCATCAACTTTTATCTAGCCAACAGCTGGTTGCATGAAGTGTTAGGCAACGTGATTGCTGCCGGTACCGAGGCATACGCCCGTCCAAATATAGGCGATGGTCGTAGCGTGCAGCTTGAGTTTGTGAGTGCCAACCCCACAGGGCCATTACACGTAGGTAATGGCTGGTGGTGCGCTTATGGTGATGCGCTGGCGCGAGTGATGGATCGCTGTGGCTATGAGGTGCGGCGCGAATACTACGTGAATGACACTGGTGGACAGGTGCGTCGCTTAGGGGAAAGCTTGCTGGCCCGCAGGCGCGGTGAAGAGGTTCCCGAAGGTGGCTATCCCGGTCAGTATGTGGCTGACTTAGCAGCCGAATACTCTGGGGCTGAAGATGTGGTGGAAGCGGGCCGATTCGCGGCCGAACACATATTGGTAAACATCAAAGAAACGCTGGCGTCGCTAGACATTCACTTCGACGAATGGTTTAGCCAGGCTTCCATTGAAGAGTCGCCCGCCATGGACGAAACGCTGGGTGCGCTACGTGAAAGTGGCCTTATTTTTGAGCGTGATGGTGCCACTTGGTTACGTACCGGCGAATTTGGCGATCCCCGTGAGGAGCGGGTGATTAAAAAGTCGGCTGATGAAGGTGGCGATTACACCTATTTGGCCGGAGATATTGCCTATCATCGCAACAAGTTCGAAACTCGTGGCTTTGATCATGTGATCGACGTTTGGGGTGCCGACCACCACGGACAAGTCGCCAGTCTTCGTGCAGGCGTGGCTGCACTTGGCATCGACCCAGCCCGCCTCGAAGTTCGTTTGGGTCAAATGATTTCACTGACTTCGGGCAAAATGTCGAAGCGAGCTGGCAACACCATTGATTTGTCGGACTTGATTGCTGATATCGGAGCCGACGCCACCCGTTTCTTAAGCTTGATCGGTTCGATTGATCAGGCCACCACGGTAGATCTCGATCAGGTGCGCAGCGCTACCATGGAAAACCCGGTTTTCTATGTTCAGTATGCGCATGCCCGTATTCACTCCATTCGGGCTGTGGCTGCCGAGCGAGGTGTAGAGCGGAAACCCTTGGATGAAGTTGACCTGTCGATTCTGAACCACGACCGCGAACTTGATCTGCTGCGGACACTATTCGAACTGCCCGATATTTTGACCACCGCCTGTAACGATCGGGCCCCCCACCGTGTAACGGTATGGCTGCGTGAACTAGCCGGTCGTTTCCACCGTTTCTACCACGATTGTTACGTGATTGGTGACGATGTACCCGCCGAGTTGACCCAAGCTCGCCTGTGGTTAGTGGAAGCTACCCGAGTTGGATTGGTGATCGGATTTGGCCTTTTGGGTGTTAGCGCGCCGGAGTCAATGTGAATCCCATTCCCGCAGCACAAACTGGGCGCGGTCCAATTCCGTTTCGTCTCTTACCCGACACCGCCGCTATTGAAACCGATGGCATGTTGTCGATTGGGGGCTGTCGTCTAGACGAATTGGTGGCCGAGTTTGGTACCCCGGTCTTTATTTACGATGAAGCCCATTTGCGGGCCCGTGCCCGTGAGGCGGTGAGCGCCTTTGGAGATGGCGTGGCGTATGCCGCCAAGGCTTTTTTGTGCAAGGCCATGGCACAGCTAGCTCATGAAGAAGGCTTGCATATCGATGTTGCTACCGGCGGAGAACTACAGGTAGCTCTGGCGGCTGGGGTGCCAGCCTCACGCCTAGTACTACATGGCAACAACAAGTCAACCGCCGAGCTGGCTATGGCCATGGCTGAAGGTGTGGGCCGCATCGTCATTGATTCCTTTGATGAGATGGACCGTATTGAGGCTTTGGTGGCTGCGGGTGCAACCCCACCGGCGGTGTTGATTCGCATAACGCCAGGCATCGAGGCGCACACCCATGAGTTCGTACAAACCGGCCAAGACGATTCCAAGTTTGGCTTCGGCTTAGCCTCGGGCGCTGCTCATGAGGCTTTAGCTCGGGCTAAAGCCTTACCGGCCTACAATTTGGTGGGCACACACATGCACATCGGCAGCCAGGTTTTTGCGGTCGATTCTTTCCACAAAGCGGTGGCCTTGTTGGCCCCCACCATCAACGAATTCGGTTTGCCCGAGTTCTCGGTGGGTGGAGGTTTGGGCGTGGCTTATGTTGAGGAGGAAACGTCGAGCACCATTACCGAATGGGGGGCAGCAATTACCAGCGCCTGTCGAGAAGCTGGCATAACAGCTTCGGTGAATGCCGAGCCGGGACGCTCAATCGTGGCGGCGGCCGCGGTCACAGCCTACACCGTGGGCACCATCAAAGAACTCCCCGGAATTCGCACTTACCTAGCTGTTGATGGCGGCATGAGCGACAACCCGCGGCCGGTGCTTTATGGCTCGGGCTACGAGACGTTTCTGGCTCGTTCGCCCTTGGCAGCCCGTGAGCGGGCGGTGCGAGTAGTCGGCAAGCACTGTGAAAGTGGCGATGTGCTGGTGAAGGAAGGCTTTGTGCCCACCGATGTTGCAGTCGATGACATTCTAGTAACCCCGGTCACTGGTGCCTATGGCCATTCGATGGGTTCCAACTACAACAAGGTTCTACGCCCGCCGGTGGTGTTTGTGGCCGACGGGAAGGCTCGTTTGGTGGTACGTCGTGAAACCTACGACGACTTGCTAAAGCTCGATTTGTAATGGGTAAATGCCCCTCGGGGCTCGACTAACGTGGAAGATATGGAAGCGTCATTGGTGCGTATTGGTGTGTTGGGCGCGGGCAACGTTGGTGCTGCCTTTGTGGGTTTGGTCAACGACCGCCGCGAGACTATTGCCAAACGCCATGGCGTTGACTTGGAAATTACTCAGGTCGCGGTGCGCAATTTGTCGCGGGAGCGTGGGGTGAGCATCGATGCCGAACTACTGACCCACGACGCCGAGGCCGTAGTCAATGACCCCAATATCGATTTGGTAGTGGAGCTAATTGGTGGCATTGAGCCCGCCCGAACTTTGGTCACCGAAGCACTAGTCGCCCACAAGCCGGTGGTGAGCGCCAACAAAGAACTTTTGGCTAATTATGGTGCCGAGTTGATGAAACTGGCCCATGACGCTGGGGTTGACCTGCTTTTTGAAGCCGCTGTGGCTGGTGGCATTCCACTCATCCGACCCTTGCAGCGTTCGTTAGCTGGTGAAGACATCACCCGTGTTATGGGCATTGTGAATGGCACTACCAACTACGTGCTAACCCGTATGACCGAAGAAGGCAGCACGTTTGCCGAAGCTGTGGCCGAGGCCCAAGCGTTGGGTTATGCCGAACGTGACCCAACCGCCGATGTGGAAGGCTTTGACGCAGGGGCAAAAGCAGCAATATTGGCTTCGATTGCCTTTGGGGCCGATGTGGTGGCAGGTGATGTCTATCGCGAAGGCATTACCGACATCACCCCTGATGACTTGGCTTTTGCGGCTCGGTTAGGTTACGTAGTGAAGCTGTTGGCTATTGCAGAACGCTTCGACACCAAAGAGGGCCCCGAAATCGCGGTGCGGGTCCATCCTGCAATGTTGCCGGTCCACCATCCGCTGGCATCGGTGCGTGATTCGTTCAACGCCGTCTTTGTGGAAGGTGAAACCGTTGGCGAGTTGATGTTCTACGGGCGTGGGGCTGGTGGCAATCCCACTGCTTCAGCTGTTTTGGGTGACGTTATCGACGCCGCCGTGAATTGTCGCACTGGAAAACGAGCAATTCAATCGCAAACCAGCGAGTTCAAGATTCGGCCAATCGACGCTATGCACACCCAGTACTACGTCAACATTTATGTAGCCGACCGCCCTGGAGTGTTGGCGGCTGTTGCCGGTGTTTTTGGTGCTCATAACGTGTCGATTCGTTCCATGGAACAGTGTGGTTATGGCGAAGAGGCCCGTTTGGTTTTCATTACCCACGACGCTAGTGAAGCTGCCGTTCAGCAGACTCTTACCGAGGTGCGTGAACTCGATTCTGTTCTACGGGTAGTGAGCGTGCTGCGGGTAATTGATCATGATGAAGAGCCCACCGCGCAAAATCGGCAGGAAGAAAACTAACGTGTCTATGCAATATCGAAGCAGCCGGGGTGTGGCACCGGTTTTGGGTTTCGCCGATGTTTTACTGGCTGGCTTAGCAAGCGATGGTGGCCTTTACGTGCCCGAGCGTTGGCCCGAATTATCTATCCCTGCGTCGGCTTCAACCTACGCCGAGGTAGCCACGGCTGTTATGTATCCATTCGTGGAAGGCAGCATTCCTGAAGACGATTTTGCAGCCATGGTCGCCGATGCCTATTCCACATTTTCGCATCCTGAAGTGGTGCCTCTAATAGAGCTGGAACCTGGGCTTTATCTTCTAGAGCTTTTTCATGGGCCTACACTGGCTTTCAAAGACGTGGCCTTGCAGCTAGTTGGGCGCCTTTTTGACTATGAACTGGCCAAACGCGGTGAGCGGGTAACAATCGTTGGGGCCACTTCCGGCGACACTGGGGCCGCGGCTATTGAGGCTCTACGAGAACGAGAAGCTATCGACGTTGTAATTTTGCATCCCAAGGGCAAAGTGTCGGAGGTGCAGCGCCGTTTCATGACTTCGGTTGACGCCCCGAATGTCAGAAATGTTGCCATTGAAGGCACTTTCGATGATGCCCAAGACATGGTGAAAGCTATGTTTGCCGACACCGAGTTCCGTCAAGCGCAGCGTTTGTCAGCGGTTAACTCCATCAACTTTGCTCGAGTAATGGCGCAAACGGTTTACTACGTGACAGCCCAACGTGCCTTGGCCCAGCCCGTCTCCTTCGCCGTGCCAACCGGAAACTTTGGCAACGTTTACGCTGGTTATGGTGCTATGCGCATGGGTGTGCCCATTCGCCAGCTTGTTATTGGTTCCAACAGCAACGACATCCTGACCCGCACCTTAGCCACCGGAGAAATGGCTATGGGTGAAGTAGCCGCCACCCTCAGCCCGGCCATGGATATTCAGGTTTCCTCAAATTTTGAACGCCTAATTTTTGACATGCTCGATCACAACGGCGAAGCGGTGCAGGAGTTAATGGAACGTTTTCGTCTGGATCGCCGTGTGGTGCTGCCACCGGCCATGTTTGGCCGCTTTGCCGAAACGTTCAGCGGTTCACGGCTTGATGATCAAGAAACTTTGACCACCATGCGCGAGGTCTATGAGAGCACTGGCAAAATTATTGATCCTCATACTGCGGTGGGGGTGGGTGCCGCCAAGGCGCATCGGGGTGACGCCACTTCGCCCATGGTGGTGTTAGCCACCGCCCATCCTGCCAAGTTCCCCGAAGCGGTGAACGAAGCGATCGGGGTGAAACCCGAGCTGCCCGAAGCAGTAGCTGACCTTTTTGATCGTCCCGAGCATTTGGACGAACTTCCTAACGATCTGGCCGCTATAAAAACGTATGTGGCCAACTTCACGGCCCGTTAGCGAGCGAGCCCATTGTGGCTGTGCTTGCTTTGCTAGCGGCTGTAGCTTTGGCCGCCATCTTTGTGTGGGCGGCCGTCGCCAAGCTGCGGGCCCCGGCTCGTACCAGTGACAGCTTTCGGGCGCTTCATTTACCAGTGCCTTTGCTGTTGTCTCGGGTTGTTCCAATCGTCGAGTTGGTGGTGGCGGTGCTGTTGCTAGCCGTGCCAGCATTGGGCGCTCCGATGGCGTTCGTGCTGCTGGTCATCTTCAGCGCGTTCCTTGGCGCACAGCTGCTCGGTGGCAACACGGCCCCTTGCGCCTGTTTTGGGCAGGCTACAGCCTCGCCACTTTCAAGCCGTGAATTGTGGCGGAATTTGGCTTTGGCCTGCCTGGCGATTATCGCTTGGTGGGGCAGTTAGATTTTAGTGTTATTTGGCGCCGTCTAGCACCCCGGTGAAGCCAGCAGGTTCGTGGGGACCAAGCACCAGTTGTTCAAGTACACCTAGTCCAACTCGCTCACCCCAACGAGCGCGTACCAGCTGTTGAATGTGCACATTATGACGATCAAGTGGATCGAGGTCAGCCACCGTCCAAGTTTCGTCTTCAACCACCAACTCGCCGTGCCAAACCCCGTGGTTCCACTTTGGGTGTAGGTAGCCCAGGCCACCCATTTGGAAAGTGACAATTGGTTCTAGCTCAATCACTTCTGCTTCACCTCGCCAGGGAATAAGCGTGATGGTCGCGCCAAGGGCTCTACGGGTGCCTGGTTCCCAATCGATGTGCCACTCGGCATCTTTCATCGATTCGCCGGCTCCTTGGGGTACCAAGACTGGAGCGGCGGGTGAGTCGAGCACCGGCAAGATAGTGCCCGAACGGTTCCAGGGTCGGCCGTCCGCATACTCGTTAGAGGCGAAATGGGTGCAGAAGTCGTCGAAGTTGAGCGGTGCCCAAAGCCAGAAAAATTGGGGCGGTCCGGCCGGTACGCCCCCAGCAGGTTCACCCACCGGGCGGATGCCCCAGGAACGGTCACGACAACCCAGCACTTTTTCGGGGTCAAGCAGCCAGGAATTATTGTCAACACTTAGGCTGCCGCTCCAAGAGCCCCATTGAGTTAGGCGGGTGTAATCAAAGACCACGCTGGTGCCAGAGTGCTGGGTAAAGCGGGGCTCTTCTTCGGCCGCCGTTCGCGCGGTGAAAACCAGGTCTGCTTCAAAACCGCGTTCCTGGTCGTTTACCACAATTCGGAAGGTTCGTAACGGTTCGATAATTTCGATCTTGATGGGCCCAATCTGGGTTTCCGTGCGGTCATGGGGCATCCGCCCCGAGGCGTGCAGTGATCTTTGCTGGCCGCCCGCCAACACCGAGATTGAGGCGTCAATTACATGTCGGTTGGGGTAAAAGCCCATTGCAACAGCAAAAAACACTTCACCATCAGGCGTGTAGCCATTGAAAAAGTAACGATCGTAAGCGTTGCGACTGCCACCAAAAAAATGGGCTAGCGGTTCAGGCGTCTGATGAATCGGATAGTCATCTAATGGGTTAAGCACACCGGTAGCGTAGGCCGATTCGCCAGGCCATGCCCCCAAAAGCCAAAACCACTTTGACTACAAAGGTGTGACCTACGCCTCACAAACTGCGCTAAGGTCAAGCGCCTATGGCGAGAACGGTCGTGAAAAATTCGCTTTGCGAAATTGAAGATGTCGACGCTGGTTGGCTTACCTCGGCACTACGTGAAGCCGACGTCTTGAAAACGGCGTCGGTGGTTGGCTTTGCGGCCGATGCCATCGGTACTGGCCAGGTAGGCCACAACATGCGCTACCAGCTGCAATACGACTCTGAAGAGCCAGAAGCACCACCAAGCGTTGTCATCAAATTTCCATCGCCCGATGAGTCGAGCCGCTCTACAGGAATCCTTATGAGCACCTACGACAAAGAGGCCCGGTTCTACGCCCAACTTGCGCCCACCGTAAACATCACAATTCCACGATGTTTCCGTGTTGAGCACGACGAAGAGAGCCACCTATCTACGCTCATGTTTGAAGATCTGGCCCCGGCAGAACAAGGCGATCAGCTGGAAGGTTGTTCGCCCGCTAGGGCCGAGTTGGCCATTGACGAATTAGTAGGCCTGCACGTGCCTTATTGGAATAGTCCCAAACTTAGCGAAATTTCGTGGCTCAATATTTCTAGCGACGAAGGACGCGCCACCATGGGTGCGTTATATTCCATGCTTTGGCCGGGTTTTGTGGAGCGTTTTGGTGAACGCCTGAGCAGCGAGGTTATGGCCCTAGGGGCGACCTTTGGTGAAAATTTCATCACGTGGTCGAAACGACGTGAACAGGGGCCTCACACCCTCACCCACAGTGATTTCCGTTTAGACAATCTACTTTTCTCATACGACAAAGACGGTTTAGTCACCAAAGTAACCACCGTCGACTGGCAAACCGTGTCACTGGGTGTTGGTACCGCCGACTTGGCGTACTTCTTAGGGGCCGGCTTATTGACGAAAGATCGACGAGTTTCTGAGAAAGCCCTGGTAGAGCGGTATTACACCAACCTGGTCAATCAGGGTGTTAAGGGCTACGAATGGTCTGATTGTTGGGATGATTACCGGTGCTATTCAATGTCTGGTTTCTTTATGGCCGTGATCGCCTCAATGTCGGTTCGTGCTGATGAACGTGGTGATGCCATGTTCACAGCCATGGCTGAACGTCACGGTCAACAAGGGCTCGACCTTGAGGTTGGCGAGTTCCTCTAGGCCACGAACGGGAATGAAACCTGGCTATGGGTGGTTGTACCCCATGGCATTGGCTCGCTAATGTAGAGGCGAGTATTGCAGGTGTGCGTCATCATCTGATCTCTCAGGTGGGTGTCACCTCGTGAGCATTCCAATTCGATCTGTTGCAGACTGTCGGTTTCCACATTTGTGAAGGCACTGGCACGTCTATGACCTACCAATCAAATCATGAAAGAGGAGTAGGTGAGCGAGCAGCCACAGGCACTCGAGCGTTCAACCTTAGAAGGTAAAGACCGCACTGAATTAATGACTATCGCTAAAGCCATGGGGGCCAAACCCGGTTCGCGGAGTCGTAAAGCAGAAATAATCGATCTCATCATCGCAACGGCGTTAGGGCCCGACACCAGCCGCCAACCAACTCTTAACGAGGCCGTGGCCGAATTGCAGGATCAGGGCGCTCCTAAGAGCAGCTCCTCGTCCAAAGCGGCATCAACCCGGTCGAAAACCGACGCCAGCACCGAGGATGAGAGCGCTAGCAACCAAGCCGGTCGTTCGAGCAAAACTGAAACCAACCGTGAAGAAGTTGCTCAACCAAGCCGAGACGCAGCTTCCCGCAGTGACCGAGGCGATCGCAGCGAGCGTGAGCGAGGCGAAGGAGACCGCGGTTCCACCCGAGAGTCGCGTTCCGCCCAAAGTAATCAGCCACAGCGGGGTGCCTCTTCATCGGGTTCGTCAGGCTCATCGCGCCAAAGCGCCACCCGCGACCAAAAAGACACTCGCGACAACAAAGATTCTCGTGACCAGCGCGATTCTAAAGACAGCAGCCGTGACCATTCAGGCCACGACCAAAGTGACAGCAATGGTGACGACGAAGACCAAGCAAATCGTCGTCGCAGCCGCCGTGGTCGTAACCGCGATCGTTCGGGTCAAGACGACCAAACTCCCCAAGAGCCAGTGGAAGTGGCAGGACTGCTCGACCTTCGCGACGAAGGCTATGGTTTTTTGCGGGTGAATGGCTTCTTGCCCACTCGTGAAGACGTGTACGTGTCGGTGAAACAAACCCGCCAATTCGCGCTACGTAAGGGCGATTTCATCATCGGGGCAAGTCGGGCAGCCACGCGAAATGAACGCAACCCGGCCCTTATGCGTATCGACTCGATCAACGGTGTGGCCATCGACGATGTGGTCGCTCGTCCCCGCTTCGAAGAGTTAACGCCGCTGTTTCCCGATGAGCCTCTCAAGCTGGAATCACGCGATGATCCTTACAACATGACCACGCGCATCATCGACATGGTGGCACCCATTGGTAAAGGCCAGCGAGGCATGATTGTGGCGCCCCCCAAGGCCGGCAAAACCACGGTCATGAAGGAAATTGCCCGAGCTATTGAAACCAATAATCCGGAAGTTCATCTGATTGTTCTTCTGATCGATGAGCGGCCGGAAGAAGTTACCGATATGCGCCGTTGGTTAAAGACTGGCGAAGTGGCTGCATCAACTTTTGACCGTCCCGCCGAAGAGCATGTCCAGGTGATCGAACTTGCGCTGGAACGAGCCAAGCGCATGGTTGAGGTTGGCCAAGACGTGGTGATAATGCTCGATGGCATCACCCGGTTAGCTCGCGCCTACAACCTGACCGCAACTCCGACCGGGCGTTAATGTCGGGTGGGCTTGATGCCGCGGCGTTGTACCCACCTAAGAAGATTTTCGGGGCTGCTCGAAATGTGGAGGAAGGTGGTTCCCTCACTATTTTGGCCACGGCGTTGGTAGAAACCGGCTCGCGGATGGATGAGGTGATCTTTGAAGAGTTCAAAGGCACCGGCAACCTCGAGCTGAAACTGGACCGCGACCTGGCCCAACGGCGAGTGTTCCCGGCCATTGATATCGACGCTTCCAGTACTCGTCATGAAGAACTGCTGATTGACCGCAAGGCGCTGAACCAGATTTGGAAGCTACGACGTGTGCTTTCTGCTCTGAGCGCCGAAGGAAACCCGGCTGCAGGCATGGAAATGCTGATTGACCGCATGAAGACTTTCCGTAGCAACGAAGAGTTCCTTGAAGAGGTAGCGAAGTCAGCTACTGGAATGTAGACAAGGAATAGATTCTTGTTGTACTTACGTGAGACCATCTACCGCCCCCTCATTTAGCTTGGAGATTTAATGAAGGCCGATATTCATCCCGATTATCACGAAGTTGAAGTGCACTGCTCATGTGGTGCCACGTTCAAGACTCGGTCCACGGCCACCGAACTTCGCTCAGAGCTGTGCAGCGAATGCCACCCGTTCTACACCGGCAAGCAAAAGCTGGTTGACACTGGTGGACGCATCGACCGCTTCGAGCGCCGCTATGGCCGTCGCAGCCGCAATGCCGGTGCCGAGGAAAACGGCGAATAAAACCGCCGCCTAAAACGACCTAGGTCATAAAGACTGTGGTGCTAAATCCGACGCGTCAAGCGGCACTGGTTGCATTACGTGCCGCGGCGCTCGTTCGCGACCATTTTCACCTCGACATAGCCGCCTCCGACTGGTCGGTATTCGGTTCTACCGGTGCGATCGCCGGCGATGAAGGGCGCATCTTTGGCTTCCCTGCCTCAGCCGATCAGGTGGGGTTGGGTGCCGTGCTGGCATGGGCATCCACACACAACCCTACGAGCATCGAGGTGGTCTTTGAAGCTGACGAAGACCTAGATCGGTTAGCGGTTCTTGCCCGACAAGCCAAACTGTTCAAGCCGCCAATCAACATTTGGCAAATGGCCGACAACTCGTTGCACAGCGTTTCGCCCCTATCGTACGAAATAGCTCGCGAACCAAGTGCATCAGCTTTGGCTTTAGTTCCATTACTAAGCAATGCGGCCCTAGAGGTCGTGGTTGAAGACGGACAGGTCATCGGAGAAATTCGGGGTCTTGAAGTCGCCCGCATTGTTGAACCCAGCATCGACGAGGGCCGCGGCGTAGAGGCACGGGTTGAAGTCGGCATCGGACGTTTTGACCGGGAAGCTTTCGCCTTGATGCACTCCGACGTAAGTGTTGAAGAGGCTCTAGCGCGGGTGTCTGAACAGGTGCGCCAAATTCGCCGTCCAGGGGCCGAACCACATCCCCTAAACCGTTTAGCGAGGGAACGTTGGTTGCGTGCACAGCTTCTTATGAACCCGGATTTGGTTGGCGCCGAAGAGCTGGTGGTTGCGCCAGGTGCCGTCGCCAGAGGCGGGCTTAAAGAAAATGCTGTTGCGGTGGCCCAGGGCGTAACCAAAGAAGGCGAGCCTCTGGTGGTGGTAACTAGCACTGGAGTCAACCTCGAAGCGGTGGTGGAAGCAGCCGACGCCAGAGCACGTTTGAACCCATCCGCCAAGTTGATTTTGGTGGTACCACCGAGCGATGACTTCGCGGTCACTCGGCGAATAATGAACCTATTAAAACAGCCGGGCCAGATGATCCCCGTGGAAGGGGAATGGTCGGGCGCAACGCCATAGGCGGGTAGTCTCTTATTGTGTTAGATCGTTTGTCAGCCCTTGAGCAGGAGTTCGAAGAGGTAGAAGCCCGTCTGGCTGATCCCACTGTTATTGCCGACCACACCCGCTACAGCGAGGTGGCTAAGCGATATCGCGAGCTAGAGGCCATCGTTGAACGCTCACGTGAGTTACGTAGCCGCAGCGAAGATTTGGAAGTGGCTCGTGAGATGCTCTCAGAAGCCAGTGGCGACGACCGTGAAGCCATGAGGGTTGAGGTTGAATCGGCAAAAGAGGACATCGAGCGACTCAACGACGAACTTCGCACCCTCATGCTGCCGAAAGATCCCAACGACGACAAAAACGTTATTCTCGAAATCCGTGGTGCAGAAGGTGGGGAAGAAGCCAACCTATTCGCCAGGGTTCTCTTTGAGATGTACCACGGATACGCCAATCGGCTGGGTTGGAAGTTTGAGGTTCTAAACACTGATTCCTCTGATATGGGCGGGCTCAATGAAGCCACCGTGCTGCTTTCAGGCGACGGGGTTTGGAGCCGTATGAAACACGAAGGAGGCCCGCACCGGGTACAGCGGGTGCCGGTCACTGAATCCCAAGGTCGAGTTCATACCTCTTCAGCCACCGTTACTGTTATGCCTGAAGCCGAAGAGGTCGAGGTTGAAATCGATCCTAACGATCTGCAGATCGATATTTATCGCTCGTCAGGAGCGGGTGGTCAGCACGTCAACGTAACTGACTCTGCGGTACGCATCACCCACAAGCCCACTGGCGTCGTGGTGGCGATGCAAGACGAGCGGAGCCAGCTGCAGAACCGGGCTAAGGCCATGCAGGTGCTTCGTTCTCGGCTGTTGAAGCTGGAACAAGATCGACAGGCACAAGAATCTTCCGAGCAACGCCGCGATCAGGTTGGTGGTGGTGGACGATCTGAAAAGATTCGAACTTATAACTATAAAGAAAACCGGGTTTCCGATCACCGGATTGGGTTGACTCTCTATAAGCTCGACAAGGTTTTGGCGGGTGAATTAGACGAAATCATGGACGCCTTAGTGGCTGACGAACGTGCTCGGGCGCTAGCCGAAGATGCCTAAGAGCGGTAACGGTACCCATTGGCGGGTGTTTCTAAAAGAGGCCGAAGCTCGCCTAGCCCAAGCCGGAGTGGCCAATCCGGCGAATGAGGCTCGTCGGATTATCGAGCGGGCTACCGGTACTAGTGGCGCTGAATACATTTTGGAACTGGACTCCTCCGCCACCGAACGCGGTGTTGGATTCTTTGACATGATGTTGGCTCGTCGAGAAGCGGGTGAACCGCTGCAATATGTGTTGGGAGTGTGGGGCTTTCGAACCCTGGAATTGCTAGTTGACCAGCGAGTTTTGATTCCCCGGCCTGAAACTGAAGAAGTAGTAGAGGTGGCCCTGGCCGAGTTCGACCGCGCTACCGAAGCCATGCCGTTTCCAATCCACTCACCAGTGATGGTTGATTTGGGCACCGGTTCGGGTGCCATTGCCTTGTCGGTAGCCGCGGAACGTGAAGGTGTGGCTGTGTGGGCAACCGAATTGTGTGCCGATGCGGCTTTAGTGGCACGGGCCAACCTAGCGGGACTGGGCCGAGCTGCTACCAGGGTTCGGATTCTGGAAGGCTCGTGGTTCGAGCCACTGCCCGAGTCGCTTCGGGGTGAGGTGACCTTGGTGGTTGCCAACCCGCCTTATGTAGCACCTGATGATGAGGTTGACCCCCAGGTGTTGGCCTGGGAACCTCACCAGGCTTTATTCGCTGAAGACGAAGGCTTAGCCGACATTGCGACCATCGTGGCCGAGGCGCCTAATTGGCTGGCACCACAAGGCGTTTTGGTGGTTGAAATTGCGCCCCAGCAGGGCGATGCAGCTTTGGAATTAGCACGGCAGGCCGGTTTTGAAAGTGCCGAAACCAGACGCGATATGAGCGGTAGAATAAGGATGTTAGTGGCTAGGCTTCGCGCTCACGCCCAGGTCATCTAAAGTGATTAGTTCCATGCGGCCATGAGGCCGAACAAGTTTATCTTTGGGGGTCCCAATGTTTGGTCGCAAAGCAAAGGCCGATGCCGAATGGCTATCTGAGGTCGAGTTTTTTCAGGGTTTCACCGCTGATGAACTAGCCCGTGTTGCCGCCTTAGCCAAAGAAGTCAACGCCGAAGCTGGGGCCGAGCTCACCGAACAAGGTCGCGTGGGTGATGTTTGCTATGTGATCGTTGAAGGCACCGCCGGGGTTTACGCCTCGGGAACCCATGTGGCTTCATTGCATGCTGGCACGATGGTGGGTGAAATGGCGTTGATCGGTCACGTTCCTCGCAACGCCACCGTGGTGGCTGAAACGCCCATGGTTCTGGCCGCCTTCGACGCCCGCTCCTTTAAGCAGTTGCTTGACGAAATGCCCAAGGCTCGTGACAAGGTTCTGACCATTCTGAACGCTCGCGCCGAACGCTAGTCGGGCCCGCCGCGGTTAAACCGCGGCGGCACCGCTTCGAGTTAGGTAGAAGCTTTGTAGCGTCGCGATCGCCTAGAGATTTAGGTGAAGGCTGTTCTCACGGACTACTGCTGAATGTCCGCCACCCTCATTAGCCACCAGCCACGCCATGGTATCGGCATCGTCGCTGGTAGCCCAGCGTCGTTCGCCCTCGGGGTTGAGAGTCGTCAAAATAGCCTGGCTGGGCGCTAGGTCGCGGTCGTGTAGAACGGTGTAAGCCTCAATGTTTACTGGGCCTTCATAGTCCATACTCACTTCGCGACCGGGTATGGCATCAACCTCATCTTGGGGGTACTCGTAACGGAAATTGTCGGTTGGTGGGGTGGTCGAATACACCCCAAAAGCGTGTTTTGAGATGAGGCCGCCGTTCGCGGTAATGAAGCCCTTCGAGCCAGCGTCTTCACGTAGCTTGTTAACCATGGTGGCAATGGAATGGGTGACATAGTTGTTCCACGGTCCACCAGCGAAAGTTAGTCCGCCGGTCACGGTTAGTTGACGATCAAGGCCCAAGCCCAACTCGGTAGCAGCAATTTGCACGGCCGAAGGGAAACAAGAATAAACGTCTAGATGGGCGATGTCGTCTACATCAACTTCGGCAAGCTCTAGTGCCCGGTGTCCGCCAATGCGAATGGCGGGGGAGTGATCGAGACGGTCACGTTGTGACACCAGTGCTTCGGCGGTGTCAGTCCCGGTGTGTGGAAACACCCAACGGTCAGACGAAATGCCAAGGGCATTGGCCGTTTCAACCGTGGTTAATATCAGCGCCGCAGACTGATCGACCCGGTCGTTCGACACCAACCATTTTGTGTACGGGTAGCCAATCCAGCGGTTGGAGGCACTTGGAGTAATAATTTCTTCAGCGCTGAATCCGCCCTGTTCAGCAGCATAGGGGTTCGATTTTGCGACTTCAGCAAAACGCGACCAGAGTTCTCCAATTTGGGTTAAATGCTCTTCGGGGCTGTTGCCAGAAGCGGCTCGAATAGCCGTTTCAAAAATGGGGTAAACCTGAATAGGCATACCAATGCCCAAGGCGATCTCAGCCTCGTGGCTCATGGCCATCTCGGGGCTGGTTCGTCGAGCCCGTTTCATGTCAGGGTCGGCTGGAATCCAAGGTAGGGCTTGGCCCGATCGTTGTGCGCTTTGACGCGTGCGCCACGGTTCACAACCAGCGATCAAAATAACTTCGTCGCTGCCGGTAAGCAGATCTATACAGGCATGGTTAACCAGGCTCTGGGGGCTGTTTCCACCAACTGGTGACAACGCCGTATCGTGCGGGTTGACACCTAGTTCATCCGCCAGAACACGGCCCGGATTGGGGTGGCGAACCGATAAAATGTTCACAATCCGTACCGAGGTCAGCTTGTCGATTAATGAATTGGCACCAGCGTCAGCGGCTGCAAGTCGGGTAGCTTCTGCCATCATACGAATCGGGTCGGTACGTTCACCAACTGCCTCATCGCCAGTGAGGTTTAGCTGCCCAGCACCTACTACCACCGGAGTGCGTGGGTTTAAAGATTGTGGTTTCACAACCCTAATGTCTAGTCGGTTTTCGCCACCGGCGAGATAGGGGTGCTCGCGATCGTGAGATTTGTTCGGGCACTTACTAGTATCCGCCCGTGGCTACAGAACCATCTCCCGCAGAAAAATCATCGTCAGTGAGTGCCGATACCGCCGCTTCAGAGGCCGTCTCGGTTGTTGCTATTGGGGCCGATCACGCCGGTTTCACACTAAAAGAGCACTTGAAGAGCGTGTTGGAAGCTCAGGGAATTCAAGTCATCGACCTTGGTACCGACTCTCTGGAGTCGGTTGATTATCCGCCCATTTGTGCCGACGTTGCCCGTGCCGTAGTAGCTGGCCAGGCCGAGCGCGGCATTGTGATAGGGGGTAGTGGACAGGGTGAACAGATTGCTGCCAACAAAGTTAAGGGTGCCCGGGCAGCACTTTGCAATGATTTGTATACAGCTCGAATGTCTCGAGAACACAACAATGCCAACGTTCTGTCTTTAGGAGGGCGTATCGTGGCAGAAGGGCTAGCCGAAGAAATCCTTCAGCTTTGGTTGGCCACACCCTTTGAAGGCGGTCGCCACCAGCGCCGGTTAGATCAAATTGCAGCCATTGAGGAGTCTTGATGCCCTGGCCATCCACCAACGATCCCGACACTGAACTCAGTGAAATTCTGGATCGCGAACTTGAACGCCAAAACACCACTATCCAACTGATCGCCTCTGAGAACTTCACCTCACCGGCGGTCATCGCGGCTACGGGTTCGGTCCTTACCAACAAATACGCTGAGGGTTATCCCGGTAAGCGTTATTATGGCGGTAACCAGGTCATTGACGAGGCCGAAGACCTAGCCCGCAAGAGGGTGTGCGAGCTTTTTGGTGCCGAACATGCCAACGTGCAACCTCATGCTGGCGCCAACGCCAACTTGGCCGTCTACCTGGCATTCTTGGAAGCTGGCGACACGGTATTGGGTATGAGTCTCGACCATGGAGGCCACCTAACGCATGGTTCCCCGGTGAATATTTCAGGTCGCCTCTACAATTTTGTGCCTTATGGAGTGACCCCCAGCGATGAACGTCTTGATTACGACGCCATTCGTGAGGTTGCCATTAGTGCCAAACCAAAGATGATCGTGGCTGGTGCCACGGCGTATCCGCGGATCATCGAACCTGAGCCTCTGCGTGAAATTGCTGATGAGGTGGGTGCATTGTTGATGTTCGACGCTGCCCACATTGCGGGCTTGATTGCCGGGGGTGTGCACCCCAACCCGGTGCCATATTCCGATGTCGTCACCTTCACGACCCACAAAACCTTGCGTGGCCCTCGTGGCGGATGCATTTTGACTCGTGCCGAACACGCGGCGGCTATCGACAAAGCCGTGTTCCCTGGGTTGCAGGGTGGCCCCCTAGAGCATGTGATCGCGGCTAAGGCCATTGCTTTCCGTGAAGCTGCACACGCCGATTTTGGTGTTTATGCCCGTCAGATTGTGGCCAACGCTAAAGCTTTAGCTGACGCTTTGGGTAAGTCTGGTTTCCGTTTAATCTCGGGCGGTACCGACAACCATCTAATGTTGCTTGACCTGCGGCCATTCGACGCCGAGCTCACCGGTAAGGCGGCGCAAGAGGTGCTCGATCGCGCCGGTATCACGCTTAATCGGAATGCTATCCCTGACGATCCACGTTCACCGTTTGTGACCAGTGGGTTGCGCATCGGAACTCCGGCTGTCACCACTCAAGGTATGCAGGAACCCGAGATGGAGATTATTGCTTCACTTATCACCCGGGCCTTGCGTAACCGCAGTGACGAGAGTGCTTTGGCACAGATTCGTGACGAGGTGGCTGCCTTGTGTGCCAAGTTCGTTCCTTATCCGTAGGCCAAGCTGGGTAAGGCAGCTGGGCGTCGAAGAATATTCAAACGGTAGTGACACATGAATAGCTGGGGGCCATATTGGCTGGTGCTTGGTGTTACTACCGTGACCACCTGGATGGCTACTGGGCTGACCTTGGCGGTCGCGCGTCGATTTAATTTGGTGGTACCCACCAGCGAACGCAAAGTGCACACCCGGCCCTTGGCCACTTTGGGCGGAGTGGGCATGCTGGTGGGCTTTTGGGCTGGAATGTTGGCGGCTTGGGGCAGCGGCAGCTTCGACCTGGTTTTTGACGTTAGCACCGAGGCTTTAGGCCTGATCATTGCGGTTTTTGTGATTCACGCGGTGGGCAGTGGCGACGAGTACCGCAAGTCGGCTGCTAGCCCGAAATCACTCCACGACGGGCTTTCGGCACCGGCTAAAGCAGCGGGCATTGTGCTGGCGGGCAGCATATTATCGTTGGCTGGCGTCACGATTTTGAACTTTCGTATTCCCTTTGGTGAAAGCCTGGGCCTCGGCGACCTATATGTTCTTTCGCCCGATCTTTCAGCCGTTTTCACTGTGCTTTGGGTGGCGGGTATGGCGAACGCCATCAACTTTATCGACGGCCTAGACGGCTTAGCAGCAGGCATTGTGGCCATTGCCGCCGCCGCCTTCTTTATGTACTCCGATTTGTTGGTGAACAACGGCCTGATTGAGGGCTACAGCTTGGGGCCACTGTTGGCAGTCATTCTTTTTGGCATGTGCATTGGTTTTCTACCTTGGAACGTGCATCCGGCCAAGATAATGATGGGCGATAACGGTGCCTTAATGCTGGGTCTAATGCTGGCGGCGGCCACAATCTCGGTGGGCGGTCGCACCGCCGATCCCTTCAGTGGTCAAACCTTCTTTTTCTATGCCCCCTTGTTTATCCCGATTGTTATTTTGGGAGTTCCCATTATCGATACCGGGGTGTCCATCATCCGCCGAGCGTTTTCGGGGATCAGCCCCGCCGCACCCGACAAAAACCATCTTCACCATCGACTCATGCGGTTAGGACATGGACAGTGGCGCAGCGTGGCGATTCTTTGGACCTGGACCGCTATTCTTTCTGGTTTCGTGTTGTACCCGGCCTATAACGGCACCGGTAATGGGATAGTGGCCCTCGGTATTGCGGCTTTAGCTTTAGCGCTTTATACCTTGTTTCACCCGGGGATTCGTTCGGGAAAGTAGCCAGTTATCATGCGAGCTGACACTCGAATTTCCCGCGAATTTGGTTGGGGGAATTTCGCAGCGCTTGTGCCGAAGGACACCCTCTTTGAGCTGGGAAAACACCAAACCGATTTGCATCGAGCGCTAAAAATTCATAGATTGCGCAAACGTTCACAAGCGTTTTGAACGCTTCTTGGCAGCCAAGGCTAAAGGCACATAGTGGAGTCCTCGCAAGTAAGCGAACCAACTAGAACTTATGGTGACGGCCTATCCATCGCGTTTGAACTGGTGGGCTCACCCACTATTTTTGGCCTCTTCGGTTTTTGGCTTGACCGCCGTTTAGGGTTCACGCCCTTCCTCACCATCACCTTCGCCGTATTGTCACTCTCTACCGTGGTTGGCCTGGTGATATGGCGATACAAAGCCCAAATGCGTTACGATGAAGCACAACGGCACGCTAAGGCCGCCGCTCGAACGGTTCCTCCGTCGCGTTGGGAACGACGTGCTATGGAACTTGAAGCTGAACTCGAAGCGGAAATGGCTGCAAAAGAGCACACTTCGGCTCAGCACGGCGCCGTCAATAAGAGCGTTAGCAACGATGCCATGAATGCCATTGATGCCACGCACGGCCATGGGGCAGAGGTGTTCCCATGAGCAACAACGTGTTGTTGAGCAGGTTCGATGAACGTTCACCCGAGGGTGAAATTGCTCGCGACATGGCCAAGCGGGGGATTAAGGTCGCCCCAGTCCTCATTCTGATCGGCGGCCTAATTTGGGGCGTACCAGGCGCCTTGTCAACCGCTTTTGGAGTGGGCTTAGTAATTCTAAACTTCCTGCTCAGCGCGGCTATGTTAACTTACGCCGGAAGAATTTCTTTGGCCTTTGTGATGGGTGCAGCCCTCTTTGGTTACATCCTTCGTTTAGGTCTCATTACGGTAGCCGTACTACTTGTAAAAGATTTCAGTTGGGTAAACCTCATCGCAATGGGGTTAACTCTTATCATCACCCACTTAGGTCTCCTCTTTTGGGAGGCTCGTTATGTGTCTGCCTCGCTGGCATACCCAGGTCTTAAACCAACTGCGTCAGCTACTTCGGAACTCAAGGAGTAACCACATCCCGTGTTCGCACTAGCGTTCCCCCCAATTAGCCATCTCTTTGAATGGCCGAACATCTTCTTAGACGGCACGCCATTAGCCATCAACAAGATTGTGCTCATCAACATCCTGAGCGTAATTGTGATCCTTGGCTTCGTGTTCTACGCCGGACGTAAGAAGGCTTTGGTGCCAACTGGTGCCCAAAACGTGGCCGAGCTCACCGTGCAGTTCATCCGCGACGGCATCATCATGCAAACCATGGGCCCCGCCGGTCTGGTGTGGACGCCGTTCTTATTCTTCTTGTTCCTCTTCGTACTGTTAAACAACTGGGCCGGTGTTATCCCACCTATTATCTTGCCCTCGACGGGCCGGATGGCAGGTCCACTGTTCCTGGCCTTGTTGGTATACGTGGTGTGGATCTACCAGGCCATCAAGGTGCAAGGCTTGGGCGGTTTCCTCCGCAACGCCCTTTTCCCACCAGGGTTGCCCAAGTTCCTTTACGTGTTGGTTACGCCGATTGAGTTCATCTCAACCTTTGCGATTCGGCCGTTCTCGCACGCTGTTCGTCTTTTCGCCAACTTGATGGCCGGTCACATTCTTTTGGCCACCTTCGCTGTCTTGTCGGCTTCGCTCTGGGTTGGGCAATGGTACGCCGTGTTCCTGCCTTTCCCGTTCGCCATGCTCTTAGGTGTGTGGCTCTTTGAAGTGTTGGCTGGCTTCTTGCAGGCCTACATCTTCGTTGTCCTAACCGGCGTTTACATTGGTGGTTCGATTAACCCCGCGCACTAATGTCCGGCGTAGATAAGTTCGCTTGTCAACGTGCATCACGGTAATAAACCAAACCCGCGACAAACCGTCGCATATCATCTCCCAAATTAGGTAGTACCCCAAACATCCAGGAGACCAACACCACAATGTTGTCTGTTCTTGCTCAGGAAATCGCCGTATCCGGTGCGGATTACATAAAGGCCCAAGGCGTCCTCTACTCCGGTGTCGCCTACGGCCTGGCTGCCATTGGCCCAGGTCTCGGTATCGGTTACCTCGTAGGCCAGGCGGTACAGGCCATGGCTCGTCAGCCTGAAGCCGCTGGTACCGTCCAGACCAATATGTTCCTCGGTATTGCCTTCGCTGAAGCGTTGGCCCTTATCGGCTTCGTGGTCTTTATTCTGCTCAAGTTCGCTTAGGAGACCAATAGTGCGTATCCGAAATGCCCTCGTGGCGACAGCCTTGCTCGTCGTCACCATGTTTGGGTTCGCCTCACCTGCCAGCGCTTCAGAAAGCATTGGTAGTTGTATTATTGAAGTGGCAGACGAGCTCCACACCCAGATCGCTGGGGGAATGAGCGAGTCCGAAGCCTATGCCCAGGCTGAAGATGCTGCTGAAGAATGCATTGAGGCACCGAACCCGGTATTGCCCGACCCAGCTGAGCTGATTTGGGTCACCATTGCGTTCTTGGTGTTGTTGGGTGTTGGTATCAAGTTTGCCTTCCCCCTGATTACCAAAGCTATGCAGGCTCGTAGCGACCGAATTCGTGAAGATTTGGAAGCTGCCGAGCGCACTCGCCTCGATGCCGAAGCGGCTGCGGCCGATTATCGTGCGTCTTTGGGCGATGCTGAAGCTGAGTCGGCTCGAATCATGGACGAAGCACGTGCTGCTGCCGAGGCCTACCGGTCTTCACAAAAGGCGGCTGCCGATGCTGAGGCTGCTGACATCCGTGCAAAGGCCAATGCCGATGCCGAATCAATCAAGTCTCAAGCTCTCTCCGACTTGCGTGCCGACGTTGTTCAGTTGGCGGTCGGTGCTGCTGAGCAGGTTGTACAACACAACCTCGATGCTGCGGCGCAGAGCGAATTGATTGAGAACTACATCAACCAGGTCGGGTCTGCAAACTAATGCAGAGGCTTGGTTCGACCACCATCGGGAGGCTGTGATGCTCGAAGATCAAGCTTCGGCTTATGCTGAAGCCCTCTTCGCTGTGACCCGGGCCGAAGGCGATCATGAGCGGGTTGAAGACGAGCTCTTCCGCTTCGCTCGTGCGCTTGAAGGTTCACCCGAACTGCGTGAAGGGCTCGGTGATCCCGAGATCCCAACCGTTAAACGTCAACAAATTGTCGAAGATCTGCTGGGCTCATCAGCCGCGAGCACCACAGTGGGTATTGTCTCGCTGCTCGTAGCAACTGACCGTATGAGCGACTTTTCCCAGATCATTGATGCTTTTGTGAACCGTGTCGCTAGACACAGCGGGGCTAAGGTTGCCAATGTGCGCAGCGCCGTTGAGCTAAGCGCCGATCAACGTGAGCGTTTGACTGCAGCTCTTGAGCAGCAGGTAGGTCACAAAGTTGCCCTTAAGGTCATCGTCGATCCCACGGTGTTAGGTGGGGTCGTTACTGAGATAGGAGACACCGTCATCGATGGCAGTGTCCGGCGCCGCCTTAACCAGCTGCGCGAAGTTTTCTAAGCCCGAGCAGGAGATCGACAAGATCCTATGGCTGACTTGAACATCAAAACTGAAGATATTGCGGCCGCACTGCGGGCCAACCTTGAAGGTTTCAAGCCAACCTTGGAGGCGACCCAGGTTGGGCGCATTCTAGAAGTTGGTGACGGTATCGCCCGGGTTTCCGGGTTGCCGAACGCAGCAGTAAACGAGCTCTTAGAGTTCGAAAACGGGTCCTTTGGCCTGGCACTGAACCTTGACGAAGAGTCAATTGGTGCCGTGGTCTTAGGCGAAGTTGACGACATTGAAGAAGGCCAAACGGTTCGTTCAACCGGTGACATTTTGTCGGTTCCGGTTGGCGACGGCCTTCTTGGTCGCGTGGTTAACGCTCTGGGCGAACCCATAGATGGTAAAGGTCCACTGACTAACACCACCATGCGCCGTATGGAGATTCAAGCACCGGGTATTATGGGCCGTAAGCCCGTACACGAGCCTCTCCAGACGGGAATTAAGGCGATCGACGCCATGATTCCAATTGGCCGTGGCCAGCGTGAGTTGATAATTGGTGACCGTAAGACTGGTAAAACCTCGGTCGCGGTTGACACCATCATTAACCAAAAGGGCCTGGGCGTTAAGTGCGTATATGTGGCCATTGGTCAAAAGGCTTCCACCGTGGCGCAAACTGTAGCCACCCTAGCCGCACATGGTGCCATGGAATTCACCGTGGTAGTGGTGGCACCCGCTTCCGATTCGGCGCCTTTCAAATACTTGGCACCGTACGCCGGTTGCGCTATGGGTCAGCACTGGATGGACACAGGCGATCACTCGCTGGCCGTGTACGACGACCTTTCCAAACAAGCCGAGGCCTACCGGCAAATGTCACTGTTGCTACGACGTCCGCCAGGGCGTGAGGCCTATCCAGGTGACGTGTTCTACCTACACAGTCGTTTGTTGGAACGAGCCGCCAAGTTGTCGGATGAACTTGGTGCGGGCTCGCTAACGGCGCTGCCAGTGATTGAAACTAAAGCTGGCGACATTTCGGCGTTTATTCCTACCAACGTGATTTCCATTACCGACGGACAGATCTTCTTGGAAGACGACCTGTTCAAGTCGGGTGTACGTCCGGCTATTAACGTTGGTCAGTCGGTGTCTCGTGTTGGTGGAGCTGCTCAGATCAAGGCCATGCGCGGCGCTGTGGGTACGCTTAAGGGCGACTTGGCGCAGTTCCGTGAACTTGAAGCTTTCGCTTCGTTGGGCTCAGAGCTCGACCCTGTTTCCCAGGCTCAGCTTGATCGTGGATATCGTTTGACCGAGCTGCTAAAGCAAGGTCTCAACTCGCCCATGCCGGTTGAGGAACAAGTGGTGTCGCTTTCATCGGGAACCTTGGGTTACCTAGATGCGATTCCCTTAGAAGATGTGCGTCGTTTCGAGTCTGAGCTGTTGGAATGGTTCCGTAGCCGACATGCCGATATTCTTTCGGGTATTCGGGCCGCTGGAGAAGCTGATGGCGATGCGATTGAAGCTGGTATTAAGGCTTTCGCCGCACAGTTCCGTTCCTCGAACATCGATCATGATGCCCCTGAAGCTCATGAGCAGGGTGAGGCTTCTCATCAAACCGTGAGCGGTCGCAGCCAAGGTTTGTTGCCTGAAACCGAAACTCGCCGGGATGGTGGCGAGGCGTAATGGCAGGCGGTAAGGAGCGCGTCTTACGACGCCGGATTAACTCGGTCGAGTCGACCAAGAAAATCACTCGTGCCATGGAACTTATCGCCGCGACGCGGGTAGCAAAAGCGCAGCAGCGAGCTCAAGAAGCGCGTCCTTATGCCGAGCAGATTACTGGTGTGATCCAAGATTTGGCTCATGGTGGCGCTGATGCGGACCACCCATTGCTTCGTCGGGTAGAGAATCCCGAGAAGGTAGCCTTCTTGGTCATTGCTTCTGATCGCGGATTGGCGGGTGCGTATAACTCTTCAGTTATTCGTGCCGCCGAACGTGAAATCCAAGCGCTTCGGGCCGAAGGTAAAGACTATTCGTTAATTATCGTAGGCAAGAAGGCTGAATCGTATTTCCGTTTCCGAAACTATGATATTCAGGCAGTGCATGTCGGTATTAGCGATACGCCCAGCTTTGAGCACGCCCGTATGCTGGCTAATGAGATCACCGAAGCTTTCATGTCGGCCGAAGTTGATCAGGTAGAGCTGGTTTACACTCGGTTCTTAAGCCTTGGTCTACAAAAGGTGGCTGTGCGTAGGTTCTTGCCGCTGGAACTACGAGAAGAAAACGATGATGGGGGCGAGGCCTTGGCTGGTTTCGAATTTGAACCATCCCCTGAAGGCGTGCTGAACGCTTTGTTGCCGCGTTATGTGGAAGCTCGAATTTTGTCCGCGCTTCTCGAATCGGCAGCTTCGGAACACGCTAACCGGCAGCGGGCCATGAAGGCTGCTACCGATAATGCTGAAGAGCTAATAACTAAACTGTCCCGGGAAATGAACCGGGCTCGTCAAGATTCAATTACGACCGAGATCATGGAAATCGTGAGCGGTGCCGAGGCACTGTCGGGTAAATCGGGTGACGTGCACGATCTGCTGCTCGATTTTCTCTATGACGACGATTTGCTAGCCGATCAAGTCACGTATTGACCTGTCCAGGAGACCTCACTAAATGACCCTCACCGACACTGCCGGGACGAAAACCAAAGATGGGCGTGTAGTCGGCATCGCCGGCCCTGTTGTAGACGTCGAGTTCCCGCCAGACGCTATTCCGCAAATTAATACTGCTATCTCCATGACTTTCAAGGTTGATGGGGTAGAGACTGAAGTTATGGCTGAGGTCGCTCAGCAAATTGGCGACAGCCGTGTGCGTGCGGTGTGTTTGAAACCGACCGACGGTTTAACCCGCGGGACCCCAGTTCGTAACACCGGCGTAGGTATTACAGTGCCCGTTGGCGACGCCGTTTTGGGCCACGTGTTTAACGTGTTGGGTGAACCACTCGACGTGGAAGATATCGGCGAAGTTGCCGATCGTTGGGAAATTCACCGGCCAGCACCCGATTTCGACACGCTTGAGCCTAAGGCAATCATGTTCGAAACCGGCATTAAGGTTATCGACCTGCTCACTCCGTATCTACAAGGTGGCAAGATTGGCCTCTTTGGTGGTGCTGGTGTGGGTAAGACGGTGCTGATCACCGAGATGATTAACCGGGTGGCTTCAAACCACGGTGGTGTGTCGGTGTTTGCTGGTGTGGGTGAACGGACTCGTGAAGGCACCGACTTGTTCATTGAGATGGCTGAAACCATCATGGGCGATGGTAAGACTTCGGTGCTCGACAAGGCGGCTTTGGTGTTCGGCCAGATGGACGAACCCCCAGGTGTGCGCCTGCGAGTAGCGCTTTCGGCTCTAACAATGGCCGAGTACTTCCGTGACGTACAGCAGCAAGACGTGTTGTTGTTCATCGATAACATCTTCCGCTTTGTGCAGGCCGGTTCTGAGGTATCGACCTTGTTGGGTCGTATGCCATCAGCGGTGGGTTACCAGCCAACTTTGGCGGACGAGATGGGCCAGTTGCAGGAGCGGATTACCTCGACTCGTGGTCGTTCGATTACTTCGTTGCAGGCTGTGTATGTGCCTGCTGACGACTACACCGACCCCGCACCGTTTACTTCTTTCACCCACTTCGACGGTACCACCGAGCTTTCTCGTGACATCGCGGCGCTTGGTATTTACCCTGCGGTAGACCCCTTGGCTTCAACCTCGACCATCTTGTCACCTGAGGTTGTGGGACAGCGTCACTACGATGTAGCCCGTCGGGTTCAGGAAGTCTTGCAGCGTTACCGTGAGCTGCAAGACATTATTGCCATTCTTGGTTTGGATGAGCTTTCCGAAGAAGACCGGGTAACGGTTTCACGGGCCCGTAAGGTGCAGCGTTTCTTGTCACAGCCGATGTATGTGGCGCAGGTGTTCACCGGTTTGCCTGGTGTTACCACTCCGGTAGAAGAGACTGTCGATTCGTTCGAGCAGTTGATTAACGGTGACCTGGACGATCTGCCCGAGCAGGCTTTCTTGAACGTTGGTGGGGCGGATGATGCTCGTGCCAAGGCTGCACAACTGGCCGGGAGCTAATCATGCTTCAAGTTGAGGTTGTTTCTCCTGAGAAGATTTTGTTCTCGGGGGAGGCGCGCATGGTGATTGCCCGAACTTCAGCTGGCGATATTGCCTTTGAAACTGGTCACGTGCCCTTTATCGGCAACTTGGAAATTCACCCGGTTCGGGTGATTTTCGAGGGCGGTAAGGAACAGGTGGTAGCGGTACATAAGGGTTTTGTGGAATGCGCTTATGATCGTGTGACCATTTTGTCGGACTTGGCTGAATTGGCCGATGAAATTGACGTACCACGAGCTGAGGCGGCTTTGGCTCGTGCCGAGTCTGCATTGGGTCATGCCACGGAACCAGATTTACGGTTGGCAGAAGCCATGCGTCGAGCACAAGTTCGTATCGAGGCCGCTGCCGGAGCGTAACTGTTTTGGGAAGGCTCCCTTGGGCTTCATGCGTGTTGCGCGTGAAGCTCGGGGGAGTTTTTCGCGTTTTGGCGCTAGATAGGTATTTGTGTTTTGAAGCTTATTTTCGAATAAGTATGACGAGTGTCTCGTTATCGGTGCTATTTAGTAATAACTAAATAGGACTTTTGGACTAATTCATAACAGATGCTGGCATGGGTACCTCGACCTAGCTACGGTCGAAAGTATAGGTCCGTTGGCTGTAATGGCCTTTGAGCTGAAACTTTTAGCGCGCTTTAGTGCGTGCATTGTCCCCCCATTGCAGAGAGAACTCGGGAGAGTTTGTAAATGCGAGTATCCAAAAGGGTACGCCAGTGGTTCATGGTGCTATCAGCAACGCTGCTAGTAGCCGGAACGCTAAGCGTAGTTCCTATATTTGATTCATTAATTAGTCCTTCTCCTGCTTCAGCGGCTGACGAACCGACTTCGGCAAGAACTGACGGCGGTTTCGCGGTTCAGATGAAGATGGACCGCGATCAGACGTCGCAAACTGCAACTCCATTGGCCCCCGGTGATACCTTCACCTACACGATCAGTTTTGAATGTTCGGATACGACTCAAGGCTCAGATTGTGTAGGTGCCGCGCTCGACATTTCAGGTTTTGCCTTCACCAATATTTTTAGTCAGAGCCAGCCGCTTATCTTTGATGCCGGACCATTAGCGATGACGCCGGGTGGTACAGCACCACCGGTAACAATGTCGCCGAATGGTTCTGGTGCCTGGAAATTTACCGCTGATGCAGGGTTCAATGCTGGTGACTCATTTGAGTTTCAGATCCGTCTGAAGGTACCCCAGGGCACGGTACCTAAAGGTGACCCAATCGTAATTAGCCCTGTTGGGACAATTACCGATAACGGCGGTTCTAATTCTACAAATATTGAGGTACCCAAGCCCACGATTCAATCTCCGCTGATTCAGTCTGAGCTTTCAAAGTCTCGGTCGGGCTCTCAGGACGTGATTCTACGTCAGGATGGTACCGATAACGTTGCGTACACCGTCTCGGTATGCCCGGCACCCGGTAAGACCTTGGCAATGCAATACACGATCGTTGATAAGTTGCCACCTGGTGCATCGGTGCCCACTGGTGTTTCCAACGACGGGGTAACCTCGGTAGATGGTGAAATCACCTGGAACATCGATTTCAGCAATAGCTCTGCTGCTAATCCAACGGTTGATGCAGTAACGGGCTGTTTCAATCTCACTTACAGCATTAATTTCCCGAATGATGCTGGCAACGTAACTGGTTACGAACTCGATGATGCGGAGAACGGTACCCTTACCCATAAGACCAACAGCGTTACGGCGTCTTATAACGATGGCTCTGAGAATCAGAACATTGGTCCAGCAACGGCGTATGTACGTTTAGTCGATCCGCCCGTTAGTACCAGCTTAAGCAAGTCAGTTGCTGATGAATATTATGTACTTGCCGGTGACTCGGTAACTTATGAACTGAAATACACTAACTCCAGCGATGGTGACACCCAACCGTTGACCGGTGCCGTAATGGTTGATGGGCCTTTACCTGCCCAGTTCACACTTACTGGCATTACTACTGGTTCTTTGCCCTCCTCGCTTACAAATGTGACGATTGAGACTTCGACGGACACCGGCTCAACTGCACCGACTGCAGGTTGGACTGCTTACACCGGCTCGGAGGATCTGTCAGGCGTTCGCTGGGTACGTTGGACCCTTGTGGGTTCTTTTGAGGCTGGTTCGTCTGTCTCAGCGTCGTTGACCGGAACAATCAACGCAGTGTCTGAACCGGAAGTGTTAGCAGGAGTATTTACGAACTGCGTTAGCAGCTCGGCCGACTCTTCCGAACGAATTGGCAAAATCGCAAGCACCAAGTGTGTAGACCTCTATCTGGACTCGGCACCGGGTCCACACCCTTACCTGACCAAAGCGACGCCGCAGAAGTCGCTGGACCCTTCCGGGGAAGAGTTCTTGGTGAACCAAGTGTTGCCCGGTGGCAAAATCACCTATGAGATAAATCTGGCAAACATTGCGGATGCTACCGGTGACCTAGTTAAACCAACCGTTACCGACTGTGTGCCGTCAAATGACTACTTCCACGTTGAGAACGTTCGCTTCGCTTCTGGTGGGACTGGCACTTGGACACAGGACACTACTTATACCGATGCCAACTGCGTTAACGGTACACCCCTGAAGTTCGTTCTTGATGGCGATCTGGCACCTGGTGCGGCCGCTCCCACCATCCTTTACGATGTAGCGGCACAAGGTTGGGAACCAGGCAAAATGCCAACACCCCCCGGTCCTTATGTGAATACGGTTGTGGTCACGCACTCCGGTAACCCAGTGATTCAACACTGTGCGACTACAAACACCCTGGGCGCCGCTGGTGTAGGTGCCGTAGACGGTAAGTGCTCTAAAGATCACACTGTTACCGTGCCCGCCGTTTCTTATCTTCAGTCAGAGAAGCTGGTTGTGGGTGCTCTAGACGACGAATGGAATATCGCTGGAACCACAACTCCTGGTGGCCAGATGACCTGGCGTCTTCGAGTGCGAAACGTGGGTAACACCCCCTCCGGCGAACTGACCATTATCGATATCTTGCCCCATGTAGGCGATACTGGTGTTCGTCGTGGCGATCAGGCACGAAATTCTGAGTTCAGGCCACTATTGGTATCCCCAATTGTCCAGAGCGGATGGTCGGTCGAATATTCAACTTCGGGCAATCCCTACCGTAAGGCTGATTTGGCTTTGGTCGGTGCCGAGCCTGGTATCGAAGCTGCTAATTGGGTGGCCGATCCCAACCTTGCGCAATTATCCCAATACCGATCGCTAAAGCTGAGCTACCAGAACGAACTGGCGGTCGGTGAAGAAGTAATCTTTGAATATAATATGGTGGCCCCAGTTGAAGACCCGTCTTACACCGACGGAGGACAAGACTTATCCACCTGTTTCGTGCCAACTGCTGGATGGCCAGACACCATCGGTGCGACTGGTAACACGACTCTAAGCACTGATCGTCAGGCAACAGGCGCTGTAATTGATTGCCCAGTGGCGACCAATAGCTTCGGCTATGCAGTGACACCAAATATCTCTGAAGGCTTGACCATTGGCGCTGAGCCTCCACGTGTCGACGTCCACGTTGTTCAACCCATGGATAACGGTCAACCAGCGGTACAGGCTGGGATTGGTGATCGGGTTTGGTACGACATCAATCGTGACGGTATTCAAAATACCGATGCACAGGGCAACTACACCGAACCTGGCGTACCAGGTGTTCGAGTTGAGCTAATTGACAGTAACGAAGAAGTCGTGGCGGTCACTTTCACTGACGCCAATGGCCTGTACCTCTTCACCACTGATGCCAACGGCACAAATCTACAGCCAGGCGATCCGTATAAGGTCCGCTTCTACCCACCTTCGGGCTATGAAGTTACCTATCAGAACGTGAACGATGGAACTAGCGACTCATCACGAGATTCCGACGTTCCTCGTGATCCGACGGGCTCGAACGGAATTGGTAGCTACCACGACACCCGTGTTGTAAACCTGCCAAACGTCGGCCAAGAAGGTACGTTCCCCGGCCTGATTGACCCAACCTGGGATATGGGTATCTGGGGTGGCGACCTTGCGGATATTAGCCTGGACAAGGTCACCAAAGATGGTGAATGGCCCGACAGCATGGCGGGCGACGGCACCGCCGTAGACTCCCAAAATGACGAGATTGTGATCGCCCAAGGGCGTCCGGTCACTTGGATTTATACAATCGAAAACACTGGTTTAACTCGTCTTGAGAACGTGACGCTCGGCGACGACCACGGTGGTATAACACCAGCGTTCGGTGACGCAGACTTTTTCTGTGAAATCACCAACGATGGCATCAACGCTGGAGGTAAGGCCTCCTCGGCAGATATTCCACGAAGCCTGAACCGCGGCGCCACCATGCGATGCACCATTGAGATAGCCGAGAACCAGGTCGCTGCCGAGACGCATTATGTAAACACGGCCGATGTAGTTGGAACCCCAACGCTTGACAACGGCGACCCAGCCTTGGACAAAGACGGCAAGTCGCTGGACGATGTTACCGACGATGATCCGTCGAGCTACTACTCGTTGCCACAGCGCTTTGCGGTGGGTGACTACGTATGGTTCGACCTCAACCACAACGGCGTTCAAGACCCATCGGAAACCGGTGTACCCGGTGTAACTGTTGAGCTGTTGAGCGAAAGTCCGGGATGGGTAACGCGAACCACGACCACAGATGCCAACGGGCTCTACCTGTTTGACGATGTGCCTGCTGGAAAATATCGGGTTCGATTCTCGAATATCCCTTCCGGCTATGAATTCACGAATACGACCGTAGGCTCCAACGTCGCAGTTGACTCAGATGCCGACCAGTCCGGTCTTACCGCTGAATTCGAAGTGGGTGTGACAGCACCTAACAACCGCTCGGTCACCGCGGCTGATAGGGCACTGTATGTGGGTGGAGCAATTGAGTTAGGCACCGCGACAAGCATCATCAATCCCACCATTGATGCTGGTATCTGGCTGCCCACACCGAATGTGGGAATAACCAAACAGGCTGAGGTGAACAAGGTCGCATCAGGCACCACAGTGATGTGGACTTTGAAGGTGCGTAACACGGGCACCGGTAGCGCCAATGGCGTAGTGGTGGTCGATACCTTGCCAGAAGGCTTAGAGTTCCAAGCTGGCTCTACGGGCCCGACCCCTACCTACGACAGCTCTACTCGTGAAGTCAGCTGGGTCATCCCAACCGTTTCACCCGGTGAAACCGTCACCATCAGCTACACGACGCTTGTCACCGCCCCGGGCGGCACCAAGCTAACCAACGCTGTGGTCATCGCCGGAAACGACAAGGACCCAGAGGGTAGCGACGACGACACCATTGAGGTGGAAGTCGAAGACGAGGAAGAAACTCCTCCGACCACGCCGACCGACCCGACCACGCCGACAACCGACCCGAATGTGGATGCCGACAACGCTGATCGCGATCGTCTACCTCACACCGGTTCGAACATGAGCCTGTTCGCTGCCTTGGCGGCCACGCTCACTGCGGTTGGTGCCGTGATGGTTGGTGTTAGCCGCCGTCGCCGCATTGCCTAATTGGTAAACACAACCTAAGAAGAGAGGGGACTCGGCCATTCAAGGCCGGGCCCCCTCCGCTCCTATTTTGTTCCCACGATCTTGTTATGAGTTTTGTGCGCATAGCGAAGAAAACTCATAACAAGATCGTGCCGGTTTTGAGCCACCTGTCGCAAAGCTCACGGTTGGCGGAACCCACCGCACCCGGGTACTGGCTAGCCTGGTCGCTGTGAGCACCAACCCCAAAGGCCGCTACGCCGTGGCACTGGTGGTTCCCGAGCCGCTACGCACCGAAATAAACGGATTGCGCCGGGCCACCGGCGGCAGCCTTACCCGTATCGAGCCTCACATCACCTTGGTGCCGCCCATCAACCTTCGCCACGAAGTGCTACCCGAAGTATTGGCGCACCTGCGCCACTGCGCCACCTTGGCTAAAGGCCCGGTGACCGCCGAACTAGGCCCTATCGCTACCTTCTATCCTGCTAACCGAGTGCTTTACGTGGCCGTTTCGCCCTCCGCCGACCTCAACACGCTTTACACCGCGCTCAACGCCGGGCCCCTTATCCGCCACCGTGTTTCCCCAGAACAAGCCGAGCGGGCGCAACGTCCTTTCGTGCCGCACATCACCATCAACAACCGTTTTCAGCGTGCGCCAGCACCGTCCACTCACGGCACGCAACCTGACGAGCCAGCACCGTCTACTCACAGCACGCAACCTGCCGACCCGGCACTGTCCACTTACGGCACGCAACCTGCCGACCCGACACTGGCGGCAGCCATAAACACACTTGGTCACTACCAAGCCACCACCACCTTTAGTTTCCTCACTCTGCTTAGCTACAACCAAGAAGCCCAGGTTTGGGAAACCGCCGCCGATGTGGCCTTTGGGCGTCGCGTGGTCGTAGGGCAGGGTGGCCTGGGGCTTGAACTCACTACTAGTACCGTCATCGACCCACAAGCCGCGACCTGGCTAGAGCAATTTGGTGACACCGCTCGCACGAGCACGGCCTACACGAACCAGCGTGTGATTGTGGTCACCGCACGACGTGAGAATCGGGTGGTCGGAATAGCAACCATAAATCGTGAAGGCCGTCTCGGCTGGGTAGAAAGCCTGTTCGTCGAGCCAAACCTGCGTCGCCAAGGCATCGGAACTTCCCTCTATCGACAAGCTATTTACGCCGCTCAAAGCCATGGGGTTGCACACATTCTGCCTGCTACACCACTAAAGTGACCTAAGCCCCTACTCATCGGTAGGCTACGGCCCGTAGGGTGCCAACGGTAACGGTTGCAATTTAGGAGCTTCGCCAACCATGACAGACAGCCCAGCTTCCCACCCCTTGGTCATCCAAGGAGGAATGGGCGTAGCAGTATCCGGTTGGCGGCTAGCCAAAGCAGTTGCAGAAGCAGGCCAGATGGGCGTGGTTTCCGGCACTGCCATCGACGCCGTACATGCCCGCACTCTCCAAGATGGCGACCCTACCGGTGACATCCGCCGTGCTTATGAACACTTTCCCATCCCCGGTGTGGCCGAACGTGTTCTAGAGCGCTGGTACCTACCAGAAGGTCGCCCACCAGGCCAGGGCTACAAGCCCCAGCCAATGCTTACCGCCAAGCCCACTCGCTCACACCTTGAGCTAATGGTGATCTCAAACTTTGGCGAGGTGTGGTTGGCCAAAGAAGGCCACGACGGCCCCATTGGCGTTAACTACCTCGAGAAGCTTCAGCTGTACACCCCCTCTTCGGCCTACGGTGCCATTTTGGCGGGTGTCGACGCCGTGATTATGGGTGCCGGTATTCCCTCGGCCATTCCCCGCTTGTTGCGTGATCTGACGGCCCTAAAGGAAGGTTCGCTACGCCTCGACGTGGAAGACAACCACGAGGGCCGTGAATTCTATGCTCGCTTCAATCCTGAATCGATAGGCATTCCAGAAACACCACTCACATGCCCCAAGTTCTACGCAGTCGTTTCGTCGGCTTCGCTGGGTAAGTTCTTGGCTCGTGACCCTGAAACTCGCCCCGACGGCCTAATTGTCGAAATGTCGACTGCTGGCGGTCACAACGCACCGCCGCGTGGTGGTATGAAGCTCGACGACGCTGGTGAACCGATTTATGGCAAGCGCGACCAAGTCGACCTCGAAGCCATTGCCAAGCTAGGACTTCCCTTCTGGCTGGCCGGTTCTTACGGCACGCCCGATGGGGTAGTAGCGGCCAAAGCCGCTGGAGCAGAAGGTGTTCAAGTAGGTACTGTTTTCGCCTTCTGTGAAGAATCCGGTATGACGAGCGAGCTGAAATCGACCGTTATTGACGAAGTCCAAGCGGGCACGGCCAAAGTGAAAACCGACCCTCGAGCGTCGTCTTCAGGCTTCCCGTTCAAAGTAGTTTCGGTTCCGTACACGGTTTCGGAAGACGACGTATATCAGCAACGTGACCGAGTATGCGATCTGGGCTACCTACGGGTTCCATATCTGCGGCCCAACGGGGTTTTGGGTTATCGCTGCTCAGCTGAACCAGTAGATGACTACGTGCGCAAAGGTGGCAAAGAAGAAGACACCGTTGGCCGCAAGTGCCTATGCAACGGCCTCGTTTCCACCGTCGGCTTCGGCCAGGTGCGCTACCCCGAACAATCACAAGTGGTCGGCAACGCTGACAAGCCCACGGCCATTCTTACCGACGACGGCGGCGTAGTAGAACCCGGGATCGTAACGGCTGGCAATGCCGTTTATGACATAACCGATATTTTGGGTGAAAAAGGTACCTATAGCGCGGCCGAGGTGGTGGCGTACCTGTTAAGTCTTTATGAAGCCGAAGCGAACTGTGACTCTAACGCCGTGCCGCAAGTTGATCTTGAAGCCCAGAAGCAAGATGCCAATCAAACCAGCCCGGCCAGTCTGATTGGCACCACCAGCCAATAGCGAAACTTCTAGCGGGAACTAGTTAGTCGAGGTTGATTGAGCTGTACGGACGCAACTTGTCGAGGCGGTGAGTAGCGTTCACCAACCGCACCGTGCCCGACTTTGAGCGCATGACTAGCGATTGGGTAAGAGCGGTGGAATCGCGGTACGTGACACCACGCAACAAGTTGCCATCGGTGATGCCAGTAGCGGCAAAGAAACAGTTGTCGCCCGCTACCAGGTCGTCGGTGGTGAGCACGGCGTCGAGGTCGTAACCAGCGTCGAGGGCTTCTTGACGTTCCTGCTCGTTGCGAGGCCACAAAATGGCTTGAATTTCACCGCCCATGGCCTTAAGAGCAGCTGCTGAAATCACGCCTTCAGGAGTACCGCCAACGCCGAAGAGCACATCGACCCCTGATTCCGGCCAAGCCGTTGCAATGGCACCGGCCACGTCGCCGTCGCTGATGAGCTGGATCCGGGCACCTGATTCGCGAACCTCGGCAATCAGATCGGCGTGACGGTCACGTTCCAAAATGGTGGCGGTTAAGTCTCGAACCGAACTTCTCTTGGCTTCGGCAATGGCTTGCAGGTTCTCAGTTGGGCTCTTGCGAATATCGACCACGCCCCGCAGCGCAGGCCCCACCGCAATTTTCTCCATATAAACGCAAGGGCCCGGATCAAACATGGTGCCCCGCTCGGAAACAGCAATCACCGACAAAGCGTTCGGCATACCCTTCGAGGTGAGCGTGGTGCCATCGATTGGGTCAACCGCAATGTCGCAGTGTGGTGGCGTACCGTCGCCAATGCGCTCGCCGTTGTAAAGCATGGGGGCTTCATCTTTTTCGCCCTCACCAATAATTACCACGCCGTCCATGGGCACGGTGTCAAGCAGTAACCGCATGGCATCAACCGCCGCGCCATCGGCCCCGTTCTTGTCACCCCGCCCCACCCAGCGGGCCGCGGCTAAGGCGGCAACTTCGGTAACCCGCACCAGCTCCATAGCCAGGTTGCGGTCGGGAGTCTCAGGATGGTTCGCGCTCATGGCCCAATCCTAGTTCGCAGCTTCGATTGGTGTGAGGTCCTTTGGTTGGCGTTAGCGTGGCAGAGTGGTTCTGGCTGAAATAGAGGTGGTGCACTCTCGCCCCATTGCACCTACAAGGCGTGTAGCGCTTGGCAAGGCCAACCTTCCTATTGAGGCGAAACCAGCTTTCGGTTCCGTACTCTTGGGTGCTGTTATGGCAGCTCATGTGGCTGAGGTGGCACCGGAACTGCAAATAGAGTTGGCAGAATTGATGCGTGATGTGGAAGCGGGGCGTCGCATTGCACAACCCCGGGTTCGTCATCGCTTCCAAACTGATCACGTTGGTTTACATCGCAGCGTGCACCGGTTGGTGAGACGTGGGAATGACTTGGCGGTGGAATTAGCACCGCCCCACGCTCCGGTTGCACAGGTGTTAGGTGTTGTCTACGCGATTGGTGCTATGCCAGCGTCGAGGCGGGCTTCCGTTATGGCCACTGTTCGTGCTGCTATGCGTTGGCGCGGTGAAATCGGCCCGGGCTTGTTGAATTATCTGGCTGGAGGACCAACGGTTTGGTCGGGTGGCACCGAAGGCTTCGGTTCGGCCTTGCTTGGCGAAGATCCGGTGGCTTGGGCTCGGAGCGTATTGGGTACCGATTCGATGGGGCCCGAAGCATTGAGGGACGACGGTGGGCTCAGTACAGTCGCCGTTCAGAGGCGGTTTCGTCAGCTTCTGCGAGAAGCGCATCCTGATCATGGTGGTGCTTCCGAGCTGGCGGCACTGCGGATAAGTGAGTTGCGCGAAGCGCGACGTATTTTGTTGCAATGAGCTTTTGCCATAGGCGGGAATGAATGGTGCAGGCGGAAATGATGCCGGATAACGAGCTGGCTACGGCGGAAGCGAATCGGGGTTCGCCAGCCGGTTTGGTGCTATTTCCGGGTTCGGGTTCGAGCGCCGCTCACAGTGCTTTGGTGGCCATTGAGGAAGAGTTGGCACCGTTGCCAGTTGGCCGTTTCGATTTCCCATACCGCAAGGAAGGCCGCCACTTTCCTGACCGCGCGCCAAAATTGATCACGACCGTGGTGGAGGAAGCCACTGAATTTGCTCGTCAGCATAATTTAGCGGCACAAAACGTGTTTTTGGGAGGCCGATCGATGGGCGGCCGAATGGCTTCCATGGCCGTTGCGGAGGGGCTGAATGCCGCTGGATTGGTACTCATCTCATACCCGTTACATCCTCCTCGAAAGCCTGAGAAGCTCCGAGTCGAGCACCTTCCCGGAATCACGGTACCCACCCTCTTCATCTCGGGCACCAAAGATCCATTCGGTACCCCCGAGGAGCTTCAAGCGGCGATGTCGCTAATACCAGCACCGGTAACGGTCCACTGGATTGAAGGTGGTCGTCACGAGCTAAAGGGCAAAGATGCCGAAGTGGCGAAGCTTGTAAGCGAATGGCTTAATAATCTTGTGCCTGGTTGAAACTAGCCACAAGATTCCTGGCCGCTAACCCCGTTGCTGAACCCAGACAAGCTATGGCATAAAGCGGGCGTCTTCGGGGTTTAATTCCTCTAACTCGCGGTGCGCAGTTTCGGGATAGCGGGCGAGAATGAGCACCGCCAAAATGGCTGGACCAACACCCACCAAGGCAATGGCAGGGCCAATTGCACCCCACCAATCAGACAACTGACCTACCAGCAATAATCCAACTGCTGAACCCACCACACCCACCAGCGTGATAATGCCATTGGCTTTGCCGCGGGCTGAGGTGGGAAAGAGTTCCGGCCCGTACACGCCGAGCGCCGGCACGGTGGCGGCACCCACAATAGAACCCGCCGCCGCCAGAGCCCACAGGGGCCAGCCAGGCACGAGGTAAGAACCGATTACAAAGGCCGCGCCTCCGATTAGGGCCACAGCCGCCACAACTTTTCGGCCCCGGGTGTCGGCCAAGCGTCCACCAGCCGCCACTCCGATACCGGCTGGAGTGCTGGTGAGCAGGGTAAAGACAGTTATACGACTGGCGGAAAAGCCACGTTCCGAACGCAGGAACTCATTCTGAAATTGTGAAGCGGGTGCCAAAAACATCGAGCTCAGAAAGCCTGAAACTGCCAAGAGCGACAAACGTTTGGCATCGATACCGCCCTGTTCGGTCTTCTTCACCACGATTGTGTTGGTAGCGGCCGCCCGCGACTCGAAGCGTCGACTTTCTGGTAGTAGACGAAAGGCCCGGGCGATGGCGGGTAAGGCCACCAACGGCACCAAATAAATAATGCGCCAAGCCTCTGGACCCAAGTCGGCTACCGGCAAAACCCAAACACACATTCCGGCACCTAAACCGGCGGCAAGCGCCATAACGCTGACGGCATAGGCACGGGAACCAGCGGGCATTTCTTCGGCAGCAACAATGCCGATGAGCAGGGCTAACGCCGTTGAAAGGCCTCGGGCCAACGTTTGGCTGAATCCAAGCCAGAACAAGCTCGGGGCTAAGGCGCCGGTAGCGGCCAACAACACGGCGGCGGCAGCGGTAATTAGTAATAATTTTCGCCGGCCCTGACGGTCGGAACGTGCGGTGATAAACAGCGCTAGAACAACACCCACACGGACGGCGGCCAAGGTGAAACCCTGGGCAGTGTCGGTTGAGCCGAACGATTCGGTGGCGAAGGTAATGGTTTGGGTAATGAGCGTTCCCAGGTAACCGCCCACAATGGCCAACAGACCGAGCACACCCAGCACGGTAGAGGCACGAGCGTCGATTTGGTTTGGTGGCGCCCACCATGGCTGGGCTACTAATGCTGGCATTTCTCCCGCTGCCGTGGCAGCTTCAGTGTTCGCGGCGGCTTCAGTGTGCGTGGTGGCTTCAGCTGTTTTCGCTTTCTGTGAACTCAGGCTCGCTAAGGCGGCGCGTTTCAAGTGCCATCGAAGAGGCAGTGCGAACAGCGGTGCGAAAAATGGTATGGCTAGCCGAAATGTGGTGGTTTCGGTCACGGTGTATTGCTTGTCTGACGGCTGCGACTGCGGTGACTGCTGTGACCGTTGTGACTGGTGCGGCTGCGGCGGCGGCAGTTTAGACGCGGCGGCCGAAGCAACTATCACCGTTCGCTGATAATGCTTAACTGGCCCGGCACTGGCTCGATATGTGGCGACCGTCGCGGTTTCGTCTTGGTAGGCGACTGCGGCTTCTGAAAAGCCACCCGAGACGTCTGCATCAACCAGCTCTTCAGAGATAATGCCCGAGCGTGGCCTTAAAAGACCGGCCAAGCCCGCATCGTCAACGATATGGCGAATGACGATACGAGGCATGGCTCACGATGCTAGAACGAAACTGCTTTCAGTCTAGAAACCATCGGCACAAGCTTGGATTTGCACACAACGTGGCTAAGGTGGAACCAACATTCAGGAGGCCCAAGATGCGCGCCAAAGTCGAAAAGGTCATCGAGGTAATCCGGCCTGCCATCTTGGCTGATGGCGGCGACATAATCCTGCATGACGTGAACGAAACTACCGGTGTGATCACCGTGGAATTAACTGGCTCTTGCGTAACATGCCCGTTGTCAACCCAAACGCTCAAAGGCGGGATTGAACGCATCATGTTAGAGCGCATTCCGGGAGTGACCGAGGTGGTTGATGTGAACATTCCCATCAACGAGGGCACCGCGGTCTTTCTGTAGCTTCAATTCTGAGCCTTCATTTCTGTAGCATCGTGCCGCCCCCTAGATTAGGGGCGTGGTAACCAACGACAATCCTGGTCAACAGCCTCCGCTCAGCTCTAGCGAGCCCCTCGGACGGAACGACCAGCTTGACGAGTTGGCGCAGAAACTTCTGCAGGCCGCCTCGGGTGGTCATCGAGCTTCATTGGCGAAAGCGCTAACCATGGTGGAGCGGGGTGGTGCCTACGCTAAAGCTGTGGTGGCCGCGGCCACGGCAATGCCCAGCTCCGGTGGCTACATCATTGGACTCACCGGAGCGCCAGGAGCAGGTAAATCCACCTTAACCGGAGCTTTGATTTCCGCTATGCGTTCGCAGAACGAACGGGCTGCGGTGTTGGCTATTGACCCGACCTCGCCTTTCACCGGTGGTGCGATTTTGGGGGACCGGGTGCGCATGACCGATCACGCACTTGACCCCAATGTTTACATCCGCTCGATGGCCACGCGTGGGAACTTGGGAGGCTTAAATGTTTCGACGCCGGCCGCGGTTCGAGTGTTGCATGCGGCAGGATGGCCGTGGGTGATTATCGAAACTGTTGGGGTTGGCCAGGTGGAGGTGGATATCGCGGCGGCTGCCGACACCACTGTGGTCGTGTTGAATCCTGGATGGGGCGACGAGGTGCAGGCCAATAAGGCCGGACTAATGGAAATTGCTGACATTTTCGTGGTGAACAAGGCCGATCGAGATGGTGCTAAGAAAACACGGCGTGAAGTAGAAGCCATGTTGAATCGCATTGACACGGGCTCGTGGCGTCCCCCAGTGCTTGAAACGGTGGCTACTACCGAGGCCGGGGCCGCTGAGCTTTGGCAATCCATTTCTGACCACAAAAAGCACATATCCAATAGCGGTGAGCTGGTAAAACGCCGAAATTCAAGGGCCAAAGAAGAGTTAAATTTAGTTATGGGGGAAGAGCTCACACGCCGGTTGAAGGCCCTGCGACACGGTGCCGCGTTCGCGGCTCTAGAGCGTGAAGTGGTGCTTGGTAATACCGATCCATGGAGTGCGGCGGAAATGCTGCTGAACGAAATTTTAGGCGAAGGGCCGATCCAAGATGAAGCGACGTAACGGTAGGTCACGAGGCGACGGCGACAGCCCTAGTTCCGATGATCCTTTTGAGAGCGACTCGGGCGATCAACCTAATGAGGTGGGCGGTGATCTTTCAGCCCCCGGCGAGGAGCAGGTGGAAGATAGCGAGGTGATTCAACCGGATGAAATCATCGGCGCAGACGCTGATGATATCGGCGATCTTGAGGTTAATCGTGGGCCCTTACCAGCGGCATTGTTAGCCGCTTCGGGTGCTCTGATGGTAGTGGGGCTCTTGTTGATGTTGGTGGTTTTGCCCCTAGCTTTTCGTTCAGAATCAGCTCGATGCGACTTGGCACGCAGCTTCATAAAAGATGCCAATGACAATGACCGTGATTGGGATGACGTCGACTTAGACGGCCGCAGTACCAAAGACCTGGAATGTTCTGAAGCTTTGAGGCTGGCGGAAACGATTTGGCTCGATGAAGACGGCAGCGTGACACGGGTTGTGCCTTCGGCGGAGTCGATTCGGAACCAAGGAATTATTACCGGCGTACTGGGTGCAGGACAGGTGGCCTCGGGCGCGGCGGTGATCTTCACTCGGAATCGACGTGCTCGAAATACAGCTGTGGCCTTTGCGTTTGTGTCACTGATCGTGCCGTTGCTTGGCATGGTTTCGATTGCTCTGGTGCTGGCCATTGTTTACGGGCTGGTGTTCAGCCCGGCGGCTCGGGCACGCTGGCCCAAGAAACGTTTTGGCCGACCGTAAAAGTTGTGGCCGACTATGCCGACTATCGACCATGCCAACCATGCCGACTATAAGGTCGGGTTTGAAGACGGCGCTCAGCGTTGTCGCTTAGGCAGCTGCTCGAAGTGTGGCACCAATCCAACCAGGTGGCACCCAAATTAAACGATGTGCTTCCACCTGAGAGGAGAAACCTTCGAGCCAGCTGGAAAGGGCTTCTAAGGCTTCGCTGTTGAGCCGGGTCGGTGGCTCGGGGGCAGCTGGCGTGGGCATTTCCGGTTCAACTTGGTTGTTGCTTGAACCGTTATTGGTGTTTTCCCCATCGCGGTCATCCGTATTGGCCGAGCTGGTGCCACCGTTTCCTTTGTCCGTCTCGGGGTCTGTTGCGCCGTCGGTTACGTTGATTGCGCCTTCGTCGTTTTCTGTTTCGTTGTCAGCTTCGTTGCCGTTTTCGTTGTCGGTTTCGTTGGCTTCGGGTGATTCCACGAGATCGGCCAGGCGTAGAGTGACGCCCCATGAGAACATGCCCGGCGCTGGTAGTTCGCTTGCCTCGCGATAGCGGTGATCGGCGGCCCACCCGAGGGCTTGAGTCAAGTATTTTTCTGCTGTCGTGTATTGGCCTGGTGTGATGCGTCCTTCAGGGCTAGTACTTCCAAGTTGAACCTGATCGATGACCACGATTTGGCCGGATATCTTGTCGTTGCAGGCATTCCCATCGGTCCAAGCGGAACGCCACGGAGCGGTGAAAGCACCGGTGCCGTACTGGTTCGTGGCGGATGCTAAATTAAGTTCTTCGCAAACCGGCGATACAACCCCTGTGACCTGCTGAAACGAGCGAATACTTGCGATAGACATGGCGTTAGCCAAGCCAGTTGCGGTGGTGGTTTTCGGTCCAGGTGGATCGGCCATAGTTGCCAAACCTGAGAGCGTTCGAGGCGCGATCCCGCAGGCTCGAAATGCCTCGGTGGCTCGGAATACTTCACCATTGGTACGAGCGCTGATACCGATGGAGTGCCCATGGCTAATCAGCGTTCGAAGGGCGTGGGGGTGCAGCTCACAAAGTGCATTGGCCGGTCCGTAAGCGAACTCGAAACTGGCGGGAATGGCATGTTCGGTTAGCACGGCATCAACTTGAGCTAGCTGCGCCAAAATCGAGGTCATTCCCGATTCATCGATTGCCAACATGTCGGCTCCGAAATATGGTGCCCAGCTTGTTTCGTACCGGACGACCACCGAGAGCACGGCATGGAGTGGGGGAGGTTCCGGCTGGTCGCTGTCACTGTTGCTCGAGTTGCTGCCGCTGGTGCTACTGGAATTGCTGTCAGTGGTTTCGTTGTTCTCGTTCTCTGCTCCGTCGATGTCGTTTTCATCGGTATCCGACGAGGGGGCGCTGTAGCCGGTAATGGGCAGAGAAGGTATCGGCAGGCCGTTGTAGGTGTCGTCGTCCGATTCGCCTAGGCCTGTGGCCCCTTCATTCGTGGCGGTTGTGGCGTCGGCGCTATTAGCGGTGTCATTGGCCGAATCTGAGGATGAGCTCACGCAGCTGGCCAAGCCGACGAGCAGAGCCATGCTGAACGCCAGCGCCGCTAGTTGTGTGAGTCTCTTTTGCCGCACTGTTTAATTATGGTCGCCGTCGCTGCTCAATACCCATCGGATTGTCTGTTGTCGATTGTCGCTGTTCCGGTTTCTTCGCTGAATCTTTGCCAGTCTTGTTGGCTTCACTAAGCCGGCCCATTCAGTTCGCGGCCCATTCAATTCGCAGCTCTTTCAGTTCACGGCTCTTTCGGCTAGCGGCTCTTTCGGCTAGCCGGTCTGGTTAGCCCTCTTTATCCGAATTTCGCAGCACTTTGTCGCCACGCGGTGAGCTGATGTGCGCCTAGTTCACGTGCTAGTCACCTCTCCTCCCAGCTGACACGACATCCAGTTAACACAGAATCTTTTGAAAACATCTAAAACCCCTGGCAACAGCCTAAAAAAGCCAAAACGCGTGAAAAAGTGTTGATATAAGAACAACCGTACGATACAATGAAGCAATGAACGCCACACCGCCGCCTCCACCAGGAGGTGAAACCCAACCCAACCCCCAGCATCCGCTGTCCAAGTTCTTATCCCCGCCAAATCCCACAGCGCCGGTCGCGAACAGTTCGACGCCAGGTCTCCCCACTCCGGTATTTAGTGCCACTCCAAATCCTGTCTCCCCAAGTTCTTGCTCCTTGGATGTCGACCTTGAGGCGATGTCGTCGGATGAGGTGAATCTTCGGTTTTTGGGTTTGGTGTCTGAGGTGGCTGATCTAGCTTCGCTTGTGGAGCCTGGTTTGTGGTCAGCGCCGGCCCAGGCTGAGGTTTTGGTTGGTTTGTTGGGTTTTCAAACTCAGATCGAGGCTGTGGTTTCTCAGCTGGCTGGGTTGGTGGATGCTTCTATGGTTTGGAGTGTTGATGGTTCGCGTTCTGCTGGGGCTTGGTTGGAGCGTCGTAGTGGTCGTGATCGTAAAGAAACCAATCAGGTCTTTAGAACCGGTCGTGATTTACGCGAGATGCCTGAAACCGAAAACGGTTTTGGTGCTGGGGTGTTGTCTGGTCGTCATGTGCGGGTTTTGGCTAAAGCTAAAAACAAGGTTCCCGGTTTGTTTGGGGAAGCTGAAGCAATGTTGGTGGAACAAGCCAACAAGTTGGTGTTCGCCGATTTTGTTCGTTTGGTTGATCATTGGGTGAAAATCGCTGACCCAGCTGCAGCAGAAATCGCAGCGCAGAGATGTTTTGAGCGTCGTAGTGTGTTTTTGTCGTCGGGTTTTGACGGCACAGGGTTTTTGGATGTGCAGTTCGAACCTTTTGGTCATGAGCGGTTTAAAACCGTGTTGGAACGAATCGAACAAGAACTCTGGCAACAAGACTGGCACCAAGCCAAAGCCAAACACGGTGAAAACACCACCAACACCGATTTGGAACGTAGTCCAAGCCAACGCCGTTATGACGCGCTAATCGAAATGGCTAACCGTGCTGCGCATATCAGCCAGCCATGCCCTAAACACACCCGCACAACCAACGGTGTGACCCCTGGAAATGGTGATCAACTCCACGGCCACCACCCCAACAGCTTCAAGGACGGCCATCCCGACAGCTTTAACGGGAGCAGCAATGGTGGTGGTGAGATGGTTGACAACAGTGATGTTGTTTGTACCTGTGATGTGACGATGACTCGTTCTGGGCGGGCTCGGATAGCGCCGCTTATCACAGTGCATATCGACCATCAAACATTAACCGGGGCGATATGTGAGTTGGGTTCTGGTGCACAGATCACACCCGGACAGGTAGTCACATTGTTAGACGATGTGGATGTTTTAGTAGAACGGGCGGTGTTTAACAGTGAAAACCAGGTTATTGATCTTGGTCGACAAGTAAGGCTCTACACCGGAGCAGCGCGACGGGCGATCCAGATACGTGACCGGCACTGTCAATACCCAAACTGTCGGGTACCAGCCCAATACTGCGAAATTGACCACATCCAACCCTGGGAAACAGGCGGCCCCACCAACCACCAAAACGGTCAGTTGCTTTGCCCGGCTCATCACCGAACCAAACACAAATGGTATAAACCCAACCAACCCCACCCACCAGGCGAACACCCACCAGAACCACACCAAAAAGCCGGCTAACCGGTCGCAAAGCAGCATGCCCTATCTGACGTGATGGGCGACGGTCGCTACGGTATCTACATGTCTTCTACGAGCTTGGTACAACTGGACCGTGGTGAAAACGGCGTAGCGATCGTAACGCTGACCAATCCGAAGGTAAATGCCCTGTCGTCGGTGCTGCTAGCCGAGCTGGAAGCGGTGGCCAAAGATCTTACCGACAACGCTCCGGGCGCTGTTGTAATCACCGGAGGAGACCGCCTATTTGCGGCTGGGGCCGACATCTCTGAATTTGGTGGTCCGGAAGATGCCCGACGGATTGGTGGTGCCTTTCGCTCAGCCCTCGACGCAGTGGCGGCCATCCCACGTGCCACGATTGCCGCCGTTTCGGGCTTCGCCCTAGGCGGCGGCTGCGAACTCGCTTTGGCGTGCGACTTTCGTATCGCATCCACCAGAGCGGTATTCGGCCAACCCGAGATCTTGCTTGGCATAATCCCAGGTGGTGGTGGTACTCAAAGGCTGGCCCGTCTGGTTGGTCCGGCCAAGGCCAAGAACCTAATTTTCACCGGGCGACAAGTTAAAGCCGCCGAAGCGTTGGCTATGGGCTTAGCCGATGAGGTAGTCGAGCCCGACGAACTAATGCCCAGAGCTACCGAGCTAGCCGCCGAGCTTGCCGCTGGAGCGGTGGTTGCTCAAGCCCTGGCAAAACAAGCCATCGACCAAGGTCTTAGCACTGATCTAGCTACTGGCCTTGGTATCGAGCAGGACCTCTTTGAGCAGGTGTTTCGCACCGAAGATTCCCAGATCGGAGTGGACTCATTCCTCGAAAGTGGTCCCGGACATGCCAACTTTGTGGGCCGTTAGGTAACCACCCAGGTGAACCTACCGCCCACCTATTGCGCCTTTCACCCCGACCGCCGCGCCGGGGTGAGTTGCCAACGCTGCGGACGGCCCATCTGTCCCGACTGCATGCGCACCGCACCCGTTGGTTTCCACTGCCCAGAATGTGTGGCACAAAAAAATAATCGGGTATACACACGGGCCAACATCGCACAACTAAATGATCCGTTGGTGACCAAAGCCTTGGTTGCTATCAACCTGGCCATCTTCGTCCTTACCTTGACCGACGGCGGCGGCCGGGCGCCAGCTAGCGGCCTATTCCAAAAAGGGCGGCTTATTGCAGCGGGCATCACCCGCACCCAAGAGCTGATCGGCGTCGACTTTGGTGAGTGGTACCGCATCTTTACCAGCGGCTTCCTCCACGTCGATCTAATGCACGTTGGCTTCAACATGTATCTGCTCTATGTGCTGGGAACATCTATCGAACCAGCTCTAGGCCATTTACGTTTTGCCCTTCTCTACTTCACTTCGCTGGTCGCCGGCTCATTCGCGGTGCTTTGGCTAAGTCCACTAACGCCCACCGTAGGCGCTTCAGGTGCGGTGTTCGGACTGATGGCGGCCATGTTGGTTGCCCAACGAGCCGCAGGTATGAAGCCGTGGCAATCGAGCATCGGCATTCTGGTCGCCATCAACTTGGTGTTCACCTTCGTGCAACCCAACGTGTCTATCGGTGGTCACATTGGCGGTCTAATCGGCGGCGCAATTAGCGGTGCCATACTCGTCTACCTGCCATTACGCGCTACGCCAGAACACCGGACTCAAGCTCGAAACCTGGCCACAGGACTAGTAGCTGCACTGCTCATAGCCGGATTCATAGGGTCGATTTGGATAGCTGGCGATTGGGTCCAAAAGGTTTAATTAGCAAGCAGCTTAACCAGCAAGCACATAGCGAGAAACGTGCACGCCTGAATCGGCGGTAAATGGTTCGCCAGCCCAGCCAGCATGTCGCTCTGCCAGTATCAACCCGGCCTTCGCCGCCATCTCATCCAGCTGAGTTGGTGTCATATACCGAATTTCCCACGGCCGCAGTCGAATACCGGCTTCGGTGATTTCCACATGTTGTCCAAGCACGGTTTGTTTCACTAGATCGTGCTCAGTAGCGCTGAGTACTAGAGAATCCCTGGTAACTCGGGTAGGGGAAAGCTCACGCCGCAACATGCTTTCAGACCGAGGAACAGAGGACCCGGGAGTATCAGAGCCCAGCACATCAGGCACGAAAGCTTCCACCACGAAAGAACCATCGTCGGCCAGCACCCGAGCGACTCCTTGCAGGCACCGCAGTTGACGCTCTGGTGACGCCAGATTGAACAAAGTATTGAATGTGACGACCACTACGCCGAAGTGCTGCTTTCCAAGGTGCTGCTCAACCAACTCATCAACCACCGCCATGTCACCCAATAGTGAGCGAACCGTTGAAGAGTCAGCCTTGGCGGCCAGCAAATCGAGCATGGCTTGGCTTGAATCAACACCAGTAACCGCTAATCCCTTGCGCGCAATCGGCAACGCCACCCGACCGCTGCCAACGCCCAGTTCCAACACGTTTCGGCTGGTAGTTCCGGTGGCAATGGCATTGATATAACGGGCGGTCGCTGCAGCGTCGCTCACATTGGCATACCATTTGTCGTAGACATCGGCGAACGAGTGGCCATAATCAGGCTCCGGCAACGATAACGGGTTATTCGATAACGGGTTATTCACGCCACCTGGTCTCACTTGCTTACGATGCCGCTAGTCTCGCAATCATACAAATGGATAGAGGGAAAGGAACCCACTGTGGCTTTTGAACTGCCAGCACTACCGTTTGCGATCGATGCTCTTGCTTCTAAGGGCATGAGCGCAGAAACGCTTGAATATCATCACGGGAAGCACCACAAGGCCTATGTTGACAACCTAAACGGCCTTATCGCGGGCACCGAGAACGAGTCGAAGTCGCTCGAAGAGATCATCAAGGCAGCCCCCGAAGGCGGCTTGTTTAACAACGCCGCTCAAGTGTGGAACCACACCTTCTTCTGGAACTGCCTCAGCCCAACCGGTGGTGGCGAAGCCTCAGGTGAAGTCGGAGAGGCTCTCTCAAGCGCCTTCGGATCGGTGGAAAACTTCCGCAACGAGTTCACCGAAGCCGCCAAGACCCAATTTGGTTCTGGCTGGGCCTGGCTAGTGCACGACGGCAGCAAGCTGTCCGTCATGAAAACCGCCAATGCCGACTTGCCAATGAAGCACAGTGTTCAGGCACTGTTGACACTCGATGTGTGGGAGCACGCCTACTACATCGACTTCCGTAACGCTCGCCCCGGCTTCATCGATAACTTCTTTGATCAGCTGGTGAACTGGGACTTTGTGGCCCAGAACCTAAAAGCAGTGTAAAGACCCTCTACGCTTCTCTCGCTGGTGTGCTCGCAAACCACGCCAGCGAGAGTGCGTTTTGGTTGATTAAAGCCGGTTTTGGCCGTGTAGTTTATAGAAATACTCCCTAGCCTTAACTCGTGCCGTCTACCTACCCTGATCGCATATACCTAGATCACGCCGCCACCACACCGATGCGGCCTGAAGCGGTCGAGGCATTGTTGTTCCACACCCAGCACACGGCCGGAAATCCGTCGGGTTCACACTGGGCGGCTCGGGCTGCTCGCCAAGTAATTGATGAAGCGCGTGACACGATGGCTGAGCTGTTGGGAGTGCGACCGGGCGAGGTGAGCTTCACCAGTGGCGGTACCGAAGCCAATAATTTGGCGCTCTTTGGCGTCACCCAGGCCACCAAAGCGACTTTGGCCGTTAGCGCAATAGAGCACGCCGCGGTGCTTGAGCCCACCAAAGCACTAGGTGGCCATATTCTACCTGTCAATACGTTTGGCCAGGTAGACGTTATTGCTCTTGAACAGGTGCTTTGCCAGGCTAACGAGCAAGCAACACTCGGGGGACAAGCAACATTCGGGGGAAAGGCCATCGGCCTAGTTTCGACCATGTTGGTGAACAACGAAATCGGCTCGATTCACCCGCTAGAGCCAATTGCGCAAACCCTGATGGAATTCTCGAAGCACGAGAACGCCACGGCACCGATTTACCTCCACACTGACGCTGTGCAGGCCCCCAATTGGATTGATGTAGCCGCGGCTGCTCAAGCGGCCCACCTCATTTCCGTGAGTGCTCATAAGTTCGGTGGTCCTAAAGGAGTGGGTGCTATTGCTATCCGAGAAGGCACCCCCATTCGGGCCGTGACCTTAGGCGGTGGCCAAGAACGTGAGCGGCGCTCGGGCACCCAGAATGTGGCAGGCATTGCGGCCATGGCCGCCGCGGCCAAAGCAGTTATGGCCGAACGCGCTGAGTTGGTGGCACGTGTCGGAGTGTTGCGCGACAGGTTGGTCAGTGCGATTGAGGCCGAGCTTGATGGGGTCCATGAAACTCCGGTAGATCAACGAGCAGCAGGCTTTGCTCATCTATGTTTCGATGGAGTTGAATCAGAACCGTTGCTATTTTTGCTTGACCAAAAGGGTGTAGCCGCCTCGGCGGCCTCGTCGTGCGCCAGCGGAGCGCTAGAGCCATCGCACGTGCTAGAAGCAATTGGTATCGCGCCGAAATTAGCAAAAGGGTCACTACGATTGTCGCTTGGCCACACCACCACCGAAGCCGATATTAACGGTGCTGCGGCGGCCATTGTGGAAGCAGTTGAGCAGCTTCGAGGAAGTGCGTTATGAGAGTTATGGTAGCCATGTCGGGCGGGGTTGATTCGTCGGTCGCAGCGGCGATTCTGGCTGACCTCGACCACGAGGTGGTGGGGGTCACGCTGAAGTTATGGGGCGGTGAATCTGACACCGGATGTTGCTCGGTGGCCGACGTTGATGATGCTCGTCGAGTGGCGCAACAACTTGGCATAAACCACCAGGTGTTCAATTTTGGCGAAGAATTCAACACCCATGTGGTTGAACCATACATTGCTGCTCACCAGGCCGGATACACGCCTAACCCCTGTGTGGAATGCAACCGGCACCTTAAATTCGACAGTCTTTTGGAACGAGCTCAGACCCTTGGTTTTGACGCCGTGGCCACTGGACACCATGCCCGAGTGGTGCAACATGCTGATGGCACCAAGAGGGTGGCGCGTGGTGCTGATGCCGCCAAAGACCAGTCGTATGTGCTGCACATGTTGACCCAAGACCAACTAGCTCAAGTGATGTTTCCCTTGGGGGAGCGGACCAAAGACGAGGTTCGGGCGTTGGCCGGAAGCATGGGTCTTCGAACGGCCCAGAAACCTGATAGCCAGGATGTCTGTTTCATTACCCAAACCGCGGGTCGTGCTGGCTTCTTAGCGCAGCGAATGGATTTGCACCCTGGAACCGTGGTTGATGAAGATGGCAACGAAATTGGCGAGGTGCCAGCCATCGAGCTGGTGACTATCGGGCAACGTAAAGGTTTGGGCGTGGCCGGGTCGGACGATCGCCAATACGCTGTAGCGGTTGACGTGCCCAGGCGACGAGTCCGAATTGGTCGCGCCGAAGATCTTCTTACTACTACCGTGAGCCTTAGCAACCTGGCTTGGGTGGCAGATGTTGAACCCGAAACGGTCTTGGTGCAAACCTCAGCGCATGGAACGGCGGCCCCAGCCACCATGGTCGGGAACGAAGTCCACTGGCACGAGCCACGCCGTCGGGTAGCGCCAGGCCAGAGCGTAGTGATCTACCAGGGCGATGAGGTTATAGGCAGCGGCATCGCCTGCCCCTAAACCTAAACCGGAAAGCGGCGTTTCTTGGCTTCCGCCAGCACCGCACCTGGCCGAGTGGGCGTGAAGATCATGGTGTCGGTCTCAACTGGTGCTGGGGGTTCCCCAAATCTACGTACGGGCTCAAGCTTGGTTACCCCATGTAGCACTAGCTCTAAGGCCAATCCGGCTGCTCCTGCGGTCAAATCTTCACCTTCGGTGTCAAATGGTGCCGGACCCAAGCGGCGAATGGTCGAACGCTGAAACAGTTGTGCCGTTACCGCAGTGGGGTCGTGAATCACCATGCCCGCTGGCACAAACACCAACCAGCGCCTCGACAGCTGATGTAGGGAACGAACTGCCAGGTAGGTAGCAGGTAGACCAAGCGCTAAAAGCAACACTCCAAGCCACCAAACCTTGGCCGCCAACAACAACGGACCGGCCACCGCTCCGGCCACCGCAATGGCCCAAACCACATACAGGGGACCGAACAACAAAGCCGCTGGAATCCGTAGCGCGAAACGCCGCTCCGACCCGTAGGCAGAACCGTTCACAAACAGATCACCGGCCGTTGGTGCCATTACTGCCACGGTTGCCACACTGGCACCGAGCACGGCCATAATCGCCGCCACCGTTGAAGCCGTTTCAGCAGTTAGGGCCGCCCAAATTATTAGCACTAAGGCCGCCGGGGTTACGGTGCGCACGAAGGTTAAACCCACGGTACGTGGCACAAAGGTCGCCACCAAACCAAGGGTCCAAGCCACCCACAAAATAGCCGATAACAACCACACCACTGGCGTGGAGTGCGACTCGAAGGCGGCGTCTAAAATCGGGCCGAACACGACCGGTAACAGCAACCAAATCACTCGAAGTGGCCAGGGGCTATTTAAGTTCACACTGTTGAGATTTGCTCAGAAGGGTCGTTGCTGGCTAGTCCATTAGGTGGGGGATCGGTCACAAAGTGCCGGAAAGGAGCTAACAATGAATCTGCTGGAAGGAAGCGGAAACACATTGCTAGCTGGCCTTTCGCCAGGTTTAGACACCTCTATCGGTAGTCTTCCGCATACCGAAATTCACCGCGGCGTAGATTTTGTATTAGCGCGCCAAACCCAGCTTCCTGCCATGCCAACCCTTCCCAATCGCTCGCCGATGGAAGGCATGATTGCCCAGGCGGCTTGGGGCATTGCTGGTGTCACCATTGAAGCCGACGGCACACTTTGTATTGATCACGACCAGCTTGACCCAGAAGCACCCGTAGGCGACGCCGAATTACGGGGCGAACCGTTTCTGACCTGGCGACATTTCCTGCACGCGGTTGCGTTTCGTACCGAACCAATAAAGCTGCAACTTACTGGTCCGGTCACTTTGGCGACGGCGCTCACCAAGGCCGGAGTGGCACCAAACTTGGCTTTTAAGATTGCTGGCCGGGCGGTGGAAAGTCGTGCCGAAGCCTTGTTGAATCTGGCCGATGCGTTAGCACCACGAGCCGAGCGCCTGGTGTTTCTCGATGAGCCAAGCTTGGGTGGTTTGGTCTCGGAAGATTTCTTGTGGGACCGTGACGAAGCGGTCGATTTGGTTTCGGGTGCGTTGTTAACTTTAGAACGCCGTGCCACTACTGGCCTGCATTGTTGCGCTTACACCGATTGGAAATTGTTGTTGCAAGCCGGTCCCAAGGTGCTTTCCGTGCCTGTAGGCGGCGGGGTAGAAACCGCTGGCGAAAACCTGGGACGCTTCCTCGATGACGGCGGTTGGATCGCCTGGGGTGCCATTCCCACCGATGCTCCCATTGGGCTTGAACCAGGGCGATTGTGGAAGCAGCTTTCGATGTCATGGTGTCAGCTGGTGCAAAGCGGTTGCGATCCAATCCAGCTGCGGGCGCAGGCATTGGTAACACCGTCTTGTGGCTTGGCCCAGCATGGATTAAGCCAAGCCGACGCCGTGCTACGCCTAAACCGCCAAGTTGCCAGCCAGATTCATGAGCAGGCCATTGGAGTGCGTTTGGCAATTGGTGCCTAGCATTTAGGCCTATGGAGCTGGAAGAAGCTAGGGAAGAAGCGATTGTTCTTCGGGAAACGATTGCTCATCACAACCGTCTTTACTATCAACATGACGCCCCTGAAATCCCCGATGCTGAATACGATCTTTTAGTCCGCCGTCTGGCCGAGCTGGAAGAAGAGTTTCCCAGCTTGCGCGACGCTTCTTCACCAACCCAACAGGTGGGCGCTCCAGCTTCGGCCACTTTCGCGCCGGTAGTTCATACGAGCCGGATGATGTCGCTCGATAACGCCATGGGCTTGGCGGAGCTACAAGCTTGGGGTCATCGCACCGAACGACGTGTCGCGGCCCTGGATAACCCCTCAACGAAGCCGCTGCGTTATGTATGTGAGCTCAAAATCGATGGCCTGGCCATCTCAGTCACTTACCGTGATGGAATCTTCACGCAGGGCGCGACCCGAGGCGATGGTCGAGTAGGGGAAGACGTCACCGAAAACCTGCGGGGCGTGGACGGAATTCCCGAGCGTCTAAGCCGTGATGCGCCGAGCTTGGTGGAGGTGCGTGGTGAGGTTTATATGGCCAAGGCCACCTTTGAGGAGCTAAACCGCCACCAAGAAGCGAGCGGAGGTCCGCTATATGTGAATCCGCGCAACACCGCCGCTGGTTCTTTACGTCAAAAAGATGCTGCTATTGCCGCGAGTCGCGGCTTGAAGTTTTGGGCTTATCAACTGGGTGAAATTGAGGGTGGCCCCAGCTTCGTAAGCCATCAAGAAACCCTAGAGTTCGCGGCTGCTAACGGTTTCCCGGTGAACGACAACATTCGGGCCATGACAAGCTTCGACGAGGTGATGGAGTTCTGTCGTTACTGGGAAGAACATCGTCACGACCTGCCCTATGAGATCGACGGTGTAGTAGTAAAACTCGATGATTTGGCTTTGCGAGAACAGTTCGGTTTCACTGCCAAAGCACCCCGTTGGGCCATAGCCTTTAAGTTTCCACCCGAGGAACGCACTACCAAACTCTTGGACATAGAGGTTTCTATCGGCCGAACCGGTAAAGCCACCCCTTTCGCCCGTTTAGAACCTGTTTTTGTGGGGGGTAGCACCGTTGGCTTGGCCACCCTACACAACCAAATCCAAGTGGCGGCTAAAGACGTTCGGGTGGGTGACACGGTGGTCGTCCGTAAAGCGGGCGACATTATCCCCGAGGTGGTGGGCCCGGTGCTTTCCATGCGGGAACCTGGGGCCCAACCATGGCAATTCCCTAGCCATTGTCCGGTTTGTGGTGGGCCGTTGGTTCGTTTAGAAGGTGAAGGCCACCATTTTTGTATTAACGAAACATGCCCAGCCCGGACCAATGCTCATATTGAATATTTCGCCTCTCGCGGGGCCATGGACATTGAGGGTTTGGGGGAATCTCGGGTGGCGCTGTTCGCCGCCGCCGGGCTTTTAAACGACATCAGCGACATTTATTCGCTCGATTTCGACACCATTGCCAGTTGGGAAGGCTTCAAAGAAACTTCGGTTGAAAACCTGCGACGGGCGATTGAAGCGTCGAAAACCCGTCCGTTGGCCAACCTGTTGGTGGGGCTCAACATCCGGCATTTGGGTCCGGGTGGAGCCCGAGCAATAGTGGGCGAGTTCGGCACTATCGACGCCATCGCAAACGCTTCGGCCGAAGAATTAGGCCAAATAGAAGGTATTGGCCCGGTGATTGCACAAAGCGTGGCCAATTGGTTTCGCTTGGATTCGAACCGGGCATTAATCGAGCGGCTTCGTGCCGCTGGCTTGAACTTTGGGGAATCGGAAACAACCTCCGAAGGAGCTGACGAGCCCCAAACGTTGGCTGGTTTAACCGTGGTCGTGACCGGCACGCTCGGCGGATTCAGCCGCAGTGAAGTTGAAGATGCAATTGTGAGCCGGGGCGGCAAGTCACCCGGTTCCGTGTCGAAACGCACCACGGCGCTGGTGGTCGGTGATTCGCCCGGTGCTTCAAAGGTTACCAAGGCTGAATCGCTTGGAATTCCGATTATCGACGAAGCCGCCTTTGTGAAGCTGCTAGAAACCGGCGAGCTACCCGAAAGCTAAACCGCTAACCCTATGCGGCGGTGAAACACCAGGTCACCACCGATGATTGGTTCGGGCCCACCGATGCTTTCCAGAACGTTGCGGTGGCGCAATTCAGTCCGCTAGCCAGCGTTTCTACGGCTCTGCCGGATGCTGGCTGGAATAAGAACTGGCCTTGACCTCGGTCGCCGGAAAGCTGGGCATCGGGAATAGCGACACCGTTCAAGGTGAGCTGGGCCAGATAGCCGTCGGTTAAGTCGATGCCTACGTTTGATTGTCGCAGCACGTCGGCCTGGTTGGCCGGGATGAGCGACTCGATAGCTGGGTGGCGTTCGGTGGCCGAGCTAGTGGAGCGCTGGCCGCTCTGGCTGGCGAAATACATAATGCCAAAGGCGATGGCTAGCAGCACCGCATAGATGATTCGACGCGGCATGGTGCGGTCGAGAAGCGCAAGTGGAGAGGCAAGAGGAGAGGAAGACACGCCTCAATGATAGTGTCACCAACTTGGGGTTTAGACCGTCTAGTCTAAGAACGTGACGGTTTCGCGCATGGTCGATCAAATCGGACGAGTGCTAGATGGGCGTTACCGGCTAATTGCCCCCGTAGGTGCTGGTGCCTCGGGAAGGGTTTTTCTGGCCGATGACGTGCGTCTGCGTCGCCGCGTCGCCGTGAAGATTCTGCATCCCTCGCTCGCTGATGATCAAGGCTTCTTAAGGCGTTTTCAAGCCGAAGCCCAAGCCGCAGCAGCGCTTAACCACCCCCACGTAATGGCGGTTTACGATTGGGGTCACGACGAAGTGCCCTATCTCGTCACCGAATATTTAGGCGGTGGCAGCCTGAGGGCGCTTCTTGATCAAGGCAATCGCCTTAGTGTTTCCCAAGCTTTGCTGGTGGGTTTAGAGGCAGCTCGGGCGCTTGATTACGCCCACCGACGGGGTTTCGTACACCGCGACATTAAACCCGCCAACCTGCTTTTTGGTGATGATGCCCGACTGCGTATTGCCGATTTCGGTTTGGCTCGTGCGCTGGCCGAAGCGGGCTGGACTGAACCGTCTGGGGCTGTCTTGGGCACCGCCCGCTACGCTTCACCCGAACAAGCCCAAGGGGAACGGGTAGACGGCAAAGCCGACGTTTACGGTTTGGGCTTGACCTTGATCGAAGCGGTGAGTGGCACGGTGCCCTTTGCCGCCGATACCACCATCGCAACGTTGATGGCGCGTATCGACAAAGAAGTTGATCTTGACGAAAGTTTTGGTCCCTTGGGTCCGGTGTTAACCCAAGCTTGTCACCCAAACCCCGCTGAGCGGCCCGACGCCAGTGCTTTGGCAGTTTCGTTTATGGCCTGCGCTGAAGGGTTACCTCGCCCCGAGCGTTTACCTTTAGCTGGTGCACTAGAAGGCGGCAAAAAGCCGCTAGCACCAGAAGATTTGACCGAGGCTGTTCCCTCAACCAACGCTAATGGCGCTGGCCCCGATGGCGAGCCAAGCGAGCTTGATGCCACCATTGCCAACTCGGTGGTCACGGTCGCTGAACCCATCAACCCCGATGAGGACGACAACTCCGGCGAGGACGTTGAGTCGAGCGAACTCAACCCATCACTTGAGACCGACCAAACCACAGCTAAAAAGCGACGGCGCTGGCCTTTGGTGGTTCTGGCGTTGGTGTTATTGGCGGGGCTCGGCACAGCAGGCGGCGTGCTGGCCGCGAAACGCCTGGCTGAACCCGAACTTTATGAGGTTGACAACTACGTGGGGGTTAACGCCGCGGCAGTAGCAGGCCTGGTAGAAACCTTCGGTTGGAGTGTGGAGGTTGAGGAGGTTCGTGAAACCGGGGCCGAGGTAGGAGTCGTGCTTCGCCAAGAACCATTGCCCTTAACCAAACTGGAAGAAGGCCCCGACAGTGTACTTACCGTTTGGGTCTCGATTGGCAACGCGTTAGTGCCAGTGCCAGCCGAGCTAGAGGGGCAAAGCCAAGAAGAGGCCGAAGCGGCCATTGTGGAAGCCGGTTTGGTGGTGGGTGAAATTACGCCAAACTTCCACGAAGATGTACCGGCGGGGGTGGTTATCTCGGTCGAACACGACCCTACCGACGATGGTCAACTGCCCGAAGAAAGCATAATAAATCTTGTGGTTTCGGCCGGGCCGCAACCCCGCATCGTTCCTAACGTGGCTGGAGGTTCCTTCGAAGCTGCCAAAGGCGCCTTGGAAGCCTTGGGCCTCAGCGCCGCTGAAGACCGCGAAGCTTCAGAAACAGTTCCACAAGGCCAGGTGATTGGTACTCGACCAGCCAATGGTGCCGAAGTCGCCAGGGGTGATGAAGTCACAGTGGTGGTCTCTAGCGGTATGCCGTTTGTGAAGGTGCCCGATGTACGGGGGCTTTCCGAGGCCGACGCCACTGCCAAACTTGAAGCCAATGGATTGGTGATCGGCGATCGCCTAGGGCCGCCGCGCCGTGAGGTTCTTACCACCGACCCTCCCGCTGGTGAATCGGTGCGCAAAGGTACCAGGGTCACCATCATCACCCGGTCAACCTAATTACTGGTGTCCCACTAACAGATAATTACCCCAATACGGCCATCGCCGTAACCTTCCACCATGACGGCAAACTCACGCCGTTTCGACGGATTATGGATGGCGTGCCACACCGTCTCGGGAACCTCGGGACTATTAGAAGGCCAAATCTGATCAAGGCGCATGTGAGGCGAGTTCGGAGTGTTCAAGAGCGAGGTCATTATGTTGGCCACCTCTTGATAATTTTCGAAAAGAGTTTCCGACAATTCGCCAGCCTCGGCAGCTTCTAGGGCCGCGGCCGCGGGAATCATGCCCAAGGCCGCCCCCGAGATTGCCGCGAACGACAAATCAGCCAGCGAAAGCGCGGCTAATTCTCCGTTGGTGTCGATATAGGTAGCAATGATGTGCTGACCATCGGGGTTGATCGCCGTGGGCGTGACTTTGGTGGCGGCGGTGCCTTTGCCCACCAACGCCCCAACAAATTCACCTACCGCTTCTTGGATAGGTACTGGTGGGGCAGAAGCGTTAGCTGGCGGTCGCACGGCTATGCAATACCTAGGGCTTGGCGGAACGAATCGGGGTTGAAAGGCTTGGTCAAGAGAAACGACGCTCCGGCTGCCAAGGCTTGTTCTTTGTAGGTAGGCGTTGATTCTGAGGTGATGAAACCGAAAGTGGTGTCGTTACCTTCGGCTCGCAAGGCCTGTAAGAATTCCATGCCGTTCATTTCCGGCATGTTCCAATCAGAGAGAATGAGGTCGGGGGAATGTTCCTTTACGGCCGCTAAACCTTCCAAGCCATTTTCGGCTTCCACGATTTCGGTTTCTTCAAAACCGGCTTGGCGCAGATTTCGCTTCACCAGCATCCGAATAGTTTTGCTGTCATCGACAAGTAGAATCTTGTCCACAAGTACTCCTTGAGAATACGGGCTTTAGCGTTTGGGTAGGCCCACGTTAATAGTTGGCGTGCTTCCTCAGCGTAGGAAGTCAAGCAAAGTTGGTTGAATAACTTTGCCGGTGACTGAAAGCGCAGCTTGATAGGCCATTTCTTGTACTTGAACTTCGATTAGCGATTCGGCCATATCAATATCTTCAACTTCGGCCAAAGCGGCCTTAAGTTGAACATTTATCTCTAAATTTCGAAAACCAATTTCTTCTACCTGGCGGGACCTGGCACCTAGCTCCACCTGGGCGGCCTCAATGCGATCGGTGGCGGCGTCGAGCTTGGTGAGACCAGCACTAGCTGCTTCCATATCGCCGCTGCGCAAAGCTTCTGAAATGCCAGTTAGCACCTGAAAAAGGTTGCCATCAAGCAGCTCATTGGTAGTTAAAGCGTCACCTGGGTTGGCGGGCGTGGCCTCATCGCCAAAGACCGCTGGGCCCGAGCGGTTCACTTGGATGGTGACACCGTCAGCCACGTTGCGTTCCACTACGCCGGCATTGCCGAGATAGTACCCGTCGGCATCGTAGGCGTCGGCCACACCCTCGGTGCCCGAAAATATTGGCCTCGACAGGTGTTGAGTGTTGGAGGTTTGTAGCAGTTCTTCACGAATGGTGTCGATTTCGGCGGCGTAGGCCATGCGAGCTTGGTGGCCGGAAGATGCGTTCAAGGCACCCAGCATCAAACTACGAATTCGTTCGGTTCGCTCAACGGTGTGGGTTAAGGCCCGGTCGGCGGAATCAAGCCAGGTTCGGGCGTCGTTCGAGTTACGTTCTTGTTGTTCATTGCGTCGAAGTTGACCACGGTAGTCGAGCGCCGAGAGTACTTGGGCTGGGTTGTCGGATGGGCGCTGAATTTGCTTGCCCGAAGCGATTCGTTCTTGGGCCCCAACCAGGGAACGAGCTTTGGCGTTGATGTTGTTGAGCAGCATTTTGCTGCTTGACATGTTGGTTACTCGGTTCATGGTTCGTTCCTCGGGTTGCCTCGTGTTGCCCTAGCGTCCCACCAAGCCAGTGCTGTGAATAAGGGTTTGAAGCATTTCGTCAATGGCGGTCATCAATCGAGCCGAAGCGGCATAAGCGTGTTGGGCTTGCACCATGGCCACCATTTCTTCGTCGATATTTACGCCTTTCACACTTTCACGGGCCATATCAACCTGCGATGTGACCTCGATTTGTATGGCATTTCGTCGTGCTAGAGCCTGGGTTTCGATACCTAGGCCACCGATGAGCCGGCTATAGAGGGCATCAGGCCCGTTCGGATATAGCCCTCGCTCACCAAGTTTCGCTAAGGCCGTAGCGTTGCCAGCGTCAAGAGTTCCTGCCGATTGAGAAGGATCGTTGGCGTCGGCGCTAGCAGCTGCAATTTTGTTGGGGTCGCTTTGAAGGGCCGGATTGACCTTTATATTCATGGCCCCTACGCCGCTGGCATCGCCCACAAAGAAGTCTTCCCCGGCGGTTCCATCAAGGTCGAAACCGCTTTGGTGCACACTATTTACATGACTAGCTAGGGCGGCGGCCACGGCGTTTAGTTCATCTAAATAATGGGGCACCATCACATTGGTGGCCTCAAGCAGACCGCCTATTTCGCCGCTAGTTACGATGGCCGGGTAACCATCTTTAGCCCACTGCACGCTATATCGATGCAGCTCGGGCGCATTAGGGTCGGGTGTGCCCCCGGGGGGCGTGGCATCGGTGTCGACGAGGGCTAGTTCTTCAAACCGATCGCCCCTGACTAGAGCGCTGCCGCCTAGATACACATCCATGGTGCCAAGCTCGCCAGCGCGGGTAGTCACACCAGCTATTTCACCGAGTCTTTCAATTAGGCGGTCACGTTGGTCGGCTAAATCGTGCGGGCTTAGACCGGCGGCTGTTGCGTTTCGAATAGCTCCGTTTAGCTCGGCTACCCGAGCTACGGTGGCGTTCACTTCATGCACTAGGGCGTTGGCTTGGTCCACTGAAGAGCGGTGCAGGTTGTGCAGCTCGGTAGCACCACGATTTAGCTCATCGGTAACAGTGCGGGCACGTTCTAAGAGTGCAATGCGGGGGGCTTGAGCACCAGGTTGGTTGGCCAAATCGTCGAAAGCGCCCCAAAGTTCGGCCAGTTGGTGGGCAATACCCACGTCACTTGGTTCGGGGAAGATCATCTCAATACGAGAGGCCACTGAGTGTTGGACCGTGAGAGAAGCGCCTTTGCCGATTTCGTTTAAAGCTCGGGCTTCTAAGAACTCGTCGCGAATACGAATCAGGCCCGCTACTTTCACACCGTTGCCAATGCCATCAGACTTTGACCAAACGGCGGGCACCACCCCACCACCGGCCGACATTAGGTCTACCCGTTGTCGGCTGAAACCTGCGGTCGCGGCGTTTGCGGCGTTGTGCCCGGCGGTTTGTAGGGCCTGTTGGTGCGAGATAAGCCCTGATAATGCAGTTTGGAGTGCGGAGAAGTTAGACATTTACACGTCCCAATCCACCATGGTGGGCCGTGCGGTGGCCCTGGTTCCGGTGCCTTCCGGCGAATAGCCATCTAGTGAAGGGGTCTTGGTGAGGCGAGCCATAAAGTTACGGGTGTCTTCCAAGCCTTGGGCCAAAAGTTCACGATTGTCTCGACTTACCGACTCTATAGAGGCAATAAGAGTGAGGAAGCTGGTTTGATGATCACGCAAGATCTGTCGCCAAGGCTCGCCAGCGGCCGCTGCCAGTTCGGAAAGGCTGGCATCGGCTGCAACACCTAGAGATGGGGCCACGGCTGCTACCTGGGTGGCTCGTAATAGTTCTTCGTTTCGAAGAGCGGTAATGGCGTCTTCCACATCGCGAGAGGCTTGGTCAACCCAACGGGTACGGTTGGCGGCCAGCACCAATTGTTGTGTCTCTAGTCGGTACAGCAAAAGCTCTACCAATCGACGTTGGTGCCATAAGGTTTGGCTCAGCTGCCCTAGCTGCTCTTCGGCGCGAAGCATAGACATGAAGTCTCTATCGGCCCGCGAGCTCTAAAGATGAGGTTTTCCGGGCTTTGTTTATGGCCTTTTTGGCTATCGGTGGGTCGATCGGCCCATTTCCAGCGGAATTTAAGAAAATCTTTCACCAAATCCTTAATTCGCCTTGATGAGCTCCGATCGTTTGTGTGTCACAGGAAGTGATACGGCTCCGGATTCTTATGAGCCGGTAGCCAAGTTCCGAAATCACGGAGGAAATAGGAACAATGCGTATTAACCAAAACATCGCAGCTTTTAACTCATACCGAAACCTATCTATGACCAACACGGTTATGGGTAAAAGCCTTGAAAAGCTTTCATCGGGTTTCCGTATTAACCGTGCCGCCGACGACGCCGCCGGTTTGGTAATTAGCCAAGGCCTGCGAGCCCAAGTTTCGGGTTTGCGCCAGGCTACCCGTAACGCCCAAGACGGTATCTCAGTTGTACAAACCGCTGAAGGTGCCCTAAACGAAGTCCACGCCATGTTGGATCGTATGCGTACCCTGGCTAACCAATCAGTAAACGCTTCGAACGACACCGCTGCTCGTACCGCAGCGGATAACGAAATCACCGAATTGAAGGGTGAGATTAAACGTATTGCTGAGACTACCAAATTTGGGACTCAGGCGCTTCTAGATGGCAGTTTTGGTGCTACACCAGCGAAGCTTGAAGCAACGGGTGATGCGGTAGATTTTAGCAGCTTTACCATTGATGACACTCCAGCCACTGCCAACGATACCGTTTCGATTACTGTTGGTGGCACCACTTATACGGCGACTTTTGCCGATGGGCATACCTTCGCTGATGCGAATGATTTTGCTCAACAGGTTCAAAACAAGTTGCGAGGGGCGTTAGTCTCGGCAGGAGAAGAAGACCTAGCAAACAAATTGAGCGTTGCAGCCGGATTTAACAAGGATGCCGACCTTACCGTTACGGTTGAGCAGACACTTGATGATGGCGACAACTTCACACTGGGAGGAAACCTACTAGGCGCAAACGGGGTCAACCTGGGCACATCCACTAGCGCAAACGCTAAGGGTGATGAAGCTCTGTTCCAGGTGGGTGCCAACTCGGGTGAAACCATTGCGATCAAGAGCGTCGACCTCTTAACCTTGGCGACAAATGGTATAAGTGGAGACGTTCTAACGGCTCAAAATGCTTCTACCTTCATTGACACCATGGATGCTGCCATCGCTTCGGTATCTGATATGCGTGGTCAGCTAGGTGCGGTGCAGAACCGGTTTGAGTCAACCATCAACAACCTGCAGGTGACCACCGAGAACCTAGCCGCTTCGGAGTCTCGTATCCGTGACACTGACATGGCGCTTGAAATGGTGAGCTTCACTCGTCACCAAATCTTGCTGCAGGCCGGTACTGCGATGTTGGGCCAGGCTAACCAATTGCCACAAAGCGTATTGGGCCTACTCCGCTAAATTAGGTACGCCTAAGTGAATTAGCACACCAAGGGTGGGTGGCCATAGCGGCTACCCACCCTTTATGGCTATAAGGGTCTCAAAGGAGCGGTAATGAGCTATATCGATGGCCTAGCATCGGGCCTAAACACAACCGAAATAATTAAAGGCCTTATGCAGGTTGAGGCGATACCTCAAACCCTTCTTAAGAACCAAGTATCGACTATTCAACAAGGCCTCGACGCCTACGCTTCCATTCGTACCAAGATCTCAGGCATTCGCACCGCCGCCGATGCTTTAAGTACCTCGCAAGCTTGGCAGGCGGTGAAAGTTACCTCGTCTAAACCCGACGTAATGGCGGTAACAGCCACCAAGGCCGGAGCCACCCTCGGCTCAACAAGCCTTAGCGTCACCCAGCTCGCCAAAGCCATGGCGCAATCATCGAAAGACACCTTTGCTAGTCTTAACGATCCTCTAGGCGCCAGAGCCATAAGAATTTCCGCTAACGGACACACTTTCGACTCGAGTGAGGCCCAACCGCCCATCGAATCGGTTAGCGACCTAATTCTTGCCATCAACTCTGATTCTAGCCTCAACGTGCGAGCTAGTGCCGTGCAAGTGGCCCCCGGCGAATACCGGGTGGTGCTGACCGCCAAAGATACCGGGGTCGCCAACGGTTTCAGTGTTGAAACTGAAGGTTGGGATCACGATTTCGAAGTCACCAGCCAAGCCCAAGACGCCCTCTTAGAGATGGGCACCATACAAATCACTCGATCTTCCAATGTGATCGACGATCTAATCGACGGCGTATCGATCACCCTCAAAGACGTGTCGGCAACGCCGGTTACCATTGGCATGGAACGCGACATCGATGGTATCACCAGCAAGGTTAAAGCCCTGGTAGAGGCGTTAAATGGTGCGGTGGCGGAAATGAAGCTGCGCACCGGATACGACCCCGAAACCAACCAGCGGTCATCACTCACCGGCGATGCCACCGTCCGTTCACTAAGCCAAAGCCTGGTCAGCGCCGTTACGGGCCTGGTTGCCGGCTCAGAACTCGGCACGGTGGGCTTGGCTGGCCTAGAACTAAACCGAGACGGCACCTTTAGCTTCGACGAAGCGAAATTCAAAGCCGCTTACAACAACGACCCAGCCGCTGTAGAAGCCTTATTCAGCGAAACGACCAGCACTACCGGCGACGTCAGCTTTGAATACGCCGGTTGGCGGACCCAAGCCGGAACCTACGAAATAAACGTCACCGGCGACGGTGAAGGTGGTTATACCGCCACCATCGACGGAGAAGCTGCCGAAGTAAAAGTAAACGACGATGGCTCGCTGCGCATCTCAATGTCGGCTTTGCACAACCGCCTAGGTGGCTTGGCCGTCAACGTGGCGGCCGGAGCTCTACCTGACCCCAACACCAACGACACCGCCAACGTAGGTTCGGTGACGTATAACACTGGTGCTGCCAAGAGACTTGTGGCTTTCACTAATCGTGCCCTCGATCCGGTCGATGGATTACTTACCAGTGCCGAAGACGCACGTAAGAACCGAATCAAAAACCTAAACACCCAGGTGGAAGCGTGGGAGCTACGTTTAGAAAAACGTGAAACCGCCTTACGCCGCCAGTACACCGCCTTAGAAACACTACTTGGGCAACTGGCCAACCAAAGCCAATGGCTCTCGGGCCAACTTGCTGGCTTGAACGCCAACAACCAGAAGTAACTGAGGGGATGAAGGGAACGTCATGTACGCTGCCCAGGCCGCAGTACGCAACAGATTTATAACCGACGGCACAGGCACCGTTTCACAAGAACGCCTACTAATCATGCTGTACGAGCGCCTGCTGCGTGATATTGACGACGCCCACACCGCTCTTGGTGAACCCAGAAACGTTGCGGCCGCCCATGAGGCGTTGGCCCACGCCCAAGACATCGTGGCCGAATTGCACAGCGCCCTAAACCCCGAACTTTGGGAAGGCGGTGAAGAGATGGCCAGCCTTTACACCTATCTGGCCACCCTCTTAATGCAGGCCAACCTAGAAAAATCGCAGGCCAAAGTAGCGGAAGCCCGCTCAATAGTGGCCCCCATGCTGGCTACCTGGCAAGAGGCCTACCAAGCCGTGACCACCCCCGCTCACGCCGCCAAGGTAGGCACGGGCACTCTAGATGTTGCCGGGTAGCCCAATGTCGAACCCTGCCGAGGCGAACATCGAACAATGGAACAGCGCCTTAGACGAGCTCCAAGCCGATCTCGGTGAGCTGCGCCAAGCCCTAGATGACGAAAACCCTGAACTGCCAGCGCTCAATTGGCAACCACCAACAGGTTTGGGCCCCTTACCGGCAGCGTTGGCGCCGCGAGCACAACAACTGGTGGTTGACCTAGACCTAGCACAACGCCACCTAGAAACTTTGCGTAATGCCATTGGTACTGAACTAAGTGAAACCAGTGCTCGCAATAGCCGGGTCAAGCGGGCGATCAGCACGCCGAGTGATACCCCAGCCCCACGTCTTATCGATCACAGCGCCTAGCCCAAGCGGCCTAATTTGGGAATTTTATTCGATAAACCCTAAAGAGCCGCTTCAAGTGGCCGATACGACATAACGAGCTAGGAAGGCTCCACGACCATCGCCACGGACCGGCGAGAAACGTTCTCTTAAGTCGCGAGGTTAGTGATGCTTCCAGTTCATGAGGTTCGGCCGTGATCCTCTCTGACGTAACCATGCAAAGCTTGCAGGCGTCGCTGGCCGGGCTCAATCTTCGCCGTCAAGTGGCCGAAGACAACATCGCCAACATCGAAACGCCGAATTACAAAGCCAAAAAGGTTGATTTCGAAGCGTCGTTGCGCAAAGCCATCGGCAACGCCAACCCGGCCGCAGCCCAGCCAACCGTTTCCAATACTTCGGCGCCTGGCCGTATGAACGGCAACAACGTTTCGGTCGATCTAGAAATGGTCGGACTCACCGAAACAGCCCTTCGCCACCAACTAGTGGTTGAAGCTATGAACTCGAAGTTTCGCTTGTTGCGAAGCGCTATCAGCGGACAATAAGGACCGGCCATGAGTGGAATGTTTTCCTCATTGGCGGTCACCGCCACGGGTATGACGGCTTTCAAAACCTGGATCAACGCTGTTTCTGACAACGTCGCCAACGTGAACACGGTTCGGCCAACCTCAGAACCAGCCTTCCAGGAACGCTTTGTTCATGTCTCGGCCCGCCAAGCCAGCCGCGATGCCATTGGGGCCGGGGTGAAAGTGGACCACATTGAATTCGGTCCGGCGGAAGGGCAGCTGGTTTATGACCCCAACAACCCTATGGCCGATGAAGAGGGCATGGTTCGACGCCCCCAGATGAACCTTTCCGACCAAATGACAGCATTGATTTTGGCGCAACGTGGCTATCAAGCCAACGTGACGGTCTTTGAACGGGCCCGCGACGCTTATCAACGAGCCCTAGAAATAGGTCGATAGCCATGGCCATCATTCCTCCCATTGGTGCTAGCGGAGTTGCGGCTTCACGTTTTGGCGACTTGGCGCAGGTGGGTAACGCCAAAAACGCTCTAGGTGCGACCAACGAATCCGACGGTGACCAAAGCCTTGGATTCGGCCAAGCCGTAATCAATGCTCTCGACAATCTTCAAGCTGCCCACACCGCCACCGACCAAGCTGCCCAAGCTGCAGCCACCGGCGATCTACAAGCGGTCGAGGACTACATGGTGCTGGCCACCGAAACCCAACTCGCCACCCAGCTAACGGTGGCAGTGCGCAACAACGCTGTTGAAGCCTTCAACGAGATTATGAGGATGCAGATCTAATGGCAGGCTTCGACGTGAAATCGCTAAAAGAACGGGCCCAAACTTTAAGTGACGGCTTCACCACCAAACAAAAAGCGTTGATTGGTGGCGGCACGGCCCTAGCAGTAATTGCGCTGCTGACGTTCGTGCGGGTAGCCAATGCCACCGAATATGCCACCCTTTACGCCTCGATTTCGGGTGAAGACGCCGCCGCGGTGGTGGAAACCTTAGAAGGCGAAGGCATTCCATACCGCTTGAGTAACGGTGGTGCCACCATTGCGGTGCCGCAAGACAAGCTGTACAAAACCCGTATTCTGATGAGCGCCAAACCGCTACCCAGCCAAGGCGGGGGCGAAGGCTGGCAAAACCTAGACGGCATAGGCATCACCGCATCCGATTTCAGCCAACAGGTGGGCTACCAGCGGGCACTTGAAGCCGAGCTAGCAAAAACCATACGGTCAATTGACGGGGTAGAAGTAGCCACCGTTCACCTGGCCCTGCCACGCCGCACCGCTTTTGCGCTACAAGACGCCAAAGCTTCGGCATCGGTCATGATCAAAACCAACGGCATTGGCAGCCTTGACCCCATGCAGGTGCAGGCCATTGTAAACCTGGTCAGCTCAAGTGTGGAAAAGCTTGACCCAGCCGACGTGACGGTGGCCGACTCTACCGGTGTTGTCTTAGCGGCGCCCGGTGTTCGTTCGGGGGTGGGTGGTTCTGGCGATATGAACATGCGCCAAGCTGCCGAATTCGAAAGCCGCATTGAAAAGGAAATTACCGCCATGTTGGGTTCGGTGGTGGGTGCGAACCACGCAGTGGTGCGGGTGAGCTCGGAACTGAACTTCGATGAAGCTTCAGTAACCAAAGAAACCTATTCCAACCCTCGTGAAACTGCCGACACTGAAGGTGAACAGCCCCAACTGGTTCTAAACGACGATGTACGCACCGAAAAATACACCGGTGAAACCCCCATGGTAGGCGGCATTCTCGACCTAGACGGGGGACAAGGCGGCACCGGTTCTGGCGAAAACCGCAGCTATGACTTAGATGAAGCTGCTCGCCAATACGCGCTGAACCGTGAGGTTGAACTTATTAATCGGGCACCCGGCAAAATTGAACGAATGTCGGTAGCGGTAATTGTGGATTCCGCCACCACCACACCGGCCATGCTGGAACAAATTGAAGATGTGGTTGCGGTGGCCGCCGGAATTATTACCGACCGGGGTGACACCGTGGTGGTCAGCCGAATGGCTTTCGACACCAGTGCGGCTGAAGCGCTGGAAGAAGAAATGGCAGCGGCTGAAGCTAAAGCCAGCTCGCAAAGCCAGCGTGAACTAATGCAAACCCTGGCTATGGCGGCGGTGGTGTTGCTAATAGTGGGCGTTGCTTGGCGTAACACCGCCAAGGCCCGCAAACGCAACCGCCTGGCCCAAAGTGCTGGCCTAGAACAACTAGCAAACTACGAGACTGTGGGGCTAACTGTGGGTGACGCGGCCGCTGGAGCAGGTTCAAACGACGACGAATTCGCACCACTTGATGCTGATGAGCTGAGCGAACTGGTAGGTGGGTTACACCACACGCCACCGCCCGAAGCCGTTCGAGTAGCCACCGAAGTTGCCGACATGATCGACAACCAGCCCGAAGAAGTAGCCCAGCTGTTGCGAGGCTGGATGACTGAACCTCGAGGTGGCCGACGATGACCTTGGTTGAAACCACCGAAGCGGTTGAGAACCTGACCGGGGTACAAAAAACCGCCATCTTATTAATGGCGATGGGCCAAGAGCGGGCCACCACCATTCTAAAAACGATGCGGGAAAGCGAAGTAACCGAAATCATGGCCGAAGTGGCCCGGTTACCTAAGGTTGACGACCGCACAGTAGAAGCAGTGCTCGGTGAGTTTGCCATTACGGCCTCGGCCCGCCGCCATGTAGCGGTAGGTGGGGTTGATGTGGCCAAAGAAATGCTGACCGCCACGCTAGGTGAACGTCGCGCCGAAGAAATCTTCGAGCAAATGTCGATGAGCTTGGCAAGCGCCCCGTTCGAGTTTCTACGCAAAGCCGACCCGCGCTTGGTGTTGGGCTTCATTCGTGAAGAACACCCCCAAACAATTGCTTTGGTGGTGGCTTACATGACCCCCGACGCCGCGGCTTTGGTTCTAACCAGTCTGCCCGAAGAACTCCAGCGGGAAGTTGCGGTGCGAGTGGCCACCATGGACCGCACCTCGCCCGACATTATTGCCAATGTGGAAGCCATGTTGGAAGCCCGCATATCTTCGGTGGTGCAACAAGGCGACCTTTCCTCAGTTGGTGGGGTTCAAACCCTAGTTGACGTGTTGAACCGGGCCGATCGTGCCACCGAACGTCTGATTTTCGAAGGTTTAGAGAACTTTGATGAAGCATTAGCCGACGAAGTTCGCAGCCTGATGTTCGTGTTTGAAGACATTCTCACCCTCGACGATCGTTCGATTCAACAAGTGCTGCGCCAAGTCGATTCGAAAGACCTGGCTTTGGCGCTAAAGGGCGTGAAAGAAGAAGTGCGGGTGAAGGTGCTTTCCAACGTTTCATCACGCGCTGCTGAGAACCTGAAAGAAGAAATCGACATGTTGGGTGCCGTGCGTCTAGCAGCGGTGGAAGAAGCCCAAGGGGCGGTGGTTCGGGTGATTCGAGCCCTAGAAGAAGCCGGCCAAATTGTGCTTACCCGTTCGGGTGATGAGTATGTCGAATAGCCCGTTCCCACTACTTTCGGAACTGCCCGAAGTCGCGGAAGACCAAGGCGACCCCAAAGCTTTGGCAATTTACCGTTTGGCGCACGATGAAGGTTTTCGCCACGGTGAAATCGCCGGTCAGGCCGCTGGCTATGAAGCTGGTTTGGCCCAAGGCCGTGAAGAAGGTTTTCGCCGGGGCCACTCAGAAGGGCTAGTAGCCGGTATTGATGATGCCGCCGCCATGGCTGAAGCGAAAGTTCGCCGCAATATTGAAGCCCTAGAAATAGCGATCGCGACCTTGGCGCAGCGTGAAGCAACGGCCTTAGAAGAAATCGAAACCAATGTGGTTGACCTGGCGCTATCTTTGGCCGCCGCCATCTTGGATCGTGAGGTTGACGCTTCGATCGACCCTGGCGGTGAGGCCATAGCCCGAGCCTTGAAACTGGCCCCAGGTCGAGGTGAGCTCACCATACGAATGAACCCAAATGATTGTGAAGCGCTGGGCGACCTTTCACAGATTGCACCAGGGCGGGATTTGTTGGTGGTGCCTGATGCGGCCATTGAAGCGGGTGGGGCACTGGTTGAAACCGACACCGCCTTAGTCGATGCCCGTATTTCTACGGCCTTAGCCCGCGCCCGCGAGGTTTTGGCCGACCCCAACCATGAAGCCGTTAACGGTTTCGCCAGTGTCAGCGAAGGGTGGCAATAAAATGGTGGCCTTTGCGGGAACGCCACTGGCAGAGCGTGTCGACGCGGCCCTAATGGCGGCCGGGGCGCGCCGAACCGGTCGTGTGACCAAAGTAGTAGGCCTTACCTTTGAAGTGGCTGGCGTTGAAGCCGCTATCGGCGATGTGATTCGAGTAGAAACCGCAACCGGGCGTGTACTGGGTGAAGTGGTGGCTATCGGTGTCGATTCTGTGACAGCAATGCCGTTAGATGAGCTGAACGGGCTACGAGCTGGTGCTCCGGTTGAGGCTTTGGGGCAAGCAATTTCGGTTCCAGTGGGCGAAGAGTTGTTGGGGCGGGTGATTGACGGTTTGGGTCGACCCCTTGACGACGGTCCACCCCTAGGATCGCTACAACGTGCGGCCTTAATGGCAGATGCCCCACATCCGCTGCGGCGACCCTCTATTTCGGAAGCCGTGCATTTAGGGGTGCGTTCTCTTGACACCATGGTGCCGGTTGGTCGCGGTCAACGCATTGGCATTTTCGCAGGCTCAGGCGTTGGTAAATCAAGCCTAATGTCGATGATTGTTCGAGGTACCGATGCTGATGTTTCGGTAGTGGCGCTAATTGGCGAACGTGGTCGTGAAGTTCGAGAGTTCATCGAACGTGACCTAGGCCCCGAGGGTCTAGCCCGCTCGGTGGTGGTAGTTGCCACCTCTGATGAACCAGCTTTGGTACGTTTGCGGGCGGCCTTCGCGGCCACCAGAGTCGCCGAATATTTTCGTGATCAGGGCCGTCACGTGAACCTGTTAATGGACAGCCTGACCCGCTTTGCGATGGCTCAACGCGAGATTGGCCTTTCCGCAGGAGAAGTGCCTGCCACCAGGGGCTATCCACCTTCAGTATTTGCATTGCTGCCTCGGCTTTTAGAACGTGCCGGGACCTCGGAGCAAGGCTCGATCACTGGTATTTACACCGTGTTGGTGGAAGCCGATGACCTAAACGACCCGATTGGAGATTCGGCCCGATCAATTCTTGATGGCCACATTGCTTTGTCGCGCCGCTTAGCCACCTCAGGTCATTTCCCGACGGTCGATGTTTTGGAATCTATTTCCCGTCTGGCAGGCGCCATCACTAGCCCGCAAGAACAAGAACTCGCCCAGCTGGCACGCCAATTGTTGGCCGTCTACCGCGACGCGCAAGACCTAATTGAAATTGGGGCCTATCAGCCCGGCAGCAACCCGTTGGTAGATGAAGCCGTCTTGCGCCGAGACAGCATCAACCAGTTTTTGCGCCAAGGGATGGGTGAAACCACGCAGCCAGGTGAAGCGTGGCATAACTTGGCCTCGGTTCTTGATGTGCCCTGGGCTGACACCGAGGTCGGTGCGCCATGAAACGCTACCGTTTCCGCCTGGAACAAGTGGCCCGAGTGCGGCGAATTCAAGAAGAACAAGCCCGTGGTGAGTTGTTAATGGCACGCCAACGTTTACTGGAAGCCGGGGCTGAGGTTGCACAACGCACCGATCGTTTAGCTAATCGGGTGGGGCATCGTGGCCAAATAACTACCAGCAGTTTTTTGGCGGAACGTTACCACCACCAGGGTTTAGCCCAAGCGCTGCTAGCAGCCCGCACCGCCGAAGCGAATGCTGCGCTGATGGTAAACACTCGTATTGATGAATGGAAAGCCGCCGCCCAGAAGGTTTCTACCTTAGAACGCCTCGATTCTCGTTCACGGGCGGAATATCAGGCTGAGATGGATCGAGAAGAACAAAAAGAACTCGATGATTTAATCATCACTCGAGCCAGCCAGAACCAGAATGAGGACGAGCCATGACCTCGGTGATGGCAGGAGCTGGCCTGGGCAATGCCCTAGCACGAATCGACCAAATAATCTCGCGGTTCGAACCAGGAGTTGGCGCTGGAACCGATGTTTACAGCGATGCCGATTTCGCCACTCTGCTCGCCCAAAACAACGTCAATTTTAACCCCTCCGCCACGACTTCTTATGGTCTTACCAATACCGGCGAGGCCCTGGTAGCCCAAGGCATGAGTTACCTAGGGGTGCCCTACCTTTGGGGCGGCACTGACCCGGATGTTGGTCTTGACTGTTCCGGTTTCACCCAACGGGTTTTCAAAGACTTAGGCATCGACATTCCACGAGTCAGCCGTGATCAAGCTCGTGGGGGCCAAGCGGTGGCCTCACTCGATGAAGCCCGCCCCGGTGACATTCTGGCTTTTGGTTCCCCGGTCAACCATGTAGCTATTTACGCTGGTGACGGCATGATGGTGCATTCACCCAGACGTGGTGATGTGGTCACCTATGAAGCCATCGATCGGCCCATTACCGCTATTCGTCGTTACACGCCCAGCGCTAGTACACCCTTAGCCACAGGCGGTGCGATTCCTGGTTGGAGCGCGGTGTCCATGTTGGGAAATAATCAAGCTGCCAACTCCTTAGGTGTGGCTGGAGTGCCACAGGCCTATGCGGCTTACTTCAGCGAAAGTGGCTCTCGCTACGGGGTTGACCCCAAGTTGTTAGCGGCGGTGGCCAAAGTGGAATCTGGTTTTAATCCCAATGCTAAGAGCTCGGCCGGGGCGCTCGGGCTGATGCAATTCATGCCCCAAACTGCGGCTTCTATGGGTATCGATCCGCTTGATCCGCGCCAAGCAATAGATGGTGCGGCCCGATACCTGCGTGCCCAACTCGATGATTTTGGCAGCTTAGATTTGGCTCTGGCTGCCTACAACGCCGGGCCGGGAGCAGTTCGCAAACACGGCGGAATTCCGCCATATTCCCAAACTCAGACCTATGTGGCCAAGGTGCAGAGCATCTTGAACGGAGGCAACTGATGTCAGACTTAACAGCGGTGCTGCCAGCGCCGGTCACCACCTACAGCGGTGCTAACGCCCCGTCTGTCGCGACCGACAGCGCCGATTTCAGCGAGACCGAAGGTGAAACCTTTGCCGAGGTGGCTGAACGGGTAATGCCCGTGCTGGTTTCAGAAACTGACACCGAAGCTGTGGTTGAAGACCTTAGCGACGAGGAAACCGAAGAGGCTTTATCGTCAACCAATGGTGAGCCTATAGCCATAGCTTGGGACGTGTGGGGTCAACTCCGCACGGTGGACGAAGTCGACCAAAGCCAAACCAAAACCGAGGAGGCCCCGCCAGAGGAGGCGGCATCGCAACCCGACGTTGTGGCACACGCCAGTTCGTCGCCTGAAATACCTTCTGAACCACCAAATAGCTTGGCGGGGGAGAGCAGTTCTGCGCCGGAGAACGCAGAAGAAGGACCTTCGGCGCCAAGAACCGATTTCACAATCGACACCACTGCTCGTGCCGAGGTCGAACAAGACACCGAACTCACGCCACAAACCCCGGCGCAAACCAACCAAGAGGCGGTCACCCAAACCGCTCCAGCGTCGGAACAGGTGGGCTCATCGGAATCAGCTAAGGCCGAGATTGTTCAACCCAAAGGCCCGGCAGCAGAACAAGCAAAACCGGCGGCAACACCGAATATGGTGACCGCACCAGCAACACCGCCCACCGCTACGGCCGCCAATTTTGAAACCGCGCTTAGCGAAGCCCAAAGCATGGCCCAACCCGAAGCGCCGGTGTGGGAACAACTGGCCACCGCACTTAAACCGGTGCGGCTCTTATCCGACGGCAGCCAACGTCTTTCGGTGGAACTTCACCCAGCGGAATTGGGTTCGGTCCATCTAGAGGTTTCCTTGAAAGACGGGGTGCTAAGCATTCGAGCCGTGGCGGAACACGTGCTCGGCCGAGATGCTCTGCAAAATTCGCTACCCGACCTGCGTGGCGAACTTACCAAAGCAGGCGTCCAGCTTGGCAACGTGGATGTTGGCGATAAAACCTCCTCGGGTGGCCAGGGCAACACCGAGGCGCAACAGGCGCCCCACGTGATGGGGCATGACGCTGGTGAAAGTGCGACAAACCCCTCAGCTGCCCATGGCACACCGGCTGTAAATACTCCTATTCGCGTTGGCCCCGGCGCCCTAAACCTGGATCTTTAACATGACTTACATTCCACCTACCCCGGCCGCTACCGCCGACACTTGGGGCGCTAATACCAACCAGGCGCGTTCTTCGTCGGAGATGGACAAAGACGCTTTCATGAAGCTCTTGGTAGCGCAGCTGAAATATCAAGATCCACTATCGCCCGCGGATCCTGGTGAGTTCCTAGCTCAAACCGCCCAGTTCACGGCGGTTGAAAAGCTGGAACACATTGCCACCCAAACATCTGAACAAACCTGGGCTTTGGCCCTTGGTACTGCTAGCACCCTTATAGGTAAGGAAATTTCCTTCCTGCGAATGGATGGCACCACGGGTGTTGGCGTCGTGAGCTCGGCCACGACAGACCCAGACGGGATTGTACTCAACGTCGGAGACGAAGAGGTTCCTTTGGGTGCCATTACACAAATTGGTTCTGGAGACGGTTCAGGGACGAACAGCGACCAGGTCGAAACACCCAACCAAGATGCTGAAACACCTACAGAAACTGAATCACCCGTAGAAGAAGGAGAAGCTCCATGATCCGATCAATGTTCTCGGCCGTATCGGGCTTACGTAACCACCAAACCATGATGGACGTAGTGGGTAACAACATTGCGAACGTCAACACCACCGGTTTCAAAACCTCGAACGTGGTTTTCCAAGATGTGTTAAGCCAAACGCTTCAGGGCGGGGGAGCTGCCACCGCGCAACAAGGTGGCACTAACCCGGCACAAGTTGGTCTTGGTGCCCGTGTGGCTGCCATTACCACCAACTTTGGTCAAGGTGCGCTGCAACGCACCGGGCGCGCCACCGACTTGGCAATTGAAGGTGACGGCTTCTTTGTGGTTAGCCAAGCGGGCCAACAGCTCTACACCCGAGCCGGGTCCTTCTCGGTTGATGCGCTGGGTCGATTGGTAACCCAAGACGGCGCATTTATCAATGGCTGGCAATCAGGAGCCGATGGTCGAGTCAACACCAACGGACCGGTGGGTATGATCCAAATTCCAGTTGGCGACTTGATTGCGCCCGTGGCCACATCATCACGCGAGCCCGGTGTGACCGTGGGTGGAAACTTGCCGGCTAATGCTGATGTGGGCCGCATCATTACCAACTCGGTGCAGGTTTTCGATGGGCAAGGTAATCCCGTCAGCTTGAAGATGGCTTTTGAGAAGACCGATGAAAACGAGTGGGAAGTCACTTTCTCCTACGTTGACGAAAATGGTGATGACGTCGAGTTAAATACCGAAACATTGGCTTTCGACCCCGACACCGGCGAGCTGGACACTCCCGCTGACTATGGAATTGTTATTGACGACGCTGACGGAATATTTGGTGGAGATATCACTATCACCTTGGGTGAAGAGGGCGGGCCTAACCGACTCACCCAATACGGGGAGCTTTCGACACTGGCGATTCTTGACCAAGCGGGCTCCGCTGCCGGGTCGCTCCAGTCTTTCACCGTCTCCCAAGACGGCTTGATCGTCGGTTCCTACTCGAATGGCCGCACCCGGCCCATCGGGCAGATCGCCCTTGCCGTCTTTGCCAACCCCGAGGGCCTCGAAAAGGTGGGTGGCTCGAACTTCCGTCCCACCATGAACTCGGGTCTGGCCCAGCTAGGTCGAGCGGGTGAAGGCGGCCGTGGCCTCCTAAGTTCGGGCACCCTCGAAATGTCGAATGTCGACCTGGCTCAAGAGTTCACCAGCCTGATCGTGGCTCAGCGTGGCTTCCAGGCCAACTCGCGTGTGGTCACCACCTCGGATGAGCTGCTGATGGAAGTAGTGAATTTGAAGCGTTAAGCCAATAGGTTTCGCGGTTAGTCCTTAAGACGCAAACGTCGCGGCCGATAGTACAAACATCGCCTCTCGATTTGTGTGAGGAAAGTGACGGAAATGCGATGATTTTGCTTAAACGACTAAATGGCAGCGAGTTTGCTGTCAACGCCGACCTGATCGAACGCATTGACGTTACGCCAGACACCGTGGTGACCCTGGTGGATGGAACCAAATACGTAGTAAACGATTCGATCGACGACATTGTCGATCGAATCGTGTCGTTCCGGGCCCGCATCTTAGCCACCGTGGATGGCTTCGATGGTGACGACTCGGATGCCGTGGTGTCACCACTTCGCCTGGTGGCAGAGATAGTCGAGGACTAGAGCCATGGAACCAGCAAGTCTGATTGGCCTAGTGCTTGTCCTCATCGGGGTTTTCGTTGGCTCCACCATGAAGGGTGTCTCCATCGGCGCCTTCTTTGGGGTACCAGCGGCTTTCCTGATTGTGATTGTGGCCTCACTCGGTGCCGCCATGATGTCGAACACCATGGTTGACATGAAGAACATGGGCAAGGCCTTCATGAAGGCTTTCAAACCCGGTGACACCGGCGACCCAAGTGCCTCCATCGACCAAATTGTTGAGTTCGCGGAACGGGCACGCCGGGAAGGTTTGTTGGCCCTAGAAGACCAACTTGACCAGGTGACCGACCCATTCATGCGTCGAGGCCTCCAAATGGCTATCGACGGTGGCGACCCCGAGCTGGTACGCGAAGTGATGGAAACCGAAGTCCGGGCGCTGAAAGAACGTCACAAGGTAGCTGCCGCGTTTATGAACAGTGTGGGTGTCTTCTCACCCACTTTCGGAATTATCGGTGCCGTGGTGGGCCTTATCGCCACCCTTAGCCACCTCGATGACCCAAGCAAGCTTGGTCATGGTATTGCCGCGGCCTTTATTGCCACCTTCTGGGGTGTGTTCGCCGCCAACGGTATTTTCCTGCCCATTGGCAAGAAACTGCAACGCCTTTCAGCCGAAGAACTGGCTCACAAACAACTGATTATCGAAGGAGTGCTTTCAATTCAGGCTGGCTCGAATCCGCGCATGCTCGATGACATCTTGACCTCTTATTTGGCCCCCAAGGTGCGGGCGGCCCGGATGGAAGAGCGGCGCAGTGCGTAAACGCCACGACGACCACGAAGAAGAAGTGCATGAAAACCACGAGGCCTGGGTAATTCCCTATGCCGACATGCTCACTTTGTTAATGGGCCTTTTTGTGGTTTTGTGGTCAATTAGTAATGCTGACCTGTCGAAACTTGAAGCGCTACAAGGCAGTTTCGCATCGTCGCTTGGTTTAACTCTAAAAGGTGAAAGCCAGCTGCCGTCGCCTAGCAGTGAAGGTGGAGGACCCTTAAGCGGTTCCCATGGACTATTAGATTCCATCAAGCCTGCCATGGTCTTGGTCGGTGAAGAACTAGTAAGCCAAAAACGGGTAGAAAACGCCCTCGACGCGCTAGAGCGAGAAGAAACTCAGCAACAAGCCCAACGCATTGAAGATCGCCAGTTAGCTGAGGTTGAAGAAGCCATTAGCCAACACGCTGCCTCGCAAGGCTACGGCGATGCCGTGCAATTTCGTCGCGAAGGTCGCGGGTTAGTGGTCTCAATTGTTAGCGACCAGGTACTTTTCGAACCCGGATCGGCCGATTTACGACCTGATGGTCGTATTGTGCTCGATGGCCTGGCCAGTATTCTATTTATGCTGCCAAACGAGCTGGCCATTGAAGGTCACACCGACAACGTACCCATCGCCACCAGCCGTTTCCCCTCCAACTGGGAGCTTTCAACCGCCCGAGCGACTTCGGTGCTTCAGTACCTAGTAACCGTGCACCATTTCCCCGCGGAACGTTTACGAGCGGCAGGCTTTGGTGAATACCGGCCCCTTAGCAGCAACGACCAGCCTGAAGGACGTCGCCAAAACCGACGGGTTGAGGTAGCTGTGCTTTCCATGCTTGATGTGAACGCTTCCGGAGAAATTGTTACGCCAGGAGAAGATTCATGAGTGTACAAGAAGCTAACCGGACCTTAAAAGAACCCGGAACCGAGTTGCCCGACGGCGAGGCCGAGACTGGTGGCAAAGGGGGTAAGGGCAAGAAAAAGAAAGACAAAGGTGGTAAGTCGAACCTGGTGCCAGCCATTGTGATCGCGGTGGGCCTGGTGGTCGGTGGCTACTTTGTGGGTAGCGGCGGTAGCGGCGGCACCACCGAAGTGATAGTTACCGCCCCCGAGGTAACACTCGGTCCGCTGGTAGAGATTGACCCGATTACCTTAAATCTGGCTGATGGACATTACCTTCGCTTGGGAGTCTCGTTCCAGATGAGCGATGCCTATGAAGACGCTGCGAAAGACGAAGAAGTTTACGTGTTCCCATCCGCCGACGCTTCGAAGGTTCGCGACGCCTTAATCAGTATTTTCGGTGGTAATGATTATCAAACTCTCTCACGTGCTGATGGCCGTGAAAATGCTCGTGAAGAGCTATTAACCAAATCGAATGACCTGCTGAGTGGTAATGTCTTGGCGGTCTTCTTCACCGATTTCGTCATCCAATAGGTTCACCCAAGGCGCTGATTAGCAGTGACAGTTCCCCAACCTAAAACTCGTAGGGATGAGCCCGACGCTTTGCGCCATAAACCTTCGCGTCACGACGACCCAACCTTTCAGGCCAAGGCCCGCAGCTTCGATTTTCGTCGTCCCAACAAGCTAAACCGCGACCATATTCGCAGCTTAGAAAACATTCATGAAACTTTCGCCCGTCAACTAACCACCGTGCTTTCAAGCACTCTGCGAGCTGTTTCACAGGTAACGGTGGCCTCTATTGAGCAGTTGGCCTATGAAGATTATGTCGAAGAAGTGCCCAACCCTTCGCACATGACGATCATCTCGCTTGAACCCTTGCCCGGGGTGGCCGTACTGCAATTTCCTTTGAGCGCAGCCATGGTGATTATCGATTTGATGTTGGGCGGCCATGGGGCCTCAAATGGCCCGCAGCGACCCTTAACCGACATAGAACGTGGTCTAATGCGGACCATCATTGATCGGGCGCTTGGCGAACTTACTTTTTCGTTTGAATCGGTAGAACGAATTGAACCCACCATCTTGGGTTATGAATCGAACCCGCAGTTTGTGCAGGTGGCAGCGCCGTCCGACATGACTGTGGTGGTGACATTCGACATGAAAATTGGTCGAGAGGAAAACAAGGCCACCTTGTGTTTTACCTACTCGGCGTTGCAGCCCATTCTCGATGCCATGGCGTCGGTTACTTCACATGGACAACAAGGTCGACAAGATATCGCTTTGGCTCGCGCCCAACTAAGCGAACGGATGCTTGACGTTCCGGTAGATATGGCCATCGAGTTTGTCCCCACAAAGTTGACCTCGGCGGCCATTGTTGAGCTTGAAGTAGGCGACGTTATTGGTCTTGGCCACCCTACCGATGTGGCCCTAACGGCTTCGGTCGGTGGTACCCCGACCTTCAAAGTCCGTGCGGCGCGAGCTGGCAAGCGTCTAGCCTGTCAGATCGTCGAGAACATTGACGGCAAGCCCCGTTTAGGCTCATAGCCGGAAATTTCCTGGAGACTTTTTATGACCACCCACATACCAGGCCAACCCAACCCGGCAATTTCGGCGGAAGCTCTTGAAGAGCTGGTATCAACCGTGGCCGATGACTTCCCAGCGGTGGGATTACAAGCAGGCCCAGCCGATGTTCAAGACAACCTTGACCAGCTTCTACCGGGCATCGACTCAATGGTTATGGTGGTGCCGGTACTAAGCGACATCGAACGTGAAGTGTTCGTTATAGTTTCGCCAACTTTATTGACCTCGATGGGCGGCACCGACCTAGCAACGCTGCCGGAACTGGTTAATCGCACGGTCACCGAGCTCGCCAATGGTGACGAACTCGACCTAAACGCCACCCGTTTGGGTGTTGGTGTCGGTGCCCTGGCTGGCTTAGCGGTGGAAGGTGACGGCCCAGGTGCCACCATGATGGCGGCTGGGGTCTTCGCTGGTGTCGACCACATGGGCACGGTAGGCGTTTCGCTGCTACCCACCGAGAAAATGGCCCCAGTGACCGCCGACGAGACCGAACTTGGTGAAATGGACCTACCCCCGATGACCCCCACGCCCACCGTAAGTCGTGCTCCACTTGGTCGAGGTCTTGACATTTTGGGTGGAGTCGAGATGAACGTGGTAGCCGAGCTAGGCCGAGCCCGGATGACGGTTGGCGATTTGCTTTCGTTGGTACCAGGTTCGGTGATTGAGCTTGACCGTTCAGCGGGCAGCCCAATCGATTTGTTGGTGAATGGCACTTTGATCGCTCGGGGCGAAGTGGTGGTGGTGGACGAAGAATTCGGACTTCGAATTTCCGAAATAGTTTCCAACGATGAAGTCACCCCATGACCAGTGTCAGCTCCTTTGAACTACTGCTACGGCTAGGGCTTAGCTTTGCGGTTGTCCTAGGACTGATTCTGGGTGCAGCAAAATTCTTACGTAACAAACCAGGCTTTGGACGTGACCCCAAAGCCCCGAAGTTTGATGTGCTGGATCGGATTTCGGTCGGCCGTTCTTCTTCGGTGGCCCTGGTGCGCTTAGGCGGCCGGGGGCTAGTAGTTGGCATCACCGATGGTTCAATAACGCTGCTTACCGAAGCGCCGGAACTCATCGAAACCTATGAAGAAATTGAGGCTCAACGGACTGAGTCTCAGGAGGCTAGTAACGCCTCTAAATCACCAAGGACGAACTTCCTCCAGACTCTTAGAGAGTTGACCGTAAAGAAGTCTTAATGTTCGTCAAATTAGCTGGCCTTATGGCCGTGATACTGGTCGGGTTAATCGCGCTCGGCGGACCGGTTGGTGCCCAAACCTTCCCCGAACCGTCCATTCCTGAAGTGGAAGGCCCACCAGTACCAACGCCCCAAGAAAACACGGGACCCCGTGCCGTGATCGATGTGGACTTGAGCCAAGGCGAAGCCCCCAGCCAAAGCATCATCATAATTTTAGGGCTGACCCTGTTGTCGATTGCCCCGTCGTTGCTGATCCTCACTACCAGCTTCACTCGTATGGTGATTGTGCTTTCGATCACTCGAAACGCTCTTGGCCTTCAAACCATTCCCCCGAACCAGGTGGTGGTGGGTTTAGCTCTTTTCTTGTCGCTGTTCGTGATGGCACCCACCCTTTCCAAAATGAATGAGGAGGGTTTGCAGCCTCTTCTAGCTGGGGAAATATCCCAAGGTGAAGCTTTTGAGGCAGCTTCAGGACCGCTCAAGACCTTCATGTTGTCAAACACCCGTGAAGGCGAGCTGGCCATGTTGGCGTCGGTTTCGCCCGAGCCAACCCCAGAACGGGTAGAAGACCTTTCCCTGACCACCGTGATACCAGCGTTTGTGCTGTCGGAACTGAAGAGCGCCTTCATCATCGGATTCGTGATCTTCATACCGTTCTTGGTGATCGACTTGGTGGTCTCATCAGTACTCATGTCGTTGGGAATGATGATGCTGCCGCCGGTGTTCGTTTCGTTGCCGTTCAAGGTTTTGTTGTTCGTGATGGTTGATGGATGGACTCTCATAGCCAAAACGCTGTTGGAAAGCTACATGTAGGCCATGAACGAGACGATTGTTGTAGAAATCGGCGTTCAAGCAATGCTCTTAGCCATGAAGCTGGCTGGTCCGGTGTTGCTGGTAACCCTGGGCATTGGCGTAACGGTGGGCTTGGTTCAATCGGTGACTCAAATTCAAGAGCCGACGCTGACCTTTGTGCCGAAATTTATTGGCGTAGGCGTAGTGATTCTGATTGCTGGTGCGTGGATGTTGCGACAAGCAGTGGGTTTTGCCGAAGGCCTATTTGAACTGGTGCCTCGATTACTAAGCACGCTGACGCCACAAGTCGCACAAATGATGGCGCAGCACTGGCCGTGGTAGTGCCATGATCATTCAGATTGATGTAAGTGTTCTAGTAGGGTTTTTCTATGCCCTGATTCGCACCGGGGCTTGGATCACAATTTCGCCACCTTTTAGCTCGAACGCCATTACTCCCCGGGTAAAAATCGCTATTTCGGTTGGGCTTTCGCTGCTTTTAGCCAACACCTTTGCCGATACCGACGTGTCGCTCGAAGCGGGCCCCTTTATTTTAGGAGCGCTATACCAAGCGTTCGTGGGTGCCGCCATGGGTTTTGTAGTGCTGCTGTTATTCCAAGCGGTACAGGTGGCAGGCCAACTGGTGGACATGTCGTCGGCCTTTAGCAGCGCCACATTGTATGACCCATTCTCAAACGCTTCCTCGACCCCTATTGGTCGGCTCTTTGAAATGATGGCCATCACCATTTTGTTCATGATTGACGGGCATCTGATGTTGGTTCGAGGCCTAATTACCAGCTTCACCATGGCCCCGGTGAGTGGCTTTTCGTTGGAAGCCATGCCCGGCATTCTGATTGGTAATTTTGGGGTTCTGTTCGTGGCCTCGCTACAAATTGCGTTTCCACTTTTGGCAGCGCTGTTCTTGGCCGAGGTCACTCTCGGTTTAATGACCAGGGCAGCTCCGCAGCTCAACATTTTAATTATCGGTTTCAACGTAAAAATACTTATGTTGCTGTCGTTGCTTGTGGTGGCCCTGCCCATAATTCCACGCGCCGTGGAACGATTGGTGGAACAAATTCTTTCCGCCCAATCCGGATTTTTTGGGGGGTGAGCCATGGCCGACAAGTCTTCTAAGACCGAAAAACCTACCCCGAAACGCCGCAAAGATGCCCGTAAAGAAGGCCAAATAGCCCGCAGCCAAGACCTTTATGGCTGGCTGGCGGTCATGGTGGGCAGCATTGTGGTGCCGTGGCTAATTGGTTGGATGGGCACCGCGCTTGCGGGCTCGATGGGCTACTTGCATGAAGTGATGCTTAACCCGAACCCAGCAGCCATGAACCAAGCGGCCAAAGGTATTGTGGCCTCGGTAGCTCTCGGAGTAATCGTCTATCTACTCTTCGCGGCGGCCCTGGCCACGGTTACCAACGTGGCACAAACCGGTGTGGTGCTCTCAGGTAAATCGCTGAAACCAAAATGGAAAAGAGTTAACCCCGCTGAAGGCTTCAAACGCATGTTTTCGGCCCGCACCCTGTGGCAAGCCGCCAACAGCGTATTGAAACTAGCCCTGATCAGCTTTATCGTCGTACCCGCCATGCTGAGCACCGCGCGGGCCTTGGCCGGTGCTGCTCAATTCGACCTGTTCGCAGGATTGGCATACGTGGGGGAGCGCACCACCACTGCCATTCGCACGGCTGCAGCGGTAGGCCTAATGATCGGTTTTGTTGACTACGGATACCAGCGCTGGCGCACCGAAAAAGACATGATGATGTCGAAACAAGAAATTAAAGACGAGATGCGCAATAGCGAAGGTGACCCTCACGTTCGTGCCCGTCAGGCCTCGCTGCGAATGTCAGCTTCACGAAATCGCATGTTGGCGGCGGTAGCCGATGCCAACGTGGTAATAACGAACCCCACCCACGTCGCGGTGGCTCTCGAATACAAGCCAGGGTTCGGGGCACCAAAGGTTTTGGCACGGGGTACTGACAAGTTGGCGTTACGCATTCGAGAACGAGCACGTGATGAAGAAGTACCGATTGTGGAGTCGGCAGCATTGGCCCGAGCGCTATACACCTCATGTGAAGTCAACGACGAAATTCCACGGGTCTTGTTTGAAGGTGTGGCGGTAATTCTGGCGTTCGTGCACCGCTTGGCGGCCCGACAGAGCTTTAGCGGCAGCCACGTTATGGACGTTCCAATTTCATGGGACCCGCAACTTTCAAACCTGGAAAGTTCAGCTGGTCGCAGCATGCGTCGTCAACGGCGAAAAAATTCTCGACGAAAAGCTAAAGCTTCGGTGGCAGCTGCCGATATACCAAACGACTAAATCCAGCCAGGACGGTTGGCACTCACCGGCATGGACGCCCGGCGACAGGCAGCGTTGTAACGTGCGTGACCAACGACTTGGGCAGGCAATATTTCCGGCGGGAGTAATATTTGTGGTGGCCATGATGGTCATCCCATTGCCCACCGCGGTGTTAGACGTGTTGTTGACCATCAACATTGCCGCCGGCGTACTGCTGCTATTGGTTTCTTTGAACGTCAGCCGGGCGCTCGATCTAGCGGCTTTCCCATCACTGCTGCTGGTGGCCACACTGTTCCGTTTGGGCCTGAACATCAGCTCAACTCGACTAATTCTCTCCAAGGGTGACGCTGGCGAGGTCATTGCAGCCTTCGGCAGTTTTGTAATCGGCGGGTCGCTGGTTGTGGGCCTGGTCGTGTTCTTAATTCTGGTGGTAATCCAGTTCGTGGTGATCACCAATGGCGCCACCCGAGTGGCGGAAGTGGGTGCCCGTTTCACCCTCGATGCCATGCCCGGTAAACAAATGGCCATCGATGCTGATTTGAACGCTGGGGTAATTGACGACAACGAAGCACGCAAACGCCGGGCCGAAGTCGGTGCCGAAGCCGACTTTTACGGGGCTATGGACGGTGCCTCAAAGTTCGTTAAAGGCGACGCTATTGCATCGGTGATTATCACCATAATTAACCTGGTGGGGGGCCTAATTATTGGTGTTGTGCAGCTTGGCTTCCCGGTTGGCGAAGCCGTTTCTCGCTACAGCCTCCTCACCGTCGGCGACGGCTTGGTTTCACAAATCCCAGCCCTCTTGGTTTCTATCTCCTCGGGCATGATCATCACTCGCTCGGCGGGTGAATCCGACCTCGGCTCTGATGTGTTTAGCCAGTTCGCCAACCAGCACCGCTCGCTTCGCACCGGTGGTTTGGCCATGACCTTGGTGGGTTTTGTGCCTGGGTTGCCCACCGTGCCTTTCGTGGTGGTTGGTGTAACACTCTTTGTAATCTCTACCCGGTTGGCAGCTCGGGCCGCCGCTCTAGAAGCAGCCGAGGGTGCCGACAAGTTGGCACCGCCGCCCGACCCTGATGACCCCAGTGAGCTGGTGCGCACCATGCGTATCGAACCAATCAGCCTAGAGCTAGCAGTTGATTTAGTTGATTTGGTTGATGTGAGTGTTGGAGGTGACCTCCTCGATCGAGTGCGGGGTTTGCGACGCAAACTGGCGCTCGAAATGGGTCTAATCATTCCACCAGTTCGAACCCGCGACAACCTTGACTTAGAGCTTGGCACGTATGTGATTCGCATTCATGGGGTGGAAGCCGGCCGCGGCAGCGCACCACCAGGGTCGGTAATGGTGCTGGCCGATGATCTAAGCCAATTTCCGGGGGTCGAGACCCGAGAAGCTGTATTTGGTTTGCCAGCTAAATGGATTTCGGCTCAAAGCCGTGGCCATGCCGAGGCCTTGGGCGCCACCGTGGTTGACCGTGCTTCGGTGATCACCACGCACCTAGCCGAACTGTGCCGTCGCCATGCACCCGATCTATTAAGCCGACAAGAAGTTAAGGGTCTGATCGACCTGGTGCGACGCAGCGACCCGGCCATCATCGACGACCTGACCGCGGCACAAGTCAGTGTGGGCGAAGTGCAGTTGGTGCTACAGGGACTCTTGGCCGAAGGTGTAAGTATTCGCGACCTAGTGCGCTTGCTCGACGGGGTTGGTCAGCGAGCGCGCCACAGCCGCGATACCGAAGCACTGATCGAATCGGCCCGAGCGGCCATTGCCGCCTCGATTGCTACGGCCTACGCCATCGACGGTTCCCTAAGCGTGATCACACTTGACCCAATGTTGGAGCAAACCCTGGTGGGTTCCATTCAAGTCGGTGAAGAAGGTCGATTCTTGGCGCTCGACCCAAGCGTGGCCGAAGCGCTGGCCCACCAGGTGGCAAACCGTCTTGAAACAATCGAACAAAGCGGGCTGAGCCCGGTGTTAGTTTGTGCGCCCATTCTCCGACCGGTCTTGCGGCGTCACCTGGCCCGCATGATTCCCCGCCTCTCAGTTCTTTCTTATGAAGAGCTTCCCGATCATCTAACGATCCAAGCCCTAGGAACGGTGAACATTGACCAACCAGTTGAAGTTTGACGGTCCGCGACTTGAAGATGTGTTGCTTCGAGTGCGAGACGAAATAGGTGAAAATGCGGTCATCGTAGAAGCCAACCGCACCCTACGTGGCGGCGTGGCCGGATTCTTTGCCAAAGAATGGTTTGAAGTGGTGGTAGAAGCCAACCCTGAAGCCGACCTACTAGCTTGGGCGGATCGAGTGGAAGATTCAAGCGTGGCACAAGCAGAACCAACGCTTGAGTTCGAGCAGGTTCTAGCTACCGCCACTCGTCCAGCCTTGGCAACAATCGAACTGCCTAGCCCCAAGGTTGAATTACCCAGCCCCGAAAAAGCCTTGAGCCAGCTACCTCTGGCCGAAATGCTAGAGGCCCTCGATGCCATCGTGCCAAGCCCGTTTCACCCCGCACCAGGGCCGAGCGTGATTGTTTTTGCTGGTGAGATGAACGCTGCCATGTTGGCCGCCGGTGCCTTTGCTAAACGGCTGGGACAAAACTCGGGCGATATTGTGGCCGTTTCGAAAGCCCCAGTCTCAACTCTGCCAGCGTGGATGCAGATCAACTCGAAAGCCGCCGCACGTCAACGTGGTGCACGCTGGCGCATGGGAGACACCCCGGTGGTTGTGGCCATCGACTTGGTGCCGGGCCTAGACGGACACAACTGGGCTAGTGAAATGATTGGCGCCCTTGGTGCAGACCATGTGCGGCTAGTGGCTAACGCTTGGCAGGTCATCACAGACATCGCGCCCAAAGCAGCCATGTTGGGTGGCGTTGACGGTTTAGAACTGGTGGGTCTGGCTGATTCAGCCACACCGGAAATTTTCTTAGATCTGGGCTTTCCCGTGCTCGGCCTCGACGGTCGAGTGGCCACCTCCGAGTTATGGGCAGCGTTGTTGATGGAACGGCGGAACGATGAAAAACGGTAATTCAATGGCGACAATTCTTGTTGAGGCCCGCTTTGGCATCACGTTGTTGCTGGCCACGGCATTGGCTGGTCCGGTACTAATGGCGGCCCTAAACGGTGAACGCAGCCCGGCTTCGGCGCTGCTTCTATACGGTGTTGCCATTGTGGTGGCCTGGTTTGTGCTTGGATTTATGGTGGCTGCGTTTTCTTCGCCCGGCCCCATCACCGATGATATTGATGATGAACGCGACGATTCTGAGCGTTCGATTAAGTAGGTTTGAACCGTGCGTGTTGAATCGGAACAACTTGGAGTGATTGAAGTGGAAGAAACCAAGATTATCCGTCTGCCTGATGGACTCTTAGGGTTCCCCGAGATCACTCGGTTTGCGCTAATTGAAGCTAGCGACGACGGAACATACTTTTGGTTGCAGGCCCTTGATAATCCAGAGTTATCTTTTCTTAGCCTGATTCCTTGGGGCTTTTTCCCTGACTATGAACCCGAAATTTCTGATGCTGATCAGGCGGTATTGGAACTAGACAGCCCCGAACATGCATTAGTTCTATGTTTGATAACCATTAGCGATGATGCGGTTACAGCAAACTTATTAGGACCGGTAATTATTAACAGCATTAGCGGAACTGGCCGGCAGATTGTGCTTGAGCGCACCGACTATTCCACCCGTGCTGAGCTCGCCCAACTCTGATGCTGGTCCTTAGCCGTAAATCCAACGAATCAATTATCATTGGCGGTGACATTAAAGTAACCGTGCTGGAAGTTCGCGGTGACCAGGTACGTTTGGGTATTTCGGCCCCCCGCGATGTAACCGTCCATCGTGAAGAGGTGCACGCCGAGATCCAGCGCGAGAATATTTCAGCAGCTTCAGTGCGTTCAAGTGATATAACCCGATTGCCTAAGTTGCCTATGCCGCCGAAGTAACTTCTTAAATCAACGACATCAATGCGCGGGTTTGTGACAAAATGCCTTACCGCGTATAAGTTAATTAAACTAATCTAGGTTTATTCCAAATCTAACGGAAGCAATATGTCACTCGCGTTCAACCCACAACCTCTAAACGCCGAACAGCGTGAACTTGTGGATGCCCATCTGCCCATGGTTGAGCACCTGGTGTTGCGAGTAAGTTCAAGCTTCCCACGCCACGTTGACCGTGGTGATCTAATCAGTGCTGGCATGGTGGGCTTGGTCGAAGCCGCCATGCGCTACGACGAAGCCCGAGGCGTACCCTTTTCACGCTATGCCGCACGCCGCATTCGTGGTTCTGTGCTCGATGCCGTACGCAGCACCGACTGGGCACCCCGCTCGGCGCGCCAACTCTCACGTGCTGCCGATAGCGCTACCCAAGAGCTAGCGGCCCGCAGCGGTCGCATTCCTACCGATGCTGAATTAGCAGCCGAAATTGGCATCAGCTTGGCGGAACTAACCGAAATGCGCGGTCGCATCCAGCGCGGTGTCATCCACTCGCTAGAAGCCCGTACCAGTGGTGACGGCGCTCGAATTGAAGATCGCTTAACCGATACCTCAGTCTCGGGGCCCGATGAGCTACTGGAACAAGAAGAGTTAAAAGGTTATTTACGCGCTGCCATAGAGCACCTACCCGAACGGCATCGCATTGTGGTGGTAGGCCATTATTTCGAACAGCGATCCTTTGAAGAACTAGCCAGTTTCTTGGGGGTAACGCCATCGCGTATTTCCCAGCTGCGTTCCGACGCTGTTGAGATGATTAAAGATGGTATTGAGGCCCAGTACGAACCACCGAGCAGCGAGAAAGTGGTGGGTCGTGTGGCCTTGCGCCAAGCACGTTTCGCGAGTGAAATCGCCTCGCATAGCGATTGGCGCTCGCGTATCGATAAGGCTGCTCGCACCTTCGATTCGCTAAGTCGCTTCGGGATAGACGGCGTGGAAGACGGCGGCTCCACGGCCGTTGATGTTTAACCGCTAAGGCCTCTTTCAATCCGACCCATCCAAGCCACCGCGTTCCGATAGGCCCAGACGATCACGCTGGGATCGAAATGAGATCGTGCTAAGGCGTCAAGATCGTTCATTTCGTAAGCTTTAACAAGGGCCAAACCTTCACCTAGGCGGCCCGAACCGCTCCGCAGTGCGGCCGCAATAGCATCGGATACTGGAATCCGATCAAGTACTTGGTCGACGGAGAGCCCAAGCAATAGGTCGAGGCTTGAAAACAATCCGGTCGTAAAAGCGGCGTTTGCTAATGCAGGGTTAGTCAGCTCGAATAGCTCTTTGGCATGACAGGCACGCAGCAACGAAATTTTGACCACTTCAGGGGAATGGTCGGTAGCTTCTGAAAGCGACAACAACGCCGCTACCGAGCGAACCGTGTCGAGCCCCAAATAAACAATGGCATCACGGGTACGTTCCACCCGGCGTTCCAAAGCCAGATAGCTAGAGTTCGCCATGCGCAACATCTTGTAGGAAAGGCCAACATCGATTGAAACCAGCCGGTCAATGTCGTCGATGGTCACATCCGGGCGTTCCAGCTCTCCCAAAAGTTGTAGTACTGCCACCCGATTGGCAGGGATGGTGGGTTCGTCGATACGTTCCGCTGGCCGTAAAATATCGCCTTGCATCCAGGTGGCCCCGGCCCGCTTGGTTGGCTCCACATCCGAGGGTTCACGCAGGCCAGTGACCAGCACCTTGGCTCGTGGACTCCAGTCCACAATTTGGGTAATAAGGTCTTCGCAGTGTTCTTCGTCGAAGGGGATGCTGGCACCATCGACGATCTGCACTACGTGGTCAGGGCGCTCAGCCTGGTCAATGTTGGCCACCAACATGCGGTAACCATCGTCTCGAGCGCTGCGCAGAATTTCTTCATCGGCTCGCCTGATCTCACCCGAAACTTCGATCATCATGCGTTCGGGGGGTAAAGCATGGTGAATACCGTCACGGAGTGACTGCATAGGCAGGTTTATGAAACCAGTGCGACCCCCAATCAAGCTGTCAAGACCGATTTCTAACAAGACCCGGGTCAATAGGAATCGTGGCTGGTCGCCCGGGTCTTCACCAATGGTGTCGACAATGAGTTGATAACCCAAGACGTCCATTCGACGGTCAAAAACGGGGGCACGACCAATGAAGGTGGCCTTTGGACGAGGCACGGGTGGTGGTTCAGCTGGGGCCAGGTTGGCTTTCGCTACCATGGCACGAGTAACCACAGTGGGGCGAGGGGCACCTTCGGTGGCTTTGCGCTTTAGGAAACGTCGGCGTGACGCGGCAGTCATATTGGATCTATCGGCACGAGCGAGCCAAAGTTGACCCAAGTTGTCAAGCTTCTGCCGCAATTATGGCTGGTGTGTGACCTATGTCTCTAGCGTGGCGATAAAGTATGGCCAGAAAAATAGATAGAGTCATTAACTAATGGACAGACGCGTCTCTTCTGAGCTGGACACATCGTCTAAATCTAAATTTGAAGGCATTAGGGGACGTATGGCGCACAGCCCTCGTTACCCCTGGTTGGTGCTAGCCACTGCACTGTTTGGCCTCTTTACCGTTGGCTTCACCATTACCATTTTGGCCATCTCGGTGCCACGGATGGCCGAAGAGTTCAACTCGGTCGAAGCCACAATCACCTGGGTCGTTACCGGACCAATGTTGGCCTTTGCGGTGGTTGGCCCTGCCACAGGAAAACTGGCTGATATTTATGGCCAACGTCGCATGTACCTGATCGGGCTGGGCGGCGCCGGTATTTTCGCGGCCTTCACAGCTATGGCCTGGGATCCAGCTTCGTTAATCAGCTTCCGTATTCTCTCCGCCACCATGGGTGCCGCTTGCGGTCCCGCCTCAATGGCCATGATCAACAAACTTTTCACCCGTGAACAGCGGGTGCAAGCCATGGGGTATTGGTCACTTGTTATGGCCGGAGGTCCGGTGATTGGTGCTGTGGCCGGTGGTCCGGTGGTTGAAGCCTTTGGTTGGCGCTGGATCTTTATTGCTCAAGTGCCAGTGGTCTTAATCGGATTCTTGGTGTCGTTTGTGTTGTTGCCAGAAGGCGACACGGTGGAGCGGGTTCGCTTCGACTTTGCCGGTTCAATGCTGCTTGGCAGTTCCTCAGCAGCAGCTTTGCTGGCGCTCAACCGCGGTCCAATAATGGGCTGGTCACACCCCTTGGTCGTGGCTGGTTTCGTATATTTGCCGGTGGGTCTAGTGCTGTTTTTCTCTCGCCAGCGGCGCATCGATTATCCACTGGTACCACTCGAATATCTGCGACGGCGGAACTTCACTTTCCCCATCATTACTCAGATGCTCACGAACTTCGCCTACATGGGTGGGTTCATGCTGACCCCGTTGTTGTTGCAAGACGTCTTGGCCTACGGCGAGGCTCGCACCTCAGTGGTGTCTATCGCCCGGCCCCTCCTCTTCGCTATTGCCGGGCCGGTGGCCGGTGCGGTGGCAATCCGGGTCGGTGAGCGTTCCTCCGCGGTATTTGGCGTTATTATTATTGTGTTGTCGATGGTGGGCCTAGCACAGGTATCACCTGGAATTTCTGATATTTACATAATGGCGGCGCTCGGTCTCTCAGGAATTGGAATGGGGGCAGTGTCACCGTCGATGGCGGCCAGCATCGCTAACGCCGTTGACGAACGCGACCTGGGAGTAGCTGGTGCCACCCAGCAGATGATGAGCCAGACCGCCGCTGTGGTTGGCATTCAATTGTTGCAAACCGTTCAATCCACCCGGGTCGATTCCGTTGGTCTGGTCAGCTCTTATTCCCATGCCTATCTCTTTGGCGGGTTTATCTCGGCGCTGGCCATCTTTAGCGCTTTGATGATCCGCTCGACCAAAGACGCTCGAGCTATTGACACCGAGGCTTTGGCACTGAAACCAATCGCGGCACCGGTCGGTCGGTGACAACCTATCAATTTCTAAGCCCCGAATGGATTGAAGCAGTTCGGGCCCTGCGAGCGAAACACGAACTACCAACAGCACCGTATTCGATACGAGTAAATCTGCTGGTGACGGAGACTCCTTTCGAAACTGGAGTGCTACACGGACACATCGACACCAGCGCTGGCGACATCAGCATTGAGGTAGGCGAGCTACCAAACCCCGATTTGTCAATCGCTATTACCTATTCCGTAGCACAACGGATTTTCGTGGAACGCGATGAGGCTGCAGCCATGGAAGCCTTCCTAAGTGGGACCATGCAAGTAGAGGGTGATTTGGCGGTGCTCTTTTCTTTGCAGGCCCAAACACTCGGTTCTGCCAACGACCTTGCGGAAAGTGTTTTAGCAATAACACGACCGGTCTGATGTCTAAGTAGCGACCTCGGGGCATTAACCTAAAAACATGTCCTATTCGATATCGCGTGAAGATGTAGCCAAAATGGCGAAGCTTGCCGAACTGCGCCTAGATGATCAAGAGCTAGAAAGCTTTACTGCTCAGCTAGTGCAAACACTCGAGTTCGCCGAAGACCTCGACCAAGCGATTGTTGATCCACTCCCCATCACGATTCTTCCACTTGAGGGGGTGAACGTGATGCGCCCCGATGTGGTGGTGCAGCCATTGCCACGAGAAGCACTGATGGCCGCCGCTGCCAATGTTGAAGAGAACCAATTTCGGGTGCCGCCAGCGTTAGGAGAATCATAATGGACGCCACCAAACTTGCCGCTAGTGTGCGCAGCGGTGAAAAGAGCGCGGCCGAGGTAGCGGAAGAAGCTCTGGCCCGCATCGAAGCACAAGATTCCACCATTAATGCTTTTACAGCACTAAACGGTGAACTAGCAGAACAAGCCCAAGCTATCGATGCCGCGGTGGCAGCGGGTGAATCGGTAGGGCCACTTGCTGGCGTCCCCGTAGCGGTAAAAGACAACATCGTGACCAAAGGGCTGACTACCACGGCCGCTTCAAGAATGCTTGAAGGCTGGATTCCGCCCTATGACGCTACCGTGATCACTGCGTTGGTTAACGCCGGCGCTTTGGTGATTGGTAAAACCAACCTCGATGAGTACGGGATGGGTTCCAGCACCGAAAATTCTATTTTCGGCCCGACTAAGAATCCGCTTGACCCCACCAAAGTCGCTGGAGGTTCAAGCGGAGGCAGCGCCGCTGCTGTTGCTTCCGGCATGGTTCCCTTGGCCCTTGGCAGCGACACGGGCGGATCCACCCGCCAACCGGCAGCGTTTTGTGGCCTGGTTGGAGTTAAACCTACCTATGGTCGGGTGTCGCGTTACGGCTTAGTGGCTTTGGCGTCATCACTTGACCAAATAGGCCCCATGGCCGCCACCGTTGCCGATGCGGCATTGTTGTTGGAAGCAATCAGCGGCCACGATCCGCTCGACACCACCTCCTACAACACCCCAGTGCCCGCATTTAGCGACAACCTGGACGAAGGCGTAGATGGTCTACGCATTGGCCTCGTTAGCGAGCTGATGGGCCAGGAAATTGACAGCGAAATTGTGGAACGAACCCAAGCTGCGGCCCAGGCGTTACGTGAAGCCGGGGCACAAGTGGAAGAGGTCTCAATTCCTTCGTGGTCACTTGGCGTGTCGGTCTACCAATTCCTGATGAGCGGCGAGGCTTCCAGCAATTTGGCACGTCTCGACGGTGTTCGTTACGGCTTACAAGTAAGTGGTGCCACCAGTGCTGAAATGATGGCCGCTTCGCGTTCGGCTGGTTTCGGTAACGAAGTGAAACGGCGTTTGCTGTTGGGTACCTATGTGCTCTCGGCCGGACATTACGAGGACTACTACGAAAAAGCACAACGAGCTCGAACCCTCATAATCAACGAAACTGTCGATGCGTTTGGCCATTTCGACCTGTTGCTTTCACCAACCACCACCAGTGTGGCTTTCAGGCTCGGTGAAGACCGTGACCCGAAAGAACGTTACATCTCGGATATGTGCAGCGTGCCTGCCAACCTAACGGGTGCTCCAGCCGTGACCGTACCCTTTGGCCGTAACCGTGAAGGCCTGCCCATAGGGGTGCAGTTAATAGGTAACTCCTATCAAGAACACACGATGTTGGTAGCGGCTCGAACTTTGGAGGCGACAAATGAGTGACATCCTTCCCGGCGATTGGGAAATGGTTATTGGCCTAGAAGCCCACGTAGAGCTGGCCACCAAAACCAAACTATTTTGCGGCTGTCCCAACTCGTTTGGTGATGAGCCGAACACCAACGTTTGCCCTGGTTGCTTGGGACTACCAGGCGGACTTCCAGTGGTTAACGAAGCGGCGGTTCAACATGCCATGCGCTTAGGCCGGGCCCTGCACTGCCAAGTAAACCCGTCGGTGTTTGCCCGCAAAAACTATTTCTATCCTGATATGTCGAGCAACTATCAAACCTCACAGTTCGACAAGCCCACCAACACCGAAGGCTGGCTCGAGCTAGCCGATGGCCGCCATGTTGGAATTGAACGGGCTCACATTGAGGAAGACACGGGAAAAACCACTCATGTTGGTGGCGGTGGCCGCATCCACGAGGCCGAATATTCCCTGGTCGATTACAACCGGTGTGGTGTGCCACTGGTTGAAATTGTGGGTAAGCCCGATCTTCGCAGCGCTGAAGAAGCCCGCCAATACGTGGTCGAACTGCGTTCGATTATCTTGGCGGTTGGAGCTAGCGACGCCAAGATGGAAGAAGGCTCGATGCGGGTCGATGCTAACGTTTCGGTTCGCAAACCCGGTGAAGGTTTTGGTGTTCGCTGTGAAATCAAGAACCTGAACTCGCTACGGAGCTTGGTTCGGGCCATCAACTATGAAGCCCGTCGCCAAGTTGATGTTTTGGAATCCGGTGGCAGCCTGTTCCAAGAGACCCGACACTGGGATGAAGAAGAAGGCCGTACCAACAGCATGCGTTCGAAAGAAAGCGCCGCTGATTACCGGTATTTTCCAGATCCTGACCTCTTGCCTTTGGCCCCCGATGACGACGAGATTGCCGCGATTGACGAGGCAATGCCCGCTCTTCCGGCGGAACGTCGCGAGGCGGTGCGAAATGCTGGTGCTTCGAGCGAAGTAGCGGCCCTAATGACCGAAAAGGGCGTTGATACCCTAGCGGTAGCGGCTATTGATCAAGGGGCACAACCTGAGCGGGTATTTACCCATCTTGAGCACAATGTTCCCGCTGAAGCGGCCGAGAAGCTTAGCGTTGCCGACTTTGTCGAGTTGATCAATCTTGAAACCTCGGGCCAGCTAACCGCCACTCAAGCCAAAGCGGTTTTGGCCGAGATGATCGCCAGTGGCAACAACCCGGCCGCAATTGCCAAAGCTCGTGGTTTTGAAGCCATGGAAAGCGACGAGCTAGAAGCGTTGGTGGATGAAGCCATTGCCTCAGATGAAGCCGCCTGGGAGAAATTCAAGGGTGGTGACGCCAAAGTAGCTGGTGTTTTTGTGGGCTATTTGATGAAGGCCACCAAGGGTCAAGCTGATGGGAAAGCCGTTAACGCCTTATTGCGCCAAAAGGCAGGCCTTTAACGAAGCTTGGTTAACTACTTGGCTCTTAAGCCACCTCGCGTCGGTTTAAGAGCCAGGTAGTAAGGCCGATACCCGCTGCACACAACATAATCAAAACCGCTACGGCCACCGTGCCGTCGATGTCGGCGTGAACCAAATTAACGTTTGCGAAATCGCTAAACGCCGAGTTTATATAAGTTTGGACGGATAGCCGCGAGGCGCCGGTGGCGCTTCTAGCCACGGTGCCTTCCCAAATTAAAACGTAAACCAGCCCCCATAAAAGAGCGCGTTTGAATCGCAGTCCTATGGCTACAAAGAGCGAGCAATAGGCCATAATTCCTAGGGTCGCGGCAAAGGTGGTCGCCAACGCCACCCTTCCGCCACCACCGGCCAAAAAGGCTGAGATTACTAGAGGTATCACTACTAGCGGCACCGCTACTACCCAGGCGGCAGCGGTAGCACCACCCGCCACCAGAGAGCGATTGGTGGGTCGCATCCACAGATATACCAAAGAGTTGTCTTCTACCAGGTTGCCAAGCGCGGCAGTAGCAAAAACCAATGAAATTATTGGAACCATTAGCGTCATCCCATAGCCAGAAATAAATAAACTGGCGCTGCGGATGGGGTCGGTTGGATTCGACGCCCCAATGGCTAAGGCAATCAACGCTCCAGCGATTCCCATACCGGTTAATGCGATTAAACGGCCTTTGGTGGCGATAACCCCGCGGATAAAGGCGAAAATTGCGAAGAAAACCTTCATTAGCGCTCCACCAGATATCGAAAGACGCTTTCGAGGTTGTCATCAAGGCTGGCCAGTTCTTCCACCCTGGCTTCAACCTGAAGCGCCGCTCGAGCGATATTGGTTCTAAAATTTATAATGTCGTTAGTGTCGACCAAGAGCTCTTCCGGTCCTTCAATCCGCACCGACATCGCCTGGCCGGCACCTAACAAAACACCACCCAGCTCACGGGGTTTATTAGTTACAATTCGCAGGCGGTGAGGCCGGTCATCCATAAGATCGCGAATAGCGTGGAAATCGCCGATAGCTGCTAAGCGTCCTTCGGCGATAACGAGAATTCGTGAACCAAAACGTTCCACCTCGTCGAGTACATGGCTCGACACCACCACGCAATAACCCGCTTGGCCCAGAGAGTTAAAAAGATGCACCATTGCTAAACGCTGTCGGGGGTCTAGACCAGTTAAGGGCTCATCTAAGATGATGATGGGTGGATGATGCACGAGTGCCTGAGCGATCTTCACCCGTTGGCGCATCCCTTTAGAAAATGTAGACACTGGTCGGGTGTCGTCACTAGACAACTCAACGCGGGCCAGCGCTTCACGAGCAGCGGCTTCGGGGTTGGGCAGATGGTGCAAAATGGCGGCTAGACGAACAAACTCGAAGGCGCTTTGGTGTTCGAAAAGGCCATCTTGTTGCGGAACCAAGCCGATATCACGCATTACTTCGGTACTGTGGCGCGGGTCGCGGCCTAACAATTGAACTTCGCCGCTAGAAGGCGGGGTGAGGCCACACATCATCCGCAAAATGGTGGACTTGCCGGCACCGTTTGGACCCAACAAGGCGGTGACTCCGGCATCAATGGTGAAAGTGACTTCGGAAACGGCCACCAGATCACCGAAAAACTTCGAGACTTCGCTAAAGCTGATCAGGCTCATCGGGTCACGTCCAAACGTTGGTAGCGGCGTATAACCAAGGCGCTTAACACGCCACTCCAAGCCACGATGGCCACCAAATAGGCCCAGTTAGAAATGCTGGGCTCACCAAAATTCGATCCGAAATATAGGCGCTCCACAATGTCTAAGGGCAGATCAACCAGACTGAAGAGCCTCATCCACACTGGCCAATCGGCCCCGTTCACCAAGACCGAAGTTAAGACTTGCGAACCGAGCAAGGCCATAATTATGGAAGCCGCCGCTACCGCCATACGGTCAGTAAAACTCGCCACAGCGAAGGCCAACGAAGTGTAAATGGCAGTAATGGCAGCACCCGCCAAGAATATTCGCCCTAGCAGCGTTAGGTAATCGACTACGTTGCCTGGGCCTTGACCTTGCAAGCTGTAGGCCAACAAGAGCATCAGCAACGGCCCGATAGTGATAATGCTAAGCGCTAGCACGGCGGTTAAAGCTTTGGACGCCAAATAGGTAAGGCGGTTCAGTGGCGAAGCCAAATACAAGCCTAAAAGCCGTGTGCGGCGATCGTTGCATAGCAGCTCGGGTGCTAAGAAGGCGGTGTAAAGCACCAGCGCACTCACAATGAAACCGTAATAGTCGCCATAGGTAGGAACAGCCTCGGCAAAAGCGTCCGGCAAAAGCGAAGCAATGCCAATGAAGACCACCGCAGGTAAAAACGCGATCACAATAATGAGGGCCGGGATTACTTTGGCCCAGAACCCGCGGCGCATTCCCAAGGCTCGCTCGAAGCTAAAACGAATGAGGGTGCGCATAGCGGCCCACACTTGGCCGCGAGGGCCTTCGTAGCGGCGATAGCCACGATCTAGAATTTGGGCGTCGCTCATGATGCACTCCCTAAGAAGATGTCTTCTAGGCTTCGGCGCTCGGGTTGCAACGAACGTAGTGGGGCCCCAACCTCGGCAATGGCGTCACGTAAAGCATCTAGGCCCTGATCCAGATTCTGGTTAATGGCGATGCTCAGGCGATTGCCAGCAATGTTGGTAGACCAACCAGCTTGGCTTAAAAGCTGGCCGACCAATTCCACGTCTCGATCAAGCACCGCCACCACCCCGTAGGTATCGCCGCGTAGCTCACCTAGACCGCCGGATGCCGCTACCGTGCCGTTGGCCAGGATCACCACTGAATCGCAGATTTGTTCCACTTCTTCAAGTAAGTGCGACGACAACACCACGTCAATGCCAAACTCGGTGCCGATCCGGCGAATTAGGCTCAGCATTTTCTCTCGCTGCAGCGGATCCAGGCCATCGGTGGGCTCATCCAACAAGATCAAGGCCGGATCATGCACTAAGGCTTGTGCCAGCTTGACACGCTGTCGTTGACCAGTAGACATGGTTCCCAAGGCTCGGAAGCGTTCTTCGCCCAGGCCCACCTGCCAAAGGGCATCGCTGGCTCTGGTGGTCGCGTCGCGGCGAGACAAACCGTGAATTTCGCCAATGTGGCGAACCAGATCGTGGGCACGCAGATCGGGTGGCAAGAGATGATGTTCGGGTGAGTAACCAATCCGTGCCCGGATTTTTGGGCCAGCGGTACGCGGGTCAAGACCAAAAACCCGAAGCTCGCCGCTGTTGGGTTCGTGGAGACCTAAAATCATGCCAAACAAGGTGGTTTTGCCAGCCCCATTCGAGCCCAACAAACCAGTCACCCCACCTGATACTTGAAACGAACAATTGGTGAGCACAGCATGGGTGCCCCACGATTTTGTTATGTTTTGGCCAGAAATAGTGGGGTTATTTGGGGCGCCGCTAGAAGAAGGTGGTCCTTCTGCAACATTTGTCATTACCGCCATATTAGAAGTTCTGCCGCAAAAGGGTAGGCTCGTGGCATGACTGACCCGATGAAACCACGGTCCCATGAGGTTACTGACGGGTACGAACGTGCCCCGGCCCGCGCCATGCTTCGAGCGGTGGGGATGGGCGACAACGACTGGGAGAAACCCCAAGTAGGAGTAGCCTCGTCGTGGAACGAGGTAACCCCGTGCAACGTGCCTTTGGATCGTTTGGCAAAACGTGCCAAAGAAGGGGTACGTGCCGCGGGCGGGTTTCCTCTCGAGTTCAACACCATTGCGGTCAGCGATGGCATCTCGATGGGCCATGAAGGGATGCGGGCTTCGCTAGTTTCGCGAGAAGTGATTGCTGACTCGGTTGAAACGGTGATGCACGCCGAACGCATGGACGGCATGGTTACCTTTGCTGGCTGCGACAAATCGCTGCCAGGCATGTTGATGGCATCAGCCCGGCTGAACCTGCCGTCGGTATTTGTGTATGGCGGCTCGATTCTGCCCGGACACCACAATGGCCGAGCCCTCGACATCACCAGTGTTTTCGAAGCGGTTGGTGCCTACGCTGCTGGCACCATGGACAAAGCCGAACTTGACGCCATTGAGCGTGAAGCCTGTCCGGGCGAAGGGTCATGTGCTGGCATGTTCACCGCCAACACTATGGCTTCGGTGGGCGAAGCCTTGGGCATGTCGTTGCCTGGAAGTGCCTCGGCAGCCGCCGTGGATCGCCGCCGCGACGACTACGCCTACGCCAGCGGTACCGCAGTCTTGAACCTGCTGAAGCTAGGTATTCGCCCTCGCGACATCATCACCAAGGCAGCTTTAGAAAACGCTATTGCCGTGGTTATGGCACTGGGTGGCTCTACCAACGCCGTGTTGCACCTATTGGCAATTGCCTATGAGGCCCAAGTAGATCTGCAACTTGAAGATTTCAACAAGGTTGCCGCCCGGGTACCGCACCTGGCCGACACCAAACCCCACGGCAAGTATCACATGTGGGATATCGACCGTATTGGTGGTGTGCCGGTGGTAATGCAGATGCTGCTGGAAGCGGGCGCGTTGCACGGCGACGAAATCACCGTGACCGGCAAGACCGTGGCCGAAAATTTGGCCATGATAAACCCACCTGCCCCCGATGGAGAGGTGGTTCACACCTGGGATAACCCCATTCATAGTGTGGGTGGTATCGCCGTGTTGTCTGGCTCATTAGCCCCCAAAGGTTCGGTACTAAAGGTGGCCGGCATCGATTTTGACTATTTTGAGGGCCGGGCACGGGTCTTCGATGGCGAAGACGCTGCTATGGAAGCTGTGCTGGGTGAACAAATTGAAGCGGGCGACATTGTGGTTATTCGCTATGAAGGCCCCAAGGGTGGTCCGGGCATGCGTGAAATGTTGGCCATCACTGGGGCCATGAAGGGAGTAGGCCGCGGTTCTGACGCCGCACTCCTAACTGACGGACGTTTCTCGGGGGGAACTCATGGCTTCTGCATTGGCCACGTGGCCCCTGAAGCCGTTGATGGTGGGCCGATTGCCTTTGTGGAAGAAGGCGACAAAATTATCGTCGACGTGAAGAATCATTCCATTGAATTGATGGTTGATGAAGCCACATTGGCCGAGCGACGCAAGAACTGGAAAGTGCCCGAGCCGCGTTATACCAAAGGCGTGCTGGCGAAGTTCGCCAAGTTGGTGCAAGGAGCCGAGGTTGGTGCGGTTACCGAGCCCTAAGCCTCAATGTTGAACAAAGGTCGCAGGGGGTTTGCTATCCCTATCGTGAAACTGCCACAATCACCATTGTGTCTGTTTCTTCTCACAACCTTGTAGTAGTGAACTAGCGCACGCCAGAAATAATTGGTGTGCGCTTACCGACCTCCCCCTAGGGAGGTCGTCTTAGTTTTCGCCCTAATAGCCCCATGATCTCGAGGAAATCAATGAAGATGAACGGTGGACAAGCCCTAATCAAGAGTCTGGAGATGGAAGGCGTAGAGGTAATTTTCGGTCTTCCGGGCGGGGCGATTCTGCCGGTATACGACCCGATTATCGACTCGCCGATCCGTCACATTCTGGCCCGTCATGAACAAGGTGCTGGGCACATGGCCGAAGGTTATGCCCATGTGACCGGTCGGCCCGGTGTCGCCATGGTCACTAGCGGCCCTGGGGCAACCAACATCATCACCCCACTGGCCGATGCATTTATGGACTCGATCCCAATGGTGGTCATTACCGGTCAAGTACCTGCAGCCGCAATTGGCACCGATGCCTTCCAAGAAGTCGACACCGTTGGTATTACTCGTTCGGTCACCAAACACAACGAACTAGTCACCAACGCCGCCGATATCCCTAGGGTCATTCGAGAAGCCTTCCACATCGCCACCACCGGACGGCCAGGCCCAGTCTTGGTGGACATCTCGAAAGACATTGTCGACCCGACCAACCCTAACTCGGCGCTCGATTGGTACTGGCCAGAAGCGGTAGACCTGCCTGGTTATCACCCCATCTCGAAAGCTGAACCCGAGTCCATCCGTGCGGCGGCCGAGTTGATCAACCAGTCAACCCGACCGGTTCTGTATGTGGGTGGGGGAGTGCTGAAGGCACGTGCCGCCGATGAGTTGCGGGCCCTGGCCGAATACCAAGACATCCATGTGGTCACCACTTTGATGGCACGAGGTGCCTTCCCCGATGAACACGAACTAGCCCTTGGCATGCCGGGTATGCACGGTACTTACACTGCTATCACCGCCATGCAAGAGGCCGACTTGTTGATCGCCGTTGGTGCTCGATTCGATGACCGGGTAACGGGCAAGCTGGCTGGTTTCGCACCGCACGCCAAGATAATTCATATTGATATTGACCCGGCCGAAATTGCTAAGGTTCGACGCCCTGACGTGGCGATCATTGGCGATAGCCGGTTGGCTTTGGAAGACCTTTTGGCGGTGCTGCGCCAGATGGGTGAAAGTGCTATTCCCGATCGTTCCGCATGGAAAACCAGAATTTCGGCGTGGCGAGAAAAATTTCCGCTCACCTATGAACCTTCCGAGGTTGGTGCGGCTCTAAAACCACAATTTGTGCTGGAACAGCTACGCGATGCACCCTCAACGCCCGAAGATACGATCGTGGTGGCCGGTGTGGGCCAACACCAGATGTGGACCAGCCAATGGTGGCAGTTCAATCACCCGTACACCTGGGTCAACTCGGGCGGTTTGGGCACCATGGGCTTCGCGGTACCAGCGGCCATTGGTGCCAAAGTTGGTAAGCCCGATCGCACGGTGTGGGCGGTTGATGGCGACGGTTGTTTCCAAATGACGGCCCAAGAGTTGGCCACGGCCGCCGCTGAGCAAATTCCTGTCAAGATAGCAATATTGAACAACGCTTATCTGGGCATGGTTCGACAGTGGCAAGAAATGTTCTACGAAGAACGCTATTCCGAGGTTTATCTCTCGCCTGACCTGCCTGATTATAAGATGTGGGCTGAATCTATGGGCTGTGTAGGTATGCGGGTCGAAGCACCCGACGATGTGCCGGCGGCCATTGAGGCGGCCAATGCCATTAACGATCGCCCCGTGGTGATCGACTTTCGCACCGACTCGGCGGAAAAAGTGTTCCCCATGGTTCCCGCCGGGGCGACCAACTCTGAAGTTGTTGTTGATCCAAGCCAGCGAGGACTGCTCTCATGACCGAAGATGCTTCATACCGCACGCTGACCGTTCTGGTGGAAAACAAAGCCGGTGTCTTGGCCCGAGTAGCATCGTTGTTTGCTCGCCGCGGTTACAACATCCAGTCATTGGCGGTGGCACCTACCGACGACGATCGCTTCAGCCGTATCACGATTGTGGTCGATGTGGAAGCAGCACCGCTCGACCAAGTCATTAAGCAGCTTTTTAAGCTGATCAATGTGGTTAAGATCAGTGAATTGCATCCCCGTGATTCGGTAGAACGCGAACTGCTCTTAGCTACCGTTCGTACCACCGAAGGCGATAGGGCACGGGTACTCGAGCTAGTTCAAATCTTTGAGGGCAAGATACTCAACGTCGGCCGGAACGAAATGACCGTTTCGCTTGATGGCAATCCGGTCAAGGTTGATGACTTCGAGTCGTTGCTGCGACCATATGGAATTGTAGAGTTGCAGCGCACCGGGCGGGTCGCCCTCTCAAAACTCAACCGCCGTAACTAAATTGTATTATTTACTTGATAGGAGAAACCCCTAGTGGCGAACGTCTACTACGAAAAAGATGCCGATCGATCGCTGATCGCCAACCGCAAGGTGGCGGTAATCGGCTACGGCTCCCAAGGCCACGCTCATGCGCTCAACTTGAAAGACTCGGGCATCGACGTTCGCGTTGGTCTGCGTGATGGATCATCGTCCAAGGCCAAAGCTGAAGCGGCCGGGCTGCGGGTGCTTTCGGTTGCCGACGCCTCGGCCGAAGCTGATTTGGTCATGATTCTGCTACCTGACACTGAGCAAAAGGCTGTTTATGAAGAGTCGATCGCTCCGAATCTAAACGATGGCGATGCCGTGTTTTTTGCTCACGGTTTCAACATCCGGTTTGACCAAATCGTGCCCGAAGCTGGTCTCGACGTGGCCATGGTTGCTCCTAAGGGCCCTGGTCACTTGGTGCGCCGTACCTACGAAGAAGGCGGTGGCGTGCCAGCGTTAATCGCCGTGGCGCAAGACGCTAGCGGTACTGCCCATGGCTTGGCTTTGGCATACGCTGACGCTATTGGCGGCAGCCGGGCCGGTGTTCTCGACACCACTTTTGCTGAAGAAACCGAAACCGATCTCTTTGGTGAACAAGTTGTGCTTTGTGGTGGCGTAACCTCACTGGTGCAAGCGGGTTTTGAAACCTTGGTTGAGGCGGGTTATCAGCCCGAATCGGCATATTTTGAGTGCCTGCACGAGCTGAAGCTGATTGTTGACTTGATGTACGAACAAGGCATCAGCGGCATGCGCTATTCCATCTCCGACACTGCCGAATATGGTGACCTTACTCGGGGCCCACGAATCATTAATGATTCGGTTAAAGAAGAGATGCGTACCATCTTGGGTGAAATTCAATCAGGTAAATTCGCCGAAGAATGGATCGCCGAGAGCCGTTCTGGCCGAGCCAATTTCCACGCCTTAGAAGCTGCTGGGAAAGAGCATCCCATCGAGAAAATCGGTGAAGAGCTGCGCTCGATGATGCCTTGGATCGCAGCCGGTAAGACCCGTGTACAAGATGCATCTGGGGGTTAACCCCTAAGCTAAGGGCCTGGCTGAGAAATTCGGTCAGGCCCTTTCTTATTTTTATGGCTAGCTAAATGTGACCAAACTAGTCGGGATTAGCTAGGGTGAAATTCCGAGAACTTTAGGAGAGGTAATGACCGAGCACCAAGCAGCTTTTGAGACCCGCCAGATTCACGCTGGACAACAAGCCGACCCCACCACAGGATCGGTGACCACACCGATCTATCAAACTACGGCCTTCCAGTTTGAAGACTCAGAACATGCAGCCGCTCTTTTTGCGCTGCAACGACCGGGCAACATTTACACCCGGATCATGAATCCAACTCAGGCGGTCTTTGAAGCTCGCATGGCCAGCTTGGAAGGTGGTATTGAAGAAACAGCGGCCGGTGTACCCGGTGCCTTGGCGGTTTCTAGTGGGCAAGCAGCCGAAACCTTGGCGGTCTTGAACCTGGCCCAGGCAGGTGACCATATTGTCTCGTCACCTTCGCTATACGGGGGAACATATAACCTTTTCCACTACACACTTCCCAAACTTGGTATCGAAGTGTCTTTTGTGGAAGACCCGGATGATGCAGATTCTTGGGCTGCTGCTACCCGTGATAACACCAAAGCCTATTATGGCGAATCGATTGGTAATCCCAAGAACGATATTTTAGATATTGAAACGGTGGCTAACACTGCCCACTCGTTCGGAATTCCACTAGTAATTGATAATACAGTGGCGACTCCGTATCTCATCCGGCCCATTGAGTGGGGTGCCGACATTGTCATCCACTCGGCTACCAAGTTTATTGGTGGGCACGGTAACTCGATCGGTGGCGTGATTGTTGATGGGGGTAAGTTCGACTACGCCGCAAGCGGTCGTTTCCCTAACTTCACTGAACCTGACCCCAGCTACCACGGCCTGGAGTATTTCCCCATGCTCGGCCACGGTGCGTATATCGCCAAAGCTCGGGTTCAGCTGCTGCGTGACCTTGGTTCGGCCATCGCACCGCAGAACGTGTTCTATTTCCTCCAGGGCCTACAAACGCTTTCGTTGCGCATGGAACGCCATGTCTCGAACGCCAAAGCCGTTGCCGAATACCTGGCGAACCATCCCCAGGTCGAGTCGGTTAACTATGCTGGATTACCTTCTAGTCCCTATTTCGAGCGTGCCCAGAAATATTCGCCTCTAGGCGCTGGCTCATTGCCGTCGTTCGTGATCAAAGGCGGGCGCGAGGCCGGGCGCAAGTTCGTTGAAGCGCTGAAGCTTCACTACCACGTGGCCAACCTGGGTGACACCCGTTCTTTGGTTATCCACCCAGCGACTACCACCCACTCACAGCTAAACGATGAAGAACAACTAGCCGCTGGCGTACACCCTGGCCTCATCCGTCTCTCGGTTGGTATCGAGCACATCGACGATATTATCGCCGACTTAGAGCTGGGTTTTAACGCTTAAAGCTTTTCAGCTACATAGTCGATACTGGCGCACAACGCTTCAATATTGGCAGGCTCAATGGCAGGAAACAGTGCAATACGTAACTGGTTGCGGCCAAGTTTACGATAAGACTCGGTATCAACAATGCCATTTTGTCGTAGTACCTTCGATACGGTGGTGGCTTCGATCGAATCGTCTAGATCGATAGTCGCCACCGTATGGGAACGCATTTCTACGTTTTGCACAAACGGTTCGGCAAAGGAAGAGTTGTCGGCCCAGTCGTAAATAATGCGGGCTGATTCATCGCAACGTGAAGCCGCCCACTCCAAACCACCATTCGAGTTGATCCAGCTAACTTGGGCTTCCGCCAAGAAGATGGTGGCTAGGGCCGGAGTGTTGTAGGTCTGTTCCTTACGGGAATTATCGAGGGCCGCTGCTAAGTCGAGAAACGATGGAATCCAACGTTCTTTGGCAAGTTCCTCAATCCGTGCAATAGCGGCTGGCGAACAAGCGGCGAGCCACAACCCGCCGTCCGATGCCAAAGCTTTTTGTGGTGCGAAGTAGTAAACGTCGACCTGGCTCGGGTCAAAACGCAGCCCTCCAGCACCCGAGGTGGCATCTACCGCTACTAAAGCATCGGTGCCAGCGGGGCGCACTAGGGGCATCATGACACCGGTTGAAGTTTCGTTCTGGGTGAAAGCGTACAGATCGATGCCTTCTTCGGTGACAGCTTCAGGGTGGCTGCCAACTTCAGCTGAAATGATGGACGGATCTTCTAAAAAGGGTGCCGCTTTCGCCCCGGCCGCGAACTTCGACGAGAACTCGCCGAAACTGAGATGCTGACTACGATTTCGAATCAAACCAAACAGAGCAGCGTCCCAAAATGCCGTCGTTCCGCCGTTGCCTAAGATGACTTCATAGCCCTCAGGCAGGGCAAAAAGCTCGGCTAGGCCACGTCGAAGCAAACCAACCATGTCGCGTACTGTGGATTGTCGGTGTGACGTGCCAAGATAGTGGGGTGCCGCCTCTGCCAGTGCGGATACCGCCTCAGTTCGTACAAGTGATGGACCGACTCCAAAACGGCCGTCGCTTGGAAGCAGAGAATCGGGAATTGTAATGGTGGGGTCGTTTGCGCTCACGCGTGTAACTATTGCGGGCGATCACTACTAGGAGCTAATCGAGAATGTCACCCCAGCGTATTTCGGCCCGTGTGGCCGCCATAGCCCCCTCTGCAACACTGGCTGTAGACGCTAAAGCCAAGGCCTTGAAAGCTGCTGGTGAAGCCGTTATCGGCTTTGGTGCCGGTGAGCCCGATTTTTCTACGCCTGACTACATTGTCGAAGCAGCCGCCAAAGCGTGTGCCAATCCCGCTATGCACCGTTATACACCAGCCGCTGGCTTGCCCGAGCTTCGAGAAGCGATAGCCGAAAAAACTCATCGCGATTCGGGTTATGAGGTCAGCCCTTCACAAGTGGTGGTCACCAATGGTGGCAAACACGCCGTCTTTAACGCCTTCATGACCTTGCTTGACCCCGGCGACGAAGTGCTGTTGCCAGCACCTTTTTGGACCACCTATCCCGAGCCCATTGCGCTGTGTGGGGGCGTGTCGGTTGTAATTCCAACCAACGCTGCCAGCGGGTTTAGGGTCACCATTGAGCAACTGGAAGCGGCCCGCACCCCGCGTACCAAGGCGCTAGTTTTCGTGTCGCCGTCGAACCCCACCGGAGCGGTTTATCCGCCCGAAGAGATAGCCGCCATTGGACGCTGGGCGGCCGAAGCTGGCATTTGGGTAATCACCGATGAGATCTATGAACACCTGACCTTCGGTGAGCACAAGTTTGCGTCGATTGTGAAGCTCGTTCCCGAACTAGCTGATCGTGCCATTGTGCTAAACGGTGTGGCCAAGACCTACGCCATGACCGGTTGGCGAGTGGGCTGGATGATCGCCCCTTCTGACGTTGCAAACGCCGCCATTAACCTGCAATCTCACCAGACTTCCAACGTGGCCAACGTGAGCCAAATGGCGGCCTTAGCAGCTGTTTCTGGTCCCCTCGATGCGGTGGCGCAAATGCGGGAAGCCTTCGAGCGCCGAGGCAAGCTAATGACCCAAATGTTGCGCGGCCTTTCCGGCGTGGATGTGCTAGAGCCCCAAGGAGCGTTCTACGCTTTCCCTTCATTCGAGGCGCTACTTGGCCGAACCTTTAGCGGTCAGCAAGTTAACACCACGCTAGAGCTTGCTGATGTGCTGTTGGAGAAAGCCAAGGTTGCCATTGTTCCAGGAGAAGCATTTGCGGCTCCTGGGTACGCTCGATTGTCGTTTGCACTTGGCGACGATGATCTGGGTGAGGGAGTGTCTCGCATCGTAGATTTCTTGTCATGAATGTTGTCTCTTAAGAGGTAAATGGCCTTATGCAGTTTCCTAGCCCAGCTTCTAGCGAAGCACCGTACGGTTCCTGGCCCACCCCCATCACTTCAGATTTAGTCGTGGCCGCCGCTGCTGGCCTCTCTGATGTGCAAGTGGACCGAACCGACGGCTCGATTTGGTGGAGCGAAAGCCGACCCGAAGAAGGTGGTCGAGTAGCGCTCGTTCGCTGGAATGCTGGCAGTGGTGAAATTGCCGAACCGATACCGTCAAAGCCGTCTGTCCGTACTCGGGTGCACGAGTACGGCGGGGGTGCATGGTGGACCAAAGACGACACGGTCTGGTTCACTAACTGGGAGGATCAAGCCCTATACCGCTACACACTCGGCGATGAAGAGGCGGTACAAATTAGCCGCACTCCGGCCGGGCATCACGGTCGTCGCTATGCCGATGGCACCCTCACTCCCGATGGACGCTGGGTAATCTGTGTTCGAGAAACCCATGTGGAACCTGATGGGAAAGTGCTGGCCACACCACGTAACGAGATTGTGGCCATTCCGGCTTGGGCCCACGGGCCGACCGTTGCCACGGTGCTCGTCAGCGGCGCCGATTTTGTTTCTAGCCCCCGTGTTGACCCCACCGGCAGCCGTTTGGTCTGGTTGAGTTGGAACCATCCCCAAATGCCATGGGACGGCACCGAGCTATGGAGCGCCGAGCTGCAAATGAATGGCGCTGCTTATGAGCTGGTGGGCACCCATGAAGATGTGCTGCCACTCACGGTAGAAGAACTACGCGCCCAAGAAGACAACGGTCAGGTAGAGACCGCGGCCATTACCCTGGTCGGTTCCCGAAAGCTTGTTGGCGGTGCCGACGAAGCGTTGATACAGCCCGAGTGGTCACGCACTGGCGACCTCTACGTGGTTTCTGACCGTTCGAACTGGTGGAACCTTTACAAGGTTGGTCTGCTCAATGGCGATCTGTATCCAATGGCCACCACGCCCGGTGAGATTGCCACGCCACCCTGGGTGTTTGGTCAGTCACGCTATGTGTTTAGCTCGAAGCGAAACCTGGTTTTCGCGGCTCTTGCCAACGATGGTTTTGATCGGTTGGTAGCTATCAGCGATGGAACTATCACCGAAATTGATACGCCCTACACGTCGTGGTCATCGCTGCGTCTCGACCACAGCGGCAACCTGATCGCGATCGCAGCTTCCCCGACCACCGAGCCAGCCGTAGTGCGGATCAGCTTCGAGGGGCTCGATGCCAACATCGAGGTTATTCGTGAACCGCGTGACCTTGGATTGCCCAAAGAATGGATCAGCAAGCCCGAGCCGATCTCGTTCCCCTCGGATGGTCGGGTGGCCCACGGGCTTTACTACCCACCCACCAATCCCACCCAAAGCGCGCCCGCTGGAGAGCGGCCTCCGTTGATGGTCATGATCCACGGTGGACCAACCTCCGCGGCACGGCCCCAGCTTTCACTAGCCACCCAATACTGGACATCTCGTGGTTTTGGTGTGGTCGATGTGAACTACGGCGGCTCCACTGGCTACGGCCGCCAATTTCGACAGCTTCTCAACCTTAACTGGGGCGTCGTTGATGTTGAAGACTGCGTAGCCGCCGCTCTATATCTGGTGGCCAACGATCGGGTCGACCCAGCTCGGCTGGTGATCCGGGGCGGTTCGGCCGGTGGCTTCACCACCTTGGCGGCCTTGGCTTTCACCGACACCTTTGCGGCCGGTGCTAGCCATTACGGTGTGGCCGACTTGGCGGCTCTGGCCACCGATACGCACAAATTCGAATCGCGCTATCTCGATGGGTTAGTCGGGCCATATCCCGAGGCCAGCGAAGTTTATGCCCGGCGCTCGCCAATTAATCATCTAGAAGGCTTTGATCGTCCGCTGATTGTGTTCCAGGGTCTTGAAGACGAAATCGTGCCGCCTAACCAAGCCGAGATGATCGTGAAGGCTTTGGCTGATCGTGGCGTGCCGGTGGCCTACGTTCCCTTTGAAGGCGAGCAGCACGGGTTCCGCCAAAGCGCCAACATCAAACGCGCCCTCGAAGCAGAACTGTGGTTTTACGGACAGATGTTGGGTTTCGTGCCCGATGGAGAACTTGAACCGGTCGCCATTCTGGGCGTCTAAAGCGAGTTTTTGGTCACATCTGTTTGTTGTGCGAGCCAAACTCGCTCCATGATTGCCATATGGCTCGTATCCTTGTAACCGAAACTATTGCCGAAGGTGGCCTCGACCTGCTCCGTCAGGCCGGGCACGACGTAGACGTTCAACTGAACAAATCCTCTGACGAGCTACTTTCGCTGGTTTCTGGTGCAAGCGCCCTAATTATCCGCTCCGCCACACAAGTCACCGCCGAGGTGCTGGCCGCCGGACGTGACCTAGTGGTTGTTGGTCGGGCCGGACTCGGGGTCGACAACGTCGATGTGGCGGCTGCCACGACCCAAGGCGTAATGGTGGCCAACGCCCCGGGCTCAAACAGTCTCTCGACGGCTGAACACACCGTGGCCATGCTCTTGGCCCAGGCGAGAAACATTCCTCAAGCCGCTGCGGCGCTGCGTGAAGGCCGCTGGGAAAAATCGAAATGGGAAGGCACCGAACTTCACGGTAAAACGCTTGGAATTTTGGGCCTTGGTCGCATTGGGACCTTGGTTGCCCAGCGTGCCCTAGCCTTTGGTATGCGCATTGTGGCGTGGGACCCATGGGTCTCGGCCGAGCGTGGTCGCCAGCTGGGCGTGGAAATGATGGAACTCGACGAGCTTTTTGGCGAAGCCGACTTCATCACAGTTCATCTGCTAAAGACCGCTGAGTCCACAGGACTGATCAACGCCGAGATGCTGGCCAAAGCCAAGCCAAATCTGCGGATCATCAACGTGGCTCGCGGTGGAATCATCGACGAGACAGCCTTGGCCGAGGCCATCGCGGCGGGCACCGTGGCTGGCGCGGCGCTCGACGTTTTTGACAAAGAACCCCTGTTAGAATCGCCACTGTTCGACCTGCCAAGCGTGGTCGCCACACCTCACCTAGGTGCCTCCACCGCCGAGGCCCAAGACAAAGCGGGCATCATCGTGGCCGAACAGGTGCTTTTGGCCTTGGCTGGCGACTTTGTACCCTTTGCGGTGAACGTGGCGGCCAGTGAAGCCGCCGAGGAAATTCAGCCCTTCATTCCGTTGGCGGAACGCTTAGGCGAGCTGTTCTTCGGATTGTGTGACGGCATGCCCGAAACGGTTGAAGTTGAACTTCAGGGGCGTTTAGCTGGTTTCGACACCCGCATTTTGGTGCTGTCCATTCTGAAGGGCCTGCTTGCAAATGTCACCGAAGAGCCGGTGACCTACGTGAATGCGCCGCAGATTGCTGAATCACGTGGTCTGAAGCTTCGTGAAGTGAAGATCGAAGCGGCCCAAGAGTTCGTAAGCCTGATCACCCTAAGCGCCAATCATCACTCTTTGGCGGGAACCATGGCCGGGACTCGTGGTGAGGCCCGCATTGTGATGGTCGATGGTTTCGCGGCTGATGTACCGCCAGCCGAGCACATGATCTTTGTTCGTAATGACGACCGACCGGGCATGATTGGTGCCGTCGGCACCACCCTTGGCAACGCTGGCATCAACATTGCCGATATGGGTGTGGGCCAATCTCCAGCTGGTGAGGCAGCGCTAATGGTGATTGCCACCGGTGAACCGGTACCGGCGCAAGTAGCAGAACAACTTGCCGCGGTACCAGGAATCACCTCGGTGCATGTGGCTAACCGGCGTTAGGCGCTGACAGCCCAAGTTGGGCGTTTGGCTTCGTACTCGGCAATGGCATCCACATAGCGAAGTGTGATGCCAATGTCGTCGAGGCCTTCCAAGAAACGTTCTTGGGTGCCATCATCTAGTGGGAACGGTTCCTCGATACCCAAGCTAGGCACGGCCAAAATGCGCCGTTCCACATCGATGGTTAGCTCTAACGCCGGATTTTCTTCAATTGCGGCGATGAGCTTTTCACCGAGTTCCTCGCTGACTTGGACCGGAACTAAACCGTTCTTGGTGGAGTTGTTGCGGAAAATGTCGCCAAAGCGGGGTGAGATGACGGCCGCGAAGCCGTAGTCCATAATCGCCCACACGGCATGTTCCCGAGACGAACCGGTGCCAAAGTTGGGGCCAGCCACCAAAATTTTGGCACCAGCGTATTGGGGCTGGTTCAAAACAAAGTCGCGGTCGTCACGCCATTCCGAGAAAAGGCCAACGCCGAAACCGGTGCGTTCAACCCGCTTTAGCCAATCGGCCGGGATGATTTGGTCGGTGTCCACATCGGAGCGGTCTAGGGGAACAGCGGTGCCTGTTACTATTCGTACTGCTTGCATGGGTGCTCTTTCCTACAGATCAGCGGGTGAGGCGAAATGGCCAGCGATGGCGGTGGCGGCGGCTACGGCGGGGGAGACCAGATGGGTTCGCCCACCACGGCCCTGACGGCCTTCAAAGTTGCGATTACTGGTTGAGGCCGAGCGTTCACCTGGGGCGAGTTTGTCGGGGTTCATGGCCAGACACATAGAACAACCTGGTTCGCGCCAATCAAAGCCTGCTTCCACGAGGATTTTGTCTAGGCCTTCAGCTTCAGCTTGTTGTTTAACGGCGAACGAACCTGGAACCACCAAGGTGCGAACGCCTTCGGCGACCCGGCGGCCCTTAGCTATTTGCGCTACCGCTCGAATGTCTTCGATGCGTCCGTTGGTGCATGACCCGATGAACACGGTGTCGACCGGAATTTCACGAATCGGTGTGCCTGCGGTGAGGCCCATGTAATCCAAAGCCCGTTGCGCGGCACCCTGGCTAGCGTGGTCGCCAAAGGAGGCTGGGTCGGGTACTGCGGCGTCAAGCGGTGCTACTTGACCAGGGTTGGTGCCCCAAGAAACATGGGGGAAAATTTGGCTGGCATCAAGCACGACTTCTTTGTCGTAGGTGGCATCTGGGTCGCTCACGAGTGCTTTCCAGCTCTCTACTGCAGCGTCCCAATCAGCGCCAACCGGCGCATATTGACGGCCCTTAATGTATTCGAAGGTCACTTCATCGGGTGCAATGAGGCCAGCTTTGGCCCCGGCTTCTATTGACATGTTGCACACCGTCATACGGCCTTCCATCGAAAGGGCCCGAATGGCTTCGCCACGGTATTCGATGATGTGGCCGACCCCGCCGCCGGTGCCGAGTTTGCCAATGATGGCGAGAATCAGGTCTTTGGCGGTTGAACCTTCAGGCAGCCGCCCGTTGACGGTGACGGCCATGGTGCCGGGCCGTTTTTGGGGCAAGGTTTGGGTGGCCAGCACGTGTTCCACCTCGGAGGTACCAATACCGAAAGCTAACGCCCCGAAAGCTCCGTGGGTAGAGGTGTGGCTATCACCACAGACAATGGTCATGCCGGGCTGGGTTAGGCCCTGTTCGGGGCCAATGATGTGCACAATGCCCTGGCCAGGCGAACCCATCGGGTGCAACTTAATGCCGAACTCTTCGGTGTTGGCGCGCAGCGTTTCCACCTGCTTGCGCGAAATTGGGTCGGCAATTGGGGCGTGAATGTTCTCGGTAGGAACGTTGTGGTCTTCGGTGGCCACGGTGAGATCGGGGCGTCGTACGGTGCGATCGTTCATGCGCAGACCATCGAAGGCCTGGGGTGAGGTGACCTCGTGCACTAGGTGAAGGTCGATGTAGAGCAGGTCTTCGTTGTCGCCGTGATGAACCACATGGCGATCCCAGACTTTCTCGGCGAGTGTCCTCGGCCGTGTCGTCATTGCGTGTCTCGCTTTCCCGATTAACTAATCTCAATATATGGGATTATAATCCCGATGTATGGAACAAATTGTAACCGGTGTGGGGGTGATCGACAAGGCCGTCAGGCTCATCAATGCCGTTGAAGAACAACCCGGCGATCTAAATGAGCTCTCGCAACGGACCCAAATGCCGCGAGCCACGGCCCACCGGTTGCTTATTTCGTTGCGCGACCACGGCTTTGTGCGCCGTGATGATCAAGGCCGTTTTGTGCCCGGTTTACGTTTTGTTGGTTTGGGCCGTGCCGCGGCCAATGCGTTGCCATTACCTCGAAGGGCCGAGCCTGAACTAGCGAAGCTGCGCGACCTGACCGGCGAAAGTGCCCAGCTGTACGTGAAAGAAGGCGATCGCCGAATTTGTGTGGTTTCACTGGAATCGCTTCACGGTCTGCGCACCATCGTCCCACCAGGCGCCTCGCTACCCCTCAATGCCGGTTCCGCGGGCCATGTGCTCACGCGGCCACCCAAGGGTTGGATTCAAAGTGTGGGCGAACGCGAAGCGGGCGTGGCGTCAGTGTCAGCGCCGGTGTGTAACACCGCTGGCGAAGTGATCGCGGCGGTTAGCATTTCAGGGCCGATTAATCGTTTGGGGACCAATCCCGGGGTCACCCATGGGCCCGTAGTAGAAGCAACTGCGAAAGCTATCGAAGCTTTAGCCGACCTCGTTTAGGGTCACTCGTAATGTGGCCCCAGTCGGCGTTTCGTAAGACACAACGTCGCCAGCTTTGGCCCCAAGCAGTGCTTCGCCCAGGGGCGAGCCCAGCGAAACTACCTCGAGGTCACCGTCGCGCTCTTCGATTGACCCCACTAAATATCGTTCGGGCGTGCTGTCGCCCTCGTAGGTGATCGACACCACCGAGCCCGGTACTACCTCGTTCGTGTTCTCGGCCACCACAATCTCAGCGTTCTCAATAAGTGCTGCCAGATGTGCAATTCGGCCTTCCATCTGGCCTTGTTCTTCCTTAGCCGCGTGGTAGTCGCCGTTTTCGGACAAGTCGCCCAATTCTCGCGCGGTCTCGATTTTTCGTGCGATGTCGATTCGACCCCGTGTGACCAGGTCGTCGTGTTCCGCCTTTAGTCGGTCGAAAGCTGCTTGTGAGAGATGATGCGTTGTAGCCACGCCCCCACATTAATGGCAACCGGCGCATTATGGCGGCCAAGTACCACTAATAGGCCGAAGAGGGATACCTTGGCGTTTGGTAAAAGTTCAAAAGGAAGAAGAGGTTATGAGTCACCGGGTTGGGGTTATTGGCGGCGATGGAATCGGCCCTGAGGTTATTGGCGAGGGCCTGAAGGTAATTCGCGCCGCTGGTGTCGACCTTGAAACGGTGGATTACAACCTGGGTGGTGCTCGCTACCTAGAAGATGGCGTCATTCTGCCCGACGAGGTGCTAGAAGAGTGGCGCGGCCTCGACGCCCTTTATTTGGGTGCGGTCGGACACCCCGACGTTGCACCGGGGGTCATAGAGCGTGGCCTGTTGCTAAAGATGCGCTTCGAGCTCGACCTTTTTATTAACCAGCGTCCATTTGTGAACGATGCCGGTATCGACATGGTGGTGGTGCGAGAAAACACCGAAGGTACCTACGCGGGCGAAGGTGGATTTCTTCGCAAGAACACCCCAGAAGAGATTGCGACTCAGGGTTCGGTCAACACCCGCATGGGTGTCGAGCGCTGCGTACGCTATGCCTTCGAGCTGGCGAATGGTCGTGCCGCCAAGCATTTAACCCTGGTGCACAAGACGAACGTGTTGGCCTTTGCCGGAGACCTATGGGAACGGACCTTTAACGAAGTAGCCACTGAATATCCCGAAATCACCACGGCTTATAACCACATCGACGCCGCCTGTATTTATTTTGTGGAAGACCCCAAACGTTACGACGTGATCGTGACCGACAACCTTTTTGGCGACATTCTGACCGATCTCGGCGGGGCGGTCGCCGGCGGAATTGGCCTGGCAGCCTCGGCCAACTTGAACCCGCTGACTGGTCCTTCCATGTTCGAGCCAGTCCATGGTTCGGCCCCCGACATTGCTGGTCAAAACAAGGCTAATCCTGTCGCGGCTATCCTCTCGGGTGCCATGATGCTCGACTACCTCGGCGAAACAGAAGCCGCCGAGCGAATCCGCCGGGCCTGCGCCGATGCGCCAACCGGTTCCACCACCGAAATCGGCGATGCCATCGCCGCTCGCCTTCAGGGAGAGATGAATGCTTGAGACTGTTGAGAAGATTTGGATGGACGGCGAGTTCGTGGATTGGGCGGACGCCAAAATCCATGTGCTCACCCACACTCTTCACTACGGTAGCGGTGTATTCGAAGGGGTCCGAGCCTATGAAACGGCTCGTGGTCCGGCAATTTTCCGTTTAAAGGAACACATTGACCGCCTCTTTGATTCCGCCAAGATTTACATGATGGATATTCCCTTTACCCGGGAAGAACTCACCGAGGCCACCATCGAAACGGTTCGGGTCAACAACGTCGAGTCGTGCTACATCCGCCCCTTGGTTTATCTGGGTTACGGCGTGATGGGGTTGAACCCTCTTCCCGCCCCGGTGCAGGTTTCCATTGCTGCTTGGCCGTGGGAAAGCTACCTCGGCGAAGACGGCTTGGCCCACGGCGTGCGCATGAAGATCAGCTCATGGAAGCGCCACGACCCAAACATTATGCCGCCCGCCGCCAAAGGCACTGGCATGTACATGAACTCTTCGCTGGCCAAAGTCGAAGCCATCAAGGCTGGTTACGACGAAGCCATCATGCTTTCGCCTCAAGGTTATGTTTCGGAATGTACCGGTGAAAACATCTTTGTGGTCCGACATGGCCGCATCATCACCCCGCCGGTGACCGCCGGAGCGTTGGAGGGCATCACCCAATCATCCGTGCGGCGCATTGCCGAAGACCTGGGCATTCCCTACGAAGTCGGCAATATTTTGCGCTCTGACCTCTATGTCGCCGACGAAGCTTTCCTCTCGGGCACGGCCGCTGAAGTCGTGCCGGTGCGTTCGGTGGATGACCGTGAAATTGGTGAGCCCGGGCCAATCACCCGAGCCATTCAAGAGATTTACTTTAGGGCTGTGAAAGGTGAAGACGATCGTTACGACGATTGGCTGACCTATGTCCGCCCCTAATGTTCCCACGGCCGTCGAAATCTTCGACACCACCTTGCGCGACGGGGTGCAGTTCGAAGGGATCTCGGTAACAGCAGACGATAAACTGCGTATTGCCGAACAGTTGGACCGGCTGGGTGTGCATTGGATCGAGGGCGGCTACCCGGGTGCAAACCCTCGTGACGAAGAGTTCTTCCGGCGTGCTGTTAAAGAACTCAAGCTCACCACCTCTACTCTGTTGGCCTTCGGCTCGACCCGGCGGGCTAAAGGCCGAGTGGATGAAGATCCGAGCCTGGCGAACCTGGTGGCTGCTGGCACCTCAACTGTTTGCATCGTGGGGAAATCGTGGGATTATCACGTCACCGAAGCCTTGCGCACCAGCTTGGACGAGGGCGTGGACATGGTCGCCGATTCGGTTCGTTACCTGAAAAGCCACGGACTTCGGGTGTTTTTTGATGCTGAACATTTCTTTGACGGCTACAAGAACAATCCCGAGTTCGCGCTCCAGGTATTAGAAGGTGCCGCCACTGCTGGGGCTGACGCTCTGGTGCTTTGTGACACCAACGGTGGGTCGCTGCCCCACGAAGTGGGTGCTATCACCGCTGCGGTAACTAGCCATTTCAGTGATCTGGTGATTGGGATGCACACCCAAAATGACACCGGTTGCGCCACCGCCAATGCCATCGCCGGTGTTCTTGCGGGTGCCCGGCAGGTTCAAGGCACTATTAATGGCTACGGTGAACGAACTGGTAACTGTGACCTCACCCAGCTGGTACCGAATTTGACCTTAAAGATGGGTATCGAAACACTGCCGGTCGAGCGTATAGAGCTACTCAGCACGGTGTCACATCATGTGGCTGAGCTGGTGAACCTCCCTCCACAACATCAACAGCCCTACGTGGGTTCATCAGCCTTCGCACACAAGGCGGGGCTCCACACCAGCGCTATTGCGCGGCGGCCTGACAGCTACGAACACATTGATCCCAAGCTGGTGGGGAACACCACCCGTTTCTTGATATCTGATCTTTCGGGGCGGGCTTCGATTGAGCTCAAAGCGGCTGAGCTTGGCGTGACTTTGAGTGGTGAGCAGGTAGGCGAAGTCGTGACGCAGATGAAAGAACTGGAGCATCGCGGCTACCACTTCGAGGTGGCTGACGGTTCACTAGAGCTGTTGATGCGCAAGGCTTCGGGCTGGGAACAAGACTTTTTCGAGCTTGAATCGTTCCGGGTGATCGTCGATCATCTCGGCGCGGGGCTGAACACTGAGGCCACCGTGAAGCTGAAGGTCGCTGGCCAGCGGATGGTCGCCACCGGCGAGGGCAACGGACCAGTCGACGCCTTGGATTCCGCTTTGCGGGCGGCTATTGGTCCCACCTATCCCGAGCTTGACGACATCCGTTTAGTAGATTTTAAGGTGCGAGTGCTCGAATCGGGCGCTGGTACTGGGGCTGTGACCAGAGTCCTTATCGACTCTGCCGATTCACGGCGTACGTGGTCCACCATGGGCGTGAGTGAAAACGTGATCGAAGCGTCGTGGCAGGCCCTGTTAGATTCGGTTATCTACGGTTTATTACACCGCTAGATTTGTCTAAGGTTGAAACGTGGCTATTCCTTCCTATGTGCCGGTAGATAAAAATGTTCCCAATCGCAAATATGTTGCGCCGAAGCGCTTGGGTGAGGTGTGGGAACCCGATCGAGCCGGTGAGCTTATCCAGCGTGGCCAACCCTTTGGGCCTCGTCTCGGGGTGCAAGGACCAGACATTGGTTACGCCCTGAAACTAGCCGAGCTGGCTCGTGACACCTGGGTGTTGGAAGACCACGAAAAGGGTGACGATGCTCGCACTGGCATCGCGGCGGTGGCCATGAAACGGGCTGCACTTTTCGGGCGAGCCCCTATCATGCACGATGTCACCTTTGCCGCCAAAGTGTGGGGGTTTACTTCGGCAGCCCCGGTCGACTTGATCCAGCTTCGCAGCGCGCTCTTCGCCCAAATCTCTAGCCCGCACCATTATCACGAACGTCGAGTGGTGGCCGATCTGATTCCTCAAGAGCTGCTGGCGAAACCGCTTGGCGAGCTAGACGCATTGTTACCAAAAACTTGGGAGCAACTCGTCGTTGCTGGCACCCAATGAGCCCTCGTGTACGGTTTTCCCCGGCCCCAACCGGGTATCTACACGTTGGTTCGGCGCGATCAGCCCTCTTTAACTGGCTCTATGCTCGACACACCGGCGGTACTTTCATCGTACGGGTAGAGGACACCGATGTTGATCGCAGCCGTCCCGAGCTGACCGAGTCGATCTTTGATGCCCTGCGTTCACTGGGGCTGAACTGGGACGAAACCTATTATCAGAGTGCTCGGTTTGAGATTTATTTGGCCGCCGCGCAGCGGCTCTTGGCTGAAGGTCACGCCTATTACTGTGATTGCTCGCAAGAAGCAGTGAAAGAACGTGCCGCTCTTCGTGGTGGTCCTCCTGGTTATGACGGCCACTGCCGCGATCGCCATTTGAGCAGTGGGGTTATGCGTTTTCGCTCCCCCGATACTGGTGTTACAGGCTGGGATGACCTGATTCGCGGGCGGGTAGAGTTCGAAAACCAATATCTCGAAGATTTTGTGATCGTACGGTCAAACGGCACGCCCATGTTCCTGCTAGCCAATGCGATTGACGACCTCGACATGGAAATCACCCATGTGATTCGAGGCGAAGACTTGGTGAACTCCACGCCGAAGGTGTTGTTGTTGCGCGATGCTTTGGGTGCCGAGGCCGAGCTTTTGTACGCGCATTTGCCGTTGATCGTAAATGAGGAGCGCAAGAAGCTTTCCAAACGTCGTGATGACGTCAACGTTGCTGATTATCTAGATCGTGGATTCTTGCCCGAGGCCATGGTGAACTACCTCGCCACGCTGGGCTGGGGTGCGCATGATGGGGTCGAAATCCGGCCGATCGCCGAGATCATAGAGCGTTTCGAGATTGCCGATGTTGGCAAAAGCCCGGCCATGTTCGACGTAAAGAAGCTCACTCATTTCAACGGCGAATATATTCGAGCGCTATCGGGGCCGCAGTTTATCGAGCGGGTACAACCATGGCTCACCGAAAATGTGCCTTGGAAGCCCGAAGATTTTGATGAGTCGTTGTTTGTCGAGCTGGCACCCATGATTCAAGAACGGGTCAAGCTTTTGGGTGAAGTGCCAGAAATGGTTGATTGGCTCTTCACCGGGGCAGCGGCTGACGACCCGGCCAGCTGGAACAAGGAAATGTCGAAACCGGCGGCCGCACCGATGCTGGATAACGCACTGGCGCTTTTCGAGGCTGATGAAACTTGGGATGCGGCCTGGGTTCGTTCCGTGGTTGAGCAGGCTGCCATGCAAGCGGGTCTGGTGAACCAACAGGGCAAACCCCAGCTTGGTAAGGCCCAGGCCCCGCTGCGGGTGGCGGCGTTGGGTCGGGCGACCGGCCTGCCCCTTTTTGAGTCCCTTGCTTTGTTGGGCCGTGATGAAACCTTGCGCCGATTGCGCGAAGCCCGAGCGCGGCTGTGAGCTGTAATTTCTTGTGCTGCGCTGGAGTTTTCGCCTAATCCTGCTCGGGGCGCTCTTTGTTGCGCTCAATGTTGTTTATCTGGCGTTTACTTTTGTGAACGTGTGGTGGACCGCCCGCCAAGATCAAGCTGGCCCCGCTGATGCCATTGTGGTCATGGGCGCCGCTCAATACGACGGCACGCCGTCGCCGGTGTTGCAGGCACGACTTGACCATGCCGTAGAGCTTTTTGAAGCGGGCTACGCGCCTCTCGTGGTGGTGACCGGCGGCAAGCAGACCGGGGACCGATTCACCCAAGCGCTCACGGGATACAACTACCTGCGTGGCAGAGGCATAAGCGACGAGCAGATTCTTCTTGAGGTCGACGGCACCAGTACCTACACAGAACTAGCCGCCACCGCACGTATTTTGCACGGCCGGGGCCTGGAGCGGGTGTTGCTAGTTTCTGATGGTTATCATTCGGCACGCTTGCGAGCTATTGCCGGAGAAGTTGGGCTTCAGGCATCAGTTTCACCTACCGGAACCAGCTACGGCCTAAACCAGCTGATACGAGAGACGGCCGCGGTTTCTGCCGGAAGAATCGTTGGATTTCGACGCCTTGAGAGCTTCGGCTAAAGTAGGACGACCGCCGTTCGGGGGTGGTGTAATTGGCAACACAACTGGTTCTGGTCCAGTTATTAGGGGTTCGAGTCCTCTCCCCCGAGCCAGAATGAGCCTGTATACTTGATCGCATAATGCGAACAATGAATCCGGCTCTAAATGAGTCAACGTTTGAGAAAGCTGATTGGGCTCCGCCGGTCGGTCAACCTCATGCCGTCAAGGTCATGACCTTTTCGGGAACGCTTAGCGCAACTGCGGTGCTACTAGCTTTGCTTGCGGTCGGGGCAGTATTCGGCTGGAATTCCGTTACCCAGAACGAAGTCTCTACTTCTTTACCGGGCTGGCTGATTTTCGCTGTGCTCGGTGGATTTGGGGTAGCGATACTCACCATATTCAAGCCACACCTGGCCCGTTTCACGGCACCCCTTTACGCGGGTGTTGAGGGCTTGGTGCTGGGTGCTATCTCTGCGGTATACAACTTTGCTTTCGAAGGAATCGTGCTGCAAGCCGTGGGCCTCACCGCTGGGGTGCTTGCATTGATGATCTTCCTGTATACCTCGCGCATCGTGCAGGTCACCGACAAGTTGCGCATGGGTATAGTGGCCGCCACCGGCGCAATCGCGCTCATGTACCTGGTGACCATGGTCATCGGCTTCTTCGGTGGGGGAGTCCCTTTCATCCACGACAGTGGAACCTTCGGGATCATCTTTAGCTTGGCCGTGGTCGGTGTCGCTGCTTTTAACCTGATGCTTGATTTCGACTTGATCGAAAAAGGTGTAAACGCTGGGGCGCCACGTTACATGGAGTGGTACGCCGCCTTCGGCATCATGGTGACGTTGGTTTGGCTTTACCTCGAAATGCTGCGTTTGCTGGCCAAGCTGCGCGACCGCTAAAGTCGAGCATCTTGCCCCCATCGTCTAGCGGCCTAGGACACCACCCTCTCAAGGTGGCGACACGGGTTCAAATCCCGTTGGGGGTGCCAATTTTCAAGCGGCGAGTGATGTTAACAACACATCAAACGCGTAGTTAGTCAGCTTTTCGCCGGTGCCGGTTTTTCGACGGCGGGTCTGCAATAATCGTGGATCATTCGGCCCTGGCGACTGGGGCACCAGCAACTGGCCGTTTCGGTTTAGAAACTGCCATCGATGTTGTTCCGGCGGGGCATTCGGATCAGGCAAAATAGTCAGCTCGTGCCGATGCACAATCCGGTGATGACGACGACACAACAGCACCAGATTCCGTAATTCGGTGGGTCCGCCTCGATCGAAATAGTGAATATGATGCGCTATTAGCTTGCGGGTGTTCGCACAACCCGGGTAGCTGCAACCGCCGTCACGGGCCAGTAGTGCCCGGCGTTGCTGAGCGTTCGCGAAACGATCAGGCACTGAGGCCATTATCGGCTCACCCTTGACCATCACGGTCGTGACTAGCGGGCCCCGTTCTACGAGCATGGGTAGCTTCCATTGAGGTACCGGCCCAACACCTGGAATATAGGCCCGGTCAACTTGCACACCCTCATCGTTCTCATGGGCGTGAATCAACAGGTTTACTGTCAGCGATTCTGGTAAGAACCCTACGTCATTGGCTTTGGCCGAGCTGGCAGCCTCGGCCATGGCCAAAAGCGCTTCAGCGCAATTTCGGTCCAGCCCCGGTACAAAGCCAGCTTCACCAGGCACCTTAGTTATCCTGCTTCGTTCGCCTTCAAGCCAAGCGGCCATAGCAAGGCCGTCACTCATATCGAAGTTGGCCCTCAGGCGGAACCGCCCATTTAGCCAACCCCAACTAGCTGACGAGGCTTCGGGATCAACTTCGGTTAACTCTTCAATGTCGGTGCTGTACGTTCGCTCGCTCGGGCGAGCCACACGCTGATATTCACGTAACACCCGCTCAAGCTGAGACCCAGTACAGGCCTCAGTGGCTTCTATCACCTTGGTTTCAAGCGCGGGCGTTACTCTGCGCGCAATCGCCAGAACCGAGCGGAGAGACCTCTCACCGCCGTCAAGAAGCTCGGTGGTGGCTGGCAGCTCATCTAAGCGTTCGGCCAGTTCATCCACCTCGCGAGCCTCGGACCCTGTCATGCCTAGCGCCCAACCCAAATAGCCGGATTCGGGATTATGTTGTGGATGGGCGCGAAGGGCACGCACCGCCGCAACCAGCTTCGCCTGCCAGACAGTGACCTGTGAAGCGGCCGCTTGTGCTTGAGCTAGCAGCTGGTTATAGCCTTCAAGCCCTCCTGCGGGCGCACCTTCGAACATGTATAGATCATGACGGCGTCCTGTGACATTTAAGGCTTCCAAGCGAATCGCTTGCCAAAATCGGTTGCCGAGATTGAGCCGAATTCCTAACATTGGCGAACGGGCTTCGGCTCAAATCAAAGGGGAACCTATGCCACAGGCCATTCCAAGTTCGATCCGGCGCAACCACTGGATGAACCAGGTCGCCGTTCACGCCGAGATGAAGCCCGACGAGATGGCCTTCAAATATCTGGGCGAGATCACCACTTGGGGCACGTTCCATCTAAGGGTGCAACATTTCGCAGCGGCCCTAGCGCGGCGAGGCGTTAATTTCGGCGACCGGGTCATGCTCCTGACTCTGAATTCGACCGAAGTATTGGAAGCCGTGTTTGCGGTGAACACGCTTGGGGCCATGGCAGTGCCCCTCAATTTTCGCTTAACCCCGCCTGAGCTGGCGTTCATCATTAACGATGCTGATGCCGACATGATCATTGTCGATCCCATGTTGGCGCCTCTGGTGGCCGCGACCCAAGGCGTTACCGACCGGTTGAAGCAGGTCATCGTGCTTGGAGAAACTGCCGGGGAAGATCAAGAGGCGAGTGCTGGATTGATCGGCGAAAGCCTGGATTGTTTCGTAGCGCCTGACGTGCCGGAATCTACGCCAGCTTTGATTATGTACACCTCTGGCACAACCGGAGCACCCAAAGGTGCCATGCTCGACCACATCAATATCTTTAGCCAGGCCACAACCATGGTCCGTATCAATGGTGATCATCCTGATGACATTGCCTTTGTGACGGCACCGTTCTTCCACATCGCCGGTCTTGGCTCGATGGCCACGTCATTTCTATTGGGAATACCGTCGGTCATCCACCCGCTGGGTGCTTTTAATGCTTTAGAAACTATCAAAGCCTGGGAGGCCGAACGGGCAACCGTTGTTTTCAACGTGCCTACGCAATGGCAGGCCATTGTGGCCGAACCGTATCTAGCTGAGGCCGACCTGGCGCTTAGAATAATTGCCTGGGGTGCTGCTCCCGCCTCTGAGACTCTTTTACGGCAAATGGCGGAATCGTTCCCCGATGCCACCAACGTGGCAGTGTTCGGCCAAACCGAAATGAGCCCGGTCACGTGTGCTTTATCGGGCGAAGATTCTCTTCGTAAGCTTGGAAGTGTAGGCAAGCCGATACCGACCATGATGTATCGCATCGTGGATAGCGAAATGAACGATGTGCCCGTAGGTGAGGTGGGCGAGATTGTGTATCTCGGACCGAACCTGATGCAAGGTTATTGGCGCCGGGAAGAAGCAACCGCTGAAGCTTTTGCGGGGGGCTGGTTCCATTCTGGTGACCTGGTGCGCCAAGATGATGAAGGTTTCGTCTGGATTGTGGACCGGGCCAAAGACATGATCATCTCGGGCGGTGAAAATGTGTATTGTGCCGAGGTTGAAAATGCTTTGTTTGCTCATCCTGCAATTGCTGACGTAGCGGTCTATGGCCGAGCCGATGAGAAATGGGGTGAAATTCCTGTGGCGGCAGTGGTTCTTAACGAGGGCGCAGAGCTCACCCTCACCGAACTGCAGGAATGGATGGAAGGTCGCCTCGCTCGGTTCAAGCAACCAAAAGACCTGGTCTTCTACGATGAGCTCCCCCGGAATGCGGGCGGCAAGGTGGTTAAAGGCGACCTGCGGGCCAAGACCACACCCGCATAGTGGCCAAAAAAGAAGCCGGCCAAGAACGCTAGAAAAGCGTTTACTTGGCCAGCTTACAGCTTTAGATTAAGCCTTCGCCCTCAAGGTAAGCCTTGACGACTTCACCCAGGCTCTTGCCTTCCACGTCGACTTGACGGTTCAGCTCGGCCATGGTGTCAGCTTCGAGATTGTTGAGAATCTTCTCGGCCATCTCGGTCAGCGCTTCGGGCGCTTGGTCATACACGGCTTCAGTGATCGTGAACGACAAGTTGTACACAATGAAGGTACCTTCATCGTCGACCACGGTTAGGTTCAGCTCGGGAATACGGCCGTCAGTAGTAAAGATCTCACCGAAGGCACATTCACCCTTAGCGGTTTCGTTGTAGATAATTCCAGAGTCCATGATCTGACGTTGGTTCTGGGGAATCGAGAAACCAGTGAAGTTCTCAAATAGCACCAAACCGTCGGCACGGTCAGGGAACTCAGGCTCCATGCAGGCCTCAGCCTCGGGATTGTTCTCGAGGTACTCGGCCATCTGCGTGAGAGTGAAAGCCCCACCATTCTCATCGGTCAGGTCGGGTCCGGTCGCAAAACCATAGGTGTTGTTGAAGGCCGAACGTCCGAGCCAGTGGATGGAGTTTTTCTCAAGGTCCTCATCAGCAGTGACCTGATAAAGTTCGTCAGGATCATTGCTTGGATCATCGTGGCCCAAGTGGTTGGTCCAGCCGGTGCCGTTGTATTCGGGATAACCCTGAATCTCATTGGCTAATAGGGCATCACGGTTCACGTTGGTGCCACCAAGGTTGATCCGGCGGGTCACGTTACCACCACCAGCTTCAATGCCTTGAGCGAACATTTCAGCGACCAGCTGGTTCTCGGTGAAGTCTTTCGAACCGATGGTGATGTTTACAGCTGAGAGGTCAAGCGACGCGAATTCGCCACTGCTTTCCTCGCCGTTGTCAGCGTCGTTGTCATCGTCGCTGCTACAAGCGGCCAGAACTAGCGCCAAGCCCGCTAAGGCCGCCACTAGTTTGATGAATCTAGATTGTTTTCGCATTATTTCTCCTTGATTTGGGAATTTGGGGCGCGTTGAATCGCACCCATGGATAAGCGGGAACTCAGAGACCTTTGGGTCGCAATGTTCGTTCCGCGACCGCGGCGACCCAGTCGAGTGTTAGGGCCAAGAGGGCGGTGATGGAAGCACCGGTGAAGGTCACCAGGGTTCGTGCGTTCTTCAGACCCGAGTTGATAGTGTCACCCAGACCACCACCGTTGGTGAACGTTGCCAGGGCGGCCATACCCACGTTGATCACCAAGGCGGTGCGGACACCGGCCAGAATCACCGGAACGGCCAAAGGCAGCTCAATCTCTAACAGAATTCGCCATCGGGGCAAACCCATGCCACGGGCTGATTCAATGACCTCGGCCGAGACTTGATCTAAGCCCACCATGGTGTTGCGCAGTACCGGCAGAATCGTGAAGATGACCAGGGCAATGATGGCTGTTCGGGCGCCACGGCCTTGCCACATATAAAGAATGACGAACAGACCGTAGGCAGGTAGCGCTTGGCCAGCGTTGGCCACTGAGAGCACCACACCACTGGCCCAACGCATGGCCGGGCGGGTGAGGATAACTCCTAGTGGAATCGCAATGATCAAGACCCAAAATGTGGACCACCCGGTTAGAGCCAGATGCTCTTTGATCTGGGGAAAGAGCTTGTTGTCCCATGACAAAGCGGACTGATCACTGAAGTTCTTCTCGGCCCCGGCCACATACCACGCCAGTAGCGCCGCCGTGAGAGCCAGGCCAAACGGTGCCAGGATCAGGCCACGAGAAAGCTTCATTTGACCACCGGGACTTCGCCCGTCAGGTTCTGGTAAAATTCACGCGCTTCGGCCTGCATACGATGAATGACACCGGTAATGGTCTCAATATCTAAACAGCCCTGGTAGCGACCCCGGCCATCTACCACCAAGAGAGTGCCGTGGCTGGACTGGATCATTTCTTCCAACGCGTCACGCAAGGTGGCCTGGGGCTCGACCGTGGCACGTACCGGTCGGCCAAGGCTTGGCAAATCGGCGGGAGTGTTGGCACGTAACAGGTCACGTCGTTGTAGCCAACGCACGGGACGATCGTTTTGGTCGACCAGCACCAACCATTTTTCCGGGCTCGCATCGATGGCGATTAAGGCATCCTCGATCGAGGTATCTGGGCCCATGGTGGGATAATGAGCAAGCGTTACGTCGCGAACCCGTTCAAAGTTGAGACCCTTGAGAGTGGAGCCTGAACCCAGGAAATCATCTACGAAATCGTCGATCGGGTGGGCCAGAATACGCTGTGGCGTATCGTATTGAGCGATCTGCGAACGCTCTTTCAAAATCACGATTCGGTCACCCATTTTTATGGCTTCGTCGATGTCGTGAGTCACGAAAATAATCGATTTGTGAAGCTCGGATTGCAGCCTCAGGAACTCATTTTGCAGACGATCACGAGTAATGGGGTCAATAGCACCGAAAGGTTCGTCCATCAGCATCACAGGTGGGTCAGCGCCAAGAGCACGGGCGACTCCAACTCGCTGGGCTTGACCGCCGGAAAGCTCTTTGGGGTACCGATCGCGGTAGATGGTTGGATCCAGACCTACCAGATCTAGCAGCTCATCAACCCGAGCATTGATGTCAGGTTTCTTCCAACCTAAGAGGCGGGGCACGGTCGCCACATTTTCGCCAATGGTGCGGTGAGGAAATAGTCCAACTTTTTGAATAACGTAACCAATGTTACGTCGCAGCTGGTCGGGGTTGACCGAGGTCACGTCTTCGCCATCGAAGATAATGCGCCCACCGGTCGGCTCGATTATGCGGTTGATCAGGCGCAAAGTCGTGCTCTTTCCACATCCGGAAGGTCCGACGAGCACCGTGATTTCGCCCCGAGCAAAATTTAAGGTGAGGTCATCCACGGCGGGCACGGTGGTGCCTGGATAACGCATGGAAAGACCCTCAAGAGAAATAACCGGGTCGGTAATATCGGCTGGTTTGCCAGGAAGCTCAAAGTTCCCGTTCGCTGTGTCGTTCATCGTTTTCTGATTCCGGGAGAGGTTGTGAAGTGGCGAATAATGCCAAAGATGGCATCGAAGACGAGTGCTAAGACCATGACCAAAACGGTGCCGGTCCACACTTGTTCTACCGAGTAGCCGAGCGGATATGCAGAAAGCCCTTTCTTAATAAATTCACCGAGACCGCCGCCGCCAACGAGGGTGGCGATAGCGGCGATTCCCGAGGTCAACAGAATCGATACCCGAACCCCGGTGCTGATCACAGGCCAGGCCAGAGGCAATTCGATTCGGGTTAACACTGCTGCCTTAGACATGCCGACCCCTCGGGCCGACTCAGCAATGGCACCGTCAACACCTTCAAGCCCGGCCACCGTGTTGCGCATGATTGGCAACAGGGCGTACATGACCAGTGCAATGCGTGCGGGCGCGGTGCCCAAGCCTACCAACGGAATGAAAAGGGTAAACAGGGCCAGGGAGGGAATAGTGAGAAATATTGATGCAATACCCAAAAGCGGAGCTCGTAACACCTTTACACGGTGCGCGAGTACGCCGAGGGCCACCGCTAGTACGGTAGCGATAATGACTGATTGGAGAACCAAGCTTGCGTGTTCAAGGGTGTGTTGGCGTACGTCATCGAAGTGAAGCACCGTGACATAGCGCCACCAAGAACCCACTCCTTCAGCCAGCGAGGCGAAAAGTAGGTTCATATTGTCACCGTTTCTGGCACGTTTAGTCTTGGGTCTGGCATATCTCCTTCTCGGTACTACGACGTTCGAAGCACCGAATCTGAGCGACACTGCCGACCTCCCCGCGGCTAGCAGCGCGTGGCCTACTGCACCACCTGCTCTAGGTTCCTAACACACAAAAATCCAGAAGAACCCTATGTTCCAGCGTGACACATATGGGCGAAAGGATGTCGAATTTAAGGCAAAAAGATGCCATGAGCTGGGTCTATAGTGGCATCGCCTGTTGGTGCTCGCCGGTTTGCACGCGCCACAGCGCAGCGTAGAGGCCGCCTTGATCTAACAGCTCTTCATGCGTTCCTGACTCGATCACACGCCCAGCTTCCATCACGTGAATGCGATGGGCATTCCGTACCGTTGAGAGCCGGTGCGCGATGACTATGGTGGTTCGCCCTTGTGAAACCCGTTCCATCGAACGTTGAATGGCAGCCTCGGTTTCGTTGTCGACCGCTGAGGTTGCTTCGTCGAGTACCAAGATGGCTGGATCACGAAGAATAGCTCGAGCAATGGTCAGCCGTTGACGCTGACCCCCTGAGAGTTTTTGGCCTCGTTCGCCCACAACGGTGTCATAGCCATGAGGCATGGCCTCAATGAACTCTGCCGCTTCTGCCAGAGCTGCGGCGGTGCGTACCTCGGCGTCGGTGGCATCGGGACGGCCGTACGTCAAGTTCTCACGTACGGTGCCGTGGAACAAGAACACATCTTGCGAAACGAACCCCATGGCCCCACGTAGCGAGCGAAACGTGAGCTGGTCAATCGGCACGCCATCGACCGAAAGGGTGCCGCCCGTGGTGTCATACAAGCGCAATAAGAGCTTGACCACTGTAGATTTCCCGGCACCGGTGGCCCCCACGATGGCGTGAGTCTCACCAGCGGGAATATTGATGTTTACGCCCTTTAGAACCTCTTCGCCAGTGGCATAGGCAAAGCGCACGTCATCGAAGCAAACCGCACCGGCCACTGGGTTGGCGAGTTCTTGGGTACCGGCCTCAATTTTTGGTTCGGCTTCTAACAAACCAAAAATTCTTCGACACGAAGCCATGGCCCGTTGGTAAAGGTCGAGGGTTTCACCCAGGTCGGTGAGTGGCCACAACAGGCGCTGAGTCATATAGACCAGCACGGAAAATAGGCCCACCGCCAAATCGCCGCGCAACGTGGCCCGACCACCCACAATCAAGGTCATGGTGAATCCGGCTAAGACCGCGGTTCGGATTAAAGGGCGGAAAGCTGTGGAGAGCCGGATGGCGTCTTTGTTGACCGACTTGTAGTTTGACGATGCTGCGTCAACCCGAGCCACCTCGCGATCCTCAGCGCTGAAGGCCTTAATGGTGGCAATACCACCAATTCCATTGGTCAGCGTGTCGCCAATATTGCCCGCCGCTTCACGTACCTTGGCGTAGCGGGCCTCTAAACGTTGCTGGTAAAACAGCGAACCGGCCACGATAACGGGAATGGGTATAAATGCCAGCGCCATCAGCAACGGTGAAATAACAGCAAAGGTGATGCCCACCAGCACCACGTTCGAAGCCGTAATGATGATTTTGTGCGGACCCATGTCCAAAAATCGTTCAAGCTGATTGACGTCGTCATTCAAAACTGTCATTAGGCCGCCCGAGGTTTGGTCCTCGAAATAGGCCACCTCAAGGTTTTGTACATGCCGATAAGCATCCATGCGGGCGTCGTGTTCCAAGGCTTGAGCTAAGTTTCGCCAGGTCACGACGGCTAGATACTCGGTCGCCGATTCCGCCAACCAAATGAGTACGGTCAGGATGACCAAAATGGTGAGCTGTTCATAGCGATCGCTGACGTTGAACATGCGGCCAATGAATGACTGCTCGGTGTTCACCACGACATCGACCGCTGCCCCAATTAATAGCTCGGGGGCGATGTCGCACACCTTGTTGATGAACGACATGAGGGTGGCGAAGATGAGGTGGCTTCGACGGCCCTTGGCGTAGCGCCACAGCTCGCGCAGCGGCGGCTTGGTGGATAAAGGAATAGTGGATTGAGCGCTGTCGGGCATGGGCCTCTTAGGTGGTGGGGTCAAACAGGTTGGTGCTTAGATACCGTTCTCCGGTGTCAGGCAACACTGCGACCACCAATTTGTTTGCGAACTCCGCACGAGAAGCAACTTCGGTGGCTGCAGCTAGCGCGGCGCCAGATGAGATACCTGCCAAGATACCTTCACTTGTGGCCAAGAGGCGTGCTGCCTCGGCCGCTGCTCGCGCCTCGACTCGGATCACCTCGTTGTAAATGTTGGTGTCAAGCACCCTCGGTACAAAGCCTGCCCCTAATCCTTGGATGGGGTGCGGTGCCGGGGCCCCACCAGAAAGCACCGGCGAATCGCTGGGCTCGACGGCAACGATCCAGATATCAGGATTGTGTCTGCGAAGTGCGATGCCAGCACCAGTCACGGTACCTCCGGTGCCAACGCCCGAGATTAAGGCCGCGATCTCACCGTTGGTATCGTTCCAAAGTTCTTCACCAGTTGTACGTTCGTGTATGTCAGCATTGGCCGGGTTCTCGAATTGTTGTGGCATGAACCAGCCATTTGCATCAACCAGCTCTAGCGCCTTGGCAATGGCGCCATTCATACCTTGCTCTTTGGGAGTCAACACCAGCTCGGCACCATAAGCGACCAAGAGTTGGCGGCGTTCAATGCTCATCGAATCGGGCATCACCAGCACCGCTTTGTAACCCTTGGCAGCGGCTACCATGGCCAAGCCAATGCCGGTGTTACCGCTGGTGGGTTCAACAATGGTGCCCCCAGGGGGGAGCTCGCCGCTTCGCTCGGCGGCCTCAATCATGGCTAGGGCGATACGGTCTTTAACGCTGCCGCCAGGGTTGAAGCTTTCAAGCTTGACCGCGATGCGTCCTTCAACCTTGGTGTTGTAGCGGTGCAGCTCGACTAGCGGGGTCTTGCCGATCAGGTCTAAAACGCTGTTGTGCAAAGCCATTAAAGGCCTCCCATCTCGTGGTTTTCGAGCCAAGACGGCTCGAGGAATTGTTGATCGTGGTCAGGCTCCTGTCGTACTCCATCGACAATTAGCGCCTGTCCCTTAGTGCCCACCACTACTGAATTAGCCGGGATGTCTTCAATGACCAAAGCATGGGGCCCAATCCGGGTATTGTCGCCGACCGTGACGGGCCCCAGGATGGATGCCCCCACCCCAATTGTCACGTTGTTACCAATAGTTGGGTGCCGTTTAGCGCCTTTCTCGTCGCTCCACCATCCATGGCCGCCGAGTGTGACGTTGTGGTACATCATTACGTCATCGCCAATTTGTGCGGTCTCGCCAATGACCACTCCGTCACCATGATCAATAAAGAACCGCCGCCCAATCACAGCGCCGGGATGAATTTCAATGCCAGTTATTAAGCGCAGGGCTTGGGAAAGTAAGCGTGGTAGAAAAGGTATCCCGCTTCGCCATAGGAAATGAGCGACCCGATGGCTCGCCAGCGCCCAGATACCGGGATACAACATGGTTTCTAAGGTGGCCACTCCATGCAACGCCGGATCTTTTTGAATTGCGACCCGTATCGTTTCGGGTGCCGCGCGCTTGAGCCATCTCATGGAACCACTCTAGGCGCTTGGGCTATGACTTGAGTTCCCACTCGCTTGGCACCGTAACCACTGGCCGTGGTGAATGGTGGGTGAGCTTAAAGGTGGTCGAACCCAACAATCGGTCAGTGAACGCGCCTCGTCCTCGGGCCCCAAGCACGAGCAGGTCGACCTCGTTTTGTTCAGCGGCACGCAACAGCCCGGTAACAGCGCTTTCTGCTTCGACCATCACGCACTCGTAGGGGATGCCCAGATCACGAACTCGGGCTGTCCATTCACCATGCAAAAGCTCGGTCAATGAATCTTGCCATTGCCGGAAGCTCTCGGTTGGTACCTCTTGCATTAGCTCTGGGTCCCACGTGACCACATACACCACAAAAAGTTCGGCTCCCGTTTGTGCGGCATGGTTCGAAGCCCAAGTGAGGGCCTTCATGCTGTCTTCTGAGCCGTCGATGCCTACCAAAATCTTTTCGATCATTGCAACCATGTGAAGCTCCTTATTCACGCCGTTCTAAAGAGAATCGTTGTGCATGTATTTTCAGTAAGTCGGTTCTAGTACAGATGCCTATCAGTTTGTCTTCGGTCGTGACGGGCAGATGCTCAATTCCTTCGTCCAAGATGGTCTGTAGCGCTGTCAGTGCGGTGTCGTTTGGTGAGGCCGTAACCACGTCGTGGCTAGCGATCTCAGTGATGGGTGTCTCGAGAGGTAAGTCGGTGCTGAGCAAGTCGGAGCGGCTCAGCATGCCAATCAATTTATCGTTTTCAACGATTGGATAAGCGCCATGTCCGTGGTGGCGAAAGGTGTCGCGAGCTTCGGTAATGGTGCAGGTAGGGCTAAGTGTTTCAACTTTGGTGGTCATCAGTCGTGACACCAAAGTCGTGCGAAATAAGTCAGCTTCGTAATCTCGGCCAACAGAAATACCCCGCTTGGCTAATTTGTCGGTCATAATGCTGTCGCGATTGGCAGTGTTATAAACCAAGTCGGCTAAAACGGTGGCAATCATTAGCGGTAAAATTACTTGGTAATCTTGGGTCAGTTCGAAGACGAAAATTATTGAGGCCAAGGTCGCTCGCGATGCAGCACCAAAGGTGGCTGCCATGGCTACCACGGCAAAGGCCCCAAGCGAGACATCGGGCCCTGGCAAGGCAAAGTTCAAGCCTGCTCCAGCCAGAGAGCCAAACGATGCGCTGACCAGCAGAATGGGGGCCAAGGTACCGCCAGAGGTGCCAGACCCTAACGCCAGCCACCATGCCACCAACTTGGCGGCTCCGATGACCAACACGAACTGTAGAGATTGGTTTCCGCTGATGACCTCGGCGATTACGTCGTAGCCGACGGTAAAAATCTTGGGAACGAACATCCCGATAAGGCCGAAGCCTATAGCGCCAATCGCCGGGTGCCAGAAGCTTGAAATGGGGAGCCGTTCATAGAGATTCTCAACCGCAAAGAGGCCCCGGGTAATGATGGTTGCGATTAGGCCACAGATGATGCCGAGCAGAGCAAAAGCCGGCAGTGCCTCGAGGCCCAGATAGTCATGGGTAGGAATTGCAAATAGAGGTTCGGGCCCAAAGACCAAAGCGTGGGTCCCAGCGGCCACCGCTGAGGCTAGAACCAGTGGAATGATGGCGCGAATCGAGAATTCGAAGAGGAGAAGTTCAATGGCCAGCACCACGGCTGCCAGCGGGGCTCCAAAGGTGGCCGACATTCCAGCCGCGGCACCGGCGGCCAGCAATATTTTTCGCTCCGATGGTGAGACTGGAACGACTTGCCCCAACAGCGAACCAAGCGATCCGCCGGTTACGATGATGGGGCCTTCAGCGCCAAAGGGTGCGCCCGAACCGATGGCGATGGCCGCGGAGATTGGTTTTGCTATAGCTGTTCTGGGGGCGATCTTGCTTTGCTTAGTGAGAATGGCCTCCATGGTTTCCGGTATGCCATGGCCTTTGATGACCGGTGCCCATTTTGCGAGCAAAGAAATCACCAGGCCGGCCAACGTGGCAATTATCAGCACTTGCCAGTTGAACCGTTCGTAGCGCAGCGGTATCGATGAGAAGCTAAAACTGCTTATAAAGGTGACGTTCGTAATAGCGTTGATCAGGTGGAACAGCACCCAGGCGGCCAGGCCGCCGGCAATACCCAACAAAACGCCGAAAATACTGAGGAGTCCTAAACGATGATTAGTGGTAAGTTGCGGCATTGTTTAGAAATTATATCGTGACACGATATGTCTCAACGTGAGCTGACAACTAAAGACTATGAACGCCTTCTAGAGTTTCGCGATGGTCTGCGGCGCTTTATGCATTGGAGTGAAAGACAAGCCCGCGATGTAGGCCTAACCCCAGCTCAGCATCAACTCCTGCTTGCAATTCGCGGCCATGATGCCGCGCCATCGGTGGGCGAGGTGGCCGAACATTTGATGCTGCGGCACCACAGTGCGGTCGAGCTGGTGGATAGGGCTGAAGCCGCTGGATTGGTATTGCGGGAACCTGATGAAGACGACCATCGGGTGATTCGTCTGCACCTAAGCGAACGCGGCCAAGGGCTATTGGCCGAGCTTTCGAGCTTGCACATGGAGGAACTTTCTCGCTTGCGTGGGAGCTTAGAGAACCTGTGGCAGGGTTTGGCTTAGGCCAAAAAAGAATGAGCGGCCCACCATTGGCGGGCCGCTCATGTGGTTATCGGCTTAGGTGCTAGTTGGCCAGAAAGAGTTGATGAGTGCGGATAATGGCACTGGGGTTGCCGTTGCCGCGCTCGCCAGAAGGTAGCGTCCAGTCATCAATGCCACGAATGTTGTTCACGTATCCAATGGCAGTTGCGGTAGGCGAAACCCAAAGTACAGGCACTTGCTCACTGGTGATGATTCCAATCTTTTCCACCGCCGCGTAACGTTCGGTGAAGTCGGCACTTGTCTTCAAAGTGTGCAGCGCCTCGTCGATTTCAGGGTCCACGTAATTGAACACGTTGCCCGGCGTGGTGGCTATTGGGCCGAAATAGGTTTGGAGGCTGGTGATCGGGTCGCCAGTACCGCCTCCGGTTCGCCAGCAGTTGATCATGTAGTTGCCCTTAAATGGGGGTTCCTGATCAGCGCTGCCGACGGCGTTCTCAATGTGTGGACCTTGTTCAACCTGGTTGAGCTTGGTGTTGACATTGATCTCGGCCCAAAAACCCTGTTGTAGCTGAGCGACCTGCAACAGGCTTGGATCGGGGGGACAGTTGTATTCCACATCGATCGGATCGCCTGGGTTTCGGCCGTCGGAACGGTTGGGGTCAGCGCGGTACTCTTCGATCAGTTCTTTCGCGCCCTCAACGTTACGAGTGCCATCGGTCGGGTAGGCGTCGGCCACTTTAGAGGAGTACCAAGGACTGTCGGGTGAGAAAAAACCGCTTGAGGGGTTAACTAAGCCATCATCACCCAAGACTTCTTGAACGGTATAACTGTCGGTGGCCATGACTAGGGCCTTACGAACGCGTACGTCGTCGACTGGCGGCACCAGCATGTTAAAGATGGCGGTGTTGGATTCATTGCCCGCATAGAGCAGCACATCGATGTTGCCTGTCCGCTCTAGTTCCTGGGTGGCTTTGATGGCGCTACCGCGAAGGGTTTGGGTCATCTGGACCGAGCCAGCAGCCAAGCTTTGCACCCGGCTGTCTTCATCTGGGATTGGCCGGAAAATGACCTCATCAAGGTAGGGGAGCTGATCGCCGTTGGCAGCAGTGAACCAGTAGTTCTCGTTACGCTTGGTCACCATGCGGTCATCGCGTCGCCATTCAACGACCTCAAAAGGCCCAGTGCCGACCGGATGACTGCCGAATCCATCGGGGTTCGCCTCGTAGGCTTCCTTCGACACGGGCCAACCAATTTGGCCCCGCAGAAGGTCGGGGAAGGCGGCGTTGGTTTCACTCAGGTGATACACCACCGTTAGATCATCAACGATGTCCATCCCGGTGACACCCGCGATCTGCAGGGTGCCAAAAGTTTGGCGAGAATCGTTGTTGTGAAGAGTGTCAAAGTTCCACTTCACCACCTCGGCGTTTAGATCGCTGCCATCGTGAAACTTAATGTCGGGGCGTAGCTTTAGGGTCCACTCGGTGAGGTCATCGTTGGGCTCTAGCGATTCAGCCAAGAAACCTTCGAAGTCACCTTCAGCATTGATGGAGACGAGGGGATCGTAAATTGCCAAAGCCACCGTCGTTCCCGAGGAGGCGAAGTTGCCTTCTCCAGGCGTCCACGTGTTGGATTCGGCTTCCATGCCAATGGTTATCGAACCGCCGTAGTTCGCTTCATCAGTGGTTGCGGGCGGTTCGTCGGGTTCTTCACTCTCAGCCTGGGTGGTTTCAGTAGTCGAGGATGCGGAATCTCCCGAATCTGAATCGCTGCCGCAGGCCGCAGCGAAGATGCCGAGTGCGGCCAGCAGCGCTAATACTCGCCACCAGGCGCCACGCTTAGACGTCATATAGCTCTCCGTAGGTAAATTAGTGTCCGATGTCACATATACATCGTACGAAAGAGTACATGATAGTCACAGCTAACCAGAGAGTAACCGCCAATAACATACGTTCTTTTGGCGGCTACCTCTGGTGTTGGATTCCTATGCGGTGCCGTTGCGGCCAATCCGTACCCGCCAGACCTCGGGGCCTGACTCTAGGTAATCCCATGTGAAACGACCGGTATGTTCTGCCTCAAATTGATAATAGAGCGGCTTGGGGTCGTGGTCGTTGATCAAAATGAACGCCGTATTTGGTTCTAGGGCGTTGTAAGTTTCAAAGATCAATTCGTGGCGGCGCATGGGAATTTCTTGACGCACGTCGAGTTCGGTGTCGCTCATGAACTATGTCTCCTGGTGTAGGCGAGCAAGGTAATGCATGACACCGTTGATGCGTTGGGCACCCTTGGGGTCGCCCGACTTGGTTAGAACCCACCACGCTTTGGCCGCAATTCGGCTGGCCTCTTCGGGGGCGCCCGAGCGACCAGCCAAATGTAAGGCCTGTGATAGTAAGGCCACTAAGTCGGGTTCGTCTTGGGTCTCGGCAGGCGTCATGGTTAAGTAGAAGCCTGCCACATAATTCTAGTAAAAGCTAGAATTAATTGCCGAAGTCCCAACCGCTGTCAAGGTTGCGGTACTTACCCAAAACGTTCTTGGCCATCAGAATGCGGTGAACCTCATCAGGGCCGTCGGCCAAACGCAAGGTACGGGCACCTTGATACATGCCCGCCAGCGGCAAATCACCGCTTACTCCGGCTGCACCCCAAACCTGAATAGCACGATCGACCACTCGCTCATAGGCGTTTGGTACGAACACTTTGATGGCAGAAATGTCGGTACGGGCATCCATGTCAGCCGCCATTTTCTCAGCGGTGCTAATGGTCATCAGTCTTGCCGCTTGAATGTCCATGTAGGAATCGGCGATGAAGCCCTGGATGAACTGCTTGTCCTTTAGTGCGCCGCCGTGAACCTCGCGGGTAATGGCGCGTTCTACCATTAAGTCGAAGGCCCGCCACATCTGGCCTAGAGAGTTCATGCAGTGATAAACCCGGCCTGCGCCAAGGCGGTCTTGGGCAGCTTGGTGGCCGGTGCCACGCTCGCCTAAAGCGTTGTCGAGTGGAACGCGAACGTTGTCGTAAATGATCTCAACGTGGTCGCTTTCACGGCCCCACACTGGGATGCCACGTACAATGTTCACTCCAGGTGCATCGGCAGGCACAATAATCTGAGTCATGGCCGAGTTGCGATCAGCGCCGCCTTCGACCTCCTCGGTACGGCACATCACAATAAAGAAATCGGCTCGCTTACCATTTGAGGTGAACCACTTGTGCCCGTTGATCACCCAGTCGTCGCCGTCGCGTCGAGCAGTGGTGCGCAGGGAACGAGGGTCAGAGCCGGGCTGGTCGGGTTCGGTCATCGAAAAGCCCGATTCTAAGGTGCCGTCAATTAGTGGTAGCAGCCATTTTTGTTTCTGTTCTTCGGTGGCGTATTTAACCAGGACCGACTGGTTGCCCGAGTTAGGCGCCACCACACCAAAGAGGCTTGAGGCTCCAGTGGCATAGGCCAGCACCTCATACATGTAGGCCAGTTCCAGAAAGTCGAGACCGGCACCCCCGTATTCAGTGGGTAAGTGTGGTGCCCACAAGCCAGCTTCTTTAACTTTTGTTTTTACCTGCTCGCGTAGGCGGCGAGATTCCGCCTTGTCTTCCTCAGTGAGATTTATGCCGCGGTATTCCGCCCAGAGCATGTTTTCATTGGGCAGAATTTCCTTGTTAACAATGGTGGCGGTGAGGGCCCGGATCTCATTAATTCGATCGCTCACGTTGGCCATTGGCTGCACGTTCATTTGTAGCACTTAAGCACCTCTTTAGAGTTGACGTCTGTGTCAACTCTAAAGGTTGTGCTGAAATTGTAAAAGAGGAAAACGGCCCTTGTCGCTCTGTTAGGTAGCGTCGGTGGGGATGATTACCACTGGACAGGTGGAGTGGCTGGCCACTTGTTGGGAAACGGAACCCAGCAAAAGCCCCATAAAACCGCCGCGGCCACGACTACCCACTATGACCATGTCGGCGTCTTCGGCCGCTGCCAGTATGGCGGGTGCCGCTGCACCTTCCATCAATAATCCCTCAACGGGTTCCACCAGTTCGGAGGTGTCCACCTCGCTCAGCATGGCATCGAGGGTTTCACGGGCACCGTCGGCCAGCATTTGAATATCGAATGGGATTCCGCCCATACCCGAAGCTGCGTAAGGCACGTGCCATACATGCACAACAGTAAGCTTCGCCCCTTCCAAAGCAGCTTGTTTTACGGCCCACTCGAGAGCTTTTCTTGAGCCTTCGGAACCGTCAACGCCTGCTACGAATTTTTTCATAGTGCTGTTGTACTCCTTAACTAATAGCGACCTAAATGTGCCGCTAATTAGATTGTACTTTTAGTGGAGTACGGGTGCGCTTTGACGGTTGAATTCATCGACGTGAACCACTCTGGGTTGATGGTCGATTAGCTCGGAATCTTCATAATCGCCGTAGCTAATAACGATGATCTTGTCACCAGGTTGCACTAGTCGTGCCGCAGCGCCATTTAGACACATATCACCCGCCTCACCCGGAATCACGTAGGTTTCAAGCCGGGCGCCGTTATCGATATCGACAACCGCAACCTGTTCGTTTTCAAGTAGGTCGGCGGCAGCCATAAGCTCACGGTCGATGGTGATTGACCCCACGTAGTTAAGGTTGGCATCGGTCACGGTAGCTCGATGAATCTTGGATTTCATCATGCGACGTCGCATCTATGGAGAGTCTCCTTGATGGTGGGTGCCAGCTACGGTCACCCCCGGTTATGTGTTTCTATCCTGCCACCAAAAACTACGTTTGCGGCAAGTTAAGACGGAAATTCTTCGAACCGATTGGTGTTATTCACCAGGCTCTTCAGTCTCATTGGAAGGAGATTGAGTTTCTCCATCAATCATGCCCTCGAGGCCGCCCCGGGCCACAGCTACCAAGGTATTGAGATCATCACGAGAAAGTTCGCCACTTTGTGCTGCTACGACCTTGCCCTCGGCGTCCAGAATCACAAAATAAGGGAAGTTTCCACCGCCAAAAGCGGCGTGAGCGGTTGAAGTGGCGTCATCTTTCAACGTGGGTACGGTCCACTTTTCGCGGTCAAACCATTTGCTGGGTGGGTAATTCGGCTGACCGGGGGAGATTGACGTTGAAACCGCTACGAAATCGACGTCCTCGGGCAGCTCACCATCATCAATCCACTGCTGAATGCGTGGCACCTCAACCTGGCAATGTGGGCACCAGTGTGCAAAGAAGCCAATGAGCTTAGGTCGACCGTCATTTGAGATCGACATTGGTTCGCCCTTAAGCGAGGTACCCGAAATCTCGGGTGCTTCGAGACCTATCGATCCCTCGGCATCTTGGATGGGCAACGGAGAGCCATTGACCGTCACGGCCGCTGTTTCTGGTTGCTTAGAGCTTTCTTCTTGGGAGAGCGCCACCGCAATGATGCCGGCGAAGATCACGACGGCGGCCACCGCCGCGATGATCCAAACGTTGCGTGAACCGCTACCAGCTTGGGCCGCTTTGGCCACCGAAGAGTTACGAGTGCGAGGTGCCCTAGAAGAACTCATTTACCAGCTTTCTGATTAACAACCGACTTGTCGGTCAATAACAGTAGAACGATGATCGCTAAAAAGCCTGTCAACGCCATAAATGCCAGGCTTACGAAACCCCACTGTTGAAAGTAAGGCACATTGCACGGAACAGTTGGGCTGCAAGAACCGCCTGAGGTAGGGAACTGTTCAATATAGAAATGATACGCAGAAACTATGGAACCTAAGGCTGCCAGAGGAATAGCGTAATACTTGACTGCCGTGTCGCGTCGAACGGCAGCGATACCCAAAAGCAACGCCGAAGGGTACATGGCGATTCGCTGGAGCCAGCAGTATTTGCACGGCTCATAATGAGCGATCTCTGAGTAATACAGGCTTCCAAGAGTGGCCCCGGCGGCGATTACAAAGGCCAACCAACCAGCCATTGGCGCAAGTACACTGGCGTAGGCAGCGGTCCGTGAGGAAGGCCGTAGCCACCGAGCCAATAGCAGCACCAATGTCACAACGGCCGTAATGGCTGTAGCTACGGTTAGCATTGAGAAAAAGAGGTTGGCAGCTTGCACAGTCATGAGTATCAATATCGTGGCATGCCAATTAAAGATTTAGTATGCATAGCGTGGGAAAAGATTCTTACGACCATTCCGAAGTGAGTCCAACTGATTTAGATGCTCAAATGGCGCAGGCCATTTTTAGTGCGGTGCCTGACGGGCTAATCATCGTGGATGAAGACGGTCTGATCGTGTTGGCAAATCCGCAGGCCTACGTAATGTTTGCCTGGCCCGAGGGCCAACTGGTGGGTAGTCGTATTGAAGATTTGATTCCACCTCGATTTCGGGCAGGGCACTATCAAGATCGCGCTAACTATCATGCTGCGCCCAGGGTTCGACCCATGGGGCTTGGCATGGAATTGCGTGCCATTCGCCACGACGAAACTGAATTCCCGGTAGAGATATCACTCAGTCCGGTTACCGAGGGTGGCAAGAGCTATGTGGTGGCCTCAATCCGCGACATTACCGAGCGGGTTGAACAACAAATGCGGTTGGCCGCTACCCGCGAAGCGTTGCAGCTAACTGAAGACCGCGAACGCATCGCCCGTGAACTACACGACACGGTGATTCAACGCCTCTTCGCCACCTCCATGGGGTTGGAAGCCGCGTTGACCAAAGCTGTTAGTCCCGAGACGCGCGCACGCCTCGAGCGCTCGGTCGACGATCTTGATACCACTATTCATGAAATCCGCACTGCTATTTTTGGTCTTCAAGGTGGTGTTCTGGCTTCGGGTGTTCGTAGCGAAGTCATCAAGTTGGTGAAAGACGCCGCGGCGAGTTTGGGTTTCGAACCGCACCTCAGCTTTATCGGACCAGTCGATACGCTTGTTTCAACAGAACTTGGTGATCAGCTTTTGCCCACCTTGCGCGAGGCGCTTTCTAACGTCGTTCGCCACGCCAATGCCACTGCGCTTGAGGTTAGTTTGACGGCCACCAAGACAACGGTGACTTTGGTCGTTACCGACAATGGTGTTGGGGTGGCTGGCACTTCGTTGAGCAGCGCTAGCCCGTTGTCAGGTTTTGGCGTAAAAAATATGACCCACCGTGCCGAATCGCTCGGCGGTTTCGCTTCGCTGACTAATGTGGATACGGGTGGTCTCCGTCTAGTGTGGGAAGTGCCCGTTAGTAGCTAGAGGCCTGGAGATTTCTTATGCCCATAACTGTGTTCTTGCTCGACGATCATGAGATTGTGCGTCGGGGCCTGCGCGAGATGCTAGAGGCTGACGGTCAATTTGAAGTGGTGGGCGAAGCGGGCACGGTGGCAGAGGCCCTCGATCGGATTCCTGCTACAAAGCCGCAGGTGGCCGTGCTAGACGTGCGTTTGCCTGATGGCAATGGTGTGCAGGCTTGTCGAGACATCCGAAGTCGTAATCCCGAGATTGCTTGTTTGATGCTTACCTCGTTTTCCGATGACGAGGCGCTTTTCGATGCCATCATGGCCGGTGCTGCGGGCTACTTGTTGAAACAGGTACGCGCTAAAGAATTGCTCGAGGCGATCAAGGCTGTTTCTGAGGGTAAGTCGCTACTTGATCCCGAGGTGACCCAAAAGGTTTTAGAACGAATCCGACTGGGTTCACCTGACGATGAGAGACTGTCACAACTCACCGAGCAAGAGCGCAAAATCTTCGATCTCATCGGTAATGGCCTTACGAATCGTCAGATCGCGGAACAGGTTTTCTTAGCTGAAAAAACTGTTAAGAACTATGTCAGTAACTTGTTAATGAAGCTCGGAATGGAACGTCGGACCGAAGCCGCAGCCTATGCCGCCCGCATAGATGAACGCCGCAAGCGCGACAGCCGGCTGTCTTAGCGACAAATCGCCCCGGTACCGGGAATGATGAACAAAGGGACCGGAGAAAATCGCATTAGGTGGTAACAGGTCGAGCCAAGTACAGCGTCATCGGCTGACCCCAAACCTCGGGTGCCTAAAACCAGCAACCCAGCTTCTTCACGTTCAGCGACCCTGGTTAGAACCAAACCGGGTGGGCCGTCTTCCAAAATAGTGCTGAACTCTATGCCGCTCTCGCGCAACAGCGCAGTCCATTCCAGCATTTCAGTTTGCAATTCATCTTGAACTTGGTCGCTCGGGTGCATTTGGCCATTGATGCGACTTAACATGCCGACCGCGTGTACGGCAATCACATGGGCATCGAAGGCTTTTGCCAACAGGGCAGCGTGGCTCACGGCCAGTAGCGACATTTCCGAGCCGTCGATTCCTACCACGATACGGCCGGGTGCAGGCACAAGTGAGGCGTTGGTGGTATTCACAATACCTAGATTGTCACACCTCGTGACCACAATGCTTGAACACGGATAGCGACCCCCGTATGACGCAGTGCATGAAAGGGTGCCTACGTAGCTATATCCGGGAATTTTCAATGTCTAATTCAATTGTTACTTCTGGTCGCGCGTTGCGTCTTTTAGAAATTGCTGAACGTATCGAGCTTGCCTGCCACGAGGTTGGAGATGAGGGCGTGGCACTCATCCGTGTAGCAAATTTGGTGGGTCCTGTTGAGCTGGCTTTGTTGCCGGTTTCATACGTCGATTTGGTATCCACACTGGTAGAAACGGTGCCTGAGCATTGGGCCGCTAGTGGGGTAGTGCTAAGTGGTCACGCTAAACGTTTTAGTGGCCAGGCTGAAGCGGTCGAACGCTTGGGCCTAGCGCGAACGGTGGTCTTGTGTGATCGCCACGGTACCTTCACTTCGGTAATCCGAGTGGCCGGTGATGCACCCACGAGCCGGATTGAAAACAGTCTCGATGGACCCCATGGAAAAATCGCCGATGCTCTACGACGAAGTATGGGATTACCAACCGCACCGGCCACCGTGCCCATTCGTCATTTTCTAGCCTTGTTGTGGGTCCATAGGATATATACCCTGGCAGCCACGGGCACCGAGGTAACCGTGCAAGTCATCGAAGGAGCCCAACCCACACGGTGGCTATCGTGGCACCAGGTTCACCAGGCCTGTTTAGCTGGAGAGTTACCAGAGCTAGGCATTAGTAAACGCATTGCCTCATGGATGGATGTCGGCATCTTCTCGCGTTGGTGCTTGGCTAACTTTCCCGAACTTTCAGACCTATTGAATGACTTGGCCGAGATAGTTCCCTCTGCCACCTATAGCCATTTGCAGCTGCAGTTGTTACGAATTTAGCTTCCCAATGTCACCCAGCCTGCGGCTCTGTCCTAGCGTAGGAAAAATAGGCCGTTGGTCACAGCGGCCCAGGGAAGATCCAAGCAATACAACTCTACAATTAGGGGGGACCCTTAGAATGTCTGCGCCGAAATCGGCCGCTCCTACCCGACCTGTGCCAGAGCCGGTACCGGAAACTGCCCATTTCTGGGAAGGTACCAAAGCTGGCGAACTTCGGATCCAGCGGTGTCAAGACTGCGAGGGAGCATATTTCCCGCCGCGGCCATTTTGCCCAACGTGCTCTAGCCGCAACGTAGCGGTTGAGGTAGCTAGTGGTAAAGGCACTCTCTATAGCTATGTGATTCATCACCGCGACGTGCCCGGCTTCACAGCACCGTACTCAATTGCTGTTGTCGAGCTTGATGAAGGTCCTCGGATGATGACCAACATCGTGGGCTGCGATCAAACGCCTGAAGCCCTGGTGCTCGACATGCCGGTTGAGGTCACTTTTGAAGAAGTCACTGATGAGATTTCAGTGCCGCTGTTTCGTCCGGTGGAGGCATAAGTAATGAAACCGAAAAGTGTGGCTGTAGTCGGGGCCGCAGAAACCACCGACATGGGGAAAATCCCCAACCTTTCGCAGCTTGGCCTTCATGCTGACGCTGCCTTGAACGCTATGGCTGACGCCGGCCTTACCGCCAAAGATATTGACGGCGTGGCCTGCGCGGGCGAATCGCCAGTAGCCGTGGCCCAATACTTGGGTATTGTGCCCAAGTACGTTGATGGCACCTCAGTTGGTGGCTGTTCATTCATGTTGCATGTGCGCCACGCTGCTGCCGCCATTAATGAAGGTCTTGCCGACACTATTCTTATTACCCACGGTGAAAGTGGTCGTTCTCGGGTTGGTTCCGGGCGCTGGGGCATGGCACCTGCCAGTCTGCCGGGCCAGTTTGAAATGCCCTATGGCCCCATGGGTCCTCCCACCACCTTCACGATCCCATGGTTGCGTTACGCCAAGACCTACGGTGCTACCGAAGAAGATTTGGCCAACGTGGCGGTGATCCAGCGTGAATGGGCAGGGCTAAACCCCCGTGCTTCGTTCCGTGATCCGCTCACCGTTGACGAAGTGCTCGACTCGCGTATGATCGCTTGGCCCTTCCGTAAGCTGCTTTGCTGCTTGGTGACCGATGGTGGTGGTGCCTTGATTCTCACCTCAGCCGATCGTGCCAAAGATTTTCCGCAGAAACCGGTCTACATTTTGGGCACCGGCGAAAGCAGTGAAACGCCCATGGTTAGCCAAATGGACGATTTCACCACTTCGCGAGCCTTTAGAGTTTCGGGTAAGAAGGCGTTCGATGAGGCCGGTATCACCCACGACGATGTTGATCACCTTATGATCTACGACGCCTTCGCGCACCTCCCGATCTATGGTCTAGAAGATCTCGGTTTTGTGGGCTTAGGTGAAGCTCCGGCGTTTATTCGAGAGCGCAACACCGCTATTGGAGGGAAGCTACCGGTTAACACCAACGGTGGTGGCCTTTCATACATGCACTCCGGGATGTATGGCATGTATGCCCTACAAGAGAGTGTCCGTCAGATGCGTGGTATTGCTCCGGCACAAATTGAAGGTGCCGAGATTTCAATTGCGCACGGTGTGGGGGGCATGTTTGCCGCCAGCGGCACCATAATCTTCTCGAACGTAGAGCCTTAAGAAGCTTGCTGCGTTATAGCTGCCACCCGTTTGTCGTGATTAACGGGTGGCGCTATCGCGCTTGGCGTCTGATCAATAAAGGAAATAACGCTGTTCCAGCGCCGCGATGCCAACGCCCGAGCTAGTTCCGCGTCGCGGGTTGCTTTAGCGTGCAGGGCTTCTTGAGCCAAATTGCAGGCGGGAGCCGGGCGCTCACTGTGTTGATACATGCGGCACAAATCGACATGTGCGTGGCCATGCCAACTGGCTCGATAAGCATGTTGGTGCCCAACTAGACCTTTACCCAAACTCACGCGGTGTGAAGCTTCCAGGCGAAGGCCTAAACGAATTCCGTAGAAGGCAGCCCGGTCGTAGATAAACGGCAGGTCATACAAGGCGCCATTCCAGGTGGCGATCACCCCGGGTTCGAGCGACGCTAGGTGCTGTTCTAGCCCTGCTAGCAGCAACCATTCATCGCCGACCAAAGTTTCGGTGCCTCGAATAGTAGAGATGGCAATAGCGACAACCGATGAGATACCAGGGTCAAGACCGTCAATTCTGGTATCCGTCTCAATGTCGAGACCGTATATCAGCCTTTGTCGTGCCATTACCTAAAGCATGGTACGTAATATGAGCGCTGAAGTGGTGGATACTCGGGGTGTTTAGTTAAGTATCGATGTGCAGCTTAGGTGTGCCGTCTTCGACGAAAAGGGTGCCGGGCATACCTATTAGGTCGGCATTGTGCCAGCCAAGGTGGGTGGCCTTTAGTTCTAACACCATGCCTTTTAACTCACCCATGACTATTGCTAATGATAGCTCCATACAGTCATCGCCAGGATCGCCATATTCACCGGCGTCAACGATAAATACGTCGTAGTTACCATCAGGAATATCGGGGATGCCACCAGGCAAAATAGCTGGTTGGGGTTTTGGAGAGTTCTCGGTCATAACGGCTCGATTATTTTGTAGGCTTCCGCTTGGCTTAATCCGGCCAGGCTACCGGTGGCAGCTAGCTGGCTTAGAATACGGTGTCGAAAGGCTTCGGCTTGAGTGCCATCATCGTTGGGCTGAATGTCCATGGTGGTGATGAACTGACTTACGTGTTGCATTAAGGCGTTCACTTTGTGTTCTCCAAAGCCCGTAACCTCTTCGAAGTGATCGGCCTCATCGGCTTCAAACAACAACAAGGCGTCGGGACGATGATGCGCCAGGTTTTGTTCAGGAAAGAAGTGCGGGTCGCGCGCTCCGACAATTGAATCGACGCACAAAAACCCAGCAGCGCGATGATCAGGGTGGAGTCGATAACGCTTCCATGGATCATGCCCGAGGACCACATTCGGTTTCAGGCGTCTAATCCATTCAACTATCTGAAATCGAACAGAACGTGTGTTTTCTAATTCTCCGTCAGTGTGGCCCAAAAAGACTACCTCGCCGGTTGCGCCGATAGCTTTCGCTGCTCGGCGTTGTTCATCTTGTCGAGTAGATACCAGTGCGCCCAGGTCTTCATTGGGGTCCCAAGTGCCTTTTTGGCCATCAGTACATATTAAATAGCTGACTTCGCAGCCAGCGGCCGCCCATTTGGCCAAGGTGGCACCGCATTGGAAGTCAATATCATCGGGGTGCGCACCGATTGCTAAAGCCCGATTTGGTATCGCCAAGTTAATTTTTGGGTTCACTCTTGTTCCGAAGGTCTAGATAAAACTGACAGATCACGCGGTTCGTCAACATCCCATCCCAAAGCGGCGTCTTCCACCACACGATACGGCAAACCTAGCGCTTGAACGTGGTCTAGATGGTAAGCAAAGGAACCCGGTCCATAGCCAAATACGAAGGCGGCGCTGGTGGGCACGCTCATCACGTTTGTGCCTTGTCGGTGCCGGTCAGGCACGATTGTTACGCCCTCGAATTCGGCAAGCCACGCCAAATCTTGGGCCAAGGGTAAATCGCCGTGAGCAACGATCACGTGTGAGAAACCAGCTTCACGTAAGTATTGAAACGCTTCTTGCACGGCATTGTTCAAACCAGGCTCTTTCTGAAAAAGGACCATGGCTTCTTGCTGGCGGGCCCATGTTGCTACCTCGTCGTGATCACACACCACTAACACCGGTAGCGGCGCGGCGGCTTGCAACACCACCTGCGCCATTTCACGAGCCAAGCTGGCACGCTTGCTAGGTGCCAAAGTTTGGGCCAGGCGACCCTTAGCCGCACTAAATGGTTTCATGGGCACAATAACGGCAGCTCGGGTGGGCATTAGCCTCATAGAATACAGGGTCGCACCGCGAAGCACGCCTAATGTTGGCTTATGGAAACACGAGTAGCGGTGGTCGGCGCAGGCTCTTGGGGAACAACTATCGCCCATGTTATAGCAGCTCGTGAACCTGTACGGTTGTGGGCTCGTCGCCCCGAGGTCGCTGCTGAAATTAACGAAACCCACCGAAACTCGTCGTATCTGGCGGCCCACGAATTGAACAAAGCAATCGTGGCGTCCTCTTCTATGTCTGCCACGGTTGCCAATGCCGAAGTGGTGGCAGTGGCCGTGCCCTCGCAGGCCTTTCGCGGAGCCCTGGCAACCATGGCCCCACACCTTTCGGCTAATGCCTCACTGGTTAGTTTGACCAAGGGCTTTGAGGAAGGCTCGATGAAACGGATGACCGAGGTTTGCGCCGAAGTTGTCCCGGGCCATTCCACCGCGGTTTTGACCGGTCCTAATTTGGCTAACGAAATTATGGACGGTTTCCCGGCCGCTTCGGTGGTGGCTACAGCCGATGAGGCCCTAGGTGCCCAGGTGCAGGGCTTGTTTGCTGGCTCAAACCTTCGGATTTATACCCACCATGATGTGGTTGGTGCCGAAACGGGTGGTGCTCTTAAGAATGTGATTGCCATTGCGTGTGGTGTGGCCGATGGGCTTGGCGCCGGAGACAACTCGCGAGCTGCCATCATTACCCGCGGTTTGGCTGAGTTGACACGCCTTGGCGTCTCGATGGGGGGCGTGCCTATCACCTTTGCCGGCTTGGCCGGCCTTGGTGACTTGGTGGCTACCGCTATTAGCCCCCAAAGCCGTAACCGTCATGTGGGTGAGCAGTTAGGTCGAGGCCGCGACCTGCCTTCAATAATCGCCGAGATGAACATGGTTGCCGAGGGTGTTAAAGCAGCTCAGGTGGCGTTGCGGTTGGCCCGTGAACATGGGGTTGAAATGCCGATTGCTAATTTGGTGGCTCAGGTTTGCAACGGCAGTATTTCGGCCACTGAGGCTTTTAATCTGTTGTTGGCCCGAGATGCCCGCCCCGAAGTTTATGGTTTTCAACCCTAGATAATTCTGGGTCTAGGTCGGGCTTCGGTAGCATCTTGGGTGTCATGGCTGAAGATGCTCTAAACCCAATGCGGTCAATTGTTTCTCACGCTGCGGAATGGATGTTGCCTTATTGGCTTGAACGCCAGCTAAATCCGTCCAGCCCTTCTTTTGTTCCGGCGTTGGGAAGCGGAGCACCTGAAAATATTACTCATCGCAACGCGGTACCAGTTGGCACTTTAGGTTCCCCCGAACATGCCATTGTCGATCCTCGGGGTCTGGTTACCCCATGGCCCGGTGGCTGGAGTTTGGACTGGTGGGCTGGCGCCGATGACCGGTGGCGTCTCCCAGCCCGTGAAGGCGGGGTGCGCCAGGTGTTGCACGGTAATGCGCCGATTGTTGAAACCACTATGCGGGTACCTGGTGGCGACTTTGTAGAACGAGTTTGGGCGTTTCACGATTCTGAAACCGGGCCCACCTTGGCGGTTGAGTTTGCCAATGAAAGCAAGGCACCACTGGCATTGGCGATTGCCATTCGCCCTTTCGGAGTTCTGGGCCACCATCGTGTAGGTACCGTTGAGGTCACCGATTCGATGGTTTCGGTGGATGGCCGTTTGGCCATGTGGTTACCCAAACCAGCCCACCGCAGCGCTGCCGCCAGCTTCGTGGATGGTGACGTAGCTCGTGTGGTTATGACTGGTGGTGCTTCATCATCGGCTTCAACCGTTAGTCGATGCGAGGCCGGGTTCGCTCAGGCAGCCTTAATTTATCCCCTAAGCCATAGTGCGTCGCTTCGGGTCCTCATTCCGCTGCGCTCGCTAACACCCAGCGAAGTCTCAACCGCCCCGGCCGTGGTGCCGCCGTATGATGCCGTAGCTCGAGGCTGGCAGTCTCACGTGGGTCGTGGCACGAGGATTGTGGTGCCCGATCAGATCTTAGGTGACACCTTCGAACGTGCCCGTACCCAAATGTTGTTGGTTTCACCCGGGGTCGATTTGGCCCACGGTGACATGCGCGACGCCGCCGCGGTGGTGCGAGCCCTCGACCTGGTTGGATTGCATGAAGAGGCAGGATTAATAGTTGAAACCTTGCCTGAGGGCCAAGGTACATCCGGTCGCCTTGGTGGCGACGACCGCAACCGAAGCGCTACGGGTGCGGTTGTCTCGGCTTTTGCCGAACATATTTTGTGCTGTCCAGAGTGGGAAACCGACGATTTAACCTTGGCTATGGCCGCTGCTGGGGCCCATTATCGCCCTGGTGCGCGCCGCTGGTCGTTTAAGCACGATTCGTTAGAAATTATGGATGCAGCTTGGCATCTGTATGGCACCAACGTTTTGGCCCAGGCTTTGCGAGACCGTAATGAGATCGAAGCCGCGGTCGAGATTGAAAATCGGGCTCAAGATTTGTGGGAGATGGTGGAGGTTGGTCTCCAAACCGGAACCAGCGGCAGCTTTGGTTCTAACCCGGTAGAACTTTTGGAGCTGCTGGCACCCCTTAATTTGTTGGAAGCACAAAGTGAGGTCGCTTCTTCACTGATGGAGGAGATCCGGCGTCGCTATCTCCACGAAGGTGCCGTAGTCGACCGTTTTGGTGGTGGTGTTTTATCACCTGGGGCCACTGCTCGTTTCGCTCAGGCGTGTCTACGTCGTGGCGAACGCGAAGCTCTCGAGTCTTTACGGGTTCTAAACGAGATGTCCACTCAGCATCTGGGTTGGCCCACCACGATCAATCCGCTTACCCATGGTGGGGCTAGTGGTGAGGCGTGGTCGGCGGGTGCCGCCGCGGCCTATGTGGAGGCAGTGTGTGACCTGATGGCTTACACCGTCGCCCCGCAGAACGGTCAGCCCGCCCAAATGGTGCTTTGTCCAGTTCTTCCCGAGAGCTGGTTGGGGGGAAACATTGAGCTACACAATCTGAACACTTCTTTGGGTCTGCTCTCTTACGGCATTCGTTGGCACGGTAAACGGGCCGCGCTCTTGTGGGATTTCATTCCAAAAGAGGGTTTGGGTGAAGTTCTAATTACCATGCCGGGGGTTGATCCAAGTTGGTCGACCACCGAACTGCGTGGCGATGCACTCTTGGGTGTGCCACCAATTGCGACCGAGCTTGAAGAAGTGGCAGCTGAAGAACCCGCTGAACAAGAAGTGACCCTCTCCCTTGGGGTCCGCACTCGCACGACACAAACTGAAACCCAAGCTGAAGCAGAAGTTACGGTGTCGAAGCCGATTCCACCATCTGCGAAATCGTCTCCCAGCCCAACCACGGTTTCGTTTCCGGGTTTGAACCCTGAAGACGGACAGTCCTTTAGTTAGAAGAACGTTAGTTTCTTGGGCTCCACCAAGCGGTCATCTGCGCCTCACCTCCAGCTAGAAAAAGCTTGTTGGAATGCTGGCGAAGAGGTGGTGGTGGGGATAGATGAGGTTGGTCGAGGCGCGTGGGCTGGGCCCCTTAGCGTGGGTGCGGTGGTGCTACCGAAAGAGCGTCGCTTGTACAAGCTTCGTGACTCCAAAATGCTTAAGGAAGCGGAGCGAGAAACCGCTTATGCCCGCGTTGTTGATTGGGTGAGCACGTTCTCGGTAGGGCACGTGAGCCCGGCTGAATGCGACGAGCTAGGTATGTCGCAGGCCCAGAAGTTAGCTGCGCAGCGAGCTATTGCGGGTTTGGGAGTAACACCTGATCGCATTTTGGTTGATGGTAACTGGGATTTTGTGGGTGGTGGCAAGACCCAGCTGGTGGTGCGCGGCGATACTATTTCGTTGTCAATTGCCGCCGCTTCGATTGTGGCGAAAGTGACTCGAGATCGGCTGATGCGCGAGCTATCCGAGTCTTTCCCGCCGTTTGAATTCGAACGTAATAAGGGTTATCCAGCACCACGTCACCGGATGGCTTTAGCTGGCTATGGACCCACTTCGATTCACCGTAGAAGCTGGAAATACATGGGTTCTTTGGCTTTTCAAGGGGCTATTTAGACGTAATGAAAATAGCGCGGTACCTTCATTTAACATGAATCCTTCCTGGTCCTCGCCGGTTCCTGGGTGGTGGTCACGAACCTGGCCTTTGGTCGCATTGGGGCTCTTAAGCGTGACTATGTGGATTGGGCGTGTCCGCAATGTTATTTCTACCGACACGCTGCATGGCCCGGGCTTAGTTTTTCGCTTGGTTATGTCGCTTCTTTTTGTGGGTTTAGGGGCGGTGCTGCTGGTGTCTTGTTGGATGGGTCGCCAGCAACGAAACTGGCGTGAGTTTGCCCTTCGAAGCAGCGATGGTTGGCGAGTTAGGGCTGGTATTCCCGAATGGGGTCGTCAGCTAGCAGCAGTGCTAATTGTCTTCACTACTTTGGTCTGGCTGGTGCAGGGTTTTGGCATCATGCTCGACTCGAATCACACCACTAGCTTTAAGATGATTCACACTTTTTTAATGGTGGGTTCGTTAATCGTGGCTGGTACGGCGGGCTGGGGTTTACGCCGTAGTTGGCCGGTGGTTAACTCTTCCCGTTCGACAATACCCGGTTAAGCGGAAGTCTCGACTAGAATCAAGGGTCACCATGGGCCAGCCAGTAACTGTTATCGAGAAACCATCAAGCATCCCCGGAACGGTTCGTTTCGAGATTAACCGTTCACTCACTGGGATGGGGCATGAACGCTATGTAGCGGGCACTTTGATCGAAGGCGATCGTCCCCCAGATCGGTTGGCACGTAGCTTGTTCGAGCACGGGGGCATTGAAAGCGTTCATATTTACGCCAATGTCATTACGGTCACCTTAGATGAGCACCGTAACTCGAGCGGTCTTAAAGAAATCATCGAAGATCTCTACATCTATTATCTGCCTGGCGTTGAAGTCGCTCCGGTAGAAGGGTTTGGCGAAGACTAAAGTCGCGCTTGCCCAACACGAACGCATGTTCGATAATGGTTAGGTGGGGTTAGCTAAGCACCAAGCCGTTCTTCAACATCTTCAAGAGCTAGACGGTGTTGTCTCACCCAAGGGAACTCACCTCCCTTTACTAGAGCCTTTGCAACCACTTTTTGGTGGTGACTTGCCTAAAGGCTGGGTGGTGTCATTAGCAGCTCAAGCGGGGTCAGCTAACTCGTCATTGGCTTTAGCTTTGGCCGCGGCCACTACCGCACAAGGCTCGTGGGTGGTGGCTCTGGGCTGGCCATCGTTAGGTTTGGTGGCTGCCCACAACCTAGGGGTTAACCTCAATCGTTTAGTTATAGCCGACGTAAGCTCGTCTGAAGAAACTTTGCTGGCTTTAGATATCTTGGTTGGCTCGGTCGAGCTAATTATGGTTAATAACCTTCGCTTAAACGGCCGTGAACATCGTCATTTAACCTCTAGGTTACGTACCAGGGGCACAACTTTAATTAGTGTAAACACTTCTTGGCACACTACTCCCGATATTACTTTGTGGGCTTCAACCCTAAGTTGGGAAGGTTTAGGTAACGGTCATGGGCATTTACGTTTAAGGCGTGTGAATATACGCTCTCGGGGCCGACGTAAAGCATCTCAAGAACGTAGTGTGCAAGTTTGGCTACCAGGGCCTGAGGGTAAAGTTGAATCCGCTTCTTCCCCGGTACCGGTAACAAGCCTAAGGGCAATTTAATGCTGGCAACAGCTTTGCCCACCCGCACTACGGTCATCTGGTGTTCAGGCCTCGACCATAACGAAGAGGTGCTTGAAACTTTAGGTAGGTATGTGGCTGAAATTGAGGTTCTTAGCCTGGGTACCTTCCGCTTTGCCACTATTGGTCCTGCCCGATATTTCGGTGGAGAAGAAGCTTTTCTAGCGACCTTGTTTACGGCTTTGGTCGAAACTCCCGGTGTCCAGACGGTACGGATTGGCACCGCCGATGGACTTTTTAGTGCTTTGGTGGCATCTAGCCAACCAGGTTCTGGTTCTTTGGTGGTGCCCAGAGGTACATCACCCAAGTTTTTAGCTAGCCAACCTATTGATTGGCTAGCAAGTTCTGGCCTTGTGAGCACCCTTAAGCTTCTGGGTATAGAAACTTTGGGTGATTTTACTTCACTGTCTCTAAAAGACGTGGTCACCAGGTTTGGCTTGGAAGGCCAACAGGCCTATCAACTAGCTAGTGGGCAAGATGAGGAAACTATTAAACCTACGCTAGCGCCAAGCGATGAAAGTGTGGCTGTTAACTTCGAGGTGCCAGTCAATCAAGTTGAACAAGTAATCTTTATCGTAAAGTCTTTGGCGGAAGAGCTGCATGAGAAATTATCAAAGCAGTTTATGCAATGTGCTCTGCTCAGCATTCAAGCAGAAACAGAATACGGCGAAACCTTAAGTAGGCAATGGCGCCAAAGTGGTTTAATCAGTTCGAAGGTATTGAGTTCTCAAGTGCGTTGGCAGCTTGAAGGCTGGTTGTCGCAACCAGCTAACAAGCGTCCCCATGGGGGTATAACTCGTTTGGTTCTGATGCCACTAGAGCTTCGTCCGGCGTCTCATTATCAAGCCCAGCTTTGGGGTGAAGAGCTCTTCAGTCCTGCTCATGAAGCTATTAAAGCCTTTAGAAGGTTAAGTTCTTTGCTTGAACCAGCTTCACTAAAGGTGCCCCAATGGCGGGGAGGCCGAGATTTTGGTCGCCAAATAAGCTTGGTTCCTCTGGAGCATGAAGATCTCACCCAACCAAAGGCAGCCCCAGAGCAGAAACCTTGGCCTAACCAGCTGCCGTTGCCAGCACCAGCCACGGTGTATGGAAGGAAAACGGTTCAAGCTTGGGTGGTTGACCGTCAAGGCGACCCGGTTGCGGTAAGCGGACGTGGAATGTTAAGCGCGCCCCCGCATCTGGTACGAGTAGAGGGCCAAACCCCAAAGACGGGCTGGAGCGAAGTTCAGTCGTGGGCTGGTCCGTGGCCTTTGAGTGAACGATGGTGGAACTATCAAAATCATCGTAGGTATGCCCGTTTCCAGCTTGTTACAACCGATGGAGTCGCCAGGTTGATGGTGCTTGAAAACGGGCATTGGTGGGTGGAAGCTTTATACGATTAGCCGTTGTTCACAGCCCTTATTCAAAGGCCTCAAAAAGCTCTTCGATAGCTGCAAATTGGCCGCCTTTGGTAGACGACATCACCATGATGGGGGTGGTTACCCCAGCCTCGAACCAGGCTTCAATTCCTTCGCGTACTTCGCCTACCGAACCCGAAAGTGTGCAGTCATCTAGCCAGCGATTGCTCATTAGCCCAGGTAGCGCCTCGCGGTTGCCTTCTTCAAGTGCCGCCTCAATTGCCATCATTTCTTCCTCGTAACCAGCCGCTTTCCAATAATTACGGTAGTTCGGCAACATCACATAGCCACTAAGGGTGCGCCGGTGGATAGCCCGGGCGGCATCGCGATCATCATCGATCACGGTCGGTATCATATTTCCCACAAAAAAGCCGCTGTCACGTTTTTCTTTGGGTATGCGAGGGACTGAATGGTCGCGAATATATGAGAGGCTAGCGTTTGCCCAAATGGCACCATCGGCCAGCTCAAGTGATAAATCAAGCATTTTGTCACGTAAGGTAGCGGTCACAATCGGGGGCAATTCGCCAGCTTGGCGTGTGGCCCCCTGAATTGCCGTCACATAGTCACGAATGTCGGAAAGTGGTCGTGAGCTGTCCACCCCTAAACGGTCGTTAGCCGGAGCGTGGCTCACACCCACCCCTAAACGGAAACGACCCCCTGAAATTTCATGAATAGTGCCAGCATGACTCGCCAAATCAACGGCATGGCGCAAGTAGATGGGCTGAATAGCGGTGCCGAATTCGATGGTAGAAGTGGTATGCGCTAATGCCTGGCACAAACCCATGGCGTCACCCATGCTGGGACAATAAATACCGGCAAAACCACGGCGTTCAATCTCCTGGGCGAACTCAATCGTTCGAGCCTTCTTGCCGGGTACGGCTACCAGAGAAACGGCTGGTTTTTGATTCATCTGTTTCCTCCTAAAGATTCCCGCCATCTTAGATGCTGGGCCATAGTGCTCATCTCTACCTTGAATGAAACCCCAATGCTTATTTGGTCTTAGGTAGGGCCGATCAAGCTCACGTGGGTCTCTCAGGGATGGATGCGGATGAGCGATAACGAGTCAATGGATCATGGTCTCGACGACGAAATGTTGGATGAGATCATCGGCGAATTCTTGATTGAAAGTAGCGAGGCACTGGACCAGCTCGATCAAGATCTCGTCACTTTGGAAGACAACCATTCCACGGAAGTCTTAGCGTCAATCTTTAGAACCATGCACACCATCAAAGGCACCTGCGGGTTCTTGGGTTTTGGCAATTTAGAATCTTTGGCCCACACCGCCGAAAACCTTTTGTCGCGGTTACGTGACGGTGAATTGCAGGTCACGGCCGAAATTACTACGGCTTTGTTACTTACCGGTGACGCTATTCGCGAGATGATGGCCACCGTTGAATCCACACGTAGCGATGGCACCTCGTCGTATCCCGAGCTGGTAAATGAGCTTTTGCGTTTGCAACAAGATGAGCCCGAAACTAACGGTGAGGTACAGCCCCTCAGCGAGGTTCTCACCGATTATGGCGATGTAGCTGCCGAAAATGATGCAGCTGCCGAAGATATTGAAGAAGCGCAACAAACCCAAACTAGCCAACGGGCATCCAGCCGTTCCGAATCCACGATTCGGGTTGATGTTGAGCTCCTTGATGATTTGATGAATCTGGTGGGTGAGCTGGTGCTTGCTCGCAACGAAATAGTGCAGCTGTCTCAAGACGAAGGTCGGGTTGAAGACGCCTTGAGTCTGCCCGCACAACGTTTAAATCTCATCACCACCGAACTTCAAGAAGGTGTGATGCGCACCCGCATGCAGCCCATTGGCAACGTGTGGAATCGTTTTCCGCGGGTCGTGCGTGACTTAGCTCGGGCCAGTAAAAAGATGGTCCATGTCGAAATGGAAGGCTCGGACACCGAGCTCGATAAAACAATTGTGGAGGCCATTAAAGATCCACTAACCCACCTGGTACGCAACTCGGTGGATCACGGAATCGAGTCACCCGAGGAACGTCAGCGTTTGGGCAAGCCTGCCGAGGGCGTTCTAAGCTTGCGGGCTTTCCATGAGGGTGGACAGGTCATCATCGAAATTTCGGATGACGGCGCTGGAATTAATGTGGATCGAGTGGCGCAAAAGGCCATTGAGAAAGGTCTTATCGAGCCCGATGCGGTAGCGCGGATGAGCCAGCGAGAGCTGGTAAATCTCATCTTCACCCCTGGCTTTTCCACCGCGGCTGTGGTTACCAACGTTTCCGGCCGTGGAGTGGGGATGGATGTGGTTCGTACCAACATCGAACGTATCGGCGGCAGTTTGGATGTCACCACCGAAGCGGGTGTGGGTTCAACCTTCCGGGTCAAAATTCCGCTGACCTTGGCCATTATCCCGGCCCTAATGGTGGGTTGTGGCGATGAACGTTTTGCCATTCCCCAGGTGAGCTTGTTGGAGCTGGTGCGTCTAGAAAACAACGAGCTTCGCCATGATATCGAGTGGATTCATGGGGCTCCGGTGTTTCGACTTCGGGGTAGGTTGCTACCACTGGTCGATCTTTCCAGTGAATTGGGCTTGGAAGCGTTGCCGCTTAGCGAGCGTCGCCAAGTGAACTTGGTGGTCTTGCAATCTGACAACCATCAATTCGGCCTAATCGTTGATTCGATCACCGACACCCAAGAGATTGTGGTTAAACCGCTTAGCGCCCAACTCCACGACGTGGGCACCTTTGCTGGGGCCACCATTATGGGCGATGGACGAGTAGCGCTGATCCTTGACATTCTAGGTTTGGCACAACGTTCAGCCGTGGTTTCGCATGATAAATCTCGTGTCCATGATTCACCGGTGGCTGAGGTGGAAGAAATCAGCCAGGTTGATGAAGACGCCATGTTGGTTGTTGGCGTGGGTGGTGGCCAACGTGCCGCCGTGGCTTTGTCCACGGTTTCTCGCTTAGAGCAGATTCCGAATTCGGCTGTTGAATACAGCTCGCGAGGTGTTGTTGTTCAATATCGTGGCGAACTTTTGCCGCTGGTATCGCTGGCGGCGGTCGCCAACGTAGGTGTGCCAGCATCTGTTGCGTGGGCTGAACGAGGCAACCTCAATGTGGTGGTGTGGGGTGCTGATGATAATCAGATTGGTTTAGTCGTCGACAACATCATCGATATTGTGAACGATTCGGCTGGCACCGCCCCTCGTTTAGTTGAAGAGAACGGCTCGGCATCTTTCGTAACAACCTTAGGTGGTGAGGTTACCGACGTGATCGACATAGACATGTTGCTTGGAGCACCGTTGTCTTCGATTGGTTCCGACTGGAGCCACGATTATATGAGTCTCTCTAGTTGAGCAGCGGCATGATAACGAAAAGGAACAAATAGTATGCAATATTGTACCTTCAACGTAGCTGGCTTCTTGTTTGGGATCGAAGTTGACCAAGTTCAAGAGGTGATCCGCACCCAAAACATGACTCCCGTGCCGATGTCGCCAGCAGTGGTGGAAGGTTTGATCAACCTTCGCGGTCAGATTGTGACTGCGATCGACCTGCGTAAACGATTGTCTTTGCCGGAAAGACCTCAAGGTCTTCGTCCCATGAACGTTGTGGTTCGTATGAGGGATGGCGCGGTCAGTTTACTGGTCGATCAAATCGGTGAAGTAATTGACGTATCACAAGACAGTTTTGAAGCGCCTCCATCAACCCTGGCGGACAATGTGATGGATTTAATTAAAGGCGCTTACAAGCTCGATGGGCAACTGCTTTTGCTATTAGACACTGCCCACGTAGTAGCCGTAGCCAGCGTGTAATACATTCCGCCATAGATTTAGGTTTTTAGTATGACTTTGAATAAACGTATCCGACTAGCGTTTGCACCTTTAGCTGGTATCGCCATTTTGGCGTCATTATTGCTCTTGATGTTAATCGGCAATGTGAACAACAACGTTGCCCGTATTTCGAACCAGGTTGAAACTCAACGCATCGCTACGCAGGGTATTCAGGTTCTTCAAGCTATTCGCACCAACGTTTATGAACTTGGCCAAGCCCGACGTGAACCAGATCGGGTCGCGGTGCTTGATGAGATGCAAGAAAACCTCGATTATCTGGCTGACATTCATGCCTATTTGGATGAGCACCTACTCGACCCGAACACGAGAGCGGCGTTAGAAGAGTGGAACGTCGCCCGGGGCCAGAACACCAACCTGGTCAATTTGCGCGAGGTGCGTGCCAATGCTGTCAACGTTCAACAAGTGGCCATGATTCTGGCTCAACCCGAGGTTATTCCTCTGCTTGGCGAATCGATTGTTGGCATTACCAAGGTTTCTGATGGGGTGACGGCCTACACCCAAGCGCTAACCGACAGCAGCCAGAGCGACTATTCCCGAGCCCGAATGGCTGGAATTGTGGCCGTCGTGACCCTGGTGGTGGGTGCCCTGATTGGTGAGCGTTTGCTGACCCGAGGTGTGTCGCGGGTGGTGGGTTCTTCGGCGGTGGCTTTGGGTGAGGAGGCTGTTGGTTTGGCGGTGGTGTCTTCTCAGTTGGGTGCTAATGCTGAGGAGGCTGCGGTTCAGGCTGGGGTGGTGTCGGCGGCTGCTGAGGAGGTGTCGGTGAATGTGTCGACGGTTGCTTCGGCGGTTGAGGAGTTGGTGGCTTC
>Ga0265293_10000082_pt1 | contig 212901 bp, 169 predicted proteins | sample Munlanlewell138R_FD_192505 | JGI IMG/M metagenome (GOLD analysis project Ga0265293, IMG submission 192505) | Leachate microbial communities from a municipal landfill in Southern Ontario, Canada - Leachate well 138R | ecosystem: Engineered > Solid waste > Landfill > Unclassified | place... | reverse complement strand
CACAATTCTTAATATCCCCCCTTAGCACAGCGGTTAGTGCGTCTGGCTGTAGACATTTAAATTTTACCGTAAAATTAAAAATGGCGGTAACCGGAAGATCCCCAGTTCGAATCTGGGAGGGGGGATTCCACTCGAAAGAGTTCTTTGTTAGAAGTTTGTAATGTAAGTGGTCCCGACGACATATACAGGACTGAACACAGACTAAGCAGAGCTATTTTTACTCTACAAAACAATTTAGAGGTTGTTGAAGAGAACAGAAATGCAATACTTGACTATGTTATATCTATGAAAGCTCAAGGAATTAAGTCAATTAGACTATCTAAGTCTATCTATATGCTTAGAGATATGTCTAATGTAATACAAATACCTTTTGCTATAGCCACAAAGCAAGATATCGAATATTTGATGTTTACTATTGAGCAAAGAGATTATGCTTTTTGGACAAAATCAGACTATAAGATAATTCTAAAGAGGTTCTATAAGTGGCTACTTGGAGATGATGAAACTGCTCCAAAGATTGTTTCTTGGATTAAAGTAAAGGATTCTAAAAGCAATATTTTACCTGAAGAGTTATTGACCGAAGAAGAAGTCCTAAGATTAGTGGTTAATGCAAAGTTTACAAGAGACAAGGCATTTATTTACTTATTATATGAGTCAGGAGCAAGAATTGGAGAGATGCTTACACTAAAGATTAAGCATATAACTTTTGGAGAAAAGATATCTTCTATTTTAGTTAATGGAAAGACTGGACAAAGAAGAATTCCAATAATAAAATCAGTCCCCTATCTTAAAGAATGGATAAAAGAACATCCATTTGGTGAAGACAGTGAAAGCAATGTATGGTGTAAGATGATAAGGAGAAATCAACAAGGCAGAGGACCAAAAGAAATACCAAGTTATTCTGTAGTAAGAAAGACACTAAATGAAACTTTTAAGAAAAGCAATATAGGAAAAAAATCAAATCCACATTTGTTCAGACATAGCCGAGCGACCTACCTTGCAAATCATTTAACAGAAGCCCAACTAAAACAATTCTTTGGATGGACACAAGCCAGTGATATGGCAAGTAGATATGTTCACTTAAGTGGAAGAGACTTAGATAGTGCTATATTAAATCTTGGAGGGGGGATAGTATGAACGAAGAAAATGCAAAAGAAAAGGAAAGAAGAGAGAAAGAAATAAGGGAACATTTACCAAAATGGATGCAAACATTATTAGAAATAGATGATGAGGTTAAGAATAAAAGCAATTCATTTTATTCCAATAGAAAATAATATTTCTGAAGCCAAATTACCCACAATAACGGAAGGAATTAATTTAAATAAGAAAATAATTGTATTTGTAGCGACATTAAAATCAAAAGTTCCAAACATAACCGTTAATAATACATAAAACATAGGAGCAATAATAATAAGTGGAGATAAATCTACAATGTGTATATCTATAAATCTTAATAAAAAACTAATAACCCCTACAACCAAACAAAAAATAAGTAAACTTTCTAAAGATAAAAAATAACCGATAACTGTAATTATAATAGATGCAATAGCTCCAAAAAGTAATTTTTGTCCATCCATAACATAATTATTTAGAGAGATATTTTTAATTATATTCTTTTAGATATTTCTGAACCGCTTCATTTATCGATTTCCCTTTTTTAGTGATTTTATAAAATTTATAGCTTTTTGCTTCTGGATTTACACATTCTATCAATTCCATTTTATTTAAATCTTTTAATGTTCTAATAATGTGGGTTAAGTAAGTATATTTTGCTTTTTTCAATATTTGTGAGGGAGTCATTGCCCCTTGACTAATTAAATTAAGTACATTTCGTCTATTTTTTCCTGCTAAAACATAAGAAATTAACTTTTCATTCATAATAATATTTGGTCACAAGATGTATATCTAATCTGACGACCTTTTTGTGACGATTATGTGACCAAAACCTTTTAATTCTATTGTGTTCATATATAATATATATCTTTGATTTTGGAGATGAATGAATGAAAGTAAATAAAGAATCAAATAATATATTTAATGCAAAAATTGATGAATTAAAGAAAATTATCCCAGAGGCATTTACCGAAAACAAGATAGATTTTAGTAAATTTTCTCAGTTATTTAAAGAAGATATTTCTAATGCGGATGAAAAATACACTTTAAATTGGGTAGGCAAATCGGAAGCAATTAAAAATATAAAAGCAAATTCTACGCTCACAATTATTCCTGATGAAAAAGAATCTATTAATTTTGATTCAACAAAAAATATATTTATAGAAGGAGATAATTTAGAAGTATTAAAGTTATTACACAAATCCTATTTTAATCAAATTAAAGTAATATATATTGACCCACCTTATAATACTGGTGGAGATTTATTGTATAATGATAATTATACTTATTCAGAAGATTCTTATTTTGAAAAAACAGGGCAAACAAAAAATGGAATAAAACAAACAACAAATACAAAGTCTAATGGGCGATATCATTCAGATTGGTTGTCTATGTTATATCCTCGATTATTTATTGCACATAGTTTATTAAGAGATGACGGGGTCATTTTTGTTTCAATTGATGACCACGAAGTACATAATTTAAGACACTTAATGGATGAAATATTTGGCGAAGATAATTTTATTTCTCAATTGATTTGGAAAAAAGGTGGCGGTAAAAACGATAGTGCTTTTTTATCTGTAATTACAGAATATGTGCTAATTTATAGGAAATCTAATAAATTAAATGCGTTTTTAAAAAACAAATCGGATATAAATAACTACAAATATATAGATGATAATGGAAATCGATATGCATTAACGAGTTTTGAAAGACAAGGAATTAATTATTCTTCAAAATCAGATTATCCGATTATTACTCCTGACGGTAATGAAATATATCCTGGTGGGTCTAAAGAAGAATATGAACTTAGAAAGAAAGGGAATTATAATAAAAAAGATTGGTGTTGGACACTATCTAAAGAAGAATATAATTTAAGAAAAGAAAAAGGATTGATTGAATTTAAAAAGATAAAAGGTAACTATAAAGTGTATTATAGGAGTTATTTTGAAAATAAGGAACACCCCTATAAAAATTTTATTGATGAAGCCACAAATGCTTTAGGAGATAGGGAATTGAAAGAGTTATTTAATGGAAAGAAATATTTTTTATACCCTAAATCTACCTTATTAATTAAAAAATTATTGTCGTTTATATCTAAAAATAATGATGCAGACATTATTTTAGATTTCTTTGCAGGGTCTGGCACTACCGCACACGCAGTTTTAGATTTAAATAGAGAGGATAATGGAAATAGAACATTTATTTGTGTTCAATTAGCCGAAGATATTGATTCACAATATTCTGCATATAAAGATGGATATAAAACAATATCTGATATTTGCAAAGAAAGGATTAGAAGAGTAATTAAAAAAATAAAATCTGAACTATCAATAGAACAAAAGAATTTAGATTTAGGATTTAAAGTGTTTAAACTGTCAAATTCCAATTATTCAATTTGGAATGAAAATATTACAAATTCTGATGATTTAAAGAAACAGATTAAACTTTTTGAATCTGCTTTAATTTCAAATTATAAAGATATAGATGTACTTTATGAAATAATAATTAAAGAGGGCTATTCGTTAAATGCAAAAATAGAATCATTAAAATATAAATCTAATCAGGTGTATAAAATATCTGATGATTTGAGACAGCTATATGTGTGTTTAGATAAAAAAATAGATTCAAATATAATTACTGAATTAAAATTAACTACAGAAGACATCTTTGTGTGTTTAGATTCTGCTTTAGATGATTCATTTAAATTAAATTTATCTAAGATATTAAAATCTAATGAATTTAATAATAATTTAAGAACAATTTAGTGATAAGATGGAATTTAAATTTGATAAAGACATCCCTTATCAATTGGATGCGATAAATTCGACAATTAATTTATTTAATGGGCAATCTAAAGAAATTAGTAAAAATTTAGATTTCGGGGAATATGGGTCAATATATAATTTATTTAATATAAATGAGAAAGTAATTTTAAATAACTTAAAAGATATTCAAAAAAAGAATAATTTGTCGTGTTCTGAATTTTTAATAGGGGGTTATAATTTTAGTGTAGAAATGGAAACGGGGACAGGGAAAACCTATGTTTATCTGAGAACTATTTTTGAATTAAATAAGAGATATGGTTGGAAAAAATTTATAATTGTTGTTCCAAGTGTTGCAATAAGAGAGGGAGTATTAAATTCTTTGAAAATAACCAAATTTCATTTTAAAAAATTATATGATAATGTAGCATATAATTTTTATCCTTATTCTTCTAAAGAAATAATAAAAATAAGACAATTTTCCAGAAATAATAATATAGAAATTATGATAATTACTTTAGATTCTTTTAATAAAGAATCGAACATATTGAATCAAAAAAGAGATGAATTAAGAGGAGAAAAGGGGATTGATATAATTAAATCTACTCGCCCGATTTTAATTTTAGATGAACCTCAAAATATGGAAAGTGAAAAACAAAAAGATGCAATAGATAAGTTAAATCCGATTTTTATTTTGCGATATTCTGCAACTCATACAAATTATTACAATCGAATATATAGGTTAACGCCCATAGATGCTTATAATTTAGGAATTGTAAAAAAAATAGATGTGTTACCTGTTGTAAAAGTTAATGATTTTAATGCAGTATATATTAAATGCCACGAAATAATCGCTGAAAAAGAGGGATTAAAAGTTAAATTAGAATTAAATGTTAAACAAAAAAGTGGTCACAATACAAAAATATTTACTTTAAAAAAAGGGGCAGATTTATTTGCAAAAACGAAATTCGAAGATTATAGAGGATATATAATTAAAGAGATAAATAAAAGCACAGAGAAAATTATTTTTGAAAACGGTGTTGAAATTAACTCTAATCAAGCATTAGGGGATAATAAAAAAGAAATAATGACTATTCAAATAAGGGAAACTATTAGAGAACACTTTGAAAAACAAAGAAAATTAAAACCATTAGGTATAAAAGTGTTATCGCTTTTTTTTATAGATAAGGTGTCAAATTACACAGATGAAGACGGGTTTATTCGTAAAACATTTATTGAAGAATATAATAAGTTAATTAGTTCCGAATTATCTGATTTTTCTGATTTAAATGTTGCAGATGTACAAGGCTCTTATTTTTCTATATATAAAACCGATGAAAAGATTAATGAAGACAAAGAGTTAATTGATTTGATATTGAAAGATAAACAAAAATTAGTTTCATTTGAAACGAAAGTACAATTTATTTTTTCACATTCTGCTCTAAAAGAAGGGTGGGATAATCCAAATGTATTTAATATTTGTACACTCAATGAGACCCAATCACAGCTTAAAAAAAGGCAAGAGATAGGCAGGGGACTTAGATTACCTGTAAACCAGAATTTAGAAAGAATAAAAGATTTAAATGAAAGTTTAACAGTTATTGCTAATGAACATTATGATAAATTTGCCCAAAATTTACAAAAAGAATATGAAGATGAATTTGGGCAAGGGAATTCCCCAAAAATAAAGAATAGAACTGAATTAAAAAAAGTAAAAATAAAAAAAGGTATTTTAGATTCAAATTTATTCTTGGATTTTTGGAAACACATAGGAAAGAAGACGACCTATAAAATAATGATTGACCAAAAAATGTTAATTGAAAATTGTATAACTAAATTAAATTCAGAATTAAATATAGGGGCAGTAAGAATAGATACCCAAAAAAGAAGATTAATACTTAGAGATAATAATGAAATTGATTACCATACATTAAAAGATTCTTCAGAAAAATTAGTAACTAATTTCAAGATACCAAATATAATTGAAGAATTAACCTTAGAAACAAATCTTACTCGAAAAACAATTATAGAAATACTATCTCAATTGAATTTAGATATTATATTTAAAAATCCAAGAGAATTTATTTATCAATCCTCGAAAATAATAAATAGAGAATTAATAAAAGCTATGATAGAACATATTAATTATGTAAATTTAAATGAAATCTGGGACCTTTCTAATTTTGACGAAATTATTAATTCTTATAATACAGACATAATCCCTACAGAAAGAGGATTATATGATAATGTAATATTAGATTCAAATACTGAAGAACAATTTGTTATAAATTTAGAAAAAGATAATAATATTAAACTATATATGAAACTGCCAAATTGGTTTGTAATAGATACTCCTGTTGGACCTTATAATCCAGATTGGGCAATTATTTATGAATCCAATAATATCAAAAAATTGTATTTTGTTAGTGAAACAAAAGGCAGTTTAAATGAATTTGATTTAAAGGGATTTGAAAAAATTAAAATAGATTGTGCAAAAGTACATTTTAATGAAATTAATGTAAATTATGAAAAAGTAGTGAATTATTCTGATTTAATTAATTATATAAAAAATTTAAGTTAAAATTAAGGTGTTAAATATGGCAATATTTGAATTAAATAAAACTAAAGTAAACAAACTTAGAATAACTAAATTCAAGAATGAAAAAGAATTACAAACCGTTTTTGAAAACAATCTTGAAGAAATATTGAGCATCAAATTTTTAGCAACAGAATATACTACAACACACGGAGGCAGAATAGATACTTTAGGATTAGATGAAGATGGTTCTCCTGTTATAATTGAGTATAAAGAAGATGAAAAAGATAATGTAATTAATCAAGGATTATTCTATTTAGATTGGTTAATTGACCACAAAGGAGATTTTGAGATATTGGTTCAAAAGAAATTAGGAGTTAATACAAAGGTTAATTGGGATTCTCCAAGATTAATATTAATTGCACAATCATATAATGAATATGATAAATATGCAGTAAACAGAATTTCAGAAAATATAGAACTTAAGAAGTATTTATTGTATGACGGGAGAGTATTATTTGTAGAAAATGTAATGCTATCTAAGAAAGAAGGTGCAAAAAGAACAAAGCAAACCACAATTACTTACAAAGAATATAATATTGAACATCACTTAGAAGGGAAACCTAAATCTACAAAAGACTTATTTAAAGAGTTACAAGAGAGAATTTTAAAATTAGATGAAAGAATTAAAGAAAAAGCATTAAAATATTATATTGCTTATGGATTAGATAGAAACTTCTGTGAAATTGTTGTTCAAGCAAATGGATTATGGGTTCATATAGATATAAATAAATCAGAGGCAAAAGACCCTAAAAATAAGTTAATTGATGTATCTGAAGTAGGGCATTGGGCTACGGGGAATGTTAAAATAAAGTTAGACAAATTAGAAGATTTGGAATATATAATGAATATAGTTACTCAAAGTTATGAAAGTAAACTATAGTGTATTAATTTTCTATTTATATATTTTTCTATATATAATATATATATAGTTGAAACAAATTGCCTTTAAAAATAGTTATATTTATTAACCTATTTAATAACTATATAGATTACATATGGACAAAGAAATACTTATTGATTTTATTATAGCCTATTCTAAATTGTTAAAGATAATTAGTGGTTTCATTAATGAGGTCTATACTTTAGAATCTAATGATGCAGATAAACTTAAGAAAATGAACGAAGTATTAAATGATGAAGAATTATTAATTTCATTAATAAAAAATGACTCTCCTGAACTTTCAGAGATATATAAAGATTTAATTTATAATTTAAAGATGGCAACAATTGATAAGAATTTATTAAATTTATCATTATCTGAGAAAAAAGATTATGCAGATAAACTTAAATTAGCATCCGAAAATTTAGCAAAGATTTCTGAGCAAATAAAAACATTAGATTTGAAAACACAAACAAAGTAGGGATTATATGTATATTAATAAACAAGCAAACACAAATACTTTGGGATTAATAGATGAGTGTTATATTGGAATAAATAAACAATTATATAATCCAATTACTATTATTACAAAGGTATATGCAATTAAATTTTACTTCCATTCCGTTAGTTCATTACCATTTGTAAAAAAGTTGTATGTTATGAATGATAGAAAAGTAATTAAATTTTGGACATTAATTGACCCTAATGATTATGATAGTAGAGATAAAATTTATGATTTAGAATTAGAATTAAGAGATAAATTTAAAGATGAAAAAATAATGTTTGAATTTAATGTTTTTTCAGATACTTCTTATTTTATGCAACAAATCCCTGAAAATGCAAAGACATTAATTAAATAGTGATTATATTGGATAAGTATGACTTTTCAGAACTTGCAAAACACAACGAAACAATCGCAAAAGATTCTGAATCTAATTGTAAAGCTTGGTCGTCAATTATTTATTTTTATTCTGCAGTTCATTGGGTAAATTTCTTTGTACTTAACAAATTTCCAAAAGTACAAAAACCAGGAACACATTCAGAAAGAGAGGAATTTATTTCTAAAAATGCTAACCAAATCTATAAGGCATATAGGCATTTAAGAACCATAAGTGAATCCTATCGATATTGCCCACCAGATTGGAAAAATGCAGATGAAGAATTTGGAAAAATAAAAGCGGAATATACCTGTATAAAACAATATGTAAATAGTTAATTTAATTTCATTAATAATTTATTACACATCTTTGCAATAATTTCTAACTTTTGATTTAATTCATTAAATTCTTTGTTAGTTATATATTCTAAGTCTTTTGAAAGAATCAAGAAACATTCGCATTCTTTTATTGAACCATTAACAATGGATAGATATCTTCCTAATTCTTTTTGACTATTTTTCCCGCAACCTTCGGCAATGTTGCTTGGAATAGAGTAAGAAGCTCTCCTTAATTGATTGGTCATCGAATGAAATTCGTGTTTTGGGAAGTGTTCTGTGATATCATAGATGTCTTTAGTAAATTCTCTTCCTAATTGCCAGATTTTTAATTTTTTAAAGTCTTGCATCTTCTGTTTCACCTTCAGTCTCTTCATTGTCTTCACTATCTTCTTCTTCATCTGCTAAATCTTTATAGATTTCAACAAATTCTTTTCTTATATTTTTATAAAACTCTGATTTATTGTTTTCTTCTTCTGTTCTTCCAATATCTAAAAGAAAACCTCCTTTTTTCCTATAAGCATCATCAATACCATATACAAATTCTGTGATTAATTGTTCTTTTTCACAAAAACTATTTTTCTTGAAATAAATGCAATTGGCTCGAATCGGACAATGGTTGCAATACTTTAATTCGTGCATCTTCTTTTTCACCTTCTATTCTTCGTTTTATTATGAATCTTGCTTGAATAAGGTTTCTTATTTCTGCAGATATCCTACTTAATTCAATGTGGTCTGGTCTTTCTCTTGCTTGTTCTGTTGCTCTTGATAGTCTAACTATATTGTAATTAATCAATTGGTCTAAAACTTTTAGTTCATCTACTTCAGTAGTTACTAATTGATTAAATAATTCAGAATCAATTGAACAAGAACCTCCAGGAACAAAATCTTTACATTTATTTCTATTAATACATAGATTACAAGGGAAAAAATCTGCAAATCTTAGATATAATCCATTCTTTACAGCATTCATTTTCGATATTTCTTTACCTTTTGTTGTATTTGCCATAATAATCTCCTAAGTTCGTTTTTGAAAAATCAATACATACTATCTAATAATTCTTTACCCTTCCTTTTGGCTTCACTCTTTACACAGTCTTCACAAATGTTTCTGCCCTTTACAACTTTAGAAGTATATTTAACGTAGGTTCTTTGATTACAATTTACACAAGTATCCATAATTTCATTTTTTAATTCTCTAAATGGTTCATCTTTGAAATCAAGTGTAGGTTGTGTATCCTGTGAACCCTCTAAGGTGCAAGGATACTTCTTTAAACTCATATATTCTTGGACACTTTTTGGAGATATCAAATACATAATTCCATCATTATGTCTTTGTTTTGGAAATAATGAAGATAATTTACTCAAAACAAAACCAATATATTGATTAAATCCTTTATTGTAGTCTGTAGGAATTGCAACTTCTTTTAACCACTCATTTATTTCTTTTATAGAACACCATCTTGGGCTTGGCACTTTTTCATAAAGTTGCTTAAATAATAAGTATTCCCAATCTGAACTGAGGTCTTGAAGGTCTCTATCCTTAAAAGATTCTTTAAGAAATTCTGAAACTTCTTGATAAACTGAATCATCAATAAACTTTGCAATAGATAATAATCCTTTAGTAGTATCTAATTGCCTTGAATTAAAATCTCCAAAAGATTCATTATTGTATATATCAATTATTTCTTGATAATTTTCCATAATCAATATATGTAAATCATCTCTGATTTCTTGCCAAATTAAATCTCTTTTATTTGGTTTTAGTTTACCTTTTTCTGTATTTGTTGGAAGTAGATTAATAGTTATACAACGACTTATGGTAATTGGGTCAAGAGAGCAAGTATTTGTTAATGCTTTAGGGCAAAAACAATTATAGTTTTTTGGAACAAAGGTATCCTTATACTTTTCATTTCTTGGAATTGCCCCATCTTCATCTATACCAATCTTAAGTATTTGCAAGATATAGTGTGTCCTTTCTTCATTCTTTAATGTCTCAAAATCATCAAGAAGTAAAGTAGGTCTATTTCCATTTATCATTCTAAATAAAACAGACTCGCTTGGAGAACTTAGATAGATACTATTTCTTGAAAGTTGTCCAATGATTTTTAGTAATTTACTCTTCCCTGAATCCTTTTGACTTGTAAGTAGTATATACCCATATCCTGAAAACAGATTATAGATATAAGTTCCCATACACCAACAAGCAACCATAGAACTAATTCTTTCATCATATAAATCCATATATTTGGTTATCTGTTCTTTTATTCTATTGTAAACTTCTTTTTTGTTCATTAGTCTATTATTAGAGCTAATAAACTTAGTTATACTATCATTAGACCAGTCATTGTTAGAAATGTTTATAGGTAAATCTTGATAAAATATTCCCCAATCATTTATTTCATTAGGTCTTTTATCTGTTTTTGTGTTTAGACTACTATAGTTAGTCAATAGTTGTTTATTAGACAAGACAATCATCTCTAATAGTTGCCCTTTATGTTCAACCATTTTACCATAATAGAATAAACCATCTTTGATTCCCATAGATAAATTAGAATATTGAGTAGGATTACTTGCTAATATTTCTTCTATTGTTGTCATTGTTGTTTCCTCCATCCATTCTATCTTTCAACATTCTTACTATTGGCGTTTTATCTTTGTAAAACAATACATAACACCTATTATTTTTAGTTAGAAGATAACATTTAGTATCTTCAACAAAAATCTCTCCATCATTATCCAAAATTGCCTGTTCGAAATCACTTTGTGTCTTTAATTCAAAAACAGTGTTACCTTGTTTAAGTTTAGGATACGGTGTCGTATCCATCAGTTCATATACCTTCATTCTTTCGCCTCCATTGTTATGATTGTATTGTATTGTTTGTCATCTTTAATGTTGGATTCTATTTCAAATCTACAAAGTCTATTTAATAATCTGAGATTATTATTCCACAGAAACAAGTCCAACTCTTTCCCTTCGAGAGTAGAAACCTTATATATTGAATAAGATACCCCCTTTGGATTTACTTTGTTAGATATTGATAACACTGTGCCTTCTATCGTTTTTCTTTCTGACATATTTCTTCTTCTCCTTTTTGTTGTTTTCTGGTATTATTACATAATATTGCACTAAACGATTTTTAACTGCTTATTTAAACAGCATAGGAGTGGTTTATCGCTCCAATAAACCGCACTATTTATAAGCATTTAGGGTCGTAATTATTTAATAATAATAAAAATACTCCAGACTTTTATAGTAGTTTGGAAGCAAATAAAGGTGGAATGTATGGATGCAAAAGAAGAAATATACCCTTTTATTGAAAAAACAATAAAAGAAAAGACTTATTGTACGAAAAATGATTTATCTGATTTGATAATCTCAAAGTTTAATAGCACTAATGATATTTCAGAAGAACGTGCGAGAGATATAATTGAACGTTGGTTTAAGGCAACAGATAAGGACATATTTGATAAATTGAAAGCAACTAAATTCAAGAAAGCTTTTGATTTAGATATTCTGGTAAATGGAAATGATATGATTTATTACTATAAACGAGCATTTGATGAAAATCAAATACTTTATGCTAAAAATTTAATTAAAAAAAATAGATTTGATTTAGCGCAAAATATAATTTTGCATAGAACTTTAAATTTAAATGAATTTTATGATATATTTGATTTATTAAATCAGAAATATCCTATTGATTTTATAAAATTGGTTTTGGATACTTTAAGTGATAATATTAAAGAACAAGATTCCAAAAGTATATTTCCTGCAATTACAGAAGGAAAAAAAGAAAAACTAATAACAAAAATAGATTTATTCTATACCACAAATTATGCTCCTTTATCTATATACTTAGAAGAATGCCCAGATATTAAAGAATACAACAAAATAGATGAGCAAGTAAATAAATTGCGTGGAGAATGTAGTAATACATTTTATTATGACACCTCCAAAAACACACCTTCTCAAAATAAGCTACTCAAATTAGAAGAAGAAAGAGCAAAATTATCTACTAAAATATATGAATATAATAAAGAAATAGAACTTAAAAAAAGTATAAGGGGGAAATTAATCGAAATAATTGCTTTACTTAAAGACAAACACAAATTATATGATTATTTTACTTCAGATATAGACCAATATAAAATATATATAAATAAAGCATCAAGAAGTAATGAAGAATTAGAAGATATGTGTAAATTAAAAACAGTTCATCCCCCTATTGCTTTAGAGTTTACCAGTGGAGATAAAGATGTTGATAGACTTTATCGTAAGAAATCAGAATTATATTATCAATCTAATCAACTGTATACTTTAATTTGTGCGTGTTATTCTAAAGGTGTGGTTAATTTATGGTTTAGTAATTCTTCTGAATTTAATAAGGGGAAATTAATTTGCGATTATGAAAAATATGCTGATATTCAAAAAATAATAAATGTAGTGTGCAGATAACTTGAGTTTGTATACACTCTCTACACAAGCTACACTTTTATAAAAGCTTTCAATCAGAATATTAATATAAACTAAAAGGAGTTGGTAAGAATGAAAGGAAAGTATCTACTAACTTCTAACAACGAACAACAAACTCGTACCTCCCCAATGTCCGAATCTGGGAGGGGGGATGTTTATATTCTATTTTTAAATATTGGGTTAACTCCCGCCAGAAGCTTAACTTTTACAAAACAATATAAATGTTTGTAATTAATATATAATTAAGAGGTGATAATTTGAAAAAAACATTATCAAAATTATTTAATAAATCTATATCAAAAAAACCTAAGCCTACTATTAGAAAATCTGTAAATTTAAGTAATTTATCTGAATTAACTGCTGAAAGAAATAGAATTGGAAAAGAAATTTTAAAAGGACCTGATTCTAAATTATTTAAAAGTACTGTTCTTTTAGCTAGAGAAATTAATAAAAAAAAATTATCTGAAATACAAGTAATAGATATAGTTAACAAAAATTTTAATAAATATCCTGGTGTGAAAGAAGATGTTTTACTATACTTAAAATATGACTTTATGATTAGAAGTAATAAAGAACATAGTTCTAAAAAATAAAAGGAGCGTTTTTCACTTTAGGGTAGAAGCTCTTTTGTAGCTGATTTTTTAAAAATTAGTAGATGTAACCGTTTATAAATTTGTTGTCAACTTAATTATATATTATTTAATTTATATGGGGCTAAATGATTTGTACTTTATAGAATGGTTATTGAATTAGATTATTATGTTAGTTAAATTAGATCACATTTATTTATCTGTAAAAAACATGGATCGTGCAGTTAAATTTTATGAAAATGTATTATCTTGTAAAGTAAAACATAGAGAGGATAATACTTGGGCTGATTTTGATATAGGAAAAGATGTTTATTTAGGTTTAATTGATCCAAAAATTATATCAAATAAACGTATTTGTGGGAATAATTCTGTTATTGTTTTTTGGACAGACAATGTTGATTTAATATTTTCTAAAATAAAGAAATTAGGTGTTAAAATAATACATAAACCTATAGATCTTGATTTTACTGATTATCCATATCGTTGTTTTCAATGTTATGATACAGAAGGTAATTTGTTAGAATTTGCAAAATATAATAAATGAAAAAAATGTAATTTTTTATTTTTAGTTTAAATTTTATTAAAACTTAAATTTAAATATATTTGTGTTATAATTTATTTATGTTAAAATATTTATATAATTCTGATATAATGTTAACTGATTTAAATTTTATTTTTGAAATTGCAGATAAAGAATTTGGATTTAAAGATGATCCTAATCAATATAATCCTACTGAATTAGAATTTTATAATTTACAAAAACAATTTCCTTTTTCTTTTTGTATTATTAAAGATAAAAATAAAATTATAGGATTTGTAACTTTATTACCTTGTTCTAAAAAATTAATGAATGATTTTTTAAGTAAGAAGATTAATGAAGCTGAACTTGTTAAAAATATTGATGAAAATATTAATTTGGATAATTTTGATACTTTATTTCTTACTGCTGCATATATAGATCCTAACTATAGAAAAAAAGGTATAATTAAAAAAACATATAAAGATATGATTCGTTTTTATTTAAATAAAAATAGTAATTTAGTTTTATTTGGGTGGGTTTTTACAGATCAAGGATTATTATTAGGAAAAAAATTAAGTGCTGAATGTAATTTAGATTTTAAGTATATTAAATAAAACTATTAAAACATAAAAGAATATTTTTCATTTTTGGTTTAAATCTCGCCAGAAGCTTAATATCAAAAACATATCAAAAACATATCTTTTTAATTATTTTTATATATAAATTATATGTGATTATTTATGACTGAATTTTTAGTAAGATTAAAAGGCAAACCAAAAGAATATATGGATAGATTAATAGAAGATGGTTATTTTAAAACAAAATCTGAAATTGTAAGACTTGGTATTTTAGAGGTAAGTATGAAATATTTATATAATGATATTTCTAAAGAAGAGTTAGGTCTTGTAGGTATTGCTGTTGAAAAAGAATTAAATGGTATTAAAAAAAATAAAAAAAAATTATATTCTGAAGAAGATTTTAAAAAAAAATATAAAGATTTAATATAAGTGATTATTTTTGAGTTTTAAAATAAGTTACACTCCAATATTTTTTAAAAGCTTAGATAATTTACCAATAGATCTTAGAAAAAGATTTTTTAAGAAAATTGAAAAAGTGAAACTAGAAGATATTTCTAGAAAGCATTTAAAGTATGGTCTTCCTTATTTTGTTGAAAAAGTTACTGATTCTTCAAGAATGATATATAAAATAGAGAAGGATCATTTAATTTTTGTAATTTGTTTTAAAAATCATAAAGATTATGAAAAGTGGTATCGTAATATGAAATGAGTACTTTTCACTTTAGATTTGAATTTTTGTCATAAACTTTAAAAAGATTTTTAACCATTTTATTTAAAAACATTTTATATCTATAATATATGGTTAATTATTATGAAATATAAAAAATTCGAAATGTTAAAAGTAGGCGATACTGTTGCTGTAATTGCTCCTTCAAGTGGTCTTTGTAAAGTATTTCCTCATATTTATAAAAATGGAATAAAAGTATTATTAGATTTAGGATTAAAAGTAGTTGAATATCCTACAACTAAAAAATCTTTTGATTTTATAAGTAATAATCCTAAATTTAGAGCTAATGATGTTAATAATGCATTTAAAGATAAAAATATAAAAGCAATATTTACTGTTATTGGTGGAAATGATTGTAATAGAATACTTCCTTATTTAGATGAAACAATTATTAAAAATAATCCAAAAATATTTATGGGTTTTTCAGATACAGCTACATTAAATACTTATTTTAATCAATTGGGATTAATTACATTTAATGGGCCTTCAATAATGGCTGGTTTTTCTCAAATGTATGATTTAGAACAAAAATATTTAGAACATATAAAAGAAATATTATTTAATAATAATTCTAGTTATCAATATTTTGAATATAATAAATATGTGAATGGATATCTTGATTGGTCTAAAAAAGAAAATGTTGGTAAGGTTAAAAATAAAATAAAAAATGATGGATGGATATTTTTACAAGGTAAAGGAAAATTTGTTGGAGAATTATATGGTGGGTGCATAGAAGTATTAGAATTTACAAAATCTACAAAATATTTTCCTAAATTAAATTTCTTTAAAAATAAAATTCTTTTTTTTGAAACTTCAGAAGATAAACCTTCTTTAGATCAAATAAAATATATGTTAAGAAATTATGGTTTACAAGGTGTTTTTGATAAAATATCTGGTATTATTTTTGGAAGAGCAAGAGATTTTACAAAAAAAGAAAAAGATGAATTAAATAATGTTATATTAAAAATAGTTAGAGACGAGTTTAAAAATAATAAATTACCAATAATTACAAATTTTGATATAGGGCATACTGATCCTCAACTAATTTTGCCTTTAGGGATTAAAACAGAAATTGATTGTTCTAAAAAAACAGTTAAATTAGTTGAAAATATATTTGTTAATTAAAAGAGTATTTAATTTTAGTTCAATACAACTGGTTTTGGTCAGTTGACACCCAATGTTTGAGTTATAATAAAATATCGCCAGAAGCTTAAAAAGAAAGCTTTTAACTTACATAAATTTTAACTGATAATAATTATATTTAAATAGTATATTATATTTTTAATTTATTATAATCTAAAATGTAAACTCCCCATTTAACATTTTGATTTATATCACTTATAAATTCATTATGTTCTCCAATCTTTTCCCATCCTAAATTAGTATGTAATTCAATAGATTTATTATTTTTTTCAGGATGTTCAGAGATTAATACCCACATTCCTGGAGAATGTTTTTTTTCAGCATCAACATAAGCTTTAACAAAATCTAAATAGTTACCTTTTTTTCTTGGATCTTTCATTACCGCATATGCGTGTATATAATTTTCTATAACTTTTTTTGGAATTTGACCCATATGCTTTTTAAAATCTGAGTTATTAAAAAAAGCAATTACATAAGTAGGTTCTTTAGGATTATCAACATATATTCTTGTAGCAGTAGAAAATATTTTTTTATAATCTTTTTTAAGTAGAAATCCTTTTGATTTATTTTCTATATTTTGTATGTGATTTAATTCAGAAATTTCTAATAATTTATTTAATAATTTTCCTTTTGGTTTAACAATTTTATGTATTTTCATAAGTATCAAAGATATTTAATAAATTTATTATTTTTATTTACTAATATTTTTTTAGATTTAATAGGTTTATCTGTAATTTCAAAAGCCATAATTACTACTTTTTAACCTTTTTTAATTAGATTAGCAGTAGGACCATTCATTTCAATTTTACCTGAACCAGCTTCTCCAGGAATAACATTTGTTTCAAGTCTATTTCTTGAATCAAAAGATGTAATTAAAACTTTTTCATCTTCTATAATCCCTACTTTATCTATTAATTCTTTATCAATAGTTATACTTCCTACATATTCTTTTTTGGCTTCTGTAATAGTAGCCATATGTATTTTAGATTTCAGTATTACTTTCATAATTATCTTTCTTTTTTTAATATTAATATTAATGTATATTCTATTTATATATTTTATCTTTTTTTAAAATTAATATAATATACTATTTAGAAAGATCACTTTTCACTTTAGATTAAAATATAGCTAAAAGTTTCTAAGTTTTTATTTTAAAATTATTTTATATACAAATAGATTTATTATTTTAAAACAAATGTTTATATAATCTTTTAAATATAATATTATAATATAAAAATTAATTAATAAGATAAATTGTTTATTATGAAAAAGAATTTAAAATATTTTATAATCTCTCTTATATCGGTTATAATAACTGCTTTTTTAGGTTCAATATTTACTAGCAGAAATATACCTTTCTGGTATAAAACAATTAATCTACCTAGTCTAGTTCCACCTAATTTTGTTTTCCCAATTGTTTGGAATATTTTATTTATTTTAATGATTATTTCTTTTTACTTAATATTAATTAATAAATCTAAAAAAAATACTGACTTTAGAAAAATTGCAATTTGGTTATTTTCAATTCAATTAATATTTAATATTTTATGGTCATTATTATTTTTTGAATTAAATTTATTATTATTAGTCTGTATTGAAATTATAATTTTAGAAATTTTAATATTATTTTCAATAATTTATTTTTATAAAATTAATAAGCTTGCTGCATATTTATTAATACCTTATTTTTTGTGGGTTTTATTTGCTACATTTTTAACAATATCTGTTTTTATTTTAAATTAACTTGTGATTTTTATGTTAAGTGTTTGGTTATATTCAATAATTAGTGTTTTAATTGTTAGTTTAATTTCATTAATTGGAATCATAACTCTTTTTTTTAAAATAAAAAAAATGAATAATATATTACTATTTGCAATTAGCTTTTCAGCAGGTGCTTTAATTGGAGATGCAATTTTACATATTTTACCTGAGTTAGTTAAAGATGGTGGATTTACTTTATCTTTATCTCTATTTTTTATTTTTGGTTTAATTATATTTTTTATTTTAGAAAAGTTTATTCATTGGAGACACTGCCATGTTCCAACTTCAAAAAAGCATCCTCATCCTTTTGCTTATATGAATCTTGTAGGGGACGCTTTACATAACTTTATTGATGGATTAGTTATTGGTGGAACTTATTTAGTTTCAATTCCAATTGGGATAGCAACAACTATTGCTGTAATTTTACATGAAATTCCACAAGAAATAGGTGATTTTGGAGTTTTGATACATGGAGGCTTTACAATTAAAAAAGCATTAGTTATGAATTTTTTAACAGCTTTAACTTCTATTGTAGGAGTTGTTATTGCATTATTACTTGGACAAGTTAGTTCTACTTTTTTAAACATTATTTTAGCAATAACTGCAGGTGGTTTTATTTACATTGCTACTGCTGATTTAATTCCTGAATTAAAAAAAGAAACAAATATTTATAAATCATTAATTCAATTGTTAGGTATTTTTTTAGGAATTGGAGTTATGTTAATATTATTACTTTTGTTAGGTTAATTTTTAATTGATTTTTTAAATTAGAAGTTAATATAAATTAAATTACATATAGATATATTACTTAAAAGTGATTTTTTATGAAAACTATTAAACAAGTAAATGATATTAAAAAAAGAAATAATATTAAACAAGCAAATAAAATTAAATTAGAAAAAAATATTATTGACGTTAAAAATTTAACTAAGTTTTATGGTTCTTTTGAAGCTGTTAGTGATGTTTCTTTTTCAGTTAAAAAAGGAGAAGTTTTTGCATTTTTAGGTCCAAATGGTGCTGGAAAATCTACAACTATTAAAATCTTAACTACTCTTTTAAAATTTAATAAAGGAAGTATTACAATTAATAACTATGATGTTTTAAAAGATCCAAATAAAGTTAGAGAGTTTTTTGGAATTGTTTTTCAAGATCCTAGTGTAGATGAAGAACTAACTGCTTATGAAAATATGAAGATTCATTCTGTTTTATATAGTTTAGAAAAATCTCTTGCTGAAAAAAGAATTGAAAAGTTTTTAAAAGTTGTTGAACTTTGGGATAGAAAAGATGATTTGGTAAGTAAATTTTCTGGTGGTATGAAAAGAAGACTTGAAATTGCAAGAGGTTTACTTCATGTTCCAAAAATTTTATTTTTAGATGAACCAACAGTAGGCTTAGATCCTCAAACAAGAAAGCATATTTGGAACTATATTTTAGAAATTAATAAAAAAGAAAAAGTAACTATCTTTTTTACAACACACTATATGGATGAAGTTGAAAAGGTAGCTAATAAGATTGCAATAATTGATAAAGGTAAAATTATTGAAAAAGGAACAATTTCAGATTTTAAAAAGCAAACAAAATCTAAGACTTTAGAAGAGGCTTTTATTAAAATTACAGGTTATAATATTAGAGAAGAAGAATCAAGTTCTTTAGATCAATTAAGACAAAGAAGGAAAATAAGAAGAAGGTAACTATTATGGGGGTAATTTATGCACTTTGGCAAAGACAATTAAAAAGATTTTATAGGCAAAAATCTAGAGTTATTGGTTCAATTGCTCAACCTTTACTTTTCTTAGTAGCTTTAGGCTTTGGTTTTGGATCAATCTTTCAGGAAGCAGGAAGAGGAAGTTACATACAATTTCTAGTACCTGGAATTATTGCTATGAGTATTTTATTTTCTTCAATATTTTCAGGAATTGAAATCATTTGGGATAAACAATTTGGTTTTTTAAAAGAAACATTAGTTGCTCCTGTTTCAAGGCTTAGGATAATGATTGGAAGAACTCTTGGTGGTGCAACAATTGCAGTTTTACAAGGTCTATTAATTTTAATTATTTCTTTTGCTTTTGGATTTAAATTAAATAATTTAGCTTTACTTCCTCTTGCAATTTTGTTTATGATACTTACTGCTATTGTCTTTACAGCTTTAGGTACTGCAATTGCTTCTAGATTAAATGATATGCAGGGTTTTCAATTGTTAATGAATCTTTTAATAATGCCTTTATTTTTTCTATCAGGAGCATTATTTCCTTTAACAGATTTACCAAAAGCTATAAACTTTATTATAAGAATCAACCCATTAACCTACTGTGTTGATGCCATTAGGTATTTTTTAACATCTATGTCATCTATACCAATATTTGTAAGTTCAATTGTAATTGTTTCTTATTTAATTATATTTGTTTTTATTGGAAGTTATTTATTTAGTAGAATGGAAATTTAAAAGTATAAAATATTACTTTTTATGAGAATATTTTTTTTTATGAGAATATTACTTTTTATGAGAATATTTTTTTTTAAAATAAATAAATTATCTTTTAAAACCTTACTTTATAATATATACTTGATAGTGTATGGATTTTAAATTAAATTTATCTAGAAAAAGCAAACTATTTATTTTTCTTTTCTTTCTAGTAATTATATTTGCTTTATTTTCAATAATTTATACTCACTATTATTATAAGGCATTAAAGAATCAAGGAGATTATTTATTATATAAGGACATTGTTTATGATTTAAATAATAATTCTGATCCATCTTACACAAGCCTTGACATATATGTTCCTGACAACAACACAATTCAAAAATATCCTGTAATGATTTATGTACATGGGGGAGCTTGGACTAAATATTTTGGAAATAAAGACCAAAGAGGAAGATATATACAAAAGGGTTTATTTTACACAGACAATAACTTTATTTTAGTAAATGTAAATTATCGTAGTTCCCCAAATTCCAATTTTCCTGTTCCTGTCCAAGACGTTACAACTGCAATTGATTGGGTTTATAATAATATTTCTAACTATTTAGGTAATGAGGCTGAAATCTACTTAAGTGGGCATTCAGCAGGTGCGCAAATTGTTTCTTTAATTTCTACAGATGAAAGTTATTTGCAAAAATATGGTTTAGATCTAAATATTATTAAAGGAACTGTTCTTCTTGAAGGAGTTGGTTATGATTTACTTCTTCCTAGTTCTTTAAAATTTGATAGTAAGCTAATAGAGATGTATTATAATGTTCCATTTGGAAATGACGAAAACACCTATAAGAATGCATCCCCAATAAATCATGTTTCTAAGAATAAAAATATACCGCCTATGATCTTATTTGTTTGTGAAAATAGTATTTTTAGAATTGCAAAACCTGAAGCTAAAAATTTTTATTATAAATTAATTAAGAATAATGTTTATGCTAGGTATTATGTGATATCAGACAGAGGACATAGTAGTCTTAATTATGATTTTGGAAAAGAAGATGACAGAACTAGCCAATTGACAATGGAATTTATTGAAGAGATTAAGAAACTTAGGTAGTGGGGGCTATGTTTATAAAGATTATTAAAAATTAGAAGAATTTGGCTTAAACTACAGATATTTAAATGTTTCTAAGCTTAATATATATCATTAACTGAATATAATTACTTAATTACAAATTTATAAATTAAATAAAAATAATATGAAAAAACTTTCAAGGAAAGGTGTATTATTATGGCTGAAGATATTAAAAAAATTGATAAAAAAAAATTATTAGAATTGATTGAAAAACAAATTAAGTCTCCAACAAGGTTTATAACTAAACCAATTACTATTTCTCTTTTAAAAAAATATAAAATAGATGTTAAGGCTTTTGCAAAAAAATTAAAGGAAGTTAAAGCAAATTATACTGTTCTAAAAGGACTAGGCTTCAAAGCAAAGACCTTAAAATCAGCAGGATTTACTTTAAATGATCTAAAGGAGGTAGGCTTTGATGCTAAGAAGCTAAGAGAACTAAACTATAATGCAAAGGAGCTATACTTGGCAGGTTATTCTGCAACAGATCTAAGGCAAGCAGGGTATATGGTCAGAAGACTTAAAGAAATTGGAGTTAATTTAAAGGATCTAAAAGAAGCTGGTTATTCTGCAAAGGAACTAAAAAGTTCATATTCTGCAAAAGAGTTGTTAAATGTAGGTTATGAGATTAGGGACTTAAAGGAAGCAGGATTTAGTGCAGGTCAATTAAAGAAAGTTGGAGTTTCTGCAAAGGCACTTTATAGTGGTAAATATAATTTAGGGGAATTAAGAAAAGCAAAGTATAGTATTAAAGAACTACAAACAGCTGGGTTTACTGATTCTGAGTTAGGTTTGAAAATTAGAATAAAAGATAAATCGATTGTTTCTAAAAAGTTAAAGGCAGAAACTTCTAAAGTTGAAGCTAAAAAAGAAAAAGCTAAAAAAGAAAAAATTAAAGAAGACAAAAATAAAGAGATAATTATCAATGATGAGTTTTTAAAAAACCATAAAGCAAAAGAACTCTTTGACCTTAATATAAAATATGAACAATTAATTAAAAAAAAATACACAGCAATTAAATTAAAAAAATTAAAATTTACAGCAAAAGATCTTTATTTTTTAAACTTTCCTGCAAGTGAAATTAAAAAAGCAGAGTACACTTTAAAAGATCTAAAAAATGCAGGGGTTTCTACAAAGGAACTTAAAGAAATTGGATATCTACCTATTGATCTAAAGAAAGCAAAATTTGATACACATTCAATTCTTTTTGCAGAATTTAGTGCAAGTGATTTAAAGAAAGCTGGATTTAGTTCTAAGAAACTAAAAGAATATGCATATACTGTTAAGCAACTTGATGAAGCAAAATACACACTTAAAGATTTAGTTTTTGCAAATTATAAAATAGAAGATATTTTCTCTGTTGGGTATAATATAAAAGATTTAAATGAATTTTATTCTTTAAAAAAATTATGTGAATTAGGTTATTGTTTAAATGATTTTAAATTAATTTTTCCAATCTCTCAATTAAAAGAACAAGGCTTTACTTTAGAGGAACTGTTAGCAGCAGATTATAAGGTTACTGATCTATTAAAGGAATTTGAAGTTTCTGATTTTTATAAAATTAAATATTCTCCAATTGAACTTTATAAAATTGGAATTAGTTTAGAACAACTCAAAAAAGGTGGATATGATATTAAAGACTTAATTAAACTTTATGATATTAAAGAACCACTTGAAGAAAATGAAAATCTAAAAGAAAAAAAAGAAGACTTTACACTAGAAGAACTTAGATATCTAAAATATTCAATTAATGATCTTGTAAATTTGGGTTATACAATCAAAGATTTAAGAGAAGCTGGTTATGAGGCAAGACACTTAAAGGCAGAAGGAGTAACCTGTCGAGAACTGATTGATGGTGGGTATGATGTTAGAGAATTGTATGCTATTGGTTGTTCATTAAAGGAATGTATTTTAGCTGGGTATTCCTTAGATGAATTGAAAAGAGTAGGGTTTTCTGCTTTAGAACTTAATTTAGAAGGATATTCTTTATATGAATTAAAAGCTGCTGGATTTTCTGCAAAAGAAATTTTACATATTGGGTATACAGCAAAGCAATTACATTCTGTTGGGTACACTGCAAAAGAACTTTATGAAGCTGGCTTTGATGTTGCAACTCTTAGATTTGCTGGATATAAGGCAAAGGAATTGAATGGTCTTGGAATTGAGATTAAAGAATTTTATAGTGCAGATTATACTTGTAAGGAGATGGCACAAGCAGGTTATAAGGCTGAAGAACTTAAAAATGTTTATTCTGTAAGAGAATTGAAGGTTGCAGGGTTTGATGGGTCTTCTTTAAGAAAAGCAGGATTTTTAGCAAGAGAGTTGTATGATGTAAGCTTTACTGCTAGACAATTACATTATGCAGGATATTCTGCTAAGGAATTGTTTGATCTTGGAGTTGGGATTAGGATGCTTAAAGTAATAAATTATGCTGCAAAAGAACTAAAGTCAATTGGGTTTTCTGCAGATGATCTTAGAAAGGTTGGGTATTTGTTGCCTGAGTTGAAGCAAGCTGGGTATTCTTATAAAGAATTACAGAATGCTGGGTTTTCTTTGGAGAAAATCAAGTCACTTCCAAACAATTGAAGTTTGAGAGTTTGGGTATTTGGGTGTAGATAAATAGTATTTTTTAAAAAATATCATTTTATTTATTTTTTTAAAAATATTTTTGAAAACTCTTTTAAAGATTTTAAATAATTTTTAAAAACTCTAAATTTCTTTTTTAAAATAGTGTATTAAAAAAAATAATTTATGTTTTTAAAAAAACACCTCTTTTTTAAACATTTCTTATTTAAATTATATTAAAAGTAAAACAAAATATGTGGGTGGAATTTACATGAATTCAAAAAATAAAAAAACATCAAAAAATCAGTATGTTAAAAATACAGAATCAAAATCTTCTATTAAAAATAATATGATTAAAAGTAACTTATTTGTGTGGAAGACTGTTTCAGTTGTGTTATTTGTTGCATTTGTTTTATTCTTAGTTTTGTTTTTAACAAAACCATCAGTTAACAATTCAAATGTTAATAATGCTTTGAATCAGAATAATGTTTCACCAGCAGACATGCAAAATGTTGCAAATGAAACTGTTGTCTTTTTAAAAGAGAATTTTCCTGTTAGTGATTTAACATTAAGTGAAGTATCTAATGAAAAGGAACTTTATAAGATGGTAATAAGTGTAGAAGGTCAAGAAATGGAACTTTACACTTCTAAGGATGGGGAGTTGATTTTTATACCTGGAGGAGCACCAATTAACAAATCAGAATTTGTGGCTCAAAAACAGAATCTTGAAAAAACTCAAACAAATAATGAAGTTAAAAAAACTCCTGAAATTGTAAAATCAAACAAACCAGTGGTAGAATTGTTTGTAATGTCTCATTGTCCATATGGTACTCAAGTTGAGAAAGGAATTTTGCCAGTTGTTGAGCTATTAGATGATAAAATTGATTTCCAATTGAAGTTTGTAAATTATGCTATGCATGGTGATACTGAAGTGTATGAACAATTATTGCAAACTTGTATTATGCAAGAAGACCCTGATAAGTTTAATGAGTATTTAGGTTGCTTTTTGGAAGCTGGAGATACTGATGATTGTTTAGAACGAACAAACATCTCTAGAGAAAGTTTAGAAGCATGTATTACTGCAACTGATGAAGAATACAATATTACAGAAATGTATGATGATAAGGCTACATGGGTAAGTGGTAGATTTCCTAAATTTTTAATACATGATGAAGATAATAAAAAATATGGAGTTCAAGGTTCTCCAACATTAGTAATCAACGGTACAACCGTATCTTCAGGTAGAGACCCTCAAAGTCTTTTAGATACAATTTGTTCATCATTTACTGATAAGCCTGTAGAATGTGAAGAACAATTAAGTTCTGTTAGTCCTTCCCCTGGTTTTGGTTATGGGAATTCAGGTTCTAACACAGATGCACAATGTAATTAAATTTTTTATTTAATTACTTCTTTTTTTCTTTTTTAATTTATCTTTTTTTAAAGTAATTTAAAAATACACTATCAAACTAATTATAAGTAGTATTTATAAATTAATTTGACTTATATATATCTTAATAATTGCAAATTTGAATAATTAAAAATAAATAATAGTGAATAGAAGTGATTAAGACCACAATAATTTTAAGTATTTTACAAGTGATTATACTTTTTATCTTACCAATTTATTTAGTGTACAAAAAAATAATACCTTTCAAATATAGGTTACATACAATTTTTGGAATAGCAATTCTTGCAACTGTAATTGTTCTATTAGAAGGTTGGTCTCTTGCTGATCTTGGTTTTATCTTAGAAGGTTTTGGATCACATGTAATTCCATATCTTGCTTTTACGGTATTAGTTTCTCTTGCAATTGTTTATTTATCTGAAGATGTTTTAAAAAGAAATCATTATATTAATTATTGGTCAACTAGAAAAATGCATATCTTAATTATAATCCCATTATGTTTTGTGCAAGAACTTTTGTTTAGAGGGTTTCTAATTCCAAAATTAGAAGTCTTTATTTCATCTTTTTTCTTTGTTGCTTTAGCTAATGCTATTCTTTTTATGTTAATGCATACAATTTATAGTGTGAAATTTATTGATTTGTTATTTATTTTTATAGAAGGCTTTTTACTTGCAATGATTTATATTTTTTATCCAAATCTATTATTAATAACACTTGCCCATTCTGTGCATAACTATATTGCTGTGTTTTATAAATATTTTGTAGCTGAAAAATAAATTATATTGCTCTAAGATTTATTTAAATTTATAAAGACAATTTCTTTTGTATTTCTAAAAAAAGATATCTTTTTAAACATGTCTACACTTGTATATTTATACAAGTGGGATTGTGGAAGATTTATATAAAATATTTAAGGCTTTAGGCGAAAAGACAAGATATAGAATTATACTTGAACTTTTAGACACTAAGAATAATATTTGTTGCACAGATTTATCTACAAAATTACAAAAAGACCTTTCAACAATTTCTAGACAATTAAATATTTTAGAAGAATCAAATTTAATAGTTGTTACTAAGATTAATAAAACAAAGTGTATTAAATTAAGAAATCAAAAATTAATTAAAGAACTATTAAAAAGTGCTAAGAATATTATTAAGCACTAAATTAGATTAAAGCTTGATAAGAAAAATAAAAAAATAATTACAAAAATAATTAAAAAAATAGAAAAAATTGAGGTGATTAAAAATGAATAAAATAATTGTTTATTCTACAAAGACATGCCCTTATTGTGTTATAGCAAAAGAATATCTAAAATCTAAAAATGTAAATTTTGAGGATGTTGATGTTTCCTTTGATATGCAGAGAGGTCTTGAGATGGTTAGAAAATCAGGGCAACAAGGAGTTCCTGTTTTAGATATTAATGGAAAAATAATAGTTGGTTTTAACAAACAGGCAATCGATTCCGCACTTTTGCATTAAAATTAAATTTACGTGAAACTAAAATTTGGGAATTAATTAAACTTTGCAAATTATATTATAAGAAATTTGACTATAAAAATAATTTTATAGTCCTTATAATATTTATTTGTTTGCAAAGATATAACCTAAAGCAAAAGTAGCTGCTTGAGTTGCTCTTAATGGCTCTGAAGAACTAGTTTCTATTTTTATAATTTTAGAACATTTATCCATTGTTTTTTTAAGTAAGCCTCTTTTTTCATTTCCAAAGATTAATAATTTTGGTTTACCCATACTTGTTTGCATTATTTCTTGGACACTCACTTTACCCCACATACTAAAACCCAAGAAAGTATAATCATTTTCAATTTCCTCAAAAGCCTTTATGACTTTTATATTTCCTTTATTAAATGAGTTTGTTTCTAAAAATTTTCTAATAGTTTCTTCACATTCATTATCTTTGTTTGTGATGATAAAGACTTTCATCTTAAAGGTTTTAGACAATCTTACAAAATCAGAAATCTCTCCTAGAGTATAAGGAGATTCAATTGCAAGGTCAGGAAAATCTTTTAGATTATTTTTATTTAGAATATTAGAAGTATCTTTTAATTTTGGATTTCTATTTAAATTGTTTTTATTTTGTGCAGATTGTGTAGGGTGTGCAGATCTTTCTTTAGCTTTACTATTATTCCTATTTTCTAAAATATTTGATAAATTTATATATTCTCCAATTCTAACAACTGGGTTGTCACTTTCCATTCTTGCTTCTAAGTATATAATTTTTCCATTATCTTCAAATTTTTTTTTCTTCAAATATCTATCAACAATTGCTTTAGCGTGGAATGGAACTCCAGCATTAATTTTTGCTTTAATTTCTTTAATCTTATACTTATCTAATCTATCCACAGTATCAGCAATTGTCTTAGGAGAAAATGTTTCTTTAAGTTCAATTGTGCTTGCTACATATGGTTTGTTAGGTGGAAGTCTATCAAGAATAAATCTTCTATATGACCAAGAGTCATTTGAAGTCTTAATACCTTTGTCTTTAAGTTCCTTAAAAATTTCCTTTTTTTCCCTGTAAGAAACAAATCTTGCTAGGTTAATCAAATATTGTGTCATCTTTTGTTTCATCTCTTTTCTTTATATTTTTTAATTTTTATTTTTTTAATATCATCTATAATAAAAGCAGAAGCTTTTGGATGTCCTCCGCCTCCATACTTTTTAGAAATTAAAGACAGATCTGCTTTTGACTCTTTTGTTGCCCTTAAGCTAACCTTAATCCACCCAAATTCATAAATTTTATGCCAAACAATAAATATCTCTATATCTTTAAATTCTTCTAATTCTTTAAGATATTCAAGAATTAATCCTGATTCAAAATAAGTATTAATAATGTATGCAGGATAGCCTTCAAATTCAACTTTTTTTCCAATCTTTCTAATAGTGTTTACATAATTTTTTTGATGTTGAATAATTATTTTTCCTCTATTTATTATTTTCTTTTTTTTATTTTCAAATTTGTTAAAATCAATTAGATTAAACACATATGAAATTGTTTCCTTTGTAAACTTCCCATTTAGGTTAACAAGTCCTGCAATAAATTCCTTAGAATTTAATTTATCCCATTTCCAAAGATCCATGTCTTCTATATATTCTACAAATTCAGGAGCTCCTTTTTTAAAGAACTTCCAAACAAGTACACAAGCAGCATGGTTACTTTTTCTCAGACCTTTAATTTTAATATTTCTTTTAGATAATAATCTATCTAAATCTTCATCAGCTCTTTTATGATGATCAATCCATATTATATTATCTTTAAATAAAGTCTTTAATTTCAATAGTATATCAATTGGAAAACTAAAGTCTAAGATTACAAGTTGACAGTAATCATCTAAATTAATGCTATTGTCTCTAAATGTTTTAAAGACATCTTCATTATAATTAATGTCTAAAAAAGTTGCAACGGAATATATATTTTCTAAGTTTTTAGGCAACTTTTTTTTTTCTAAAAGATTCCAAGCAAAACTTACTGCAGAGGTTATTCCATCAGCATCTCTGTGAGCAACAATCAAAGCCTTTTTTGATTTTAATTTATGAGTATCTTTGCTTTTCAAAAAAATCATAATCCTTTTGTTTTTCTTTATCTTCCTTTTTTGAAACTAACTTTCTTTTAATTTTTGCTTCACAACTTCTACAATAGATTCTTGTAGAATCTATAATTCTTTTACATTCTATACATCTATGCACCATATCTTACTCACTTACTTTATCTTTTTCTTCTCTTAAAAGAGGGAACAATATTACATCTCTAATATTTTGAGAGTTTGTTAAAAGTATTACTAGCCTATCAATACCCATACCAATACCGTATGCTGGAGGCATACCATATTTTAAGGCATCAATAAAGTCACTATCAATTGGATGATTTTCACCTTTTGATTTACCTTGGTCTTTTTGCTCAACCATTAATTGTTCTTGTAATATTGGATCATTTAACTCACTATAAATATTTGCAAGTTCCATGCCATTAACATAAGGCTCATCTCTCTCTATTAGCTCTTTATCATCCCTGTGTAGCTTACATAGAGGGGTGGTCTCTTTTGGATGGTCAATTATGTGAACTGGTCCTCCTCCTCCGCCTCCTCCACTCAACTTACTTTCACAAAAATGCTCAAACAACTCTGCAATTGCAAGGCCTCTTTTATATTCTTCTAAATTAATTCTATTCTTTTCTAACAACTCTTGTAATTGTGCATCATCAAGAGTATCAACATCAATGTTTGCAATCTCTTTTAGAGCATCTTTCATTTTTAATTTTTTCCAAGGTCTTTTAAAATCAAATGTTTTGTTTTCAAATTCAATTTTTGTAGTATTAAATAATCTTAAAGTAATTGTTTCAATAATCTCCTCAATTAAATCCATTGCATAATTATAATCTTTATAAGCTTCATAAACCTCTAACATTGTAAACTCAGGGTTATGAGATTTATCAATTCCCTCATTTCTAAAATTCTTACAAATTGTGTATACCTTTTCAAAGCCTCCAACAAGTAATCTTTTCAAATAAAGTTCAGGAGAAATTGATAAATAAAGTTGTCTTTTCCAAACAAAACTCTCTGTAACAAAAGGTCTTGCGTTTGCTCCACCATAAAGAGGTTGAAGTAATGGAGTTTCAACTTCAATAAAGCCTTTCTTATCTAAGACCTCTCTAATTATTGAAATTATTTTTGCTCTAACAATAAAGGTGTCTCTTGATTCTTTATTAACCATTAGGTCTAGATGCCTTTTTCTATACTTAATTTCAGGATCTTGCAAGCCATGCCATTTGTCAGGTAATGGTAAAAATGATTTTGAAAGAAAAGTAATTTCTTGAACATCAATTGAGACTTCTCCTCTCTTTGTTTTAAATATTTTGCCTGTAACTCCAACAATGTCCCCAACATCTAGTTTATTAATTAATTCTAATTGTTCTTTAGAAATTTCTGACTCCTTTGCAACCAATTGGATCTTTCCTGTCATGTCATGTAAATCTAAAAATATAATTTTTTTTAAGTTTCTAATTAATAAAAGTCTTCCAGAGATGCTTGCTGTTTCTGAAGAATAAGTATCTTTTTCTAGGTTACTATGTTTGTCAATAATGTCTTTAGAATTATGAGTCTTGTTAAAGGTATAAGGATATGGATTAATATTATTTTCTTTTAAATAATTAAAATTATTAAGTCTACTTTGTTCTTGTTCTTCTATTCTGCCCATTGTTAATTCCTCAAATTGTTTTTATTTATATATAATATATGTGTATAAATTCTTTTAAACCTATATATTCTTAGATAATTATAAAATTAATAAAAACACATAGAAACAATTAGTAAAAACACATAGAAACAATCTGTTACTTTTATTAACCTTATGATTTACTATATTAGTAGATGTGATTTTAAGAAATTAAAGCATCATAAATGTGATTGAGTATGGGACCTTTAAAAAGAAAAGTATTTTGTTTTAAACCAAAAACACCATCTGTAAAAAAACCCACAGTAAAAAAATCAAAAACAAATTTAGATACTTCAAAAACAAATGCTGAAAAATTAAAAAAAGAAATTGAAATTAGAAGACAAAAAATTGAGACTAGAAGAAAAGAAATTGAAAAAAAAAAAGAGAAACCTAAAAAACCTCTAGACTTAAAAAAAATAGATTTTTTTACAAGAATTGAGTAAAAATCTAAATTTTCTAATATTTTTCTTTTTCTATTATTTCTCTTTTTTTATATTCCCTTTTCTGTTGTTTATATACATTATTGACATTATGATTATGAACAAATATAAAGATAGTGGAATAACTTTTTCTGGAGACAATGGTATATTAAAACCACTTTTCTCAGAACCTGAACTTCCTATGTTAATATTCATGGGGTTTTCTGCAGGAGTTCCATAAACTTTACCATCCTCTCCTGTTTTAAACATCATTCCATCCTTATATTGTGGGTCAAAAGGGATAAGGTGTCCATTCTCTGTATACCAGTTACCAGTTGCAGGGTCATACCAAAAGGATCCATTTTTACCTTGAGCAGAAAGTAAGGTTTCAAGTTCATCATTATATTTTAATTTTGGGACTCCATCTTCTGCACTAAACTCAAAGTTATGTTCAGCCCCATCAGCAGTCTTAACAATCATTCCATTTGGGGTTTCAATAATGTCTGTAATTGCTTGGTCAGTTATTACCTTTCCTGTAAGCTTATCAATAATCTTCATTCTCTTCTCACACTCAGGAGCAGGAGTTGTATAAAATATGAAGGTTTTTGTTGCAGTTTCAAACAATTGGAAAGGACCTACCTTTTCTAAAGCTTTGTTCATTTCTTTAGATTTATTTTTTGCATCTTCATTATTCTCTACAGGGTTAACACTAAAGCCAAGTGCAAACTCTTCACAACCAGTTTCTGGATTTGTGTATTTTTTAACAGAAGTGTTTAGCCCTCCAATTTCAGATTGATGCATGGAGTAGGTTTGTTCAACCCAAAGGATGTAACTATTCTTTTCCCCATTATAGATCAACTGACCTCTTTCAAATTGAATTGAGATATTTTGACCAAAAGTCTCTTCTTTATTATTAACTGGGTATAACTTTGTGTATCTGTCTCCTAAGATTGTCATCTTTGCAGAATTGCCTTGAGCTGACTTTCTTGGGACTCCTTCTGCCAGAATCTCATTAACATTGTCTTTACCTTTTGGTATCATGTCATATTGAGTAGAAGGGTTAAGTGGGTTTGTGGTGGTTGCCATCTTCACACTACCTAAGATGTCTGTTAATTGATTACCTCTTAACTCTAAACCTGTCTGTGCCTCATAGTTTTTTCTAAAGCAATCTAAAAAGCTCATATTTTCAATTGAAAGATTTCCATAAATATCCATTGTAAACAAAGGAGAGTTGTCATCAGGAAGTGGGATGTAACTTAGGCTGTGGGGAATAACCTTTGCTGGAATTCCTAAATTTGTAGCCATTAATCTGACCCAGTCTTTGTTTTTACTATCAATTATGTTTTTAAGAGTGCCATCTGAATCAAGAATATCTAAGGTTCCATTTTCTTTATTTATAATTAATGTTTCATTTAATTGATTATTCTTTAAGTACTCTACACCCTTGTCATTATATGCACTTGCCCTACAAGTGGTATTCTTTCCAAGCTCTAAGAAGAACAGTCTACCATTAATTGAGGCTGAAGAATTTCCTTTTGTTTCAAATCTTGCTTGAACAATTGGGTTGTCTTTCATTTTTGTTTCTGCAAATTGCTTAACATCTTGTGTTGTTTTTTTAACAGATTCCTCTAGTTGTGTGCCTTTGGTTACTCCTTCTATTTTTTGTTCAATACCTTCTGCACCTTTTGAAATCAAGTCTCCAATTTTGTTTTTTGGATCTTTTTCTATTCTTTCATATTCTTCTTTTGAAACAAAGATGTGGGTGTAATAACCTTCTTCATCATCTACACAATTGTGGACTTGTGGGATTATTAGACTTTGAGGGATAAGCACACCAAAAATTGTTCCAAGTAAAATTCTGTGTTGTGGGGCTGACAGAACAGTGTAAGCAAGAGTTGTGTAGGTTGCTGCAACAAGACCTGCTCTATAATTTTTACCAGTCCAGCTTGTTGTAAAACCAATTGGTACTCCTAAAACTTCTAAGTCTCTTATCTTAGCTGAACAGGTTTCTTCATTTTCAATTGCTGTAATCAAATTAACTTTGTCTGCATCCTTTGTGTTTTTACCAGCCAGTGATCCTGAATAATCTGTATGGTGTGAGAAAGAAATTAATGTTTGTCCTTCTTCTTCTATGTTCTTTGGATCAGTATTTTCAAGAATATAATTTGGAATTGTAATTCCGCTTGGGGTACTGTAAATGATGTTTACTTTTTCTAACTTTTGAGGCATTGGTGTCTGATTTTCCACATTGGTGTCTGTTTTTAGGGATTTTTCAAGAGTTGTTTTTTCTAAGAGTTGAGAATTTCCTATTTTAATTGAGCAAGCCTTATCACAACCTCCGTTCTCACCATCTGTAAAGACTGCAACATCATCTACTGAGCTTCTTCTTATTTGCCCTTCTGTTATTTGCTTACCCCAATCGCTTATTGCTTGAGTTGCTTTCCAGTCAGTTTCGTCTAAGACTTCTTTTCCAATATTTACTAACCAGAAAACCATGGAATTAAGGTATTGCATAAAAAGGTCCCCTTGATCAGAACCTGTGTTTACAAAGAAATCAATATATGAATCATTGTAGATTTCTCCTGAAAGTTGGTGATCTATTTTTACAGAAGTGTAAGTTTCTGGTAATTGATACATACTATATTTAGAGAAAGTATCTCCAATAAATGGAAGAGTATTTCCTGCTGTCTGAACTTCCCAATAAACCCAATTTTTTATATATGCTTGTCCATTACGTGTTAACATGTTAAATGCTTTCTTTTGGTAAGAGGACGTGTCTTGAGCTTTCATTTGTTGGTTAATCCAGTTAACTCCCCTTCCTGTTACCCAACCTTGGTCTTCCATAACCTTTACAACCTTGTCATTAACAGCATCCATAGTTTTTATAATTCCTGTTCCTTTTGTAGTTGAGTAACCATAAGCAAGTTCAAAAGGATCATAACCATATTTTATAATTTCATCATCAGTCAACATCGCAACATCATCTACAGAAAACCATTTTAAGCTGCCTACTTGATCAATATCATCAACTATAAGGTTTGTTGCTCTTACTTTTTTTGTAGCTCCACTTTTTGATAAATATTCAATATAGATGTCAGGTCTACTTTGGAACTTTGGTAAATCACTTGCAAAGAATTGTTGTCCAATGCTTGAGATTTCAGATTCTTTATATGGAATCAATTTTGTGATTTCTGCTGTTGATCCATCTGAGAAGGTAACTGTTACTTTTTTGGTTTGTGCCATTTTGTCAAAACCTGTTCCTATAGATTTTGTAGGGTCTGTTGGGACTAAGGCTTTACTTCCTGCTGGCAGTTCTCCTAAGCTACCAGGAATTGTTTGATCTAATTTTTTAACTTTGTTAATAAGTGTTAGTTCATCTTCTCCAGTTGCTGGATTATGAATTGTAAAACTTCTATTCTTAACTACATTTAAATTTTCTACACCATCATCCCAAGAAACATGACCGTTAGTGTAATCTCCCCAACTTTTGTTTAGTTGATTCATTTTTTGCTGTTTAGAAAGAAGAGTCTCATATTCTTCTTTTGTCAAAGATCTATAAAAATCATCTAAAGTATATTTGGAGTTTGAAAGAATATCTTTTCTTGGAATTGATGCACCTCTAACAGTTGTTGTTGCACTCAAAATATCATCAATATCTTTACCTAATTGTTCTTGGAAAATTTGTGTGATCTTTAAATTTGTTTGATACTTTTGAGCAATTTCAAAGAAGATTCTTTGTTGGGGTTTGTTTAATTTTGTAAACTCCGCAGACTTAAAAAATTCATTTGTGATCTCTTCAATATTCTTTTTTGATTTTAAAGATTTTAGATATTTTTCAAATTGTGGTTTTAGATCATATCTGTTTAGTTGTTTTTCAATAGATGAATAACTTGAAGAAAGGTTATCTGCATATCTTCCAATATTTCTTTCTGCAACTCTAATATCCATAGTTTTTTTAAGAGCCTTCATAGGACTATTATTATTGTTTAGAACATTATCCCAAAAGTGACCTTTCTTAATAGTTCCATTCTTTAATAACTTTTGACCAGCAGACTCAATTCCAAATTGCTTTTTTGCAACATTTCCAATTCCTGAAAAAATTCTTGAAGAGAATTTCCATAGTAAAGGTGAGACTGAAGTTGCTACAAGGTCTGCTGAGAAAAACTGATTAAACATTTTATCAAACAAAGAATACACATTAATATAACAATTTTCACCACTACAGGTTGTCTCCATTCCTGAATTAAAAATTTCTGTTTTTACACTATTTTGAATTGCTTTGTCCATGATTGCTTTTGTTCTTTCTAAATTGATTGTGTCTTTATTTGCATCATCTAGTTGTATACTTTTAAAAAAAGCTAACTCTTCATAGGACATTTCAGTAAAGATTCCTAGATCAACATCTGTATTATAATCATAGTCTGGGTTAATTATTTCTCCTGCTTCCTGTTTTAAAATATTTACTCCAACCATGTCAAGAACATCTTTACCAACAGCTTCCATTTCTGTCCAAAAGCCTTCATTTCCATTTTGTCTAAAGAGTCCATCACTTTCTAGATAACATGCAGAATTAGTATCATTTTCACATTTTCCAATCCTAATTGTTTCTGTCAAATTAATACCATATGAAAATGGACCATAACAGCTTTGACCTAAAATAGTTGGAATCTCTAAAGGATCCATTTCTTGGGAAGGCATTTCTTTTTTCATGATGATGTCTCCACCCTTACTATCCTGGTTTGTTAGCATCACATCACTTTTTTCAAGTGAGTCTCTATCTGTTTTTGCTGGTTGGTCTGAAGAAACTATGTCTACTTTAAAACCTTTAACCAACAACTCATTCCAAATCCTTTCAACTGCATCTGAAGGAAGTTCTTCAGTATAACAACCACCTCCAAAGTCAGTTTTAATATCAGAATCTAGTAAATAGAAATTGTTTGCACTTTCTGTGGGGTTGTCAAATCTTGAAAAATCCACATTATATGCAAAGATACTATTTATAAATAGAATTAAAAAAAATATTGATATTATCTTTGAGACATTCTTTTCAAACTTCATGTAAACTCATCCTATTATTTATACAAATATTAAATATATTAACATAGCTATTAATTTTGGAAATAAGATTATAATTATGAAAAAAATAATTAAACCTATAGCTGTACTTTTCCATAAATTAAAGAAATTAAATTGTTTAGAATTTTTATTAAACTTTTCATAAATAAATAAAATTATAAATATAAAGATAATAATTATTGCTGTTATTAGTAAATTAATAATTGCAAGCCTTACTATGTGGATTAAAATAAAAATCAATAACTTATCTGTTGTTTGAAAAGAACCTGAATTTATGATCGGTATAAAGTAGAATGCTAACAACAGTAGATAGCTAATAACATAAGTAATAATTGAAGAACTAAATAAGAAATTTTCAATTTTTTTATTAATTTTTAAAAACCAATTCCTTAAAGGTAGAGTTATTAATGTAAGAGGTATTGCTAAAATTAAAGCATAGAATAACAATTTGATTATAAACCAAACATAATTTAGTATTATTTGAAATATATTATTTTCCATAGTTTTGATCTTCTTATCTTATTTTTAATTAAAATCTATAATATATATAAATTGAAACATTTAAAAGCATTATTATATAATATATATTGTATATAATATAAATGTTTATAAATGGAATATTTTAAATATGGATAATAACAAGCTAAGTAGAAGAGAAAGAAGACATTATGGATAATAACAAGCTAAGTAGAAGAGAAAGAAGACATTATAGAAAATATAAGGATGGAGAGATAGTCTATACTTCTCAGCCTGATATAACTTCTAAGAAAAAAGATAACTATAATAGTATTGATAATAGTGAAATTACTTTAGAAAATCTTGACTTTAAAAAAGATAAAAAAACTAAAGTTGTTAACAATGAAGAAAAGGCAATAATTATTAATAAGATATTAACTAACCTTTCTGAAATGATAAAACCAGATGTTAATGTAATTGCAGAGGCTATTTACACACAATTAAAAAATAAAAATATAGATGTTGAAAAAAATAAAATTGAAAGTGCAATTAAGACAAATAGACATTATAGGGCTTCAGAAAATAGATCAAAAGAAAATTTAAATATTAATGAAAATAAAGAAGATCTAAGAAATTTAGTTGAAGATGTTTATTCTCAAGTTGAATCAAATGATATTAGAGACCAGATGAAGAAAGATAAAGTCTCTAAAGAAAAAAATCTAGAACTAGAAGAAGAAATTAAAAGTAAAGAAGACAAAGAAAGTAAAAAAGATTCTAAAAAAGGATCTAAAAGAGATAGGCAAAAAGAAGAAATTAAAAAAGACTCTGAAAATAAAAAAGTAAAACAGAAAGAAGAATCAAAGACTAGAAAGAAAGAAGACGATATTAAAGATCTTTTAAAAGACGAAGAATTAGATGATTTTGAAATTGATAATTCTGATGATGGCTTGGGTTTAAAGTTTTAGTCTGTGTAAGCTTTACATTTAAAGTTACTAATTATGTTGTTATTCTCTTCATCTGTTTTGGTTAATGTTACTGATGCTGGCCAAATCGCAAATGTTGCTGTCATGTTGATTGTGTCTCTATCTCCAATAGTAACTGGAAACTGTAATGGAATTGAAGAAGAGTAGATGTCACTGATCTCAGAAAAACTATCCCTAATTGTTGCATAACTTAGAGGATCACAAAGATAATAATTTGAATCTGTTGCATTAATGTCTAGTTGATGAGGAAACACTGCTTTCTCATAATCAAAGTTTGTAACTTTTAAGGTAAAAAATTCAAATTTAGAATCATTAGTGTTGTATAGATAAAACATATAGTCATAATTTGGTAAAGGCTTCATTACAACTTTAATGAGATTATAAAGATTATATTTGGAGATATCTGAATTATTAATTATCATCATGGTGTTAATATCTTTTGAACTTCCAATCTGCATATCTGAGAAATAATCTTCCTTAATTGCAGTCATTAGGTAGTCTGTTTCTTTTGAAGAACTAATTTCTTTTGAAAAGTCAAGAGGAATTTCTGCATAGAAGATAGTTTTTAGTGCAGAATTGGAGTATTCTTTAAAGTAAAGATTGTTTGTTGCAAGAGTAACTCTGTCTCCATAGGTTGCAGAAAACTTAAAGAGAATAACTGCTAAGGTCACAATTATTGTTAAGAAAAATAAAGCATCTGTGATTGCTGCTTGTGCTTTTTTATTTTTAATAATTGGTATCATATCTATTTTACTCCCAAACAATTACATATAATTTTTTAGTCTTTGCAAAGTTGTCTTCTTGTAAGGTTATTGGAAACATGTATACTATCTTTCTATTTTGTGTTTGAAAAAAATTATCTTGTGTGTCTAAGACTTTGTCTTTAAACTTATTGTTGCAGATAAAAATGTTTTTATCATTTGAAACCTCATCTATAAAAGCAACAATTGAATTTTCTATATCAGAGGTGTCTATGGGTTTGTGATTATCTGAATTTAGATCTAAGTCTGTAACAAAAGCTGTCCAATTTTTGTTAGTGTTTACTAAATCACATTGATGTTGAAAGATCTCATAACTTGAAATTATTGGTTCTTCTTTTAGAGTTAAAGAAATTATAACTGCTTCTTGCTCTAAAGAATAGAGATTTGTTTTATCTTTATAGAGATTGTATGTGCTTAAAAATACAGAAAAAAAGATAATTAAACCAATAAAAATTGGAATAAGGCTTGGTAGGTCATCACCAATTGCCCCAATAAAACCCTTTTCTCTTTTTTTAAATATCATGTTGTATTTTCTCCTACGTCGGTAATGCATAACTCTACATCCTTACAGGTAATATCATCAAATAATCCATCATCATTGTTACATACAAAATCTTTACAAGAATATATTGAATTTTTTTTCTCACAAGGTATAATGTAGTAATCTAATTTTCCATTATTTATTTTTTTAATAAACAAAAGAGTTGTGTCTATACTTTTTACTTTTAGAGGATCATAGATCCCTACATCTTTTTTTTCTAGAAAGTTATATTTTCCAGTATCTAAATCATATTCTGATTCATAGAAAGTAAAGTTTCCTTCAAAGTCAATATCATAGGCTGCATAGATCTTTTTATTTTTTTGATCAGTAATTGCAATTATTAGTTTTTTGTTAAGTGAAGAATTGATGTTGGGATTTTCATAATCATATTGTGCAATATTAAATTTATAATTTATATTAAATATGTTTGAAGAGCCTTGATTAGTTTTAATTGTTTTTGGAATTTTTATATATTTTATGGAGCAGTAACTTTTTCCATCAATCCCTGATTTTAGCTCTTTGCCAATCTTGTAGGTTAATTCAAAACTTTGTCTTGTTTTTAAATTTGCATTTACTGTGTTTAGAAAAAATAGCATAATTGCTGCTATTGCTGTAACAAAGATTAATAAATTTAATTTTGATAAGGTAAATTCAAACATATCTTATTTCACTTTTTTTTAAGAAGGCAAATAACAGTCGTGCTTGCACTCTCTTGATTTGCTCTGTAAATCTTATATCTACCTAAGGGGATGTTTCCTTGGTTATCTTTTGTTAGCCCTTTTGGATTTATTATCATATAATCTTCTTCAAGTATATCTTCGTCCCCACATTCTGAAAGTTTAGTTGCAAAGTTAACAGTTGAGGGAAGATGTGTGCAGATTGGTTCTATTGGGTATTTATAATCATCATCTTTTTGATATTTATATTCAAGTAATAGGCAATTAGAACCTGTTCCACAGTAGGCACTACATTTACCTGAGTCTTCATAAGTATTTAGTTGCACAAACTCATACTTTTCATTAAAGCAAGCCTTTGTTCTAAAATCTACATCTCTGTAAGTTAAATCTGAACCTAAGGTAACATCTCTTAAGGCAGTTACAAGTTCGCTAAAGTTTTGTCTTTTATTTCCAAGGCATGTGTTTTCTGAAAGGTTGTTTAGGGCATAGGTTCCTGCAAGAATAACAAAGGCCATAACAATAATTGCAACCAGTAGTTCAAAGGGAGCACTTACTTGTGCTTTATCTTTTTTGATTGTGGATAATATCTTTTGCATAATACTTAAATATAAAAAGAAGTAATTAAAAAGCTTTTTGATTTTTAGTGTTTTTAAATATTTTATGAAAATAAAATAATTTATAAAAGTAAATTGTAATTGAAACAATCATCTTTTTGGAAATAGGATACATACTTTTATGCTATTGTCAAGATCTTTAAAATCATCTAAATCTTTAATTATTGAGAAAAAATCATCTTCATCATTTGATCCACCAGCAAGACCATTATATCCTAAACTTACTTCTATACTTTCTTTATAATCACAAATAACACCAATTTTGTAATCTTCTTTTGTACTCTTTAAATATATTGTTCGTTTATAACTTGAAGTACTAGGATCACTAAATGTGTTACCAATTAGATCCGTTGGAACTACTACGTAAACTTGATCTCTGTCTACATCAAGTCCATCAGTCAAACTTGTTGCAGAAATAGAATCCTTATATTTAAATTTTAATGTGTCTGTGTAACCTAAGCTACCAGTAGTATTAATTTGTGCTTTTATGGAATGTTCTATAACTAAATTTATATTTTTCAACTTAGGGTCAGGACTTACAGGTAATACTGCAATTAAAAAAGAAAGTAAAATTAAAATCATTATAGGTAATATAAATATTTGGAAGTTTGAAAGGCCCTTTTCTTTTGATTTATTAAATTTAACATATTTATTCTCTTTTTTTATATTAATATAATTATATTTAAAATTTAAGACAAAACATATTTAAATGTATTTTAGATGTATAATTTTTATAAGACATTAAAAATTAAAATAATTTATAAAAGTAAATTGTAATTGATATTATACATTTATGCTTATTTTAAAGGTTGGGTAACACCTTGATTTGGGAGGTTTGCTTGTTTTGCTGAGGCTTTAACTGATTTGTTAAACATTGGTTTTACAATTGCAATTAGGACAACTGCAACAATAGCAATTATAATTAGAAAGAAGATACTGTTTGACTCTGCTTGAGCTTTGTTATCCTCTAAGATACTTTTAAACTTTAATTTTATTTTATTCATAATATTTCTCTTCTTTCTAAATTATATTTTTTATAAGTTACTATCCTCTCTTTGGAAATAGGATACAAACTTTTATGCTATTGTCAAGATCTTTAAAATCATCTAAATCTTTAATTATTGAGAAAAAATCATCTTCATTATTTGGTCCACCAGTAAGACCATTATATCCTAAACTTACTTCTATACTTTCTTTATAATCACAAATAACACCAATTTTGTAATCTGCTTTTGTACTCTTTAAATATTTTGTTTGTTTATAACTTGAAGTACTAGGATCACTAAATGTGTTACCAATTAGATCCGTTGGAACTACTACATAAACTTGGTCTCTGTCTACATCAATTCCATCAGCCACACCTGTTGCTGAGATTGAATCATCTTTTTTAAATTTTAATGTGTCTGTGTAATTTAAACTACCAGCATTATTAATTTGTGTTTTTGCATATTGTTGTGCAGAATCACTTGGACTTTTACCTATTGAAAAGTTACCCATGATAATTGGCATTAGAACACCAAGTAAAGCTAAAGCAACTACAGCTGCAATTAATAATTGAAAGGTTGAAAAAGCTTGACCTTTTTGATTAATTAAATTTGACATATTATTTTCCTCCTAGAATAAATATTATTTTTATTATATAAACATTAACTTTTAGATTTTAAAATTTAATATTATATTTAAAATTTAAGACAAAACATATTTAAATGTATCTTGTTTAAATAACAACATAAAGAACATTAAAAATTAAAGTGATTATTGTTGGAATTACTAAAATAAAAACAAAATCTCTAAATTTTAAATTTCTATTTTCTCCAATCTTATTATAATCTATAACATTATCCTTTAAATACACTCTCCTTTTACTAATTACAAGAATATTCCATAATGTTCCAAACATCAGTGTAGCAATTACCCAAATTAAAATTATTTGTGTAACTTGAGAAGAAATTTTAAAAATCTGATTTCTTAACAAATATATTATTAGATAACTTAAAGCTCCTGAAAAGATCATAGCAATAAACAATCTTACCTTTCTGTTTGTTAAAGCTAATAGACTTTTACTAAAAAACAAACTGATTATAAAAAATATAGAAATTAAAACAATTATTATTGCAATTACTGACAGAATAATAATCCCAAAAAAATAACCAAGAACTAAAATTATAATTGCAATTATTAGATATTTTAATTTACTAAAAATGTTTTTCTTTTTTAACATAAATTTCTTCAATTTTATTTTTTTTAGATTCTATTTTTATAATTATAGTTTTTAATTCTTATTTTAAATTTTATGGATAAATATCTTTTGGATTTTTGTTCATAAAGACTATACAATATACTGGGCAATTCTCAAGGGTATTATTTTCTAACAACTGAATAATTGGAGTTTCTAAAATATCAACATTTCCAAAATTACAATAAACTGTTGTATCAAATTTTAAAATCTTATTAATCTCAACACCAATATCTGTTTTTTCAATTCCTGGTCCTGCATCAAAGATAATACATTCTTCTTTAAGTCCACTAATTGTTGAAAGTTTTTTTTTAGTTATCATTCCTTTCAATTTTAGATCCTCAATAACAAAAGGCATTTTACTACTTGTCCCAGGACTTTTAGTTGCAGAGATAAAACCTTGTTCTAAATTTTGATAACTTAAAAGAATTGATTCTTTATTTGTTTTTTGAACCATAACAATAATGATTGACATAACAGCTACAGCTATGATAAATGCAATCAATAGTCTATAAACTTCAAAGGCTTGTCCTCTCTCTGTATGTTTTACAAGTTTCATATTCTCTTTCTTTTTATAATTTTTTTTCAATTATTTTGAATAATTCTTTTTATCTTTCTTTTTCAATTATTAATTTTTTATTTTTTATAACCTAAACCTAACCTTATAATTTAAATTTCAAATATATATTTTCAAAATAACATATTTGTAAAGATAGTTGTTAAGATAAACAAAATAACTGCAACTGGTAATGTTTTTGCAATCTTTAGTTTAGCAAGAACAAGGTTGTCTTCCTCTATCATTGTTGTAAAGTAAGTTATAATAATAACAATCTCAATTACATAAATTGCAACAATTATCAAAAAAGTTGTAGAGCTTGCAAGTTGTGCTATTGTTGCTGGATCAATTGTTGCCATGCCCTCAATACTTGCTGTGTTTACTGTGCCTCCAATTGCAGTTCCTACACCTTCAATTGCTGAACTTACTTCTTGTAAAGCTCCACTATTTGAAATAGAGGTTAGAGTTGAGATTACTATTTTTTGAAGACCAGTAGTTATTCCTAAAACAATCGGAGCAATAAATTTAGCCATACTGTTTAAGGTTCCAGTAATTCCACTAATCAAATCTTTTAAAGTCTTTGTAACTTCATCAGTGTTTCTTAATTGCATAGAGTAAGACATCAAAGTCTTTGCAGCAACTGAAACCCCCAACTGTACAGAATCAACCATCAACCTCATTGCACTGTTAATAATTGTTGAAGGATTATTTTTAAGAGCTCCATAATTTTCATCAAACAATGCAGAATTTAAATTAAAACCAAGAATCCTAATATTGTCAATTGCTTTTGCAAAAATACTTTTAGAAATTAATGATTTTGATAAAAAATCCCTAGTGTGTGCTAAGGCATCCTCAATTGGTTTATTTTCTCCAAGCCTACTTGCAATTATGTAAAGTGCATCTTTAAACTCATATTCCATCCTTTCAGACTCAAGTTGAATTTTTCTTTTGTAAATACTTTGAGAATAAAGTAATAATGAGAAACCTAAACTAAAGGCAATCAGTAGACCATAGATTAAAAAATAAGGAGTTACATCATTATCAGGGTCTTGCCAAAATTCAGTTTCAGCTTGACATAATATTTTTGGATTTTCTGCTTTTAGGGCAAGTTCTTCTTTTGAACAATTAAATTCTGCAGCAGTTATTGATTCTCCTTCTTTTATATACCCTGCATTTAATAACACATTATATTTTGTTTTTCCAAAATTAGATTGTAAAAAAAGACTACCAATAACAAGTGTTCCAACAACTAAAATTATTATTAAAAAAACATTAATTGAAGATTTTCCAATTTTAATTGTGTTTCTTTTAGGAAGGTCAGGATGTTTATTAGGAATCACAGCAGGAACATATGTGGCTGGTCTATTTCTAATTATGCTTCTTGCATAAACTAAACACCCAATGGGGATTGCAAAATTGTAAATTAAGATTAGGTAGATTGGTCTTGCTAGAGCTGAGCCTGAAAATGCAGAACCAATTGGTAGAATAATAATTAAAAGTAAAGGAAGTAAAACTCCTATGTAAAAGATAACCATGCTTGGTTGAGATAGACTTCTTGCATAATCTTCTAACTTGCCTTTAATTGAGGTTAGAGTGTCATCCATTGTCTGATCTAGGATTTGGTATCTTTTTGCTTCTGAAATTTCAATAACTGAAGACCTTATTTTCATTAAAGCTTTTTTTAGTTCTTCAGAGACTTCTCCCCATTTGTATGCCAAACCATCAAGGGCTTCTGAAACACTTCCCTTAATTCCTACCTTAACTTCCCATAATAGATTTTTAAGGTCATCTGCTACTTTTCCGTGACCATGGTTGGATGCAAATTCAATTGCTTTTTCTAAGTTTGGTACAAGCTTCATTGACATTATCATATACCCTAAAATTTCAGGAACAAAAGTCAATGCTCTTACTTTCTCATAACCAACTTGGGTTAATGGGTACTTTTGAAAGGTAGTAAAGATGTATATAAAAATTATGATTGGTAGACCAAAGGTAATCATTATGGGGATGTATATGTTTCCAAACAATGATTTTAAAGACTCTAAGCCATACATGTATATTAAAAAAGAAATAATTATTGCTGCAAGTATTCCAAATAACAATACAAACTTTGTACCTGCTGTATACTCTTCTGCTTTTAGGTCCCACCTTAGAAAATCAACTGCAGACTTATATTCAGAATTGTACTTTCCATTTTTTCCAAGTCCAGGAAATTTTTTATAAATACTTTTACAAAAAAGAATATAACCATTTTCTTTTTTTTTAAAAAGTTTATTTTCATCTATAGAGAAGTCTCTTGAATCAACAGAGATTGACTTGTATATTTCACCAGGTGTTCCTCTTGGTGGTTTTATCTTTTCTATCATAATTAAACTTTTGTAATTATATTTTATATTGTAAGACTATTATTTAATAAGTAAAAAGAAACATTTATATATTTGTTTATTTTCTATCTATAGGATAGAGGCTATTAGAAAATATTAATCTGATAGTTGATATGAAAATTAAGTTGAAGAATATTTAAATTAAAAAAAAATTGTGAAAAAACAAAAACAAGAAAGGAAGTGTTTTAAGGATGGTAAAGATTAAACAAGATAATGAGGCATGCATTGGTTGCGGAGCTTGTGTTTCAGTTTGCCCTGAAAATTGGAAGTTTGTTGGAGCTAAGCCAAAGCCAATCAAGACAGAAGTAAAAGAGGTTGGTTGTAATAGACAGGCTGCAGATGTTTGTCCAGTTGCGTGTATTACAATTGAAGAGTAGAAAATAAAATTATTTAATTGTAGTAATTTTAAACAAAATGTAACATTTAAAATAAAATTAAATGTACAATTAATTTAAATTTTAAAAGATTGGTGCTAGAAAATGAGTTTTGAAAAATTACACTTTGGGCCTGCTGGTTTTGGGGCAGGTAACTTAAATATACTAAATAATAGCAAAAATCCAACAGCAGATGCTATTTTAGAAATATCTAAGTTAGGGTTGTCTGCACTTGAAATTGAATTTGTTAGAGGAGTGTATCTTAAAAAATCAATTCCTGAGAGATTAGAAGAAATTAAAAATAATTCTGATAAATCAAAAGTTAATCTTAGTGTCCACGCTCCTTATTTTATAAACCTTAATGCTGTAGAGAAACATAAAATAAATAATTCTCAGAGGTATATTTTAGACTCATTAAATGTTGGACAGAAAATTGGTGCAAGAGTAATTGTTTGTCATATTGGTTATTTTTTAAAACAAGAGCCTAAAAAAGTTTTAGAAAACATTTCAAGACAAATTGAAATTATTCAAGATAAATATGAGGGAGATGTAAAATTAGGAATTGAACTTACTGGTAAAAAAACACAAGTAGGATCTTTGTCTGAAATCTTTTATTTTCTTGACAAGTTTCCAAAATTTGTACATCCTGTAATTGATTTTGCACACCAACATGCAAGAGAGAATGGGTATTTTAATAATCCTAAAAACATTGATTCTTTCTTCGAAGAACTAAACACTCATCCAAAAATATTTAATGACATCCACATACATATGTCAGGAATCAACTATTCAGAAAAAGGAGAGAAAAATCATCTTATCTTTAAGGATGCAGATTTCCCATATAAAAGAATCTTAGAGAAATTAAAAGATAATAAAGCAAAAGGAACAGTTATTTGTGAATCTCCTAACATAATTGGAGATGCTTTACTTCTAAAAAAGACTTATGAAAAATTATAATTTCAAATAAAAAAATAATTTTAGATTTTAAGAAAGGAAACTAAAAACAAAAATATAAAAAAATAAATTATAATAATTCCCAATCACTATTTACAGACTTGTCCCCAAATTTCTTTTTAACTCTTTGATCAGCACCAATGTCTGCATTTGCTGACTTTTGACTTGGCCTCTCTTTACTTGAATATCTAGGAATATTACTTGTAGTTGGTTTTTTTTCATCATCATAATCTTCAATTGAATCTAAACCAAAGTTGTCATCATCTAAATTTAAATTAAATTCTTCTCTTTCTTTTGTTTTTGCAGATGTTTGACTTGTTAAAGTTTTACCTTTTCTAAGTTCATTAATCTTATCTATACTATCTTGTCTACAAGTTCCAAGAAACCCACAAGAATTACATTTATGTTGTCTAGTCTCAGGCTTATAACCTACATTTAGAGAATAGCAATTTGGACAATAATTGTATAACATATTTACTAACCCCACCTAATTTCTTAATTTTTTAAAAAAGCATTAAAATATAGTTCAAAATATTTATAAATGTATAGTCTAATAATCATAATATAGTCTAAGAATTTAAATTTTGACTAAAAAATTTTTATAAAAGAAAAAAATATTAAAAGATAAAAATAAGGAGAAATATTTATGAAAATTAATAGTAAAGATGTTGGAGTTGTTTCTTTTGGAATTAAGACAGGGATAATAACTTTTGATGATAATATTTCTGATGTTATTAAGAAATATTTTCTTAAAAATAAATCAATGATTCAGACAGGAGACATTGTCTGTATAACTGAAGCAATTGTTGGAATTACACAACATAATTTTGTAACACTTGATAGTGTAGTAACTCAAATTAAATCAAAATTGAAACTAAAAGAAGACTCAACTGTTGGCTTACTTTATCCAATACTTTCAAGAAACAGATTTTCAATGCTGTTAAAAGCAATTGCAAGAACAGTTCCAAAAGGTAAAGTAATTATTCAATTGTTGTTCCCTGATGATGAACAAGGAAATCAAATAATTAACAAAGAATTTTATTCTAAAAAACTTAAAAAAAGCTTTGAAGATAAAATAAGTGAAAAAGAAATAGGGAAAAATAGATATATACATCCTGAAACTTCTGTTGATTATATTTCTTTATATAAAGACATTATTAACAAAGAAGGTGCAAAAGCAGAAGTCTATTTAGCAAACTCCACAAAGTATATGGTTGAAAACAAACCAGATGCAATTATTGTTTGTAATGTGCATCATAGAGAAGATACTTTAAATGCTTTAAAGGCAAGAAAATATAAAAAAACAATTAGCTTACAACATGTTTTTAATGACCCTTCTAAAAAAGTATATTCTGAATATGGGTTGTTAGGCTCAAACATATTAGATCCTGTTAATGAGACAATAAAGCTTGCTCCAAAAAATGGAGATGTGTTTTGTAAAAATATACAAAAAATGATTAAAAAGGAATTTAAAAAAGACGTTGAAGTCTTAATCTATGGGGATGGGGCATATAAGGATCCAGAATCAGGGATCTATGAACTAGCAGATCCAGTTTCTTGCTTTGGAGTAACACCTGGAATTAAAAATAGAAACAGAATTGGAGTTAAAACAAAATTTTTAATGCAGAAATTATATAATGAAGGAAAAAGTAAAAAAGAAATTCTAAAATTAATTGAAATTGAAAAACAGAAATTTCTAAAAACACAAAAGAAAGATTCATTTTCTGCAGAAGGAACAACTCCTAGAAAAATTGAAAATTTGGTTTGTTCTTTAGCTGACTTGGTATCTGGTTCAGCTGATGCCAACACACCAATTGTTGTTGTGAGAGGATTTTTTTGAAACCAAGATTTAAGAAAAAAACAATTGTTGATCCAAGAATCAAAGATCAACAAAATGTTATTAATAAAAAACTAAAAGATCCAGTGATTAGAGAGAAACTAAAACATCTCTCTAACCTTTACACTAACAAGCACGAACTTTATCCTAAAAACAGGGGTTACAAAGAATATAATTATGCTTTCCTTCAATTGTTAGAGGGTAAACCTCTCTTAGAATTTGTTTTGAAAAGATTTAAAAATTCAAAAAAATCTAAATTAACAATTATGGATGAAGGTGCTGGATTAACAAGATTTCTAACAGAATTTAAAAGTCTACTTGAAAAGAGAAACATAAATTCAGAAACAACAGCAATAACCTTGACCCCTGGAGTTGACCTTAAAAATTCGAAAGTAGACATCTTAGTTAAACAAAAGTCACAAAATTTTAAACCCTTTAAAAAATATGATTTAATAACTTCTGTTTTTGGTGGGGTCTTTTATAACATTTCTGAATTAGATAAGAATCTAATTTTAAAATTCTCACATTCTTTAAGCAGAAATGGAGTCTTTTTATTTGGAACAAATAGATTAAAACCTTTGAAAAATATAACTGTTGAAGAACATATAAACAATATTAAAAGAACAATGATTAAGAATGGATTTAGATTAGACTTTAAGTTTGCACCTTCAAATAATAATCATAAACTTCCAACCTATATTTTCAAAATTGAAAGACTTCCTTAGTTTTTTCTATTAAAAATATTTTTTATAAGAATTATAATTATTGGAATCAAGATATACACAAAGGCTTTAAAGCCATCAATTATGTTTAGCATCAATAAAACACTAATTCCAATTACCCACCCAGCAATGTAAAATAAATTAGATTGTCTATAGTTTTTAAAGATATAAAGAACATTAATTATAATAGTTATTGATATTGTAAAATAATAGTTATCAACCCAAGTAATGTTTAAAGTATACTCTATAAATCTAGTAGTAATTGGTAAAAAGAAAGAAATTAATAACCCAACTATAGCTTTACCAACTAGTTCTGATAGCCCATCAAATAAGTTATTAGATTCAGTTATAATTTTTGACATAAAACAACTCTTTTAATTTTTATAAATCTTTTAAATTAATTTCTTTGTTAGGTAAAATTAAATTAAGAACAATTCCAACAACAGAGGCTAAACCTACTCCAATTAAGGAAAAGGTTCCAAAGGAAATTACTGCTCCCCCCACTCCAAAAATTAACATAACAGAAACTATTATCATATTTTTTGTTTTATCTAAATTTATTTTATTTTCAGACAAAGATTTAATTCCAACAACAGTAATCATTCCAAATAGTAGGATCATAATACCTCCAAGAATACTTGAAGGAATTGTTTGTAAAAAACCACTTATCTTTCCAACAAATGAAAAGACTATGGCTGTTACTGCTGCTATCCTTAAGATTGAAGGATCTTTCAACTTTGTAAGAATAATTGCACCTGTAACTTCTGAGTAGGTGGTGTTTGGAGGACCACCTAAAAAACCAGCAAACATAGTTGCAATTCCGTCTCCTAAAAGGGTTCTATGTATTCCTGGATCCTTTACAAAGTTTTTCTTAACTGCACTGCTTATAGCATACATATCTCCTATATGCTCAATCATTGGTGCAATTGCAATTGGTAACATGAAAAGAATTGCTCCTAAATTAAAAGATGGTAGAAAAAATTGAGGAACAGAAAACCATGCAGCTTCCTTTATTAAAGTAAAGTCTACTTTGTTTAAAATAATTGCAATAATGTAAGCAACAGTAATTCCTCCAATAACTGGTAAAAGTTTTATACTTTTTTTACCAAAAACTACAATGATTATTGCAGTCAATAATGTTATTAATGCTAGAACCCAATTAGAAGACGCCATCTCAATTCCTGTAGATGCAAGTGACAACCCTATGATCATAATCACTGGACCAACAATGATTGGTGGAAAAATTCTTTGAACAAATTCTAACCCCTTTTGTCTAATAACCAAAGACACAATTACAAAAACTAAACCTGAAACTATTAAACCACCAAAGACACCAGGCAAACCAAAAAGAACACCACCTTCAATAATTGGGACTATAAAGACAAAAGAACTTCCTAAAAAGACAGGAACCTTTCCTTTTGTTATTAGATGGAAGATTAAAGTTCCACAACCTGCTGTAAATAAAGCAACTGAAGGGTCAATACCTATAAGTAGCGGAACTAAGACTAATGCCCCAAAAGCAACAAACAACATCTGTATTCCAAGAATTGATTTTTTAAAAGTATTAAGCTCTTGATCTTTTTTTATAACCATATATTTTCTTTAACCTATAGTGAATTTTCTTTCAACTTATAAAATATTATTATATCTCTGAAACAATATATTTAAAAGGTATATCTAATTTAAATTAATTATTTATGAACAGAAAATATATAATTTTAGACATAGAGACTTGCCCTATTAGTTTAGAAAATTACTTTGAAAAAGATGAAGAAGAAAAATTAAAATTACTAAATCCAATTGATTCTAGAATAGTTGCAATTGGTTTGAGATTTGAAAATGTTAATTATATTTTTCAATCAGAAGATGAAAAAGAAATACTTTCTAAATTTTGGGAGAAATGGAAAGAAATTAAATTAGGGTCAGCTTTAATCCCAGTAGTTGGGTTTAATATTACTTCTTTTGATATGCCCTTTATTGTTACTAGATCTTTTATTCAAAATATTAGAATTGAAAGTTTTTCTTTAAAAGAAATAATTGATTTGAGAGATAAGATAAATGCTTATAAATATGGAAAGACAAGAGGAAAATTAAAAGAATTTGCAGAAATTATTGGACAAGAAATTTTAGAAGTAAATGGCTCTGATGTCTCTAGGCTCTGTTATGAGAAGGACTATTTGACTTTAAATAAATACTTAGAGAAAGATTTAGAGATTACAGATGCTTTGTATAAGAGAGCAGTAGAAACAAATGTAATTAATGTTAATAGATATTGATTGGTTATGGGGATTATAAAAAAATTTGGAGATTTTAAAAAAAAGAAAGTTGTAAAAAAGCCTAAAAAAGAAAAACCAAAAACAACTTTAAAAAAGAAAATTGAAAATCTTGATGAACATAAATATCAAGTTTTACTTTTTGGAAGAGTTCCTAAAAGAATTGAATCTATAGAGCATAATAAACATAATTGTAAAGTGCTTTACTTTGACAAATTTGCAGTTATTGAAAATTTTTTATTAACTAAAAAGAAAACAAAGTTTGATTTTAAAAGCTTTAAAGAAATGATAGAATTATCTTTGAAAAATATTAAAAATCATAATTTAGTTACTGATTCTAAAATTTCAAAGGTAAAATTTGCAACTTGGATTTTTTTTAATCATCCAGAAATAAAAAAAAGCATTAACATTTCTAAGTCATATAATGAACAAAAGTTTGCAGAATTTATTAAAAGGAATAAAATTCAGAAAATAAGAGGTCTAAATTTTACATCTATTTCTGGTAATCCTTTTATAATATTAGATGTTAAGATTAATAATAAATTAACTAAAATAGTAGTACCTGAAGATACACTCCCACATTATGAAATTAAAATTTAGGGAAAATATATTTCTTAGGATTAAATAATAATAGAAGACTAGTCCCATAATGCCCTAAGTTCTTATTTAAAAAAACTCTTGGATAAATTTTTGCATTGTTTAACTCTTCAATCAACTTCTCACCAAACTCATATCTAATAATAAGATCTGACTTTGATAACAATATAATAATATTTTTATTTTTCAATTTGGAAATGTTAACTAAACCATCTACTTCCTTCCATTCTTCTTGGATTGTTTTTAGTGATACATTGTTTGCTTGTAACACCTCAACCATCTTTCTTGTAGCATGACCAAACCAAAAAACTCTTGAGAAGGAGTGACCTGGAGTTGATAGAATCAATTTGTCTACCTCCTCAATTTCCTTTACAACATTAATTGCAAACAAACAACCCAAACTTATCCCTAGTATATGTATTTTCTTAAAATTATATTTTTTTTTATAATAATCAATTCTACTAATCATAATCTCGATTGATTTTTTTACTAACTTACCAGTTGTCTTATAATCACAAGAGATAATATCTTGGTGTAAACTAAACTCTAAATAAGAAATGTTTTCTTTTTTCAATTTACTTCTTAAAATTCTTGTTGCTGTTAGACCTATGTGCCAAGGAGGGCATAAAACAAGTAGTTCTTTAGAATCTTCTTTATGTTTAAAATTATCTAAAATAAAATCATTTAATTTAATATCTGTACTATAGTTATGTTCGCTTGGAAATAGGAAATTAACAATTTTGTCTAAATAAATTTTTTTCATAAGGCTCATTCTTTTAAAAATAATTATTCAAAAATGTAAACTTTATCTGAAATTTTAGGAAGTTTTTTATCTTTTATTTTAATAGCAACAAAGGCTCCTTTCTTTGCAACAGTTACTGGTTTTCCTACATCTATTTGCATGCTGTCGACTGTTTGTTCAATTACACCTGTAGCTGGACCAATTATTAAAATATTTTGATTTACTTTTAGTTTGTTTGCTTCGATTTTAATTTCTGCAACATTAATTTTTTTATATAGCTTATTTATTTTTCCTATGTATGTCTTTTTCTTTGTTGCTTTACTTCCATAAGAGTCAGTCCATTCATTAATTGGTTTACCTAAATAAAAACCATCCGAGAAGCCTCTATTATACACAGTTTTAACCTTTTCTAATAATTTCTTTTTTAATTTAATATCTAATTTTTTATTAAAGTAAGAATCAATTGCTTCTCTATAACTCTCAGTTACTTTTTTTACATATTCAGGGCTTCTTGCTCTACCTTCAATTTTAAAAACAGCAATACCACTCTTTATTAAAATGTCTATAAAAGGAATTGTGCACATGTCTTTTGGACTTAAAATATAGTTGTTGTGAACTTCTAATTCCTTTTGTGTTTCTGGATCTTTGATTATATATTTTCTTCTACATGGTTGAATACATTTACCTCTATTTGCAGAAGTTTTGTCCCCATAAAGAAATTGAGACATAAAACATCTACCACTGACAGAAACACACATTGCTCCATGAACAAATGTTTCAATTTCTATTTTTTTAGAAATCTTTTTAGATTCTTTTATTATATTTTTAATTTGATCTAAAGATAGTTCTCTTGCTAAAACAAATCTATTAACCCCTAGTCTGTAATATTGCTTAATAGCATCTATGTTTGCAACTGAAGCCTGTGTACTTAGATGAACTGGCATCTTAATCTCTTTACAATAGCCAATAACAGACAAGTCCCAAGCTATAATTGCATCTACCTTGTATTCTTTTGCTTTTTTTATAATTTTTTTAATTTTGGTTAATTCATTATCATAGTAGATTGTGTTTACTGTTAGATAGACTTCAACATTGTTTTTGTGAGCAAAATCAACTACTTTTTTTAATTCTTTAATTTCAAAGTTGGAAGCCCTCTCTCTCATATTTAGCCCTTTGATACCTAGGTATACAGCATCTGCACCAGCTTTGATTGCAGCAACTAACATCTCAAAAGACCCTACAGGACTTAACAGTTTTGGTTTTTTTAAAATCATAATTTATAACCACTTATTTTTCCATAAAAACCACAATACTAAAAATGTAAAAAATAAAGAAATTAACATTGTGATTCCAAAAGCATAACTTGATTGTTGGAAAGGAAGATTAACATTCATTCCATAAATACTTGCAACTAAAGTTGGAATTGCAATTATTATTGTAATTGAGGTTAAGATTTTTACAACCTTATTTAAGTTATTGGAGATTACTGAAGAATTTACATCTAAGTTATTTTTAATAATGTTTGTGTAAATTTGAGCCATCTCTATACCTTGCTTATTTTCATCAATAACATCATCTAAGACATCTCTATTCTTTTCAATTGAATTAAATTGTTTATTTTTATACATTCTTTCAAATAATATTTGATTACCTTTTAAAGAAGTGTTAATAAAGACTAATGACTTTTCTAAATATAATAATTTTTTAATATCAATATTTTTTGGAGAACTCTCTAATTTTTGTTCAATTGAATTAATTTGTTTATCAATTTCTTTAAGGTAAGTAAGATAAGTTCTTGAGGATAAAAGCAATAGTCTTAAAATAAAATAAGCTGGACTAAACTTCATATTCTTTTCTTTAATCGATTTAATAATGGTGTTTTTTATAAAGCCAATTGTTACTGCATAATCTTTTGTAAGTAATATCCCTAAAGGAGTTGTATAATATGAATTTGGATGCCCCTCTTTTTTTTGAACAGTCCTTGTAATTATAAAAAGTCTATTACTTAACTTTTCTAACATTGGAATTTCTTCTTGGTCTTGTAAGGAAAGTAAGTCCTCAATAAATTGTTTTTTCTCTGTTTTTTTTATTTTTAAAAGATTTGATAAATATTCTAATTCCTCAGTGTTTGGGTTGTAAACATTAATCCAACAATTAAGTTCTGGTGTTTTAAGAATAATTAATTCTTTTTGATTTGGTTTATAAAATTGAATCATACTCTATTCCTTTTTAATTATTAATTTTAAAACTTACAATAATCATCTATTAGATACTATAAAATATATTTACATCAAAAGATATAAAAAGTATCTATATTTATTAAAATTTATTTTTTTTAACAATATACTCGTCTTTATACATCTTAAAGATAATTAAGAAATAAGAAATTAATAATGGACCAATAACAATACCAACAATTCCAAAAGCCGCAAGACCAATAAATATACCTAAGATTGATGTTAATGGATGCAAATTGCCCATTTTCTTTTGAAGTGGCGGACGTATAAAATACTCTATATAATTAATAATTAATCCTGACACTATCAATCCAATCCCTACAAGATAATTTTGTTGAACTATAAAATATATAGCATAAGGCACCCAAATAAGAGGAACTCCAACAATAGGTAAGAAAGAAAAAATTGCAGCTAACAGCCCCCACAGAACTGCACCTTTAATTCCAAAAATCCAAAAACTTAAACCTAACAATAGTCCTTGCACAATTGCTACAAGACCTGTTGCAACAACTGTAGCATAAGTAATTTTTTTAAATTCTGTATATAGTATATTTGAATTTTTGTTATTGAATGGTAGAAATTCCTTTAGTTCATTTTTAACTTCTTTACTGTATACTAGAAGATAATAAAGTATAAAAAATAATATAATTAAAGTAATGGCTGTAGTAATTGCACTAGTAACACCTTTTATTAGAAGGTCACCTGTCCAGTTTACAAAATTAGAAATTTGTTTATTTACATTTTCTACTAAATTTAATGCAGGTATCTTTTGATCAATTTTGTCAATAGCATCTATTATTGCTGACTTATCTATTGTGATGTTCGATATTTGGTTATATGCATTAGTAACTATAAAATAACTTGGGATAATTACAATTATGATAACTAAGATTATGATTAGTATGCCTGAAACCTTTTTATTAATTTTTAATTTATCTTTAAAAAATTTATATATTGGTAAAAATAAAACAAATAAAATGAATGCTCCAAAAACTCCATTTCTGTATGGCCAAAGATAATATAGGATGAAAACAAATAAAGCTATGATTATACTAATTGTTATATATTTATTAAATTTAATTTCAATTTTTGATTTCTCTAGTTCTGCCATTTTTTAAAATCCTTTAGTATAATGTTTGTAAATTATAATATTTATTATAATAGATTGATTTTATATATTTTTCTATTTATAGATATTTTTACTTAAACCTATTTGTTTAAATTAAATTTAAAAAAAAGGTTTTATTATTTGGATATGACAAGATATGGGTGCTACTAGAAATTATCTATTTTATGGGTATGATGCTGAAGAACTAAAGAAAATTGAAACTTTACATAAACCAAAAAATGTAAAATTTGAAAACTTAGATTATAAATTAGACCTAAATAATACTACTGATAATTTAATTGACAAATATATAAGTGAAAAAATAAATAACTCAGTTATAATTTTAGATCTAGATAAATTTGAGAATTTAAATATTAAAAAAACAATTGAATTTTTTAAATTTATTACTGAAAGTTTAGGATTAAAAAGCGTTTTTGTAACTAATAATTCTAATTTATTAAAAAAATCTTTTATAAAAGAAATTCCAAATATTTCTAAAGCTAATAATAAGCAATTATTTGAAATCTTAGAAAAAATGTCTGAAAAAGATTTTAAATATAAATTTTTACAAAAAAAATTTTTTGAATCTCTTATTTTAAGTAAAAAAAATAGAAGTAAATTAAATCAAGAATTAATAAATCATTTAGAAATAGTTTGGCACAATATGCCTCCTAGCAGCAAATTATTATATAAAAAAATTTTAGAAGTTAATTCTAAAAACTTAAACTTTGAACAAAAATTAAAAATCAAAATTGCATTAAAAATAAACAGATTAGAGGAATTGCTTAAAAAGAAAAATGCTTTTCCAAAAAAACAATTGGATGAAATGATGACACAATATGTTACTTTAAAAAAACATAATGAAATATTGCAAACTAAACCAAATTCTTTAGAAGCAAGAAAAATTATTACAAAATATAAACAAAGAATTGAACCTAAAAAAAGTAAAGTTCCTAAAAATAAATTACACAACTCTTTTAAGATTAGAAGAGGTAGAAAATAATAAAAAATTATTTTATTTTTTTAATATGAGTTTATCTAAAAAACACACTTTTAAAAAATCACTTTTGGATATTAAAAAGAACACTATATTTCATAGAGTATATTATTCAATTATCAGTTACAGAATTGCTTACAAATATAGAAGATTTATAAAATATGCAACCATTGGATTGATTGGGACTGCAGTTGATGTCATTCTTATATTTGTTTTAGTACACATTTTACAAATTAATTATATTGTTTCAGCAGTCTTTTCAGATATTGCAAGAGGATTTACTAATTATAATGTTCATAAGAAATATGCTTTTAAGATAAATACAAAAACATTTAGTAAACAAAACATTATTTCTTTTATAAAATATTACTCTATAAATATTACAAGTGTTGTTATTGTCTTTGGGCTTATGATCTTTTTTGTAGAAATTTGTAATATTGAATTTATATTAGCTAAATTGATGTCTGATCTTATAATGAATGTTTATAGATATTTTGGACACTCAAAATTTGCATTTACTAAATCTAAATCTGTTCTTGGAAAAGTTTAGTAAACAAATGGAATTATTTTTTTTGATGTCTTTGAATATTGTCTGTATTCTTTATGGTTATTTAAAAGATATTTATCTTCAGTCTCTATTTTTAAAATAATTGAAATTAATAAAATTGGTAACAAATAAATTACTAACTTAAAAGAAAATAACAAAATTAAAGATGAACCTAAAATCATTGCTGAAAGATAGATTGGATGCCTTATATGTTTATAAATTCCTGTTGTTACTATTCTTTTTTCAGGTCCTACTTGTGGATAGTAATTTTCTTTTAGTTCCTTAATTGCCTTATATTCTATAACTCCTGAAAATATAATCAATAAGCACCAAAGTAGATCTAAACTCTCAAACAACATATAGTCTGTATAAAAAAAATAATAAACTAAAGAAATTAAAATAACTGTAAAAAAAATTACAAAATATTGAGAAGTCCAAAAATCAGACTTGAACATGTTTATTGTCTCTTTGGTATTGTCTATATATTTTTTTGTAATATTAAATGTTAAGAAATATTCAACAATTACATAAATACCAACAAAAAGTATCTTATACATGTTCTCTTTAGTTCCTTAAATTAAAATTTATTTAATAACTTTATTTATAAACAAACTAGCAGTCAAGTCCCCAGTAACATTTACTGCAGTCCTACACATGTCTAATATCCTATCTACCCCTATGATTAAGGCAATACCTAATAAGGGGATGCCCACAGAAGTTAATATGACTGCAAGAATTACAATACCCACCCCTGGAGTTCCTGGAGTACCAATAGATGCCCCTACTATTGTGACAATTAAAAATAACAAAGCAGTCAATCCTATATTCACCCCATAAACTTGAGCTAAAAAAATTGTAGCAACAGCCTGATATAGTGCAGTCCCATCCATGTTTATGGTTGTTCCTAGAGGGATTATAAATTGAGCAATTGAAGGTCTTACCTTTAACTTTTCCTCAGCAGTCTTTATAGAAATAGGCATAACTACTGCAGAACTGGATGTTGAAAAAGCTAATAATTGTACATCTCTAATATTACTTAAAAATCTAAATGGATTTTCTTTAACAATAAAATAAACAATCAACAAATAAACTATGACTAATATCAATAAACCTAAGATAACTGTTAACATATATGCACCTAAACCAGACAAAGTATCAATTCCGAATTGACTTGTAACCTTTGTGATTAATCCAAAAACTGCAATTGGTGCTAATACCATAGCCCATTTTACAATTGTTATACACACATCTTGTAATGAACTTAAGACTTCTAAAAGAGGTTCTGATTGTTTTGGTTTAATGTTGATTAAGGCAATTCCAAAAATGATTGTAAAAATAACAATTGGTAACATCTCACCTTTAATTATAGAACTAAAAACATTTGTTGGAAAGATGTTTGTTATTAGATTAGGAACTGTGTTTTTAGAGTTGTCAACTAGATCTACACTAACATCTTGAGAACTTCCTTGATCAGAAATGACTAACACATCTTTGTTTATGTATTGTCCTGGATTAATTAGATTTGTTATAAAGATACCTATGATGATTGCAATTGTGGTTGTTATTATAAAATAAATTGTAATAGTTACACCAATTTTTTTAAGTTGTTTAATATTCTTAGAAGAAGCAATTCCTAAGATTATTGATGCAAAGATTAATGGGATTACTACCATCTGAATTACACTTAAAAAAATGTTTCCAGGAATAGCTACCCAATCAGAAATTGTATTTGCTGTTTGAGCACTAAATATGCCTATTGTTGGACCTAAGATAATACCAAAGGCAATTCCAAAGATTAAAGCAATAATTACCTGTAACCAAAGTTTATTTTTAAGAAGTGATTTTAGTTGTTTAGTTTTGTGTTTAAATGATTTGATAGTTATTAGTTCAACATTGTCTTTTGGCTTTTTAGAATTATTATTAACTGATTTTCTTAACATTTTAATGGACCTTTATTATTTTTTAATATTTAATTGGTTTATAAAAATAAATATAAAGGGATGCTTTTTTATGATTGAACAAATCTTGATATTTAGAAACTTAAATTCATTTTTAAAAAAAGAAAAAGTAAAAAAAGAAAATTACCTTTTTTAGATAATTCTTTGTGTTACTTAAAAAAATAATCTTTGCTTTGGGTTGTTTTTAATTTTTAAATTATTTTAATTTTTTGTTCACTTCTTTTTTGCTTAATTAACATCACTAAGAATATAATAGTGATAATAAAAAATATTATACTTAAAATTATTAAAAACAATTGGGTATTATTAACTGATGGCAAAATTAAATTAGATTGGGGAGCTACATTTTGAACTGCAACATCCATTGTCCTTGTTGTAACATCTACTGTTGCCTCAGTAACTACATAATCCATTGATTTATAATTACTAACAGGACTGTTTGAAAAAAGATTACCTAAATATACTCCAAAAGAACCTAATGTGAAAACTAGACTAACCACAAAGGCTATTAACACTGTTATTGCTTTAGGTTCTAATAGCTTTTTACCTTTATCTGTTAATGAATAATATTTCCATTTTCTATCAGTTTCTTTTTTTAAAACTAGATCTGCAGAGATTAAGTTATCTAAGTGTTCCTTTATTGTTGGAGAAGAAAGATTAAGTTTCTCTGAAATTTCTGAAAGAGTATGTTGCCTTTTTTTAAGTAACTTTAGAATATCAAATCTTGTGTCTGAAGAAATTGCCTTTAAGGTCTTTCTATCAATTAATATCTTTTCTTCCATAATAATTTTAATGTCCTATATGTTTATAAACTAAAATAATATGTTAGGTTTTTACCTTTATGTTTCTAATCTCTCCAAAATACCTTCTGCACACACAACGCCTGAAATTGCAGCCCCAATAATATTACCACTAACCCCTGCACCATCTCCTGCCATATAAAGGTTACTAATGTTTTTAACTTCTAAAAATTTAGTTGTTTCAACTTTATTTGATCTAAATTTTACCTCTGGAGCATACAGAAATGTTGAATCCCCATTTAAACCAGGAAGAATCTTAGACAACATCTCAATTCCTTCAATTAAATCTTTTGTAATACGGTAAGGCATAGCCATTCCAATATCTCCAGGCACTGCAGTTTTTAGAGAAGGAGTAATATATGCTCTTTTAAGTCTATTTTCAGTTGACCTGATTCCTAATTTTAGATCTTTATATCTTTGAATAATTGGTTTTCCTGAACCAAGTAAACTAATACCTCTTGCAATAAATTCTGCATACTTTCTTGTAGATTCTAGGGGCTTAGTTAAATTAACTTCTACAACTAATGCAAAATTGGAATTGGTACCATTATTGTCTGAATTGGAATAACCATTTACACATACAAAATCTTCATACTCTTCAATTGCAACAAAGCCTTTAGGGCATGGACAAAAAGTTCTAACAACATCATCATAAGTTGGGGTGTACATGGAATAGATTGTTTCATACATTAATTCTGAATGTTTATTGTTAATTGATTTAGGAAATTCTACTCTAACTCCAACTTCAACTTTATCATGAACTTTAGAAATATTATATTTTTCAGTTATTTTTTCTACCCAAGAAGCATTATACCTTCCTGGTGCTAGGACTAGATGATTACAAAATATTTCTTTATTATCTTTTGTTTTTACACCTTTTATTTTGTTGTCTTTTAAGAGTATATCCTCAATTTCTATGTTAGGCAATAATTCAATATTTCTTTTCTTTAAATCATCTTGCATTCTTTTAATAACTTCTGGAAGTTTATCTGTGCCTACATGTAGTGTTTTTCTTATAAAGAGTTTAATATTATTTCTTTCTGCATTCTCAACTAGATCTTTTGCTTGTTCTAAATTTTTTGGGTAGTATTCTTTTTTAACTCCATAATTTAAAAATATACTCTCAACATAATCTAGATAAACTTGATATTCTTGAACAGAAAATAAGTGAAACATTTTTTCATGAGACAAAACAGGTGTGAAATGTAACTTCCCGTCAGAGAAGGTGCCTGCTCCTCCAAAACCAGTCATGATTTCTGTTTTTTTTCTGTTCTCTACAAGATTACCTTTATCTACTAAAAGTATTTTTAAATTGTTTTTATTTTTTGAAAGCTCTAGTGCTGAAAAGATCCCTGCAGGTCCAGCTCCAACAATAATTACATCATAAACAGTCATTTTAAATTACCCCTTTTATTAATTCTTAACAAAATTATTGTATGTAAAAAGATTTAAATGACTTTCTTTAAATTTAAATTTTAGAAAGAATTTAATTTTTGTAATTTTATAAAAATAATGTTTTATAGAAATTAGATAATTGTTAATTATTTTATATCAATTATGTTAATTATTTTTTAGAATTTATATCAATTATTTTTTAGAATTTATATCAATTATTTTTTAGAATTTATATCAATTATTTTTTAGAATTTATATCAATTATTTTTTAGAATTTATATCAATTATTTAATAGCATCAATCTTTTCAAGAAAGAAATCGTAACTTAACCATTGACTATCATCTAAACTTATATTCTCATAAATATAGTTATTAAAATATAAATCATTCTCAGTAATTATCTCATAGATTGTATTATCAGAATTTGGATTTACATCAATTAATGAAAAATTAGCTACTTTCATCTTATCTTCATCTGCATTAATTATTCCTAAAAATAGTCCATTTTGTGGTTCAATTATAATACCATTTATTTCTTTAATATCATCTACATTGTTTATTTTCTTATCATTTACAAGGACTAGACAATGGCCTCCAAAATCATCAGTCTGAAGGTCATATATGGTTCCGCAGGCAACATATGGAAATTTAAAATTTTGAACATGTTTATAACCTTCAATACCTTCTGGGAAATAATATTGGCTATTTATGTAATAAGATCTTTTAGTATCAGTCTCTATAATTGATTCAATAAAGACCTCTTTATTTTTAGCTTCTGCTCTTTCAAACAAATATCTCAACTCTGCTGCATATAATAAAGCATAATCTTCACAATCCCCTTTTCTATTTTCTAAAAAAGAATCTAGACTTTGAAGTTTATCTAACTCGTTTGTAATTAACTTATCTTCTGAATATTTTAATTTTAAGGTTTTTTCATTTTTTAAATAAATGCATGCAGTTTTTATTTTACAAAAATCCTTTTCACAAACTATACATTCATTTAAGGTATTTTCAACTTTTCTATTTTTAGATTCCTCTAAATTCGAAATTGCTGAATTATCTTTAAACCAGTCCATTGATTCCTGGATCTCTACTCTAAATTTATTAATATCGTTAATTAGGTAATCATATTCTTCTTCAAGCAAACTATAATTACTCTCTAGAGAATTAATATCATTTTGCATTTCTGTTTTTAGATTTTTTAAACTTATATAATTGGAATTTAATTTATTGTAATTATTATTTAAATCTAAAAATTCAGAATTTAATTTTAGAAATTGCTTTTTTTTTAGATCTAATTGATTTTGAGAGATTATATATTTGGTGTTTAGAGCATTATATTTTTCTTCTTGTTCTTTACTAAGATTTTTTAATGTAATTATTTTAAATAATAGAATTATAAGTAATAGTATTATAAAAATATACACTGTGCTTATAATTGTAAATTTTGCTTTTGATATGTTCATAACATCTCTTGTCTTTTATAATTTATTAATATTATAAGACTATATGTATATAAATATTAGCCTTATGGAATAATAGTAAACAATATAAAATATTTGTAAATACATATGTATATAAAAATTAAAAAGGAGATTTTTAAGATATGAAATTTTTAACAAAATTAATTGTTGGTTTAATTATAATATTGATAGTTGTGCTTTTAACAATAACTTTTATGAAAACAAAAAATAATATTAATTCAGAAATTGTAAATCCAGCATCAGCTTTTTGTATAGATAATAATGGGACATTAGATTTTAGACAGCATGATAATGGGACCTTTGGAGTTTGTATGTTTGAAGATGGTTCTGAATGTGAAGAATGGATGTTTTATAGGGGGGATTGTCAAAAAGGAGAATATATTTTTAAAATGGCGATTTGTACAAAAGAATATAATCCTGTTTGTGCTGTTAATGGGGTAACATACAGTAACCCTTGTGTTGCAGGAGAAATCCCTATTAAAAAGAAAGGAAATTGTTAATTTAATAAATCTGTAAAGATTAGATTATTTGTTAATTTTGGTTTCTTTAATAAAGCTTATATACTTTTCTACACATAATTTATATATGATATTCTAATCATATTAGGAGTTGATAATTTATGTCTGAAAATAAAAATATTTTACCACAATTACCTTATTCTTATGAATCTTTAGAGCCACATATTGATAAAGAAACAATGCTTGTGCATCACACTAAACATCATCAAGGCTATTTAGATAAATTTTTAAAAGCAATTGAGGGCACTGATTTTGAGAATGTGTATGTAAATGATATTTTAAAAGACCTAAAAATTATTCCAGAAAAATTAAAAACTTCAATAGTTAATAATGGAGGAGGCTTTTCAAACCATAATTTCTTTTGGGAAATACTTACACCTAACTCTACTAAAGAACCTGAACAGAATCTAAAAAAAGAAATTGATATTGAATTTGGTTCATTTACAGAATTTAAGAAAGAATTTAAGGAAAAAGCATTAACCTTATTTGGGTCTGGGTGGGTATGGTTAGTGTTAGATAAAGACAAAAAATTGAAAATAATTCAAACTAAGAATCAAGATTCACCACTCTCAATTGGTTTAAAACCATTGCTTACAATTGATCTTTGGGAGCATGCATATTATCTAAATTACCAAAATAAGAGAGCAGATTATGTTGATAATTTTTGGAATGTTGTAAATTGGAAACAAGTAGAATATTTATTTAACTTGTATATTAAATAAATATCAATTGTTTTTTTAATTATGCTTTTTTTGTTTCCTTTTTAACTTTTTTTGGAGTTTTTTTCATCTTGATCTTTTTAGGTATTGATTTTTTCAGGTTATCTTTTTTAGTTGATTTATCTTCTTTACCTTTCTTGGTTGTTGATTTTTTCTTTCTAAATTTAAATAATAATATTTGTGTTAAAAAAACTATTACTATTATATAACCAAAAAGCATTAGTTTATTTTTAGAAAATAAATTATTATTATATTCATCTAACTTATATTCTAAGCATCTACAATTTTCTTTATCTAAAGTGTATCCTACATCACAAACCTTATTACATCTTTGTGCAATTTCTGTGTTTTCAATTAAGTTACACACACAATTTATTTCATCTAAAATTTCTGTATCTGGATCACAAGATATATTACATTCAGGACTATTATTTACACAAATACAATTTAATTGATCTAAAGTTTGATTTTCTAAGCATACTAAATCACAATCATCTGTGTTATTGTTATTATTAGTGGTTATGTTTGTATCTGTATTTTCATCTACAATAAGTGATGTAGGTGAAGATGTTTCATTCCCTGTAGTAGTTGTGTTACCACTATTATTAGTATTGTCTATAGTCACAGCAGCAATTTGGAATGATGAAAAAGAAGGGACTTTAGAAACATATGATTGGTAATTGTTTAGTGATCCTTCATGAGTTGTTGTTAATTTTACATACTCTCCATTTTCTAGATGGTATAAACTTATCTTTTTAGGATCAACATTATTTATATTTATCCACATGTTTGGAATTTGGAATTTTATTTTATAATCATTTCCATTTAAAGAAACTGACTTTTCAATATTGTAACAACCATAGCTATTTTCTAAATGATTATCACAGGTTTTTTCATCAACATAAAAGTGATTAGAAACTTTTATTATACCCTCATCATCACAAGTCATCTCTATAAACTCTTCAGGCATATCTTGATAATCTAAATCATACTCTTTATAGAAATAGTTTTCTAATGTTGCATGAGTAGGAACTTCATTAATTCCATCTTCAACTATTTTAAACATATAATCATCAAGAATATGTTCTTTTATAACATTATCCATAGATACTTTTGTAAAATATAGTAAATCTAGTTCTAGATTATCTTTATTTGTTAAAAAATAAACATTAAAGTAACCATTATTATTGTAAATTAAAAGATTATTTATGTTTAGAGGAGAACCATCCTTTTTAAAATTTAATTTTGCAGGTTTGTAGATTTCAATTTTTGAATTTTGACTTTTTGGTAAAAATAATTTCTCAAAATCTATATTTTCTGAATTTTTAACAAGAACCTGAGAATCTTTATTCATGATATTAATATTTTCACATTCTTTAAAATTAGCATTCTTTAATTCTAGAATTGAATTGTTTTCAATGTTTATACATTCTGGGAAATAAACACCTGAGTAAACATCCATAGAATTAATAGACACATCAGAATTATCTAAAATGTTTATAAATTTAAAATCAGAACTGTTTTGTGTGATTACCTCTTCACTATCTTTTATGCTACTAAAGCTACCTTTAGAGTTAATAATTGTAACTAATGTTGATTTGTCAGTTGTTTTGTTTTCACTAAAAAGAACATCATTTATTAAAAAACCAAGTGTGTTATTTATATATATCCCATAGGTATAATAGTCTCCTGCAACTCCTGAAATGTTTAGATTACCTAACATTATGTATTTAAGGTTATCTAGGTATAGAGCAAAACTTTGAGCATTACCTTTACTTATGTCTGTAAGATAAATAACACTAGTTGGAAACATTTCAATTTTTGAGTTGTTAATTATTTGAAAGCCCTTAACTGTTGACATTGAGTCTATGTTTCTAATTGAAATTGTGATTTTATTATTATTATAAAATTTAGAATTATTAAGAGTAATTCCATTTACCTCTAGACCCTCTATATTCTCAACAACCATATTTGATTTAAAATCTACATTAGAATCAATAATATTTAAACCTGTAACAATTACATCTGAGTCATTACTTGTAGATTCTATATCTTTAATTGTAAAAGAAGAAGTATCAAATGTTACATCATCACAATTGTTTAGAGATATACCTGCAACTTCTTTTTTATTTGTAACTACATTTTTTACAAGTATGGTTCCTTTAAAGGTAATATTATTTGTATAAGCTAATAACATACCATAAGAACTATCATCATCAACAACATTTCCATGTACATTTAATACACTTATGTTTTCAAAAGTAATATTCTCTGATTGAATGCTTGAAAGTCCTATAAGATTAGAAGTTTGTAATTTTAAATTCTTTAAAAAAATATCCTTTGCATACATTATGTTTATTACAGAACTATTAGGATCAACACCTTTAATTGTAACATCATTGTTTTCACCAATAATTGAAATACCTAGTTCACTAACTAACATTAAGTCTTCATTATAAGTACCCTGGCAGAGAATAACTATGGCATTACTTAAATTATTTTGAGATATATTTTCTAAAGCAGAACTAATTGAATTAAAATTTGGATTTTGACATTGTGTAGAAACACCACTGACTCCATCTCCAACATAGAAGGTGGGGTTGAAAGCATAAGCACTTCCTAGTATTAAAATTATTGAAAAAAATAAAATTGGAAATTGGAAAATTTTTTTATTCATCTTTATAAACTCCTTTTTTAAAACTCTTAAATAGTCTTATTTTTTATTAATTTATTTTTATATAAAAACAAATATAAATTTGTTTATTTACTACTTAAATATTTTATTAAAAGTTAAATACACATAAATATTTATTTATTATTATAAAGAATTAATTTATAAATATATGGTATGTAGAATATATTGAAAATGATTAGATATGGTGTTAAAGAATAGACAAATAACTGGGTTTATTGGAAGTGTTGTTGGATTTGTATTATTAATATTTGGAATTTATTATTATGTTTTTTTAATCTATGCAATACCTATATTAATTATTAGTATTATTATCTTATTTAACAAAAAAGAAGATGAAATTGAAGAAATTAAAAAAAGGTGAAGAGATTATGAGAAAAGAAATTATTGTTACTACTGGAAATGAAATTCCAGGCAAGAAGATTGTAAAGATTTTAGAAGTTGTTAGAGGAAGCACAGTTAGGACACGAAATATTGGACGAGACATTGGTGCTGGTCTTAGAAACTTAGTTGGTGGAGAGGTAAAGACCTACACAGAGATGACAAAGCAATCAAGAGATGAAGCATATAATAGAATGGTAAACAGAGCAATTGAACTTAACGCAGATGCAATAATTGGGGTTAAGTTTAGTACCTCTATGGTTATGCAGGGAGCTTCTGAAATGCTTGCATATGGGACTGCTGTAAAATTAAAATAAACAATTTAAAATTGATTTGTAGAATGGAAGAAAAAATTGATATTTATTATAAAAAGATAAATTTTGAAAACAGAAAAGAACTTAATTTAGAATTATTAAGTCAAATGCATGAGATAGATAAAATATTTGTTTTCCCTAAAAAAAGTTATATAGAGATATTAAAAGATTATCTTAAATCTAAAAAATATAATTTTTATTTTGTAATTAATAAAAAGAACAAGGATTTAATTGGAGGGGCATTTGGTGAATTACGAGAGAGAAATACTTTTTTTTTAGATAAACTTTTTGTAAATCCAAATTATGAAGATAAAGGTTTTGGAACTAAACTTTTATTAAGAGTGGTTAGTGATTTGAGAGTTAATCATAAGATTGAAAGTATAATGATGATGCCAAAACCAAGAACCAAATCTATAAACAGAAGAATAACTGGACTTAAACCTATAAAAATAAATATAGATGGGGAAATTAAAAAAATAATTAGAAAATTTAATAGTAATTTTAAATATTCTTTAGAGAAGCACCAAACAATACCTAATATAGAAATAATTAAAATTAAAAAAAATGATACAGAAAAAGCAATTGTTAAAAAAGAAAAGAAGAAAATAAAATTAAAAAGAAGATGATTATGAACTATAGAAAATTAATGGTTTGGTTGTATGGGGGTAACTTTATTTTATTTACAATAGAGTTAATTTTATCTATATATTTTTGGAATAGTTTTTCAAAATGTCCAAACTTTATTATTTTATTACCCTTTTATTAATTTATATTAACTTGTTTAATTACACCCTTCTTAAGTTTTAAAAATTACAAACAAGAAAAAAATAGAGCTAACTTTTGGTTAATTATGTTAACAACAATTATTTTAATATTAACTTTAGTAATTTTTATATTTTTAAAAGTTATGGGGTTTAGAATTTAAATGGAAAGAAAATAATTATGAATTATAGAAAATTAATATTTTGATTATATGGTGTTGGAGTTTTATTATTTATTGTATCAGTTTTATTATATAATTTTTTAAATATTAATATAGTTATTGATATTACTACACATATAAATCTATTAGTGTGTGCTATTAACCCAATTTTTGCAATAATTAACTATATAAAAAACAAATCAAAAGAAAATTTATGGTTAATAATATTTACAGGAATAATATTCTTAATATTGTTCTTATTAATTTTACCGACAATTATTGATTTTTTTAAATTAGTTTTTTAAACTTTAGAAGAATAATAGACAGATAAATATGAAAGATAGACTAGTAATAAGAGCTGTTAAAAACGCAGACAAAGATTTTCTTGTAAAAGGAAATGATGAAATTAAAAGAGTTGAAAAACAGTCTAAAAGTGATAATGATGATTTAATTAGGTTATTTAAAGCATTAAAAAAGAAAAATATAAAAATATTAGAAAAAAATAACAAGATTGTTGGTTTTATTGCATATGATCTTAATCATAAATTAATGTTTTATAGTAAACCTGCGTTTTGGATTTTAGAAATATACATAACAAAAACAGAAAGACAAAAAGGATATACAAAATTATTATATAAACATGTTTATAAAATTGCAAAAGAAAAAGGGTATAAAAATATTTACTGTGATGCTTATGCTGTTAATAAAGATGCAATAACCTTTCATAAATTAAATAATTTCAGGCCAGTTTATACTGTATATGAAAAAAAGATTTAAATTAAATTTTAATTTAGAAAATATCTATTTTTAAAAAGTGGGCAAATTTACATTATTTGTTGGACAACAAAAAATAATTTTACTTAAATTTACCTTCAATAAATATTTCTAAAAGATCTTTTCTATCTGAGATTACTTCCTTTTCTTGTAAATCTTTTGGAAGTACATCTTTTGATGCTGGTTTACCTACAACAAACATAGCTAATACATCATAGCTTTCTGGAATATCTAAATTACTTCTAATCTTATTATAATCAAAACCAGACATGCCATGAATAACTAAGCCCATATCATATGCTTGTAGTGCCATATTTTGCCAAGAAGCACCTGCATCAAATTGGTTTGTTTCTGATTTTCTATCAAATAAGAATTGGTCAGAAGTAATTACAACTAACACAGAACCATTTATTACCCAAGATTTATTAAAATCAATTAATGGTTCAAAGAATAAATCCCAATCTTTACCTTTTTTAAAAGAAAATAAAAATTTCCATGGTTGACCATTATATGCAGATGGAGCAAACCTTCCAGCCTCAAATATAGTCATTAATTGTTCTTTAGTTATATCTTCTCCATTCATTGCCCTTGGAGAATGTCTATTTAATATTAAAGGATTTACCTTATATTTTGAATTTCTAAAATCAGTCATATCTAATCACAATAATATTTAAGTTACAAACAATTTATATGTGTGTTGTATTTCATGTGTTTTAGAAATAAAAAAGAAAAAAATTATTTCTTCTTTTTAGGTTGTACTGGTTTAATTAATCTTATAAAAACTGCAATTGAAAGCAACAAAGTTATAATATTTAAAAATGCAATATTATTTAGACCAGCTAATATTCCATCAATAATTAAAGAAACAACTCCAATCATATATAAGAAAACAAACCATTTTTTAATTTCTCTTTCTCCATTCCATGTTGAGATTAACTGTATGATCCATGCAATTGAAACTACACTTAACCCAATTAAAGCCCAATATTGTATCATAATTTAAAACTCCCTTTTTTATTTTTTTTATTTTTCTTATTTTAAATATAAATTTATTAAACAATATATAACCAGATATATTTTAAAAGTTTCTTAATTTTAAATTTTTAGAAAATAAAAAAAATTTAAAAAAGAGCATCTAGAATGTAAACCTTATAATCTTTATTTTCATCAATTTTTTTTAAATCCCAATCACTTGACAACTCAATTTCTTTTAGTTTTTCTTTCCAAAAATTATGTAATAAAGGATTTATATTTTGACTTAATAGTATACTGTTGTCTAAAGGTATACTTTGAACTTTTGCAGCTATATTTATGGTTTTACCAATCAGATCAAAATGTTGTTTAATTTTATTATATCCAACAATTGTTTTAATAACCTCTCCTGAATTAATACCAATTCTGAAATTAAGTTCTGGCAAATTTTTTTCTTTAAGTAATGGGTTTAGAAATTTAATAATATACTTTTTCATAGTATATGCACAGTATAAAGCATTGTCATGCATTCCATTATAGTCAGGTTCTGGGAAAAAACTAATAATTCCGTCCCCTACATATTTTAGAACATAGCCATTAAAGTTATGGATAATTGCACCCATTGCTCTTGAGAAAATTGTAATTATTTTTGCATTATCTAATAAATTTAACTTTGTACTTAATTTTGTAGAGCCAACAATATCAATTGAAAGAATTACCATGTATTTTGAAAAACTATCTAATTTTGATAGGTAGTCTTCAGAAGGATCATATTCTTTTGAAATTTTGTAATTGTCATAGACTAGTGTATTAGAATTGTTTAGATATTTTTTTGCATCCTCTATTAGGTAGTTTAGAAAGTCATTCTCTTCAATTTTTGGAAAGGTACCTGGTTTTAAGGAATTTAGAAATTCTTCTGCACCTTGATTTAAGTAAGTTACACCCATATGATTATGCACCGTTTAATTGTTTATAGAATTAGTTAATTATAGATATTAAAGATATGGACCAAATAGTTTAAATAGAGAATTGTGTGGGTTAAAATTGATAGTAATTAATGCCTTTAAACAATAACTATTATGTAAAAATGATATACTTAAATATAAAATCTACCATACTATTTTTATACTATCTTATTTACCACTATTGACAAACCATTTAGAGATGAAATTAGAAAAATTTATAACTAAAAGAATGAAATATACTGATTTTAATTTAAATTATGTATAAACCATACATCTGTTAATTTAAAGACATATAAAATTAACTCACCACAATTTTCAAATTAAAAATATTTCTCAAAATAAATTTAATTTTTTTAAAAACAAAAATCATCTTTACTTTGCCTTCTACATAACAAAAAATTAGTTTAAGAAAAATCCAAAAGTAATAAGAAAAAATATTTCAGAAATTTTTATGTAGCACCCCAAATTTAAAACCAACAAAAAATCTTAAATTTCTTCAGTCGGCTTAATCATCATTTAGCCGAACTTTCAAGAGTGAAAAATTCCGTGTAAAATCAATGTTTATGGGAGTTGCCATCTATTGATCAATTACCCTACCCCTTTTGACCTATAAAATTAACTAAAAATTTAGAGAGAAATCTAAAAATCTAAAAAAGACAACTATTTATTTAAAACTACTGAAAATATTTTTTAGAAAATATATTTGAGCAAAATAATAGATCAAAAAATAATGATAAATAAAATCAAAACAAAAATTTACAATATAAAAAAATTATTTTAAAAAAGTATGTCCAACAAATACTGTAAAATGATCTGAAAAAAAATCTTTATAAAATATTAAAAAAGAAAAATAAGAAAAATAAAAAATAATTAAAAAATACAAACTCTAATTACAGATGCGAAACATATACATAACAAAAAGTTAATTAAAGATAATGCACATACATTATTATAAATATAATTTTTTTTAAATCTTGAAAATTTATTAATAAATCACAACATTCATCTAAAACAATTTACTGAAAACCAGAATTTACAGACAAATCATAATATTCATCTAAGGTAATCCATTCCTTATCAAGATTATAAACATAAGTGCAAACACCAGCTACACAAAAATTTAACTTGAATTTTTTATAATCACCTAAATAACTAAAGTCTAAACTTACAATTTCGCCATTGGCAAAAATTGTTTCACTTTTGTAATTGATATTTCTAAAATTTTTATTTAGATCTAATAAATTTTTAGTAACATCTAACATATAAGCCTCTTCAAAAAAACCTTCTTCAGAATCATCATTAAGAGAGATAAAAATTTTATTATTTAATTTAAAAAATTCATCTTTACTTATTTCTGAAACAAACTCATTATTTACATCAAAATCATAAATATCATAACCTTCCTTTAATGAAAAGTTAGTATCATTATAAACATCATACACCAAATCTGAAAAGTCTTTATTCAATCCTGGACCATACGAATTTGCTATTAATATGGATAAAAAAGAAATTAAAATAGCTTCCTCATTATATTCACCCACATTATAGTTATAATAAGTGTAATGTACATTATAATCAAAAGACTCTAAAGAAGAATCAACAGCATTTATTTCTATAAATGTTTTAAAATTATTAATAATATCGTCTGATTCCAAAACAGAGAATTCGACTGCATATCTATCCTTTAGTTCAAAATCAGAATAGTAATTAATATCATTTTCAAAATTAGAAACTGCATCATTATTAACATCATCTTGAACATTAGCATCTAAAGATAAGTTTAAATCTCCACTTACAATTACTTTTTGATCATCAACAATATTTTGATCAACTTTGTTTTTAGAAAATATAAACAATAAAATTATAATTAAAATAACAATTCCTATTATAATAATTATTAAAAATGATTTTGATTTTTTTGGATCAAGATTTGATTTAATATATTCTTCTTGTACATCTTTTTCATTAAAATTGTTTAAATTATTAATTTGTTGATTAGAATTGTCCTTAAAATCATTATTTGTTTCTAAGTTAATAGTTGCTTGTTGATCAGATCTTTGCTGATCAACAGATCTCTGTTGATCAGCTTTTAGTCTATCAGAAACACTAAATGAATTATTGTCAACACTATTATTATTTTTTATAGAATCTAAAATATTATTTTCTTCCATTATAATTTATCCTAAATTACAAAAATATAAATTATATAATACATAGACAAGTTTATGAACTTTCGTTTTTAATTTTTAAATATTTTTTAAATTACACTCAGAAATATCTATAAAAAATTATGTCCAACAAATAATGTAAATTACAATAATCTATAAATAGACACTTTTAAAAATATTAAATTTAATTTTAAAATACATTCTACATTTAATACTAACTTTTCAGAAAAGTTTCTGTCCAACAAATAATGTAAATAACAATACTCTATTACTCAGTCACTTATTCAGAAAAACATACTAAAAATCACTATAGTAAATAACAAATATATGTTAAATTATAAACAACTGATTCTGTTTAAGATTTATTTAACCGACCTATCACTTTTCAACTAAAGCAAGCAACACAAAATACTTACCTAAAATCTAAATAAACACAATAAATACAAAATTATAGATGACAAACAAATGATTTGCAAATCATATATATTTAAATACCTTCTCTTCCAATAATTATATGTAAAGAAATTAAAAATTTAAAAAAAGGAGATGGATAAACATGGCATGTAAACTTATAGAAAATAAAAATTGGTTAATTTTATTACTATCTGTTATTATAATAATGTTACTGATTATAGTAATTGGAAAAGTGAGTAAAAAAGAAGATACCAATATTACAGCAAACATAATTCTTCCAAATAATAATTTACAAGATGTAAATCTAGAACTTCCACAAAATAAACTAATTGATGATGATGCAATTAAAGGAGATCCTGATGCCCCAATAACAATCATAGAGTTTAGTGATTATGAGTGCTCCTTTTGTCAGAGATTCTATTACGAAACACTACCTCAAATACAATCTGAATACATAGACAAGGGGTTAGTAAAATTAGTGTACAGAGACTTCCCAATCAGTAATCATAAATATGCTCAAGTTTCAGCAGAAGCAGCTGAATGTGCAGGAGAACAAGGAAAATATTATGAGATGCACAACTTACTATTTGAGAAAGGTGTTAGTGGTGGAACAACAAGTTATAAAAGATTTGCAAAAGACATAGGCCTAAACACTGAACAATTTAATAGTTGTTTAGACAATAGGGATCAAAAAGCAGAAGTTCTTAATGATTTTAAAGTTGGTCAAACAGAAGGTGTTACAGGCACTCCAGCTTTTGTAATTAACGGAGAATTAATAATTGGAGCTCAACCTTTTGAAGTATTTAAAGAAGTAATTGATAGACAACTTGCTCAAATACAATAGAGGCCTTTTAAAATAAATTGTTTTTTAGATTAAATTATATTAAAGAATTCAAAAATTTATTCATTAATAATTTTTTCTAAAAATTCAATTCTTTTTTTATGTTTTTGAATTTTACAACCACCTCTATTATAAACAAGTTTGTATAATTTTAATAGTTGTTCTATTTTAATTAAATTTAATTTCCGATCATTTACAATTAGCACATCAACCATTTTAGATTTATTTTTTAAAACCTCAAAAGAAATAGGATCTTTGGCTTTAGGCACTCCCATAAACTCAATTTCACAACCATCTATGTCAAAAACTAAACGATACTTTTCTTCTAAAATAATTTTGTTACCAAGAAATAGAAATTTAATTTTCTTGAGATCTTTAAAAAATACTGTAATATCTATATCCTTTGTAGATGTTATCAAATTTCTTAAAAATAAAGAAGACCCTCCACTTATAAAATAATCAATTTTGTTTTTGTCTAATACCTTACAAATTTTAATTATTGTTTCAATCATCTTATAATTTAAGAACAATCATTTTTTATTTATTAATTTTTGTTTTTATGTTTTTGTATTAAGTTTATTTTAAGTTTACTGTTTTTAATTTAATTTAATTTACTTCTTTTTAGTTGCTTTAAGTATCTTTTCTGCAATCTCTTTTGTCATAGGTCCCCTGTCTTTATTACTATTTTTAACTCTCTTTGCTGTTTGTAAAACTCTGTTTTTTACTTTCTTTTTAATTGATGCTTTTCTCATTTTACCTCACTCCCCTAAAAGGTTATAGTTGGTTTTTACTATACATAATTACTATGAAGAATTTATAAATATTCCTACAAATCAAAAAATAATCTTTAAACACAAATTTTCAAGAAAATATTTCCAAGAAAACAATTTTACAAATATAAGTACATTTAAATACTTTTTTTAACTTAATATAGTTATAATTTACTAAAATTAAAATTAAAAAATAAAAAAAACTGAGAAGAAAAGCATGAATGAAGGAATTAGATTGTTTATAGGAGCACTACTGTTCTACATTATCTACAGAACTCTTGCAGGAATAACAGACATAATAGCATATCCAATCTATATACTTATCCTAACATTTGTAATTTATATGTTTATACCTGACATGGCAAATGATTCAAACGCCATCAAGTCAAATAAAAATCAGATCGGTCTAATTTCAATAATTGTAATTGCATTTATTTTATTAGTTTCTAAATTCATTGTTAATGGTGTTACATTCTTAATAATAATTATAATCTTTGCACTACTGATTAAAAATAGAAAAATCTTTCAATCATTTCCTGCAGGATTATTACTTTCATCTCCTCTCTACTTCATTAATCCAATTTACTTCATTTTTGCTTTTGTAGGTTTTTTATCCTTTTGGATTTCTAACAAACTAACAAACTAAATAAAGAACCATATTATTTTTTTCTAAAATTAAAAATAAAAAAAACAATAACTTAAAAATATTGAAATTATTTATTTATAAGTATTCTTTGAAAAGCAACCCTTGTCTTAAATTCACCCAAATTATTTTTATTTTCTAAAATAAATTGTTTTAAATTTATAAAATTATTTTTAGACACATTAAGATCTTGTCTACAAACTTTACTTATAAAAAAAACATCAATTGCTTTTTGGTATTGCTTAAATATCCTTTGATCAGAAATATTATTTTTTAAAAAAGAATTTAATTGTTTACTAAATATTTCTTGATATTCTTGTAGATGATGGTTTTTACAACCATTAGGTTTTAATCTTTCTTTTCTAAGTTTAGATAACTTTTTTAAATTTTTATTTACTTTCATATTCTATCATATAAATTTTATTTATCCTTTCAAGATAAAATATTAACCTATTAGCCTTTAAATTTCTTTTGTTTAAAAAAATCACCCTTTTTAAAGGTTTTTAATATTAATATTATCATTGTTCTTAAAAAAAATAAAAAAATAGAAGGGGGTTTAAAACATGAGTAACACTTTAGTTGAAGTAGGGAATGCAACAATAAATCCACTTACACACATTTGGCATAACTTAGTAATCTATTTACCAGGTCTGATTGGTGCAATAATTGTTGTGGTAATTGGATTTTTAATTGGTTTACTATTTGGGCACATTATTAAAAATTTACTAGTTAGATGGAAGCTAGACAATTGGGTTAAGAAAAATGATTTTTCACATATCCTATTAAATATAAAATTATCAAATTTAATTGGTCAATTAATTAAGTGGGGAATATTCATTGCTTTTTTAGCACCAGCAGCAGCATTAATTAGATTGCCTGAGCTTTCATCACTAATTACTAAGTTTGCACTATGGGTACCAAGTGTAATCTTTGCAATAATAATTACAGTTTTTGGTTTAATCTTAGCAAAGATGGTTTCAAGAAATATTCATGTGTCAAAAGATCACAAAGTTTCAAAAGTAGTTTCAGATATAATCCAAGTAACAATAATTGTTCTGATTCTAGATGTTGCTTTAAAACAAATTGGTGTACAGATAGGGTTTATAGAAACAATAATTCTAATTATTGTTGGAGGAATTGTTTTAGCACTAGCAATAGCAATTGGAATTGGATTTAGTGGTTCAGTTAGAGAATACTCTAAGCAGATTTTAGAACTTGTGGCACCTAAAAAAGTTAAGAAAAAATAACTTTTTTCTTTCTTTTTTCTTATTTCTTATAGTTTAGTTTTTAAATCAAATCAAATATACTTTAAAATTATTTAACTTTAAAAAAAATCTTTTTCTTAAAAATGAGTTACCTGAAAAATAATTTTAATTATTAAAAAATTGATTGCCTTTAAAAATTAAATTAAAAAACATTAGAAAAAAAAGATATAAAAAAATGTTAGAGAAAGAAAAAACTATTTTCTTTTCTTAACAAGATTCTTTTTCTTTCCAAAATTATATGAAACCATAATCACTAAAAATAAAATCACAATTCCCACAATTATTGGAACCAAATTACTACTATTTTTTGAAACCTCTTTTGCAACATCAACAGTTATAGATTTGTTATCTAACAAGACTGAGTCTCCATCAATTGATCTAATTTCTAAATCAAGTATATATTTTTTAAAAGCTGCAGTCTTGTCTACCTCAAAGACAATTATGGCTTCTCCAGTCTCTCCAACCTTCAAGTTCCCAACCACATCTGATTTTTCTATAAATTCAAAAGGTTGTGTTGAATCTTTAAAGATCCTTAAAGACACACTATCAGCATCTTTACTTCCAACATTTTTAATTTTAATTTTCAAACTAACTTTGTCTCCAGCATTAACCTCTACATCCCCTATCAAATCAACACTTAAAATCTCAAATTTTGGTTTTTTCTTAATAGGTATATCTAAAAACAAAGTTTTTGTTTTGTATTCATTTTTAGAATCATTTTCTTCTTTATAACTGATATTAACTTTTGCAACATGCTCTCCTGAAGGTACCTCATCACCAATATCCAAATAGATTTTTGCAATCTTTGTTGAACCTCCTGAAATCAGACCCAAATTTGCTCTCTCTGAATAAGCATAAGTTGAAGTAAATCCTTTTGGTAACTCCATCTCAAAAATTACATTTTCTGCATTTCCATTTCCAATATTTGTAATCTCAATTGATAGTTCAGCTTCATCAACATCACTTAAAAGTTTGCTTGGAGAGGTAATTAAGGTTCCTAAAATAAAATTAGGTTTTACCTTTTCTCCAACTCTAATATCAAATTTTTTAACACCCCAAACTCCAGTATCATTAAATGTATATTTTAAGTTTAGTTCATAATCTCCTTTAATAGCATCATCATCAACTAACAACTTATAATATAAAGTATAATATCCAACATTTCCAGATTGACCTTTCCAAGTTCCAAAATTCCTTATAGCATCATCTGAGGAATCAAAAGAAAACGGATATTTTGTTTCTAATTTAAATTGTAAATTTGAAACATCCATATTTCCTGTTTTTTCAATTTTAAACCTAAGTTCTAGGTAATCTCCTGGTTGTGCAGGATCAGGATCTTGGTTAAGAAGTATTGCATCTATCTTAACAGTATCTCCTATATTAGCATAAACACTATTAGTAAAAAGACTAATAACTAACAAAAATAACACAGATAACAATAACATTTTTTTTCTCATAAAATACTCACCTTTATTTTAATTTTTATTTAACATTTCCTGTTTAAACATTTATTTTAATTTTTATTTAACATTTGCTGTTTAAACATTTATTTTAATTTTTATTTAACATTTGCTGTTTAAACATTTATTTTAATTTTTATTTAACATTCTCTTCAAAAATATTCACTTTAATTTTTTGTCCAACAATTCCTGTCTTAAAACTAATTTCTTTTTAATATTTATAAACCCATTTTCAAAAATAACTAACATTGCAGGAACAGCAGTAATTGCAGCCAAAAAACAAGCAGTTACTCCATAGCTCATCATTGATCCTAAATCCTTAACCATAGACAACTCCCCCATACTCATTGCCTTAAATCCAATCAATGCAGCAATTGTAGTTGTTGCCATTGGTATAAATACATTAATTAAAGTCACATACATTGCCTTTTCAGGAACATTCTCCTTTAATTCAGACCTAAACCTCATAACTATCTGTATCCCAAAATCAATTCCAATTCCCATAATCATGGAAACTACTCCTGAAGTAATTGAAGACACCCCCATCTTAATAAGCCCCAAATACCCAAAAGTCCAAACAACCCCAATTATAATTGTTGTCAAAGGAATAACTCCAAACCTAATTGATGCAAAGATATCCCACACCTTTACAAGCTTTTTATCTTTTTTATTTCTAAAGGCAGAAACAACCTCCCCAAACACAAATATAAAAAGTAAAATAATAACAATCCCATACACAGAAAACATACTTGTCTTTTGCATATCAGGACCAATCTCTTCTAACATTATAGGATGACTTGCAACAGCCCCTGCAACATTTGAAGTTATCCCAACAGGTCTATCAATACCATTAATAACACTCTCTAGATCATCTACAAGTTGTTTAGCATCATCATCTGTAAAATTATCAGTCAATGACATACTAATTATTGACATCGTATAATCAGAGCTGATGTATGAAGAAAACATTTGCTTATTTTCAAAAATAATTTTATTAATTTCCAATTGTGTTTTTGGTAAAATATTATTATTTAAGGTTCTAAGAACTGTGGCAGAACTATTTACAGATTCAATATACTCAAGACCATCAATATACTTTGATAAAATATCTTCATATCTAATAACTCTAGAATCTCTAACATCTGTAACTTCATTTGAATTAAGATATTCTCTGTCCACCTGAATTGCAATCATAATACTTGAATGACTACCAAAGGTGTCCTCTAAAATATTATATGCTTTAACAACATCATAAGTATCAGGAACCATGTCAGAGGTGTCTGCTGAAATATAATCTATCTTTTGTAAAAAATAAAATGATCCAACAATTAAAATTAAAACAATTAATAGAACTAAAAAAGGTCTATGAGAGACAAAATTTGAATATTTTTCTAAAGGTTTTTTTAAAAAATTCATTTTTTCAACCTCCCATTCTTAATTGTGATGTTACCATAAAGGGAGTGCATTTTTCTTGCAAAAATAATTCCTAAATCTTCAAATATTATAATAATTGCAGGAGCTATAAATATTGAGATAAACAAACTAAACCCAATTCCAATTGCAAGAGATTTTCCTAAGTCTTGTAACATTGGCATAACTGATAAAGTCAAAGCTAAAAACCCTACAATTGTGGTTAACCCAGACCCTAAAATCGCAGACCCAATGGCAGGCACAGCTATTTTTAAGGCTTCTAGTTGTGTTTTTCCTTTATCTCTCTCTTCCTTGTACCTTGTGTTTAAAAATACTCCATACTCCACACCCAGTCCCAAAATCATTGCTCCAATTCCAACAGTTGCAACTGAGAGTTTTAAATTTAGCCACCCCATTGTTCCAATTGTCCAAATTACTCCTAAAAAGATTGGGGAGAAGACAACAATTCCTTTGATTATGGAAAATTCAGTAATAAATAATAATAGCAAAATAATGATTGCTGCCAAAATCAAAGTCTTAATAGCATCCCTTCCTAAAATGTCTAAAACAGTTACACCCACAGGTGCAGAACCAGTAACCATATACTCAATCCCTGATGGTTTTTGTATATTTTCTAACTTGTCAGATATCATATTGGTCAAAGCAATTGTTTTGTCTTGATTTCCTGAAAGATCAGCTGTTAAATATAATACAGTTGTTGTGTAGTCTTTAGAAAAGAATTGATTAAGTGCTGGCATCATGTCAATTGCAGATTTGACTTCATCTACAGAGTTAAGATTAAAAGAACCTAAGTAAGTTGCTGCTGAAAAAACAGTGTCAACAGATGCTTCCTTTCTGTATTCTGTTTCTAATGTTTTTAAATAGTTTATAATTTCTGGGTTTCTAATATCATTATATTCTGATTTGTAATCAGAGGTTTTATCAAACCTAAATAAAACTACAACAATATCATTTCCCCCAAAATTAGAGGTAATCTTATCATTTAATTTAAAAATTTCTAAATCACTTGGACTCATTTTTGAGAAATCAGTTTCCATCTGTATATTTGTTAAACCAAAAATAAAGAAAATGCTTAAGAGTACAGTGATTATAAGAATTATATATTTATATTTACTTTGAATTACTGCTAACCTCGTAAGTAAATTTTCAATAAAACTCATAAATTATCAATTTCTTATTTAAAAATAGAATTGTTGTATTTGATTATATAATGTATATAATGCACAAAAATGTTTATAAACAGATAAGAAAAACTTTACAAAAATAAGAAAAAAAAAGAAAACGAAAATAAGATAAATTTATCTTATTTAATCAATATGGTATACAGGAGTACAGTTTGCTGTGTTTGTAAAATCAATGTTTGTTGACCCTGTACTTAAGTCTTTAAAATTTTCAATTGCAATTAAAGACATAGGATACCATTTTTTGGAATTGATATATGGAAATTCAGTGTACAGATCATAACCAACATTACAGATATAATCATTTGTTCTAATAGTCATGTTTATAAGTTCTGCATAAGAGAAACCATCTTTTTCAGGGGTGCTTGGATCATCTCCAAAGGCTACAAAAACTTGACCATTTGGTAGTCCTCTTGAAGTGTAGTGAGCCCCAGCACAAAATTGATTTCCATTATCTATAAATTTTGCAGCCATACCAACTACTTCTTGTCCACCATTTAAAGGTACTGAAGTTACCATTGCATAGATTCCTGTAATGTTGTCAGTTCCAACTAAAGGGTTTTCACACAATCCTATATCAATTGCATTGAATTTACAAACCCCATTAGTACATGTTGAGATTCCAATATATGGATCAGGGTTTTCACAAACTTCTCCTTGGTTAATTGATGTAGCCTTACAAGTAAAGGTACTTAAATCACAATATCTGTCTGCACAAAAAGTATCGTCTGCACAATCATCATCAGAATTACAGTTTCCTGATATACAATTTCCATTTTGACAGTATTTTTTTGCACCACAACTTATTCCATTTTCTAAGTTAGTTTCATAATCACAAGTGTAGTTTGTACATTTGTTTTGAGTACATGGATTACCATCATCACACTGAGAATCTACATTACACTCAGGTATGAACAAAGGTTGACACACACCAACATTACAAACTCCTTCAACACCTCCAATTGTACAACTTGTACCATTTTGTTTAAAAGTATTTATTTTATTTTCATTAAATACACAACCTTTAACACCATCACAAACAGCCGTATAATTATTGTCATTTACACACAGAGGAGATATTAGGCTTTCACAATCTGAATTATCTTGACACGAAACTACATCATATACCTTAAACATATTACTACATATTTTGTCTCCATTATAAAATGGATTAGGTTCAGGTGGTTGTTGTGAATAAGCACATTTGGATGTTCCTGAACAAGCATTAGCATTTAGTTTATGACAAGGGTCTATTGTGTTTGTTGGACAATCTTCTTTTACTTGACAACTATATTCTTCTATACTACCATTTGGATTTTTAAGTTTACTATAACTATATCCTATGTTATCTACATTCACACAGGTGTGATCAGCTCCACAATAGTTAGTTGTCCAATCTAAACCATCATCACATTGTGCATTTGTCATACAATAATTTGCAGGTTCAGCTACACAAATTCCTGATGAACAAATCTCTCCAGCCTCACAATCATCATTAGAAGCACATTCAGGTTCAGCTACACAATTCCCTGCTTGACAAACCATATTATTCCCACAACTTGTTCCATTACTTACATTTTGATATGAACATTCCCCTGAAGAACAAACATTATAAGTACAAGGGTTTAGATCATCAGGACAATCTGAAGCTACAGAACATTCTGGTTCAGCTACACAATTTCCTGCTTGACAAATCATATTAGTTCCACAAAGTGTGTTGTCAGGATACATTGTGTTTTTACATACATAATCAGTACATGTTGTATTATAACAAAGTTGTGTTTCACAATTAGATGCAGAAGTACATTCTGGCTCTATACAGTTACCATTAAAACAGATGTTACCTCCACCACAACTTGACCCATTGTTTACAATTGGATTTGAACAAACTCCATTTGTACAAATATCTTGAGTACATAGATCTCCATCTGAACAATCATAGTTACTACTACAATTTTGTATATTTTCTAATTTCTTTAAAACTGTAAGTTCATCAGGAGCAAAATAATTATTTTGAGAGAAATCAATTATACTCATTCCACCATCTGCTAGCTCATCAGCATTATAAAAGGTAGGTGTCATTACATACTCTGTGTCTGTTGATTTTTTATAAACTTTCCAAATTAGTTCTTCACCAGGAACCATTCCTCCCCATAAAGGTAATATAGGAGTAAAAGCGCTTACTAAAATAAGATTATAAGGTACATTTACAGCATCCCAAGCAATAAAGCCTTCACAAACATCCATCTGCAACTCTTCATCAAAATGGAAAACACCAACTAAGTCTCCATCTTCTAAATCCTCTCCATTTACAATAATTTGTGTTTGTGGGACATTAGAGGTACCTGCCCAAGGCAATATTAACTGTTGCCCAATATCTGTATGGGTAAATTCCCAACCAGATCCAGCATCTAAATCTGCACAAACTGGCATATCACTTAATGCATGAATATAGTAACAATCATTACCTTGACAACTTGGATATTGACTACAATCAAAAGCATCTAAACCATAACAAACTCCTGAATCACAAACCTGATCATCTCCACAACTTGAACCATTTAAGGATACAGAAACCACACATTCTCCTGCTTGACTACAATATTCACTTGTACATGGATTACCATCATCACAATCAGAATCATCTTCACAACTAGAACCTGAACCTGAGTTACAAGGAGCACAAACTCCTCCACAATCTATTTGAGTTTCATTTTGATTTTTAATGCCATCAAAACATGTATTTAAAGTTTTACAAGTATCTCTTTTAAGAGTATAAGTTTTTGATTTTAATTTTAAATCCTCATCACAAAAATAACCTATAGATTTATCATACTCACAACCTAACACTAAAGAATCAGATGATTTTAAGTTAGTTAAGTCAGCATAAACACAACTCGCACTTTTAACATTTCTAGAAGAACTATCTAACGAAAGTACTTTTGTTAAAAAACCTTCAGTCCTAAATCCTGTTATAAAAATTAATGCTATTAATAAAACTATAATTATTATAAAATAAATGTTTCCATTTCTTGTTAATTTGTTTTTTGTATTTGTTTTTAAATTTGTTTTTGTATTTTTTATTTTACTTTCTTTCTTTGCCAAAATAATACACCTCTAAATTTTATAAAAATAATTATATTATAAAACATAACATTTATAAAGGTATCTTAAAAATGACTAAAGGTAATTAATGACCAAAGGTAAAGGTGCCCCCTATCAATTGTTAATCTGCTTTTTAAATAACTTTTATTAATTACAAGTAATTGCTTACCATTCATCTACAAAGTTTTCAGCAATAGTTTACTTTTTAATTGACCTAAGTTTTTATATTTTAAATTTAAATTAGTTTTAAATTAAGTACTTCTAAACAACAGTTTGGTAAAGTAACTCTAAATATCATTCCAAATCAATTAATACTAAAGAATTATCCACCAAACAACTAGATGTGTTATTTAGAGTAGTATACTTATTATCATTATATATAACATCTACAAAGATATCATCTAAATTACTTGACAACTCTGTATACTGCTCCTCAAATAAAGAGTTTTCAAAAGTGCTGTCAACTTCAAAAGTAACCCCTTTACTAAAATTATTTAAAATCCCAAAAATTAAGTATGAGTTTTCTTTTTTAAAAATATTTCTTCCAATTGGTTGACAATCGTTACAATTTGAAAATTTGAAATAATAAATGTTATCTATATTACCATCAGCTTTATTTACATTAACAATAGCTAACTTTTCTTTAACATCTAAAACTACATTTTCATCAACTCCAACAAATGTATCTTGTAAATTTGAAATAAATAGGTTTTCTGTGTCTAAATATATTGCTTGATTAGAACTTACAGACGACTGAATTATATTTGACCAAACTTCTGAAAGGTCAGAAATCTTATTTTTAGAAATATAATCATAATTATTATTATTTAAATTTGATTTCCCTAAAAGGTAAATATATGAGTTATCTGTTACTGCCTTATAATAATAATCATTATTAAATACAGATTTTGTAAACTGTGAAATTTGTTGACCATCTTCATTAACTTTGATTAATAAGAAGTCAAAAGAATCAACATTAGAATAACTACCTCCAACTATGTAACTTGTCCCTGTCTTAGTTATAAAATGTGCAACTGAATTTGAATAATTATAGCTCTTGTTCCAATCTAAATCTCCATCCAAACTTATTTTAAAAAGAGCAATCTTGTTATCTAAGCTACCAGTTACCAAATAACCATTAGTTGTTTCTGTTATAGAATTAAATACTATGTTAGATGCTGGGTAATTATGATCCCAAACTAAAGTATAGTCAGAATTTAATTTAGTTATGTAACTATTATTATTATTTACACTATTACCAATAACTAATAATTTATTATCTGCAGTTTTTAATAAATCTTTAGAAGGTCCGTTTATAGTTTTAGAGTAATTAACTATATCTGAGTCACAAAAGGTAACATCTACTGGAGGGTTTACTGGAGGATTTGAGCCACCACCTGAGCCACCACCTGAGCCACCACCTGAGCCACCAGCTGGTAAACAAGGTTGACAAACTCCTCCACAATCAACACCTGTTTCGTCTTGATTTTTAATTCCATCAGAACAAGTTTCTACAGAAGGAAGATTTTGATCTTGATCAGGACAAGGTTGACAAACCCCCCCACAATCAACACCTGTTTCGTCTTGATTTTTAATTCCATCAGAGCAGGTTTCTACAACATTATTATCATTAGAAACATTATTGCTATCTACAACAAACAAATAATTAAAATAAAAAGTCTCTGACAAGCTACCATCCTTAGAAGCAACAACATTAACAACTGTGTTTTTATCAATTGAAATTGGAGCAGTATACAATAACCCATTAGTAATTATGTCTTTTTCATCTAAACTATAATATATGACAGCATCATTTAAATCTGTTGAAAAAGAAACATCAATCTTCTCAGAATAATTCCCAGGTTTTGGTGTTGCAGAAACAACAGCTACTAGATCTCTATCCATACTTGAGTTATCAATTTCTTGAGAAGACTTTTTAAATAATGACTCTAGGTTAAGATCAATTCCAACTTTTGGTAAAATAAACAAGTAAATAACAACTAACAAAAGTAATATTATAAAAATTGCTAAAAAAATCTTAAAGCCTTTCTTTGATTTTTTAGGTTCTAACTTTTTATTTTGGGTAGTGTTTTGATTACCTGTATTATGGTTATTCTGGTTATTGTTTGAATAGTTATTCTGATTGGTATTTTTATTTTGATTTTGATTTTGATTCTGATCATTACCCAAACTATATTTACTATAATCTTTAGCAACCGTTGCTGGTTTTTTATAATTTTCAATTGAGAAGTAATTTTTTTCAACATCCTCTCTATTGTTGTTTACAGAACTATTTTGAGAAGTAATATTACTAGAATCATCATTACCATGACCTAAATTTATAGAATTGTTAGAAGAAAATGTCCCTTGAGAGGGTACTTCTTGAGGAGTTGTTTGAGAAGGGCTATCATTACTTTGTGAGTTTCTAATATTATTTAGTAAAGAAATCTTTTTATTTGCAACTAAATATGCTTGTTCAAAATATTCTCTTTCAATCTTTAATGATTGCTCAACAGTTAAGAAAGTGAAAAGTTCTTCTTTTGATTTTCCTTTTTTTATTTCTTCAAAAATATAATTTACTAAATCTGGATCCATCATAACAATTACCTATAAACATAAACACTAAAAATTATAACTCGAAACATTTATAAATAAACCTAAAATATAGATCTTAAAAGTAAATACCTTTAATAAAAAAACACATTCCAAAAATCTAATCAAAAGATGTCAAATAAGTCTTCAAATTTTTAATTTCTTCTTCTGAGTAATAGTTACTTGGAACTAAAACCTCAACAATAGTTCTTACAATCCAATTTCCTTCATCTTTACCCCTAGGCACATAATCTGATATTAATAAAGAATAAATATTTGAACTACCTGCATTTAAAACCACACCTCTATCATCTCCAACATCTCCAAGATAAGAAACAACATGTGTGTAAGGTACTTTTATTTTGTGCCCAGAATAAGAATAATATCCTTGATTTAAATAAAAGTTTGGTAGATCATAGTTATTTGGTTTAATAAAATTTTTATATTCATAATAATTGTTTCCACTAGTATGGATTCCAAGAACTACTCCAGGGATCAAATGTGAGATGTTTAATGGCCTGTCAGCATCTTTTCTCCAGACACTAATATTATTATTACCTACAAGATACCAAGCATCAGCAACATTATATTTATCCTTATAGTTAAAAAGATAATTTAAAGAGTCAACTGAAAGTTGTGCACAGTTTCCAACATATTTAGAATTGTTAAGATATTTAGATTCTATAATCTCTTTAATAGTTTTTTTTTCATAATTGTAGTTTGGGATCTTAAAATCTAAAAAGCTATTGTTATAGATTTTTTTTAGCTCATAAGCATAACTAAGATTTTCATCCTGTAAAATATTATTGAATAATAAATAATTAGACACAAACAAATATAATTCTTTTTTTGTAAAAATATGACTGTAAGAACTATTAACTAAAACTGAATCTAAAAATTTAACACTTACTTTCTCTTGTTGTAAATAGTCAGCTCCTAAAAATATGGCTGTAGTAAAATCAATTGTTTCTTGATTAGGTTTGTTGATCAGATATTGGCAAAATCTTTCATAATCTACCTTATTAAAATCTTTTTCAATAATAAAAGGATTGTTTCCATAAACATCAATTGAGTCTAAGAAATTATATTTAAAATACGAAAAGTTTGCATTTTTAAAATAACCACTATATTTTTCATAACTATCTTGTTTACAAAAAAAGTCATGTACTTTAGATGGAGAATCAAAAGAGTCTTCAATTTTAGAAAGATAGTAAGCTATAAAAAGATTAGTTTGTTTTCTATCAAAATCATAAGCATTAGATACATCAGTAGATATAATAATTTTTCTTTTTAATTCTTCAAAATCTTCTTTAAAGAAACTATACTGCTTATTTAAAATTGATTCAAAGAGCAGATTTTGATCTTGGTCATAAAAACTTTGCAAATTGCTTTTTTCTTTTAGAACATAATCCTCATCAATTAAATAATAAGAATCTAAATTTGGAATGAAAAGCTCTGAATTAAAAGTATATTTATTATCAATAGTTATACTTCTACCAAACTCATTAGAACTAATATTAGTTATGTTAAGATCAGAATCTAAAGTTAACAAAGAATTAAAGAAAGTATATGAGAAAACATCGTTGTAAATGATTATATTTTCTACATCATAATTAATTACATAAAAGTCAATATAGTCTGGGTAGACTTTATAATAGTAATAAATATTTAAATTATAATTGTCTGGATATATTTTTTCATACCCAAAATCATCTTTCACATATAACCCATCATCATTATTATAAAATGTTATATTTTCTTTTGCAGACTTTACTCTTAATTTTGATCTGTTTCTACTAAAATATGTGCTTTTAGATTTAGATAGGTTTCCATTTATTAAATAATAATCAATTAAGAAATTATTCTTATTGTCAGTTTCAATCATTTTAGATATTGACCTTAAATTATAATTAACACCCCTGTTTTCAATATTTACTGCTCTTGAGTAAAAATCACTAAACTTAACTATATCCCCATTAATTATTTCAAATTCAAAAAAATTAAAATCATTAGATAAACTTAAATTTTGTAAACTTAAAATATCATTTTTTAGGTAATTGATGGTATCTGTTTCTTTTGGGAATTGGCCCTTAGAAGAGATGTTAACACCATTATTTTCTAGATTGAAAATTATATCTTTTAAATTGTTAGTTACCTTCATTTGCAAGTCTAGCTTATCAGTGTAAATTAAATTAAGTTTTATTTTTTTAGATTCTGCATTCCAAAAGATATGAGAAATATTACACTTAAGATCAAAAGTTTTGTTTTTATTATAATCAAAAGAACTATCAGAATAATTAATTTCTACTAATAGCTTTTTAGGCACCAGGATATTGGAGTTTACTAAATCAGAAACACACCCTTCTGAAAAATGATTATCATTTATTAATCCAAAAAAGGTTCTATTAACAAGATCTGCTCTTGACTGGATTGGGTTGTTATTATAAAAGTTAATAACATTATAACATTCTTGATAGGTTTTTAAATTATCTAATTTCAATTGTTGTTGGATTTTTTTATCTGCAATCAAATAAACATCTATTAAGCTAATGTCTAAATCTAAAGTAGAGTTTTTAAAATTTTTATCTTCAATTTCATAACTCTCATTTAGGTTAAGTTCTCCTGAATAGATCTGATCAAAATCAACAATTGGAATTATTTTCTTCTGACTTGAGATGCCAGGGTAAACAAGTAAACTTATTTCTTTTGGATATTCAAATTTAGTTTGTAGATCTTGATAGGATATCTCTAAATCATTATACTCAATTTCATAAGAGTGAAGGGGGGTAATAAATGAAAATGAAATGAACAAAATTATAATTAAGATAACTAATAGTTTTTTATTTTTTCTCTTTTCCCTTCTATTTTCTTTTTCTTTTATCTTAAATAAGAAAGAATAGATTAAAACTAGTAAGATGATTATTAAAATGATTTTTAGGAACAGAAAAAGATTATTTTTATTTTTTAAAGCATTATTAGCCATTGGTTCTAAAGACTCCACACCATCTTTGTTTGAAATATCTAAAAAATATTCTGGATTTTCTTTTTGGTTAGTTATTTCTAAAAATTGTGTCTTAGAAATATTATTTGCTTCAACTTTAATTTTGTAGATTCCTAGATAATCAAAATCTAATTTTAATGGAAGGGACACTAGACTATATTCTTTTTGTAAGTTACCTTCTAGATCAAAAACAGAAACATTGTAATCTACTATAGAAGAATTTGAAGAAAAAACATAAATTGAATCTTTATAGCTTAGTCTGCTAGAGGGCACACAATCTTTTTGCTTTTCAGAATTGCAAATAAATATTTTAAAGTCTTTTGGGTTTTCTATTAGATCTATTTGGTAGATCTTTTGAAATAACAATTGTGAATTTTGATCATAAAAATCATACTTAAACAACAATCTAGGATTGTACAATTTAGAGAATGTGAAATTATCTAAATCTTGTTTAGAAGAACTTAGTTCTTTTTCAAAATAAACCTTGTCATCATCAAAATTAATAACTGACAAGATCACTTTTAAGTGATCTGAATTTTCATTTAAATCTAGAAGGTTTAAATTAATCTCTTGATCATAGAAGACTGTCTTAGAATCTACAATTTCATATGAATTAATATTAAATGTGAAAAAAACTACCAAGATTACAAAAATTATTAAAAATCTATTATCAATCATCAAATTCTCCCTATCTATATCTTAATTTAGAGAACCTAAATATTTTTATTATATTTTATTTTTCTAGATCTTGAAAAAACTTATTTAATTTTTAGCTTAATCTAAATGTCTGATCTTTTTTACAATGGTGTTTATCTATTAAAAATTTTATTTATCTAACAACATCAGTTCTATAAAATAATTAAATTAATTATCTTTTAAAATAGAATCTTATTTCGTATACACTTCATCAATAGTTTTGTAATCCACAATAGTAATATTGTAGAAGCTTAATTTTAAAAACAGAACTATAAAATAATAAAAAAGAAAAAGGGAATTAAATTGCTTTGATTGGAATTAATTTTTCTGTCTTACTCTTCAATTGCTCATAGTTTACATAATGTTCATTAACTCTTACTAAAACATTATAGGTTCCTGGCTTGATTCCTTGGAATGGATAAATCTCAAATTTCTTTAAAATGCTTTTGCCTCCACCTAAATCTCCAACCCTCAAAGAAACTGCTTTTTTAACACCGCTTTTTTCAAGTGCTATATTAGGATCTAGAATCACATCTATGCTTATTAATTTTATGTCTGTGTCTGCATTTTTTACCTTTAAGCTTAATTCTAAAGAATCTTTTAGACGTGTGTCTAGTCTATATGGAAAAATTGAAGTTGTAATATTTATCATAAATAATCACCAAATGTTTATATTCTCTTTTTATAACTACTATGTATATTATGTGTAATTACATTTAAATAGATTCCCATTAAAGAAAAGGTTTAGGCAATTATGGTTATAAGTTTAATTACTATTAAAAATTATTTTTTAGACATCAAACAAATAAATCTTCTCTTGTAGTTGTTTGTTCCATACCTATGTTCAATTATTTTTTCTATTTTAAATTTTGAAGAAAATGTTTTTATTATTTCTTCTTTTGATAGAGGATAGGAGTACATGTCATAAAGTGTATTTAGGTAAATTGGTTTGTTATTAAAGGTCTTTTCTCTTTTATCAAAACAGAAAAGTAAAAATTTCCCTTTTTTGTTTAATTTGGAAGCTATGACATCTACATACTCTTTTCTTCTCTCAGGTAAGATATTATGAAACAATCCAATATCATAAGTAAAATCATAATTGTTTGTAAGTAAATGTGAAGAAAAAACATCTAATTCTTTAAATTCTAAATTATTATTTGTGTATGTCTTTTTAGCAACAGCAATTATCTTTTTAGAAACATCAACTCCTGTAACCTTAAAGCCTTTATTTGAAAGGAAGTAAGCATAGTAACCATTACCACAACCTAAGTCTAAGGCCAGACATGGCTCTACCCATCTAGGATTATTAACAATTTTTAAAAACCATTCAGGGATAACTGTTCTTAACCAAGGTAATTTTTTTAAGTTTTTTTTAGAAGAGTAAACTTTATCCCAATCATCTTGGTTCTTTTTTTTCATAATTTTTTTTTAATTTTATTTTTTGACTATTATTTTTTGCTTATCAGTTTCTTTTTCATTTTTTAATACAGTTTCTACCTTGTTTATTATATCGTTATAAATCGTCATGTCAATCTCATTATCTATAAAAAAAGATTTTTCAAAAATAATTTTTATTGCAGCCTCATTTTTCAAAATAGAATCTAAAGAAATTCCTTTTTTCTGAAACCCCTCTAAAATGATTTGTGTTTTTTTAAATTTGATTGGCAAGACAAAAAGTGCTACTTGTAAATCTCCTGGTGACCACATAAAAAAGATATTGCTACCAAGTCTATTACTAGTTTTAAACAAATGTTCAAAAAATTTACTTGCCAAAGGATATTCTTTTTTAAGTTTTTCAAAGTTTTTACTATTTGTAAATTTTGTTATCTTTTCTATAAACTTATGTGTTTTAGCTTTTAAAGATAGATCTTTATTAACCCACTCAGCTTTATTTTCAGAAATCCTTTTAAAAGCAAACTCTTTATTTATTTTATTTTTTTTTATTTTCTTTTCTTTAAGTACCTTTTTAATATTTGTTTTATTCTTAAAACTTGGCTTCATAAGCATTCAATCCTCTTTAAAAACAATGTTTGATATTTTTCTAAATCTTTTAATCAGATCAATCTTTGATTCTAGTTGTGTATATTGTAAATTAATTTTTTTAATTTCTTCACCTGAGTATTGTTTTTTAGGGGTGTTTTCTAACTTCTGTTTTAGGTCAAAAAACATATTATAAATAATCTCAAAGTTATTAATCAGATCAATTGATTTTTGATTAATATGTAGAATCTTCTTTTTAAAAGAAGGTTCTTTTTTACTATCTAAATTTATTAACTCCTTTTTGATATCCTCCTTTCTTTCAAAAAAATAAGTTGAGGATATTAAAGCTTCACAATCTATCAAAAGATGTAATATTTTTTTAGACACAAAATCAACATCATCTTTTATTTCCTTATACTCATGTAATTTTCTTAATCTTTTTATTTTTTTTTTCTGTAATAATTTTTTAAGTATTGGCATATTGTTTCCTCTTATCAAGTTTTATTTTAATTATTAATACTCAACAACATATACTTTAAAAATATATGTGAAATTGAATTTTTTATTTATAAAAAGAAAAAATTATAAAAAAAATAAAAAGAATATAAAATTAAAAATATGCTTTACACACAATAAAAATTTAAAATATAAACAAAAATCTTTTATTAGAAAATAAACAGAATTAAAAATAAGAAAAATAAAAGAAAAAAGGATTCTAAGATCTATCTAGAACCTTGAGCAATTCTTTCAATTTCATCCCTTCTCTTAACAGCATAACTCTTTTGATCATTTTTAGATGCAGCAATTAGCTCTTCAGCTAATGCACTTGCCATATCCTTTCTTGATTTAAAGGTTGCTTTAAAAACTGCAAGAGCAAGATTCTTTAAAGCCTCATCAAGTCTCTTTATAGGAGCAACATCAACTGCTTGATTATAATTGATTCCTCCTCTCTGAAGCTTAACAATATCTTCTCTAGGAGCAGAAAATTCAATTGCTTTTATTAAAACCTGAACTGGGTTTTCTTTAGTAATCTTATAGACTTGATCAAAGGCTTCATCAACAGTCTTAAACATCAAATCTTTTTTCCCACAAGCATTTTTTCCTCTAATAAACTTTCCTGACAATTTTTTCTTACCTTGTCCAGATCTCATAAGCTTGTTGGTTAGTCTTTCAACCACATCAACCTTAGCCTTTTCAACTAAAGTACTTTTTGAAATTCCAAAAGAACTTGGAAGTTCCCTTTCCTTAAAACTAACATACTTTGAGATTCCTACATCTTTACAAAAAACATCATTTGTAGACCATTTTCCAAACACTAACATAACATACACCTTAATTTCATAATTTAAAAAAAAAAACCTATCTTTTAGATTTCTCCTTTCTACCTGTTCTTAACATTTCTAGAGATTGTCCATTAACCTTTACAACTCTGTACTTTACACCCCAAAGGTCCCCAACAGGGCCACCTTTTCTTCCACCACTACCTTCAATAGTTACTTGGTCGTGTATTTCTATAAATTTAATTGCTTTATCTTTTGGTGCTAAAGCTGTTAATTCTCTACCATTCTTAATAAGCTTAACTCTTACACACTTTCTTATTCCTGAATTTGGCTGTCTAGCAGTAATTCCTTTTTTTTCAAGAACAATTCCTTTTGCTTGAGGAGCACCTTTAAGCAGTCCTTTCTTAGCATCAATCTTTACTTTTCTTTTATGTCTTGGATCTTTACGATTCCATTTGATTCTATCTTTAATATTTTTCCTTGCAGAAAATTCTCCATTTGCCATAATCATACACCTAATTTTTTAAATTTTATTTTTTATTATTTTCCAATAACGATTTTTAAAAACTCCTATATTATAAACTTTAGAAAAAACTTTAGAAAAAATGTAGACTTTAAAAAATTAAGAAAACAAATCATTTTTTCTTAATTTTTAAAATACCCTTTAAAGCTTCATCTTCCATTATCGGCTTTTCTTCTTCTTCTTTTTGTCTAATTTCTTTTAGTTTCTTAACTTTTGCTTTTTCTTTTTCAATATTTTCTTTTTTTGCTTTTTTCTCAGCTTTAACTTTAATTTTAGAACTAACTTTAGAAACAACTTCATCTTTAGAATCTAAAACATCTAATAAAGAAGATTGTCCAAAATCCTTGATTGCAAGAACAGAAATATTAAATGGCTTTCCGCACACAGATCCTAACTCAAATCCATTCTCTGGATATTGAACTATTCTAATATTTAGTAACTTTGCATAATGCTCAAATTGCTTTTTATCAATCAACCTAATTGTACTACTAACTACTAAAAACTTAGGATCTCCAATCAAGCATTCCTTAAATGTTTCCTTTGTTCCTATAATTATTTTCCCTGTATCAACTGTATTTCTTAGTTGTGTATTAAATTTACTCCAATCCATAAATCTCACTTAATTTTTTTTAATTGCATAAATATATATAAGCCTAACAACATTTATAAATGAATAAGCTTATCTACTTTAATTTGATGCCTCTTGTTTTTTTATCATTTTCTTTAAATTTTTAGGATCTAATGTTAATTTTACTTTACCTGTTCCTGCAGATATTGGTTGACCAACAATTAAATTTTCTGTAATCCCAGTTAAAGGCTCTACCTCATTATCAAATGCAGCATTTAATATATGCTTAACTGTTTCTTCAAATGAAGCTCTTGCAAAAGGTGAATTTTTCTGTCCAGTAATTCCTGTTCTAACAATTCCTTTTACTTTTCCTGTAAAGCACATTAGGTCTGCTAAAATAAATATATGTCTTTTATTAATATCAATTCCATTAGAAGTAAAGGTTTCTGAAAGCTCACTAATTATTGCTGACCTTGCGGCCTCAATTCCAAAAATTTTATTAATTTCAATTATGTCGTTTGTGTATGTTCTAAGGCTATCAATTTCCTCTAACTTTAAAATCTCTGAAAGATTTGTTCCTCTAGTAACAATTATCTTTTCTCCTTTCTCTTCAACCACAACAACCTTTTCAATATGTTTTATTCCAAACAACGGTATCTTTTCCCATTTTAAAAGACCTTTTCTAATATTATATAAAGGTGTGCTTTCATCAAAACTAAAATTAATTCCATTTTTGTTTGGTGTAAATCTTTTAGAAGTATAAAGATCATCTATCTTATCATAGATTAATGTCATAATTTCTTCCTTATCAGCATCAAGTTCTTCTAATACTTTTTCATTTGGTATAAAAGAAACAACTCTAGTTGTAAAGTCCTCTTCAAAGTGTCCAACATTTCCTACCTTAACATCAATTAAATTGTTTGCAAACTTTAATAATTTTTTTTCACTTGTAAACACATTCTTTTTCAAATAAATTTTCATAATTGGGTATTTTGCAGTAAGTCTACCATCAACAATCTCAATAACCCTTTGGATTCCTTGCCCAACAGAAACTTCCAAAGATCCAGCATAGTGCTTTGTTCTTAAGGTCAACTGAGTTCCAGGCTCTCCAATTGATTGAGCAGAAATTAACCCAATTGCATCTCCAGGAGTCACAAGTCCTTCATTGTATCTATTTAGAACAACTTCTACTAACTTTTTAGTTTTTGCATCACTAAAGCTTTTAGACTTTGCATAATCTTTTACTCTTTTTAAAATTAATTCAGGTAATTCTCTCATATATTTTTCACACATTTATTAATTTTTTTTCTTCAAATTTCAATTTCAGTTATATTTACTAGTTTATACTTTTTTCATTTTTACAGTCTTCAATTTTAATTTTTTTTCTTCAATTGTAATTTCTTCTTTTCATAATCTAAAGATTTTCTTTTAAAAGAAAGCTATTCGTGGAAGAAATTAATATTCTTTCCAAGATAAGCCTTTTCAGGGGATAACCCATCATCACCATAAACAAACTCTACAATCAAACCATCAGCTGTCTTTACTGAAAGGTCATCAGCAACAACAAGGTCCTTTAAAGCATTTGATAATCTTCTATACAGATAACCAGATACCTTTGTAGCAACACCAGTGTCAATCTCACCTTGTCTACCACCAATTGAGTGAATAAAGTATTCTTTAGGTGTCATTCCATTAAAGAAATTATTCTTAATAAACCCATAATCAACTAAGGCCTTTGTGCCAACAACATTAGAACTTAAAAATCTATCAGAGAACCCTGCTTTTGGTCTTCCTGTCCTAACTGTTACAAGCCCCCAAAACCCAACAATGTTAACAAGGTTTGTTACTCTTCCACGAGAACCTCCAACACTAGAAAGCATAGTTGTGTTGTTGTTAGAGATTTTTGTTTCATCAAACATCTCATTAAATTTAATTTCTAAAACCTTTTTAGAAATCTCATCTTTAGTTTCACTTGCTGCCTTAATCATCTCTAGCTCAAATGTTTCTTCTAATGTCTTTCCTGAGATTAAAGGCAAAGTTTTATTCTCAAATTTTCTAATAACTCCATTAGTTGTTGAAATTAGTTTTTTATATTTTTCATCAATTTCTACTTGTAAAAGATCAGGAGTCCTGTATTCATCTAGGGCAATTGTTAATCCTTTCTTTGAAACTGCATAAAATACTAATTTTGCTAACTTATAATAAAATTCAACAATATATTCTTTAGAATAGTGTCTAACCAAGACGTCAATTAGATTTTTAGGTTTATTAATTCTTTCATCAATAACTCCTGAAACAAGATTTCCTTTTTCAACCTTAAAATAACAATCATATTTTTCAACATCTTTTTTAGTTACCTTTCCTTTTACTTGTCTAACAACAGAATACATCTTGTTTTCATATTCTAGATTTAGATCCTTAGGAAGAATTTGACTAAATATTAATTTTCCAGAATACATTCCTCTTCCTCTATCAGCTGTTGGAAGTTGGGTAATTCCAATTGAATATAATAGGTCCATTGCTTCTTTTTTTGTAAACTCTGTGCTGTTCTTTGTTAAAAGATAACCACCTGAGATAAGGTCTTCTCCAGGAACAATTAATGGCTTTCCATCTCTCATAGACAATATATGTTGATTTGCCATCATTAGATTTTTAATTTCAGCAAGAGCAGCTTCACTCTGTGGAACATGAATCTGCATTTCGTCACCATCAAAGTCAGCATTGTAAGGTGGACAACTTATTGGGTTTAGTCTAAATGTCTTTCCTGGAAGTATCTTTACCTTATGCCCCATAATTGAGACTCTATGAAGTGTTGGTTGTCTATTAAAGATAATAACATCTCCATCCATCATCTTTCTTTTAATGGTGGAGCCTTCTTCCAAGGTGTCCAAGATGTCCTGTTTGTTTTCTTCAGTTACTAACTTTCTACGCCCACTCTTTGTTATAATATAATTTACTTTTCCAGAAGTGATATAGTCTTTAACTCTTGACAGATTCCAAGATGTTACTTTTTCAGGAACTGTTAAAATATCTGCAACTTCTTCAGGCACACCCACTTCATCAATTCCAATATTTGTTGATGGGGTAATTGTGGATCTAGATGCAGAATTTACTCTCTTTCCAATCAAGTTATATCTAAATCTTCCTTTCTTTCCCTTTAATCTTTGAGCAAGAGTATTTAATGCTCTTCCTGACCTATGTTTGGCAGGAGGCACACCAGCAGTGTTATTATCAAAGTAAGTTGTTATATTAAATTGTAAAAGATCCCAAAGGTCTTCAACAATTATCTGAGGAGCCCCTGCATTAATATTTTCTTGCAGTCTTCCATTAATTCTTACAATATTAAGTAGCATATGAGTTAAGTCACTCTCTGCTGTAATAACATTCTCCAAAGACAAGGATGGCCTAATTGAAACTGGAGGCACTGGTAAAACTGTGATTACAAACCATTGAGGTCTTAGTTTATCAGAATACCCAAACAAAAATAAATCTTTATCAGGAATCTTTAATAACCAATCAATAATCTCAGAAGGATAAAGTCTTTCTCCATCTAAAAAGAAGTTAGTTGGCTTATCTAATAATAATTTTGGAATTTCAGCTTGACAATGTGGGCATTTTTTAAGAGTCTTTGTTACAGAGGTAACTTCTTTTGTAATTTTTTCATGGTCTGTTGTTTCTCTAAGCATTGGATCAATATAATCATTTTCAAGTAAAATTCTACCACAATTTCTACAAGTATTTTGTAAAATAGAAAATATTTTGTCTGAAAATTTTGGGTGCATAACTGGTCTTACAAGCTCAATATGTCCAAAGTGTCCCGGACAATCTTTCATGTTATGCCCACAGGTCTTACATCTAAGCCCAGGAGAAATAACTCCTAAGTGAAGATCCATTACTCCTCTCTCAATTGGATATCCATCTTTATCATAAGTGTCTGACCTTGTGATCTCTACAGCTGACATCTTCCTAACTTGTTCAGGACTTAATAATCCAAATTCAATAGACTTAATTTTTTTAGTTCCCATAAATAATCTTTCTCTTAATCTTTATATTTAATCTATTTTGTCTCCAATTTTTAACTTTGGATAAACACCTAAAGCTTTTAGTTCATCTAATAGTAGTTTGAAACCATAACTAATAATTACTTTTTCAATGTTACCACCAGAGCATATAGGGCAATATTTTCTATTTCTAATTTTATCATCAACAGCTAAGATCCCACAATCAGAACAAACATATACTTCTAGTTCATCTGCTGAATCCATTAGTTTTTCATGAAGTAACATTGCAGCTCCATGTCCTACCAAAGCATCACTTTCCATCTCACCAAATCTTAGACCTCCACCTTTCTCTTTACCTTCAGTTGGTTGTCTTGTTAGTAATTGGACAGAACCTGTGTCTCTTGCTTGTATCTTGTTAGTAACAACGTGGTATAGTCTTTTAAAAGAAATTGGACCTACAAAGATTGGCATCTCTATTTTTTCACCAGTAACTCCATCATAAAAGGTTTCCTTTCCATCTTCTCTAAAACCATAATCTTTTAACATCTTAAAAATTGATTCTTTGTCAGAATAGAAAGGAGTACCATCAATCTCTGTTCCTGACAATGCTCCTGCCTTTGCAGCAATTGTTTCAAACATGTGCCCAATTGTCATTCTTGAAGGAATTGAGTGTGGGTTTAAAATAAAGTCAGGTTTCATTCCATTCTCACTAAAAGGCATGTCAGCCTCATCAACCACAGCCCCAACAACACCTTTTTGCCCGTGATGTGAGGAAAATTTATCTCCAACTTGTGGAATCAATTCAGTTCTAACCTTAACTTTACAAAGTCTAATTCCTCCAATTGTTTGAGAAAACATAACTCTGTCAACATGCCCTTCTAGATGCTTTCTAGAAGTAATTGAGGATTCTCTTCTGTCTTCAGAAACAACTCCAAATTCAGATATTTCTTCAACAAATCTAGGAGGAGAAGTTAAACCAATAATTACTCCACCCTTAGGAATATTTACTTCTAAATTTGAAATTCCATCAAGTCCTAAATTAGCATATGCTTCTTCCCCTCTAAACCCTAAAGTGGTCTCTGTAGGAATTGTAAATTCGTCTGCTTGACCTGAAGGATATCTATTTTCTTGAGCAGAATAGGATCTAAAATAAAAGGATCTAGACAGTCCTCTCTCAACTGCTCCTTTGTTCAAGATCAAGGCATCAGTCATGTTAAAGCCTTTATAGGGCATGATTGCAACAACTGCATTTTGGATCATTGGTCTTTTATCAATTTTTAATAATTTTTCTGTTCTTGTAGTCACTAGTGGTTTTTGTGGGTAATATAATAAATGCATTTCTGTATCAAATCTATTTCTATAATTAACAGCAGGAAGACCAACAGCTTGTTTAAAGATCTTTGCACCAAAGATTGCTTTTCCAGCCATGTTATGTTGAGCAAAAGGGATCATGGATGTTATTACACTAAAAATTGCAGTTCCTGAAATCTCTAAGTGTGTGTGTTGTGGGGTAATCTCACTTTCATCAAGGGCAACTAAAGTATTTTCTTCCTCTTCAGCATCAAGATACTCAATCATACCTTTTGAGATTAGGTCTTGCCAGGATAATTTATTATTTTTTAGATCCTCTAAAACTTCTTTAGTTATTTTTGATTTTCCATTTTCTAAAATGATTACAGGTCTTTGTAATCTTCCACTATCTGTGTTTATATATAATTCATTAGTTGGTTGGTCATAGGAGATGTTAATCTCATCATCAATAGCTCCAGTCCTTCTTTTATTAATTAGATCATTTTTCAACTTTAGAGGGTTATTATGAAAACCAACCAAACTTCCATTTATATAAATTTTACATTTGTTAATACCCATTTTTTTCACATCTTTTAATTTTCTGTTTTTTAAATTATTTTTTATCTTAAATTATTTTTTATCTTAAATTATTTTCTATCTTAAATTATTTTTTATCTTAAATTATTTTCTATCTTAAATTATTTTCTATCTTAAATTGCCTGTTTTTAAATTTCTAATTTTATTCAAATTAAAGATTAAAAATTTAAATTCTAAAAATCATTTAATTTTAATTTCTTCAATATCAATGTCCTTTAGAATGTTTACATAATTAACATCTGTTGTTACCCTTGCCATCAAAGATAGATTTTTAGACAAACCACAGTTAGGTCCATCAGGGGTCTCAATTGGACAAAGTCTACCCCAGTGGGTTCCATGAACATCTCTTGCTTCATAAAGTTCTCTTTGTGAATCTAAAGTTGATTTTATTTTTCTCATATTTGTTAATGGTGCAACATAATTGATTCTGTCCATAAAAGCACAAACCCCTGTAATTGAGCCAACCCAAGTCCCTGTGCTTACAGCAAATCTTATTCTTTCTGAAATTGCTTCAGGTCTAATCACAGTTGTAATATTTAATTTTCTATGTCTTGAAATTGTTCTATCAATTTGGAATTTTAAATCATTTACAAAATGTTTAAATGCATATCTAAATAGATTCTCCATTAACTTTCCAGTCATCTCTAATCTTTTGTTAGAATAATGGTCTTTGTCTGCATCTGGTCTTAGGTTGTATGCCTTTTCAATAATCTTTGTTGCCATAGTTATTAGGTAATAGGCTTTTGCAGATCTATCCTTTTTATTCTGACCAATATGTGGAAGTAAAAATGAATCAATAACTTCTTGTGCTCTTCTAAGTCTATAAGCTTGGGTTTGGGAAGGAGCAACAGCTTTTCCAATCTTGTCTAAAGCATCTTGTTCAGAAACACATTCAATTTTATCTAAATTTAATAAGATTTCATTTCTAATCAATCTATCGTCACTAAAAAGATCTAAAATTTCTTTAGGCTTAACAACACCTAAGGCATTTAACAGATCAATTAATGCTAACTTTCTAGGAGATGAAGGAAATGAGATATATAAAAGTCCTTCTATGTTTCTTTCAATTTTAACTTTTCCTTTAAAAGCTCCCTTTACAGAGATTACTTGTGCTTTTACAAGTCCGTCACTTTCTGTTAACAAGATTTTATCTAAGGCTAAAACTTCTTGAGTAATTAATGCTTTCTCAGAACCATTGATTACAAAGTATCCACCTAAGTCCATTGGATCTTCTCCAAAGTCAATTAGGTCTTGTTCATTAACCCCATAAAGATTACAATATTTTGATTTTACAAGAATTGGAATTTCTCCAACATATGTTCTTTTTTCATCAATCAGCACATCTTTTCTATAAAGTGCAATATCTAAATAAATGGACCCAGCATAAGTCATGTTTCTTTGCCTTGCTTCCATTGGTGTTAGTCTTACTCTCGCACTTCTGTCTGCTTCTACAATTTCTGGTCTTGTAATCTCTACATTTGATAGTTTAATTTTTACATTATTATTACATTCAACAACTCCGCTTTCCTCAACAATCTCTGTAACCTTTTCTTCAATAAATTGATCAAAGGATTTTAATCTTTGATATATTGGTCCAGCTTGTTTATAATATGATTCTACTATTTCCCATTTATCCATCTAAAGTCACATTTTTTTTAATTTTATTTAATTTTTTAATTTTTATATTCTTTGCAATTTTTATTAATTTTAATTCTTTATAATTTCTATTATTTGTAATTTTTATTAATTTGTAATTATTATTTATTTGTAATTATTATTTATTTGTAATTATTATTTATTTGTAATTTCTAAAAATAAAATACTATTTAACAACTCTTCTATAATATTCTACATCTCCAATAATATTGTTCTTTCTAATAATCTTAATAACATCGCCCTCATTTAGCTCTAAATGTCTAATTGCAGGATCAGCTATAAAAATAAGTGGTAATTTGTCTGTAGAGATTTCTTTCTTTTCTAAAATCTCAACTTCTTCTTTTGTTAACAAGATATGTTCTGGTATAAAGTTATGAACAATCTCATCTTTAACTCTTCTCTGTCTTCTAACCTTTCTAACACTCTTCTTTTTTAAAGTTGCTTTTTTAATTTTAATAGTTTCAGTTTTTTCTTTTTCAGCCAAAGTAAACACCTTAAATTTTATTTATTTTAATTTACATTAATTTTTAATTATTAATTTCTATTAATTATTATTTATGTTAAAATTGAAAAGCTGCTCTCATAAATAGGAGTTAAAGTTAAGTTATAATTAGAAAATATATTTTTTTCAAAAATTCTTGAGAATAATAGATAGAGAGATGATAATAAGAGCATAAAGTAATATGGTTGCAAAAACTTTATAAATAGAGATGTTTTTTTAAGGAAAAAATTGATTTTTGGCAATCTTAAAAAAGAAGTAAACAGACTACAAATTAATTTAAAAAAAGGAAGTTATTTAAAGATAACGAAGTATATTTTAATTAAGTAATTTAAAATTAAAATTAATAATTAAAAGGAGAAATTTGTGATCAAATATGCAGAGAATACCAACAGGTGTAATTGGCTTTGATGAGTTAATACAGGGAGGAATCCCAAAAGGTGCAACAGTCTTAGTTCCAGGTGGTTCAGGATCAGGAAAAACATTATTTGCAACAACATACATTTATGAAGGTGCAAGAAAGTTTAGTGACCCTGGTTTGTTTGTAACTGTTGAAGATAATCTCAAAAATATTGTGTGGAACATGGAGAACTTTGGTTGGGACATTAAGTCTTTAGAACAAAAAAATCTTATGAAGATCTATAGAATGCACATTGATCCAAGAAAACCTGTAGAACCACAAATTGATAAAGAACTTGACATTATTACTTCAATGGTTAAAGACATTAGTGCTGTGAGATTAACAGTTGACTCAACAACTGCCTTTGCTGCGTGGTTAAGTGATCAAGGAAAATTAAGAAACCTGTTGTTTAGATTTTCTGATTATCTAAAGGATTTAGATTGTACAACAATGCTAACTTCTGAGACTGCAGGAGGACCAAGGGACTTTAGTGCTTATGGTGTTGAGGAGTTTGTTGTTGATGGAATTTTTGCTATGTACTTTATACCTCCACACAGATCTATTTTTATTAGAAAATTAAGAGGTACAAAACACTCTCTAGCAGTTCATCCTTGCTCAATAACATCAAATGGAATTGAAGTTAATCCTAAAGATGAGGTTATGTGGAGTGCTATAAAGCAATATTAATGATTTCTTTTAAAACTAAAAAGTTTGAAAAGAAATTGAAAACTTAAGAAAAATTGAAGAAAAAATAAAATTGAAATTTGGAAATGAAAGGCAAATATTTTTCCTTCTCTCTTTCTCTTTTTTAAAAAAATTAGAAATTAAAAAAAGTTAACCCTGAAGCTCATAAAGCCTTTGAATTTCTTCCTGAGTTGTTGTCTGCCTATCATTTTTGTCATCCCTTAATCTTACAAATCTTGGAAATCTTAAAGCCAAACCTTGATTAAGATCTTGATCATAACAAACAGTATGGACTGTGCTTCTTGTGATCTCATCAAAATTAATCTCAACTACAATTTTTGGCAAAACATAAACATCAGCATCAATGTTTGTTACAAGGTAACTAGGTCTCTTTTCTAGCTTTGAAGTATCTAAAAGATTTTTCAGTTCCAATAACACTTCATCTGTTAACCCAGTACCTAACTTTGCAATTGTGTAATAGTTGTTAGTCTCTTTATCAAAAACAGCCATCAATAAGGCTCCAATGCCATCTGACCTTCTTCCCTGCCCATAAAATGCCCCCACTATAACAGCATCAATAGTGTCTAAAGAGTTTGACAAATATGATTTTTTAAACTTAATCCAATTAAAACCACGAGAACCAGCTCTATAGCTAGAGTCAATGTCCTTTACAATAATTCCTTCAAACCCAAGCTCTATTCTTGAATTAAAAAAATCCTCAAGTTCTTTTAAAGAATTTGTAATTATAATTTCTGTTGGTTTTATAATTTCACTAATATCAAAATATTTTTCTAAAATTTTTCTTCGTTCATAATTTCCAAGGTCAGTTAAATATTTACCATCAAAATAAAGGATATCAAAGACTTTTAAATGAAGTGGTAGTTTTTTTGATTTTTCTAAAATATTATATTTTCTTTTTCTTTGCATAGTTATTTGAAAATTGTGATATTTTTTGTTTTCAAGATCATATGCAATTGCCTCACAATCAATTATAAAATCATACTCTATTTTTTTAATCTCTAAGACAACATCAGGAAACATAGAGGTTATGTCTTCTTCATTTCTTGAAAATATTTTAACAGTATTTTTAAATTTATGAATCTGTTGTCTAAACCCATCAATCTTTGAATCAACAATAAACAGTTTATTATCTTTTCCAACTCTTTCTATAATTTCTGAAAAGCTTTTAGCTCTTTCACATAATGCTGGCTTAAATGGAATGAATGGTTTTATGTTTAATTTATCTACTTTATCAATTCCCTCTTCTATAAAGATCTTAGCAATCAATCCAAGATCAGAGATTAGATCATATTTGTCAGAAAGAATTTTTCTAACTTCCTTTTGATCTCTAGAAGGTTCTAGAAAAGAAAGAGCATCAATAATTGTTGAGTCTGAAAAGCCCAACCTAAAAGAGATTGGAAACCTTACAAGATACTTTGCAGAGATTTTATCTAAATTAAATAAAATTGATTCAAATAATTTTAATTTTTTTTCAATAGCTCCCTTTCCTTCAATTGCGGAGATCTTTTCTAAAGTTGAGTAGACGTCTCTAAAGCTTAGTTCTTTTTTAAAAAGTGTGCTTTGTTTTTTGTTAAGCTCTGTGTTGTAAATGACTAGACCAACATCTCCAAATTTCTGGAATTGTTTTTTAATGGTGGAAAGGTTTTGTCCAAGATATCGTGAGACTAAAGATAAAACAGTTGAGAGTCCAATGTTTAGCTCTGTTCCTTTATAGGAGGGACCAATCTCTCCTTTACAAAAGTAGACCAAATCCTGCAAGTCTTTCACATCAATTTCTAGAAAAAGTTTAGAAAGAATTTGTGCAATTTCTAAGCGACTGTTTGTGTTTTCTAATTTATTAAAATATAAACAAATATTATTAAAGTCCATATTAAATATATGAATGAAAAAGTTTAAAAGAAGAAGAACCTAATAGCTCTTTGAGACATAAGCCATACAATTTGATTTCTTACCACAGACTATACAGATTGCATCTTCGTTTGGTAAGTCTTCATAATCCATTCTTGTACCTCTTACTTCTCCACCCTTAGTGTCTGCTTTAATCTCATCAGCACAAGCTTTCCCTTCCATCTCAATTGAGCAGATTGGAACTCTTGCAACTTTATTTTCATCAAGTACTTCTTTAAGGTCATCATAGGTGTAGACTGTTACAATTTTACTTTCAAAAAATTCATCTGCTTGTTCTCTTAGATTATCTGTAAATTCTTGTGAGATTTTTTTAATATCATCATACAAGTCAGCAATAAATATTTTTTCTTTAGTATTTAAATCTCTTCTGTAAACTGTAACTACACCTTCAAGAATATCCTTAGGACCAATTTCAATTCTTAGTGGTATCCCTTTCATCTCACTATAACTAAATCTTTCTTTTGGAGTTTTTTCTTTCTGATCATCAATTCTTACTCTATAACCTAGTTTGTCTAGGTCTTCTGCAATATCCAAGCACAACTTTTCAACCTTCTCATTGTCAGCAGTACTAAAATATAAAGGTAAGATTATTACCTGTGTTGGTGCTAGATCAAAAGGTAACCTTAAACCATTCTTGTCTCCATGAACAGAAATAAGTCCACCATAGATTCTTGAGATTGCAGGACCATAACAGGTTCCAAATGGGAATTTTAGTTGTTCATCTTTATCTTTAAATTTAACATTAAATGTTTCTGTAAACTTTGTTCCAAGTAAATGAGTGGATGGTAATTGTAACATTTTTCCATTTGGTAAAATGGTGTCTGCTGCATAGGTGTTTATTGCTCCTGGAAATTTATCCCATTGAGGTCTTTTAAAAAATAAGAATGGAATTGCAAATTCTTGATGAAGCATAGCCTCTGTAATCTCCATGTCTTCTAAAACTTGTTCTTTTGCTTCTTCTAGAGTTTCAAATAGGTTGTGTGCTTCAAACCAATAGAACTCTCTACCTCTAATAAATGGTTTTGTTGCTTTTGAATCATATCTAAAAACATTTGCTCTTTGGTATGTCTTTAATGGTAGATCTTTATAGCTCTGAACCCAGTAACTAAACATAAAATAAAAAGCTGTTTCTGAAGTTGGTCTTAAAGCATACTTTTGTTCAAAGTCTTCATCTCCATGTTTTGTTACCCAAAAGACTTCAGGGCTAAAACCTTCAACATGCTCTGATTCCTTTAAAAAGTTTTCTTCAGGAATTAATGTTGGCATCATCACTTGTTGGTGACCAGTTTCATTTAGAAAATCTTCATAGATTCTAAACATCTTTGACATTGAAAAAACTGACCAAGGTCTAAAGACAACAAAGCCTTTAATATTATATCTGATGTCTGCTAGTTCTGCTTTAAATATAATATCATTAAACCAATCATTAAATTCTTCAATTTCAAAATCTTTACTTGAGGCCATTTTTTATTCACAATTTTTTATTTTTTTTAGTTTTAAATTTTAATTGTTATGCTTTTATTTGTTCAAACAATATATACTTAGAAACAATATATTTATAAAATACATTTATAAAAACAAAAAAGAAAAATTAAATAAAGATTATTTAAATCCACTTCTTATAGTTTGTACAAAGGCTAAGTCTTTAGGATATCGATCGCTTAATTTTTTTTCAAGTACAGGCAATTCTTTTTTATAGGCTGCAACAAAGTTGGAAACACCTTCAGCTGCGTCTTTGTCTCCAGCTCTACTAAAACTTCTCTTTAGACCTTCTGCATTATTAAGATAATCATTCATGTTTACAAATTTTTTTAAGTCTATACTTGATTGAATAAGTCTATCCTTTAAATCTGTTAGTAACTTAAAATAAAGAGTGTCCCTTTTAACTGATTCATTTTCTTTAAGAATTCTTATAAGGTTCTCAGCTATAAGTTTATTATCTTTTAACATTGAGGATAACGTCTTTTGAACTTCTTGTCTTTTGTAAACAGTTTTAGAATTTAATACTTTTTCTATAAATTTATTAAAAATAATTCTTTCTTTTTTTAAATGTTTTGGAAAATTAGTTTTTTTTAATCCCTCATTAACTTTTTGTTTATACAACTTATATTTTTTCTCAAATCCTTTTTTGAGTTTTTCTTCTTGCTGTATTTTTTTTTCTTCTAAGACTTTTTTTGCAAGTTTATCTTGTACTTTTTTCCTGCTTTCTAAAAGTCTTTTCTTTACAAGCCCTTTATTACGTGTTTTGTTTTCTAGTTCTGAGAATAAGTTTAATTGAGTACCAGATTTACCTTTCTTAGCTCCACCAACAGGCGGTTTTCTAGAACCCATAAACATCAATTTTTTAAAAGTAAAAATTAAATGGGACTGCCCCGATTTGAACGGGGGTCGAAAGCTCCCAAAGCTCACATGCTAGACCAGACTACACCACAGCCCCATTTTAATAATATAATTATGTAACAATAAGTTTATAAACTATGTTTCTTTATTTTTAAGAATTCCATTCCTGCCAATATTTATTAAAATAATCTGTATACTGCATAGCTATGTTTGAGTCATTAATAAACACTAGACTCTCATCATTATTTTCAGTACCATTTACTGAAAGATTTAAAGATCCAGTCATAACTATTTTATTATCAATTACACAAAACTTATTATGCATGTTGTTTGGATTGTTGTCAACTATTACGGGAATATTTAGATCCTCTAGCTTTTGATATTCAGAATAACCTATAGAATTTCTTTTTTCAAAAATAAATCTTTTCTTTGAATCTAAATTTTTTATAATTTCTGTAACTGAGTCTAAAGTATAACTAAAATACATACAGTCAAGAGAAACATTTGAATCCTCTAAATAATCTTCAACATGGTATAGACAATTGTCTTCTGGACAAAAATAAATCTCTGAATTTCCAAAGTCCTTTGCATAAATTTCAGAAGAGACTTGTGGACTAAATTCTCCATCAAAGAAAGTATCTATCTTTCTAGTAAATTCTTTTGCAACTTCTTTGTCTTCAATCACTAGAACATTATTATTATTTTTATAAGCTCCATTTAATGTAAAGTTCATAGACCCAACCCAAACAATCTTACTATCAAAAACACAAAACTTATTGTGCATGTAGGAAGAATCAACAGAATTTGTAATTACAGACATATTTGAATCTTTAATTTTTCCAATCAAGGAATATTTGCTTGAAGATCTCTCAGCATCACTAACAAATCTAACTTTTACATTTCTTTCTAAATTAGAAGTAATTAAAGCATCAGTGACTGCATCAAGGGTAAGGTCATAAACTGCACAATCAATTGTTTTTTTAGAGTTACTAATTAAGGTTATTAGTTTTTCTTCACAATTGTCTTCTGGACAAAAGTAAACTTCTGTTGGTAGCTTTCTGTTTTTAGACCCATAGACAATTCTGTTTTTTATGTCACTATAGGTATTTTCTGTTTTACTAACTATGGAGTTAAGATCCACCACAGAGTTAAAATCTATAATTGAATTTTTGTCTTTTAGATCATCTTGCTTGTTTGAGTCACTTCTAAAGTTATCAATAACATCATCTACAGATTTGTCCTCACTTGAAATAAAAGACACAACAATCAAAGCTAAAACAAATATTCCAATAACCCAGCTTAAAATCCTAATAACATTCATATCTTTATCCTTCTTCTTCTTTTTTAAAATATATTATATTATTTTTTTCAAATTATTTTATTTGGTCTTAATTTAATTTTATTTGGTCTTAATTTAATTTTATTTGGTCTTAATTTAATTTTATTTGGTCTTAATTTAATTTTATTTGGTCTTAATTTAATTTTATTTTTAATTTGTTTACAAATTATTTTATTTTAAAAATTATTCTTATTAACAGATCTTACCTTGGAAAAGAATCTTTCCTCCTCCTTTAATACTTTTGGACAATTTCTCTTCAAGTTCACTCTTTAATTCTTCAATACTGATTTTTGAGTTTGGACCTTTCCAAATAAAGACATTACCATTATTATTATAGATAGCAATAGATTTGTCCTTAGCTTTATCTACTTCTGTAACTTTTTTAAAGATCTTTAATATCTCAACACTATCTAAATTGAATTTTGCAATTACTTTTTTGTGCTCAGTATCAATTATGTTACTGCTTTCATAGTTTGCAATTCTGTACCTTAAAGAATCAATTTCTTTTCTTTGCTCTTTCCATTCGTTAAAGAAAGTATTAATTGTTCTTGGTAACTCTAGAGGAGAAATTGACAAAACTTCACTTGCCTTATTTAATAGTATTTCTTGATTTTTAATAAATTTTAGTGCTGACTTGTAGGTTGTAAAGGTAATTCTTTCAACACCATCTTGAACAGAGTTTCTTTTAATTATCTTACAAAGACCTGCCATAGAGGTGTTATCTAAATGTAGTCCTGCACAAGCCTGAACATCAATGCCTGGAATTTCAATTATTCTTAAGGAGTTTCCTGGAATTGCCCCACCTTGATAAAGCCTAAACCCATATTTTTTTTCTGCATCATCTTTTAAAAGTTCAAAAATATTTACCTTATGTGCTTGAAAGATCCAATCATTTACTAGATCTTCAATCAATACCAACTCTTGGTCTGTAATTGTCTTATAATGAGTAACATCCAAGTGAGCTTGGTTAACATCCTTATAAGCTCCTGCCTGCCAAATATGTTGCCCAAGTATTCTTTTACAAGCTGCATTAAGTAGGTGGGTGGTTGTGTGCTGTGCTCTAAGTTGTCTTTGTCTAATATCGTCAACTATGCAGATAGCAGAGTGTCCAACATTTAATGTTTTTTCTTTATTGTCTAAAAGATGTAAGATTTTTCCTTCAAAGTTATAAACCTCTCCAACTTCAAAGTTTCCATTAATTGTTCCTTTATCATAAACCTGTCCTCCTCCTTCTGGGTAGAAAACAGTTTTGTCTAAGATCACAAATTTCTTTGAGGAAAAGATTACCTTAGAAACACATTCAGTTTCTCCTAAGTAATATAATTTTAAAGTATTTGGTAGAGCTTTGATTATTTCTATATTTTCTTTGTCTAAAATCTTATCTAAAAAGCCGTTGTCTTTTCCTGATTTTCCTGTAGAGTTACTTTCTGAAATTTCTAAATAATAATCTGATGGAAAATTAATTTTTTTATTTAATTTTTTAGAAGCTTCTAAAATTTGTTCTTTTGTAATTCCATCACTTCTGTAAAGAGTAACAAGGTCTTTTGTTTGGAGCTCTTTTTTTGAGTTAAGTAAGATGTTAAGTTTTGATTTTGCTTTCTCTTTACTTATTAAATATTTATTATGTTCTTGTTCTAAGACATCCTTTGCTGTTTTTAAACCAAACTTTATGGTTGGGTCAAAATTTTCTAAAGACTTTACATGAATCTCAAATATCCTATTAAAGTCTAATTTAAAATCAAATTTATAATCAATATCAAATAATCTTCTTGCAATCATTCTTAGGTTATAGCCTCCTCCAGAATTACTTGGTAAAAGTCCATCTGTGGAAGTGTAAAGTAATGTTTTTGTATGGTCACAAACAGCATATAAAGCATGGATTGGTTCTAAGATATCAAATAGTTCTTCTTTAGTGTACCCAAGTTCTTTTGCAACAAGGTCCTTTGCAACTTCAACATCATTAACTTCATCTGCATTTAATCTGCTTGAAATTCTATAAAAGTCACTCAATAGTTTATTATCAAATTTAATTTTTGTATATTTTTTTAAATAATCTAAAAGTTCTTTAAAAGTAACATCATAGCTTGTAGGTGTACCGTTTGTGTACCATGCAAGTCTTTCAAAACCAGCCCCCATATCAATTATTGGTTTTTTTAGTTTTTCATAATTATTATTTCCTAAGTCTAAAAATTCCATAAACACACAATTTCCAAGCTCAACTCCGTTTGCAAAATATTCCATACAAGGTCCAAAATAACCTCCACCTTCCCAAACGTCTTCCTTAAAGATTAGATCTTTCTCTCTAACTCCAATTACTTTTGTTAGATATTGAAAGTCTAAAGATAGCGCTTGATCTTTCCAATAGGGTTTTTTTGGATCAGAATTAAAAGCATGTTGTCCAAACATAACAAATGTTGTATAGTGTGTTCCAGTAACTCCAACATTAGAAACATCTCCAAACCTAATTGCTGTCTGTGGCACAATTAAAGGGTCTGCTGGAGGCTTAACCTCTCCATTAACAACATATGGTTGAAAATCAATAATTGAGGCATTTGTAAAATAAAGATCATTTCTCCATCTTGGAATAACAGGATAACGAGGAATTGAGGTGTGTTCATTTTTTATGAAAAATTCTTCTATCTTGTTCCAAGTTTCTGTATAACTATATTCTTTAGTTTTCTTTCCAATAAATGTGTTTCCAACACAGGAAGAATCTGCACAGATGTCTTTTCCTTTATCTAGTGTCCAGAATGGTTTTTTACAAGACTTACATATTTTTCTTTCATACCCAAGATTGGTTAAGGCTTTTACCTCATAATGTTTTTTCCAATCTTTTTCAAAAAGGGGCCTTACATTTTTTTTTAGTTCTGTTTCTGCCATAATTATCACAAGCTAAACACCGCACAAAGATAGTGCATAAGTTTCATCTTTATCAAAAAATACTTTAGTGTTAAAAAATTTATTTAATATTTTTTTAAATATTGGTTTGCTGTATTTATAGGAGATGCCAGTAACTATATAATCTCCTTTTTTAAATTCAATTTTTTGGTTATTATTTGTAATTGTTTTATTTTTATTCAAAACATAGAACATTTCAATTCTTGATTCTTTTTCTATAAATCTACAATCAAAATTAATATCTTCTTTTTTAAGACTAATAAGGTTTATCATTGGGTATAGAAAATTGTCAATTTCTTTAGTCTTATAACTACTTACTTCATCAAACTCAGGATTATAGATTCCGTTTCCAATAATTAAGATGTCTCCTTTCTTCATACTCTTTCTTATTGCTTGAAGAATAATGTCTCCTTTAAAATTCCCCATGGTATTACCTAAGAACAAATAGATGTTTCTTTTAAAATTGGAATCTCTAAAAAGTGAAGTAACATTTTCTAAGTTTTCAAAATCTGAAATATTCCAGTTAAGTTCAACAACTTCACTTACTTTTAATTTTCTTATGTTTTCTGAGGCTTTTTTAACCATGTAAGAGCTAATATCTATTGGGCAGTATCTAATATTAAAATGATTAGATAGTTTTTTAATAAATAAAGAAGCTTTTTTTCCATCTCCACAACCAATGTCAACAATATTGTATGCCTTTGCTCTTAACTTAACTAAGATTTCATTAAAATTAGAATCAATTAAATTAATTTCATTTTCTGTTAAGGACTTTGAATAATTTATATTATTTTCTAGATCTAGAAAACCTTGAGCTTGTTTAGGGGTAAGGTACCAAAGTTTAGAGTCACTTAAATCCCACACTCTAGTTTTTCCTTCTAATCTGTATTTGGTTTTAATTAGTTGTTGGAAAATTGAATCGTTTATCATATAATTTCACTTATAGATTATAAATATATTTATGTAATTATATATATTAATATGTATTATTTTTAAAGGTTTTTGCATTTTCTTAAAATTGGGGTAATGTGGTTTTTCAAGAGGAAGGTTATTTCTTTTTAGAAAAATATTTTAAATTACAAATTATTAATTAAAAAAATAAGAAATTAGGTCAATGTTTAGTAAAGGTAGGATAATAACAACTAAAATTAATAAAAATAATAATGTGGAGAAAAAAATTAAAAGTAATTTAAAGATTTTAAATTCATCTTTCTTTTTTGGAAGGTTTTTTGTTTCTAATTTTTTTTTTAGAAAGTTATTTGAAAGGTTATCAATTGGAATTTCCTTTTTAACAATTGGTGGTTTTTTGGTAGGTCTACTAACTAAAGAAAGATCATATTTCTTTTCAGAGGTGTTACTTGTAGAGATTGCAGAAATTGAGGCATAATGTTTTGTTATATCATCTCTATTGTTTTTGGTGTTATTTATGTTTTTAGAATCATCTTTAGTTTCTGTGCTTTTAGTTTCTTTTTTTTTAAAATCATCTTTATTTTTAGAATCAGAGCTTTTAGGTAAAGAAGCTTCTTTGTCCTTTAATTTTGAAAAATTATCTTGAGTAGGTATTTCTTTTTTGTTTTTAAATTTAATTTCAGAAACAATATATGCTTTTTCAAATATTTCTTTTGGTATTTCTAGATTATTGTCCACAGTTAAAAAAGTGTATATCTCTTCTTTCTTTTTACCTTTCTTAATCTCATCTAAGATAAAATTAACTAAATCCGAATCAACCATCTAAAATCACAAATAACTTAACAATTGTCTATAACTAAAGTATATTTTGAACCTAAATCTGTTGGGCAAAAATAACCTATAGATTTATTATACTCACAAGCAAAAATTGCATCTATATATTGGTTATTGTTTAATTTCACATTATACACACAATATTTTGTAGGGGTATTAACTTCTTTTGATTCATCTAATAGTCTTATACTATAACCTGTAGGACTATTTAGTTTTAAAAATAAAAAAAGAAATAAAATAAACAATACAAGCAATATAATAAAAAGAAATATTTTTGATGTAAATAATTTTTTAAAAGCCATAAAATCATCTTTTTTATAATAAATAAAGTAAGTTGGAAAGATTTTTAAAGGTTGTTAAAAGTTTTTGAGGGAAAGCAACAATAGATTCGATTGAAAATAATTGAAAATTAAAATTGGAAATAAAATCTTGAAATCTAACTTCTATTTAAAAAAGAAGTCTTTCAGGCAAGAGACTTCTAACAGCTCTTCCTTTCCTGTCATAAGGTTTTTAATTTTAATTCTGTTTTCTTTAATTTCATCATTTCCTAAAAAACCAACAAAGGGAATTTTTAGCTTGTCTGCATAATCTAAATTCTTACTTACAGACTTGTTCATAAGGTCAATGATGGTTGGGATATTTTGCTCTCTTATCTTTTGAGTTATTGAAATTGCAGAGTTTATATTTTCTTTACCAATTGGGATAACAAATAACTTTGCAGTTGTTGATGAGCCTAACCCATCCCTTTTTTTTATAATCTCCATTATTGGCTCTAGTCCAAAGGAGACCCCAGTTGCTGGAAAAGAGGACTCTTCTTTATTTAGGTACTTGCCTATCATGTTATCCCATCTCCCACCACCAGCAATAGATGAGTCCATGATTATTGTATTTTTTAAAAACACCTCATAGATTGGTCCTGTGTAATATCCAAGACCTCTTGCAAGGGATGGTAAAAATAAATAATCTACTTTAAAGCTTTCTAGGTATGAAAATAATTCAGTTAGTTCTTCAACACCTCTTTTAAGGTTTGCAACCTTAGAATCTCCAATTGCGTTTTTTATTTTCTCTAATTTTTCTAAGTTACTTCCCTCAACTAACAACACCTCAAGTAACTTTTCACATTTCTCTTCAGCGATTCCTTTTAAGATTAATTCTTTTTTTACTTCTTTTCTCCCTATCTTTTTAAGTTTGTCAATTGTTATAATTGTTGTTATTTTTTTGTCTTTTGGTATTTCTATAACTTCCATTATGTCTTCTAATAACTTTCTACTATTAATCTCAATTACAACATCTAAATTTAATTTTTTAAAAACAAATGAAAGTAAAGAGATTATCTCTGCGTCTGCAAGTGTAGAACTTACTCCAACAACATCAACATCACATTGATAAAATTCTCTATACCTTCCAGCTTTGATAGGCCCATCTCTAAAAACAGAACCTATCTGGTATCTTTTAAATGGTAGTTTTGTTTGGGGGTTCATTCCAATATACCTAGCTAAAGCAAAAGTAAACTCATACCTTAAGCCTAAGTCTCTTTTCCCTTGATCTTTAAATCTATAAATTTCACTAACAGCATCAGAGTCACTTCCTGCTCCAAACTTTGCTTCTAAAACATCAAGTCTTTCAATTGTTGGTGTCTCTAATGGTGAGTAACCATAAATCTCAAAGGCTTCTTTTATAATGTTAATAACATCCTCTCTTAATATCTTTTCTGCAGGAGGAAAATCTCTAAAGCCTCTTGCCAATTGCAATTCTAATTTTTCACTCATTTTTAATTCCTCTGTTGTAACCTATAGATTATAGATAATCAAAAAATTTAAAAAAGGGTCTACACCGGGATTTGAACCCGGGCCAGGAGATCCACAGACTCCTATGCTAACCAAGCTACACTATATAGACCATTTTAACACTTATAAATAACAATTCCTTTTTTTAATAGTATAATTTTTACAAAATCTTTAAAGCCTAAAGATTTTCTAACAGAAGAAGGGATAGTTATTCTCTTTTTAGAATCTAGGGTGATGGGGATATGATGAGTTGTTATTTATAACAAAGTAAGAATTATTTAAATCAAATTCATAACTAAGGCAAGAATTATCTTTGAAGTTATTTAAAATATTAGAAGACAATCTTATTCTTCCTTTTTCATCTATTTTATATATCATCATATCACTTTTTTATTAATTGTATATAAATAATAAATGAAACGAATGTTTTTAAAGACTTTGTGGGAATTAAAAAAAAGAAATATACTAAAAATGTTTTAAAATTAGAAACTTTAATTTAGGATATATGTTAATTCTATAACTAAATATATGGTTGTAAAATTTCATATTATTTTATATATATAAAATATGAAATATAAAAAAAAGAAAAAAAAAGGAAAAATAAAAAACTTATAAAAAGTTTTTACTTGCCTTAAACTTTACAACTTTCTTAGCTGCAATCTTTATAGCTTTTCCTGTTTGTGGATTTCTTCCCATTCTTGCTGCTCTTTTTTTAACTTGGAAAGTTCCAAATCCAACCAATTGTAATTTTCCATCTTTTTTTACAATCTTTGTCATTGTGTCTAATGTTAAATCAAGCAATCTACCTATTTCTGCTTTAGAGTAATCTGCTTTCTTTGACATTTCTTCTATTAAAGTACTTTTATTCATATCTTCTCTAACCCCCTATTTTATCATTATAGATATAATAGTAATTGTAACTATATATAAATAAAAACCTTTTTAAATACTTTGGTAAAAAACCCCCAAAATAGGGTTTTTAACACAGATCTATTGGGATTTGAACCCAAGTTATAAGCTCCGCAAGCTTATGTGCTATCCAGACTACACTATAGATCTTAAACAAAAATACTACTTTTTCCTTGAAAGAGTTGAGGTTCCCCAAAAGAAAACAGACACTAATCCAAATCCTAAAAACAAATAGAACATCATAAGGCTTGCTGTTAAATATAGATATTTATAGATTAAGAAATAAGATAAAACCCCTGTAATTATAAAAGTTAAAACATTATTTCCAATTGCTTGAGAAGTATTTTCATAAATAAAAAATACCAAGATCGCCATAATCACATACTTAACAATTGGAAAAGCAATCATTGCACCAGGAACAACTAACACCGCCAAGACTGTTACAATTAAGATTTTTGCAATTAAAGGTACTCCCTTAAAAACTCCAAAAATACCTCCTCTTTGTCCCATCATAAAAGATCATCTTCCTGGTCTTTTCCTTGCACTCTGCATAGCTTTATTTCTTGACATTTGCTCTAACCCACCAGGAGTCCCATGAGTCTCCATCTTCTTACCCATCATCTCTTCAGCAGAACCACCAGCACTAATGAAGAAGAAGTCAACTAATATCCCAGCAACACCAATAGCTAAGAGTGTGTAGATAATATATGCAGTTCTAAACAATGGCCAAAATAAAAACACCATAGCAACAATTGAAATTGTTATTAAAAATAAAGCAAATTTGTTGTGGGTAACTTTTTGTCTAACAAATGCAATTATGGCTAATACAAAAAAAATCTTTAAAATTAAATTGAAGTCATCTCCAAATCCTAAAATTGTTAAATCCATAAATTACCAGTATTTAGATAATATATTACAACAAAAGATATATAAACTTAAAGATTTTTTTTGAACATCTCTAATGCTTGAGATTTTCTTTAAAGATTAAAAAAGAGCTTTCTTTACTTTTTTCTAAAATACCTTTCTACTTTAAACAATAGATCTTAAACCCAAACAACCCTTACCTTTCTTAAACAACTATTGGGTGGTTGTGTTGCCAGGACCAGAACCGCTAGAGCAAGTAGAAGGGTAACTTAAAAAATCCTCTTTAATAGAATCAATCTGTTCTTTTGTAAATTTTGTATTATCCTCATTCCATTTGATGTAAGTGCTCTCTTTACTTGAATAGATACAGGCTTTATTGTCCTCAATCAAATCAAACAACTTGTTAATAGAAAAGACAATATTACTAATATTAGACTTTAATGCCATATCTTTAATTCCTTTAAGATCCTCTAACCCATAAAGGAAAGTGTTTTCATCATTAGTAGAATTCTCAATATTTCTTACAAACAATTTATAATTGTCTATAGTCTGAGATGCAGGGAAATATAGAGTTGTGCTAACTAATGCTGAGCTGATGTCATAACCTCCAATTTTAGATTTTAGATCTAAAGAATGATTATTATAACCCCCACTAGAAAGGCTTTGTTTATAGTCTTCTAATTTTGAAACAGAATCAAAACTAGAATCATTAATTTCTGAATTAAAGTCCCAAGTTAAAAAGTTGTTAGGTACAACCTCAACTAAGTTATTTGGAGTTTTTAAAATATAATTTAGATTATTTTCTTTAAAGCAACCTGCTCTTGCAAAGATTGGAACTGGGTAGCTTGGGCTATAGTCTAGTTTTAGACTTACAATATCTTGACTTGAAGTTTCTTCTTTTGAAATATTTAACAAGGTACCATTAGAGTTTAAAACTCCTTTAACAGTTGAAGTCTCAAACCCTGAATCATAATTTCTTAAATTTAAGTTTATTGGATTTTCTTGGTAACCTTCTTTTTCTAGCTCTAATAATTTCAAAGTATCATTACTGTTTAAATAGTATAATAATATTTCCTCAGAGGAAAGATTATCTATATAATCATTCTTTGTCCCATACCCAAACCTTGTCTGATCAGCACTTAAAGACATTCCAAGTGGACCATCAATTGGTAGATAATAAAACATGTTTATTTGGTTTACAGGAATTTCTTGAACAAAAGAAATATTAAGATCTAATTTATTTTCTAAAAAACCATCTACTTCAACTTTATAGAGACCAGGTAAAGAAGAATCTTTTGTAATTTTAAAATCACTATTTCCAACTGAAACCTTGTTAAAGAAAGTTTCTTTAAAGTCACTAAAGTCAACATTTCCAAAGTCACCAGCATAATCTATAAAATCATTTAGAAGATCTTTTGAAACCTTATCTCCAACTAAATAAATATAAAAGTCTTCAGAGTTATTATCTTTAAGCCTTACCAAACTTGTTATTAATAGTTGAGCAGAATCACAATAAAATTTTCCAGTTGTATCATACTCTTCTGAACTAGAAACACAGGTTACTTCTGATGACTCTAGATTATAACCTTTCCAATTTATTTTATTTGAAGTGTTAACAGCCCAATCATACCTTACCTTTGGAAGTGCAGATTCTCCACTCCTACATTGAGAATATTCATCCTTTACTTGACAATCTCCAAAGATAAACAAACTCCCATCCTCTTGAATGTTTGCGCCAACACCTAAACATAATTTTCCTCTTATGCCCTCTGGCCACTCTACTTCAACGTTAGGAAGATATCTTGATTTTACAATTATGTTTTTTTTATAAAAACTTGATTTGTTACCAGCAAAATCAAACTTAAAGAAAATATCTAAATTAGAGTCTACATCTTTTTTTAGTTCTTCTAAGCTTTCAAAGTTACTATTTAATGTAAATTTTAAATTTTTATATTCCCCAACTGATATGAAAGGCAAAGCACCATAACTTACCTCTATGTCTAAAAGATTAGAAGGTAGATTTTCATAAGTCAATTTAGTGAAATTAAGATCATAGGTTTGTGTTTTGTTTGTAGTTTTATATATTACCTCTAGATTACAGTCGCTATCAGAAGTACAATTAATAAAATAATCATCATGTGGATCGATCTCAAAAAGTTTATCTTTATCTAGAACTCTTACAAGAACTTCTTTAGTAACAGTTATGTCTTTGTTTCCAAGTCCTAAATTAAATTCTAATCTTAGTTTGTCAAAGGTTTCTGGATCTTGACTTATTGCTTTTGCTTTGATTGGAATCTTCAAGGTTTTTGGAATTGATGTGATTTCTAGGTTACTATAATCATTTTGTAATTGAGTATTTAGGGTTTGTAGGTTAATTATGTTTTCTAGGTGTGGGGTAACTGCACTTGCAACTATGTTATTTAAGGTTATGTTGTTGCCAGATCCTCCTTTACTTATGTCTGGCAAGAAAATATTGTAATCTAAATTTATGGTGTCTACCTTTTCTTTAATTAACTCAACAGTTGTTAATTTATCTTCTGTTTCTGTAATCAACCCATAAGTTGATTCTGAGACAAGATTAAGATTAAGATCTCCAAACTTTACAAAATTAAAGGTTAAGTTTGGTAAGTCTATGTACTGTGTTTTAGAAGAATTAACTTTAATTAAATTTTCAAATTTTCCAGAAACAGTAAATGGTGTTTGTATTACTAAGTTTACTTGAGAACCATCTACAACAACTGGGGCTTTTATAATTTTAGCTTCTGCGTCTAAGAGTAATGGTAAACTATTTTGTGAACTTATTTTTTCTTTTGTTTGCAGAATCTTAAAATATTTAGAGTTGTTTGCTCCTGTAAGGTTTAAGGTAACCTCTTGTAACTTAACATCTTCTAAAGAACTATTCTTATTTGAGATATCATATGTGTTTTCTGAGATGTTATATTGTATGTTGTCATTTACATTTATATAATTAATATTATAAGTTAAAGAAGAAGTCCCAACATACACTCCAGACATAACCTTCTTATTTACAGAGATGGTGTTATTTGGGAGACCTAAAGAGGAATCAAATAAAAAATTAAATTTGATGTTTGCACCTAACAACTCTAGATCAACAAACAAATCAAAATCATCTATTATTCCTGAGCTATTGGTTATACCAACTGTATGTTCTGTAGAGTCAGGCAACACATATTTTACCTCAACTCCACCAATACCTATGTTATTAACGTTATCAATAACTTTAAAGGTAAGGTTATTGTCACCAACAAAGATATCCCCATTTGGGTTACTACTAAGAACAGAAACTGAATATTGTAGAGTATCATTATATGTGTAGATTGGGATCTTTAAAGGAGTTGTGAAAGGATCAAATATCTTAGTAACTATCTTTGGTTCGTTTATAGTCTGACAAAAGCCATCTACTGAGATATTCTTTTTAACAGAGAAATAATAACCAAAGTAAGCGTTTAGATCAGAGATCAATAAGTTCGGGGAATTGACAGGAACATAGCTAGGGTTTCTATGATATTTATCTATAAACAAATAATTATCATAAATTAAATTGTTGTTTGTGTATATTGAACTAGAGTTATAGTCTCCAGTTCTGTTCTGATCATTTAGGTAGATGTAATCTGTATTATATTTATAGTTTGCACCAACATCTAAATAATAAGCACCACCTGTTTTTTCAAGAGGCACATCACTTGAGTCAAGTAACTCCCAATCAAGAATATAGTCTTCAGTATCAAAAGGTATCTCAAACTTACTTGTCTTTGAGTAGAAATACCCTTGAGGAACAATTGTCCAATTTTCAGGATTACTAAAGCTTGGCTTAAAAACATAATTGCTATCATTTCTAGAAAGGGCTCTGTAATTAATAACATAATTCTCAAATGGAGAAATCATGTTCTGATTAAAATTAATACCAACACTAAACTCCACAATGTTTATGTTACTATCAGAGAAGTTAATCTCTAACCACTTAGACTCATCTTCTGTCCAAGAATAAGTGTGGTCAAACTCATAATTGTTATTATAGAATAGACTGTTCCAATCTGTTAATTCCCCTGCAAAAGAATATCCAAAGGCTTTGTCTATTTCTTCTGATTGTATGTTAAGATTATTTATATAAATATAATCATTATCAATTAAATGTTGTTTACCTGCTCTAATGTGTGCAAAGGACAACTCTTTATTTTCTAGACAAGAAATATATTTAAACTTTAGTTGGTAATTTTGGTTTAAGGTATTATTAACAAAATCAATGTTTGAGATTTCTGACTCTCCACTTTCATCAAACAACCCCACAACAACAAGATCAAGGTCTTGACAACTTGAAAGTGATTCAAGTTCAATTTCTTTAAAGATCTCGTGATTAGGTCTTAAGGTAATCAGTTCTGTTTGGTAAGTTGTAAAGCCTTGTTTTGAAACCACAGCATAGACTTTTGAAACATCATCTTCAAAGATATATTGTTTATTATAATCTTGACCAGTTACAGGGTTTACAATATAGTTTAAGACAGGTTCGTTTACATAATTGTAGAAATTAATATCATAGTCAATTTCATTTACTTTTAAATTTAAGATCTTTGGTATAAATTCTAAATCTATCTCTAGCTCTAAGACATCATTTGCATCCAATTCTTTTATGTTTGATTGACCTTGTAGATTTTCATAATTATGGATTGAGAAAGCATAATATTCTCTGTTTGCTCTTTGAGAATAGAAGTTAACATCTCCTTGTGAGTTTGTAATTTCTGGGATCTCATTGATTAATATAAATTCTTCTTCATTTAAAGATTCTCTAAACAAATATACTTTTGCACCATTTACATTGTTTCCAAAGGTGTCATTAACATTTACAGAGACTATTCCGCTATTTAGTTCTGAAGCATATTCTAAATAGATAGTTATATTTTGGTCTAAGGAGTTAACATCATATGGCTCTGGAGAAATATACCCATAATCTTCTGTGCCTGAGACTCTAACTTGATAATCATAAAGATCAATTAAATCGAAATTTGCAGAACTTTCTTCAACAACTATTTGTCCAGTTGATGAATAATTTGAGTCTGTTCCTTTTAGTTTACTGTACAATAAAATATTTCCAATCACTTCTTCATTTGTGTCAACATCTAACAATTCAACATTTAAATAACCAATGTTTCCAATAGTACAGCCATCGCTTATTTGTGTAAGGTAAGGTTGTAAGAATGAATTTGAACAATCTATCTCTCCATCAACACAAAACATTGAATAATTTGGATCATCACAATCAAAATCCTCTAGCTCTTGAGCAGTAAATAAATATAAGTTAACGTCCTTATTTTGTCCAACATTTACTGTGTAAGGTCCTTGCTTTGGAATAAATAAAAAACCTTCTTTATTTAGGTTTGTTAAATAACTTCCAGGTAAGATATCAAAGACATGTCTTCCATAGGTGTCAGTTGTGCCTGTGTGTGCTATAAAGTCTGGGTGAGTGGAAGTGTAAAGATTAGCTGTTGCATCAGTAATTGCAGACTGGTCTATTCTTTTTGCATTAACAGTTAATGTTCCTTTGTCAGTATTATTTCTTGTAAGTATTACTTTATTATTTTCTGGAACAACTTTGTTGGAGATATCATTATAACTATCTGAACTTACACTTACTCTTAATTCCCCACAATTTGCAGGTTGCTTAACTACAACAATTCCACTAGTCACATTCTTGTAACTTGGTTCAGGGATTATTCCTAAATTTGAACAACTAAAAGTTACACTTAAAGAACTAATGATCAATAGGTCTTGATTGTCAAAGAATTTAATTTCTCTATCTTGTTCTTGGTTGTTGCTGTTTATTAAAGCATATTCTGTGTTTATGTCTAAGGACACAGAGTGACTTAGATTTTTTTTATTTAATTTAAAACCTATATTTTTTGAAATATAATTTTCTTTAGAAACAATTAAGACTGCTAAGCCCTTACCTTTTACCTCTAAAAATTGTGTTTCTCCAAACACATCTGTTGTTTGTGAAGTTATTACTTCATCATTTAATTTTAATTCAACCAAAGCATCGTTTAGTTGGTTGTTGAAACTATCTGTTACTTCTACAGAGATGTTGTGTACCTTAGAGATGTTAAAAGATATTGTTCCTGACACAAGTAAGTAAATGATTGCTGCAATTATTATTAAGAATAAAATAAAGCTTGGAAATAGTTTATCTATTTTGTCTGTAAGTTTGTTAAGAGGTACCACTCTACTTATAAAGTCAACAAGATCATAATATTTATCTTCTAGATAAAAATAAACCCTTTTTGGAAGAGTTGCTCTTTTTGAGAAAGTTACTTTTGGCTTTTTAATTTTAGAAGAGTCTTTTAAATTTCTCTCTAAATCTTTTTTAGCTTCTTCTAATTTTTTTAGCTTATCATCATTTGTTATTTCTGTCATAAATTACCAAGTATTTGAAATTTTAAAGATTGGTGTAAAAGGGATTTTAAAAAATTTTTGACTTTGAAAAGGCACAATTAAAGTTCCTCTTAAGACATAAGGCTGTCCTGCACAATAAAGATAATCGTTTTCTCTAAAGGTATATTCAGGATCATAATTCCATCTTAGATTGTCTTTAGTTACTTTATACTCATATAATCCTAGATCATCATCATAAACTGGAATGATGTCTTCGGTGTTTGTGTATATTGGAAGTTTCTGATTTTTAACATTTATTTTAAATATCCCATTAAAATTTGAATACTCAGAACTCCAAGTAGAAGGGTCCCAATTTAAAGAATCATAAGCATAATATATGTTTAGATCATTTGCTTTAATTGTTCCTTGTTTATCAGAATATAAAGAGTATTCTTGAGAAATTCTAAAAGAGGAATTATCTAAAGAGATAATGTCACAATAAGGACAATATTTATAATCTATATCCTTAGAGCCAATAGCTATTTGATTTCTAAAAATATTATCCATGTCTAAATTGTTTGTTACAGAAAGATTAAGTTTATCTGTAAAATAATTAACATTTGAAGTAGTGTCAACATAACAACCATTAATATTTATTTGCCTACATTCTGAGTTGTAGCCTGAGGTCCTTGTTTTATCAACATTTACTGTATGTAAGGTCTTAGGCAAATAACTTCTTGTTTGTAAATAATTAATATTTATATTTGAATAATTGTAACTATCACAATTAAAATTTCTCAGATCATCTTCACTAACCATTTTAATTTCTAAATCCTTTGATTTATTATCTAAATAATCAATATCTAAATCATATAATCTGCCAGGACTTCCATCAACTGCATTTTGTATACAGCTTTCTTTTTTTTCAGTAATTAAACCTTTTTTCCCAGTAGCCACATCTAAATTAAATTTAGATTCAAAAGTGTTTGTAATATTATCAAAAATTATTTCAGCAACAGTTCCGGCATTCCCACCATTCCCTGCATAACTTCTTTTTTTATCACAATGATTAATCTTTTTTCCACCGTTTCCACCATTTCCAGCAGTAATGTTTAAATCTAAAATTCCTTCATTATAAACAGAAGTATTATTTCTCCAAAAGATGTGACTTGAATTCCCACCGTTCCCACCATGTGCAAAATTAGCAGTATTTCCTCCTCCATGATCAAAACCAGAATCTCCTCCATTCCCACCATTTCCTGAGATTATAGAAATATTTAAATTTGAATCAATAGAATAGTTATTTATTTCAAAAACATTAAAATCGATATTTCCTGAATTTCCTCCATTTCCACCAAAACCTACAGAACCAGTATCGCCAATTGATTCAGAACCTTGCCCTGCTAAACCCCCATTTCCTGATTTTAAATTTAAATTTAAGTTTAAATAATTTTCAATTAAATTAGTATTAGTTATAGGAAGTAAAAATACAGATCCTCCATAACCCCCAAACCCACCTAGTTTCCCTTTATATTCTTTACCCCAAGAATACCCTTTATTTCCATTTGCAGCAATTACATCAATATTTAAATTTCCATAATTTGTAATTGATGAAAAATATAAACTAGAAGACCCACCCTTAATAATATCTCCAAAATTTCCTTCTTCAGATTGATCTCCAGGATTACAAATATTAGGATTATCATCATCAACTTTTGCAATAACTTTTATTTCTGATGGATTGTCAATATTGTTTTCTTCAACAACCACATCACTTAAAAATAATGAGACCCCATACTTTCTTTCTTTAGATAATGACGAACAAGCATTAGTTCCTCTTGGTTCTTCATCCATTGTTATATTAGAGCCTTTATTTAGAATTATCTTAGAATCTTCAATTCCAAATTTAAATTTTGTGTGCATGTCTAAAGAATTGTTTTCTGCAAGATCATCATTAGCAACATAAATTCTCACATCATGTCCATTAGTTCTTAAGGTACCTCCAAATGAAAAGTTACCATCATAATCTTGTCCAGTAATATTTAAAACAATGTTTGAAGTTAAAATCAAAGTTGTGTTTTTTCCTTCACAAGCAGAATTTTTTGAAATTTCTAAAATGTTTGAAAAAGATAAAGGATTTGGAGTTAAAACATCATCAGCACAAGTCTCATAGCAAAGGACATTACCATCACTACAAGCAGATTCACATGTGCCAAAGTTTGAAATATTATTTTGGCTTGATTGGGGAAAAGAGATCAATGCAAAGTAACAATTTTGATTAGAGCTATCACACCCAAGATTGTATAATTGAGCATTTTGAGGAGTTATCTGTGAACTTTCCAATTCACAAAGATCAGCAGATATAAAACTACTTAAAAATATAAATGATATTATAATTAAAAATATTTTAATTTTGATTGTATTCTTGTAAACCATATTTTTTCAAATTTAATTTATTTTATTATTTTAATTCTATTTACTTTTACATTTTATGTATTCTAATTTAAATTTACACTATATTTTCTGTAATTTATTTTTACATTTTTTTTCTTAACTTAGACAAACATTATATTTTTTAAAAATGTTTATTTTTATTTTTTTAGCTCAAACCAAAAGGCAAAATCTTTATTACCGTAATCAACACTATTAAATACCATATTAAAATTATAAGAATTGTTATAATTTCCTAAATAGGAATTGTTGTAAATATTTTGAGAACTGTTCTTAATATAAAATATAAATAAATCATTATTATATGTTTTTTGAGACAAAGTATAGTTTTTATTTTCGGAAGAATCTTTAAATTTTGGATCATTAAAAGTATAATCTTTATCTAACTCTAAATTGTTACCAACATTATCTTTTAAAACTCCAAAAATAAAAGGTGTCATATATATATTTTTATCAAAAAGATCACCAGATATAGAAAAACCATCTCCTAAATCTTTAGGTTCTCCTTGTGGGTCTCCTGAAGGTTCTCCTTGTGGGTCTCCTGAAGGTTCTCCTTGTGGATCTTCAGGTAAAGTTGTGTTTTCTCCATAAGTTACTTCACATAAATCATAACAATTAACAAGATCAATTTGACAATCAATCACACAAGTTTGTGGGTCAGGATCATCATTACAATTTATCAATTGAATAGAATACTCTACACCACATTCAGTCTTACATTCACTTAAGTCGTCTGCAGATATAAATGAGCTAAGCATAATAACTAACACAAATAATAAAAATATTTTTCCTAACTTCATAAGCATCTACACAATAGTATTTAGATAAATATATTTATTAATATATCTTTTAGCCTAATAACCTAAAAATCATCAATTTTAATTTAAAAAATAAAAATAAAATAAATTATAAAATAAAAATTAAAGATAAAAATAAAAAAAATAATTGCCCTTAATTACAATCAAAGGCATCATCAGGAGCTTCTACATGTTTTTGAGCATCATAAATCTTTTCTGGATTCCACCAAAACTCAGAAACTGTACCATCTGCAGAGTTTGTTACACAAACTTCTCTAGATTTTATTTTTTCAAAAATATTATTAATTGATTTAATTTGAGATGCCTTGCCACTACTTCCAAAACTACTTGGGTCTAAAGAAACATCAATTCCATTTTGCTTTTGAACATTTATAGAATAATCTTTATTGTATGGTGTGTAAATTATTGATCTTAAATAAACTTTGCCTTGGTAATTTACAATTGGCCATTCTAATTTATATCCGTTTTTAATTGGATCTCCTGCTAAGGTAATATGATCGAAGGTATTATTAAATGAAGAATATATGTCTTCTCCTGAAAGATCACAACCTTGTCCAACACCAGTCCATCTTGTAAATGTTTCTTCTCCATAAACAGCAGTATTATTAGAGTTATCCATTATCTTATAGTAGACTTCAAAAGGAGTAATCTTTGAGTTTTTTACAGACATTAAAACTGGAGTTGCAACACTTGGACTAAATATTAAATTAACAATATCTTCTGTAGATGTTATTTTTAAAATATTTCCTCTTGTTCCTACTTCTGAATTTATTTTAAAAATATTATCTACTGCTTCTATGTTTAAATATTTAAATGGATTTGAGCCTTTATCATAATAACTTCTTACTTGATCAACTTGTGAGGCATCTCCAATAATTATATCATCATTACCTGAATAAGCCAAACCATATCCTTGTCTATTATATCCTGTGTCTGCATAACCTACAAGTCCATTAAATGGTAGTCTATAGAAAGCACTACTTGTTTCTGGTCCTTTAACATATGAGAAAGTAACAAAAGAATTTAGGTCTACTTTGTTATTGTTAACCATCTTCCAACCATCATTACCAAATATAAAGTCTATATCTATATCATAAAGTCCAGGTGTAAGAATGGTTACTTCTTCTTGATTTCCTGAATATTTTAAACTATAATTTAGATTATTTATAAACAATTTAGATAAGTACCCATCATCTGTCTGACCATTAAACATTCCTGGAGATGACATTAGAGCAAACTCTCCAACACCAGCACCACTATCAATAGATGCTTTTCCACCATAGGTTCTGTCGAAATCATTTTTGAAATTTATATTATAATTATCAGTTATTAGCTTTGCTTTAAATTTAAGTAAATTTCTTAAAGTTGAAATGTCTTCTTGACTCCAACCATTACCCCCATTAACAGTCACATTTTCAGGATATTGGTTAGCATTAAACCACATGTCTATAAAGTCAATTCCATTATAAATTAAGGTCATTGCTGGAACTTTACAACCACTTGTTTCTGGAGCTTTATAATTTTCTAAAGTTATTTCTGTGGAGAAACTATTATACTCTGAATAGTTTCCTGTGTAGTTTAATGAAAGAGAAATGTTTTCATCTAATATCTTTTGAGTATTGGAACCAAATCTAAAGATTATGTCTGAAAAGTTATCTTCTCCAGATGGTGTTATTATATCATAACTATTTGCAATTGATTGCTCATCAAACTCTCCTGTTGAGTGATTATAAATTTCTACTTTTGTTGCAGGGTAATTTTCAAAAGTAGCAGTAACTGTTCCTGTTCTACTATCATTTGTTCTATTCTCTACAGACATATGCACAATAAACTGATTATCCTCAGTTCCAAATTTAACATCTGAGATTCCAACTTTTCCAAGAGGTATTTCATTTGTTACTCCATCTTCTTCTGCAACATATTGGTAAGTTCCTTCTAATGCTTCATCAGCAACTTGTTTATTGCTCTTTGGGCATTGAACATTTCTTTGCTCAATAAATTTTTTTGCTTTATCAATTCTATTTAAAATTACTTGAGTTAGTTGTGTTGCATCACAATAATTATCTTCACAATCATAAATATTATCTAAATCCCACTTCCAATCTAAGTTAACTTCAGGAACCGCACCTGGTCCAGTAAATCCAAGTTTATCTGAGTCTGTCATACAAGAATATACATTCAGATCAACATTTGGTTTTTCTTCAGTTTTTGGTAAATGGAATTCCACTCTATATTTTCCAATTCTTTGTGAGTCTTTAAAAGCTAAGTCTTGTTGACTTAAAGAATCATTTAAGGTTGGGTAGAAGTCGTATGTTTTATATTGACTTAATCTTGAACTATTCTTTATAACGTCATAAGCTGAATTATCAATAACAAAAGTAATTGGTTTGATTCCTGCTTGTTCAGGCCAAACAGTTTCATCTGAATTACATATTGAATAAATATTAAACTCTGCATTTACTTTCTTTCTAGGAATTGAACCATCACAATCTATTTTGAAATTTGTATAATCTTCATTTGATCCTGCTTCATCAACTCTTAAATTTGAACAAATACTAGTATTAATTATATCTAAAATATATTCTTGTTCTTCAACAACCGAATTTTGATAATTACATTTTGGCACAACTACATTTAAAGTTTTATCTTCTGCTAACTTTCCTTTAATATTTACATATTTATTTAAATAAGTAGTATATCTTGCACCAGTAACATCAAAAATATTTAGATATTCTTCCTCTAATTCATAATTATTTAAATTAATAACTTTTAATTGTTCAAAATCACTAAAGGTATATTCATCTGAGACATCTAAAATTCTATTTGATTCCTGAATATCATAATCAGATATAAAAATTGGAGTAACTAACATTGCAATTGCTGCAGTACCGGCAAGTATCCAACCAAATGGTGGCACTATACTACCTGTTACAATTATTGTTTTTAAACCAATTAATAATGCTACTGTAATAGTTGCTGCTGCTCCAGCCCCAATTGATGTTCCTAAATAACTTCCAAATCCAGGTCCATTAGCGTTAACCAAATTCTCTTTTTCATTAAATAACATCTTTGCAAAGATAGAAGAATCACTATCAAAGCCATCACTCATAAACTTAGAAAAACCATCTCCAGCTTTTTGAGTAGAATAATCCCAAGGTGTCTTTTTTAAATTATTATTATATAGTTTCTTTGTGGAAGTAACATAAGAATTATTTATATCTTCATTTACTTCAAAGAAAGGGTCGTCCATCCAAAGTTGGTCCTTAACATTTACCTTTAATGGCTTAGTAACTGAAGCTATTGCTCTATCATTATTATCAAGAGCCTCTACCAACACTTCTAAAGTGTAAGCCCCAGGAACATCAGGTTTTTTCACACCAACAATTTTCTCTGTCTCTCCACTTCCAAAAGTTATTTCATTTTGCTGAGTACCACTAACATTTTCAAACTTCAATTCTTGACAACCATAGTTTGTGGCTTTGTTAGGACATAAGGTTACCTTAAATCTTCCACTTTCAGAACAACTGTTTCTAATTATTAGTTCCTTACTTCCAACCTCATTTCCTAATACCCCAGAATCAATAACAAACATTCCACCAGGACTAATCTCTTTATCATCACTATAAAAATCAAAACATTCAGAAATTTCTGTAATCTTAATCTCAGCTTCTAAAAGTTCTTCACCAGCACCATTATTAACATAAACAAGACCTTCATCAGTCTCTATCTGTGCATTTAGGTAAACTTTAGTTTTAATTTCTCCAAACTTGGTTCCAGCAGCATTATAACTTAAAACTGCAGAATAGTCTCTGTCAGCCTCAACATCTTCAACAACACTCTTATAAATCCCTTCTGTAAGCCTAATACTCTCTTGTCCAATCATCAAATCATAATAACCATATCTATCCCCTGAGGAAACAATCTTTGCTCTTATGTTTTTAAGGGTAGCTACTTGTTCTGGGTTTTCTTTTAGTCTACAATTGTTTTTAATAACAAAGTTTATCTGTTGACTTCCCCCACCATTAATAACACTCTTCCAAGGGTTAAAAAAGCCCTCAGCTATCAAGCAATTGTCTGAGTAAACACCACTACCCACAGATATCTTTGTTTTAATTGGAATATCAAAAGCATACCTAGAACTTCCTTTCCTTAAATAACCAGTAATCACACCATCTAAGATCTCAGTTTCTACAAGATTTTTTGCATCTTGAGAAGGTACAATCTTAATGCTTAGCTCGTGAGAGGAGTTTGCAGGGATTACAAGTTCTCCTGAAATTTGAGTATTTAAGTAGTTTAAAGTTTTTCCAAGTGCTAATAATGAAGAATATTTAAAATAAATATTTTCTGTTATAAAGTCATCTAATACAAGATCATAATTACTTTTATTATTGATTGTTATCTTTTCAACAGTTCCATCAAAATCATTTTTATGAACATTTACAAGTAATGGTGAATCTGTTGTTAAAAGAGAACCATTTTTTGTAACTGACACAACTTCCTCAACAATTGGAATTTCTAAGTCTTTAGCAACATATGATGATTTATGTGCCCTAATTACAATTATTTCTCCTAGGTTAACAGCTGGCATAAGGATGTTTACTTTCCCTTCAGAATCTGTTTTTAGTTTGCCAACAGATATTGCAAACATGTAATTGTTCATCTTTTGATAAACATCAATTGTTGCTCCTTCAACAGGATTTCCTGAAGCATCTTTTACCTTTACTAGCATATCAAAGTTTATGTTTGGTAAAATATTTTTTGGCTCATAATCAATTGTCATGTCATAGATCTTGTTTGAAAGTAAGTTAAGACCAAGATCATAAATAACCTCTTGTTCAGAAACAATAGTGTGTAATAATTTTGTTTGTCCAACATATAATGGGTTAATCTCCAAATTAAAATTTGTTTCTGAAAATCCAGGGATGGTTGGTGCTGTTAGTTCCTCTCCATCAAATGGTATCTTAAAATTTTCTTCTCCATTATTTGAGTAACCTTGATCATTAAACACTCCTTCAATCTCATAACTTCTAATATTTACTTTTTCTGTTTTATAGTTTGAAAGATCTGTGTTTTTAATTATCATTCTTGCATTATCATAACTTATGGTTTTTGCATTCTTTAAAGAATATTCTAATTTATAGTCTGAATTTATTAACATTGGAATTTCTAGGTTGCTTGCAATATCATATCTAAGATCTTCTTTAACATCTAAAAACTGACCACTAAAACAAAATACCTCTGTACAAAGGTTTTCTGCCTCTATGTAATATTGATATTGTTGATAAGTGGAGATGTTAACTAAACTTCCAGAATTAGAGATGTATGATTTAAAGTAAACTGGGATCATGTCTCCAATTACAGCATTTCTTACTCTAACAGGAACTGACAACTCATACACTCCAGGGGTAATATCACTCCACAAAAGATCAACTAACTTTGCTTCATTTCCAGAAGCTACAGATGTATCAAATGGATTGTTTGCATAATAAACAGGTACACCTAGGCTATTTACAATTGCCTTAATATAAACAATATCATCACTAACATTATTTTTAGAACCAACTCTGAAAACAAAACCCATTCTGTCTTTTGAGATTGGGGTCACAATTCTAAATTTAAAATAAAAGACTTCATTATTTTTTAAAGATTCAACCTTGCTTCCAGAGGTATTATAGACCCCCAGATAATCAGCTAATGGGACTTCTCCTGAATATTCTGTGTACAGAACAACTTGTTTACTAACACTTCCATCTTTCTTTAGCTCTATGATGTCTGTAAAGTATGGCATATAGCCTTCTTTGTTAACTTTTAAATAAATCTTCTTATCAGCCTTTAAAAGCTTAGAAAAAATCCCTGAGCTGTTTGAAAAATCTTTACCTATAAAGTTTCCATCAGAAGAAAAAATACTAACTTCACAATCACTAACATTATCCCCATAGGAATTCTTGATCGCCAATTGAACAGTTGCTCTTCCAATCTCTACAGAAACCTCTAAGTTACTATCAACTGGAGGGGTGTGATTAAAGTCAGAGGAGTCTCCTTCCAAATAGTTCTTTTTAACTTTTAAAAAATAATTTCCAATTGGGATATCTTCAAACAAAACATCTCCATTAACATCTGTTGTTTCAAAATTAAATCTAACATCAATATACCCAGTCACAGCATCATAGATTAAGACTTTTGCATTATTTACAACCAAACCATCTTCATCATAAACATTTGCTTTTATTTTTGAAACATTACTTATAGTTTTCTTCTCTAAGTTAAAAGTGTAGGTGTTAAGTGTTTTAGTTACAACCTTTACTTGTGGAATGTAGCCATCAACAGAGGCTTTTAAAGAATATTCTTTATTAGCATCTATGTCAAAGGTAAAACCTTGAGTGTGTGCTCTAATATCAATTGTTTGATTACCATCTTCTAACAAAGTTATTGTTGGGTTAATTAATGGGTCTGTAATTTCTAGACCACTCTCTAAGTCTAAAATTGTGGCTGTAATTGTTCTTAAAGTTATCTCTTGATTGGTGTCAGGATCAATTATTGGTCCTCCACCTTCTACTTGTGTGTCTACCATATTAATTTCTAGATTAATAAGATCATCTTTAATTATTGTAAAATCAGAATTGTTTGATAAATATCTTCCGTTTGGATCATTTGCCACTGCCCTATATTCTCCAACAGGTAGGTCATTAAACTTAACACTTGCCCAATTTGTTTGTTGACTTCTAATTGGATTAACAAGATCATCTTTTTCAAAAAGATTGACAGTGATGTCATCTAAAAAGCTAATCCCACTTTTAATTGTTAACTTTACATCTCCTAGATTTTCAGAAATATTTCTTTTAGAGACATTAACAACAGATTGATTTTCTGGAATTAAAGTTCCTTCAACAAAATAATTTAGACCTTCAACTGTAGCATATAGGTTACCACAATCACTAGGAACATCAAAAGAATAGTTACCATTCTCAATGGTTACAGAGCTTGGAGTGATTAGTTCTCCATTCTCACACCTAACCATAACCTTTAGTTCATCATTAATTACTTGTGTTGTTAAAGAGTCTATAAAGGATAATGTCTTTTTACTATAGTCAGGTAGATTAAAGATACTTAAGATTACTTTAAATTCTGGTTGGGTAAGATCAATCTTCTTTTCAAACAACTCATAGCCTTGCTTTTGGACAATCAACATGTAGTCTGAAGAGGAATCTAAAGTGACTACCTTTGAACCATTTGCTTCTGTAAAGTATGTTTTTTCAGAATTTGTGTATATGTTTTTTATAGAAAATTCTAAATTTGATAGAATAGAGCCGTTGTTGTCTGCAATCTTTATTGTAATATCATTAAAGCTTTGTTTGTTTGAAGATAGAAAGTCATGTGGAATTACAAAATATAAGATTACTAAAATTATTAAAATTAAGATAACAAAAGAAAAAAGTGGAAAAATCTTATCTAAGGGCTGTGTTATTTTTTTAATTGGAATTCTGTTATTTACCTTATCTAAAAAAGATTGCCATTTTTCTGAAAAACTCATGTTTTACTTTCACCTAAAAAAATAAATTAAAATTAAAAAGGACAAAAAGAACTGTCCAACAAATAATGTAATATTATAAGCTATAAATTCTAATCTTTGATACATCCACCTTTACTTTCAGCCCAAACATTCTGTTCCTCATACTCCATAGAGTTATTAAAGAACTTTTCAATAATTGCTTTTGGATTATAATATACTTCTAAGTTTGTTGCTGAATAGTTGATACATGCTTTTTTCTCAGCCACAAGATCATATATTTGTTTTAAAGATTTAATATCATAACTTTGTCCAAACACATTCTTAAGTTCAATATCTTTACCGCTAATTTCTTGGTTTCCATTATATGTATAAAGCATCATGTCATCACTATATGAGTCTGCATACAATTGACTAATTCCTGTTCCTGTTGTAAAGTTACTTGGAGTGTAGAATATTGTTCTTAAAAATACATTTCCTTTTCTTATGATAATGTCTTCTGGCCATTCAACACCATAACTATATGTTTGGGATGGTGTGTGTGGTGCCAATTGGGAGTTTGTTGCTAAAAGATCAGGCTTATTTAAAAACATCTGCTGTATTGGTACTCCTGTAAAGTCATTACATTCTCCAACCCCAGTCCACTTTGTAAGCTCTTGACCAGGATGTGCTGCAACTCCTCCTAAATTTTCTGGGTTTCCAATACTTAGTTTATAGAAAGCATATGCATCATTTAGTTGATTGCCTACCTTTAAAACAACAGGGCTTGCTCTTGATGGCACAAATCTTAAATTTGGATTTCTATGTGCTGAATCTGTGTTGATTGACAATATCATTCCTCTTGTTTGGTTGTTGTTCATGATTGCAAAGTCTTCTGCTCTTACCCCATATTCTTTAACACTCAGAGTATTTACTGTGTTTGAGGAAGTAAATGGTTCTGATCTCATATTAATTTCATGATCTAAATCTATAACATCTCCAATATAATCTAAACCATAACCTTGTCTAGCATTTGGTGTAGTGATTCCTACAACTCCATCAAATGGCATATAATAAACTGGAGAATCCATTTCAGGACCAATTTCTTTTGTTAACTTAATTGTTATGTCTCCTACTAAGTTATGAGCATCATCAAAAAGTCTCCATTGATCATCATATTCAATATTAACTTGAACTTCATATCTTCCAGGACCTGATAGGGTTTTACCTTCATCAAATCCAATTTGGAATTTAAATTTATCAGGATGTATGAAATATTTATATAGATCATCTCCATTTCCTGTTGGATTATAATAGAAGTTTGAAACTCCCATAAATTGTGTTCTATAATATTCATCAAAGTCCATTCTAAAGTCATCTGAGTAACCATCATACATTAACAATGATCTAAAATTAACATAAACATCATCTTTAAACTTAGGGTTTATTTTCTTTGAAAATAATTTAATATTTTGGCTTGTGTGATCTAGTGCACATTCAACAGCTGAGGTGTTAAACATATTCTTTAACTCATCATCTCCTTTTAGATTAGGAATTGTTTCTACAAAGTTAATTAACTTAGCAGTTACTTCATAATCAGTAGAGTCAGGCAAATAACCAACAATAAATTCCTCTGTGCCTTCAAACACTCCATGTATTCTAATATCATCTGCTATTATATTTAAAGTTACAGTATTACTAATTGGGTCTGCTTTACTAGTTGAATTAAATTTAATTTCTAGTTGTGCAATTGTTTGATTTGGAGCTGCCCAAACATCAAATCCACCTTCTACTCTATAATCAACTAAAATTTTATTTATTCCATCATAGCTTGAATCTAAAGAAGACACTCCAATGTTGTTAACATCTGTTATTATTGGTCTGTTAACTCCTGGTTGAGGACAAATAAATTGAGATTTGTTTTGTTCTACAAATTTATTAATTTCATTTATTTTTCTTAAAACCTCAATTGAGAATTGAGTAGCATCACAATAAATTCCTGATTTTGTTTTATCATTTGGATTAACATCACACCATTCTACTCTATCAAGTTGATTACCATTAATTGCTGTAGAGGTGTTTGACTTGTCTGCAAAAGTCCAATCAAAGGCAACCTTTGGTAGTGTTTCTTGTCCAGTTGTTCCAATTGGAAGTCCTGATTCATCAAAACAATCTAATTGATCATAATTAAGAGTTGCATTTTCATCATTTGTCCAAGAATTAAATTGTAAATGGAAAATTTGGTAAATGTCTTTTACTGTTCTTGCATTTCTTATTTCTTCGTTTAATTTTTTATTATCAGAAACTTTATCTAAGCTTAATAGGTTTTTACCTGTTGAGAAAGGAGATAGTAAGAAGGTTAACCATTCTCCATCTAAAAGATCAGAGGTTTTAAGAGACACATTAATATTACCTTTGTATTCTGCTTTTTTATATTTAGCAACTAGGTATCTATATTCATAAGAATTTTGAATACTTTTGTTTGGGTCTTCAAACAACATTCCTCTTTTTTGTCCTTGTACAGAATTGTTATCAAGATTATATAATTGTTGAACTGTTGTTTCTTTTTCTAATCTAAAAGCTGGAGAAGTGTTTTCTTCATAAAGTGTGGATAGAGGTTGAGTTTTTATATATTCTATATCAAAAACATTTTTGTCTGTTAACACCATTGTGTCATATGGACCATCTGAACTATTAATACTTCTAGAATTATTTGTTGTTTCTTCTCTTTGCACACCTTGTATTCTGCCTTCATAAAGTTGGTCTCCATAATTTGCATAATCTGCAGAATTAAATTTATCTTTATCAATATAGTCTCTTTCATCTTCAGAGATGTTAACTTTATCTTTGGTTACTGTAAAATCAATATCTTTGTTTAGATTTTTATAAGTATTAAAACCTGAAAAGGCTCCACCTAAAAGTCCATGAACAATTGGATTTAAACCAATTAATTTATTGATACCAGTTCCAAATAGATTGAAAAGAGAATCTAATGCTGAAGAACCTTGATTAATTGCACCTGCTGTATTTGTTAGATTCCCTAAAATATTAGTATTTTGTGTAGTTTCTTCATCACCATCTGCATAGACACCAAAACTAAACACTCCTACAACTATAACAAACACAAACAACAAACTTATAAGTTTCATATTTTCTCTTTTCATTTTATTACACCTTTCTACTAATATAATACCTTAAATACATTTTTAAATGTTTATTAATCTTATATTTTTCCTCTTTAATTTAATTTTAACATTTTTTTTGTACATCTGCACCTTTTAATATTATAAAATAATTATTTACCACAGTTATTAAATTTCTAATCTGCAATCTTGAAGAATATTCTATTGTATCTAATTGTTCTATTTCTAAAAGTTTATCTTTAATACTATCTAAATTATTATTATACCTATTTAATTCAGATTGAGTATACATATCACTATTCTCAAAAATTATATCAGAATAACAATTATATTTTATATTAATACTATATATTTTACTATCAATTAAATTTCTAATCTCCTTATTTATTACCAAATTTGTTTGTAAAATTTCAGATGTAAAAGAATTAAGTTCATTAATTAAAGAACTAAATGTTGTTGAATCTCCAAAATAAGAACTAGACTTATCTTCTGCAAGCGAATATCTACCAAGATATCTATCATAATGATTATCAACAACAGGCAAATTATTATCTAAAATTTCAAAATGATAATTTTTATATAAATTTAAATATGATGTTAGATCCAAAAAAGCTAATTGTATTGACTTAATATTTTTTTGATTTAAATCATTTAAAGTAGAAGTTAACCTACTAATATCATCAATTACAAAATTATATATATCATTAATATTTGTGTATAATTCTAAACTAACATCATAACTTATATTTTCAAATGCTCTTTTGCTTTCTTGTAATCTATTATCTATTTCTTGTACATGATTAGGTGTTACATTCCCCATACTATCATAAATATTTTTTAAATAATTAAATTGATTTATAGATTCAACATATTTACTATAGTAAGTTGTATATTGATCATAACTTAAAATACTATCTAAATTATTAGTAGTTTTTAGACTAATTATATTTTTATTATATCTAGATAGCTGATCAGAATATTCTAAATAGTTATTAATAATTAAATCATCGGTGATCTTATCTCTTAAATTATTATCAAAATCGTTTAATAAGTTACTTATTTTTGAATATATAACAGTATATTTCTCTATATTAAAAATACTATTATTTGATAAATTTAAAGATATCAAATTATCTAAAATTTCTTTTTTACCAAATAAATTATCATACTCTAGTTCAGACTTAGCATATAAATCTTGTAATATCTTTTTATTCTCTAACAAAACAGAATCATATTCTATTTTTAATTGCTTACAACTTTTTTCAACCAAATTTTTATATTTAGTAATCTCCTTATATTTTTCATCATTTGAAATTGAAGTATCATTCACACTATTTTGTAAATTTAATAAATTTAATTTGCAATCATCAAGATTATCAAATCTTGTATAAGTTCGGTCCTTTAAATTTGAAGCATTATTTTTAATACTAGAATAATAACTAATATCTTTTTCAGCAATACTAACTAAATTTAAAATATCATTGTCAGTAATTCTACTAACACAATTTTGTGTATAAAGATTATTAAATAAGTTTACTTTGGAATTATTTAAAGTATTTAAAGTACTATATTTAGAACTAACAGTTGTATATTCATCTTGTAATTGAGAAGAAATATTTAATAACTCTTCGATCTTATCCATACTTGACTTAATATAACCTAACTCTTTAGCAACTTCTTTAGCCAAATAAGCAAAACTCTCAGTATTTTGACTATCTAGATAATTTTCACAAACACTTTTCTTTTTTAAGCCTAAAAATCCTTTTGGTAAATCATTAAATGATTCTATATCTTTATATTCATTAACAAAATCTTGAAGTTCATCTAATTTATCAGAAGTGTGTTTTAATTGATTTATTGTATTTGAAACCAACTCACCTTGTTTTTTCTTATAATCTATAATTTGCAAATAAAATTTATAAGTTGTATCAAAATTAGATTTTAGAATTGAAAAATCCTTTCCTGACTTTAGATTTGGAGCTTCAATTTTCAATTTATTTATTTGTGCATATTCTTCCATTCCTGAATCTAAGTTATTTTTTGCAGATTCTAAAAGAGTATTAGTTAAAGTATCTAAAGTTTCATTTGTTTTTAAATTTAAACTATTTCTATATTGATTTAATTCATCTATCTTATTTGTAATATCAGAATCATAATCGCTATTAAATTTAATAATAAAATCAGGATTATAATTTTTTGTAAAATCTTCATAAATTGGTTTTAAATAATTTTTAAATGAAAGTAATTTATCAGAATTAAACAAACTTAAATCAGATTCTAAATTATCTGCTAAAGAACTATATTGTGTTACACCATCTCTTTTAAATAAACCTAAAACATACTCTGCATTTTCAATTGCAATTTTATAGTCATTATCTTCTACAATAGTATCAAAATGTAATTTGTTATATATATTTTTTTTAGTTGGATTATCTTTTATAATATCTTCTTCCATAACAGAAATTATAAACACTATCTTTTCATTTAGTTTTTCTAGTTCAGAATTTTTAGATCTTAAATTATAAGTTGTAATAGTATTTATTTCTGATTCTATTTCTGAAATTTCAGAAGTACAATTATATATATAATATAATAAAGCCTGTGAAAAATCTTTTTTTAAATTATTGTAAATTTCACATTTATTTTTAGTATCTTCTAATAATTTATTATAATTTTCTAAATCTGAAGAATCAAGCACATCTTCAAACACATCTTTAAATTCTTCAAAATATTCAGAATGTGATATCAACTCAGAATAATTTTTTGAAAATTCTAAATAATTTTTCAAATCTACCTTTTTTGAAGAAGAAATATAGTTTATATTTTCTTTTAAAGAAGTAATTTTACTTTGAATATCAAGTTTAGAATATCCTTTTATTATATCACTAGAAAACTTTTCAGATAATATTTTCTCAACAACTACTATTTGTGTGTTTAACTCAGAACTTAATTCTTTTGCATTTCCTAAAATCAAACTAATTTGAGAATCTAACATTAATTGATTACCATCAACCAAATTTTTTTTATCTGTTAAAGAAATATGACTTTTAGCAATTTGGTTGCTACCAATTAAGTTATTAAGACTAGACATTTCTTTCTCTAAACCTTCTTTTGCTAATTTTGCTAACCTTATTTTCTCAGTATTTTGTTCTAATGATTTAATTGTATTTAATTTGTCTAAAATAATAATAGAGTTATTTAAATTATTAATTAAATCTTTTTTATGAATTGTTTTTTTTAATTTTTCTAAATCGTTACTTAAATCTTTTTGATTTATACAATTTTTTGTATATAGTTCAGAAGCTTCTTTTTTAACAACTAAAAACTTTGCTTTTTCAGAATCTGAAAAGAAATTTTTAACATCTTGAGATAATTTTAAAATATCAGGACAATTAGAAGTATTATAGTCCTTAGTAAGTTTATTTAAAAAAGATGAATATATATCTAAATTATATCCTGATAATGCAGAATTATTTTTTTTTAAGTTTTTACAAAGAAAATTTATATTTGAAGAATTATTTTCTTGTTGAGCTGCAAAAAATCCAGTTTTCGTATTATTATAATCTGTAATTTCTCTTGATATTTCTTCTTTTATATTTACTATATAATCTATTTTTTCAGCACAATTTTTTGAGGATAAATCTGCTATCTCTGAATTTGCTTGTAAATCATTTGTTGCACCTGTTAAATTAGTACTCAATTGATTTATTTGTTGACTTAAAGATTGTTTAAATTCTTGTGAAAAATGAGGTGAATTTTGAATATCTTTATATAATTTTCTCTTCTCTTTTAATATAAATCTTTCAATATCATCAAATTTTTTTTGTGCTTTTATTAATTGTACTTCTAGTTTAGAATTTTTATCAGGATCTGTTGATGTTTGATATTCTGTTAAAATTTTTTTAAGAAAAGCTATATGCTCATTTTGCTTTTTAACTAGTTCTATATTATATTCTTGAATTTTTTTTTTTATTTTATCTTTTGGAACTTCTTGAGAATAAATATTTGAACTAATAAAAATAACTATAAATAAAAGAATTAAAAAACTAAAAATTATTTTTTTACATATTTTATAATCACTCATAAAATTACACAACTTTAATTATTTACACAGCATTTTTGATACATTTCACCAGAAAAATTAGGTACATCACAATTTATTATTTCTATATTTAATTCTGTATTATCTACATTTAACCAAAAAAGATTAACAAAATTATCCAATTCAATATTTGATTCACAACCATATCTTTTTGTACCATCTGAAGTTGTATACGGATATTTATTTCTATATCCTTCTAAAAATAAGCTACAACATTCTTCAAAAACAATATGTCCTAAAGGAGAATTACAAGCATCAAAAGTTCCACCAACTACATTAGTATCTAATTTACAAGCTCTTGCAAGATTATCATTTTGTCCACTACACATATAAGCGTAAGGATCACCTTGCATTCTTAAATTATAACCAATACAATTTTCTTGAGGTTGAAGAACTTCTAAAGGATATTCACAAGCAGAATCAGCAAGATATTCACAAACATTAGACACATCTAAATTTTGATTATTCAAACAATTTTGTTTAAAATTATTATAAGCTAAAATATCTGCATTTAAATCATTATAAGTTCTATTAATATCATCTAGTTTTTCATCAATTTCCTTAATCTTAACCATTTTTTCTTCTAATAAAGGATATATACATGACCCATCTGAACTTTTAAAACAAGCTAATATCTCTTCTAAAACAGGCATAACTTCATCATATAATACTACAAGTGATGTGTTATAAGAATCAATATCTTTATTTAAACTATCTTTATAATTTTCTAAACCCTCACAAGTATAAGTACCTTCTGAAAATAAAAAACCTAAATTTAAAATACCTATAACTAAAATCATCAATAATGATAATAATATCTTATAATATCCTTTCATATTAATTACCTAATTTTTTAAAATTAATAAAAACAACTCTATTCAACTTCTGGTAACATTTGATTAGAAAGTTTTTTTGTTTGTTCAATCATATCCTTTACCATATTAATTACATTTTGATTATCAGTATCTGAGCCAGAAGATGCTACCTCTTGCCCAGGAGAATTAGTATATAAAAACCTCATCTTAATAGGTGATGGAGCAGGAGTACTAATTCCTGCTAATTTATTATATCTTTTTAATTTCTCATTATACTGATTTATAAATGGAGTACATCCATTAATATTTTTCAACTCACCATTCTCATCAATACAACCATTATCTCTTAATTTTTGCAAAATATCATCCAACTCATCTAAAGCTTCTTGTAACTTCTTATCTTTACTCTTAAAGAGGTTAGATATAGCACTAGATTGTATCAAAGCAGAACCACCAGCAGTCATTAAAGCATCTCTTAGCCCTGACAAGAAAGCCATTCCAAGTCTGCTTGAGTTACTTAGCTTAGCTTGTCCTGTTATTTCTTGTTGATAACAAACATTAATTAAGTTAGCTGTATCATATGATTTTGCCTTAACCTCTAAACCTGTATTTTCAGAAGTCTCACTTCTAAACAGATCAAACTCATATCTATCTAAGTCTAAACAAGAATCAATTGGTCTAACAATTACTTTTATTTTTCCAACGTTTCTTTCACTTCCTCTTCCATCTGCTAACTTAGAATACACATTTATTTGGTATTGTCCAGGTATAGCATCATATGAGGTTACACTTATTTCATTACTTGATCCTGTTTCTGAAACATTAATTGCTTGTCTTGGTTGCATAACAATACCAGTACAGTCATCACAAGATAGTCTGTAGGTAGTGTCTGCACCACAACCTTTATTTTCAATAACAAATGTATCTGGGTTCTTGTAAAGTGTTAAGACTTCTTTTGAAAAAAGTACACAATCTTTTAAACTTAAAACATCAATTGTAAAATTATATTCATTAATTATTTCTTGATCTCCAGAGCTTGTAGCATTTACAGATCTAAAGATTATTTTTCCAGAAATTTCTCCTTTCATCCTTGATGCAGGTTCATATCTTACAATCACTGGATAACCTGTGTCTCTATCAAAGGCATCTAATACTCTTTTATAGTAACCATGTGAAAGCTCAACACTTCTACTTCCAACACTTAAATAAAACTTTCCTAAAGGACTACTTGTAAACTCAACTTTTGCTTCAAGTCCACCAGTTAAAGGCACAGTTCTTTCATTCATTGTACAAGTATTATTTATTGTAAATTGTTTTTCAATAGGTTTTTCTTGAGCTACTGCTGTCCAATCATACTCAGACAAAGTCAAACAACTTGAGTCATCTAACATTCCATCAAAACCAACAACAACATTTACTGGAATTTCATTTATCCAAACTGGTGAATCTCCAAGTTCTGATCTTAAGGATATTCTTAATCTCCCAGAAAGATTTTGAACTTCTCTAATTCCTTCAGCTCTTGGATTAATATTTAAAGTTATTTGTATATTTTTAGAAGCATCATCGTTGTTTGGAAAATCATTAATTGTGTCTAGACCTTTGATAGTTGTTCCAGAGTAACCAACCAACTGAGCATTAATTCTATCAACATCAATAATATCTAAACCTTCTCCAAGAAGTTCCATTGATTCTATTTCTAAGTCAAGAGATGAAATATTATTAATGGTTATACTTTCTGTTTTTGATTTTTCATTATAAACATTTAAAGTGTATGATAATTTCTTTGGAGTTATTGTAAACAACTTATCAGTTGTTGTAATCTCTTGAATATATGTCTCATACTCAGGAGCAGTAACATACACATAGATCTTTTCATTTGCACCTTGTTGAGGGATACCATCTACTGTTATTTCTCCTAACTTCCCTACTTCTCTAGGATTAATAAGATTATCTAAAAATCTATCCTTAATGTTAACAATTGAGTCATCTACTTCTAAACCTGTTTGGTTATCTTTGACATTAACTAGTAAACTAAAGTCTTTTCCTGCAGGAATAACCATTGGCTTAACAGTAACTTTAAAGGTCTTGTCAGATAGAACATTAATAATTATTTCTTTTACAAATTGTATTTGTTGATCAGAAACAAATTTAATTACTAAATGTCTTTCTCCTGTCAACAATGTTCCAAATTCGATATCTCCTTCTACCTTTTGTTTAGAGGCAAGAGAAGAAATTGCATAATCAAATTCATAATCTCCTGCTTGTGGAGTTACATTATAGATATTTCCATTTGGTTGAGATATTAAAATCTTTGTAAAATTAAATCCTTCATCTTTATTTTCTATTAATAATCTTGAGTCTATATATTTTTTATTTTCTTGATTATTAACTAACATAAAATGTAATTTATAATCTTTATTTGGGTAAGCTTCATAGATGTCACTAACATCTGCTCTCAAGTCATTTGTAACATCAACAATGTTTGCACTAAAACAAAAATCATCAGTACAAAAAATTTCATCTCCAATTCCGTAGCTAACAACACTGTAAACATCAAAGTATTCCACAACATCTTCAGTCCCAGTATATGGGTTATATGTCTCAATACCGTTGTCTGTTTGCCCATAACCCAAATAATACATCTTTAGTTCTTCTCCAAAGACAGCAATATCTTTTACTTTTATGGTTGCTGTTATCTCATAAGCATTCAAATATTCTAAAGATTCATCATTATCATAATTTGTTTCTTTAAAAATTACTTTTGCCCATTTAGCATCAGAGTCTGTTTCAGTTTCACTATCTCCAATTCCATCAACCTCATAAGGTTCACTCATGTCAGTATCAAATTGTGTGTATTTTTTAATAGAGAAAGCATTTGGAACTTCAATAGACTTAATATATAAAGAATCATTCTCTAAATAAACTGTTGAACCAGTTCTAATAATTGCTCCAACACTCTCAAATCTGTCATCTCCACTTCTATTCTGTGGGACTAACATAGTATATCTAGCTTCATATTCCCCATCCATCTTTAAGTTACCATTAACTTGCTCTTGTCCTTTATAAAGTCCATTAAACACAAGCTGTGGCTTTTGTAAAGCTGAGGTGATAGGGTATAAGGTTACTTCTAAGTTTTTAGTTATTCCTGGAACCACTCTAACATACTGTGATTGAGTAGCACCATACATGTTATTTAAAGGATCAGAGATAACCACATAATAATCATTATCTGCATCTAATTCAAATTCAATTTCTCCATTTGCATTTGCAAGATCACTCTTAATGGTTGCTGGAGAAGTGCTATTCCAAACAGCACTATAAGAGTCATAAACATTAACTCTAGCATTAGGTATTATTTCTTTATTATTATTATAAACATTTATTTTTAAATTACCCTTACTAATAACCATTGGAATAATTATAGTCTCGTAGGTTTCTGCCATTCTTACATCAAACACAAAATCAGAAGATTGGCCTTGTGAGCTTCCTTTGATTGCAACAGCATAATAATTTCCAGAAGTTATGTTAAAGGAAACATTTCCATCAAAGTTTGTAGTCTTTGGTTTATAGTCTGTTAAAAATCCATTATCTGCATTAAATAATGCAACTTTTGCAAACTTATAACCTCTTCCATAATCATCAACAACTCTAATGTTTAATGGTTTTAGGCTATTAGGTGTTACTTCTGATATCTTAACTAACACTGGGGTTGTTGGAATTTCTGTTTGTGGTTCTACAAGTTGTGATTTTATAAAATAACCTTCCACATCAACAACTACTCTGTAAGGTAAACTTAGATCTGAAACTGTAAATAAGATGATTCCATTTTCATCAGTGTACTTTTCTGTAATCAAAGAATCAACATTTTTTAGTGCAACATAAGCATCTGGTATTTTAACACCGTTGTCATTATCTACAACTTTTATTTTTATATAACCAGAAATATCACTTGACATTACTATTGTGTCTGTCTTATTATCAGAAAGTAAGATATTTCTAATAACAGTATTGTAGATTGGAACTGCTCTATTGTCCACAAAGTTAACAGCATAGTTTCCAGCAGCAAGATTATTTAAAACACAAGTTCCTCCTGTGTTAGTTACACATTCTCCTGCAATAAGTCCAAAGTCATTTTTAGCAATAACTTTTATGTTTTCTATAGGGTTGCCTGAGGAATTTTTTGTAAAAACAGTATAATTAAATTCTCCACCCTCAAACCCAATTTCTTTTTCTTGCAAATAGATGGTTACTCCTTGGGTGATAAGTTCATCATAAGCAGTATTATAACCATTAATTGTAATTGTAGCTTTTAGTTCACATTGTGAGCTTGCAACAACTGTCCCTAGACCGTTTATAATTTCAATTGAAGAAGGTGCAATTCCTCCTTGTGCACAGGTAAAGCTTGCAACTCCATTTTTATTTATTTGAACTCCTGATTGGTCAGCTACCTTAAAGTTATAAGTTACCATGCTTTCTTGTAATTGAGGTTCTAAGGCAATAATTATTACTTCGTTATTTTCAAAGGAGAAATATGCTTTTGAGAATTTTATGTATCCTCCAATTTCATAATCAATATCAATAATAAATTCAGAGTCTTTTAAAATACCTACTTGAGAGGTAATTCCTGAATCATCTGTAATCTCATTATAGGTGTTGTCAGAGGTTGTAATTTGTATAGGTATTCCTGGTAAAACATTTCCTGACTCTGCATCAATTACTTTAAAGCTAACTTGGTTATAGTCAGAGCCAGTTTTCCCTCCTGAAAAAATCAACAACAGGATTCCTGCAATAATAATTATAATTAATAAAATGACTAAAATAAAAGAAGGCATAACCTTATCTATTCTATCTGTAATTTTATATAATCCTGTTTTTTCCACAAAATTATAATATCTATCTTCAAGATTGTAATATAGCTTTCTAAGACCCATAACTTATTCCTCTAATTTACTAAATTTAAATTGTTTTCTTATTTTCTTATTTTCTTATTTTCTTATTTTTTATTAATCAATTAATTTTAATTACTTTATGTTTTAATTTTATTTGTCTAATTTCATTTCACATAATTTAACCAAAAGTTAATTTTTGTTTGGTCAGTTTTAAAACACACATTATCTTCTTTTATTCCGTTTACCAAATCTTTAACCAATTTATAATTATATTTTTTTAGATAATCTGACATATCCTTTTCAATATTGTAAATGTACACCCCGTTATTTGTGTTTAACTTAGGATCATACTCAACAAAGTTAATATAGTCACTAGCTTTAAATTGTAGTTGATAATCAATTTCTTTTTTTCCTTGTGTATAATTGTTAGAAACAAAGACTACTTTTTTATTATAATTTTCTTTAAAGTTGTTTTCATTTCTAATAAGGTTGTAGCTTAGTGTTTGGTTCTTAATAACCAATGGTTTTATATTAAAATATTCTATGGTTGGTTTATCTTTGTTTTCTTTTCCTTCCAAGCTTAAGATATAACCTTCTTGCATCTTTTCCCAATTACTTTCATAGTAATCTTGGTTTGGAACAACAGCAACAAATGGAACTAAATATTTATTTTTATTTGGATTAATTGGATTAAAGAATAATGCATTTTCTTTATATTTAGAGTCAATTTCTGAAACATAACTTAAGATTTTTAGTTTTACTTTATTATCCTCCAATAGTTCAGCACTAACCATGTATGTTCCAGGTTTGTCAATATCTGTAATCTCAGAACTTAAGTCTAGCTCATATGAATATTTCGTTAAGAATTTTTGCTCCATCAATCCTTTATTATATGTATTTTTTAAGTCTCCAAACTTCTTTATCTTCACATCAAATTGATTTAAACCATTACCTAAACCAACATCTAATGTTGAAAATATTTGCTTTAGATGTTCTTCATCATTATTTGTATCTAATAGACTATCTATAATTAAAAGGTATTCATTTAAGGTAAAGTAGATCTTAGTTCCTGATTTATAATAATTAGTTGTAATTTCAGTTTTTATAAATTCTTCAAAAGCACTATCATCCTCATGTTTAACAGAGATTATTGCTAACATCTTAAATTCATCAGGTATCTTTTTTAACAATTTCACAGACACATCAATATAACCATCAAGAATACTTTCAGATTTTAAGGTTTTTCTTGCTTTTTGACAAGCACTACAATCAATCTCAGAAATAACCTCTGTATTTAGTTTAATTTCACCAAGCAAATCTTTCTCAAATTTAATGCCGCCTAATGTTACATTGTCTCCACTATTTAGGGAGATGGCATCCATCTTCTTTCCAATTGATAAATACAGTTGTTCTTGATCACAATAGTAATCATTACAAGTGTCTGTAGTAATCTCATCACTATCCCAAGAGAACAATAGTTTATCAAAACCATATTTCTTGTAATTACTTTGAGAAGTGTAACCATAGTCAGATTTAGTTCCATCAGGACTTTTACAGGTATTTTCAAAATCAATTAAAATTTTATCAATTATCTTATCCTTCTCTTCTTCCCCATTGTCTTGAGTGTCTGTAACTAAACCTAATTTTTCTGCACCTAAGTTAGCAATCACTCCAATCTTTGTTGCTCCAAGTCTATTTGAGGAATTATCTTCTAAAGTTTCCATAATTGTAAATTGATTTTTGAACAGATCATAGACTGTAGATTCAATTTTTGTTAATTCCTTTGTTGGTCTTTTAAAGCAAAGCTTAAAGTAATATTTTTCAACAAAGTCAATACTTACTTCTACAGGCCCCTCATTATTAAAGAACATTGATTTTTCTGAAGAAGGAATGTATGCTGCTTTTGAGGAGATCCCCTCAATTGGGAATTGATTAATTCTCCCCATAAAACATTTCTCTGAAGAGTCCTTTAAATCAAGAACATTAAATTTATCTTTAGTCAAATATTTGTCTGGAACTTTTATAAAGACTACAGGCCCATCTTTTGTAATTTCTAAAAGATATTCAAGCTCTGCATTTGTGTCTACAAACTTTAAAGTTTCTTTTGAAAATTTACTATAATCAATTTCTCCACCATAGATTCCAAACACATTTGCATTTTCTTTATTTATTAGACCTAACCATTGTAGATTATCAATTAACTCCATACCCACATTATTAAACAAAGGCATACTCTGTGTCTTAGGTGGTTGCAACTTAATCTGTAACATAAACTTCAAAGAAACTGATTCTCCAAAATCAAAACCAAGGGTTCTTAGGCTAGAAACAATTGTTACTGCATCTATGTTTCCAGTTCTAGACTTATATTTATTTAAATAATCATCAAGATACATTCTCTGTATTTCAGGATTTCTTTTTAAAGCAATTGACCAAGTCTCATAGATCTCTCCTGTCTGTGTGTTCTGAGTATCATAACTTACTTTTAAAGGCTCAATTCTTCCTAAGTTTTCTGAAATATCTAAAAAGGTTACTCCATCAATTGATAAAGCATTTAGATCTAAATAGCTTATTTCTAATAGTCTATAGCCTTTAGAAAAACAAGTGTTTATTATTTTAACTTCCTCATAACCTGTTACTTTGGTAGAGAAATCTATTTTTTGAGGAGTTACTCTTATACATTGAGATGGCATATAGCTTAGAGGTAAACTCACATCAACAGCCACATCTTTAACAAACTCATAATCTCCATCAATATCACTTGTTGGTTTTGCAGAGACTGAAAGATTAAAAGTTCCCATCTCATCATAACCAAAAACTCCAATTGTTTCTTTCTGTCCTTTCTCTAAGGTAAACTCTTTATGTTTAGAATCAACACCAACTCCATAACCATCACTAAATTTAATGTCCACAGACTCAGAACAACTGTTCTCTATAAAGATTGGTCTTTGTGGACAGCCCATAAGGTTAGTCATCCCCATCTGTCCAACAAATGGTGAAGTTTCTAAGAAATTATAATTTTCATAACCATAAGCATTGTTTAAACCAACTCCATTATTGTAGAAGTTGTTAGGATATTGTTGCCCATATAAGGTTGTAAGGTTAGAGCCAACATAACCATTGTATGCTCCACCATCATAGAAGTTAGGAGAACCCATACCATTGTATGATTGGTTAAAGTAACCTGCTCCATAATTATAATTATTGTTTGGAGAGAAATATCTATTCATGTTAAAGCCTTGAGCATATGAATTTCCAAAGTTACTATAGATTCTTGGATCTTGATATCTGTTGATATTTCCACCATAATAGTTATTGTACATCCCCTGTCCACCATACATGTTACATGCAAGAACAGCAACTCTCTCTTCAGGTAACTTTAAACATTTACTATAATTGTTAATTATTGTTTGTAAAGATAAGGTAGCCTCTAGCTCATCAACTCCATTTTGATTAACCCTAGTTGTTGAGAAGACAATCTTTGGAGACCTTAATGCAGAATCAATTTCTGCGGCTTTAAAGGTAACTTTCAAATCTACTTTCTTTTTAGCATCTATTGTTTGTAAGATTTCTGTTAAAGAATTTCCTTCTAAGATATATTCTTTATTATTTACATATAAAGAAATAACTCCAACTTCCTTTTGGTTCTGTAGATCTAAATTTGCATATAGTTTCCCTAAGCTTACAGCTGTTCCTGAAACCTTACAGTTGTTCTGAAGTGTAAAGCTTGCTTCTGCTTGTTTACCGTTTGTTGTTCTTAACTCCAAACTAACAGGATCAAGTAACAAACAATCAACTGAGTCTAAAGCATTTCCAAACACAACTCTGATGTTAATAGGAATTTTCACAGTCCAAAACTTGTTTAGAGCAGAGCTATTTAAAGTAACTAACAAGTTTGTAACAATATTTTGTTGAACCTCAAGATTAATACCTTCTTCTGTTAGTGATGTCTTTAAAGAGATGTTTACCTGCTCTAAAGAGTCTATAAGGTTTTCTTGAGAAGTCACACTAAGATTAATAAAATCATTTTTATTTTCTAGGCTTAGGTTGGTAATTGCCAAAGGCAAAGCAGTATTATTAATAAGACTAAAATTATTAATATTTACAAGTTCTTTAGAAAGATCAAGAACAACATCTACTTTTTCAGGAACTACAGATATCAGGTTGTTTGTGATTTCAAAGACTTGCTCAATTCTCTTATAACCATTCTTTCTAACAATAACAGTTACAGAATCCCCTAAGTCCAATGCTGGCAAAATAAAACCATACAATCCTTTTTGGTCAGTAACAACTCCACTCTCAATTGTTTGCTCATTATTAATTTTAATAATAACATCTGCATTTGAGATTGGAACATTACCATCATCAGTCACAGCAATGATTGTGTCATTTGGAACAAAAGGTGCAAAGGTTCTAGGCACAATCTCTAAGTTCATGGTCTTTGATTTTACAATGTCTAAAAGTATTGTTTTTGTAAATACAATTTCTCCATCTGAAAGTAGATTAAAAGTAATTACATCTTCAGCATCAGAAACAATATTAAAATTAATAACTCCACTAATGTGGTCATTTGTTCCAAGTGGGCCTAACTCTATAGAGTCAAAGTTCTCTCCTTTTAAAAGATTAGAACCAACAGCATCTATTGAGTAGTCTTTTAGTAAAACACTTGAACCTGTAGTTATATTTAAAGTTGCATTCTGTAAGGCTTTACTTGCAATATTTAAATTGAATGAAAATTTATGAGAGGTGTTTGCTTGTGCTGAATATTTGTCAATTATGTTTTTTGTTAGTTTTGTATTCTCATTAAATATTGAGAAATTATAACAAAGTATAGAATCACAAAAATTAGATTGACCAGTAAATATTTGAGTCTCTTTTGTGTAAGCATATAAAGATTGTTTAGTTGAGGTTAATAATCCAGTCCCTAACTTAGAATCAATTGGGTATCTTAAAACAGAGTTGCCTTGTTTAAACTCAGCCCTGTAGAACAAAGGAAGAGTTCCAACAGCATCATTTCCAATTACCAAGTCTGCATCTACTAAGTAGGTTCCTTGGTAAGGGTTGTCTATAACAACATTAAACCATTTTGCATCTCTATTAGTTTTTATTTTCAGATCTGTAAGTTCTCCAAGGCAAGGAGTATAGCTGGTTGACCCATAGATCTTGTTTCCTGCAAAATCAATTTTCTTAATATAAATTGAGTCTTGTTCCATAAGGTTTGTTTGATTATCACATTGATTTCCTTTTCCTGTTCTTATGTGTGCAACAACTTGTGAATAATTGTTATTTACATTTACTAAAAATCTTGCCTTTACACTTTGACCAGGACTAACACTTGAGACAATCTCTCCCTTATTATCAAAAAGTCCTAAAAATTCAATGTTTGAGGAACTACTAACCTTTGGTAAAACTATGTTAACATTATTTACAGTGTTTGCTTCTACCCCATACTTGGTTGTGAAAAATTTACTTTCATAATTATCAATTACAAAGTAAACAACTTTGTCAGCTCTAACTCTTACTAAAGTATTTCCTTCGGTGTCTGTTAGGCTTCTTTTTCCTGAAATCTCAAGATTATTAAAAGTATCATAAATTGAAACATTTGTTGAAATTGGGTCCCCAAATTCATCTCTAACATTTACATTAAAAGTTCCTTCTCCAATGCTCATCTTTAAGATCTGCTCATTAACCTCTCTTTCAAAGATCATAAATGGATTTGAGATTCCTGAAGAGAACTTTCCTTTAACAGCCTCTAACCTATATGATTTTTTTGGATCTAAATTTGTAATTACAGCTTTTCCATAAACATCAGCAACTGTTGTTTTTAGAACAGTATTATTTTCAGAGTCAAGTAGTTTTATGTCAGCAAACTCAACTGGTTTTGAGAAGTCATCAACAACAGTTATTAACAGTCCTCTAATTGTTTCTAGATTAATTATGTCTAATCTAATTGTTTGAACATTTTCACTTTTTCGTAAATTATTTTCAACTCTAAAAGTATAATTTGCATTATCAAAAGTAACCTTATAAGAAATATTTTCTTCTAAACCAAAAGTAACCAAACCTTGTTCATCAGTCATTTGAGAAACAATTTCTTGCTCTCCTTTAAACAAAGTACATTTTACATTTTTGATAGCTTCACTATTATCAGAATCAATTACTTTTAATTTTAGTAAACCAATTATTTTCTTTTCTAATTTAATTTCTTTAGATTCAATCTGTCCTGAGACTATGGTTACTGATTCTCCATCAGTTACAACTAGTTCTCCGTAAGTGTGATTTTGGTCATAAGCAGAAATAAAATATTGTCCAACATTTAAGTTATTAAACTCTACAATTCCGTTGGTGTTTGTTGTTGCTGTTTCTGCCTTTATGCCATTAGCATTAGTTAAAGTAACAACAATGTTTGACACAGGGGTAGCTATGTCTTTGTCTTTTACAATAATTGTTACTGATCCTTTTTCTGTTTCAATTTCATCACTTAAAGAGATCTCTCCAACCTTAGAGCTATCATCAATTTCTAGATCTGAATAGTTTGGGGTATAAAATTGAAAGGTAGGTATTAGTTCTCCACAATCTAAAGGAACATCTTGAACAATCAACACCCCATCAATTATTGGAATGTTTGTTAGAGGTTGAAAACTTGAATCTTCATTTGAACATCTTAATTCATCAAGTAGAAGATATTCTGTTAACTGCTCTCCATCTCTTATAAATATTATTTTTTTGTCAACAGTTGTTCTTTTATCTTTTAGATAGATTGTAAAGTTAGAGGCGTCTGAAAAATTTAATTCAAGGGGTTTTTCTAATTCATATTTATTTGAATTTATTTTTAAAGAATAAAGAGTGTCTTTGTTAAGTCCACTAACCTTTGCAATTCCTAACTCATCAGTTGTAAATAGTTTTTCTGTTCCTGAAAAGGAAAGAGTAATTGTTTGGTTTGTTATGGGTTTGTTTGTAGAATCTACAAAAGTCAAATATGAGTTTTTTGAAATCACTGTATGATTTGAAAAAATCATAAAAGCTAAAAGAACTATTACACCTAAAATTATTAAACTAAAAATCGCAAAAGTCCTTATTCCTCTTCTTTCTAGAGGGTCAATTATTTTATATAAATTAATTCCTTTTCTGTCTAGCTTGTCTAAGAAATTAAAATATCTGTCTTCTAACTTTTGGTAAAAAGATTTTAAACTCATATCTATTCTGCCTTATTTTTTGTTTATTTATAAATTTAATATAATATATTATAAATATAATTGTTTATAAACTTTTGCATATTTCTTATTTCAAGTTTTGTAATGATTATGTTAATTTCTATATATTATTATATGCAAATAGTTTTATATATCTTGTTATTAATTATAGAAAGTTAATTTTAGTTTGAAGAAGTTGGAACACACCCTGGAGTTTGGTTAACCCCACCTTCATAACTGTAACAGGTCCAATTATCTTCTTCTGTAGAAAGTATTTGAAAATTTTCTTCTATGGGTTGGTTAGGGTCTTCTAAAATAAAATAACCAGTATTTAGACTATCTTTTATTTTTAATTTTAAGTTCTCTGTGTTTGGAACAAATGAAACATAATCATCATATAAAGTTATATAAATGTAAATTTCCTTGTCATCATTAACTTTATATCTTACATCATTTTCTTCAAATTTAAAATTATATTTTACTGAATCTAATTCTGTACATCTCAATTGTGAATTAACTTGAGTGGTTGGAAGGCTTTGGAAATTTAAAAGAGGCATAAAAGAGTTATTATCCTCCTCATTAAAGAATAACCCAGGTCCAAAGGAATTATTCCAAAATAGACTAGGATCAAATTTATAAACAGTCAATGGATTAGTTCCAGGGCTTTCAACTTGAGGAGCTTCTTCTCCATATTTACTTATAGAGGAATTATTTCTAGAATCTATTTCATTTATTTTAATTTTTGTGTCAGGTAGGGTAGGTGCATAAATGTCTCCAAACATTTCTAAACGTCCATCTCCAAACACTACTTTTTTTTCTTCTGATGGATTTTTACCTAATTTGTGTAGAATGTTTTTTGTTGTTTGTTCAACTAAAGAATCAAGTATTGTTTTTGAATCTGATAAATAGTCTCGTAATTTATATTCATAAGGGTCATTTCCTTTAAGCTTAATATCTATTCCACTTTCGGAAATAAATATCCCATTTGAGCTTACAGATACAGAATAGTCACGATCATTACAAGTCTTATCAAAACCATCAACATCAACAGTTTCAAAAAGATTTGTTCTTGGAGCACAACTTCCTTTATCACAAACCCCTACTCTTGCTTGTTCTAAAGAATTATGAATTACAGGATCAAACAACCCACCTTTATTAAAAGCATCTTGGGCAGGATTGTCTGACATCTCACCATCAGGTGTTAAAGCTATTCTCCTCACACTCTTAAATGCTTGAAAGCCTCTCCAAGGCATATAAATTTTATAGATCCTCTTATCAAATAAAGGTCTCTGAATAACATCATTATTTTTAAATCTTCTAATTGTTACTTTTGGTAACTTTTCCATATGCTCATCACTTAATTCTGCAGCACTTAGATATAGATAAAAAGAACCAACACAAATATCATCTTCTTCTTGTTCACAATTAACTACTTCTGCTTTTGTAGGTGCGTCTTCAAACATCTGCTCAATAACTTCTCTTAGGTCACCTTCTTCTTCAGGAGAATCAACATTAATTGAATACCCAACAGGATCTTTTGAATATTTTAATTTTGTTAAAAGATTTTCTGTAAAATAACCTGTAAAATTTGATTCAAAAAAAATTCTTAATATCATCTCATCTACAAAATCATTCCAAGAAAGTTCAACTAATGGTCTACCAATTAGTATTTCATTACTTTCACTTGATCTAAAATTTTCCCATTGTTCTCTTAACCCAACTACAAATAAATTAAAAGCATCTGCTCTTGCTAGATCAGAAACAGTTATTAGATCAGAGATTGAGGATTGGTCTTCAATTAAGGAAAGATAAGTGTCTTCTGTTTGAACCATATTAAAAATTAAAACAAGAGTTATAGATATTAACATTAAAGAAACAAGAGCTGTAAAAAGATTAAATCCTTTTTGATTTTTATAAATTATTTTATTTTTAAGAAACATATATTATTTATTTTTAGATAGAAGAAATTATAAATATTAACTATTTTTCAAGAAAAAGAATTATGTAAATATTTTTTAAAATGTGTTGTTTGTAAAAAATATATTTCCAAAAATTATTTTATTTTTAAATAGGAGACATTATGTTAAAGTTTGGTCCTATAAAGTCTAATGGGGAAATTAATATATCTACACTTGTGCTTGACATTTGGTCTGAAGAATCTTGGGCAGTTAAAGTGATTGTGTGTGGATAAGTTATGAAGTTTGGATTGAACAATATTATACTTTGTGGTAAAATCTTATCTGCGAAAGGTTGATTTACAAAAATACTTTTTGTAAGAAGATAATCTGTTGGATAACCCCAACCAAAGTCGTCTGGAACTAAACTAAAGTTACAGTCTGTACTTAATAGTTGTTGGGTTTCATCTTTCCACTCGCAACTTACAGACCCGTTGTTGTTTACATAACTGCTTGTAAACATTATTGGTAGGGAGTGAGAGTAAGTCTCTCCTGAGATTGGGTTTAGAATGGTTATTGCAAAGATTGGTGCTTGAAGAATGGTTATGGTTACTTCTGAAATGGATTCTTGCTCTAACTCATCTGTAACTTTTAAAGTTATGTCTTGTGTTAAGTCAACTCCACCAAATTGACTTGCCTGCATGTCAAAGGTGCAGTTGCTGTTTATTAAAACTGGGTTTGTGGAATAGTTTTTATACCACTTACAGTTTGCTGTTCCAATATTATAATCGTAAGTTCCTTGAAAGGAAATGGATTGATCAGTATAAAAGGTTTGATTATTTTCTGGACTTAATATTTCTGAAGTTAGGTTGTTGTTAGGAACCTTAGATTGTAGATAGGCTTTTAGGGTATAGTTGTCTCCGGAAAGTGCCCAAACTTTAACTTCTGTGTCCACTAAACCGCTGTATGTGTTTGAGGTGGAGTCCCAAGGAAGATCTATTAGATTTGGAATATAATCTCTTGAAATGTTATCAAAGACACCCCATGGCATACCTGCTAAATCATCATACTTGTTTGTATATAAATCCCCTGGACTTATAGGAGGTATCATATCTGTATTATCTAAAAGGTTTTGTTCAAAAATGATACCAGGATGACTTATGTCATCATTAAAAAAATTCATATCTTCGTCATACATTATACAGTTAAAACAGACTTCTCCTGCATAATGACTTTGAATATAGTCTTCATCAATATGGTAAATGTCAAGACCACCAGTTGGATTTAAGGCATTACCTATTAACCCATGCAATAACCATTTGTCTTGATTTGTAGATGATATGTATCTATTTGAAACTAAGAAAAACTCGTTTGAATATTGAGTACTTGTGTCTTGTAACTTATAAATATCATGCGTGTCAGCTAATGAGTCTAAATTAAAAATACCATAACTATCAATAACAGAAGTTACATTTGCCCAACCTAAAAAATATTTTGACCAAGGATCAAAAGAGATTGGACGACTTCTATCTGCTACAATGTCTGTCATTACTGAAAGGTATAATAAACCCATATTATGTTGGTTACCTTCTGGACTTATACCGTAAAGATCAGGTAATCCTAAAATGTGAGCAAACTCATGAACTGCAACCTGTATTTTTGTTCTACAATCTTCAGGATAATAACCTGCTACACTTCTATAAGCACTACAGATATTTTCAGGGTAATGGCTACCAATTGTCGCTGTATTTCCATAGTATAAACCTTGAACTGAATAGTTTGTAGAACCACTAAATATTCTTGTAGAATCTAATAAGTTTCCAGATTGACTTTGAGCAGAAACTGCAGCATGGATTATTATCATTCCATCTATTCTTCCATCATTATCATTATCATATTGACTAAAGTCAACATCTGAAAAAACATCAACAGTGTGTAGTATTAATGCAAAAGCATTTGTATTATTTTGAATATAGAAAGAATATGGATTTTGAACTTCTCTCCAATCATAAATATCAAACTCTAAATCTAAGGCACTATTTGATGCAATATTATAGTAGGTACTTACACTTTGTGCATTTCCATCTAAATAGTTGTCAGAGTTAAACATGTCTTCATAGTCTGAAACTGTTAGGTTAGAAAGATGAGGATAGTCTGAAAACTCAACTAGAAAAACAGGAATTTTCTTGTAACCTTGAGAAGAACAAGTTGCCCAAGTGTTTTCAACACTTGAATAGGAATCATCTCTATTTTTTGGAGTTACATTTTTAAAATAAGCTTTTGCATCTTTTACTTCCGGAGGTAACAGCACATCAACATAATCTCTTTGAACAGAAGGAAAGATTCTCGGAGTTCTTGAAATCTTTGAAGAACTGATCTCAGGAGTTGAATTAGCTTTTGAAACAGTTGGAGAATAACTAATAGATGCAGAAAAAACAACTCCTACAAAAAATAATATAAATAAAGGAATTATTATATATAATAATTTTAGATGATTATTTGGTTCTTTCATAAATATATATATTAATAACACCTTTTTAAAGCTTACTTTTTTAACTTAAGACAATTATTTCCAACTATTACCAACATACACACAAATCTTGCTACCCTTTGAAGTAAGCTTACAATTATTTTCTAAAGCATCTGGTTGGTTAACATAGATTGTTAAATAGTCAGAACCACCTAAGTCTAAAGTAGTTGTATAATCATTTAAACAAACTCTTAAAGTATCAGAGCCTCCTGAAAGAGCAGAAGTTGAACATAGAGCATAATTGTTGTTTCCTGGAGGAGTGATATCTGAGGTTGTTGTGTATTCGAATGGTCTTATAATCTGATATTCACCATCATCACCAGTAAATGTGAAATAATAAGTGTCTTCTTGAGAACATACAATATTTTTAAAGAAAATAGCATCAGAAGTGTAATTTCCAATAAAAGTATTACCATTAATTTGGATACCATCATAAGTACATTCATCTGTAATTATTAAATTATTTAAAGCATTATTTTTTTCAACCTTTAATGACAAATCAACACTAGAAGATTGATTTAAAATAATAGTAACTTCAGGACCATAATAAGTCTGTCCAACAAATCCTGTGTAACTCTCAGGATCTACTTCTAAAAGAAAAGTTGTTGGAATTGGATCACACTCATTATTTATACAATCTTGAGGACAAGTATCACATTCTCCCCCAAGAACATCACAATAACCATCCCCACAATCATCACCAGAAATTACACACGGTGGACAAGGACCTCCACAATCTACACCTTGCTCTAGTCCATTCTGTATATTATCAGAACAAGTTGGAAGAATATTACCCATTCCCACAGGTGTCAAAACCTCTCCAAATTGATCGCCTATACTAGTGTCTAATTGATCAGCATCATCTATACTTCTATTAATCTGAGATAAATAAAACACTCCAAAAATAATTCCACCAATAACTAATATTCCAACAATTGTCAAAACTTCAACAGAAATCTGACCCTTACTATTCTTAAATAATTCAAACATATTAAATACTCCTAAAAAATATATAATTTTTAATAAAATTAATAATATATATTATGAAAAAGTTTATAAATAGAGATGGTTGAAGTTTTATGCCTAGCTTCCTTATTTTTTTTATATCTTGAAAACAAACATAAGCATGTACACCAAAATAAGAAAAATACTTTATAATAAAATTAAAATCTAAAAAGAAAAATTAAAATCTAAAAAGAAAAATTAAAAAAAACTATTTAGAACAATTATCTATCCTCTGATTATTAGATGTTGAACCAACATAGCTTTCTATCTTTAAATCATATCTACTTTTGTTATTTGGATCTTGTGAGTCTTGGTTGTCTATAATGTCAACCTTATATAATGTGTTTCTATTAAAATTAACATTATCGTTGATTAACACAGAATGATCTAAACCTGTAATTCCAGTATCTGTTAAAACATTACTTCCAGCAACATTCCCTAAAATTCCACAAGCAAGAGCCCTAAACATTCCTGCCCCAAAATTTGCTAATTTTGCACTAAACTTTACTTTTGCTTTTCTTACCACAGAACTTTCTAAATCAGTAATCTGATTTTTAATAGCATCATTAATTGGGATTTTTGGGTTTCCTGCAGCATCTACAACAGTTGGAGTTAATCTTGTTCCCCCTGGCTTTAATGCTCTTTCTAGATCATCTAATTGTTTCATAGCGTCTTCTAGTGGCTTTGCATTTACCTCAAGTCTTGTAAGTGCTTTTTTAGTTCCTGTTGCTTTCTTATGTTTCTGGTACCATTTTTTAGAACCATCTTGTAGATCTGTAAGTTTTGCTTTCTCAGCAGTAATTTTATCTAGATTACCTTTAATTTCTGCCTTTTGGGTCTCTATTGTTTTTAACAGATCATCATACTCTACTTGTGAGATTCCTTCTAAGGCTGTTGCCCCAGCTCCCCCAGGTGTTCCTGCTGTTCCTGCAGGAGGTGTTGTAGCTGTTGCCCCAACTCCAAAGGTAAAGGGATGTGTTGGATATTTTTTAATTGCAAATGTTTCTACTTGACTAGCCAAAGAGCTTGGATTTAATGCAAAAAGATTAGGCCTTGCTTTTGAAAAAGTCCCATTCCTTATAAGTGAAACCAAGTCATCTAACTCACTTGCTGTCAAACTCTCAATTTGACTAGGTATGTATGCTCCAGCAGTATTTGTTACTCTTGGCAAAATTCTTGCAGCCATCGCAGGATCATGTGGAACAAAGGAATAGGAAGTGCTTGTTCCGTTCATGTAACTTACATATTTTCCAAGTCTTGCATCAACTGTATGTGGAACATTTGTAACTATCGGAGGAGTTACAGGAGGTGGAGTTACAGGAGGTGTTGGAACCACTGCCCCTACAGGAGTTAAAGTCCCTGAAACTCCTTCTAAGACAGAAGAAGCTCCCTTCTCAAAACCAAGTGGAGTTGCTTTTACCATCCTTGACCCTGAAAGTGCCTGTGCAGTCCCAATACCAAGTGTTGTTGCCCCAGGACTCTCAAGATTTGTTCCATTAAAGACTTCTGCAATCCAGGTACTCATCCCCTCAATTCCCCCAACAACACTTCTAGCAAGATGAATCTCTGTGCCTGTTTGTTTATTTTGTTCTCCAATAAATAACTTTGTTAACCAACCATCAATAAAATCTGAAAATCCCTTTCCAGTAACAGTATTCAAATATATGCTTGCTGATGGTAAACCGCAAGCAAAAATTCCACAATCAACAACTACCCCTGACAACAACTTGATCTGCCCCAAAACAGGCACCATCCCAAAAATAGCATTTGTCCCAGCAGTACAAGCTGTACAGGTTGCCATACATGGTACAAAATATTTAGTCAAAGCATTATTTATTGCTTTATTGTTTTTAGCTTCCTTTTCAGCCTTAGTCTTTCCAGTATTACAATTTTCTAACTTATAGTCAAAAAATAAACTAGAGCTTGGATTTTTCTCAATATACTTATTTATTGTGTCACACAAAGTCTCTGTGTCTGTAGGGTTATATGATCTGTTCCAATCAACCAAAGCATAATAGGTGTCTTGTGCAGAACCACCATCCTTGTTAGCAGCAACCACCTTGTTACTTACAATCTCTAAAACATCAACAGGTGTAACTCCGCAACTTGACAAATGGATGGTTGCCTCAGACTTTCTTTGTCCAACATTTCCTGCTTTAAGACTTGTAGAATAAATACTTCTTGCACTTACAATTATGTCTTTTCCAACCAGATTATAGATCTGATCATTTTGTGGAATATAACATACATTAAAATCATTTGACACTCCTTGTTTTAAATCTAAACCAAGAGAATCATATTTTTTATTTCTATATTCAAACCAAGTGTTTAGGTCATTTGGTGCTTTTAGGTTTAAAACAACATTTTCTAAAATATCAGAAACAATGTTTAGATCAGTACAAACTTTATCAACTAAAACAACACTTGTCTTTTCTTTAGGATCAAATTCTAATCTCCCTGCTTTTATAACTTTTAAGATTAACATATAATCTAGATTTTCTGAAATACAATTTTCTGTATAATCAGTCTTACTTATAAAATTATTGATTAAGATCTTAGCATCAGTCAATACTTTTTCAGGCAATTGTGAAGTTCCAGAAATTGCATATCTATTATTTATTACAATATTTAGTTGTTCAGGTTTAGAGGAAGGACTTTTTTGTAGATCATTAAAGTATATTTTTGCTAAAGCCTCTTGATCTTCATTAATCTTTCCAACTCTGATGTTAAGATGATTTTGTTTAGTGCTTGGAATGTTACCCTTCACATATCTATTATCATTCTTTTCAAATTTACTAACTCCACTTAAAATCTCTTTTGCTACATTCTCATCACCTGAAAACACAGTTAACCAGGTGCCTTTACTTTTATTCTTTGTAAGGTCTATGTCCCACGGCAAATAATTTAAATAATTTTCAATACTTTTTTCACATTGTTCAGTTTGTTTATAAGAAACTAAATTTACTAAGAAGTTAACTCTGTTTGGAAAGATGCTGTCTTGGTTAGCTCCAATAAAGGCATTCAACTCTAATTTATATTTCCCACAACCAGAAAGATTAGGGATGTTTATTTTCCCCCCATATTGATAGGTACCATACCCTGTAAGGTTACTGTTTGGAACTGCAACATCAACAAAATATTTTTTAAATTTATAATCTGATTTGCTTAAGATCTCTTTGACTAGGTCATAAGATAAAGAATCGTTCTGTAGGTAAACATCAAACTCAACAGGACCTAAGTCCCCCCCAAGATCAGAGATTGGACAATATCCTTGTAAAGCCTTTTGAACAGAACAACCAGTTTTTAATAATTGATTTTGGGAGTGTGCAGCAACTGTCTGTATTTTTCCATACATCTCATCAATCTTTGATAGTATCAATTCAGAAGCTCCATAAGAATCACAATAACCATCCCTACCTGTACAGTCATTAACAGAGATTAAAGGCATGTACACAGTCTTAGACTCAGAAGGGTTATTACAAACAGGAAGAGTTACTTCAAAAGATTGTAAGAAATCATTTTGTTCATCTTGATCTTTAGATAGAATATTTAAAGAAACTAAAGTGCTCTCTGAAGTTACATAATTACCTGAATTTAAAGCTTGTCCAATAATTGTTACAGGAACCTTTGGTTGTCCACCATATGCATTTGCAGTTATTGAAAATGAAAAGTCTGCAAAACCGTTTGGTGGAATTACCCCCATCCCAGATGTTGGAACTAAAGACACAGCGTTATTCCCAAAGGCTTGTTGGTAACTACCAAGTCTTTTATCAATTCCAACAATTGCTACAGGCTCTGCACATTGGTTATTAATAGAAATATTTCTTGCTTTTTTCTCTCCTAAATTTAAAGTAAAGTCTAGATTTTTAGGACTAATCTTTAGACAATTAGGAGAAGAAATTAAAAAGTAGGCAGTTGTTTTTGCAAAGACTGGATTTTTCACACCTGCTGCCTTTCCAGTAACAACAAAGTACATGTCTTCTAAAGTTGCTCTATTAATGTTAACTGTAAACTTTAGATCAACAGGAACTCGTTTACCAGGCTCTAAAATCTTTATCTCCCTTGGGTATTCAGTTACTCCAATATTTGCAGACTTGATCTGTGGGTAAGTGCTTATCTGTATGTCAGTTATTGGAACATTTCCAATATTTTTAATCATAATTCTTGTGCTTGTTATTGCTGGTTGTTGTTCGGTTGTCTGTGATAAATAGATCTGTAATTGTGTAGGTGCAACCCACAAAGCTTTACTTACATCTATCAAGTCAACATTAAGTTCTGTAGGTGAAAGATTATAAAAAGAATTTTCCCACAAAATATTAAATTTATATTTTTTAATTTGTTCTCTATCACTTGTGTTTTTAATAAGCACATCATATAGCTTTTCTTCACCTGGAAGTATAGTCAACTGATTTAATATAATTTCAAGATCATTGTTTGAATTTGAAGAGATTGGAACTAACTTTGGGTTTAAGAAAACTATTTGTTCACATTTATTCTGAATAGTAAAAACTACTGTGTTTTCAGAGGCTCCTGCTCTAGAGGTTATGAAGTTGTTAATATATCTGTTAAAGCCATCATTATAATAATTGTAGTTGGAATTGGAATTACTTGAACCTGGAATAGACCCACCATATCCTGTGTTATAGCTTTGATTAGGTGTATAATTTAAATTTTGTGAGCCTATAAAGTCTTGGTAGTCTCCAGCCCCATAATAATCATCATAATTGAAATTGGTGTTTAGCCCAACAAAAGTGTCAATCTTTTTTGGTGCAATTACCAAACAGTCATCAACTATCAACCCTCTGTTTATCCTTATAGAAACAACAGTTGCAACTTGCCTATTCCCCACAAGCCCATAGATTGGAACATTTGCATATGCAGAATCAAATAATGCATCTTTTGAAACTGTTGCAATTGCTTGAAAGTTTATTTTATTTTTCTTAGTAACACTTGGTGGTCCTCTAACATCCAAAGTCAAGGTGTCAGCCCCATTTACCCAAACAGGTTCTCCAACATAGATGTCAGTTACTGAGGTGTCAGAAATATTTTCTAAATTGAAATTTACAGTTTGAGAAATTTGATCAACCCCTAAGTTAATCAACACTTCCTTTGGAGCAACAAGAACAGAGTCATCAGCAATCAAAAGTTGTTTGGTAAATGGCACATAACCATAAGCAGAGATTGTTAAATTTAATTTGTTTACAACAAAATCTGAATTGATTACATATTTTCCTGCCCTTCCATTTAGTCTATCTCCTTTTATTAGTCTTATAAATTGCCCTTGCTCATCTTCAATCTTTATAAAAGCATTTTCAATTGGGTTTCCATTTGCTGAATCAAAGACCTCTAACTCTAGTTTAGAACCAAATGGTAATATTAGGTCAGGATTAAATAATATTCTTAAGTATCTTTTGTCAAGAACCTCAAAGCTTAATCTTTGTTCAAGAGCAGAGTCATCTTCTAAAATAAATTTTGAATCAATATAACTTACACCAATTGCTTTTGAGACAAAGTAAGTGTAGACTTTCTTTCGCTCTCCAGCCCTTAAATTAATTCCATCTTTGTTTAGTTCAAGTTCTGAAATTGTGCCTAGATTAAAGTTTGTTGGAAAAGCTAAAGTTCCTTCATCAGCACTTATAAATGAGATTGCTGGTTGGGTAGTTGATGTCTTTGTGTTTAATTTAATTACTCTATTTTTATTACTGTAAAGTGTAGCTTCTAAAGCAAACACATCTCCCTTTAATGCAAAAAAGTCCTCTTTAGAATAACTAATTCCATCTGAGTCAATAAAGCTATAAGACACACAAATATCATCTTTACATTCTGCAGGAACATCAAATAACTCTACAGTTATTTCTTTTGTGTCTGCATAAAGTTGTTGTCTGTTGTTTGTTGAGTATTTCTTTTGTAGGGTTGAGTCTTGTGGATCTCTGTAAACCTCAAAGTCTCTTTCAACCCATGCCCTGTATTTAAATTTTGGTTTAAATGTAGAAGAGTCAATTGCTTTTACTTTAATTTTAATTTGCTTGTTTGTAACTCCAAGCTTATTATCCCATTTTAGCTCAATCCATTTGTTAATGTTTCCTGCATTTCCTTGGTTTAAGACATCTATTGATTGTGAACCAGGTTCAGGTAAAGGATTGTAGGTTGTTGAGTAGGTGAAGTTTGTTGTGTCTGCCATAAAGCCTGTGATTCCATAACTTTGATTTTCAGAATCAGTAACAGTGTCCTCTCCAGCTCTAATATGCACTCCTGCTTTGGTTGTGCCTTGTGGAACAATTACATCAAATATTAAATAATAATCATTGTTTGGAGAAATATAATTTATTTTTTCCCCTCTACTATTCTGTATGCCTACAAAGTCAATGATTGGAAAATCACCAACTACTTTAGGGTTAAGTTTAAAGCCTAAATGGTTTGCTGAGTCTGCATCATTTGCTGATAGTGTCCCAGTTGTTGTTACACCATTTGAATCTGTGTAATTTAATATAAAGTCAGAATAACCATCTGTACGAAACATAATATCATCTAATGCAGAGTTGATGTCTGAGTCATATAAAATTGTTCCGTCCTTTGCAGAAATTGATACATGTCCTGAACTTATTTTCTGTCCAAAGCTATCTAGTAAGTCTAAGGTTAAGATTTTTGAAGATTGCTCAATTGTAAAAATAATTCTATTTTGTAGTTTGTTACTAATGGTTATATACTGGTAGTCTTCAACATCTCCAACATAAGCATACACAAGATATTTAGAACCAACCTTTAAAGGTAAGGAAAGTCCACCAGTTGCATCTAGAACAAATGGTTCATCATTATAAGGATATTCAATTTCATCTTTTATTTCAAAGATTTTAATTTTTGCATTATCTACAGGTAGATTTTTAAAGTCAACAACAAAGACTTCTAAAATTGCACTATTATTTATGTTTATTTCTTCTAACCTTAACTCTAGTTCTGAGAAATTAATTAAAGAAACTTTTTTACTTTCACAAAAATAATTTTGCTTACAACCAACAACAATAAACTCTGAGTTTGTTTCTAAGCCTTGGAAGTTGATAGTTCCTGAAAGGTCAGTTGTCTTGTTGTCTAACAATGATTGGTTTTGATCATAAATGGAGACAGAAGCATCTTGTAAAAGATTAAAGGAAATTGAATCAAGTATTTTTACTTTCAAAGAGCTTCCTCCTTTCTTTAGGGTAATGTTTATTATCTCTTCTTTGTTTAATATTTTAAAAGAGATTAAAGGATCACTTACAAAGGTCCTGTATTCTTCTTTACTTACCTTGTAGTTGATTGTTGAGCCAGAATCAACATCAATAATTGCTCTTCCATCAACAGTTCTGTTCTGAGCTATTAGTTGATCAGATAGATTATAGACTTCAACTATAGAATCATTCAACAACTCTCCAGCCTCATCATTAACCACAAAAGTAATTCTGCTTTTTCCTTCTAAAAGCCCACTATTAAAAACAAGCTCTATGTTTCTAGTTTCTGCTTCAGAATTTAATCTTATTGTTTCTTTATGGTCTTGGTATTTGTCAGCAGAGACAATTAGCTCTATGTCCTTGTTGATTGGGACTTGTAAGTTAACATCATAGAAATTATTTTTATCTGGTTTACCTGAGATTTCTGTTCTTTTCCCATCAAGCAAGTAGCTAACAGTAACTAGAGCATTTGCAACAATTCTTTTGTCTTGAGAATCTATTATTTTAATTTGTAAGATTCCGTTCTGAATAATTTCATTAAAAACAATTACAATTAGGTCTTCTTTTGATTCAATTAAAAAGTCTTTGTTAAAAGGCTTATAACCATCTTTCATTGCAGAAAAGGAATATGTTTTTCCTGGCTTTAGATTTATCTTAATAACATCGTTGTTGTTTACTGTTCCTGAAAATACCTTTTTACCTTTAACATCTTTAATCACAAGGCTTGCATCATTGATTGACTTGTTGTCAGAACCTTGAATACTAAATTTGATTTCAGAAGTTGCATTAACATTAAACACAAATAAGAATAATACTAGTAAGATTATAATTAGTAAGATTGAACCAAACAAGATAAATGGAGGAACTCCTTTATTTTCTAATTTTTTATTTAAAGCATTTAGGTTGATTCCTTTCTTTGTTAACCAATTTGAAAAATTATAATAACCTTTTTCTAAGCTACTGTATATTTTTGAGAAAAAATTATTTCTTTTTTTTTCTTCCTTACCCATATCTATACTTTCCAAACAAATGTTTAATGCTGTGTTTTTGTTGTTCTTTATTCTTTCTGTTTTGTTGTTTTTAGATTTAAATATTATTCTTAATTTATAATTATAATTTACATCAAATTATATATAAATATATCTATATATGGAAAGTCTTTAAAAAAGAATCAATTTAAAAAAAAGAAAAAAAGGGAAAGGAAATTATTTAGTATTTGCAACCCTAATGATTGCAACGATTGAAACAATCATTGCAGCTGGTCCTACAAAGTGAACTAAATTTATTAAAATTCCTCTTAAAAGATCCCCAATTACAGGTAATGCATTTATAGAATTGCTTGTTGCAATAAATGCTATTGCTGCAATTAAGAATAAAGATACATTTCTGTCAGAGATGTTTAATAATCCAATTATTAAACCTAAGATTATTAGTGCTACTGATACCCAACTTGGATTTCCTGTAGAGTAAATCAATCCAAAAATAATTGAAATTAAAATTCCAAATAAAAAAGCATAAGCCCCTATTTTTTGAAAGTCCATTTTTTTCTGCCCCCATACCTAAATTGTATATTAGAATTATAGAACAAAAGATTTAAATATATTAATTTTTGTAAACAAAGATAGGTTGTTTGAAAAAAGAGTGGGGATTACAGAAAAGGGATAGAAAAAGGAAAATTGGAAACTGATTTTAAAAGAAAATGAAAGACTATGAATTAAAAAATTTTTAATTAAAGGATTTTTAAAAAAGAAGATTTGTGATAAGAAAAATAAGGGCAGAAAAGAAGAAGGAAAAACATATCAGTCAATCCTTCTAATTTTTATAAGTTTTAAAAAAGGCAGAAAAGGGAAAAGCAAGAAAAGAAAGATATGTAATTAAAAAAGGGGTTTTTTAATTAAAGGGGGTTAATTATTTTGCAAAAGTAAAAAATACTTTTACCTAACAATAAAGTATACCTTTCTTCCTGCTTGCACTTTCCTTAAGTATCCATTGTTTACTAGTTTGTTTAATCTCTGTGATGCTGCATTTGATCCCTTATAATTAAATTCATTTTGGACCATCTCAGCGTCAACTTTTTGTTTAACTTTAATAAAAGAAATTATCTTGTCATCTATCTCTGGTAATATGTTGTAAACATCTGTGTTTTGTTCTTGCTTAGTCTTTATGTTGTTTTTAACTAAAAACTGTAAGCTATCATACTTCTCTCTTAGTTCTAAAAGTATGTTGTTTGTCTTTTTTCTTTCTTCTATTAATTGATGAATGATTACTGAAAGTATTAATGGATCATTAAACTTTTCTTGGATTTGAATAAGATCACTCAAACCCAGTTCTTTTGTGTCTTCTTTGAGTAACAACTCTAGAAATTTCTGTTTTGTGTTAATGTCATTTTCTGTCATAATATATCATGATTATGTCATGAAAGTATTAAAAGAGCATCGGTTTAAAATTTCTTAAGAAATAGGTTTTTTTGTTTGATTTTCTAACCGCTTTTTGATGGCTAAAAAGATCAAGCTTTCTTTATTAAAATATTATATAGTATACACAAAACCATTTAATAAACTAATGAGTTTGGATTATTAACTTTTTTTCCTTAAAAGATTCTAGATTCTCTTCTTGGCACCCTAAACCCAAATTTTCTTGTTTTTTCTAAAATTGTGTTTGTTATTGAATCAATTTCATCAAGCCTTAGTCTGCTTCTCAAATCTGCTTCTATTAGGGGTGAAGGATAAACATATCTTTTGTTTAGATTAGAAACTGAGGAGATGTTTGAGACAATCTGTTCTGTGTATTCTTTTAAGGACAAGCCAAAACTCTCAAAGTAAATAAATTCTAGTCTTAAAGGAAAGTCATCTTCTGAAAGTTTAATATAAAGAATATAAAGGTTGTCAGAGACCTCTTTTGGAAAGTCCTTTAAGATTGGATGTTCTTTAAAGTTGTCTGAATATTTAATAACACAAGTTCTTTCATTTTTAGAGAGCAGAGAGAAGACTAAGAAAGGATCATACAGTTCATTTGTTAGCTTCTCTTTTATTATCTTTTCTTCTAAGAATTTAAAAAATCTGTTTGCTCTTGAGTCTTCAATACACCCAACCAAGTAGACTTTTTTTTCTTTACAAAGATTATAGATATTAATAAAATTATTAATTAAGGAATTATAAGAAGAAAGTAATTTAGATTCCTTTGAAGGCTTAGAAATATATTGTGGAACAATTGAACCATCAATTAAACAAAAATTAGAATCACTTTTTTCAATTATTTCAAAAGAAAGCCCAATCTCTTTTTCTAATCTCAAAATTGAGGTGTTCCAAACAATCTCTTCAAGTTCTAAAGCAGAAGTTGTGATGTATGGTTTTGCAAGATTATAGGCTTTTGGAAAATAGGTTGCCTTTTCTAGTTTTGAATTTCTGTAATTGAAGACTACTCCAACTTCCTTAATTATGGTAATGTTTGCAAAATTAAATTGTTTGTTTACAAAACCAGAATCAACACCAATAAAGGAACTATTTTGGTCTTTTATAATTTCAATTTTGTTAATTATTTTTTCTAAGTTGTTGTATGGATTATTAATTTCTTTGAAGTTGTTCTTTTTCAAGTATTTAATTGTTAATTGGTTCTTTTCATAGTTGTTAACCATTAGATTAACAATATTTTGTAAGTTGTCCATAATCATTATATTAAACCACAAACAATTTATTAATATATAAGAAAGAATCTTTTTCTGTGTGGGTAAAAAAAGATATTTCTAGCAAACAATTTATTAATATATAAGAAAGAATAGGATTAAAGGATGAAGGCTTAAAGAAGAAAAGAAAAATGGAAATTTAAAAAAAGAAATAAAATTGGGATTGAAAATTAATAACTAAGAAAAATAAAGAATAAGAAAAGAAGTTACATTGCCTCTAATCTTCTAATCCTTTCCTCAATTGGAGGATGTGTTGAAAATAGATTTCTTTTTTTTCTTTTTAAGGGATTAGAAATATATAGATGTGCTGAGCCTTTAGAGGCTGAAGCCACTGGTCTGTCTATTGAGGAGATCTTTCTTAAAGCACTTGCAAGACCTTTTGGGTACCTTGTTAACTCTGCTCCAGAAGCGTCTGCCAAATATTCTCTTTTTCTTGAAATTGACATCTGTATAAGTAGGGCAATTATTGGAGAGAAGATTACAAAAGCTATGGCTATAACTAAAACCAAGATCCCTCCTTTGTTATCGTTACCACCTCCTGAAGCTCCACCAAATATCAAAGACCTAAAAGCAATATCTGACACCATGACTATTAGTCCAAAAAGAACAGTAACAATCATCATAACTTTTATGTCTCTGTTTTTTATATGTGAAAGTTCGTGGGCAATTACTCCTTCTAGCTCCTCTCTGTTTAAAAGCTCTAAAAGACCAGAAGTTACAGCTACAGAAGAATGCTTTGGATCTCTTCCAGTTGCAAAAGCATTTGGAGAAACATCATTAATAACATATACTTTTGGTTTTGGGATTCCAGCAGCAATTGCTAATCCCTCAACTAGATTATCCAAGTATTTATGTTTTGGATTTTTTTCATCAATTGGTTTTGCTTTTGAGGTTGAGAGTACAATTTTGTCTCCTGAATAGTAACCTATTAACGCAAAGATAATTGCAAAGAGTCCAGCAAAAAACAAGATTCCAAAACCTGCAAATGAGAATATTAATTTTAAACAATATCCAATAACCAAGATTAAGATAAAGAAGATAAACATTAAAAAATAGGTTTTTATATTATTTCTTCGTATCTCAGAATAAAAACTTTTAGAACTCATAATCACACATCTTTATAGTCAATATATAACTATTGAGTAAACAGTTTAAATAATTATTTGTTTTTTAGAAATTAAAAAAATATAAAAAGAAGAGGTAGGATAAATTTATTCTACCCCTGAATTTCCTGATGATCCTGATGAATATTTAGTAACACCATCAAAAACACAAGTTATATCTGAATAATATTTCTCTGTAGTTGTTCCTCTTGCCCATAGATTATCAGATTGCACCCAAGCAATATTGGAAACAGAATCGCTAACTTCATCACCACTTAAAAATTTACCATTATGCAATGCACAAAATGCTTTTCCTGAAATCTCATTTCCATTTAGTTTAAAAGGTCCACCATCCAATTCAGTCACATTCTCAAATCTTACATTTCCATATGTTACATTTATTTCAGAACCATTAAAACTAACATCACAATCATGATTTGTTCTTGCAACTCCTAAAGAAGTATTTGGTCCACTCCTATAAACAAAAACATCCACAGAATTACATAAGAGTGCAGTCAATGCCTCCTCAGACAACTTCTTAACAGTCAAAGAGTTGTTTGCAAAGTCCACAGTTTCCATTATGTCCAAGTCTGCATTTTCCACAGCACCCTCAGCAAATTTATTTGTTGTTATAAAGTCGTCTGCAAGCTTAGAAGTAATTATTGCCCCATCATTCAATTTATTAGTTGTAATTTCATTGTTACCAATCATACTATTTACAATTCCTAGATCCTTGATTGAAAAAGTATTCATTTCAGAAGGGTTTGTTTTTAATATACCAGCACCAGCTTCCATTAAATCAATAGCTGCAATTGTGCCAACTGCAACAAAAGCAGAATTATCTGGATTCTTTGACAAATAATTAATTCCAGAATTATTATTCAATATTTTAAAATCAACATAATTTAGACCTTCATTTGCAAAATTACTTTTAGTTAAAGTATTATTTTTAATCTTTGAACCAGTAACTGCATTATCTACTAAATTTTCTCCATAAACATAATTAATTTTACTTTCTGAAACACTGTTATCCTTTAGCTTATTTGTTGTGATTGATTTATCTGCAAATTTATTATTATTTAGAGAATTAACCACTAAATTGTTTGCATAATACTCTAAACTACTATAATTTGGATTTGAAATTGAAATTGTTTTAGGAAAACTACTATTGTTTACTTCAACTATAATTCTTAATGGGAAAGTCTTATCAGTTCCTGTCAAATCTTTAGAAATTGGATCTGTAAAAAAACCAGTGGCTATTTCGGAGTTAAAGTTTGCATATGGTAAATTTGTTTTATCTAAAACTAAATTATCGTTTGATATAACATTAACATATGCTTTTATTCCAATATCTTGAGAGGTATCACTTAAATTTAAATCTCCAGTTATCTTAATTACAAAAGGAACATCGTGTGCATATCCAACATTTATAATTAAAAGAAAACTAATTATTATTACAAAAATTCCAAATATTTTTTTTATCATTTACAATCACCTAATATACAATATCATTCAATATAATAAAATTCACAAACTATATTTTTAATTTTAGAAGTACCAGAATCAACTTGCAATTCTCCTTTTTCTGTCAAACCTAAAAGGCTATTAAAAGATCCACTTTCTGTAGTGTATGAGTTTAGACTTCCACCTCTAGAGTTACAATAACCTTTTATTAAATTTATATTTTTTGTAAAATCTTTATTTGAAAAATAATATTTAGTAGAAGCATCTTTCTTTATTAAAATATTATTATATGTTACTAAATATTTATTTTCTGAATTATTATAATTAATATTACAATTATCAAATTCTAAATCATACATATTACCAGAAACACTATAATATGTTTGACCACACTTTAATAGTGAATAGTATTCTGTGTTATTTAATTTATCTTGATTTATGTTTTTATTTTTAATTTTTGAATTTGTTACAGCTTGATTTTGAATCTTACTAGTAACAATTGCATCAGCCATAATTTTTTGTCTTGAAACTGAGTTGTCTGAAAGTTTAGGATTTGTTACTGCTAAGTCTTTTATTTTGTTAGTTGTAACAGAATTATCTTCAAACATACCTGTTTCAACTTTTTCATTACCAATACCTACATAGGTCGTATTTAACATTGTAACAAAAGCCTTAAACAAACCTTGCCCAACAGCAAATTCATAATCTTCTGAAACATTAGAAACCCAAGAAAAATTATCATTTTCTGTTTTTGCTAAGAATTCTGAATAGGTTGTGTTAGGATTAGATGGTTCTATTTTTAACTTTGGTTTTTCAATAGTGTTGTCAGCTACTTTTTCAGAAACAATTGCCTCTAATGAAAAATCTGTACCTTTAATTGAATCATTCTTAATCTTATTTGTAGTTACTACATTTTCAGGAATACTAACAGTCCAAATTGAATTAGCTCCCAAGTCATTTTCTCCAACTGCATTATCTTTAATCTTAGGGGTAGTAATTGAACTATCAACAATGTCTACTGTATAACTTAAATTACTATAATTTGGGTTTGGAAAAAGAATAGGGTCTGAATTATTAATAACAGTATAGTCTATTCCATTTACTATATATGTTCTACTAACACTTAAAACAAAACTATAACTCTCACCATCTCCAGTTTTAGAAATATCAAATGGGTCTGAGAAAAAACCATTATAAAGTCCTAATCTTAAATCATCATAATTTGAATAATATTTATAACCTATTAAATGATCATTAACAAAAGCATAAACAACATAAGTTCCATTAGTTTCTGTTAAATCAATACTACCTGTAATTTTTACAACTGATGGAATACTAAATGAACTTACCACCCCAACACTTATAAAAAAGAATATAAATATTATAAAAATCTTTAAAAATTTATTTTTCATAAAATCACCTTATAAATTAAAAATTAACTATAAATCTCCTCAAATACACAAGTTACAGTTTCTAAATAGTTTTTACTATCGTCACTATAAACATAATCAAAAGTATAATTCTTATTATTCCCTTTATTAAAAGTATAAGCCAAACCATTAGCATATGATTTTGAAACTTCAGTAAAATCAGACATATAGCCACCTAACTTACTACAAAACCATCTAGAAGTTAATTTCAAATCATCTGATTCATTAAAAAGGTATATGCCCTGATATGCATAATTTGCAGAGATGTTAGAAACATCAAAAGTTATACTTATTTTTGTTGGATCATCTCTGTTAACAAAACAAGAATCATTTATATTTAGGGTAGTTGAGTCTATTATAAATGTACCATTTTCAATAACTGGTCCAATTTCTATTTTTTTATTTACACAATATGTAGATTTAATAATCTTGTCATCTAGCTTTTCTAACCCAACATCAAAATCTTTAATCTTAGAGGTAGCAATTGAAGAATTTAAAACCTTGTCTGTAGATACTGAAGAATCAATAATCTTATTTGTTGTAATTGCACTATTTGCAATTTTATGACCAGTAACTGCAGAAACGTCAATCTTAGGAGTTGTTATATTTTTTGATTTAATATGCTTTGCCTTAACTCCTGAACTCACAACACTTAAAACAGAGTTTGATAAACCTAAACCTTCAAGTGCAACTATTTTAGGACCACCTCCAAAGTTGTAGTCTTTTGTTGCAAGAGCACCCTCACTATTAATAGAAACTAAGCTTTCTAAATTAACTTGAACTGAATTTAATTTATCAGGACTAATTGAGCTATTTTGGATATGAGTATTAGTTATAGAATTGTTTGCAATCTTAGAAGTTGAAATCATAGATAATTTCCCATTAATTGCATCATCTTTAATTTTTGAATTTGTAACTGATCTTAAAGCAATTTTGTTTACTTTAATAGTATCATTTATAATATTTTCACTTGTAACAGAATCGTTATCAATATAATTAAAAGAAACTGCGCCTAATTCTGAAAAGTAAGGGTTTAGAATTTTAAAATTATAAGATAGATTCTCTGCAACACCAAATCCTTCAACAGAATTATCTATAATCTTTATTCTATATTCTAAATCTAAATACTTTTCATTTTTTGGAATGTTGTTTACAACATCTGAAAAGAAACCTTCTAAAAATTCATCATTATCATTTGTAAATGCTATTTGAACACTATTAAAAGTAACTGTTGCGGATGTAAAAGTAATATCATCAACATTATCTATAAACTCTCCTTTAAATTTAAAGACAAGTGGGATATCTGCAGTTGTGCTAGAAGCACCTGCAAATAATGCACTTGATATTAAAATTATTGAAAATAACAAAAGTATATATTTCTTAAACATAATCTACCATTCCATATTTTTTATAAAGTTTTTATATAAATTATTTAGAAATATTATAATTAGAAACATTTATAAATACATAACTTTAAGTAAGAAATAACTCTATAATCCCTTTTCTCTTAAAATGTTTATTGGGTAGGCATTTATTCCTAATCTTGTGGTGATTGACTTTGCAAAGCTTTTAGAAAAGCCATGCATAGTGTAGACTACCTTAGGGTTAACCTCATCTACAAAGTCTAACAAAGAGTTATGATCACAATGATCAGAGATATTAATTAAGTTAGAAGACCTTGAATAATTCCAGCCTGTCATAACATATGAGCAGATGTTTTTTCCTGACTGTAGTCTTAAAGAATTTAGTAGATCTCTGTTAATTAAAGAGAGAGGCAATATTAGAATATTAGACAAACTAAAATTATGATCTAGCAATTCAAATTTTAAATTATATCCATTTTGGTTATAGACCTTTGAAAAATCATATGTTTTTCTATCAACAAGAGGAGTAACATCTAAAAAGTTATTAACAAAACAAATTATTTCTTGATTTTTTCCTAAAGAGTAACCTGCAAGAATTATTAGTTTATTTTCTAGAAGTTCATTTTTTATTTTTTTTGCTAAACTATAGTAAATTGAATTTCTATTTTTAAAAATAAATTCTGGTTTTCCAAAAGTAGTTTCTAAAAAAAGGATGTCTGCTGTAATTGGCTTTGCTCCTTTTAGCAGTAGTGTGGAGTGTCTATTAAAGTCTCCGGTGTAAAGGATATCTTTACCATTTTTTAGATCTTGGAAATAGAACATGGAGCTTCCTAATATGTGTCCAGCATTTAATGTTTCTAAGATTAAGTTATCTGTTATCTTTATTTTCTTATCATACTCTAGTTCAAAAAAATCAAATCTACTATTTTTAATTGAGAGATTTAAAAGATCAATTGTTTCTTTTGTAGCAAATGTCTTTTGGGGGGTGTTACACACATGGTCTGAGTGAGCATGAGTAATAAAGGAAAAGGCATCTAAGTTACAGACCCTTGTTTGGTCAATGTTTATTTTTTTAGAATCTTTTTTAATTTCTAAAAAGTTAGTGAAATTGAATTGCATAGTTTATTACTTTTTTATATATTATATTTGTTTTAGATATTTATTTAAGATATTATTTTATTTTATATATTATATTATAGATTGTATATTATATTCTATATTATCACAATTGTTAGATATTATTCTATATTATTAGATTAATAATATTATATTAACTTTTTAAATATTATATTAACTTTTTAAATATTATATTAAAATTATTATATGACATAATATCAATTATACTTATAGTTCAATTATAAATTATTAAAAAACTAAACTTAGTTTAATTATTGGCTTTTAACAAAACACAAATTAACATTAGTAATTCTGTTCCACCTATTAAATAACCACCATAGTTTTTTTATATGTTTTTAAAGATTTTAAATTAGGTTTTTAAAAATAGAGTAGATTAGAGGATTATAAATTGAAAGATTATTATTTACCTTTAAGATAAACAATAGAATATATTTAGAAAATAGAATTAAGATAAACAAAAGAATAATTAAATTAAATTAAATTAGAAGAAAGAAAGAACAGGGATCTGCTAACGGATTAACAGTATGTTCTTGACCTTTCCTCTTTTCTGCCTTTTTTTGTGAAATTAGGTAATTAGATTACCGTATATATATACTATAATAATCTTTTTATATGTTTACCAGTTGGATTTTTAAACTTAAAATTGAAAAGGTTTAGAAAAGCAAATTATTATGTTTAGATGACAACCAAATTCCTTCTCTAAAATTGTGTTTTTGTTTTAAGATCATTATAAAAAACACTCCACTTTAATCAGACACAACATCACAACTTGAAAAAACAATTGGGCTGTTTGGACAAGTTGTTGAAACTAAACTTATATTTTTAATATTATCTGGATCTAGAGAGTCAAAAGAGAAACCTTCTTTTAGAAAAAATTCATTATCTGTTGATAACAACACAGTTTCTCCGGCTAAGACAGGAGTATCAAAGTTACCAAATAGTTTTATATCAGAACCATCAAAGGAAAGGGCATTAACAGTTAATACCAAATTCCCATAATTAAGCTGACTATTATTTATAACTAACAAAGACATTTTTTTTGTAAAAAAATCAATCTCACAAGACTCAACATAGAAATTAGAATTTACACAATCTATATCACTTGCTTGTTTTAAACTTTCCTTAGAAACATCTAACTTTTCCCTAACTGTGTTTTTTGACCAAGAAAGTATTGCACCAGTTAAAATTGCAGCAACTAACACTAATAGGATTACTGAGATGATTGGAGATAATGATTTTTCGTGGAAATTTATATTTTGTAAACTCATATATAACTTTCTTATTTTAAATATATTTTAATATTATTAACATAATATATGAATTACAGATATATATAAAATTGTTTGTTTTTAATTAAATTTTAAAAAAATAAAAATTAATTTAAAAGGTAAATAACATCACAATTTTTAATGTCAACAAAATTGCTTGGGCAACTTAAAGTAGATAAATTTATTTTTTCTAAATTATTTAGATCTAAATCTTCTATCTGATCATTATATTGTATATATGAAAAATTATTCTCATCTTTTGTAGAAATTGAAATAATTTGACCACTCTCAATAACAACATTATTAAAAATCCCATAAAATTTTAATTGGCCTCCTTGAAAGTCTACACCTGATATTGATAGGGTTGGGCTTGATAAAGATACCTTTGATTTATTCTCAATAATTAAATCTATGTCTTTTGTAATAGCATCAATTGTACAATAATGTATCTTTAGTCTAGAATTTCTACAATCTATATCATTTAAAGTATTTATCTTTTGAGTAGAATCTAATTTTTCTCTTGCAGAACTTTTAGCCCAAGAAAGAATTGCTCCTGTTAAAAGTGCAGCTACCAAAATAAGTAAGATTACAGAGATGATTGGAGAAAGTGCCTTTTTATTTCTTGCTTGTAAATCTATAATCTTCATATCTTTTTCCTTTCTTGCTTATTAGACAACTTATAATTTTACCTTTTAATATTTGTAAAAATATGTTTATGAAAGGTAAAAATATTTAAAAACAGGTAGTTTACAAAAATCTCCTTTTCTACTTCCAATCAACTTTATCTTTTAATCTTAAAGACAACAATTTTGTTTTGTTTGGAACTTCAATAACATACCTTGCCTTTCTTTTTGGAACATACAAACAAAAGGGTTTTAGGTTTTGTTTAATATCTACAACTTCTTTTTTATTATTTAAGAAGATAACAGTGATCTTATAAAAAACAAAAAACATATGTATTGAAGAATTTATTTTTGACTCATAGGCTCTATCAAAAATTAAAGCAAAATCAAACTTCTTTTTTCTAGAAAACATTAAACCTATTGCTTGAGAAATACCAGTTGCCATTTTATGTTTCTTTAATAATATTTTTTTAGTTTTATTTTTTGTTTGTGTTTCAAAATATAACATAGAGTTTACCTTTTTGCTTTTTTTATTAACAATTCACATCAACTATCTTTAACACTATAATAAATAATAACCTCAGAACCTAACCTCTCAATTTCAAAATTAAAAAACATAGCATCTGAAACTAATACTGTATACTCTGCACAACTAATCCCACAATCATAATTGTCCATACTTATAAAATATACCATTTCAGCTTTACTGTTGTCTACTAACATCTTTGAACTTAAAGACTTTAAAGAAATGATGTTATCTAAAGTTGCAGAGGAGTAATCATTTACATACAGATCATTAATTGTCTCAACTAATACTCCTTCAGCTTCTGGTTTAGGGATGACTACTTGAAATAAAATTATGGTTATAAAAAAGAAAATAAATATATATTTTAAAAAAGTAATACTCTTTAGACCTTTAATAGAAAACATTACAAAAGCAGTAAAGAAAGATAACACTAAAGCTACATATAATAAAAAGTTATCAAAGAAAATTCTAGTTACAAGATAAATATTTGAATACCATAAAAATCTAGTTCCAATCAATAGATCAATATACAATAACACAAACACAAATATAAAAAAGAAAATAATTGCCAAATAATAAAGATTATTAAAATATTTCTTTTTTTGATTTTCCTCTTTATAAATTGAAATATCTTTAGATATGTTTCTTAAAACTCTGTCAAATGGAACTGCAGTTTCCTTAAAGACTTTTAATAATAGTAATGTGTGACCAATTATGGGGCTACCTATATTCTCATTAACATCTTTTAAAGCATTTTCAAAGTCATCTCCCCAAGACACTCTATTTGAAATTCTTTTTATCTCAGTATCAATTGACCCATAAACATTTGATGAGGAGATATTATCTAAAGCCAAAGAGAAACTATTAGTTAATTTTAATTCTCTTGAAAGATCATGTAAAAAATAACTAAATTCATTTTCAATTGAATTTTTTTTAAAGGATTTTATAAAATATTCTAAAATAAAACCTAAAGAACTTACAATTATTCCAAACAAAAACAAAATAAAATAAATCTTACTATTTACAAAGAATTTGTTAGTTAGATAGATGATTAATAGACCACAAAAAATACCAGCTAAAACTAATATTTGGTATTCATATCTATAAAAAAATAAATTAAATTTCTTTGAAAAATCAACTTCTATTTTTTTTTTCATAATCTACTAACTCTTTTTAAAATCATTTATATAACACCACAATTAAAATAAATTCAATTATTGAAAAAACAATTGAAATAAATAAAATAATTCCTTTGATTGATTCTTGTGATAGTGGAACTAAAAACAAACCAACTATAAGAATAATTATTAAAAAAAATAAAAAAACATTTACTTGAAATAATAAATTGATTCTACTTTTCTTTTGTTCATTAATTTCCTTTTTAGATTGCTCTAAGCTCCCTAAATAATCCATAACTACATTTGATAAAGTATCTTTTTTATCAATAACATCTACTAGTTTAAAAAAGAAATTTTTTTCTGCTTCTGAGTAGGTTTTATTAATTGCTGACAAAAGAGTATCCCTTAGGTTATTATTTAGATTTGAAAGAGTCAAAAGCCTTGTAGCTTCAATCGTTAAAATCTTGTTTCCTTCTAAATTTTGTAAAATAACTAAAACATCTTTAATTGTTAATTTTTCATCTTTTAAAACAGAAAGGTGCTTTACACTTCTCTCAACCTCTAAGTTTAATTCTTTCTTTTTAGAATCTAAAAGATAATATGGAAATTTATAAAGAATTAAAAAAACCATAACCCCAAAGGTTCCAGAAACAAAGATGGTTACTATAAAGCTAAAGAAATTAAAAAATATGTTTAACTTTAACATTAAAAATATTAAAAAGAATTCTAAAACAAGAGTAAAGCACAAAGAGATAAATAGAATATTAGAAAGATAGGAAACAACATCTTCATTTATACTTGTGTGTTCTAAAACTAAGGAAAGATCTTTAAATCTATATTCTAATTTTTGGACTATGTCTTTAAAAAAATAGGATGATATTTTTGTAATTACTTTTCCAAACATGTTTCTTTTCCTTTTTAATTAATCTTATATAATTTTAATTTTTATCTTTTTACAATTCAATACCTAATCTTTTAATTATTTTATTTTTATCTAATATATATTGAGAGCAAATATTATTAAAGTCTTTATAATTGTATATTTTAGAGTCTCTCATCCATCTTAACATTTTCTTTTTCTTTGTAAACTCCACAACATCTATTTGAGAGGATAAGAGATTAATATGGTAGCTGTTATTAACTTCATCAAACTCAATTACCTTTGTTTCCTTTCTGTCAGAATACTCATGAACATCTGTAATTTGGATTCCTTCTTTTAAACCATACTTTAATTTCTTAAGATCAATAATAATTACATTTAAATTAATTAATTCTAAATTAGATCTTAACTTAGGCAATATCTTTTTATCAATAGTAAACAAATCAAGATTATACCATGCTAAATCAAACATAGAATTATCAAACTCATCAACAATAATGTAGTCAGGTCTTTGTGATATAGTTTGCTCTATTAGATCTTTTTTAGTGATTTTGTCATTACCTATAAATGTTTTTTTAACCCATTCCTTTTGAGGTAACTTCAATCTATCATATGCTTGAACAGAGATTATTTTTTTGTTAGGTAAAAATAGTGTAATTGAATTAAAGATTGTGTAGCTGTCATCATTTCCTGACAAGACAACTTTATAACCTTGTGACATTGCAGACCAAATGTATGAGAAGACATCTATAACACCTATGCTTGTTTTGATTAAAGAAATTGGAGTTAATGGTTGATCTAAATATTTTTTAATAACAAAAGAAGAACCTTTGCTGCTTGTGTCTCCTACAGAATATAATCCCTCTACCTTATACCCATTTGGTAGATATCCATTAATTACAGGGTTTGTGGAGTTAATAAATAACCCCATATTCTTTGTTAAAGTAATTACAAAGTGATTTAGTTCAGGAATTGAATTAAATTTTAGGTTTGTGTTTAGAACACCATAATCTATGTGGTATACAGAAATGTCTGAATCTTCTCCAGCACAACTTATTTCTAATATTTTTTTATCTAATAATAAATTTGTTAAAAAACCAAGACCTGAAAATTCTCTAATAATAAATTTTAAGTATAGTTTCTTTTTTAATGAGTCAAGAGAGTAGGATAATTTGTCTAAGGTTAGATCAAATATCTTTGAGATATATTGATCAACATTATATTTATCTCCATTAAAATAATAATAACTTTTATCAATTGTGTTAAAGAATATTTTTTTAATTTCTAAGTATTCTTTAGATTGGTCTTTACTTAATTCTGGTTGAACTATACTGTAAAGAAGTTCATTTTTTTCTTTTTTAAAATAAATTGTAACATATGTAAACTCGTCTATATTATATTTGCTAAAAATATTTTTTTTATCATGTTCAAATTTTTCAAGATCAACTGAATAAACTAAGCTTGGGTATTTTTTTTCATTTAAGTCATATTTAGATAAATTTGAGTCAAATACTTTTTCATCAGGCAAAATATATTTTGAAATATTTCTATCCTTTGGAAATAAGAATTCTATTTTAGATTCTTTTTGTGTGTCTTGGTTTTGATTTTTGGACATTTTCTTCGAATATTTTTTAGATAGATTTTCAAAGTTTTCATTCTTAGTTTTAAGTTCATTTTCTCTTTTAGAATCTAAGTCTTGATTGTAAGCTTTTTCTCTTTTAGAATCTAAGTCTTGATTGTAAGCTTTTTCTCTTTTAGAATCTAAATCTTGATTGTAAGCTTTTTCTCTTTTAAGATCTAAATTGTCATTAGAAAAATCAGCTCTTTTAAGGTTTACATCATTAGTTGGAACTTGAATATCTTTTCCTGAATTCAAATTATTTTTATATATGAAATCTGGGCTTAATACTTTTTTAGTAACATCATCATCTTCATTTGCCTTATTTATTATTTCATCTTTTCCAAATTGGCTATTTCTTTTATTTTTATATTTGTTTACAATTAACTTATCTACTTGCAAAGTTCTTTTCTCTAAATCAGAATTTAAAGAAAGTCCGTCTTTTGAATCTAAAAAAACAGGTTCATTTATTTGAGTCTCTTTAGAATCCTTTTCAAAACTAATAAATTCATCATTATTATAATTCCCTTCAGACACATCTTTTAAAGGAATAATATTAGGAATCTCTAATTCTTCAAAATTACTATCCTCAAAGCTAATGTTTGCAAAGTTACCATATTCTAAATTCTTACTTTCTTTCCCTTTTTCTTTATTACTTTTAGAAACAGAATCTAATTTAGAAAATAGATTATTTGATTTATAAGATTTGTAAGATATTTTTTTAACAGAAGGAACATCATCTAAAAAAGAAAAACTTTCTATAAAATCAGAATCTTTTTCTAATTTTGTGGTTTTATTTTCTAACTCTAACAAAAGATCATTAATATTTTTTTCTTCAACATTAGAAACTGAAATATCATGTATTACTATGCCTAAATTATTACTCTTTTTTTTGTCTTCATCTCTATCTTTGCCTTTATCTTTTAAATCTCTTTTACTTACAGCTCTTTTATTTAAATTTTTATTTACAATATTTATTTCATTTTTATCTTCTAATTTAGAAATCTGCAAATTAGTTTTAATAACTTTAGAAAAATCTTTTTTAATATCTTTATTTAATGTTTCAATAATTTCATTTTTTTTAGAAGCATCAACTTGCTTTTTAAAAACAGTTTGCTTTTTAATTTCAAGATCTAAATTATCAACTTTTTTTAAATCCACAAAACCTTTAAAATCTTCTACCTTTTTTGTATCCTTTACTTTAAATTTCTCTAAGCTTCTTTTAAAAGATCCCTTATCATCATAAACAGGATTAACATTTTTTTTAATAGAGAAAGAATTATCAAGTACATTAATTTTTTTTAAATTAACAAATTCTACTTTTTTACTTTCTTCCATTATATTACCCATAATTATGCAAATTACTTTATAGTTCTATTCTATATTTTATATAGTTCATTATATTTATAAAATATATATATTATAAAATATTAATTATAAAATTACTAACTACTAAAAGTCCATCATTTACTATAATAATTATTAAAATTATGTAAGAAATAAGAATAGAAATAACAAATGGGATTAAGGGAGAAACCCATATCTTTTCAACCTTTTCTAAATTTGCAATTTTTTTAATCTTACTAAGCTCCTTTGTAGGCTCAATGTTTGGTTTAAAATTTACAACCTTTAAATATTTGTTATCCTTAATTTCTTCAAATCTCTCTAAAGGTGTATAAAAGTTAGTTATTGATTTTAACTTTAAAGGGTAACCTAAAAACATCAAAAACAATGAACTTAAAAAACCATAGTTTGGTTTATGTCTCATACTTAAATTATAAACAAATATTGAAATAGGAATTAACAAGGTAACTAACAAAGATAATAAAAATAAAAACAAAATAAACAAAACACTAAATATGTTTGTAAATGATATTGCCAAAATTGTATATAGGTCTCCCTCCCCAATATACACAAATTTACTAAATTTCCCTAAAGTGAAAAATATTAAAATAAAAACAAAAGAGATTAATAATTGCAATAAATATTTATTCCATAAAACTACATCTGATTTAAAAATAAATAACCACAAGTACAAGATACTAAATAAAGCTAAAGCAATTAAAGAAATTATATTTATTTCTCTATATTTAAAATCCTGATAGGTCATATAGCCTAAAATAATTATTGTAAAAACAATAATTGGAATATATAATTCATTCATAGTTTCTCAAATAAATTTAATTCTCTTTTTAAAACAAATTTAATTGCATTTCTAAAAAGAGAACCTATGTAATATTTTATAAAAATTATTCTATACAGACCTCTTAGTTAAATACATTAAATCCACATATGCTTTTCTTTTTGTTTTCCTTGCAGTCGATCTTTGGAACAGTTTGTCTGTGTAGTTGCCTGGTGGACCAACAGTTTTTATTTTTTTCTTACTTATTCTATTTAATATTAATTTATTTCTTATAAGCTCATCTTTCTCTTCAATTAGGCTTTTTGGAAGATCAAGAGTAACTACCCCACTGCCTATGGAGTTAATTTCTGTGCTACCTGACCCTGCAGTAATGTAACTTGCAATCTTTCCAAGCTTGATTGCTGCTTCAAATTTATAAACAATATCATAACTTTTCTGATCTAGCTTTTGTGTAAAAAACTCACTAATTTCTGAAAGCCCAATAACTTTAAACATCTTATGTAGTTCCAAAAAATCTAATAACACTCTTAATTTCCTTAAAAAGAAAGAATCAAACAAATAATAAGACAAATAACCAATTGTTCCTGTGTACGCCTCTACACCAATCTTTTTTTCTTTAATTATTTTTTCTAATTTATTTAAACCTAGAATGTATGTTGCAGAATTTGAAATTAATCCAAATGGATGTGCAATTGAGATTAAGTAATTTTTTTTCTTACAAAAATCAATCAGTCTGTTTAAAGAAATGTTATCCTCATATAATAAACTATAATTGTAAATGTCTGGAGACTCTGAAAAAATTAGAACCTCTCCACCATCTGTTTTTATTTTCATTCCTGGAATTAAGATCTTGTCTTTTGGTTTTCTTGTAATTAGATCAAAATATGCTTTTTTAGGGTTAGAAAAGTTATACTCAGTTATGGCTGTTCCTAAAAGATTTTCTGAAATTACTTTTGACCAATATCTTCTTGGAGATTTAGTCCTTACTTTAAAATGAGTATGTAGATCTAAATTGTAAAGCATTTTTTCCTCTTTTTAAATTTTTAAGTTTTAGAGATACTTATATATAATTTTTGCTCTTTAAATATATATCTATTTATATATTCTATATATGAATTTATTATATTATTATAATTAAATATAAATTATACAAAGTATTTATAAATATAACAAAAATACACAAAAACGGATGTGATAACTTGATAAAATTAAAATGTCTAGGAGCTGGACAAGAAGTTGGGAGAAGTGGATTTTTAATTCAAACAGATGATGAAAATATATTGTTTGATTATGGTTTAAAATTGCACCCAAAATACTTAGGAAAAGCAGACTCTAAAAAAATAGATTCAGAAAGATATACAGAACAACCTCTACAAATAAAAGAGTATCTTGATGCTGTGATATTAAGTCATGCTCACTTAGATCATTCTGGAAATATTCCTTTTCTATTTAAAAAGGATGAACCTAATCTTTTTTTAACAGAAGGAACTTTAGATCTTTCAAATATCTTATGGTTGGATACTCTTAAGATTGCAAAGTATGATAAAAAAGAGCCATTCTTTCAAAAAGAACAAATTGCAACAGCATATGATTCTGCATTCTATTTAGATTTAAAAAAGACTACAGAAATTTCAGAAAACGTAAAACTAACATTTTATGATGCTGGACATATTGTGGGTAGTGTGATTTCTGTTCTTGAGATGCAAGGTAAAAAGATAATGTACACTGGGGATTTTAGAGCATCTAAAAGTATTCTTTTTCCAGGGTATGATAGAAACTTACCAAAAGTAGACTACTTGATTATGGAGAGTACTTATGGGGATACCTCACATGAAGCAAGAGAAGAGAAAGAAAAAAAAATTATAAACTCTGTTCTTGAAAGTATTGAAAAAAATGGAAAAGTAATACTTGCAGCTTTTGCAATTGAAAGAACACAAGAACTAATTGCATTAATGCATAAATATAAAATTGAAGCACCTATCTATGTTGATGGAATGGGGATAAAGGTAGCTAAGGTTTTTTTAGATTACCCAGAATATTTTAATGACTATAAAGAATTTAAAAATGCAATAAATAGAATTGAATTTATTTCAAATTATAAAGTTAGAAAGAAAGTTCTAAAAAGTAATAAAGCAGCAATAATTATAACAACTGCAGGAATGCTTGAAGGTGGACCAATTATACAGTATATTAAGGAATTTGGAGAAGACCCAAGTACTAAAATAATACTTACAGGTTACCAAGTAAAGGGTACAAATGGTCACAGACTAGAAACAACAGGAAAATTGTATATTGATGGAGAGCTTTTCCAACCAAAGTGTAAAGTTGAACATGTATCTTTGTCTGCACATCCTGATGAAAAGGAACTATTGGAGCTAGTTGATCTAGTTAAACCTAAAAAGATAATTACTGTTCATGGGGACTCAGATGTTATCCTTGAATTTAAAAAGACTTTAGAAAATAAAGGTTATGAAGTTTTTAATCCTAAGGTTGGAGATACAATTAAATTGTTATGAATAGATTTTGCCCTAAATGTGGAAAGGAAATTAAAGAAGAGGAAATGATTAATAATTTCTGTATTAATTGTTACCTTAAAGATAATGATATAATTATTATACCTGAAATAGAAATTATCTTTTGTGTAAAGTGTAACAGAATTAGATACACAAATAAGTGGTATGATAACTTAGAAGATATTGAAAGAGATATTGCAAAACACATTAAGGTAAAAGATATCCCAAAGTCTAAAATCCTAGTAAAATTAGATTTAGATTTTGAAAAAAATAATTACACTGCAAAGATAATTGTTAAAACTATAATTTCAGGAACATTTAAAAATATTGAAAAAGATGTTGATGTTGTTGTTAAAAAAGATACGTGTGTTATTTGCTCAAGAATTGCAGGAAACTATTATACAACAATTTTACAAATTAGGTTTAATGACAAGAAATTACAAAAGATTCTTTCTCCAAAAATCTACTCAGAAATTGAAAGTATAAAAAATAGTCTAAACTCTAGAAGTGCAAAACCCTCAGCAAACTTACATATTGTTAAAGAAGTTAAACAAAAGACTGGGTTTGACTTGTATCTTGATAACTTAAAGTTAGCTTATAATCTTGTCCAACATCTAATGAAGCACAAAACAGCAATCAACTTTAATACCTCTAAGACCTTAGTTGGTCTTAATAAAGAAGGTCAAAGAACCTACAGAACTACCTTTGCAGTCCATTTCGGAAATAAAGAAAAATCTTAATTGAAGGCTTAGAAATAAATGTTTTTAGGAAATTTTTTAGTTTCAATAATTATTTTTTAAATTCTAACACCACATTCTCTATTATCAATTAAAAGAATAAAAGAAAACTATTGAAGTTTTCTTACACTCTTTACTTGGTTCTTTTTAGAAATTACAAGTAATTTGTCTCCCTTCTCTAAAATTGTTTTATCTGTTTGGAACATAAACTTTCCTAACTTATACATCCCAATTACTCTTGTATCTCCAGGAATATGGTCATTAAATTTAGAAACTGTTTTTCCAATAAATTTTGATTTATCATTAATTGTTAATTCTACAATCTCTGCATCTCCTTTTGAAAAGAAACTTAAATCTAAAACATCTGGTTGAGTTATTAATTGAGAAATGTAACCAGCAGCAGCAGCTTCAGGATGAATAACAACATCAATTCCTAATTTTTTTAAAACATGTTGTTGATAATGTACTTTACTTAAAGATGCAGCAACAGTTTTTACGCCTAGCTCCTTTGCAATTAATCCAATTACTAAATTGATCTCATCCAACTCTGTCAAACAAACAATAACATCAGCACCTTCAATTCCTGCCTTTTGAAGAACTGAAAGTTCTGTTGCATCCCCATGGATGCTTAGCACATCAAGTTCATTTGATACTTTTGTGCTCTTCTCTAAGTCTTTTTCAATAACAATAACATCATGATTTTCAGAAGCTAAAATTTGAGTTACATAATAACCAATATTCCCTGCTCCAATTACAATAATATACATATTGTTTCACACTCCTTTTTATAAATTTTTAAACATTATATTTTCTTGAAAAAATTATGCCAATGACTGCTAAGACTGGAATTATTTCAAGTCTTCCCACCCACATATTAATTACTAACATTAATTTTGTAGCAAAAGGCATATCAAATGATGTAATTCCTGAACTAATACCAACTGTGCTTTGTGCAGACATTACTTCAAATGTACTTTCTGTTAATCCATAACCATTAAATACAAATACAAATATACCTAAAAGAATAAAAAAGAAATAAATTAATATTAAAAAATACACAGCTCTAATTTTTGAATTTTCAATAATCTCTCCATTATATTTTTTTGGAAAATAAGCAATGTCTGGGAGAGTAGTTTCTTTTATCTTCCAAAAAATTGATTTTAAAAATAAAACAAATCTTTCAACTTTTATTCCACCAGTTGTAGAATTACTTGATCCACCAATAAACATTAGACCAAAATATATTAACAAGATAAATGGAGATAGGCTAACTAAGATGTTTGAAGAAAAAGTAGTTATTCCTCCTCCTGTTATAAAACTTACAACATTTAAAAGTAAATCAATTAAGCTATGTTTACCTCCTAACTTTATAACACACAAAATAAAAGCAATAAAAATAATTGTTAACATACCTAAAAATTGTTTATCTTTTAAATAAACAAGTAGATTTTTCTTTCTATATTGTAGAGCTTTAAAATGTAAGATAAAAGAGGTTGCACCTAATAACATTATAAAAATTAAAATTAAACTGATTACTGGAGTTATTACTAAGGCTAAGCTTTCTGAACCGTATGGAGGTCCAGTTGTTGATATCGCAGACATTGAATAATTAAAGGCATCAAAAAGTGTCATTCCAAATATTTTTAGTAAAGCAACTCCAACAACTGTAAGTAATAGATAGATTACCCATAAATTAAAAACTGTTTTTTTAATGCTTGGTCTTAATCTCTCATGTCCCTCAGCCATAACTACTTTTGTTGAACCTGCTGCTAGCCCTTTTGTAAATCCAAGAAAAGCAAGAATAATTATTCCAAGTCCACCAATCCAAGACACAAAAGAATTCCAAACAAGTAAACTTTTAAATACAAAAATATTTTCATAAAGTGACAGACCTGTAGTTGTTAATAAAGACATGGCTTCAAAGAAAGAATCAAACAAACCCATAGGTGATAAAAAATAAATAGGTAATGCACAAAAGAATGTGAAAAGTAACCAAACTAAAATTACAACAATTAATGATTGAGAAGTAGTTATTCCAAAAAGAGGTTTTGATTTAACTAATCTTGCTAAAAGTAAACCAAAAGTAAATTGTAATAAAAATATTAAAATATAGGTATTTGTTACAAATAAACCTTCTTTAAAAAATAAACTTAAGATTATAGGTAGAAGATGAATAAAACTACTATACTGTAAAATTTCTCCAGTTGTTTTTAAAACATTTCTGTAATTCCAATTGTAACTCATAACATATCTAATTAATTTTATATTTAATATAGTATATTAAGAAGTAGCAAGTATTTTTAAACTTAATTTTTATAGACCAAGAGAAAAAGAAAGAGAAAAAGATAAAAGATACACTTTTATCTTCTAAAACCTAATTTTTGAATTATTTCTTTTTTGTTGATTTTTTAGGTTTTGCACTAGCTTTTGGTGCAGCTACTTTCTTTTCAGCTTTTTTCTTTTGAACCATTTCAATTTCCCTCTTTTTTTTTATTAAAACGTATTTTGGTAAAAAACTAATTATCTATCATATTTAGTATTCTTCATCGTCATCATCGTCATAAAAGTCTTCGTCATCTTCTTCTTCATAAACTTTCTTGTTTTTATTTACTGGTTTTTTATCAGATTGTTTGGGCTTGTAATCATCGTCATCCACATATTCATCGTCATCGTAATCATCATCCCATTTTTCATTTTTTGCCATGATAGATCAATCCTCCAATTTTTTTTATTATAGATTAGAACTTAACCTATAACCCTTATAATAAACTAAGGTATCAATAGTTTATTATTGATAAATATTTCAAGTCACGCATGTGTTTTTAAATGTATTTGCAAGCAAGAAAATAGCGAAAGTATTTATAAAGGTTATTGTGGTAAATTACACAGAAATACTATTTTTAGAAAATATACAATTTAAATAATTAATTAAAAATACAACTTTAAATTTAGAACTAAGGTAATTATTAAAATTAAGTATTATTAAATTTTTTAAAAATGAAAACCCCTTTAACAATTGAAAGTATAAGGCAGACCGGGTGGGATTTGAACCCACGATCCCAAGCTTAGGAGGCTTGTGCGATATCCAGACTTCGCTACCGGCCTAGAAAATAAAATAACTTAAAGAAAAACATTTTTAAATACAACATACAACTATTTTAGTAACAAGTTATAATTATATATATATTTATAAACAAAAAAATTAAAAAGAGCATCACTATGAAAAAAAATCTTCTCATCATCCTTGGACCACAAGGAAGTGGTAAAAGTACACAAGCAAAAATTATTGAAAATGAATTTAAATTTAAACAAATTATACAAAGTAATCTTCTAAAAGAAGAAGTTAAGAAAAAAACAAAAGTTGGTTTACAAATTAATAAAATTATGTTAGAAGGTAACCTTGTACCTTATGAGATAACATGCAAATTATTATATGAAAAATTAAAAAAAACTAAATCAAAAAATATATTGATTGATGGTTTTCCTAGACAAATGGAACAAGTACATGTCTTAGATTATTTTATATATACAGAAAATATAAATTTTTTAGGAATCATATATATTAATCTAACAGAGAAGGAATGTATAAAAAGATTGGTTCTAAGAAAAAGAGAGGATGACACCCCAAAAGCAATAAGAACAAGATTATATAATTATTTTAAAGAAACTAAACCTGTAATTGAAAGATATGATAAAAAAAATAAATTAATAAAAATCAATGGAAATAAAACAATTGAAAATGTTGCTGCAGAAATAAAAATAAAATTAAAAAAGGTTGGCTTATGATCGCTGATGATAGAGTCATTGAAAATATTATTAAGTTAAAAGAACTTGGAATGACAAATGAAGAAATAATTGATAACCTTGTAAAGATAGGTCTATCAAAAGAAGATAGCCAAAAACTAATTGATAAAACTGAAGAGAAAAATAAACCGAAAAATGAAGATTATAAAGTAAAAGAAAAGATAGAAGAAAGTAATAAGGTAAAAAAAGAAAGTGAAGATCATAAAATAAAAGAAGAAAGTGAAAACAAAAAAGAAAATATTACTTCTAAAACTAAAGAACAAGAAAATACTAACACTATAGAAACTAAAAAACAAAATGAAATACCAATAGACTTTTTTACAAGCAAAGAAGAGAAAAAAAGAACAGAAATCCCTATTATAAAAACAGAAACTAAAATGCCTGATTTAAAAATAGATACTGATGAGAGTATAACACTCCCAACACCAAAATTTAATAGCTTTGAAGAAGATACTATACCTTTACCAAAGTTTGAAAATGAAGATTACAAAGAAGAAACTATATCTCCACCTAAATTTGATAATCTTAATTTTGAACAAAAAAACACTTTTGACAACATAGAACCTACCCAAGAAAATTATGATTCTGTTTGGCAAACAGGAATACTTACAACAATCAATAGTAAATTAAATGAACTAGAATTTAAACAAAAAAAATTTGAAGAAGACTTAAAACAAAAACTATCTTCAGAGATAAAAAAAATTAACACTATACAGCTTTCAAGTAAACAAATGTTATTTGATAACATCACAGAAGTTCTATCAAAAGAAAAAAGCCAAATAAACACAAAAGTAATAACAGAACTTGCAAAGTTTAAAATAATTGAAGCCAAGTTAAATAATAAAATTTCAACAATTGAAGAAAGTAAAGATAAATTAAATGAATTAATTAAAAATGCAGAAGCTAAAAATATAGCGATCAATAGTAACCTGATTGATAATAAAGAAAAAACTAAAAAAATAATTGTTGAAACTCAACAAAATATCACACAAATAATCTCTACAATTACAACAAAACTAAATGATAAAATTAAAGAAATAAATACAACCCTTGCACTACAATCTAGAATAACACAGGGGCTTGTAAAAAACACACAACAAAGTGTAGAACAACAAATTAGAGAGTTGGTGGAATTTGAGAAAAACATAAGATCACAAATTGATCCAAAAAAGCTGTACTCAAAATTAGAAGAATTAGATAATTTTAAGTTAACCCTGTCAAACAGATTTGAAGAAAGATTTGAAAATGTAAAAATTGAATTTTTAAATAAAGCAAAAAATGCAATGACTAAACAAATTGAAAAGGAACTAGAGGAAATTAAAAAAGTAAGAACAGAAATTGCAGAAAAAACTGATCCTGAAAAAATAACCAGAAAATTAAGAGAACTAAAAATCTTTGAAGAAGACTTGCTTATCTCAATTGATGAAAAAATAAGCCAATCTCTAAAGCTATATGAATCATCAATAAATCAAGAATTTAGATCCAAAATGAATGATATTAAAAAAGCAGAAAGTAAACTTCAGGAAAAGTTGGTACTTGCAGATGTGTTACAAGAAAAAATTGATGAACTTGATAATTTTAAAAAACAATTTATTGCTGTAATTGACAAGAACATAGAAAAAATGAATGAGAATATGAAATATTTAAATGAAAGAATAAAAAAGTAAAAAATAAATACTTTCTTATCTCTCTAAACTATTTTTAAAGTCTATTGTATTGCTTGTGTTTAATAACCCTTGTAGAATAAAGTAAAATAAACAGCAATGCTAAAAATATTATTCCAAACAAAATTGAGTTACCTAAACTAAAAAATCCACCAATTATGCTTTTCTTCTTTGAAGTGTCTTTTTCATCAACAATATTAATTACCAATGGCTTTGAAAAGACACCACTTGATTCATAAATTACAATCTCTGATTCTATTTTTTGATTTGGTAGATCAGAAACATTGATACTTCCATTAATTGCTTTTGATTCTTTTGAATCTAAAGAAATATTTTGTGGGAAAGTGTATGTTAGATTATAATCTTTATCAAATGTTAATTCAATTTTTGAAATATTAATTTTATTTAGACCATCATTTTTAATTTCAAAAGAAAACTTCTTTGTTGAATTTTTATAAACATTTAATTCAGTTGGAAAGGATAACATAGAGATCTTTAACTTATTACTTTCCTTAAGTGCAACAACTGTTAAGTCAATCTTCTTATAAAAATCACTATTTGTTCCTTTTAGAATAAAGCTAATAACACTTGTTCTTGGAGTAGTGTTTGCTCCTGAAAAAATATTAAAACTAATTGCTTTACCTTCCTTAGAATCTAATGTAATCTTAGTTGAAGAAGTTGTAACTCTTAAATCATTTGACAAAATATAAGAAATATTAATTGTGTCTTTTATATCTCCTATATTTTCCAAAAATAACTTAGTTTGTGTAATTTGTCCAATATTTAAAATTAAATTACTTTCTTGCAAATTTGCTTTAAAGTAATAGTCAGGTTGAACTTTAAAAATATATTTTTTATTAATAACACCTAACTCATCAAAGAAACTTAAATTTAGATCATAATCGTCAGCAGGAATTGTAATTGGTGCTAAGACTGTAACATCTATCTTCTTTATCTCACCAGGCAAAAGTCTTATTTGTTTTTGTGAAAGACTAACAGAAAGTTGTGTATCTTTATCGTAAGATATAAAGAAATCTTTAGTTTTATTTAATGATGTGTTTCTTAAAGTAAAAGTAAAAGTTATTGGCTCTCCCTTATACATTATATAACTTATTGTTGTTGGTCCTGAAACAAAGAGATCAGAGTTAACAACCTCTGCGCAATCATTTACATAGACACTAAAGTTTTTAACAACTGTAACATCCTCATTATATATTTTTAATTTTAAATTATAATTTCCTTCAGATTGATCCTTTGGGATACTTATCATAAAAGGTATGTTATTTTCATTTCTATTTAAGTAAATTGGATTTGATTCTTTTAATGCAACTGATAATGTTTGGCTTGTTAAACTTAAATTATATAGACCAGAATATAAAACATCATCAATCATTATATAATTTGTAATTGATTCCCCTTTACAAAAAGAAGTCTTTTGAATATCAACTTCAAAGTCCCCATCATCCAACCCATCTTCTGCATAGATCCTAATTGTGTAACTTTTCTCTTCATTGTTATTCATGTCCTTTATATATAATTTTAAATCTGTTGTGTCATCATCTAAGGCTCTAACAACTAATGAGGTTTTTAAATTTGAATTCCCTACAAGATTAAAGGTCTTTGAATAATTACAGCTAAGCTCATCATTATCACAACTTGCATAAACTAATAGATTAACAACCTCTGAGTTATTGTTCTCAAGAGTGTACACAACTGTTAGAGGATTGTCTTCAATTACTGAATAATATTCCTTTTCAAAACTAATGTTTACATTATCTAGTTGAGATGCAAAGATATTTGTTGTAAATAATACCCCTAAAATTAAAAGTATTCCAAAAAATAAATATATTTTATTTCTTTTCTTTATCATAAAAATCACACCTTTTTAATTTATATTTTTATTTTAACCCCTTTTTTATTTTTCTTCAATTTTTAAACTTTTTTAAATTTTTAAAATTTTTAAACTTTATAAATCTCTAATCTAATTTAATTTCACAAAATCATTTCTTTTTATAAAGTAATTTTATATATCTTGTTGAGAAAGATAAAACTAAACCTACTAATATCAAAACTAAAATTAATTGAAAGGAAATTGAATTGATAATAACTTTTAGATTAACAAATGAAAAATAAGAAGTTAAGTTACTTATATCTTCTTTAAATTCTTCCTTATATTGAAAATCTATGTTCTTTGTAAATAACATATCATTACATTTATACTTTAAAATCAAATCATCCTTCTCTTCTAAATTTAAATTAAAATTAATTATCTTTTCTTCATCTTTTTCCAAACTAACCTCTGTTTCTTTAAAGCCATCAACATCATCTAAATTTGAATTTTTTAAAGACTCTAAGGATATGGATTGAATATTATTTGATTTGTTTAACAAAACTAAAGATAAAGAATAATTGTCTAAATTAGAATCATAACTTATGTCTGACTGAATTGTGGTGTCACAAGAGAAATTATCATTCTGGATTATTAAAAACTCATAATAGGTTTCTTGATTGTCTGTGTTTACCTTGATCTTTGCAATATACCTTTGGTATAAGGTGTTTTCTAAAGGAAAAACTTCTAAACTTACTTTCCTTGATTGACCTGCTTCCAATTGAAAGGAACTTGGGGTTAGTTGTGAGGTAAATGGTGCTGAATAGATCTCAAGGTTATAATTTTTTAATTGAGAGGAAAGATTGGTTATTGTAATATCCTTTGTTACTGGACTATTTGTTAGATTAATTACTTGTGAAAAATCTAAATCAATTTGATTTGCCTGAGCAAAGTGAGATAAAGATATTGTTATAAATAATGCTGAAATTAAAAATATCATAATTGAAATTACTTTCTTATATTTTTTCATAAATCTCATCAATCCTTTTAAACTTCTCTTTCCTTTTTTTAAAAAATTAAATTAAAAAGAAAAGGAGGGAATTGTTGATGTTAGGTAAACATTAATTATTTAACTAAGAACAATTATTTATTAAGTATATTAAAGAGGAATAAGCTTTAAAAAGCTTGATGTTTGGTTAGAAAAAAGGAAAGCTATAAATACAAGGGAGTTTATAACTAAGTCAAATTTTTGCTGTGTAGAAGGCAACAACTATTTCAAATTAAGACCAATAACAGTGGTGTTTTCTTTCAAGGTTACACCAATAATTTGATTTGCTCCAGAAACTATAGTTGAGTTGTGGGTTATGGAGATAATAGTAGTTGTACTAGACAGATCTTTAATATAATTTAAAAGTGTAGCAGAATTATAATCATCAAGAGCAGCATCAACCTCATCTAAAATATAATAAGGAGCATTCTTATAGGCATGTAGAGCAAAAATGAAAGCAAGTGCGGTTATTGTTTTCTCTCCACCTGACATAATATCAATATCTTTGGTTTTATTATTTTTAGTTAAATTAATTAACAATTTAGATTTAAGCAAATCATCTCCAACCAATTCTAAATCACCAGATAGATTACTTGACATCTTTTTAATAATATTTTTAAACTCTTTATTTATTTTTGTAAAGCAATCTTCAAAAACAGTTTTCTTTTTCATATTAATTTCAGAAAGCATTAAAGAGACTTGTTCTTTTTCTTTTTCTAAAATCTCACATTTACTTATAATCTCATCATATTCTTTTGCAAGTTTATCATAAGACTCAATTGCATTAAAGTTAATATTCCCTAAACTATTTTTTTCCCTTCTAATCTTTCTAAGTTCAGAATTTATTTCTTCTGTCTCTAAATTGACTTGCTTTAAATCTTTAAATTTATCTAAATCTAAAAGTTTAAGATTCTGCTCAAATTGAGATATTTTACTTTGATTAGTTGATATTAAAATTTTTGAATTATTAATTGAAAGATTAATATCAGATATTGTAGAATCATATGAATTTAATTTATAAGACAAGTCATTAATCATCTTATTAACTTCTGTTTTTTTATCAAATAACTTTGCTTTTTTAGAATCTTCTTTTTCAAATTCTGATTTTATTTTTAGAAGTGAATTGTCAATCTCCACTTTCCTGTCTTCTAAAACAATTATTTTTTCTTTTAGTTCTTTTATTTTTAAAAGATTACTATTAATATAATTAATTTTGTTTTCCTTTTTTTCATTTAAGATTTTTAGATCTGAATTTTTTGACATTAATGATTGCTCTAGATGATTAACTTCTGAGATTAAATCATCATACTGATTTCTAATCTTATTTTGTTCAATAAAATTAATCTTTTTAAGACTTTCTTCAATCTCCTCCTTTTTAGAGGAATTTTCTTTTATGTCTTTATCCAAAGAGGTTAGTTCTGATTCTAAGTGTCCAACATTTAATGTTATTCTTTCTAAAAGTGTGTTATTTTTTTCTAACTGTATAGAATCTAATTTCTCAACAACATCCTTTTTGATTTCTAAACAAGTATTTAATTTTATTTCAGTATTTGAAAGTTTTGGTAACTTCAAGTCTATGTCTTTGTCAAGAGAATCATATTCTTTAATTAAGGTTTCTAATTTGCTTTCAAGTTCTGATTTCTTTTTCTCTGCATCCTTAATTGCGTCTTGTAACTTCTTTGAGTCTTTAAAAATTAATCTTTTAAAAGAAAAACCATCAAAGTAAAGATTTTTTACAGACACTTTTGGAGAAACAACTTTTAATTTATTAAAATACTTCTCTAAGTCTTTTTCTTTTAATTCAAGTGCAGAAAGGATTACAAAAGATAAATTATAATCAATTAAATTAACTATTTTCTCAATTTGTAAATCATCTTTTAAGACAACATAGGAAGAGTAATAGGATTTTTGCGAATCATTTAATTTCACACAGTCTTCCAAAAATCCAACATAACTTGGAAATTTTTTTAGTTGTGTATTAATTTCTTTTCTTTTATCTAAAAAGTTAGAAGATAATGAAAAATCTTTTTTTAAGGAACTAATCTCTGCCTTTATATTATTTAAATTATTATAAATATTTTCTTTTTCTTCTTTTTTAGATGATAGGTTTGTTTTTAAATTTAAAATCTTTTTATCTAAGTCTTCTTTTAATTTTGTATACTCAGTTATTTCTTTGTCCAGATTATTTGCTTTTTGTTTTAATTTAGATAAAGCTTCTAGGCTCTCTTTATCTTGAATTTCTAAAGTTTCCTTTTGAAGGGTGTAAGCATTAATTCTATTTTTAATTTCATAAAACTGATCTTGTTTAGAGATTATTTTTTTATTATAGTTTGAAAGCTCAAGATATAATTGGTCCTGTAGAACTTTAACTTTCTCAAATTCTTTTTGGGTCTTGTCTAGATTTTTTTTTAGTTCAGTTTTTAGAGTAATTTTACTTTTAAGTTTCAAATCAATATTTTCAATTAAAGATAGAAGGTCATCTATCTGTGTTTTAAAAGAAGACAGCTCGGTTGTGGCTTTATAGTTTTCTGTTTCTAAATAATTTAAATTTTCTTTATTAATATTGATGTTATTTAAAATTATTTCTTTGTTTGCAGAAATTTCTGAGTAATTTTTTCCAATGGTTGACTGCACTTTTTCTGAATGAGATATTAGTTCTTGGTTTATAGTTTCTAATTCTTTATCAAGTTCTTTAATTTTAATTTCTGTATGTTTCTTTTCGGAAATAAGGTTGTCTATCTTTGTTTGATTTTTATCAAGTAAATCTTCTTCATCATAAATTTCTTGTGTTAATGAATTTATTTGTTTTTTAAATAAAGAAAAATTGTATGTATTTTCCAACAAATCAAGTTCTTTAAATTTAATTGCTGATTCTTTTTCTTCCTTTAATTGCTCAACATATGGCTTTCTTTCATTTAATGCAATATACACTTTATCTAATCTTTCTTGCACTTTTTTCAAATTAGTTTCTGCTTCTTTTTTTCGTGCATCAAACAAAGCAATTCCTGAAACATTGTCAATTATTTCTCTTCTTTCTTCTGCATTAAGATTAATTATTTTTGTAACATCTCCTTGTTGGACTGTGTTATACCCTTCCATATCAATTCCAAGTTCGTTTAGGTAAGATGTTATTTCATGAAGTGCTTTTCTTTTATTATTTAATAAAAATATTGATTTTCCATCTTTATCAATTTCTCTTGAAATTTCTATATCCTCTCCATCATTATCCATCACAACTCTAACCTTTGCTGTGTTTGCTTTGTTATTATGGTTAATAAGATTTACAAGTTTGTCTACTCTTAATTTTTTTAAAGAAGTAGCTCCAAAAACAAAAAGTAAAGCATCAATAATATTACTTTTCCCAGAACCATTAGGACCAACAACTACATGTAGTCCTTTTTTGAATGGAATTTTAGTATAATCAAATGATTTAAAATTTTTTATAATTAGTTCTTTTAACTGCATCTCTATCAACTTTAACTAGATACTAAAATATACACCAAAATATATATAAATCTGTTTTAAGAACTTTAAAAGTTATTTTTTATCTAAGATTTCTTTTGCAATTTTTTTTAATTTTTCAGAGGTCTTTTGAGGGCCAACAAGAGTTGTAATATATCCTGGATAATTTTCAAAATAAACTCCACCTGAAAGTTCTTCAAATTTAGAGGTGTCAATATTATGCATTGGATATAGTTTAGCATGGATGTGGTTAACCCCTTCTCCTTCAAAAACCATAGCAACTCTTTTTACTTTTAAGCCTTTTTCTAAAATCTTTGAAACTTTTTTAGAAACAAGTAATAGTTTACTGTAAACTTCATCAGGCAAATCAAAAACATAAGAATCAAAATGATCTTTTGTAGTAACAATTGTCATTCCCTTGGTGTTAGGCATATTATCTAAAAAAGCAACAAAATCTTCATCTTCATAGATAATTGCAGAAGGTATTTCTTTTTTTACAATTTTACAAAAAATACAATTTTCTTTTTGCATATTTTAATAATTCTCCTTTTTTAAAGATTATAAATTTAAAAAAATTCAATATTTTTCTTAATCTCTGTTTTACCATACATATATGGAACAAGAACTTCTGGAATCTTTATAGTTCCTTCTCTAGTTTGAAAATTTTCTAAAATCGCAACCAATGCTCTTGAGGTAGCAATACCAGTATTATTTAAAGTATGTGCAAAATATCTTTCTGTCTTTGACTTAACTCTAATATTTAAACCAATTGCTTGTGCTTCTGTCAAATTAGAGCAAGAACCAACTTCAATATAAGCTTTTTTTCTTGGTGACCAAACTTCAATATCTACTTGTCTATGTTTATGTGACCCCAGATCCCCTGTACAGATCTCTAAGACTCTTGTGGGTAGTCCTAAAGATGTAAATATCTCAACACTATTATTTTTTAATTCTTCAAAAATACTTTCAGAATCATCAGGATTACAGATTACAACTTGTTCAACTTTATCAAATTGATGTAATCTAAATAAACCCCTTTCATCTAAGCCATGAGCTCCAATCTCTTTTCTAAAACAAGAAGAATAAGAGTACATCTTTATTGGCAAATTTTTTTCAAAAATAACCTTATTAATAAACATTGCAATTAAAGGATGTTCACTTGTGCCTATCAAATAAAGATCTTCATTTTCAATTTTATAAACCATATCTCTAAAAAAATCAAAATCAATTACTCCATCACAGGCCCTTTTATTAATCATAAGTGGAGGTAAAACATATGTAAATTTTTTTTTATAAAGATAATCTTGCACATATCTAAGAAGTGCTTGATTTAATAAAGCTAAATCCCCTTTAAGATAATAAAAACCCTTTCCAGAAACATTTCTTGAAGATTCAAAATCAACTAAATTTAATTTTTCTGCAATTTCTGAGTGTGCTAAAATTTTAAAATCTTTTTCTACTATATTTCCGTACTTTTCAATTTCTTTATTTTCAGATTCATCTTTTCCAATTGGGGTTTTCTCACTAACTATATTTGGAATTTCATTTTGCAATTTAAATATTTCTTCTTTTAGTTCTCTTTGTCTATCATCCATCTCTTTAATCTTGTTAGGTAAATCTTTTGCATCTTTAATTAGATCATCTACATTTTCATTCTTTGTTTTTTTCTGCGCAATCTCATCAGTTATTTTGTTTTTTTTGTTTTTTAATAAATTTGTATCTTGTATTAGCTGTCTATACTCTAGATCCAATTCAATTAATTCATCTACAAAAGAATATTTATACTCAAGATTTTTTTTTTTAAGATTTTCTTTAACTTTAGCTACATTATCTCTAATATATCTTATATCTAACATAAACTTTCATCTCTAATATTTAATTTTTTTAATTTGTTATTATCTTTAATATTAAATATTAATAAACATAATGTATTTATACACAAATAAAAATATAAAACCATTTAAATTATATAAAAGCAATTAAATTATATAAAAGTGTCTAAACTTAAAAGATGTAAAGGATTATGAATAAATATCTTAGAGAAAATAAATCTCTAAAATATTATTTTAAGAAAAACAATTAATGTTTATGTTCTTCTCCACAATCACAACAATCATCTTCTTCAGAACTATCCTCTCCACAATCACAATCGTGGCCATGATGATGGTGATGTTCTTCTTGCATCTTCTCTTGTGCTTCTCTCATCTTTTTAATTTGTTCTTGAAAGTTAAGTTCTTCTTTTTTTGCTTCTTCTTCATTTAGAACATCCAATATTTTCAATTTAAAATGAATTACTTTTCCAGCCATTGGATGATTTAGTTTTACTTTAACTTTATCTTCTTCAATTTTAATAACCTCAACCAACAAGGGTCCCATATTTGTCATCATCTCTAATTCCTTACCTTCCTCTATAACTGAAGCATCTTGGAATGCTGCTTTTGATAATTCTACAATTTCATCATTTTTTGGACCATATCCATCTTCTGGTTTAATAACAACTTCTTTTTCTTGACCTTTTTCCATATCAACAACTGCTCTTTCAAAACCAGGAATAACCATTCTTGCACCAATTTTAAACTTCAATGGTTCCTTTCCAACATTACTATCAAAAACTTTACCATCTTCAAATTTCCCTGTATATTCAACAGATATCCAATCATTTTCTTTTACACTCATAATATCAATTCTCCTAAAAATATATTTTTTATAAAATTAAGATAGAAAAGACTTATATAATATTCTATCTCTTTTTTAAAAGAAAATAAAAAATAATTTCAATTACTATTGCTAAACTTAAAAGAATTATTGCTAAATTATAATTATATAATTTATAAATATAAAAACCAAAGACCCCAACTAAGATGTAAGGCAACCTAAAAAGATATAAAAAATATTTTTCATATTTTTGTTTCAAATTCAAATTAGAATTTAATTTTAAATCTTTATTTTCTTTACTAAGATTTCTTTTAACTTTAGTAACGTTTTTCCTATATAAAACAATTCCAAGAACCACAAAAAATATAAAAATAATAATTACAGGCAAATAAATATTAATTAATGACAATTTAAAAAAATCTGAAATTAATTTTAATACATATCCAATAGCAAGATAAGAAATAAATCCTAAAGGAACAGACCAATTTTGTTTCCTTTCATAGAAATATACAAAACAAAAAGTAACTAATATCCAACCAATAAAGTTAGAAGGATCAATATTTAAATAATTAATATTTGTAACAAAACCCCAATTCCAAAAATTAAAATAAACAGAAACCATTTCAAAAAATAGATCTAAAGAAAGAACATAAATTGAAGTTAATATTGCAATTGCTAAGCTATCAGATGTAATCTTTTTAATTAAAAAATAAGAAGATGTAATTATCAACCCCCAAGAAAGAGCAATAAAGAGTGGAACTTTTAAAATTGAAAATAAAAAATTAGAATTATAAATATACCCTCCAAAAACAACACCAAACAACTCAAAAAGAAAAGCAAAGACAACTGAATAAAAAAGGAGTCTTCTTTTTTCTCTTTCCTTGAAAATTATTAAAAAGAAAATGAAAAAAAGAACAACTAAAATCTCAATTGCTAAAAAAAACATATTAACTTTTCCATTTTTTATAAGTTAAAAGAAAATAAATTATTTCTTCAATTCAATTGTTTGTGTTGGATAAGCAAATTCAATTCCTGCTTTCTCAAATTGTTTTTTAATTTCTATATTTATATTATCTTTAACAACTAAATATTTATCATAAGCAAGTTCTTTTACCCAATAAATAATACTTATATTTAATGAATAATCTCCAAAAGAATCAAAAGACACATAAACAATATCATCTGTTGACTTATTATCTAATATTATCTTTTTAACAATTGCTTTTGCTTTTTCTAATTTAGCTACTGAAGTGTTATATACCAATCCTAATTTCATGGTTTCTTTTCTCATTTGTCTCTTTGAAATATTTTCTAAAGCATTACTTGAAAGTATTCTATTAGGAACAACTACTACAGTTCCATCAAAAGTTCTAACTCTTGTAGACCTAATTCCAATTTCTTCAATTGAACCTAAACCATCAGAAGTCTTTATAACATCTCCTAACTTAAATGGTTTTTCTACAAAAATAACAATTCCACTTAAAAAATTCTCAACAATATCTTTTGAAGCCATAGCCACAGCAAGACCACCAATTCCAAGTCCTGCTAATAAAGCACTAATATTATAACCTAAGTTTGATAGAACAACTAAAACTGCTACAATCCAAACAACAACTTTAATTAAAGATCTTAATAAAGGAATTAATTGATCATCATATTTTGATTCAGTTTTAGCTGCATAAACTTGTAAATATTCTTTTATTAACCCTAATAAAAATTTAATTATAAATAAACTAATTGCAAAAACATAAACTAAAAAAGAAACTTGCTTTACAGCCTTTATCCACCAATCACTTGCATTTAATATCTTAAAACCAATATTAAAAAAGATTGTTATAATTACAATCCTTAAAGGTAAAGGTCTAGAAAGGATGTCTGCTAAAATATCATCTATTTTATTTTTTGATCTTCTTGCTAATTTTATAAATACATTTTTACTAAAATAGATTACTGTCCAACTAACAACCATTCCAATAAATATAAATATTATAAACCATAAAATTTGTTTTAAACTATTTCCTAAAAAAGTTATATCTAAAAAAGCCATACATAATCACATTTCAATTTTAAGTTTTTTAATTTTAAGTTATTTAATTTTAAGTTATTTAATTTTAATTTTATTTAATTTTAAGTTTTTTAATTTTAAGTTTTTTAATTTTATTTAATTTTAATTTTATTTAATTTTAAGTTTTTTAATTTTAAGTTTTTTAATTTTTAAGTTTTTTTCTTTATATTATTAATATATTATATAACAATATGTTTATAAAATAAAACTAACATAAATATATATTACTACTTTTATAAATATTAAAATTTGAGAAAATATGAAAAGAACAGTTGTTGAATTAAAAAATGTTTCTAAAATTTATGAGATGGGTGAAATTAAAGTAAAAGCTTTAGATGGAGTGTCTCTAAAGATAATGGAAGGAGAACTTGTGTCTATCATGGGACCTTCAGGTTCAGGAAAATCAACAATGATGCATATTATTGGAGCCTTAGACCTACCTACTTCAGGAGAAATATATATAGACAATAATAAATTATCAAAATTAACAGAAGATCAACTTGCAAAGATTAGAGGAAAGACAATTGGTTTTGTTTTTCAAGAATTTAATTTAATTCCAACATTAACTGCTTTTGAGAATGTTAAACTTCCTACTCTTTTCCAAGATGAAAGAGTTACTTCTAAAAAAGAACAATATTGTAAAGATCTATTAACCTTAGTAGGCTTAGGGGATAGAATGGACCACAAACCAACTGAACTTTCAGGTGGTCAACAACAAAGAGTAGCAATTGCTCGTTCTCTTGCAAACAATCCTGCAATGATTCTTGCTGACGAACCAACAGGTGCTCTTGACTCTAAATCTTCTAAAGAAATTATGCAACTTTTAAAAAAATTAAATAAAGAAGGAAAAACAGTAATTATAATTACACATGATGATAATGTCTCTGACTACACAAATAGAAAAATATCTTTAAAAGATGGAAAAATTGTTGAAGATAAAACTAAGAAGAAATAAACTATGAATGAAGTATTCCCTTTTATTATAAAAAATATTAAAAGAAGAAAATTAAGAAGTTGGTTAACAATTATTGGTGTAATTGTAGGAGTGTTGTCAATTGTTGCGCTTATGTCTTTATCTAATGGTCTAAAAGCAAGTGTTTCTTCTGAATTTGATAAACTTGGAGCTCAAAAGATAACAATTACTTCTAAATACTCACAATTTATTTCAGAAACAAATATTGGATTAAGTACAGATGATGTAAAGACTATTGAAAAAATAGCAGACATCGATTATGTTGCAGGAAGTATCTCAGGAACTGTATTTGCAGAATATAATAATAATAAAAAATTTATGTCATTTATTGGTTATGATATAGAATACTTAGACAAAATGTTCTTTCAAGAAAACATATCTTTACTAAAAGGAAAATTGATTACTTCTAAAAAGTCTAATGAAATTATTATTGGTTATGATTATTATAATGATTATGAAAAATTATTTAATAAAAGATTAGATGTTGGAGACAAAGTTAAAATTGATAATAGTTACTATAAAGTTGTTGGGGTTTTAAAAGATACTGGCAACCCTTCCTTAAATCAAAATAATTATATATCAATAGATGTGTTAAGAGACCTAACAGACACAGATGAAAAAATAGTTGATGTTATTTATGCTGTTATAAAAACAGGAAAAGATGTAGAGGTTGTTGGTCAAAAGATTGAAGAAAAATTAGAAAGAGCGAAAGGAGAAAGTGATTTTGTAGTAACTACTCCTAAACAAGCTGCAGAAGACCAACAAGATATTTTAAATATAATTTCAATTGTGGTAATTGGAATTGCATCAATTTCCTTACTTGTTGGAGGAATTGGAATTGTAAACTCAATGTACACTTCTGTTCTTGAGAGAAGAAAAGAGATTGGAGTGATGAAAGCAATTGGTGCTAAGAAGAAAGATATTTTACTTATCTTTGTTTTAGAGGCAGGAATGATTGGTTTATTAGGTGGAATTATTGGAACTATTGGAGGGTTTTTGTTAGCCTACTCTGTCACAATTATAGGAACACCAATTGGTGCAACTTTTGCAATTGATTTTAGCTTTAGTATTATTGCCTTAGCTTTAGGTGTTTCTTTTGTCTTAGGGATAGTTGCTGGTTTTTTACCAGCTTACCAAGCCTCAAATGAAGAAGCAATAGATGCATTAAAGGAAGAATAAGATATGAGTGTTATTAGATCTATTAAGAAGAGAGTTGAAAAAAGAGGACTTAGTCTTTTTATAAAAAATAAAAAAGAAAATTGGCCTGCTTTTGGAAAAGAACATAGATTTGAAATTGTATATTATAAGAAGTTTAAAAAATTACCAATAGAATTTTTAAAGAAAAGTAAAAACAAAAAACCAAAAGTTATGATCTTAGGGGCAGGACTTGGGGAGGATATAAAGTTACTAAAAGCAGAACTTCAAAAGAACAATGTTAACCCAAGTGTAGATGTTTTTTCTTTAACAAAATCAATAAGTAAAACTGCAAAGAAAGAAATTAAAAAAGATTATTCAATTAATAAAGCTTTAGAAACAATTAATTTTAAAGAACATAGTAAATTAATAAATATTATAAAGGAGAAGTATGACTTGGTTGTTGCTCCATTAAGTGTTGGGGTGTACACTGATCATGTTGCTTATAATTTGTTTATAACCTCAAAGTTATTAAACAAAAATGGAAAAGCATATGTTGAGGTTTTAAAAGATAAAAAATTAATTGAGAAGTTTAATAGATTTAATGAGTTATTTAACAAACAATTTAAAGAAACTGCAGAATTTAATATTAACCAAATTAATGAAAATGAAAAATATTTCTATTTTGAAATAACAAGAAAAAAATAAAGGAGATGGTTTAAAATGCCAAGACCAAAAGGAAAAATTTTAAAAGAAATAGCAACAAAAAAACGTAGAGCAAGTATGAAGGAATTAGCAAAGCCCTTACCAAAACTAAAAACAGAACTTGCAAGAAGTGAAGTATTACTAAAGACTCTTCTAGCTTCAGAAAATAAAAAAATAAAAGAGATTTCAGCAAATATTGCTCAAACAATTGCTCAAGCAAAAAAATTAAAAAATGCAGAAACAATAGAAAAATTAAATAAGCAATTAGAAAAACTTTTAAAAAAATAAAATAATTAAAATTTAAAAAAGGTGAAAATAATGAATCATATTAAAAAAATAGGAGTCTTAATTATATTTTTGTTAATGTTAATTGTCCCAATACAAGTCAATGCTGCAATAACAGATTATGATATAATTAATATTTCTGCAGAAACATTCAACTATCAACCAACCCCAACAGTTGCAGGCAAAGATTTTGATATCTGGATCCAAATAACAAACAACAGTAACAAAGTTGCAAATGATGTTGAATATTTTTTAGATACAAAATATCCTTTCAGTATTGTTAGTAATAACAACACAGGAATAATAGCAACCCTTGCACCCTACCAATCAAGAATTATAAAATATACTTTAAAATCTGAAAAAGAAACATTAGATGGAACTTATAAACTTGACTTTAAATTTAAAAGAAAAGAAATAAACACCTACTCAGTTCAAACATACAACATAGATGTTAAAGGAGATCCTGCCTTAATTGATGTTATCAACTCAAATATTGATAAAGCAAGTATTGGAGCAAACTCAAATGTTAAATTTACTTTAAAAAATCTAGGTGGAAAAAATGCAAAAGACATCTTTGTTACCTTATCTGATTCACAAGATGAAACTGTACAAATTTTAAATTTAAAAACACAATATATACCTAAGATAGATATTGGAAATGAACAGCAAGTCAATTTCACAATAACAATTTCAAAAACTGCAAACAACAAAAGCTACACTCTTCCAATAACAATTACATATGCTGATGATGATGGTACCTATACCACAACTAAAAACTTAGGTATAGAGATTATAGACAATCCAGAAATTGTAATTAATGTTTTATCAATCGGAGACAATAGCACAATCAAGACCCTTACTGAAGAAAGTCTTTCTTTAGAAATTTACAACATAGGTAATATAGATGCAGAATCTGTTTATGTTGAAATTGAAGATAATGGAATTTCAAATAATTTTTCTAAGTATTTTGTAGGCTCTATTGAGAAAGACAACTATGACAATGTAGATTTTAAATTTACTACAAATAAACTTGAAACAGGCTCATACCCTCTAACAATCAATGTACATTATAAAGATAGAAATTTAAAAGAACAAAAAATATCAAAGACAATTGAAGTTAATGTTGTGCAAGGAACTGATAATAATTCAGGAAAAACAATAATATTAAGTATTATAAGTATTCTTGGAATTGTTGTTGGTTTAGCTTTACTAATTGTTATTCTTAGATGGTTAACTCAGATATTAATAAAGCCAGCAATTAACATAATTTCAGAATTGTTTAAGAAAAAGAAAAAATAAAATTTCTTTTTTTTAAATTTAATTTATTTTTTAAAAAAAGGAAATATAAAAATATAAAACAAGATAAACGAGACACGAAAAATGAATTCTGCAAAATTTAAAGAACTATTAAACCTAACTATAAAAAATATATTTAGAAGAAGATTACGTTCAATTCTAACTATACTTTCAATTACAATTGGAATTGCTGCAATCATCTCTCTAGTCTTGATCAGTAATGGATTATTTAATACTGTTGAAAAGCAATTTGAATCAATGGGGGCTAATTCTATTTTTATAATCCCAAGTAGCTTTGGAACAGCAACAAATGGAGAGTTTGAAGGACCGCCAAGTGGTGGGGACTTTGGGGGGTCAAGTAGATTAGGCTCTGATGCAACTTTAACAACAAATGATGTAAAAATTGTTGAAAAGATTCCAGAAGTTGAAGATGTTTACTCTTGGGCTTACAAGGTATTAAAGATAGAATATAAAAATCAAGTAAATTTTGTTTTCATTCTTGCAATTGATGAAAAACAAGCAGATGATCTTTTTGAAAATTTAAATATTAAACTTAAAGAAGGAACTAGTCTCCAAGATAGAAGAGGGCATTTTGCAGTTGTCGGTTCTTATTTTGCAGAGAAGTTATATGACTCTCCAGTAAAGATAGGAAATAAAATCTTAATTGAGGACACAGAATTTAAAGTTGTTGGAATATTAGATTCCACTGGAAACCTTCAAAAGGATTCTCAAGTTTATATTACTAATACTTATTCTTCAGAAATATTTAATTCTAGTAATAAAGTAGTTGATCAGATTTTAGTTAAAACTAAATCAGATGCAGATGTTATACAAGTAAAAGATAAGATTATTAAAAGATTAGAAAAAACTCATGATAAGGATACTTTTATTGTTATTGCAACTGTACAGATTCTTGAGATTATTAAAAATGTATTAAATTCAATTAAAGTTATTTTAATTTCAATTGCAACCATCTCTGTAATTGTTGGAAGTATAGGAATTATGAATTCAATTTATACTTCTGTTCTTGAAAGAACAAAAGAGATTGGAATTTTGAAATCAATTGGTGCAAGAAAGGAAGATATTTATTTTATATTTGTAAGTGAATCTTTGATTCTCTCTGCCTTTGGGGGTTTAGTTGGTTTAGGAATTGGTATTGGTATCTCTAAGGCAGTTGAATGGTATGCTATAACTAAAGGCTTTGGGATATTAAGTATTGAGATTACTTTTGGAATTGTTGTTCTTGCTATGGTTTTAGCTTTAGTGATTGGTTTTTTGGCTGGGATATTGCCTGCAAAAAGGGCAGCAAAGATGAACACCGTTAATGCTTTAAAAAACATAAGTTAAGGAGAGGGAAAGTGATTTGTTTATAAAGTTTTCTTGTGTTAATATTTATTTATAGTCAAGAAAAATTATCTTTTTTCTTCTGCCTCTATAGCTCAGTGGTAGAGCGTCAGTCTTGTAAACTGAATGTCGGGGGTTCAAGTCCCTCTAGAGGCTCTTTTTTATTGGG